>Ga0182234_10002_pt1 | contig 213542 bp, 173 predicted proteins | sample hydfratesGB_TM_A_FD_145595 | JGI IMG/M metagenome (GOLD analysis project Ga0182234, IMG submission 145595) | Subsurface microbial communities from deep shales in Ohio, USA - hydraulic fracturing test GB_TM_A | ecosystem: Environmental > Aquatic > Deep subsurface > Shale gas/oil reservoir >...
TAGAATTAAAAGACATTATGATTTCCTCCTTTTGGCTTTGTGGTATTTTTAGTATCTCTAACTATATTATACCATATCTTAAGGAGGAAATCACCAAAAATTTATGTCATGAGCCCTGTCATTTAGGGCCTTAGACATTATACAAACGACTATTTTAATTTAATTAAGGAGGTGAGGCACAAAAATTTAGTTTAGTGAATTGATTATATATATTGGCAACGGTCTTAAAGACTAATTTTCTAACAAAAAAGGGAGGAATAAATTTATGTTTTTATCAAGTATTAAAAAGGTTTTAGTTTTAAGTGTTATTATAATCTTTGGAATGTTGTTTACAGTTTCTTCAGTAAGTGCGCAAACTGAAATGGATATGTGGACTTTTGTTAATGCACATGCTGAATTTTATGAAATGATGGCTGAGAACTGGAATCAAGAAAATCCTGATCGAGCTATAACACTCAATACTCAGGTATTACCTTTTAATCAAATGCATGACAAGTTAAATATAGCCTTACAAACTGGTATGGGTGCTCCTGATATTGTTGATATTGAAATCGGAAAATTCCCTGGTATTTTAGAGAATAATGCAGAAACTTTAGTTGATTTAAGTTCAGTAATTGATGAATATAGAGATGATATTTTAGAAGCGAGATTAGCACCTTATTCTACTCCTGATAATAAAGTATATGGAATTCCTACTCATGTTGGAACATATTTAATGTATTATAACGTAGATATGTTAGAAGAAGCTGGAGTTTCAATTGATGATATTGAAACCTGGGATGATTATCTTGAGGCAGGAAAAAAAGTTAGTAAAGATACCGATGGAGATGGAGAAAATGATCAATTTATGCTTGCGGTTCCAAGTGAAGAAGCTTCAGCTTTTGATGGAATGAGTAGACAGTTGGGAAGTAATTATTTTGATCAGGATGGTAATGTGATTTTAGATAGAGAAGAAAATATTAGAACTCTAAAGCGCTTAAAAGATTATGTTTATAAATATGAGATAGCTGATGTTGTTACTGATTATCATGAGCAGAATTTCTATAATGCTTTAAATAATGAGAAATATGCTAGTATTTTTATGCCTCAGTGGTATATGATTAGATTTACTGATTTTATGCCAGATCTGAAAGGTAAAATTCGTGTAAGACCTCTTCCTGCATGGCCTAATGGAGAAGGAACACTTTCTACAATGGGTGGTGGAACAGGAACTGCAGTCACTCAAGAAGCAAGCGATGTTGAATTGGCAAAAGAGTTTTTAGCTTATGCTAAATTAACTAGGGAAGCTGGAGTTAAAATTTGGACTGATTTAGGTTTTGATCCAATTGTTACTGATGCCTATAATGATGAATCATTCCAGGAGAAATTCCCTTATTTTGGTAACGAAAAAGTTATGCTGACTATTCAGGATTTACAGTCAGAAATTCAACCACTTTATTTCTCTGATCTCTTAACTAGACTCCGCGACCAATTAAATGAAGAAACACTATATGAAATTTTTGAAAATGGTGGAGATGTAGAAAAGAATATTAAAGAAGCTGCCGAAAAGCTTAGAGCAGAACAATAATCTAATAATTAGTCCCCTCTTTTGAGGGGACTAATTTTCAGTTAAACTTTTTATGGAGGTGTTGTATTTGATGCTAAAAAATTTATTTTATAATAAAAAAGTAGTTCCCTGGATTTTTATTACTCCTTTTTTATTATTTTTTACGGTTTTTAAAGTCTGGCCAATTGTATATTCAGCCTATTTAAGTCTGCATGAAATGAGCGGCTTAAATACGTCTAATTTTGTTGGTCTTCAAAATTATTTTGAAGTTTTTTCTGATAGTGATTTTTTAAAGGCTGTTTGGAATAATACTAAATATATGATTGGGACAATGATTACTTTGATTCCTATCCCTCTGATTTTTGCAGTCCTCTTAGATTCGAAGCACTGTAAAGGTAAAAATATTTATAAAGCTATTTTATTTATTCCTACTTTAACTTCTTTAGTAATTGCTGCTGCTGTTTTTAAAATATTACTTTATGAAGGAGAAGCCGGAATTATAAATACAATTATAGGTTTATTTGGTTTTTCACCACAAAAATGGCTTATTAGTCCCTATTTGACTATTCCCTCAGTAATCTTAATAGCAACCTGGCGCTGGACCGGTATGAATTTGATTTATTTTACCACAGGTTTAACAGGGATATCTCAGGAATTATACGAATCAGCTTCAATTGATGGTGCAAATATGCTGCAGCGCTTCTTTTATATTACTGTTCCATTATTAAAACCAATCATTATTTTTGTAGCAACTTTAAATTTAATAGGTGGCTATAAATTATTTACTGAAGTATTTATGTTATGGGATGGTGGGGCATCTCCCGGGAAAAGTGCCTTAACAATGGCGGTATTATTATATAGAACTGCATTTTCTTATTTTGAATTAGGCTATGCTTCTACAATTGGATTTGTAATGGCTTTAATAATATTAATACTTTCTTTAATTCAATTAAAAATTACTGGATTTTTCAATGAAGAAGAATAAAAATACTGTTATAAGGGAGGGTTATAATGTCTATTAAACCAAAACAATTAGATAGAATTAAAACAGCTTTAGTTATTGTATTTTTTATATTTGTTTCTCTGTTATTTATAATTCCATTTTATTGGATGCTTGTATCTTCATTTAAACCAACTGGAGAGATATTTACTGATAGTTTGAGTTTGCTGCCCAAAAATCCGATAATTAGCAGTTATACAAATTTATTGGGTACACATTTTTTAAGATGGTATCTAAATACTATGATTTTTGCAGTAGGGTATGTAATTTTAGGATTGTTTGTTTGTAGTCTGGCTGGCTTTGCTTTTGCTAAATATAAATTTAAATTTAGAAATCTTATTTTTATTGTGATAGTAGCTGCTCAAATGCTGCCGATTCATATGCAGTTAATCCCGCTTTTTATTATGCTAACTAAATCGGGGATAGTTAATACTTATGCTGGCTTAATTTTTCCTATGATAGCAAATCCATTGGGTCTCTTTTTTGTCAGGCAGTATATGCTGGGGATACCTGATGACTTAATGAATGCTGCCAGGGTAGATGGCGCTTCTGAATGGCAGATTTACTATAAAATCATCCTGCCAATTTCTAAACCCGCCTTAGGAGCAATGGCAATATTATTTTCACTTTTTGCCTGGAATAATCTGTTGTGGCCATTAATTGTAATGAGAACTGAAGAGATGTTTACTTTATCTGTAGGTTTATCAACATTAATTGGACAGTATAGACCACAATACGGTATGTTAATGGCAGGTTCAACTCTGGCTGTTCTGCCAATTGTACTTTTGTTTTTGAAAATGCAGAGTTATTTTATTTCAGGTCTAACTGCTGGAAGTATTAAAGGTTAAAAAATATAAATTTTTTGGAGGAATATAATTATGAATAAACTGATTTTAAATATAGAGCAAGCTAAGGAAAAGATCAATAAAAATATTTATGGTCATTTTGCTGAACATTTGGGTAGGTGTATTTATGAGGGCTTTTGGGTTGGCGAAGATTCTGAGATTCCAAATACTAGAGGTATTAGAAATGATGTTATTGAAGCTTTAAGAGAGATTAATATACCGGTATTAAGATGGCCCGGCGGTTGTTTTGCAGATGAGTATCACTGGAAAGATGGAGTTGGTCCTCGTGAAGAAAGAGCTACTATTGTTAATAATCACTGGGGTGGGGTAACTGAAAATAATCATTTTGGCACCCATGAATTTATGGATCTTTGTGATCTTTTAGATACAGAACCATATATTTCAGGTAACCTGGGCAGTGGAACTATTAGAGAAATGCAGGAATGGGTTGATTATATGACCCATGACGGAGAATCCCCAATGTCCGACTGGAGAAAAGAAAATGGAAGGGAAGAACCCTGGGATTTAAAATATTTTGGGGTAGGAAATGAGAACTGGGGCTGTGGTGGTAATATGCGGCCTGAGTATTATGCTGATAAATATAAAAATTATCAAACATATATTAATGACCACGGAGATAATAAAATTTTCAAAATTGCCTGTGGTTCCCATGACAGTAATTATCACTGGACTGAAGTTTTGATGGAAGAGGCTGCTGATAAAATGGATGGTTTAAGTCTCCATTATTATACTGTACCTGGTGACGAGTGGGAAAATAAAGGCTCAGCAACAGACTTTGATCAGGATGAATGGTATATTACCTTAAAAAAAGCAATGTATATGGATGAACTAATAACAAAACATAGTACAATTATGGATAAATATGATCCAGAAAAGAAAGTTGCCTTAATAGTTGATGAATGGGGCACCTGGTATGATGTTGAACCTGGCACAAATCCCGGTTTTTTATATCAGCAGAATACTTTAAGAGATGCTCTTGTAGCCGGAATTCATCTAAATATTTTCAATCAGCATGCTGATAGAGTAAAAATGGCCAATATAGCTCAAACTGCAAATGTTCTGCAGGCCATGGTTTTAACAGATGAAGAGGATATGATTGTAACCCCTACTTATTATGTATTTAAGATGTTTAAGGTGCATCAGGAAGCAATTCAAATTCCTATTCACTTAGAAACTGAAAAATATAAAGAGATTCCAAAGTTAAGTGTTTCTGCTTCTAAGAATGATCAGGATGAGGTTAACATAACTATTTGTAATCTTGATCCAGAAAATGAAGCTAAAATTGAAACTGTTATTAATGCTATCAAGGCCAATGAAGTTGAGGCTAAAATACTAAGTTCAGATAACTTAAATGATCATAATACATTTGAAAACCCTGATAAAGTTAAACCAGAAGGATTTGATAAGTTCAGCATGGAAGGTCAGAAATTGGTCGGAGAAATCCCATCGAGTTCTGTAGTATTGTTAACTCTGAAAAAATAATCATATTATTTTTAAAGTTCATTAAAAGTACGAAAAAAAATTTAAAAGTTTAATATGTCTTTATTATAATTAAACTCAAAAAATAAGCGAAAGGAATGGGTTTATGAAAAAACAACAAGTTAACCCCTATTTACCATCCTGGGAGTATATTCCTGATGCTGAACCTTATGTTTTTAAAGATCGAGTATATATTTACGGTTCTCATGATCGATTTAATGGTCACGCATACTGTTTGAATGATTATGTCTGCTGCTCGGCACCGGTGGAAGATCTCTCAGACTGGCGCTATGAAGGAGTAATTTATAGAAAAACAGAAGATCCACTCAATCCTGAAGGAGCCATGTGTCTTTACGCTCCTGATGTGACTGTTGGATCTGATGGCAGGTATTATCTTTATTATGTTCTTGATAAAGTTCAGATTGTTTCGGTAGCTGTTTCTGACACTCCGGTTGGAGAGTATGAGTTTTATGGTTATGTACATTATGCAGACGGTACCCGTCTGGGCGAAAATGAAGGGGATCAGCCGCAGTTTGATCCAGGTGTTATTACTGAAGGAGATAAAACTTATTTATATACCGGCTTCTGTCAAAAAGATGATAAATCAAGAAATGGTGCTATGGCCACTGTTTTAGATAAAGATATGCTGACAATAATTGAAGAACCGAAATTTGTAATTCCCAGTGAGCCATATAGTGAAGGAACAGGTTTTGAAGGGCATGAGTTTTTTGAAGCCCCATCAATTAGAAAAAGAGGAGATAAATATTATTTAATTTATTCTTCAATTTTAATGCATGAGTTATGCTATGCAACCAGTAAGAATCCAACCGAAGGCTTTAAATACCAGGGCACCATTGTCAGTAATGCTGATATTGGTATTGACAGCTATAAAGATGCTGATAAGCCAATGTATTATGGCGGCAATAACCACGGCAGTATTGTTGAGATAAATGATAATTGGTATATCTTTTATCACCGCCATACTAATGGAACTAATTTCAGCAGACAGGCCTGCCTGGAGAAAATAGAATTTACTGCTGAAGGTCAAATCCCTCAGGTAGAAATAACTTCTTCTGGTTCTAAAGATAATCCTCTGCTTGATGTTGGAGAATATCCGGCTTATCTTGCCTGTAACTTATTTACTGATGAGGAATCAGTTTATACAGATTTTAGTGGAGCCTGGATGAATAAGCAGTTTCCTAAAATAACTCAGGATGGAAAAGACGGAGATAAGGAGATTGGATATATTCAAAATATGAAAGATTCAGCGACAGCTGGTTTTAAATATTTCGACTGTCATAAGATAAATAAAGTTAAGATTAAAGTTCGAGGATACTGCAGCGGCAAATTTGAAGTTAAGACTGTCTGGGATGGTGAAGTTTTGGCTGAGATATCGGTTAAGTCCTCAAATATCTGGCAGGAGTATTCAGCAGCTGTTAAAATTCCGGATGGAGTACAGCCTCTATATTTCACTTATAGAGGAGAAGGAAGTGCAAGCTTAGCTTCATTTACTCTGCTTCCATGATAAAATGATGTTTGAACTTTATATTTTATTTTAATACCGCTATCTATATGGCGGTATTATTTTTTAAAGTTTAAAAAGTCTGAAATTTCTTGCAGGAATCAGTTCACAGGTGGCGAATAATATAAGTATAGCATTAATTTAAGTCTTAAATTAACATCCGATTATTTATTAAAAAGTTAATTTATGTAAAAAATATTTAATAGGAGGAAAGCAGATGAGTTTTGAATACCACGTTTCTAAAAAGGGATCAGATTTTAATTCCGGAACTAAAGAAGAACCATTTTTAACAATCAATAAAGCTGCAGCTGCAGCTCAGGCCGGAGATACTGTAATTGTTCACGAAGGTACATACAGAGAGTGGGTCAAACCACAAAATAGAGGTTTAAGTGAAAGCAGGAGAATTACCTATCAGGCAGCTAAAAATGAAAAAGTTGTGATTAAGGGTTCAGAAAAAATAAACGATTGGGAGAATGTTGAAGATTCAATCTGGAAAACAGAAATAGATAATCAAATTTTCGGTGAATACAATCCCTACCAGAAAGAAATTTTTGGTGACTGGTTGATTCACACCGGCGGCCAGGAAACTAAACACTTGGGTGATGTATATTTAAATGGGATGTCTTTTTATGAAGTCGACTCATATGATAAATTAGTTGATCCAGAAGTTAAAACTGAAATTAAAGATGACTGGACTGGTAAAATAGATAAAGTTAAAAATCCGGAGCAGACAAAATATCTCTGGTATGTTGAAGTTGACGAAGAAAAAACAACGATTTATGCTAACTTTCATGAGTCTGATCCAAATCAGGAGTTAGTAGAAATTAATGTGAGGAAAGCCTGTTTTTATCCAGAAACAAATGGTATTGATTATATCACTGTTAAGGGATTTGAGATGGCCCAGGCGGCAACTCCCTGGACACCTCCAACAGCCGACCAGCCTGGTCTAATTGGACCTAACTGGGCAAAAGGATGGATTATTGAAGATAATATTATTCATGACTCTAAATGCAGTGCAATCAGTATTGGAAAAACAGCTGCTACAGGAGATAATTTCCGCAGTAAGAGACAGGATAAACCTGGCTATAAATATCAGATTGAATCAGTTTTTGAAGCAGAAGCTTACGGCTGGAATAAAGATAATGTTGGCTCTCATATTATTAGAAATAACGAAATATATGACTGCGGCCAGAATGGAGTTGTCGGCCATTTAGGCTGTATATTCAGTGAAATATACAATAATCACATTTATAATATTGCTTTAAAAAGAGAATTTTACGGCCATGAAATTGCAGGAATTAAGCTGCACGCGCCCATTGATGTAGAGATTCATGATAATCGTATCCATAATTGTTCATTGGGAACCTGGATGGACTGGCAGACACAGGGAACCAGAATCAGCAGTAATCTTTATTATAATAATAACCGCGACTTATTTATTGAGGTCAGCCACGGACCTTATATTGTTGATAATAATATTCTGGCTTCTGATTATGCCCTGGATAATTTCTCTCAGGGAGGAGCCTATGTTAATAATTTAATAGCAGGAAAGATGGTACACCGAAAAATATTAAAACGCTCTACCCCCTATCACCAGCCTCACAGCACTAAAATTAAGGGTTTTACAGTAATTTTAGGTGGAGATGATCGTTTTTATAATAATATTTTTATTGGTTTAGAGGACCTTGATGATATTTTTGAAGTTGATCACGGAGCAACTTCTAATGACAAAGCAAAAGAGGGTGTAGGAACTGCTCATTTTAATAATTATACAGCTTCTTTAGAAGAATATTTTAATAAAGTTCATCAGAAGCCTGGTGATGTAGAGATATTTATGGATACCAATCAGCCGGTATATATAAATAATAATCTTTATCTTAATGGAGCACTCCCGTTTGAAAGAGAGGAAAGAAACTATATTGAAGCTGATTTTAATCCAGAATTATCAATCAGGGAATCAGGAGAAGATGTCTATCTGGAATGTAAGCTGACATCAGATTTTGAAAATATTAAAGCAGATATCCAAAGTACCGAAAATTTTGAAAAAGTTAGGATTACTGATGCTGACTTTGAAAATAAGTTGGGAGAAAAAATAGTTTTTGATAAAGATTATTTAGGCGAAAACTTTATCCCAAAAGCATCAATTGGTCCATTGGCTGTATTGAAAAATGGTAATAATAGTGTTAAAGTTTGGAGCAAATAAAAAAGTCTGATTTATATTAAATGAATTTAAATTTAAAAAATTAAGACTATTTTGCAGGAATATGTATAAATATGTCGAAATATATATTTAGAAGTTAATTTACTTGTTAAATTAACATTTAAATTAAATTCTTTTCATATATATTAAATTTAAGAAAGGGGGGAATTCACTTAATTAGGATTTATTTAATTAAACAGGGAGGTTATTAAAAAAATGAAAAAAACATTATCTTTAGTTGTGACAGTATCTATGTTTTTAGTTATTTTATTAAGTGTTTCTGCTATTGCTCAAGAGGAAATTGTTCTATGGGATATAACTACTGAAGCCGAGAGTGAATTACCAGTAATACAGGACGCAATTGCTAGATTTGAGGCAGATAATCCTGAGTATACAATAAGACATGTACCAACAAGTAATGATGATTATAAAACAAAATTACAGGTGGCAATGGGTGCAAATAATGAACCAGATATTTTTATGTCCTGGGGTGGAGGTCCATTAAAAGAATATGTTGATGCAGGTAAAGTAATGGATATGACCGAGGCGTTAAAGCAGGATGACTGGATTGAAAGATTTGTGCCGGCCGGTTTAGAAATTGCCAGATTTGATGAAAATTATTATGCTGTGCCAATTACCGGTATGAGAGCAGTTTTAATGTTTTATAGAACTGATATTTTTGAAGAAGTAGGAGTAGAAATTCCAGAAACCTATGAAGATTTTAAAGATGTAATTGTTCAGCTAAAGGATGCAGGGTATATTCCACTTTCTCTGGCAAACAAAAATAGATGGACTGGATCAATGTATTATATGTATTTAGTTGACCGCATAGGTGGAAAAGAAGCTTTTCTTAATGCGGCAAATAGAAATGGTGGATCATTTGCAAGTGAAGCTTTTGTAAGAGCAGGAGAAGTTATTCAAGAACTGGTTGATCTTGGAGCATTCCCTCCAGGTGTAAATGGACTTGATGAAGACCAGGGACAATCAAGACAGCTCCTTTATGCTGATCGGGCAGCGATGTATTTGATGGGAGACTGGGCATATGGATTAATTAAAAATGAGAATCCAGCTATGTTAGAGAATTTCAGTTTCTTTAGATTCCCAGTTTTTGAAGATGGAAAAGGAGATCCAAGCAATTTAGTTGGTTCACCAGGTGGAAATATGTACAGTGTTGCCAAAAGTAGTGAGCATAAGGAAGCAGCTATTGAGTTTCTAAAATATTTATCAGATGAAACTGCAGCAAAACAGTTAGTAGATCTTGGCAACCTTGCTCCTTTTAGAGGGGTAGAAGAATATTTGGATGATCCATTTATGATTGATATATATAATGCGTTGAATAATGCTAATTATGTTCAATTATATTATGATCAGTATTTACCACCTCAAATAGCTCAAGCACACCTAGATACAATTCAGGGTCTATTTGGAAAGACCATGACTCCTGAGGAAGCAGCTCAAATGGTAGAAGAAGAAGCACAAAAATATTTTAACGAGCAATAAATAATAGCTATAATAATCACCCTGTTCAATTAAAAGCAGGGTGATTATTTAAATATTAGATTGGAGGTATTAAAAAATGCAAAAGGTAAGTAAATTAACGATATTTATATTTTTACTACCGGCATTATTAATTTTTTCACTTTATATGGTAGCACCAATACCTCTTTCTGCATTTTATTCTTTTTTTAGGTGGAAAGGATTTGGAGAAAGAGTTTTTGTTGGCTTAAATAATTGGATTGAATTAATTGGAGATGGTATTTTTCATAAGGCATTATTTAATAATTTCAAGTTGGTGTTTTTATCTTTATTTGGGCAGTTACCGATTGCACTGGGGTTAGCTATTTTACTGGCTAAAAAAACAAAAACTACTGATATTTTAAAAACTATCTACTTTGTTCCTCTTTTGATGTCTTCGGTTGCAGTAGCGACTTTATGGAGCAATATTTATGATCCTAATTTTGGACTTTTAAATATGTTTTTACAGACAATTGGTTTTGAAAATTTATTTATCGATTATCTTGGGAATCCTAAATTAGCCTTATATTCTGTAATTGTAGCAATTAACTGGCGTTATATTCCCTTCTATATGATTCTATTTCTGGCAGCGATAAAAAATATACCCGACGAGCTTTATGAAGCTTCAAGAGTTGATGGAGCTTCAAAATGGGAAAATTTCCGCTATATTACACTGCCTTTGCTCAGACCTACAATAATTAATGCCAGTGTACTTTCTCTTGTAGGTTCCTTAAAGTTTTTTGATATTGTATATGTTTTAACAGGTGGTGGGCCTAATAATGCTTCAGAATTAATGGCAACCTATATGTATAAAAACGCCTTCAATAGCTTGAGAATGGGTTATGGCAGTACTATTGCTCTTGCCTTATTTATAATTGCTTTTACTTTTTCAATTATATTTATGAAAGTTACAAAAAAGGGGGCTAAATAATGTCAAAGACTGCAAAGATCATAGTAATATTACTGGCAGGTATCTGGTTATTGATAACACTTTATCCATTTATCTTTATGCTGCAGACCAGCATGAAAACTAATATGGAGTATTTTACTACCTCAGTTTGGGCATTTCCAGAAAATATAAGTCTAGATAATTATTTAACCGCTATGAATTCAGGTTTTATAAGATTTTATTTAAACAGTTTATTTGTAACTATTACTTCACTTGTAATTATTATTATCTCAGCTTCAATGGCAGCCTACATGATTGCTAAAATAGATTTTAAGTTAAGTAATTCAGTTTTTTCATTTTTTCTGGCTGGAATGATGATTCCGATTCATATTACTTTAATTCCTGTTTATCGAATGACTCAAACTATGGGGTTATATGATAAACTAACAGGACTAATTGGTCCTTATGTAGCTTTTAGCTTACCTATTTCAATATTTATTTTAACAGGATTTATTGCAGAAATTCCAAGAGAACTAGAGGAAGCAGCCTATATTGATGGGGCAAATATCTTTCAGATTTTTACTAAAATTATTTTTCCTTTAATCAAACCAGCAGTTTCTACAGTCGCAATTTATAATTTGGTTTTATTATGGAATGAATTTATATATGCTCTGGTTTTAATTTCTAATCCAGATAAATGGAATTTGACCTTAGGATTATGGAATTTTCAGGGGCAATATGGAACTAATGTACCAATGGTTATGACTGGAGTTATGCTCTCTGTTTTACCACTCTTATTATTCTACATTTTCCTTCAGGAAAAAGTAATTAAGGGTATGACAGCAGGAGCAGTTAAGGGTTAAGAATAAGACATAAAATATGATAATCTAGATTTAATTAAAGCCTTAGAGGATAATTTTAAATAATAAAAATAGTTATTTCAGAATATAAATTCGGGAGAGGTTTGAAATGCTTAAAAGTCAAAAAATTCGAGAAAGCAGTCCTGAACTTGATGCTTTAAAAATGGGGATGGACTGGAAGGAAGACGATTTATCTAAAGCTCAGATTTTAGTAAGCAGCACCTATGGTTATGGGCATCCAGGCAGTTTTCACCTTGATCAGCTGGTTGAAGAGGCACTGCAGAGTTTAAAAAAGCAGGGAGCCAAGGGTGCTTCAATGATAGTCAGTGACATTTGTGACGGTATTGCTCAGGGACATGATGGAATGAATTATTCGCTGGTTTCTAGAGAAATGATAGCAAATATGGTAGAAGTACAGGCAAAAGCAGCTCCTTATGATGGAATAATGATGATCTCAGCCTGTGATAAAGCAGTTCCTGCCCATCTGCTTGCAGCAGCAAGATTAAATATGCCGATAATTCAGGTGCCCGGGGGTTCAATGGCGCTGGGTAAGAAAAAGACCACAGTTGATATGACTGCCCGTGATTATGCCAGATATAAAAGAGGAGAAATCAGTAAAGAAAAATATTTAGAAACTCAAAAGTTGGCCTGTCCCTCCTGTGGTGCCTGCCAGTTTATGGGTACAGCTTCTACTATGCAGGTGATGGCTGAGGCACTTGGACTGGCTTTACCGGGTTCAGCTTTAATCCCAGCCAATGGTCCCTATTTAAAAGAAATGACTGATCTGGCAGCATCCTTTTTAACTGAAGCTGTAAAAAAAGATCTTAAAGTCAAAGATATAGTAACTAAAAAGTCAATTGAAAATGCAATTGCAGTCCATGCTGCAATAGGCGGCTCAAGTAATGCTCTGCTGCATCTGCCGGCCTTTGCCCATGAACTTGGCATAGAAATTGACGGCAACTTATTTGATGAGATTAACCGTAAAGTACCATTTTTAGTTAACACAATTCCCAGTGGGGATTATCCAACTCAGTATTTCTGGTATGCTGGCGCTGTTCCGGAAATTATGGAAAGAATTAAAGAACACCTCCATCTTGATGTTTTAACAGTAACGGGAAAAACGCTGGGTGAAAATCTTCAAAGCTTAGCAGACTTCTCCTATCTCAAAGGAATGGAAGAAAAACCAGCTTTAATGCCGGAAAAAGAAAAAGTGATTTTCTCGACGGACTCTCCGATTAATGAAGAGGGGGCAATTGCAGTTTTAAAAGGAAATCTGGCTCCAGAAGGCTCAGTGGTAAAGCATTCTGCCCTTCCAGAAGAGATGAAAGATTTTGTTGGTCGGGCAAGAGTTTTTGATCGAGAAGAGGAAGCAATGGAAGCAGTTTTAAATGGGGATATAGTTTCCGGCGATGCTGTAATTATTCGCTATGAAGGACCTAAGGGAAGTGGAATGCCTGAAATGTATTATACAACAGAGGCTATTGCTTCTGACCCTAAATTAAATAAGACAACAGCTCTAATAACTGATGGTAGATATTCCGGGGCCACCCGGGGACCGGCAATCGGACATGTTTCGCCTGAAGCTGCTTCAGGAGGGCCGATAGCTCTTGTTAAAGAAAATGATCTAATCGAAATTGATATAGAAAATAGAAGCATAAATATTATTGGAGTCAGTGGTGAAGAAAAAAGTAAAGAAGAAATCAGTCAGATTCTAAATGGGCGAGCAAAAGATTGGGTTAAGCCGGAGCCAAAATTTTTAAATGGGGTACTGGGTATCTTTACTCAGCTTGCAGCTTCTCCAATGAAGGGCGCCTATATCGATACTGAATATTTAAGTAATTTAATAAATAAAAGTACTAAATAATAATTATTGATGTGAGGAGGATTTAATTGATTAAAGGAATTATAACACCAACGATCACAGTTTTTGATGAGGATAAAAATATTGATTTTGAGGCAACAGAAGAACATATAGAAAATTTAATTGAAGCTGGTGTAAATGGGATTTTATTTTTAGGGAGCATTGGAGAATTTTTTGCAATGACTTTGGCAGAAAAGAAGAAGTTAATTTCTTTTGCTGTAAAAACTGTAAACAAGCGGGTGCCTGTTTTAGTAGGTACAGGTGGTACAGCTGCCGAAGATGTAATAGAGTTGAGTAATTTTGCTCAAGCTGAAGGAGTGGATGGAGCAGCTGTAATCACCCCTTATTTTTTCCAGTTTAACCAGCAGACCCTCTATAATTATTACAGTCATATTGCTCATAATGTAGAATTAGATTTATATATATATAATTTTCCTGCCCGCAGTGGAGTAAACATTGATCCCCAAACAGTTTATAAGCTGGCAAGTGAATATAAAAATATTGTGGGAATTAAAGATACAATGAATACAATCAGCCATACCAGAGAGTTAATTCAAAAAGTTAAAAAAGAGCTGGAGAAAGAATTTGCTGTTTATTCCGGATTTGATGAATACTTTTTACCAAACCTCCTGAATGGAGGAGATGGCTTAATCGGCGGTTTATCTAATATAGCCCCTGAACTTTTTGCTGAATTTTATAAGTCTTACCAAAAGAAAGACTTTAAGAAAATTAATGAAATATCCAATAAAATTAATATGATGATGGAAATTTACAGTCTTTCTGATCCTTTTTTTCCGGCAATTAAAAAAGCTGTTTCTCTCAGAGGGAGTAATCTAAACGCAGCCTGTAAGGAACCGGTTGGTCTCTTGAATGAATCACAGAGCAAAAATATTAAAATAATACTTAAAAAAGTAAAATTAATCTAAAAAATCTAATTAAAGGAAAAACTACCTCTTAAATGGTGGTTTTTCTTTTTTTTATTAAAAAACCGCAAAAAATCTGAAATTTCTTGCAGGAATTTTTGGTTGAGTATTGAATAATATTTATAGAGAGTTAATTTACTTCTTAAATTAAAGCTTAAATTAACGAAAATTTTGTCATTTGTTTTAATAAATTAAAAAAGGAGGGATCAGTAAAAAGTACTTTCTTTGTTTATGATTCAAGTTAGCTTTCTTAAAGTCTTGATTTAAAATTAAAAGGGAGGAATAATTTTATGAAGAAATTTTCAATTTTGTCACTTGCTTTATTAATGGTATTTTCTCTATTTTCGGTTACAGTTATGGCTCAGGATGAGGTAAATTTAACATTATGGGATATTAGAACTGCTTCTGACCAGGTTACTCCTGCTTTACAGGATGCAATTGAGCGTTTTGAAGCTGATAACCCAAATGTAAATATTGAGCATGTACCTACTCAAAATGATAATTACAAAACTAAGCTGAGAACAGCTATGTCAGCTGATAATGCACCAGATTTATTTATGACCTGGGGTAGTGCCAGCTTAGAAAGATATGTTGATGCTGATAAAGTTTATTCTTTAGAATCACATATGACTGAAGACTGGGAAAGTAACTTTATGCCGGCTGCTATGGATTTAGGTCGGGTAGATGGAGAAATGTACGGTGTTCCAGTAACCAATGTTTCGCCAGCACTTGTCTGGTACAGAACTGATCTGTTTGAAGAATATGGTCTGGAAGTACCAGAAACATATGAAGAACTAAAAAATGTTGTAAAAACATTTAAAGAAAATGGAATAACTCCTTTTGCTCTGGCTAATAAAAACAAATGGACAGGTTCAATGTACTTTATGTATCTGGTAGATAGAATTGGTGGACCGGAAGCTCTGCAGCAGGCAATTAGCAGAAAAGGTGCTTTTAATGACGAACCATTTATTGAAGCAGGTAGAAGAATTCAGGAATTAGTAGAAATGGGAGCATTCCCTGATGGTGTTAATGGTCTTGATGAAGACGCAGGTCAGTCCAGAACTTTACTATATACCGACCGGGCAGCAATGTATTTAATGGGAAGCTGGGCATATTCTTCCTTCAAAAATGAAGCTCCTGATATGTTAGATCAGTTTAGTTTCTTTAACTTCCCGGCAGTAGAATCCGGCAAAGGCGATCCTTCTAACTTAGTTGGTACACCTGGAGATAACTATTATTCAGTTTCTACTAAGGCAGCAAACAAAGAAGCGGCAGTTGAATTCTTAAAGTATTTAACTGATTCCAAAATGGGTGAAGAGTTAATCAATATTGGTAATATTCCGCCATTTACCGGTGTTGCAGAAAAGATTGACGATCCAATTATGAAGAAAATTTATAATTCCAGTCAGGAAGCAAATCATATTCAGCTCTGGTATGATCAGACATTACCATTAGAATTGGCACAGGTTCATTTAAATACAACTCAAGCTTTATTTGGTATGGAAATAACACCAGAAGAGGCAGCCAATCAGATGGAAGAAGCAGCTCAAGAGTATTATGGTGAATAAAATAAGTAATTTAATAGGCAGAGGGGATTTAATCCTCTCTGCTCTAATTTAAGAGGTGTTCTAATTATGAATAAAAAAGAATTAATGAACAATAAATATTTTATTGCAGCTCTGTTTTTACTACCTGCCGTTATTTTTTCTCTGGTTTATTTGATTATCCCAATTCCTCTTTCAACCTATTATTCATTCTTTAAATGGGATGGTATAGGGGCAATGGAGTTTTTGGGTCTCGATAACTGGTCAAAATTGTTGAGTGATCCAATATTCTGGTCTTCGATGGCTAATAACTTTAAACTGGTTTTAATTTCACTGGTTGTGCAGATTCCCATAGCACTGTTTTTAGCTGTATTGCTGACTAGAAAAATTAAAGGAGCAAGTTTTTTTAAGACTATCTTTTTTGTGCCGATGCTTTTATCTTCAATTGCGGTAGCTTTTCTCTGGCGCTATATGTATGATCCAACTTTTGGACTAATAAATAGTTTTCTAAACCTGGTTGGGCTGGAACAGTTAACCAGGAGCTGGCTTGGAAACTCAGATATTGCTTTTTATTCAGCATCTGCCCCTATCCAGTGGAGGTTTATTCCTCTTTATATGATTATTTTTATGGCGGCTATTTCTAATATACCAAAACAGCTTTATGAAGCTGCGGAAATAGATGGAGCTAATAACTGGCAGTCATTTTTCTATGTTACTTTACCAATGCTCAGATCTACAGTTGTTAATGCATCTGTTTTAATAATTGTTGGTTCACTTAAATATTTTGCCATGATTTTTGCTTTAACCGGTGGTGGACCAAATCATGCTTCCGAATTAATGGCTACCTATCTCTATACAAAATCTTTTACAGAAATGAATATGGGCTATGGTAGTACAATATCTGTAGCATTATTTTTAGTTGCCCTTATAGTATCAGTTGTATTTTTGAATTTCAGTAAAAAAGATGTCAGGAATTAGGTGAGTGATTATGATTAATAAATTAAAACAGTTAGTTATTTATATATTTTTGTCAGTCTGGCTGCTGATTACAGGATATCCACTTGTTTTTTTGGTCCAGAACAGTTTTAAAATCAGAATGGAATTTTTTCGCAATCCAGTCTGGTCTCTGCCAGAAAAATTTACCTGGCAAAATTATATTGAGGTAATGAAATCAGGGTTCTATATTTACTTTATCAACAGTATTATAGTCTGTTTTATTTCAGTTGCAATTATTATTATAGTTTCTGCTCTGGCCAGTTACGCAATTTCCAGAATAGATTTCAAATTTAATAAAATTGTTTATATTTTATTTCTGGCAGGAATGATGATTCCAATTCATTCAACCTTAATTCCTATTTATAAGATAACACTTTCAATGGGATTATATGATAAACTTTCAGCTTTAATTGGCCCCTATGTTGCTTTTAGTCTTCCAATTTCGGTTTTTATTTTGACCGGATTTATCAATGATATTCCTTATGAACTGGAGGAAGCAGCGATTATAGATGGAGCCAGCAGGTTTAGAATTTTTAGGGATATAATTTTACCACTGGTTAAACCGGCAATTGCTACAGTTGCAATTTATAATCTCACACTGCTCTGGAACCAATTTGCCTATGCTCTTGTCTTAACTTCAAGTCCGAGCAAAAGAATTTTAACTCTCGGTTTATTTGAATTTCAGGGACAGCACGGTATTAATATTCCTTTAACTTTGACAGCTTTATTTCTTTCTGTATTACCCTTGATTCTGCTCTATGTTTTTCTACAGGAACATATTATTAAAGGAATGACAGCTGGTGCTTTAAAAGGATAAAAATAAAATATTATTAAGATAAAGAAGGAGAGATAATTAATGACGGAATTTAATTTAGATGACTATTCGCTGGAAGAAAAAGTAAATAAATTACTGGCTGAAATGACTTTAGAAGAAAAAGTTGCTCAGCTTGGTTCAATAGGACCGGATAAAATTTTAGAAAATGGCAGGTTCTCAGAAGAAAAAGCAGCTAAATATCTAAAAGATGGTATCGGTCAGATTACAAGAATAGCAGGTGCAAGTGCACTGGAACCAGAAGCTGCAGCTGAGGCGGCAAATAAGATGCAGAAATATATTGCTGAAAATACTCGTCTTGGTATTCCAGCAATTGTCCATGAAGAATGTTTGAGCGGCTATATGGGTAAAGGTGGAACTACTTTTCCTCAGTCAATAGGTGTCGCCAGCAGCTGGGAGCCGGAGTTACTGGAAAGACAGACTGATGTGATTAGAAAACAGCTGCGTTCAATTGGAGCTCATCTGGCTTTATCTCCGGTTGCTGATGTGGCAAGAGATTTACGCTGGGGTAGAGTGGAGGAAACATTTGGTGAAGATCCCTATCTGGCTGCGGAAATGGTAACATCCTATGTTAAAGGGCTGCAGGGAGATAAATTATCCGAAGGAATTGTAGCAACTTTAAAACACTTTGCCGGCCACAGCTATTCTGAAGGTGGACGCAACCATGCACCGGTAAATCTTTCTGAGCGTGAACTTAGAGAGAGCTTTTTATTCCCTTTTGAAGCAGCAATTAAAACTGTCGGTGCTGGTTCAGTAATGAATGCCTATCATGATATTGATGGAGTTCCCTGTGCCTCCTCAAGAGAGTTATTAACAAATATTTTACGAGGAGAATGGGGTTTTGACGGTGTAGTAGTTTCTGATTATTGGAGTATTAAAATGCTTTATAAAGAACATAAAGTAGCAGCTTCGATGCAGGAAGCAGGAATAAAGGCCTTAGAGGCAGGTTTAGATATAGAGCTGCCGGAAGCTGAATGCTATGGGCAAAAATTAGTTGATGCGGTTAATGAAGGACTGATTTCTGAGTCAGTAATTGACCAGTCTGTCAGACGACATCTCCGCTATAAATTTAAGGTTAATGCTTTTGATCAGCGCTATGTTGATCTTGATAAAATTGCTGATCTTTTTGAAACTGCTGAGCAGAGAGAACTGGCCCGGGAATCAGCCCGTAAATCTATGGTCTTACTGAAAAATGAAAATGACTTACTACCTCTAGCTAAAGATTTATCATCACTTGCTGTAATCGGACCTTCTGCAGACAGCACCCGTAATTTGCTTGGGGATTACGCCTACAGCGCCCATGTGGACAGTAAAGAAGATGCAGTTGAGGTTATCAGTATCTTAGCTGGAATCAGGTCTAAAATATCAGAAGAGACAAAAATTAATTATGCAGCTGGCTGCAGTATCATGGATCAGAATAGAGATGGCTTTGCTGAAGCTGTTATGGCAGCTAAGGAATCAGAGGTTGCTCTGGTTGTCGTTGGCGGTAAATCAGGTCTTTCCGGTATGGGAGAAAATGAAAACAGTGATGATGATGTAGTCGACTTTGAAGGTGGAGAATTTTTAAGTGAACTTCAGAATACAACTGATACTACAGGAGAACATCATGACCGCACATCTCTGGATCTGCCGGGAGTACAGGAAGAATTGATTAAAGAAATTGTTAAGACAGGCACACCAGTTGTGGTTGTACTTGTCAATGGTCGTCCTTTATCAATTGAATGGACAGCAGAAAATGCAGATGCAGTCTTAGAAGCCTGGTTACCGGGAGAAGAAGGTGGAAACGGGGTAGCAGATGTATTATTTGGAGAATATAATCCAGCTGGAAAACTGCCGGTTTCAATTCCTAAAAATGTTGGGCAGACTCCTATTCACTATAACCGCCGCCATATGTCACACTACCGAGATTATGTATTTACAGGCAACAGACCTCTATATCCATTTGGTTACGGTTTAAGTTATACAGATTTTGAATATTCAAATCTTAAGATTACCCCTAAAGAATTTGAGGGCAATAAAACAATTACAATTAAGGCAGATATTAAAAACACAGGTCAGCTTGCTGGAGCAGAAGTAGTACAGCTCTATATCCACGATCGAATTGCTTCTTTAACCAGACCGATTAAATCTCTTAAAGGTTTTAAAAGAGTTGAGTTAAAAGCAGGAGAGACTAAAACTGTTGAATTCAAATTAAAAACAGAACAGCTCGCATTTTATGATAAGGATATGAATCTTGTAGTTGAGCCAGGAGAATTTGAGCTAATGCTCGGCAGTTCTTCTATAGATATTAGGCTTGAAGATGTGGTTGAACTAAAAGGAGATAAGGTGGAATTGACTGCAGAAAGAGAATATTTTACAGAGGTTGAAGTAAGTAATTAAAAATAACTCTAATTTATTGCAGGAATTTTAAAAATTGTATAGAATCTATATATTAGAGACTTAATTTATAACTTAAATTAAAACTTGAATTAATTTCTAAGATTTTAGGAGGAGGGATAAATTATATTTAAAAAATGACGGTTAAGTGTAATCTGTTTTTAATTTTATCAAAAATTTAAGGGGGATTAATTTAATGCGAAAAAGTATTATTATTTCAACATTAGTAGCGGTATTATTATTTTTAGGATCTTTTGGAGTAATGGCCCAGGATGGTATTACAATTGGATTGTCAATGGATAATTTGAGACTGGAAAGATGGCAGCATGATCGTGATATTTTTGTAAATAAGGCAGAAGAAATGGGAGCAGAGGTATTAGTTCAATCTGCTAATGGAGATGACACAGTTCAATTATCACAGGCAGAAAATTTAATTACCCAGGGAATTGATGTTTTAGTAGTTGTTCCTCATAATGGTAAGGTGATGGGAAGTATAGTTAGAGAAGCCCATGCAAATAATGTACCTGTACTTGCCTATGATAGAATGTTAATGGATAGTAAAGTAGATTATTATCTCTCTTTTGATAATGTTCGTGTAGGTGAATTACAGGCAGAATTTTTAGTTGATAAACAGCCTACAGGAAATTACTTTTTACTTGGAGGTTCTCCAACCGATAATAATGCTAAACTTTTCCGTCAGGGACAGATGAATATTTTACAGCCTTATATTGATCAGGGCAAAATAAATATTGTTGGTGATCAGTGGGCAAAAGACTGGTTACCACAGGAAGCATTAGGTATTGTAGAAAATGCTCTGACAGCTAATAATAATGATATTGATGTTATTGTTGCTTCTAATGATAGTACTGCCGGTGGAGCAATTCAAGCTCTTGAAGAGCAGGGTTTAGCCGGAGAAGTTTTAGTTTCTGGTCAGGATGCTGACCTTGCGGCCTGTCAGAGAATTGTTGAAGGTACTCAAACAATGACAATTTATAAACCAATTCAGGATTTAGCTAGTAGAGGTGCAGAAATAGCAGTTAATATGGCCCAGGGTAAAGAAATAGACACAAATGGTGCAATTAATAATGGTGAATATGATGTACCATCAGTTTTATTAACACCGATTCAGGTTCATAAAGGGAATATGGTGGATACAGTTATAGAAGATGGATTCCACGAAATGGAAGAAGTATATAAAAATGTACCAAAATCTGAATGGCCTGAACAGTAATCTTAAAAAAGGGGCGATTATTTGCCCCTTTTTCTTTTCTTAATGAAAGGAGTTGAACAATTTGGAAGAAGTTTTGCTGGAAACTAAGGATATCATTAAAGATTTTCCGGGTGTTAGAGCTTTAGATAAAGTATCTTTTCAGGTGAAAAGCAATCAAATTCATGCCCTCTGTGGAGAAAATGGAGCTGGTAAATCAACTTTAATTAAAGTTCTCAGCGGTGTTTATCCAAATGGAAGTTATGAAGGTCAAATTTTTATTGAAGGAGAAGAAAAAAAATTCGAAAATATTCATCAGGCTGAAGAAAATGGAATTGCTGTCATTCATCAGGAATTGACACTTTTTGAAGAAATGAATGTAGCAGAGAATATTTTTATGGGTAATGAAATTTCGCATAATGGATATATTGACTGGAATGAAATGTATGACCAAACAAACAAGTGGCTTAAAAAAATGAAACTGGAGGGAGTTAAACCAACAACTAAAGTTGGTGAGCTTGGAGTTGGTAAACAGCAGTTAATTGAAATCGCGAAAGCGCTGGCCAAAAATTCTAGACTTTTAATTCTGGATGAACCGACTGCATCTTTAACAGACAATGAAGTTGAGTTGTTAATGAAAATTTTAAGTGATTTAAAAAACGAAGGAGTTACTTGTATTTATATTTCTCATAAGTTAAATGAGGTTTTTGAGATTGCTGATTATATATCTGTTTTAAGAGATGGAGAATACATTGGCGGAGATCTGAAAGATAATTTAAACGAAAGAGAAGTAGTTAAAATGATGGTTGGCCGCTCAATTGAGCAGATGTTTCCTGATAGAAAATATAAAGCAGGTAAAGAAATTTTAAAAGTTGACAGTTTAGATTTAAAAAATTATGAAGGTGAACAAATTTTAGAAAACATTTCTTTTGAACTGGCAGAAGGAGAAATCTTAGGAATCTTTGGATTGATTGGAGCTGGGAGAACTGAAATAGCTAATACACTTTTTGGTTATCTTCCTGGTAGTAAAAAAGGGGATATATATTTAGATCAGGAAAAAGTAGATATAAAGTCGCCAAAAGAAGCTCTCCACAAAGGAATTGCGCTAATTTCGGAAGATAGAAAAAGATTTGGTATTATTCCTCCAATGAGCGTTAAAGAAAATATATCAATTTCATTTTTAGACAAATTTAAAAACCTGTTAGTTGTTGATGAAAATAAAGAGATTGCAAATGTGACTGAACTGGTTGAACAATTAAATGTTAAAACAGCATCTCTTAATACTAAAATTGTTAATTTGAGTGGAGGAAATCAGCAGAAGGCTATTTTAGCTAAAAATCTTGTTGAAACTCCTAGAGTTTTAATAATGGATGAACCAACAAGAGGAATTGATGTTGGGGCAAAACAGGAAATTTACGAATTAATGAATAAATTTGCTGAAGATAAAATGGGAATTATTATGATTTCATCTGAGCTTCCTGAAATATTAGGTATGAGCGACAGAATTTTAGTAATGCATGAAGGTAAGATTACCAAAGAATTTGATAATAGAAATAAAGATATTAGTCAAGAAGATATTATGGTTTATGCTACAGGAGGGAAAATAGATGGCTGATACGAAAAAAATTAAATTTGACTTAAGAACTTATATGATGATTATTGCCTTAGTTTCAATCTGGATTATATTTTCCTTTACAACGGGAGGAGATTTTTTAACTGCAAGAAACATTTCCAATCTATTTAGACAGTCTGTCTTTACTTCTATGTTGGCTATTGGAATGGTCATGGTCATAATAATGGGTCATATTGACCTTTCAGTTGGATCTCTGGTGGGTTTAACAGGTGGAGTAGTAGCGATTTTAGATGTCTGGCAGGGAATGAATCCTATAATGTCTATTGGTATTACGCTGTTATTAGGGCTGATTTTAGGGTTGTGGAATGGTTGGTGGACTGCTTATGGAAATGTTCCTTCATTTATTGTTACCCTTGGGGGTCTTTTAATATTTAGAGGTGTCTTAGTTGGAATAACTGGTGGAACAACTATTGGCCCAATGAGTGACCTGTTTTATTATTTTGGTAAGGGATATCTTTCAGATACAATTGGAATAATCTTTGCAGTTTTAGTAGGTTTAGCAATTATAATTATTCAGCTCAAGTCAAGAAGAGATAAATTAAAATATGATTTTGAAGTACTGCCTTTGAAGTTTGAAATTCTGAAAATAGTTGTTTCAGTTGCTTTATTAGTTACCTTTATTCTGATTTTTAATGCCTATCGGGGGATACCAATTCCCTTAATGGTTTTAACAGTTTTTCTAGCTATTTTTACATTTATAACTAATAAAACAACTTTTGGCCGCTATATTTATGCAATTGGTGGAAATAGTGATGCTGCCAAGTTATCTGGTATAGATATTAAAAAAATAACTTTAACTGTCTTTATGCTCAATGGTTTGATGGCAGCAATTGGTGGAATATTTTTGACATCTCGTTTGAGTGCTGCTTCAGTTGCAGCAGGAAATAGTGCGGAACTTGATGCTATTGCTTCCTGTGTAATTGGTGGAGCCAGTTTAGCTGGTGGTATCGGAAAAGTAGGTGGTGCTGTAGTTGGTGCCATTGTTATGGCCAGTCTTGATAATGGAATGAGTTTAATGAATGTTGAAAATTTCTGGCAGTCAATAATTAAAGGTCTAATATTAATTCTAGCTGTCTGGGTTGATATTTATACTAAAAATAAGAAATCTGCTGCTTAATAAAAAAGATTAAAAAAAAGCAGGAATTTTTTGTTCGGCCTTGAATATTATAAACTAGAGAGTTAATTTAAAACTTAAATTAATACTTGAATTAATATTGATGTTAATGTTTCAGACTTATATTTTCTTACAAAATGGAGGTAATCAAATTATGAAAAATGTTTTTAAAGATTTTAAAAAGGTAAAATATGAAGGACCAGAATCAGATAATCCAATGGCATTTAAGTATTATAACCCGGAAGAAAAAATTGCGGGCAAAACAATGGAAGAACACTTAAGATTCTCAATCGCTTACTGGCATACATTTGCGGATACAGGTGAAGATCCATTTGGTGCTGGGACCAGAGTTTACCCTTGGGCAGATATTAGTGATCCTTTAGAAAGAGCAAAGGCCAAAGTTGAAGGAGCCTTTACCTTTATGGATAAGCTGGGAGCTCCATATTTCTGCTTCCATGATCGTGATGTAGCTCCTGAAGGAAAAACAGTTGCTGAAAGCTACAAAAATTTAGATACTATCGTTGATTTAATTGAAGAGAAGATGAACGAAACAGGTATAAAGCTGCTCTGGGGAACAGCTAATATGTTTACCAATCCTCGTTTTATGAATGGTGCTTCTACTTCTCCTAATGCAGATGTATTTGCCTTTGCTGCCGCTCAGGTTAAAAAGGCTATGGAAGTAACCAAAAAACTTGGTGGTCAAAACTATGTATTCTGGGGTGGTCGTGAAGGTTATGAAACACTTTTAAATACAAATATGGCCCTGGAACAAGATAATTTGGCCCGTTTTTTAGAAATGGCTGTAGAATATAAAGAAAAAATTGGTTTTGATGGTCAGCTATTGATTGAACCAAAACCCAAAGAGCCAACTAAGCATCAGTATGATTTTGATGCAGCAAATGTGATTGCCTTCTTAAGAAAATATGATTTAGATGAGCACTTTAAAGTTAATCTGGAGGCAAATCATGCAACCCTGGCTGGACATACCTTTGAGCATGAGCTTCACTATGCTAGAATTAATGATATGCTGGGAAGTGTAGATGCAAATCAGGGTGATTTATTACTCGGCTGGGATACAGACCAGTTCCCAACTAATATTTATACAACAACTCTTGCTATGTATGAAATACTTAAAAATAATGGTCTGGGTAAAGGGGGCCTCAATTTTGATGCTAAAGTTCGCCGTCCTTCCTTCAAAATGAAAGATTTATTCTATGGTCATATTGCTGGAATGGATGCCTTTGCTAAGGGCTTAAAAATTGCCAATAAATTATTAGAAGATAAAGTATTAGAAGATTTTGTGGCTGAAAGATATGCAAGTTATGAAAGTGGAATTGGTAAGAAGATTGTAAATAAAGAGGTTGGTCTGGAAGAATTAGCTGAATACGCTATTGAACTTGGTGAAGTTGAAAATTATTCCGGACATCAGGAAATGCTGGAAGCGAAACTGAATCAGTATATTTTAAATAATTAAATATAAATATTTACCTGCTAAAAGCTGAGTGGACGGTTATTTAATCGTCCACTCCCAATTAAGTTTATTTCTAAAAAAATAAACTAAGATTCAAAAAATTTTAAATATCAAGAAAATATTTATCATTTCCTATTGAAATCTGATAATTTTTTTAGTATAATTAAATAAACCGGTTTCGAAGGAAGTGACAAAATGGTTACAATCAATGATATTGCCAAAAAGGCAAAAGTGTCTAAGTCAACAGTTTCTAAAGTAATTAATAATTACTCAGGTGTTGGTGATGATACTAAAGAAAAAGTTTTAAAAATCATGAAAGAAAATAACTACTGGCCCAATTCAGTGGCCAGAAGTCTCTCAACAAAAAAATCGTACACAATTGGTATATTTGGTCCTCAAATTTTAAATAACTTCTTCTTTAGAGAAGTTTTTGAAGGTATAGAGGCTGTAATGGGAGATAAGGGTTATGATCTTTTATATTTTACCAATAAACAGTGGGATGAATCCTGGGTTGACTACAGCTATAAAGAAAAATGTGAAAACAGAAATGTTGATGGCGTAATAATGATGGGTTATGGTAAGGTTAATATAGCTCAGTTTGATCGGCTTTTAAAATCGGATATACCATCTGTTTTTATTGACCTGGATTTGGTTGGTTCTAATACTTCCTATGTAACTTCTGATAATACCGGTGGAGCCCGAAAAGCGGTAGAATATCTAGCTGAATTAGGTCATAAAAAAATTGCAATGATTAGGGGATTAAATGGTTTTAAAGTTTCTACAGATAGATTTGTTGGTTTTCAGCAGGCTATCAAAGCTCTCAATCTCCCCTATAATTCAGAATGGATGTTTGACGGCGATTATAGTATGGAAACCGGCTATCAATCAATGAAAAGAATTCTTAATTTAGATGAAAAGCCAACTGCTGTATTTGCAGAGGATTTAATTGCTATTGGTGCAATTAAAGCTATTCGCCAGGCAGGTTTAAATGTACCAGATGATTACTCAATTATTGGTTTTGATAGCATAGAGATAGGAAGACATTATCATCTGACTACTATTGCTCAGGATCAGATTGGTTTAGGAGAAGCTGCCTCAAAACTTCTTTTAAATATTATTAATAAGAAATCATTTTCGCCAATCATTTTACCGACTAGACTGATTATTGGAGAGACATGCAGAAAGGTATAATAATTTTTAGATAAATATAAACCGGTTTCTAAATAAAAATTAGGTATATTTTTTTAATATTCAAATTTTAAACCGGTTTCTAAAAGGTAAAGGAGGAAACTATTTGGAAGAAAAGGGTGCTTTTTATTCCGGTGATTATCAGAATTTACTGAAGCAATATGGTTATAGTGAAAAAGAAATTGAAGTTAAGATCAATAAGACCTGGGATTCTCTATTTTTTGCTGATGATTTAAAATTTTATCATCAAACTGACGAAAATATGGCCTATATTACTGATACAGGTAATAACGATGTTAGAACTGAAGGTATGTCTTATGGGATGATGGCAGCAGTGCAGCTGGATAAAAAAGAAGTTTTTGATAGACTCTGGCGTTGGACCAAAAAATATATGTATCAGACAGCTGGCAAATATAAGGGATATTTTGCCTGGTCCTGTGATCTTAAAGGAAATAAAAATTCTCAGGGACCTGCTCCAGATGGGGAAGAGTATTTTGCAATGGCATTACTTTTTGCATCGAGAAGATGGGGAGATGGCAAAGGAGATTTAAACTATTCAAAACAGGCAAAAGAAATTTTGCATGAGGTTATTCATAAAGGAGAGAATTCGCCTGGTGATCCGATGTGGAATTCGGATAATTATTTAATTAAGTTTATTCCGGAAGTCGAGTTTTCAGATCCATCCTATCATTTGCCACATTTTTATGAACTTTTTGCTCAATGGGGAAATGAAGAAGATCGAATTTTTTGGGAAAAGGCTGCTAAAGCAAGTCGTAATTATTTAAAGCAATCTTGTCATTTAGAAACCGGTTTATCAGCGGAATATGCGGAATATGACGGATCACCTCGTTTTGAAGAGGGCCATGGAGATTTTTACAGTGATGCTTATCGAGTTGCTTTTAATATTGGAGTTGATTCACTCTGGTTCAATAAGGATCCCTGGCAGAGGAAGGAAGCTTATAATCTGCAGAAGTTCTTTTTTGATAAAGATGAATATACAAAATACTCTATAGATGGTAAAGAACTGGAAAAACCAGATTACTTACATTATCTGGGCCTTAAAGCTGCCAATGCTGCAGTATCACTGGCTGGAAAAAATAAATTTACAGAAAAATATATAAAAGACTTCTGGGAAGCTGAGCTGAGAAGAGATGAGCGCCGCTATTATGATAATTTTCTGTATTTATTTGCTTTACTTGCATTGAGCGGTAATTTTAAAATTTATTAGTACAAATGATTCTTAATTTTCGGATAAAATTGATTCAATTTTATCAATATACATCAAAATTATAAGGAGGGTTTATTTTGAAGAAGGGTTTAAGTATTTTAATTTTAATGTTGGTTCTGGCTTTAGCTTTTACCACTGTAACAGCAGCTCAGGATGATCTAAAGGAATTTGATGTTTTTATTTCTGTTTCCTTACCTGATTATTCTGGCTCATCCATTGTTGGTGACATAATCCAAAAAGAGACAGGAGTTAAATTAAACAGAGAGTATCTTGTTGGAGATTTAGAGCAAAAAGTTGGTTTAATGATTGCCAGTCAGGATTATCCTGATATGCTAGTAGCAGCTCATTTTACTGACAAATTTGTTGAGGCTGGTGCTTTAATTCCTCTTGAGGATTTAATTGATAAACATGCACCAAACATTAAGAAATATTATTCCAAGCATTTGGATGCCTTAAGAAAAGACGATGGACATATCTATTATCTCCCTCAATTAGCTATTCCTTTTGAACCAGCAGAAAGGAGATATCCATCAGTAGGATTTTTCATTAACAAAAGAGTACTGGAAGCAAATGATTACCCGGTAATTAAATCATTTGATCAGTATTTTGAGTTAATTGAGAATTATCAGAAAGAACATCCTGAGTATAAGGGACAAAAAACAATTGGATATACAACTTTATTTGATGGCTGGCGAAGATTTGCTACTACCAATGGTCCGATGCACTTAATGGGTTATCCAAATGAAGGTGGATTTGTACCTGTTAAAGAAGGTGGCGAATATGTAGTCCGTCCCTATTATGGCAGTAATGTAGAAAAATATTATTATAAAAAATTAAATGAAATGTATAATAAAGGTGTTGTAGATAAAGAAGCCTTTGTTTCTAATTTTGATCAGTATTTAGAAAAGATAAGTTCTGGCCGAGTTTTAGGAACAATTAACCAGTACTGGCAGGTTCAGCAGGCTCAAGAAGTTTTAATTAATGAAGATCCAGACAGCATTATGGTGCCTTTCCCTGTAACTTATGATCCAATTGTTGAAGAACATGTAAGAGACAAACCATATGTTCAGACTACACAGGGTATGGGAATTACAACAGCCTGTGAAGATCCAGTAGCAGCTATTAAATATCTAGATTACCTTGTTAGTTTGGATACACAGCGCTTAATTCAGTGGGGTATTGAAGGTGAACATTATCAGGTAGATGAAGATGGCATGTTCTACAGAACTGAAGAGCAACTGAAAATGTTCCAGGATCCAACCTGGGTTAGAGATGTATTTGGACGTCATTATTTCTATAATGCCTTTCCAAGTTTAACTGGTCTTGGTCCTGATGGAAACAGTTTTATGCCTAGCAGACAGCCCAGTGCAATTTATGCAAATAGTTCGGAAGCCGAAAAAGAGGTAATGGATGCCTATGGTGTTAAATCATTTACTGGTCTTTATAATAAGCCATTTGAAGACAGAAAGTATTTCCCACTCTGGACAATTACCTTACCTACAAACTCTAAAGCACAGATTGAATCAACAAGAATGACCGATGCTTTAGTGCAGCATATTCCGACTCTGGTAATGGATTCAACAGAGAAATTTGAAACTAACTGGGATGCCTATACTAAGCAGATTAACGGTCTAATGGATGCCCAAATTGAGCACTATCAAAAACAAATTGATTGGAGAATGGAGAACTGGTAAAACTAGTTTATAATCCTATCATTAATAATCGGAGCAGGGAGTTAAACTTCCTGCTCCTAAATAAAAATTTTCTTATTTTTGTTTAATTAGCTATTTCTTTAAGGAGGAATATTTGTGAAGAAAAGTGGAGATACTTTCTGGCAGAAACTCTGGAAGCAGAAAGCTTTAGTTTTAATGTCACTTCCATTTATAATTTATGTTATCATTTTTAAATATGTACCATTATGGGGCTGGTTAATGGCCTTTCAGAACTATTGGCCTGGAAATTCATTTTTCAATCAGACCTGGGTTGGTTTAGAAAACTTTAGATTATTATTAACTGATCCTGTATTTTTTGAGGTATTAAGAAATACTCTTGCTATGAGCTTGATTAAGCTTTTATCAGGAATGTTTTTTTCAATTTTACTGGCGCTGGTTTTAAATGAAGTTCGTTTTGCTAAATTCAAAAAAATTACTCAGACTATTTCTTATTTACCCCATTTTATTTCCTGGGTTGTAGGAGCTAATCTGGTTATGAATGCTCTTTCCACTGATGGTGGAATTGTAAATGATGTTTTATTAAATCTAGGAATTATAGATTCTCCGATTATGTTTATGGGAATCCCTAAACTTTTCTGGTGGATAGTTGGTGCCTCTCATGTCTGGAAAACTGTTGGATTTGGTGCGATTTTATATCTAGCCTCGATTGTTTCAATTAGTCCCAGTTTATATGAGGCTGCAGTTATTGACGGTGCGAGTAGATTACAGCGAATTAGATATATTACTCTACCGGCTTTAAAACCTGTTATCATAATTTTATTAATTATAAATGTAGGCCGTTTAATGAATATGGGCTTTCAACAGATTTATCTGCTCAGTAATGGAAGAGTAATTGAGTACTCCAGGATTTTTAGAATCTTTGAGCTTGATTATGGATTGAAAATGATGCGTTATTCTTTTGCTACAACGGCAGGTATATTTAGAAGCTTAGTCAGTATTGTTTTAGTTTTTAGTGCCAATCAAATAGCTAAAATGATGGGAGAAGAAAGATTAATTTAAAAAGGAGGAATAGATTCTTATGCTCAGAGCAAAAAAAAGAGGCTGGGATGATATTTTATTAGATTTATTTGTTTATACATTTTTGATAGCTTTGATTATTGTAACCCTGTATCCGTTTTTAAATACATTTGCAATTTCTCTTAATGAAGGTAGAGACAGTATCAAAGGTGGGATTTATCTCTGGCCGCGTGAATTTACAACTTTTAATTATGAATCATTATTGACTGATCCTCAGATTTTCCATGCAGCAGGAGTTTCAATTGCAAGAACTGTTTTGACAACAGTTTTCGGAACTTTTTTAACCGCAATGCTGGCTTATGTAATCAGTCGTAAGGATTTTGTCTTAAGGAAATTTATCACCTTTATTTATGTCTTAACAATGTATGTTCAAGGTGGTTTGATACCAACTTACTTCCTTTACCAGCGCCTTGGATTAACCAATAACTTCTGGGTTTATGTACTGCCTGGACTGGTAGCAGCCTTTAACTTAATTATTGTTAGAACATATATCAATGGTTTACCAGAAAGTTTAATAGAATCAGCTAAAATTGATGGAGCTTCAGAGTTTACTATTTTCTTAAAAATTATTATGCCTTTAAGTAAACCTGTGCTGGCAACAATTGCAATTTTTACAGCAGTTTATCACTGGAGTGCCTGGTGGGATGTTTTTCTCTATAACTCATCCAATCCAGCCCTTTCAACCCTGCAGTATGAGTTAATGAAAGTATTAGCGAGTGCCAATTCAATGTCTGGCTCAATGCAGCAGGCTTTATCAAACTCAGCTCAAGCCGCCCAGATTACCCCACGGGCAATTAGAGCTACCATGACTATTATTGTTACTGTTCCAATAGCCGTAGTTTATCCATTTCTACAGCGGTACTTTGTTCATGGCTTAACCCTTGGTGGAGTCAAAGAGTAATAACTGCTTAAAGTTCAATATTTTCTTAACAACTTAAGAGAAAGCTTATAAGGGATATTTTAAAAATAATCTTTTAGGAGTTTTCTCTTTTTATATATAAAAATAGTGCGAAGATTATGTTAAGAAAGAATTTTAATTAAATAGGGGGAGTATAATGATTTTACAAAAGAAAAGTACAGTAAACATGATTTTATTAACAGCTTTAATAGTTATTTTTGCTACATTTTTTTCGGCTTCAGTAGCTGCCGAAGTAGTCTATCAAACTGATTTTGAAGATGGCGCTGGTAACTGGCAGCCCCGAGGTGAGGGTGTTGAGCTAGAAGTTGTTGATTCAACAGCAGTCAGTGGCAGCCAGAGTCTGCTGATTAAAGGCAGATCTCAAAATTGGAATGGACCCAGTCTGAATATTGATGAATTTGTTGAAGGAAACAAAGAATATAATTTTTCAATGATGGTTAAACTTGTGGAAGGTTCTGAGAACTCAACAATTACTTTAAGTACAGAAAATAATAAGGATGGCAGCAATTCCTGGGATAATGTTACCAGTGTTGAAGCTTCTGCCTCTGATTGGGTTGAACTGAATGGAAATTATACTATTAATTCCGGTATGGACAGAATTACCCTGTATGCGGAATCAGCTAATGCCGAATTAGAATTTTTAATTGACGATCTTGTTATTAAAAAGGAAGGTGAAATCGTGCAGAAAATGGAAGCAGATATTCCTTCTCTAAAAGCGGCTTATGCAGATCATTTTAAGATTGGAGCAGCCATTGAGCCCTATCAGCTAGAAGGAGAACATGGCAAAATTTTAAAAAAGCATTTTAACAGTCTAACTGCAGAAAATGTAATGAAACCAGAGACAGTTCAGCCAGAAGAAGGCGAATTTAATTTTACTGGTGGGGATAAGATTCGTGAATTTACTAAAGAAAATGAGATGGTAATGAGAGGTCATACCTTAGTCTGGCACAGTCAGGTTCCCGACTGGTTTTTTGAAGATGAAGAGGGAGAATTAGTTTCTAAGGAAGTTCTCTTAGATAGAATGAGAAAGCATATTGAAAAAACAATGGAGCATTATAAGGGTGATATCGATAGCTGGGATGTTGTAAATGAAGCGATTGATCCTGCTTCAACTGAAACCAATGGACTCAGAAATAGTAAGTGGTATCAAATAGCGGGAATTGATTATATTAAAGAAGCCTTCATCCATGCTAATAAAATTGACCCGGAGGCAAAACTATATATCAATGATTACAGTCTTTTATCAGATCCGGCTAAAAGAGATATTATGTACAGAGTTGTTAAAGAGCTGCTGGCAGAAGATATTCCGGTTGATGGAATTGGAATGCAGGGCCACATTAATATTGAATCACCTTCAATTGCTACAATGGAGAAGACTTTAGACAAATTTGCTTCTCTGGGAGTGGATCTCCAGATAACTGAGCTAGACCTAAGTGTCTATACAAATAATAGTCAGAGTTATGACAGCTTTAGTGAGGAGCTAGCTGTTAAGCAGGGACACCGCTACCGTGAGATTTTTAATCTCTTTAAACAGTATTCTGATTCAATTACTAATGTTACTCTCTGGGGAATTGCAGATGACCACACCTGGTTAACAGGTTTCCCGGTAGAAAGAAATAACTGGCCGCTTTTATTTGACCAGTCATTAAAAGCCAAACCAGCTTTCTGGGGAGTTGTTAATCCAGATAGACTACCTGTAATCACCAAAGAATTCGATATTTCTCAAGGAAGCCCAGAGATTGATGCTGAAAGTGATTTGATCTGGCAGAATAGCGGAGACACTTTGGATTTAGAAGAAAATGAATATCTTGGTGGAGAAGTTAAGTTGAGCTGGGATGAAAACAATATTTATCTTTATGCTCAGATTGAAGATGAGAGTAAAAATGCTGAAGATGCTCTAGAAATATTTGTAGATGAAGCAAATGCAAAAACTGCTGATTCTGAAGCAATAAAACATTACCAGATTAAAAGAAGTGGAGAATCCAATTTAAAAACTGCAGCAGTAGAAAAAGATAATTCGTATTTGATTGAAGCAGTTATACCGGTAGAAAGTCGGAATTTAAAGGTTGGAGATCAAGTTGGATTTGATCTTAAAATTAATGATGCAGAATCTGAAACCTCTATTATCTGGAATGACTTTACTAAAAAGCAGACTGAAAGTGCAGAGAATTATGGGACTTTAAATTTAAAAGAAGAACCAGTAATTACAGAAGCAGTTTACGGTCAAGCAGAAATTGATGCGGAAATGGATGAGAGCTGGGAGAAGGCCAATACAATCAAAACGGAGAAAATAATTTCCGGTGAAAATCCAGCTACTGCTGAAGTTAAGACTATGTGGGATGAAAATACTTTATACATCTTTGCAGAAGTAAAAGATTCAGCGCTCAGCCTGGCTGGTGAGCAGGTACACGAAGAGGATTCTGTTGAGATATTTGTCGACGAAAATAATGATAAAAGTACTGAATATCAGTCAGATGATACTCAGTATAGAATTAACTATTTAAATCAGCAGTCATTTAACCCAGAGCGAGAAGGCCTGAAAACAGCTACCCGAGTAACTGAAACCGGCTATATTGTCGAAGCTGCTGTTCCTTTTGTGGAAATCACTGCCGAAGAAGGTCAAATTATCGGTTTTGATTTTCAGGTAAATGATGACGGAAATGGTGATGGCACTAGAGATGGAGTAGCTATCTGGAATGATCAGAGTGGAGAAGGCTGGAGAAACATGTCCGGACTTGGAAACCTGATTTTTGTGAAATAGCTTAGTGTTGTTATAATATTCACTTGTACCCGGTCCAAAAAAGACGTTTTGGACCGGGTACAAATATGTAATATAATAGATATAAAAGGAGGGGTTTCAGCATGAAAAAAGTTCAGCTTGGAAAGACAGGGCTTCAGGTCAGTCAGATGGGTTTAGGCTGTTTATACTTTGGTGCCAGAGACAGTAAAGAGAAATCCTTTAGAAGAATGGATCAGTATCTTGCTGCTGGAGGAAACTTTTTGGACACCGCCAATATGTATTCTCACTGGATAAGTGACCAGACTCAGGGTGGAGAAAGTGAAAAAATGATCGGTAAATGGCTTAAGGAAAGAAATAATAGAGAGGATGTAATCATTGCTTCTAAAGTTGGTTTTCCCTATCCCGGCACTGAATACGGAACCAGTAAAAAACAGATAAAAGAAGAGTGTCATAAAAGTTTAGAAAGACTGGGTACTGATTATATTGACTTATATTATGCTCACACTGATGACTTCAATACTCCCCTGGAAGAAACTCTGGAAGCTTTTAATGAATTAATTACTGAGGGCAAGGTTAGAGCAATTGGAGCCAGTAATTTTAAGGCCTGGCGTCTGGAAAGAGCACGCCAGATTGCAAAGCAAAATCACTGGCAGAGTTATAGCGCTATCCAGCAGCGTTATTCCTACTTGAGGCCCAAAAGTGGCTGGGATTTTGGAGATCAGGTGGCAGCAAACCAGGATTTATTTGAATTTGTAGAAGATACAGGTATTTCTTTAGTAGCTTATTCTCCACTGCTGCAGGGAGCTTATACAAACCCGAATAAAGAATTTAAAGAGCAGTATCAGGGTCCGGATACCGATAAAAGGCTGGCAGTTTTAGATGAAATTGCTGCCGAAACAGGAGCAACCCGCAATCAGCTTGTCTATTACTGGTTGATGAATAGAAAGCCAAATGCTATTCCCCTGATTGCAGCAACTACAGATGAGCAGTTTAAAGAAGCTCTAGGCAGCCTGGAACTTGAATTAAGTGAAGATATGTTAAGAGCAATGACTGAAGCAAAATTTTAATAAATATTAAATTGGCAGGGTAGTTTTCTACCCTGCTCTTAATACATAAACTTAAGGAGTATAAATAGATGCAGAATATAAATTTAAAATTACCTTCTTTAATTAATGATGGTATGGTCTTACAGCAAAATGAAGAAATTAAAATCTGGGGCTGGACTCTGCCTCAGGAGGAAGTTAAAGTTATTTTTAAGGAAGAAGAATATCTGACAGCAGCAAATGCTGAGGGGGAATGGTCTCTGTTTTTACCGGCTCAAAAAGCTGGTGGCCCTTTTGAAATGAAAATTATTGCTGCTGCAGAAGAAATTACCGTCAGTGATATTTTAATCGGCGAAGTCTGGCTCTGTTCAGGTCAGTCAAATATGGAACTACCGATGCAGCGGGTTAAAGATCGCTATGCTGAGGAAATAGCAGCGGCAGGAAATGATCAAATTAGAGAGTTTAAACTGCCAATCACTTATAATTTTAAAGATGAAAATAAAGATATTAAGGAAGCCAGCTGGAAAAAAGTTTCTCAGAACACTATCAGCGACTTTTCAGCTTTAGCTTATTTCTTTGCCAAAAAGTTAAATAAAAAATATGAAGTTCCAGTGGGCATTTTAAATGCAAGTGTAGGTGGTTCACCTGTTGAAGCCTGGATGAGCAGAAAGTCACTGGCAGAATATCCGGAATATTTAAAAGTAGCAGCTGAATTTGCTCAGCCAGAAAAGATTAAAGAAGCAGAAGCACATAATCTTGAGGTTAATAAAGAATGGGCTAAATTAGTTTATGAAAATGATAGGGGCTTAAATAACAAGCCACCATATTTTGACCCGGATTATAATGACTCTGACTGGCAGACAGTTAGGATTCCAACTAAATTTGACCGGCTCAACTTTGCCAACAAAAATGGTGTTGTCTGGTTTAGAAAAGAAATTGAATTGATTAAAGCTGAGGCAGAAAATGAAGCTCGACTCTGGCTGGGGAGGATTGTAGATGCAGATACAGCCTATGTTAATGGTAAAAGAGTAGGAGCAGTAACCTACAAATATCCCCCCCGCAAATATAAGCTTAAAAAAGGGGTTTTAAAGGCTGGCAAGAATTTAATAGCAGTCAGAGTTGTTGTTAATGACGGTCAGGGAGAATTTGTAGCCGATAAACCATATAAGCTTTTTATCGGAGAGAATGAAATAGATCTGAAGGGTGAATGGAAATATAAAATTGCTGCTGTGATTGAAGAAGATAAAAAAGAAGAAATTTTTATTCAGTGGCAGCCTACCGGTTTATTTAATGCAATGATTGCTCCACTGCTTAATTATAAGATAAAAGGAGTCTGCTGGTATCAGGGTGAATCAAATACCGGCCGGGAAGAAGAGTATAAAGATTTATTCAAAAAAATGATTAGATTATGGCGAAAAAGATTTAATCAAGAAGAACTTCCTTTTATTTATGCCCAACTGCCAAACTTTGAGCCACCTGAGGAAAATGAAAGAGAAATCTGGGCAGCTTTCCGTAATGCACAGCGTGATGCTTTAAAGCTTGAAAATACTGCAATGACTGTTAACCTTGACTTAGGAGAGTGGAATGATCTTCATCCTCTAAATAAAAAAGATGTGGCTCACAGATTTTATTTAGCAGCCCGCAAACTGGTCTATGGAGAAGATGTGGTCTATAGTGGTCCGGAATTAAAAAAGTTAACTAAAAAAGAGAGCCAATTAATTTTGGAATTCAATAATCTTGCTGGAGGCTTAAAAGTTAAAGGTGAGCAGTTAAAGGGCTTTGAACTGGCAGCAGCAGATGAAAAATTTAAAACAGTAAAAGCAAAATTAAATAATAATCAGATTATTATCGATATTAAAGAAGTAGAGCACCCTAAATATCTCCGCTATGCCTGGAAGGATAATCCCAGCGAAGCCAATTTATATAATCAGCTAGATTTGCCAGCAGGCACTTTTTTAGAAAAGCTATAAAAATATTTGTTAATTGTTTGACAATTCTAAACTGGTATGTTAGTATTATTAATATACTGATTGGCGGTGAGTTTATGAATTTAGCTAAACATGATGAATACAAAAATTTAAATATGAAAGACTATGTCTATAATGTTTTGAAGGAAAATATTATGAACCTTTCTTTGAAGCCTGGAACACCTCTGCGCAAAAAAGAGATAGCAAAAGAGTTTGGAGTCAGCCGGACTCCAATTCGGGAAGCTTTTGTAAAGTTAAAAGAAGAAGGTTTAATTGATGTTTATCCACAGAAAGGTACTTTTGTCTCATATATAGATTTAGACAAGGTACAGGAAGCCAAATTTATGCGGGAAGCTCTAGAAATCAAAATAGTTGAACTTGCCTGTGATATTTTTCCAGAGGAAAAAATGTTTGATTTAGAAGCAAATTTACAGATTCAAAAGGTAAGTTTAAAACAAAATAATTATCAAAAACTTTTTGAATATGACAATGAGTTTCACGAGATGCTATTTGCCGGCTGCAATATGGCCAATATCTGGACAGCAATTGAACAGCTGAGTACTCATCTTAACAGAATGAGAATGCTTAGTTTGTCAGCTGACTTTAACCGATCAGATGTAATAGGAGATCACCAGCAAATTATTAATGCAATTGAGAGCAGAGATCCCAAGCAGGCTAAAAAGACGATGGAGTCTCATATCAGCCGAATTCAATTTGATCAGGAAAAATTAAAAAGAGATTATCCTGATTATTTTGTTTAAAAGATAGCTAATAGATAAACAGCTATTTTTATTGTTTACACTAACATGTTAGTATTATTAGAAATACTAAAAACCGGAATAAAAAAATTTAAGGACTAAAAAACCGGTTTCTATAAAAATTTGTTTTACTTTAATTATAACTTTATAACAAATAAATATCCTAACAGGAGGTGAAAAAAAGTTATAATTCTTTTTTGGAAAAAATCAATTTATTAAATATACGATCTATAATAATAATCTCAAAGAGATATAAGTCTATAAAATATAGGTAATATATTAACACTATAAGGGAGGAAAATAATGTTTAAATCAAAAAAGTTTGTTTTTTCACTAGTAGTTATGATTATTGCCTTAATGACTGTTGCAGCAGGTGCTGCAGAGATTCCGGATAGCTGGTCAAATCCTGATACTGCTGCAGAAGCGGGAATCACAGAATTTAATCAATCTCCAGTGCTTGATCAAAGAGTTGAGAACGGTGAACTACCACCTGTAGAAGAAAGACTGCCTGTACCAGAAGATCTGCAGGTAATTGAGCCGGTTGAAGAAGTAGGTCAGTATGGTGGGAAGGTTGTTTCTACTGCTATTGGACCAAGTACTGAATCAGATGGTACTGTTATGCGCCCCTGGATGTTTCAATTAGACAAGACAATGGCAAATGCTGTACCGGATATTGCTAAAAGTTTTGAGTTAACTAATGAAGCAAAAACTCTAACAATTCATCTTCGTGAAGGACTCAAATGGTCAGATGGCCATCCATTTACCACAGAAGATATTATTTTCTGGTGGGAAGATGTAGCAATGAACGAAGAAGTTAATCACTGGACACAGTGGAACTGGAAAATGGATGGTGTTGCTCCAGAATTTACAGCTATTGATGATTATACTTTAAAAGTTGAATTTCCAAGATCCAATCCGACAATTGTAGATACAACCTTAACCTGGTGGAGAAGTCAGCAGAGTTTCTTCTTTTCTCCAAAGCACTATTTAAAGCAGTTCCATGCAGATTATAATCCTGAAGTAAAGGAAACTGCTGAAGAAGAAGGCTTTGGTAACTGGGTCCAGTACTTTACCAATAAAATGGAAGTTGGTCCAGTTCAGACAAATACTGAATTACCAACAATGGGTGCCTGGGTTTTAGAAGATATTAACTCATCCAGAAAGCTCTTTGTCCGCAATCCATATTATTACAAAGTTGATAGCGAAGGAAATCAGCTGCCATATGTTGATGAATGGGAAATAACAATTAAATCTGACGCTGAGGTTGCAAAAGTAGATGCCCTTCAGGGTAATGTTGATTTTGCAGCTCGTATTTTAAGTCCAAGTGAATTTCCTATGTACAAGCAGAATGAAGAGGTTGGTAACTACACCACTTATGCTTACAATAACCCTGTTCAGGCGCAGATTGGTTTAACATTTAATGTTAACCATCCTGAAGAGGCTAAAAGGGAAGTATATTCCAACAAGAAATTCAGACAGGCTATGTCAGTTGCACTCAATAGAAATGAAATTAATGAATTTGCCTATCGTGGTTTAGCCGAACCTGCTCAGGCAACTGCAAAACCGGGTGCTCCTTACTTTAAGGAGGAATGGTTGGACCATTATGCACAGTACGATACAGAACTGGCAAAAGAGTTATTAAATGAAATTGGTCTTGATGAAAAAGATGGTGAAGGATTTAGAGTTCTACCGAATGGTGAAACTTTAATTATAGACCTAGAAATTCCTGCACCTGGATCTGTTGGTGGTACAGCTCAGCTTGGTCAGGTAGCAGAATTAGTTAAGGCTTACTGGGAAGCTGTTGGAGTTAAAGTTAATTTAAAAACTCTATCACGTGAACTTTATCAGCAGCGTGCTGATGCTGGAGAACATGATATTGGTGTCTGGCCTGTAAATGTAACTCGTGATATTAATGCCTTTGGATTTGACTCTGATGGAACCCGTTATGCTACAAAATGGGCTCAGTGGGATACCTGGAGAATGTGGGACGAAACCGGACGCGAAGGTGAAGAACCACCAAAGGGTATGGAACCTCCTGAACATGCCAAAGAACAATTGCGAAGAATCCATGAATATTCCTCTGCTCCAAGTCAGGAAGCAATGAATAAAATGCTGGGAGATATCTGGCAGTACTATATGGATCAAACTTATGTTATTGGTACTGTTGCGCGCCCAATGGCTCCAGCCATTGTAGCTGATACTCTACACAATGTACCGGAAACTGCTCCTTATTCTAATGCAACAGGTGCATGGCAGATTACAAAACCAGAACAGTGGTTTACAACTAAGTAAGTAATTTTATAAAGCTGCACTGTAGTCTTAAAACTGCGGTGCAGCTTTAAATAAAGGAGGTCTTGTGATGTCTAAATTCATTATGCATAGATTATTATTTATGGTTGTTACACTTGTAGTTATTTCGATATTATCATTTATTATTATTCAGCTCCCCCCTGGAGATTATTTAACATCTTATATTACCCAGTTGAGATCAATGGGAACAGATGTCTCAGATGAACAGATAGAATATTTAAGAGAGCAGTATGGACTTGATGATCCAATATATGTTCAGTATTTTAAATGGATTGGTAACTTTATAACAGGAGATATGGGCTTTTCCTTTTCCTGGAACCGGCCGGTTAATGAACTTGTCTGGGAAAGACTGGGTTTAACTCTTGTGATTTCAATATCTTCACTTTTATTTACCTGGATTGTTGCCTTCCCAATCGGAATTTATACAGCTTTAAGACAGAACTCACTCAGTGATTACTTTTTTACTTTTTTAAGTTTTATTGGGGTGGCTACACCAAACTTTCTCCTGGCCCTGGTCTTAATGTATGTCAGCTTTAAATATTTTGGAATAAATGTAGGAGGATTATTTTCACCTGAATATGCAGATGCAGCCTGGGGAATAGGCAAAATAACTGATCTGCTTCAGCATCTATGGATTCCAGTGGTAGTTGTTGGAACAGCAGGTACAGCAGGTTTGGTAAGAATTATGCGGGCTAACCTTTTAGATGAGCTTGGTAAACCATATGTTACAACTGCAAAATCAAAAGGAATCCCAAATTATAAGGTTATTTTAAAGTATCCGGTCCGTATTGCTTTAAATCCATTTATTTCAACTTTAGGTTGGCAGTTACCAAAATTGATTTCGGGTTCAACAATTACTGCTGTTGTTTTAAGCCTGCCAACTACAGGTCCATTATTATTAGATGCTTTAAAAAGTCAGGATATGTATTTAGCTGGTAGTTTTATTATGCTCTTAAGTGTTTTAACAGTTATTGGTACATTTATTTCGGATATTTTATTAGCTCTGGTAGATCCCAGAATTAGATATGTTTAGGAGGTGTGAGTAAATGGCAAAAGAAAATAACCAAAATGAAAATTATGAAGATGATATTTATGCTGCCTCACAAAAAGAATTAATCTGGATGCGTTTTAAAAAACATAAACTGGCAATGGCGGCAGGAATAGTACTTATTATAATGTATGCGCTGGCAATATTTGCACCTTTCTTTTCTGCTCAGGACCCACATCAGAGAAGAGTTTCCTACAAGGAGGCTCCACCTCATCAATTGCATTTTGAAGATACAGAGGGTAATTTCAGTTTAAGGCCAATGATTTATCCTTATAACAAAGAAGTTGATATGGAGACTTTTGAAGATATTTATACAGAAGATGAATCAAAACCAACTCCGATAAAGTTTTTTGTGGAAGGTTTTGAGTACGAAGTTCTGGGTCTTTTTGAAACTGATATTCATCTTTTTGGTACAGGTGATGAAAACAGACCGGTCTTTATTTTTGGGGCTGATTCATTAGGAAGAGATTTATTTGCCAGAATTATTTATGGGGCTCGGATTTCACTTTCTATAGGTCTAATTGGTGTTGCCGTAAGTCTCTTTTTAGGAATTTTAATTGGAGGAATCGGTGGCTATTTTGGTGGAAAAATTGATCTATTTATTCAGAGGATGATTGAGTTAGTAAGGTCTATTCCCCAGTTACCTCTCTGGATGGGTTTGAGTGCTGCTTTACCCTCAAGCTGGTCTGCAATTCAGGTCTATCTTGCGATTACAATAATTTTATCTTTAATGAGCTGGACAAGTCTGGCCCGAGTAGTAAGAGGAAGATTTTTATCATTGAGAGAAGAAGAATTTGTAATAGCTGCCCGTTTGATGGGGAGAAGTCCTTTAGAAATTATTTTTATTCACATGCTTCCTTCTTTTTTAAGTCATATTATTGCTTCGTTAACTCTTGCTATTCCAGGAATGATTTTAGGAGAAACAGCTTTAAGTTTCCTTGGTATTGGATTACAGGCTCCTGTTATTAGTTGGGGTGTTCTATTACAGAAAGCGCAGAATCTTTATACAATCGCAAATGCTCCCTGGTTAATGCTGCCCGGTTTATTTGTAATTATCACAGTTCTGGCATTTAACTTTTTAGGAGATGGTATCAGAGATGCAGCAGATCCATATTCTAAGTAAGGAAATTTTTATTGAAAGACAGGGTGAATATAATGGCAAATAATAATATATTGGAAGTTGAAAATTTAAATGTTCATTTTCATACGGATGAAGGAATTGTTCGCGCCTTAAATGGGGTTGATTTTAAAGTTGGAAGAGGAGAAGCAGTCGGAATAGTTGGAGAATCAGGCTGTGGAAAATCAGTTACTTCAACTTCGGTGATGCGTCTACTGCCAGGTGTGGGAGAAATTGCAGCTGGAACAATTAAATATTATGATAAAAATAAAAAACAGCATGATATAATTAATTTAAAAGCTGATGGAGAGCATATGCGCTCTATTAGAGGACCAGAAATGTCAATGATTTTTCAGGAGCCGATGACTGCTTTTAGTCCTGTTCATACAATTGGTAATCAGATTATAGAAAAACTGCTCTATCATGAAGATATAGATAAAGATGAGGCACGAAGTAAAGCCTTGGAATTATTAAAAAAAGTTGGTATTTCCAAACCAGAGCAGAGAATTGACGAATATCCATTTCAGTACAGTGGTGGAATGAGACAGAGAGCAATGATTGCAATGGGATTGGCCTGTGAGCCGCAGCTATTAATTGCTGATGAGCCAACAACAGCTTTAGATGTTACAATTCAGGCTCAGGTTCTAAAACTGATCAAAAAGATGCAGGCAGACTACAACCTTTCTCTAATTTTAATTACCCATGATTTAGGAGTAATAGCCCACATGGTTGATTATGTTAATGTTATGTATTTGGGAAGAGTTGTAGAATCAGGTCCTGTAGAAGAGATATTTGACAACCCTGCTCATCCTTATACTCAGGATTTATTAAAGTCTATTCCAAGGATGACTGGAAATGAAGGGAAACTTGCTTCTATTGAAGGGGCAGTTCCCGATGCTTATTCTCTACCAAAAGGATGTCCTTTTCATACCCGCTGTCGGAAAAAAATTGGAGAGGTTTGTGAAAGCGCTTATCCAGAGAGACAGGAAATATCAGCAGATCATTATGTAAATTGTTATCTGCATCAGGATTTAGGTGATAAATAATGGCAAAGTTAGCTGAAAATGAAATCTTAAAAGTTGATGGTTTAAAGAAATACTTTCCTATTACTCAAGGTTTTTTTAATAAACATGTTGGAGATGTAAAAGCTGTAAATGATATTAGTTTTACTTTAAATAAAGGTGAAACAATGGGACTGGTTGGAGAATCAGGCTGTGGAAAAACAACCGCCTCTCGTTCCATTTTAAGAGCTATTGATCCAACTGAAGGAGAAGTTCTTTTTAGAAGGAAAAATGGAAATGTTGTTGATTTGGCAGAGCTTGATTATAATAAGTTGAAAGATGTTAGAAGTGAGATTCAGATGATTTTTCAGGATCCATTTTCCTCTCTAAATCCCAGGATGTCTGTACTTGATATAATTGCCGAACCTCTGGTTGTTCAGGGCTGGCCAAAAGAGAAATATAAGGCACGAGTCGAAGAATTACTTGATCTGGTAGGACTGGATAAAAAATATATGACTCGTTATCCACATGCTTTTAGTGGTGGTCAAAGACAGAGAATTGGTATTGCCAGAGCCCTGGCTTTAGAACCGGAGCTGGTTGTTGCTGATGAACCAGTATCTGCCCTTGATGTTTCAGTTCAGGCTCAGATTTTAAATCTATTAGATGATTTAAAAGAAAGAATGGATTTAACCTTATTAATGGTCGCACATGATCTCAGTGTAATACGCTATATCTGTGATAAAGTTGCTGTTATGTACCTGGGTAAGCTGGTTGAGATTGCAGATACAGAAGAACTTTATACTAACCCCAAACATCCCTATACAGCTTCACTATTGACTGCTGTTCCGGAAGCAGATCCTCATGTGGAATGGCTGGGTGAAAATCTAAAAGGAGAAGTTCCCGATCCTTCAGCTGAGATAAAAGGCTGTAATTTTGCTTCTCGCTGTCCTTATGCCAAAGACATTTGCGAAAATAAGGAACCTGAATTAGTGAATATTGGAGATAACCACTGGGTTTCATGTCATAGGAAAGAAGAGATTGACTTGACAGGTGTAAAATAATATGATTATAGAAAAAGGAGAAGAGTAAGGGAAAAGGTGATTTAAATGAAAATGGTATTTCGCTGGTTTGGCGAAAATGATGATAGTGTAAGCTTAGAAGAAATAAAACAGATACCGGGGATGACTGGAGTGGTTAGCGCCCTCCAGGATATTCCGGTAGGTGAGGTCTGGCCTCGAGATAAAATAAAAGAATTAAAAAATAAGATCAACCAGGCTGGACTGGAACTCGAAGTTATAGAAAGTGTTAATATCCATGAAGATATAAAATTGGGTCTTGAGAGTAGAGATAAATATATAGAAAACTACAAAAAAACTCTTAAAAATCTGGCAGCTGAGGGAATAAAAGTAGTCTGCTATAATTTTATGCCGGTTTTTGACTGGCTGAGGTCAGATCTGGCCCGCGAATTAGAAGATGGCTCAACTACAATGTCTTATGATGAAGACTGGATTAACAGCACAGATCCTGTTAAACTGGTAGAGGAATTTGATGAAAGCTCAGAAGGATTTTCTCTGCCGGGCTGGGAGCCAGAGAGGCTGGCTGAATTAAAAGATATTATTAAGCAGTATGAAAATATTTCAGAAAAAGACTTACTCAATAATTTGAAATATTTTTTGGAAGCAGTTATGCCGATATGTGAGGAAAATGATATTAAAATGGCAATTCATCCCGATGATCCACCCTGGCCAATTTATGGTCTGCCCAGAGTTGTAACTGGCCAAGAAAATTTGAGAACAATTTTAGAAATGGTTGATAACCCTTATAATGGCCTAACACTCTGCAGCGGTTCCTTAGGATCAAACCCAGCTAATGATGTACCGGCACTGGTCAGAGAGTTTGGCAGTAGAGTTCATTTTGCCCATGTTAGAAACCTTAAGTTTGATGGGGAAGGCAAATTTCATGAGACTTCTCACCTGTCAACAGATGGCTCCCTGGACTTATTTGAAATAATGAAGGCTTATTATGATTCCGGTTTTGATGGTTATCTCAGACCTGACCACGGGCGCATGATCTGGGGAGAAAAGGCAAGACCTGGTTATGGACTTTATGATCGGGCTCTGGGAGCTACATATATTAATGGCTTGTGGGAAGCAATTACAAAAATTGACAGTTAAATTTTATACCTTAACTTTTTAATTCTGAATGGAGGCCAAAAATGTCCGAAATGAAAGTTGTTAACAAAAATTCTAAGGCCTATCAGGCCTGGCTCAGCTATGAAAAACTGAGTGATAGTTATTTAAAAGAATATAACGAATTACTGAGCAACATTTCTGTTTATGGAAAGACTAATTTAAATGCTTCAATCAAAGAAGAAATAAATAGGGCTTTAGCGAAATTTTTAAGTGCAGATTTTGAGCTGAATTTTAATCAGCAGTTACAGAATAAAATTTTAATTGCTGCAGGAAAAGAACTTAAAGAAATTGCAGCTGATAATGAAAAACTGGATTCATTATTAAAAAGTATTGATTTTGCTGAGTTAAATGATGAGGGCTATTTAATTAAATATTTTAAAGAGGAAGATCTACTCCTGCTCACTGCAAAAAGTGATCAGGGCCTTTTATACGGTAATTTTGAGCTTTTAAGAGAAATTCAGCAGGAAAATGATCTGCTGGAACTAGATCTTTTATCTAATCCCAAAAATAATCTCAGAATGCTAAATCACTGGGATAATTTAGATGGCAGCATTGAGCGGGGTTATGCAGGTAAGTCAATTTTTTATCAGGATAATCATCTGGTAAACGATTTAAATAGGATTAAAGACTATGCTCGAATGCTGGCTTCGATTGGAATAAACGCCCTTTCAATTAATAATGTCAATGTTTCTTATCAGGAAACACGCTTAATTGATGACAAAATTGAGATGGTAATTACCATTGCTGATATTTTAAGAGACTATGGAATTACCACCTATTTAAGTGCTAACTATGCTTCACCGATGCAGCTGAGCAGTATTGATACTGCTGATCCACTGGACGAAAAAGTACGACTCTGGTGGAAGGAAAAAACTGCCGAAATTTACGATGAGATTCCAGATTTTGGAGGATTTGTAGTTAAAGCAGATTCTGAAGGCAGACCAGGACCCTTTACCTATGGCCGCAGCCATGCTGATGGTGCCAATATGATGGCAGAAGCACTGGAGCCCCATGGAGGTTTATTAATCTGGCGCTGTTTTGTCTACAACTGTCAGCAGGACTGGCGGGATAAAGAGACCGACCGAGCCCGAGCTGCCTATGACAACTTTAAGGATTTAGATGGCCAATTTAAGGAAAATGTACTTTTACAGATCAAAAATGGACCGATGGACTTTCAGGTGCGTGAACCAATTACTCCACTATTTGGAGCCATGCCGGAAACAAATCAGGTGCTTGAACTGCAGGTTACTCAGGAATATACAGGCCAGCAGAAGGATTTATGTTATTTAATTCCTCAGTGGAAGAAGGTTACTGATTTCGACACCTATGCTGAGGGAGAAAATACCCCTGTTAAGAGAATTGTTGACGGCTCAACTTATAATCAGAAAAATACTGGATTTGCTGCGGTTGTTAATGTAGGTAATGATCAGAACTGGACAGGACACCACTTAGCTCAGGCCAATCTCTATGGCTACGGCCGTCTGGCCTGGAATCCAGATTTATCAGCTGTTAAAATCACAGAAGAGTGGATAAAAATCACCTTTGGTCAGGATCAGGAAGTGATGGAGAGCCTGCTCAGGATGTTGTTATACTCCTGGAGTATTTATGAAGACTATACTTCGCCTTTAGGAATTGGCTGGATGGTAAACCCAGGTCACCATTATGGAGTTAATGTCAACGGTTATGAATATTCGCGTTGGGGAACCTATCACAGAGCGGACCATGAGGGAATAGGTGTTGACCGCAGTGTAGCAACTGGAACCGGTTATGCGGGTCAATATTTTAAGGAAAATGCAGAAAAATATGAGACTATAGAAAACTGTCCGGATGAGCTGCTTCTATTTTTCCATCATGTTCCCTATACCCATGAGCTGGATTCTGGTAAAACGGTGATTCAGCATATTTACGACAGCCACTTTCGAGGTGTGGCAGCTGTTAAAGAACTGCAGGGACACTGGGAGAAACTTGAAGAAAAAGTTGATTCAGAAATCTTTGAAAATGTAAATAAAAGGCTTAAGATGCAGCTTGATAATGCTGTTGAGTGGAGGGATCAGGTGAATACCTACTTCCACAGAATTTCCGGTATTGATGATCAGTTTGATCGGGAAATATATTAGTAATGGAGGAATATAATGACTGAAGAATTGAAATATAAAAATCCATCTCTTCCCTTAGAAGAACGGGTAGAAGATTTAGTTGCTAGAATGACTTTAGAAGAGAAGATGTCGCAGATGATCTATGATGCTGCAGCAGTTGAAAGGCTGGATATTAAAAAATATAACTGGTGGAATGAATGCCTGCATGGAGTGGCCAGAGCTGGTACAGCAACCGTTTTTCCTCAGGCAATTGGAATGGCAGCTTCTTTTAACGAAGAACTGCTCCATGATGTTGCGGGGACTATAGCAGATGAGGCCAGAGCCAAGTACAATCAGGCTCAGAAAAAGGATGACCGCGGAATTTATAAGGGCTTAACTTTCTGGACACCCAACATCAATATTTTTAGAGATCCCCGCTGGGGAAGAGGCCAGGAAACCTATGGTGAAGATCCTTACTTAACTGGACGTCTGGGAGTTGCTTTTATTAAAGGACTGCAGGGAGACCACCCCAAGTACTTAAAGGCTGCAGCCTGTGCCAAACACTTTGCAGTTCACAGCGGACCTGAAAGTGAGCGCCATCACTTTGATGCAGAGGTCAATAAAAAAGATCTGCGCGAAACCTATCTCCCTGCTTTTCGTGATGCGGTTAAGGAAGGAAAAGTTGAGGCAGTAATGGGTGCCTACAACAGAGTTAATGGTGAGCCTGCCTGTGCCAGTAAAGAGTTAATGGAAAATATTTTGCGCGAAGAATGGAATTTTGACGGCCACTATGTTTCCGACTGTGGTGCAATAGAGGATATCTATTTAAGGCATCAGGTTCAGGAGAGCCCTGAAGAAGCTGCAGCAATGGCAGTAAATAAGGGCTGTGATTTAAATTGCGGTCGAGTGTATGAGAGCATGAAAATTGCAGTGGAAAAAGGCCTGCTGACAGAAGCAGTAATTGATAAATCAGTTAAGAGGCTGATGAAGACCAGATTTAAACTGGGAATGTTTGACCCGGAAGATGAAGTTCCCTTTAATCAGATTCCATTTGAAGTAAATGACAGTCAGGAAAATAGAGAGCTGGCCCGGGAGACAGCAAGGCAGTCAATTGTAATGTTAAAAAATGAAGAAGATATTTTACCCTTAAATAAAGCTGAGCTGGATTCTATAGCAGTTATTGGCCCCAATGCTGACAGTCAGCCGGTGCTGATTGGAAACTACAGCGGTAAGGCTTCTAAATATGTGACATTGATAGATGGAATACATAATGCGGTTAGTGACCAGACCCGGGTTTACTATGCTGAGGGCTGTGATTTGAGAACAACTGAGCCTTCTTACTGGGGTAATCAGCCGGATGCTGGCTTTGCAGAGGCGGTTTCCATTGCCGAAAAATCTGATGTAGTAATAATGTGCCTTGGTATTTCTCCTGAACTGGAGGGAGAGGAGGGGGCAGTTGCCAACTCAGATGGTGGCGGAGATAAGATAGATATTGCTCTGCCAGGAATGCAGGAGCAACTGCTGACAGCTGTCGCAGAGACAGGAAAGCCAATCATTGCAGTAATTACAAATGGTAGTCCTGTTAATTTAAATTCGGTTGACCAAAAAGCAAGAGCTGTCTTAGAAGCCTGGTATCCAGGGGAAGAAGGCGGAAACGCTGTTGCTGATATTCTATTTGGAGATTATAATCCATCTGCAAAATTACCGGTAACTTTTGTTAGATCTATGGATCAGCTGCCTGATTTTAGAGATTATTCGATGCAGAATAGAACCTATAGATTTATGGAAGCAGACCCACTCTATCCTTTTGGTTTCGGTTTAAGTTATACGGATTTTGAATTTAGTAACTTGAAATTATCGTCAGAATCTTTTTCCATTGAGTCTGAGATAGAAATCAAGGTTAGCACAAAAATTAAAAATGCTGGTGAATACAGGGGAGCAGAAGTTGTACAGCTATATCTCAAAGATTTAGATAGCAGTGTTCCAACTCCCAAATATGAGCTTAGAGGTATAAAAAAGATTGAATTAGATCCTGGAGAAGAAAAAACAGTTGAATTTGAACTTACTCGCCGAGATTTTGCCTTAATCAATCAAGAAGGACAGGCTATTTTAGAATCAGGTGAATTTGAAGTTCATTTAGGTGGAAGTCAGCCTGACAGCTACAGTCAGCAGCTTACAGAATCTAAATCTCTTAAAGATAAGATTACTGCTAGTGGAGAAAAAATTGAGTTAGTGTATTAAAACATATTAATTTTCCTGTCAGTTTAACTTTCTGGCAGGATTTTTTTGTTTTAACACTAATATAGTTATAAGGAGTTATTTTTATATATTAAAAATTAGGATTTTAACATTTTAAGACGGAGGTATTTTTATGAGCGAAATTAATATTTCAAAAAAGGAATTTGGAGAATTAGAAGATGGGAGAAAAGCAGATTTATATACCCTGGAAAATGAAAAAGGAATGAAAGTCGAGATCACCAATTATGGTGGTATTATCCTTAGGTTGTTTGTACCAGACAGGGATGGAAATCTGGATGATATTGTGCTGGGATATGATAATTTAGAACAGTATTTTAATGATCCCAATTATTTTGGGGCTTTAATTGGTCGTTATGGTAATCGAATTGCTGAAGGAAAATTTGAACTGGATGAAAATACATATCAGCTGGAAATTAATGAAAAGCCTGCCGGACATCCCTGCTGTCTGCATGGAGGAGAAAAAGGCTTTAATTCTCAGCTCTGGACAGCGGAAACAGCCATTATAAATGGAGAAAAATCTTTAAAACTTACTCATTTAAGTGAAGATGGAGAAGGTGGATTTCCAGGTAATTTAAAAGCAGTAGTTTATTATACTTTAACTGATGATAATAAATTAAGAGTTGACTATCGGGCAGAAACTGATCAGAAAACAGTTGTTAACTTAACACAGCATAGTTACTTTAATTTAAAGGGGCATGGAGAAGGTACTATTGAAGACCATCTTTTATATATCAATGCAGATTACTTTACACCAGTTAATGAGGGAATGATTCCAACTGGTGAAATCAGAGAAGTTAAGGATACTCCATTCGATTTTACTGCCATTGGAGAACTGGGCAAAATGATAGATGCTGATGTGGAACAGTTAAAATTTACAGGTGGTTATGATCATAACTGGGTATTAAATAATGAAAAAGAAGACGGACTTGAGCTGGCGGCCAGGGTAATTGAAACTCATACTGGAAGACAATTAGAAGTCTGGACTACAGAGCCGGGAGTTCAGTTTTATAGCGGCAATGGAATTGATCCCAATGGTCCAGGAAAGAAGAATAAGAATTACTTAAAAAGAGGTGCTCTCTGTCTGGAAACTCAACACTATCCAGATTCTCCAAATCATGATAATTTTCCTTCGACTATTTTAAAACCAGGAGAAAAATATCATACAGTTACAGAATTTCATTTTGATATAATATAAATATATTTAAAATATTTGCTATAAAATCCCCTTACTGGAAGAGTACTAAGTTATATTGCTCTGACTGAAGGGGATTTTTTTAAAAAGAATAAAAAATCAGCTGATTATTTTTATAAATTATCTTAAAATTACTTTAATTTCAATAAATTTGCTTTTAGCACTATAATTTAATAAAATATAAACATAATTGAAATTTTTATAGAAATAGATAATTATATTACAAATAAGGATTTATAAGACTTAGAAAAATCAGGGAGTGGTTAGTTTGGAAAATAAGAAAGGGTTTTTATCTTTTATGAAAAATATTAATCTCAGTCAAAGTTTAAGTGCCAAAATTATTGCTATAATTTCTTTAGTTATTATTTTGGGAATGGGAGGCCTTGGTTATTTAATTAATAACACCGTAACAGATGAGATAACGGGTCTGGCAAGAGAAAGGAATAATGGGATTGCTGCAGAAATGCAATCAGAGATAAATTCTTTTCTGGTGGAGAGTAAAAATGTAGTCAACCTGCTTGCTGAACAGCCTGAGGTAATAAACAAGAATGAGGCTGGAATAAGAGAATTATTAAACTCAGTTTCGGATAATTATGATCAGTTTTTAAACCTATATCTAGGAAGTTCGGATGGAGAAATGATTATCGTTCCTGACCAGAATTTGCCCTCAGATTTTGATCCCAGAGAAAGACCCTGGTTTCAAAATGCTGAAAATACAGATCAACCTGTCTGGACAGATACCTATGTCGATGCAGGGAGTGGAACTTTAATTATTTCTGTCGCCAGAAGGGTTCTGGATCAAAATGGAGATCTGGTAGGAGTTCTGGCAGGAGATATTTCTCTGGCAGGGATCAGTGAACTTGTTGGAACAACTAAAGTTGGAGAAACAGGATATACTTTTATGATTGATTCCAGTTCTAAAATTCTGGCTCATCCTGATGCTCAGATGGTAGAGGACAGATTTGATGCCAGCCAACTTTTTGATACTTCTCCTGCCCTTGCTGGCGAATCAGGCTTTGTTGAGTATGAATATCAGGGAGAAGAAAGACTTGCTTCTTACATGCCGATAGAAGAAATTAATGGAGCAATCTTTGCCCAGATTCCGGTAGCTGAAGCCTATAGTGCTAACAGAGAAGTTTTACGACAGATTATTACTCTGTCTATAATTGTTTTGCTGGCTCTAATTATTATAATTATTTTTTATGTAACTAAAAATGTGGTGCGTCCTATTGTTCACTATGGTGAACAGATGCAGAAAGTTTCTAATGGTAATTTGGATGTTGAACTTGAAATTAATCGTAAAGACGAACTGGGCCATCTGGGGAATATTTTTAATCAAATGGTCAAAGATCTTAAGAATCTGGTTCAGAATATCAAAGATACCTCAGATCAGGTAACAGAAACTTCCAATCATCTAGAAGAAAGTTCTCGCGAAGTAGGCAGCACCTCAGAACAGGTTGCAGTTTCAATTCAGGAAGTGGCAACTGGAGCTGATGAACAGGCTAAGAGTGTGGAAGATGTTTCACTTAATATTCAGCAGCTTTCTGAAGGAATAGATGAATTAGAGGCAACTAATGATCAGGTAGAAGAGTTAACAGAAAATATGAATCAGGTAACTGAGGCTGGGTCTGAAAAAATGGAAAAACTAAGCTTCCAGATGAAAGAAATAGTAAAAGCAATGCGGGAAGTTGCAGCCGATATTTCTGATTTAGAGTCTATCTCTCAGGAAATTGGAAGTATAATTGATATTATTAATAATATTTCTGATCAGACCAATCTTCTGGCTTTAAATGCTGCTATAGAGGCAGCCAGAGCTGGAGAAGCCGGTCGAGGATTTTCAGTTGTTGCAGATGAAATCAGAGAGCTGGCAGAAGAATCATCAAGCTCTGCTGATAAAATCAAAAACTTAATCGATGAGGTTACCAGAACAACTGATTCTGTTGGTAAAGAAATGAAGACAAGTGAAAAAGAAATACTGAATGGTGAAGAACTTGTAGATTCAGCTAATGCTACCTTTAAGGAGATTAGAGATACCCTTACTCAGATTAATGAGGGAATGCAGAAATCTGCTGATATTGTAGAAAATACAAATCAGTTTAGTAATGAAATCTCTGAGAATGCTCAAAATATAGCTGGGATTTCCGAAGAAACCTCGGCCTCAGCAGAAGAGGTTGCAGCTGCCAGTGAAGAGCAGACTGCTTCAGTAGAAGAGGTGGCTTCAATAGCTGATGAACTTGCAGCCAGAGCTGCTCATTTAGAGACTTTAATCGAAAAATTTGAAGTTTAGGAGAACTGATAATAAAAAAATATTTTATCAGAAGTATATTAAAGTCAAAAAGTAAAATTTATTTTAGAATCAAAGTAATCCCCATCCGGTTTTTTATTGGATGGGGATTATCATTTTTACTGATTCATTTTTTCAATCGTTTCCGAAGCATTTTCAATTGCCTGCTGATAAATGGAAAATAGCAGATTACTATCTAGATTAAATTTCAATTCAATTTTTTTAAGCTGACTCCATCTTGCCTGTTCAAAAAGAATAATCATTTCTAGAGTTTCTCCAATTTTCCCCTCCAAATTTAGAACTGCTTTTTTAACTTCTTCTGTTAAAGAGAGTTCTTTAATTATATTTTCCAGAGGTCGATCTAAATAAGCATCCAGCATAGAAAGCATTCCTACTGTATAATATTCTGAACTTTTATCTGCTGCATTAGTATGGTTTGCAATCAGTTCTGCCATTTTGGCTCTTACCAGAGTATTTGTAAATAAAGCATTAGGTTTGTCTTCGCTGAGACCTTTGATGAAATAAAGCATTGCCCATTTTTTTAATTTATTGATCCCAAGTAAAGCTACAGCCTGTTTGATAGAAGAAATCTGATACCCATAAATTGCTGCATTAATTGTTCTTAAAAGACTGTATGACATAGATAGATCATTTTTAATAATTTTTGATATTTTTTTAAAGTCAGGATCCAGCGAGTTTAATTCATTAATTACCTCAAGATAGTTAAACTTGTAAGAAGGGATTTTGCGGGTAGATATAGTATCGGGTCTGGTAAAAAAGTATCCCTGAAAATAATCATATCCCATTTCATAGGCTGATTTGAATTCCTCATAATTTTCAATTTTTTCTGCTAGAAACTTTACCTTAGAATTATAATTATTTTTAATTAAATTCATAATTTCTTTACGCTGTCTGCCCTTAGTCTCTAAAAAATCAATTTTAATTATATCTGCAATTTTAATTAAAGGAATTAGTTCTTTTTGATAGATAAAATCATCCAGTAATAAAATATGACCCGAGTCTTTAACTTTTTTTGAGCAGTCAATAATTTCCTGATCAACATTTACTGTTTCTAAGATTTCAATACCAATTTTCTGCTGTGGTAATAATTCTATAATTTCTGATTTAATTAATTCAGCTGTAAAATTAATAAAAGCTTGTTTACCTCTGGTTAGATTATCGAGGCCTATTAGATCAAGACTGCTGGTTAAAACTTCAGCTGTTGCCTGAGTGCCATTAAATTTGGCTTGTTTATTTATAGATCTAAAGAGTAGTTCGTAGGCTACTGTTTCTTTTTTTCTGTTTAATATCGGCTGTCTGGCAACTATTGAATTTTGCATATTTGATCAGCCTACTTTCTTGAAAAATTTAGTATCTATATATTTATTAAACAAAAAAGTTCTAAAATCCTTTTTTATTACTTAATTAATTTTAAAAATAGGGATTTTCGACAATAACTTTGTTAAAATTACAAAAATTGAAAATAAATCATCTTTTTATCTTAAATAAAGAAGGAAAATCTCGACAAATATTGAATATATAAAATAGAAAATAGATTATAAATTGAGAAGGGGGATTTTTTAATGAAAAAAACTATGGTGGTTTTACTTGTAATGGCAATGTTTTTATTCTCTTTCAATGTTTTTGCACAGGCTCAAAGCAGCTGGTCAGTTAAGGCAGGACTTGATTTTGGCTCAACAATAGAAATTGATGGAACAGAACATGATTCTGAAATAGGATATTCTCTAATTGGTGAGTTTAAAATGCCCTATACACGGAACTGGAATATTGGGGGCGGAGTTGCTTATCAATTAGATAGACAGGAAGAAACTAATAATAGTGATTTTGGTTTTACACCATTTTATGGTCTAGCTGAGTATAGAATGCAGGACAGTCCACTTTATTTCTTAGGTCATCTGGGTTATGCCTCATTTAGATATGATAATGCAGGAGACACAAGTGGTGGTTTATACTATGCTCTTGGTGCCGGTATGGACCTGGGTGAGAGATATGAAGCTGAAGTTCTTTATACAGATAATAGTGGGGAAAGTGATGGTACTGATGTAGATTATTCTAAGATTAGTGTGACTTTCGGTATGAAATTCTAAATTAAGTTAAAATAAATTAAAGGCCTTCTTCTTAGATTAGAAGAGGGCCTTTTTTCTAATTAAAATATTGTTTTTGTTAGCATGAAGCCGACATAAATACCTACAATTCCCATTACTCCAGATAAAGTTGGCGGGGCAGGAATAGGTAATTTTAGAAAAGAAAAAAGACCTCCAACAATTAGACCTGAAATCGCTGCTAAAAATGCTTGATTCATAATTAATTCTCCTTTATATATAGATTCAAAATTTTATGATTTATATTTCGTTAGACGTCAGACGACTAACACCAACATCTATTTTAATATATTAAAACACTTTTGTCAAAGAATATGAAGGTTTTTTTGATTATTTTTACTGTTTTAACTTAAAATGATTTAGTTTACAGCCGCTTTTAATTAAAACGTTTTCCATAATCATTGAAAGCTAAATTAATCTATGATAAAATAATTCTTATAACTGATATTAATTGGAAGGAGTTTATCATGGCAAATAAAGAAATAACTATTAAAGATGTAGCCAGATTAGCTGAATGTTCACCAACTACAGTTTCGAGAGTAATCAATAATAGTGATCATCCTGTCAGCAAAGATACAGAAGATAAAGTTAAAGCAGCAATTAAAAAGTTAAATTTTTCACCAAATAGAATAGCTCAGGGTTTAAAAAGTGATAAATCAAATATTATTGGTGTTATTGTTCATGATATCTGTGACTCATATTTTGCCGAGATGGTAAAGGGAATTGAAGAGTTTATTTCTGGACATGAGTATATTGTTAATATTTATAATACAAGCCGTAGTGTAGAAAAAGAAGTGCATGCTGTAAATATGTTAAAAGCCAATCGGGCTGACGCAATAGTTTTCGCTGGTGGTGCACTAATGGATAAAGAGTACGAACAAAAAATGTATACAATTATTGAACAGCTTAAGGCTCAGGGGACTATTTTACTGGGGATTACACCTCATCCATTTGAAATTAATAATATAAGCCTGGGTAATAAAACAGCGGCAAAGATTGTTACTGAACATTTATTAGAAAATGGGCATCGTAAAATTGCCTTTATAGATGGGCCAAAAAATCTTTATACAAGTTTTTTAAGAAGAGAAGGTCTAAAAGATAAATTAATGGAGAATGGTCTTACACTTCCAGATGAACTTATTTTTGATGGAGACTTTAGCTTTGAGGGTGGTCGTAAAGCAGCCTTAAAATTAATGGATAAAATTGATCAGATAACTGCTGTTCTTGCTGCTAATGATGCAACCGCTTTAGGATTGATCTGGGAATTAAATAACCAGGGAATTAAAGTTCCTGCTGATATTTCGGTTGTTGGTATTGATGATTTGCCTGAGGCTAAGTATTCATATCCACCACTTACAACAGTTTCCTTACCTATTTATCAATTAGGAACGAATATTGGTAAATATTTGCTAGAAAATTTAAAGGAAAAGAAAAACTCTAAATTTAATTCGATTGATTTAAAATTAATCAAGCGAAATTCAGTAAAAGATATAAGTTGATTAAGGCCCGTTATATAAGGCGTCGCAAATTATCTATGTGAAGATTAAAACAAATTAATTAAAAAAATATTTAAAAATTGTTTGACAATTAACAGACAATTATTTATAATGTAAATAGTGAATAAAAGTTATCACTTTTTTTATTCCATTTATGGAAATTGTTTTCCGAAAGATAGATTATTACATTTTTGGAACTGCTTAGTTTAATAACTCCTTATTAAATATTAATTATCTAAGAGAGTAGTGTTGCTATTTATCTAAAAATTCTTAATAATCTTTTATTTGACGGAAAACATTTTCCTGAGATAAGTTTACAGATAATCTAATAAGGATAAGGATATAAGACTGTATTTATTTTAATACTCAAAAAAGGGGGGACATCAATTTTCTCTGATCTTTTTGTAAAGGCAAAAAGATTTATAAGACTATAAGAATTTATAATTATTCATCTACAAATTGAACATATTAATAGCTAATTAAATTCCAAGGAGGAAATTAAATGTTTAACAAAAAAAGTTTGGCTTTAGTATTAATCTTAACATTTGTATTATCCTTATCACTTAGTGTTGCTGTAATGGCTCAGGATGATGAAGTGACTTTACGTTTTGCCTGGTGGGGTTCACAGAGTCGTCACGAAAGAACTTTAAGAGTAATTGAAATGTTTGAAGAAGAACATCCGAACATAAAAATACAGCCTGAATATACTGGCTGGGGTGGATACTGGGATAAGATGAATGCTCAGGCTGCTGGAGATAACTTACCTGATATTATTCAGCATGTAAGAAAAATGATGGCAAGTTATGTGGAAAATGAGCAGCTTTTAGCTTTAGATCCCTATATCGAAGATGGAACTTTAGATGTTAGCAAAATTGGAGAATCTTACTTAGAAATGGGACGTGCATATGGTAAACAGATGGGACTTGCTACTGGTGTAAATGCTCCTGCTGGTTACTATGATAAAGAATTATTCGATGCTGCTGGAGTAGATTATCCATCTCCAGAAGATACATGGAAAGATAGAGCAGAGATGTTTAAAAAGTTACACGAAGAATTAGGTATTTTAGGTGCGGCAACTCCTGCTTCACAGGAAGAAGGTAATGGTTTTGTTGTTTGGTTAAGACAACATGGTCAGAGTTTCTTCAGTGAAGATGGAAAGTCTTTAGGTTATGATGATGATCAGTTATTTGTAGATTATATGAATTATGACCTTGAATTAATTGACTCTGGTGCAGTTCAGGATGCTATGCAGAGACAGGAATCACCTGATGCAATTGAGCAGGATCCTGTAACTCAGGGTGAAGCTGCAACTGCAACTAATTATTGGAGCAACCAGCTTCCAGCTATTTCCAATGGTGCTGGAAAACTTCTACATCCTTTCTTATATCCAAAAGCAGAGGATCAGGTTCAAGAAGGTAGATTTATGAAACCAGCAATGGTTATGACTGTTGCTAAGAGTACTGAACATCCAGAAGAAGTAATGACATTCTTAAACTTCTGGTTCAACAATATTGAAGCTGGTAAAGTAATCGGTACAGACCGTGGAGTTCCTACAAATAGTGAAGTCAGAAAAGCTTTAAAAGCCGACGCTGATAAATATGATCAGGCTGTATTTGATTTCATTGAAGTAGCTGCAGAAAATGCTGGTCCTGTACTTCCATTACAGCCACCTGCATTCTCAGAAGTAACTACAGCATTTGCTGACCAGTACTGGGAAGTAATTTATGGAATGAAAACTCCTGCAGAAGCAGCTGCAGACTTCAGAGAAGAAGCTACAAAGTTACTTTCTAGATAATTAACAAATAAAAATTCTTATTTGGATAAATAAAAATAAAATAAGATAAAATTCTATAAGCTAGTGATTTTAAATGAGTCACTAGCTTATAGTTTGTATTAACACTTAAGGAGGGAGATTTTTGAATAATAAATTTGAAGCACTGGATACAGTCCGTTCTCTAGATGCTGGAATGAATAAAAAGAAATGGATAAAAGAAAATTTGACTGGTTATGTATTTATTCTACCCTGGTTAATCGGATTTTTAGCATTTTTGGCTTTTCCGTTATTAAGATCTTTATATTATTCTTTGACAGAATATACTATTGTCGGTGATCCAAGCTGGGTTGGTTTACGAAATTATATAGAAATCTTTACTGATGATCCCAAGTTTTGGACTTCACTTAAAGTAACATTTTACTATGTTGTTTTTGCAGTACCTTTAAGACTGGCAAGTGCTCTTGCTTTGGCTTTAGTTTTTAGAAAGGCAAGGCCGTTTACTAATTTTTATCGTGCTGCTTACTATGTACCTTCTATTTTAGGTGGTAGTGTTGCAATCTCAGTTATCTGGCGTCAGTTATTTTCTTCTCAGGGTGCTTTTAATGATTTTCTGGTTGCTATTGGTGTTATGGGTGATAGGATTTCCTGGATTGGCCATCCTGATTATGCAATCTGGACAATTATTATTTTAGCCGCCTGGCAGTTTGGTTCTCCGATGATTATTTTCCTGGCTGGATTAAAGCAGATTCCAAAGGGGTTATACGAAGCAGCTGAGATTGATGGAGCAGGTAAGATTCAGCAGTTTTTTAGTGTTACTTTACCACTTTTAACACCTGTAATTTTCTTTAATTTGATTATGCAGATGGTTAAAATGTTTATGGTCTTTACCCAGGTTTATATTATTACCGAAGGTGGGCCGCTTAATCGAACTCTGGTTTATGCTGTTTACCTTTATCGTAAAGGTATTTCAAATGGATATTTAGGTTATGGTTCAGCCCTTGCCTGGATTATACTTGTTTTATTAACTATTGTTACAATTTTATTATTTAAAACATCCAATAAATGGGTATATTATGAGTCGGAAGGAGAATAATTGATGAATTTAACCTTTAGTCAAAAAGAAAAACTTAAAAATATATTATTTCATGTATTAGTTGGTGGATTCTGTATCTTTATGCTTTATCCTCTACTCTGGATGGTAGCTGGCTCATTAAAAACCTCAGGTAATGCCTTAAGTGCTACTCTATGGCCTGAAGCAATGCAGTTTAGAAACTATCTGGAAGGCTGGAAAGGTTTTGGTGGGGTTTCGTTTTTAACTTTCTTTAGAAATTCATTCTTTATTGCGGGTACAGCAACAATTGGTCAGATTCTTCTGGCTTCATTTTCTGCTTTTGGTTTTACCCGAACCCGATTTATTGGTCAGAAGTTCTGGTTTGCAATTATGATTGCAACTGTTTTAGTGCCTGGACAAATTTTAAGAATTCCTCAGTATATAATGTTTAATCAGTGGGGTTGGGTTGGTTCATTTTTACCAGTTATTTTACCTCAGATGCTGCCAGTTCCTTTCTTTACATTCTTAATGGTGCAGTTTGTAAGGGGTATTCCAACTGAGCTTGATGAGGCAGCTGAAATTGATGGCTGCAGTAAATTTGGTATTTTCTTTAAGATTATACTTCCTAATTTAAAACCTGTACTGGTTACAGCCGGAATCTTTAGATTCTACTGGTCCTGGAATGACTTTATGACACCTCTGTTATATTTACAGAATGTTACTAAGTATCCAGTTTCAATTGCACTTAAAATGTTCTCTGATCCAAATGCAATTACAAACTGGGGAGCAATGTTTGCAATGACTTTCTTATCCATATTGCCAACAATTATTCTCTTTATTTTCTTCCAGAGATATTTAATTGACGGTGTTGCATTTTCAGGTATTGATTGATCTAAATATTTTTATCTTAAAAATTGTTAAAAAAAACTTAATAGTCAAAGATATGTTTAGAATCTAGATACTGAAACAGATATAATAATTAATGGTCTGATGAGATTAAATTTAAATGGTGTAGATAAATAAGGAGGTAGATCAAATGTCCGAAGTAGGTTTTGCTGTTGTCGGTGTACGTAATTTTGCTGGAAGTTATTTGAGAAACATTGAAGAGTTAGAGACAGAAGGTAAAATGAAACTGACAGCGGTTGTAGTAAATGATCAGGTTAATAATGCTGATAAGGTTAGAGAGCTAAGACATAAAGGAATTGCTATTTATAGTTCTTATGAGAACTTATTAAAAGAAGGGAAATCATGTGTAGATATTATTGGTTTACCTGTCTCCATTCCAACTCATTCCGAGATGGCAATTAAGGGGATGAAAGCAGGTTATAATATACTCCTGGAAAAACCACCTGCTCCTACAGTTCAGGAAATTGATGCAATGATTAAAACTGAAAAAGAGACAGGAAGATTCTGTTCAATTGGTTTTCAATATATCCATTCTCACACAATTAGAAAAATTAAAAAGTTTATTCTAGATGGTAAATTAGGTGAGGTTAAAGAAATTGCAGCTAAAGGATTCTGGCCGCGTTTCAAATCATATTATGATCGTAATGATTGGGCAGGAAAAAGTGTGGCTATGGGCCAACTTGTACTGGATGGGCCAATGCACAATGCTTTTGCTCATTATTTAAATAATATGATTTTTATTGCTGGATCTAATATGCATAGTTCTGCTCAGTTAAAGAGGGTAAGAGCTGAGTTATATAGAGGTCATAGTTACATAGAAGCTGATGATAATTCATGTATTGAGTTGGAAACAAATTCAGGTACTAAAATATATTTTTATGTAACTCATATTCCCGAAGCAAAAAGAGACCCGATAATGGAAATAGTGGGAACAGAAGGTAAAATAACCTGGCAGATGAATGAGGATACAAAGATTGAGTTGGATAATGGAGAGGTTATTGAATTTGATAATGAAGGTTTAGATCCTAAAAAAGAAGTCTTTAGAATTGCAGCAGATAAACACCTTTCTTTAATTGAAGATTTGTACTGTACTCCGGAGAACACAAGAAACTTTGTAGTAGCAATAAATGGGGCGTATGATTCTGCCCAGAAAATTAAAGCTATTCCCCAGGATTTAATAAAAGAATTTAACAATGATGAGGGAGAGTATCAAACAGTACTACCTGGTATTGACGATTTAATAGACCAAGCTTTTGCAGAAAGAAAGCTACTATCTGATTTAGATATTGACTGGGCAGTTAAAACAGAATGGATTAATGTAGAGAACTATCCTGGTTTTAATCCGTTTAATTAGGAAGGGATTTGATTAAATGAAAGATAAAAAATTTAATTATAGTTCTCTAAAAGAGCTTCGGGCAGATCTGTCTAAGCTTGATTTTAAACTGCCCCTGACGGAGAACACAGATATTTTGAAAGAAGAAATTAAGATAAATAATTTAAAGATCCCAAATCGAATTGCTATTCATCCGATGGAAGGAGCAGATGCCAACAACGATGGCACACCTTCTGAGCTTACCAGAAGAAGATATCAGCGTTTTGCGTCTGGTGGAGCTGGTCTTATCTGGCTGGAAGCAATAGCTGTTGATGCTGCTGGACGAGCAAATAAAAGTCAGTTGTTTTTAAAGGAAGAGAATCTGATTGAGTTTGAAAAGCTGGTTAACTTAATCCAGAGTCAGTCCAGTGTTGATCCTTATCTGGTTGCTCAGTTGACTCATTCCGGTCGTTTTGGGGTAAATAATATAATTGCCTTTAGAGATCAAGAACTTGATTCAGTTTCAATAGCAGAAAACGATTTCCACATAATTACTGATCGTGAACTTGATCAGCTGCAGCTTGATTATTTAAATGCTGCCAGCTTAGCAGAAAAAGCGGGCTTTGATGCAGTTGATATTAAAAGCTGCCACCGCTATCTGCTTTCTTCACTGCTTGCTGCTTATGATCGAAAAGGTAAATATGGTGGAAGTTATGAAAATAGAACCCGATTTTTAAAAGAAACTATCAAAAAAGTGAAGGCAAATTTAGATATCGATATTACAGTGCGCCTAAATATTTATGATGCAATACTCGGGGGCTGGGGAAGTAATGAGGATGGAGAAGCCGATTTGACAGAGCCGGCGCGATTATTAAAAGAACTGGAAGAATTGGGAGTGAAGATAATTAATGTTACTGCCAGTACTCCATACCTAAAACCTCATGTTAATCGTCCCTATGATGTAGGAAGTTACAGACCGCCTGAACATCCACTAAAAGGTGTACAGCGTTTGCTGGAACTGACGAAATTTACCAGAAATAATCTGGATCAGGCTCTAGTAATCGGTACTGGTTTCAGCTGGCTGCGTCAATTTGGAGCTAATGCAGCGGCCGGGATGATTGAGGCTGGCTGGACAGATTTAGCAGGTTTTGGTCGTCAGGCATTTGCCTATCCCGATTTTGCAAATGATATTTTTGAAAATGGTGAAATGGACAAAACAAAGGTCTGCATAAGCTGCAGCAAGTGTGCAGAATTAAAAGCTGCTAAAAAGAAAGCTGGTTGTGTAATTAGAGATCAGGAAATATATCTTCCTATTTACCAAGCACTGCAGCAGGAAAAGGCAGCTCAAGAGTTTTCGGCAGTGAATGATTAAAATAGTTTATCCTCAAAGTTACAAATGAGCTAATTATTGAATAAAATAACAAATTACTTTATTGTTATTAGAGTAGATATTTAGTATGATTAATTAAAAGGGTGAAATAGATTTATAACTAGTTTTTTAAATTTGAAGGAGGCAAATGATGTCTGAGAATAATTTACCGATGCTTGATCGTAATTACTTAGAATCAGAACTTTTAGGGACAGAGATTGCAGATTTTCCTGCTGAAATTCTTGATTATCCCGAAAAAGTAGTTCAAATTGGTGAAGGTAACTTTTTACGAGCCTTTGTTGACTGGATGTTTCATACAATGAACAAAAAAGGAATTTTTAAAGGAAGAACAGTTGTAGTTCAGCCAATTAGAGAAGGTAGAATTTCTAATTTGAATCAACAGGATGGTCTTTATACTCTTTATTTAAGAGGAATTGAAAATGGTGAGGAAGTAAATAAAAAAGAAATTATGACCGCTATTTCTCGCGGAATAGAATCATATAATCAGTGGGAAGAGTATTTAAAATTAGCTGAAAATCCTGATATAGAATTTGTTGTCTCTAATACTACAGAGGCGGGGATTGTCTATAATGAAGATGATAAATTAACAGATAATCCTCCAGAATCATATCCAGGGAAATTAACCGCCTATCTTTACCGACGTTATCAAACTTTTAATGGGGCTGAAGATAAGGGAATGGTAATTATTCCGGTAGAACTAATTGATCGTAATGGAGATAATTTAAAGAAAATTGTGCTTCAATTAGCAGAGGACTGGGAATTAGAGGCCGGATTTTCTAATTGGATTAAAGAATCAAATCATTTTTTAAATACACTTGTTGATCGAATTGTAACTGGGTACCCTTTTAACGAAATAGAAGAATTAGAAACTGAACTTGGTTATCATGATCAGAATCTGGATACTGGCGAAATTTTTCATCTCTGGGTTATAGAAGGAGATAAAAGCTTAAAAGAAAAACTGCCATTCCATAAAGCAGGATTAAATGTTAAATGGGTCAATGATTTAACACCTTATCGGACAACAAAGGTAAGGATATTAAATGGGGCTCATACTTCTACGGTACCTGTATCATATTTGGCTGGAATTGATCTGGTTCGAGATGCAGTTAATGACGAACTGGTGGGAGAATTTATTAATCAGGCAGTATTTAAAGATATTATACCTACTCTTGATGCGGACGAAGAGGAGTTAGAAGACTTTGCATCTAAGATTTTTGAGCGCTTCAAAAATCCTTATATTGATCATAAATGGCTTGATATTTCTTTAAACTCAACTTCTAAATTTAAAACCAGAGTGCTGCCTTCACTGGTCCAGCATATTGAAGAATATGATAAAGTACCAGAGCGTTTAAGTTTTGCCCTTGCTTCTTTAATTCATTTTTACCATGGAACAGAGTTAGAAGAAGGCAAACTGGTTGCTTATCGTGATGGAGAAAAATATCTAATCAGAGATGATAGAGAAGCCCTTGAATATTTTGCTGATCTCTGGTCTAAATTTGAAGCTGAAGATATCACTTTATCTGAATTAGGTGAAGATGTACTGGCAAATAATGATTTTTGGGATAGAGATTTAAATGAACTTCCTGGATTGACAGATTCCCTAGTTCATAATTTAAAATTAATAAAAAATGAAGGAATGAGAGCAAGTATAGAGAAATTAATTAAATAGATGAACCAAGTAGATCTATCCTCACTTTTTGAGTGGGGATATTCTGCCTGAATAAAGTTTATTAATTATAAGGAGGTATATATATGTCCTGGAGAGATTTTGCTGAAGAACTTGTTGGAACTTCAAAAGAAGCGGTAAAAAAAGTTGCTGAATATGCCGAAGATTATCGTATTTATCCCCGGTCAATAGTTAAAGAGGGTAAGTCATTTTATTTTATTGCGAAGATTGATCAGAAAAAGAAATTAGTTATTCTAAATAAGAGTAAAAATTTCAAACTTTTTCAGGGTAAAATCGAAGAGTTAGCAGGCTTTAAAGCAAAAATAGCACCTTTAAGTCATTATAATGCGGAGATATTAAGAGATATTTTTCCTTTTACTGCTCCTCAGGCTCTCGGTAATCAGTCTGCAAGCATTGGGCTTGGAGATAGATTAGGAATTGCTACCCCCGGACATATTGCAGCCATTAAAGATTTTGATGTTATGCCTGTTTTTGCTCAGCAGTCAGTCAGAGAATTAACTTTAACTGGAAGAACTTTTAAATCAGTACTTGATGATGTTAGTTGGGCGGTTTTTCAGGAGGGGTATCAGGATGGTTTTGCTGCTGATGCAGACCATTTAAAGGAAAAACCAGATATTCAAAACGCTCTAGATTTAGGCTATACTATGCTGACTTTGGATTGTACAGATTATATTAATGATGATCTGGACCAGATGTCTAAGGCTGAGATTGAAGAAGCTTATCAAGAAGTGCCTGATTATTTAAGAGAGGGACTTGAAGATCAATATTTAAACAAAACTTTTGTTCTCGATTCAGGCTATCAATTAGAGTATAATGAAAATAATTTTCAAGAGATTGTATTAGTCTATTATAAGATGCTTGATTTTGCTAAAGAAATTCAGCATTTACTTAAAAAATCAGATAAAGATGTGGACTTTGAAATTTCAATTGATGAGACTTCAACCCCGACAACTCCAGAAGCACATTTCTTTGTTGCTAATGAACTAAAAAGGAATAAAATTAAAGTTAACTCTCTTGCACCTCGTTTTGTGGGTGAATTTGAAAAAGGAATTGACTATATTGGGGACTTAGATCAGTTTGAAAAAGAGTTTAAAGTTCACTCAGATATTGCTGATCGTTTTGGTTATAAACTAAGTATTCACTCAGGTAGTGATAAATTTAGTGTTTTCCCAATAATTGGTCGTTATACTCAGGGGAGAGTTCACGTTAAAACAGCAGGTACCAACTGGTTGGAAGCCATTAGAGTAGTAGCAGAGAATGATCCATCTTTATATAGAGATATACATGCTTATGCTTTAGAAAAATTTGAAGCTGCAAAAGAATATTACCATGTTACTACAGATTTATCAAAAGTACCTGAACTGGCTAAGATTAGTGATCGGGAACTCGGATCTTTATTAGAAATAGACGAAGTTCGTCAGCTCCTGCATATAACCTATGGCTTTATTCTTCAGGATAAAAAGGATGGACGTTATATATTTAGAGATAAATTATATAAATTCTGGGATGAGCATGATAAAGAATACCGACAGGGACTGGAAAAACATATCGGCAGACATTTAAAAAAATTAGGGTTTTATAAAGAATAATTAAAAATTTGCATTTGTTATAGAAAAGTAACTTTTAAAATGATATTATAATTATGAAAACATTTTCAGGAATGAAATTATAAAATTAGGAGGAGAAAAATGGCTTTTTTAGACGAAAATTATTTACTTGAAGGTGAAACAGCAAAAAAGTTATATAAAGAAATTGAAAATCTACCTATTCTGGATGCTCATAATCATGGTGATGTTCCAGAGATTTTAGAAAATGAAGGTTGGGACGATATCTGGGAAGTAGAAGCAGAAACAGATCATTATGTCTGGGAAATGATGCGTAAAAGAGGTGTTCCAGAAGAAAAAATTACTGGTGATGCTTCTAATAAAGAAAAATGGTTTGCTCTGGCAGAAATTTTCCCTGAAATTGCAGGAAACCCAACATATGAGTGGATTCATCTTGATTTAAAACGACGTTTTGGGATAGAGGAGCCAATTTCTGAGCACACAGCTGAGATGATCTGGCAGAAAACTAAAAATATGCTGGCTGAAGATGAAATGAGCCCTCAGAACCTATTAAAAGAAATGAATGTAGAGATAATGTGTACAACTGATGAGCCATATTCTCTTTTAGAAAATCATAAAAAAGCTAAAGAAGAGGTTGAGGGAGTAAAAATCCTTCCTACCTGGCGTCCTGATAAGATTATGAATATTGAACATGAAAATTGGAGCCAATATGTTGAAAAATTAGGTGAGGCTTATGAAGAGGATGTTAATGATTTAGATGGTCTTTTAACCGCACTTAAAAAGTCTCATGATTATTTTGAAGAAATGGGTTGTGTTGCCAGTGACCATGGTATTGTGGAACCTATTTCCTATAAAGTTGAAAAATCAGATGCTGCTGAAATTTATGAAAAGGCAGTTAATGGTAAAGAATTAACTGAAACTGAGATTAGAGATTTTAAAGCATTTACTTTAGTTGAATTTGGTAAGTTAAATAAAGAGAGTGGCTGGGTAACTCAACTCCATATTGGAGCTGTGAGAGACTATAGAGATAATTTATATGAAAACTTAGGTCCGGATACAGGTGGAGATATTTCTAATAATGATATAGAACTTGTAGATAATCTAAGATATTTTGTAAATAAATTTGATTCTGAGCTGGATATTGTTCTATATACTATGGAGCCAACACACTGGTTTACAGCTTCTACAATCTCCAGAGCTTTTCCTAATGTTTCATTAGGTGCTCCCTGGTGGTTAACTGATAGTCCGTTTGGAATGGAGAGACAGCTGCAGCAGGTTACAACAGTTGATTTATTTTATAATTTAGCCGGTATGGTAACTGACTCCAGAAAATTAATGTCCTATTCTTCCAGATCAGAAATGTTTAGAAGAACACTGGCAAATGTTGTGGGTCGTCAGGTTGATCGAGGGAGAATGCCTTACAGTGTTGCTGCCGATCTAGTAGCTCATGTTAGTTATTATGGTCCAAAGAAATTATTTTTTGAAAATGTAAAGTAATTTGTTTTAGTAATAATCAAATATAAATTTAAATAGCCTGGGATTCTAGATTCCAGGCTATTTTAGAATAAATAAGGAGGTTCTTATGGGAGCCAGAGTTTTGTTAATAAATGAAAATGATAATATTGTTATTGCAGTAGAAGAGATAAATGCTGGAGAAATAATTGAAGTTCAGGGGGAAAAAATAAAAGTTTTAAGTGATATCCCGGTAGGTCATAAAGTTGCTCTTAAAGATTTTGCCGAGAATGAAGAAGTAATTCGTTATGGTTTTCCAATTGGAAAAACAACAGAGGAAGTAAAAAAAGGTGAATGGATACACACTCATAACTTAAAAACTGCTTTAGAGGGGAAATTGGATTATGACTATCAACCTGATTTACCTGAGCTAAAAGAGCCTGAGCAAATCCCTACATTTATGGGCTATCAACGTGAAAATGGAAAAGTCGGGATTAGAAATGATATCTGGATAATTAATACGGTTGGTTGTATTAATAAGGTAGTAGAAAAAATGGCTTTAAAAGCAGAAATGAAGTATGAAGATTTAATTGAAAATGAAATTTTAGATAGTATCCATGCTTTTCCACATCCTTATGGATGTTCTCAGCTGGGGGATGATCTTGAGATGACTCAAAAGGCTTTAGCTGGTTTAGTTAATCATCCTAATGCAGCAGCTGTTATGGTTGTGGGACTTGGCTGTGAAAATAATTTGATTGAAGATTTTAAAGAATATATAGGAGATTATAATCCAGAGCGGGTTAAGTTTATTAATCTTCAGGATGTGGAGGATGACCAGAAGGCAGCAGGAGCTATTTTAGATAACCTGGTAGATTATGCTTCCAAGTTTGAGCAGGAAGAGATTCCGGTTTCTGAACTAAAAATTGGCTTAAAGTGTGGTGGCTCAGATGGATTTTCTGGAGTAACTGCTAATCCATTACTTGGAAGGATTTCTGATAAGTTGGGAACATATGGAGGAACAAGTATTTTAACTGAGGTTCCAGAAATGTTTGGGGCTGAGAAAATTTTAATGAATAGAGCTAAAGATGAGGAAACCTTTGAAAAAGTGGTGGAATTGATTAATGGATTTAAAGATTATTTTCTTTCTCATGATCAGGAAATTTACGAAAATCCTTCACCAGGAAATAAAGAAGGTGGAATTACTACTCTGGAAGAAAAATCACTGGGCTGTACTCAAAAAGGCGGGACGGGTATTGTTAATGATGTATTCTTTTATGGAGATCAGGTTACAGGTAGCGGTCTGAATCTTCTGGAAAGTCCCGGGAATGATTTAGTAGCAACAACTGCCCTATCTTTATCTGGAGCTCACATGGTGCTATTTACTACCGGTAGAGGGACTCCTTTTGGGGGGCCGGTACCAACTGTAAAAGTTTCCACTAATAATAGATTATATAATCAAAAGCGTAACTGGATAGATTTTAATGCTGGAGAATTGCTGGAAGGTAGGAATATGGATTCTTTAGCTGAAGAATTTTTTGAATATCTACTGGATCTGGCTTCCAAAAAAACAAAAACTAAAAATGAAATTAATGATTATCGAGAAATAGCAATTTTCAAGGATGGAGTTACCCTATAAAATTTTTTGAAGAATAGATAATAACAATAAAGGTTCTTCCTAAGGCTGGAGATTTTTGAAGGACCTTTATTGATAATTTGACTTTCAGAGTTGAATCTGATATTTTTTATTTGATCATGGAAAATGTTTTCCACCAAATTATATGAGGGGTGTAAGAGATGAAAATAGTTCTTATTGGTTCAACAGGCCACACTAATTATGTTGTTGAAGGTTTAAAAGATAACTATGAGGATCAAATTGTTGGAATCGCACCTGGATCTGAAACTGAAGAAGTTGATTCTCTCTATCAAAAATTGGCTAAAGATTATGACATAAAAAAATATAATAATTATATAGAGATGCTTGACCAGGAAAAGCCTGATGTCGCAGCTGTTGCCTGTCATTTTGGAGATCATGCTCAGGCTGCAATTGAAGTATTAAACAGAAATATTAATTTATTTGTAGAAAAACCAATTGCTACTACTTTATCTAAACTGGCAGAAGTTAAAGCAGCCTATAAAAAAAGTGAGGCTAAACTTGCTGCAATGTTTGGAATTCGTTATAAACCCTGGTTTTTAACTGCTCATAAATACATAAAAGAAGGAGCTATTGGCGAAGTAAGACTAATGAATGCTCAAAAATCCTATCGCCTGGGCCAGAGAGAGGATTTCTATAAAAAGAGAGAAAGCTATGGAGGAACTATCCCCTGGGTTGGTAGTCATGCGATTGACTGGATGCAGTGGTTAAGCGGCAAAGATTTTAAATCAGTATATGCCTCTCATTCAACAAAAGCAAATAAAAATCACGGGGAATTAGAGGTTTCTGCACTCTGCCACTTTGATTTTGAAGATGAAGTTGCCGGTTCAGTCAATATTGATTATTTAAGACCCCAAAATGCCACCAGTCATGATGATGATCGGATTAGAATTGCTGGTGATAAAGGAGTTATTGAAGTATTAAAAGAAAAAGTCTATCTAATAAATGATCAGATTGAAGGTAATCGAGAGCTTCCCCTACTTGCTAAAAAAGAGGTGTTTGCTGACTTTTTAAACTGGGTTAAAGGTAATGGAGAATCTATGATAACTGCAGAAGAATCATTTAGAGTTACTGAGGCTGCGCTTCAAGCCAGAAGATCTGCAGATCAAAAGAAATTAATTCATTTTTAAGACTTTAAATATTAATTTGATTAAGAAATTGAAATAAACTCTTAAATATTTTATATATCAGTGATAATGGAGGTTAAGATGCTAAAAAATAATTTTGAAATAGAAGTTAAAAAACCAGAATTTCCCGAGCGAAAATTTAATCTAAAGGAGTTTGGAGGAGTAGCTGATGGGAATTTTGATAACACAGAAGTTTTTGCTGAAGCAATCTCCAGCTGTCATCAGGCAGGTGGAGGAATAATAATTGTTCCGGCCGGGGAGTGGTTTACAGGACCAATTCATTTTAAAAGTAATGTTCATTTAAAACTAGAAAAAGATGCAGTTATTTCTTTTAGTGATAATTTTGAAGATTATTTACCTGTAGTTTTTACCCGCTGGGAAGGAAATGAATGCTATAACTATTCTCCTTTAATTTATGCCAGCGAATGTGAAAATATTGCAATTACTGGTCAGGGCAAGCTGGTTGGTAATGGAGAAAAATGGTGGCCCTGGAAACAGACTCAGCATGATGCTGCTAAAAGATTATATGATGCAGAGTATAATGGGATTCCAGTTAAAGATAGGGTTTTTGGGCAAAAAGAGGGTTTAAGGCCTCAGTTTATTCAGCCTATTAACTCCAAAAATATATTAATTGAGGGAATAACTATCGTTGATGGTCCAATGTGGACGATTCATCCTGTTTACTGTGAGAATACAATTATTAGGGATTTAAAAATAATTACTGATGGTCCAAATACTGATGGAATTAATCCTGATTCCTGTAAAAACATGTTGATTGAAAACTGTGATTTTGAAACAGGTGATGATTGTATTGCGATTAAATCAGGAATTAATGAAGATGGTCTGCGGGTAAATAAACCTACTGAGAATCTTCTAATTAGAAATTGTAAATCTAAAGAAGGTCACGGTGGAGTTGTAATTGGCAGTGAAATGTCAGGTGGAGTAAAAAATGTCCATGTCCATGACTGTGTATTTAATGGTGGAGAAAGAGGTGTACGTTTAAAATCTATGCGCGGCCGGGGAGGTTGTGTTGAAAATCTTTTGTTCGAAGATATAGAAATTAATAATCTGCGAGCTGAGGGAATAATTTTGAATATGTATTATGATGCTACTACAGTTGAGCCAAGAACTGAGTTGCCCCCATTATTTAGGAATATAACCATTCGAAATATTAAGGGAGAAAATGTTAACCAGCCTGTTGTGTTGAGAGGCTTACCGGAAAAGAAAATGAAAGATATCACTCTGGAAAATATTAATTTGAGTGGTAAACGGAGTCTAACTGCCAGTAATTTAGATGGACTAAATTTAAAAAATATAAATTTAGAAATAGATTCTGAAGTACAGTTTGAATTTAAAAATGTAGCTAATTTAAATATAAAAAATAGCAGCTGTAAACAAAAATAACTAATATGAGGTGTGAAGAGATGGCAGGAGAGAAAAATATTTTTTCCCCAGATTCCTATTTAGATAAATTATATCAGAAAAATAATCCTAAGTTTCATTTTAAGGCGAAAAATATAAAAGAATGGGAGCTTTGGCGTCAGAAATTAAAAGATAAAATTGCTGAAATTATAGGTGGAGTTCCCAAACAGACTGAGATTTCTGAAATAGAGGTTTTAGCAGAAAATAGATTTAAAAATTATCGACGACTTAGGATCTCCTATCAGGTTAAAAATTATCTTCAAATTCCTGCCTATCTTTTAATACCGGAACAAAACAAGAAGGAATATCCGGCAGTTGTGATTGCCCACGGACACGGAAATGGAAGTAGAGAGACAGTTGGACTTAATGGTGCCGGCGAAGATCTGCAGGAGAGTACCTGTCATAATAATCTGGCGTTAGATTTTGTTAAAGCGGGTTACATAGTTATTATACCGGAGTTAATTGGCTTCGGAGACCGCAGACTTATGGATGATTACAATCAAGATCCTGATTTAAAAGAGGATCCAACTTTAAATTCTTGTTACAGAATAAATAGTCAGCTTTTACTGTATGGTCAGAGTATTTTACGCTTAAGGATGTGGGATATTATTTCAGCAGTCAAGCTGCTTAAGAAAAGAGATGATGTAATAAAAAAAGAGATTAACTGTCTGGGTTTTTCTGGAGGAGCTTCGGTTGCAATTTTAAGTGCTTTATTTGGAGCTGAAATTAAATCAGCTGTTATTAGCGGTTATACCTCTTATTATAAGGACAGTATTATGGACAGAAGACACTGTCTTGATAATTATTTGTCTGGGATTTTAAAATATGCTGAATTACCAACAATAATATCTGCACTGGCTCCTAAAGCAATTATGATTCAGGCAGCAGAAAAAGATCATCTTTTTCCTATTGATTCCGCAAAAAAAGCATATCAGGAAGTAAAGAAAGTTTATCAATTTTTAGATAGTGAAGAGAAAATTGAAAAGGATATTTTGCAGGCAGGCCATTCTGTTGCTGCAGCTGCAGCAATTGATTTTTTTGATAGTTTAGATTCTTGAGCAAAAAAATTATAAAAAATAGGAATTAATTTAGAAAATATAATCAGCAAGGAGAATTTGATGTCAGATAAAATAGGGAATAAAGTTAGAGAAATAAAATATAAAGAGTTGATTGAATTTTTTCTACCGCTTGCTGTGATGCCGGTTATAATTGGTATCTCACATAATGCAGTTAATGCCAGTCTGGCCCGACTTCCTTTTCCAGAAATAACACTGGCGGTTTATGCAGTCGCCAAAAGTATTACCAATATAATTAAATCTCCAATCCATATGTCAAGACAGACAGTTACATCTCTAGTAGATGATCACGGTAGTTTTAAGTTTGTCAGCCGTTTTATTTTTGGGCTTGGGATTTTGTATTTTTTAATGATAGCTTCACTGGGTTATACTCCTCTGGGAGAAATTGTATTTAAAAAGATAATTGGCCTTAAAGATCCAAAGGAGATTAACTTTGCCTATCAGGCTTTAAGTATTATGGCTTTTATTCCTCTGGTAGAATCGATAAGAAATATTATGCAGGGTCTTGCTATCAGTCTTAAAAAAACTAATTTAATTACCCCTGGAGTGGTTGTTCGGATTATTAGTATTTCTCTAATTTTGCTCTGGGTTACTATTAATCAGTCGGTAGCGGGAGTAACTGCTGCCAGTGGAGTCTGGCTAACCGGGATAGCTATAGAAATGATTTTTATTACTTTAGCTCTTCGTTATTATTATGGAAGTTTTGCGGTAGTTATAGACAGTTTGCCGGCTAATGTCAGTAAAAAAGTTAACTTAAAACGTATAATTAGATTTTTTATTCCAATTGCTATTATGGCATTTCTGGCAAGGTTTGTGCAGCCAGTTGTACAGAGCGGGATCGTACGGACTAGTGTAACTACTCATGATTTAGCTGCTTATGGAGTGAGCTGGACTCTGGTTATGATTTTTGTAGGTCCTTTAGATATGCTTCATCAGTGTTCATTAGTTTATGCTGCTGAGTTAAACCAGAATAACTGGCAGAGAATTTTAAAATTTTCACTGGGGATTGGAAGTATAGTAAGTATTATTCTGGCTGGTTTAAGTTTTACTCAAATAGGAGATTTTGTTTTAATAAAGTTAATTTCTGTTACTCCTACAATAGCATTATTAGTTAAAAAAGTTATTTTTGCTTTTATTTTATTTCCGATTATTAGAGCTTTTAGAGAAACTTTTTGGGGAGTAATGATGCAGAGACAGACTACTAATATAATTGCTGCTGCCAAAATTGTTGGATTAATTTTTGTTGTACTAGTTTTTATAGTTCTGGCCCTGACAACTGATATTAATGCTGCTATTATAGCTGCTCTGGCTTTAACAGCTGGGGAAGCGGCTGATGCACTGACAATTTCACTCTATATGACAGGTAATAATGTTCTCGAGATGATTTATTATGATAACCACTAAAATTTTTAAATAATTGGATGGATCAATATAGAATTTGTTTCATCCGGGGAGGAAAATAATGAAGAAAGAGCAAATTAAGATTAATGAGCATAAGATTGATGTTTATTCTTTAAATACAGTTGTAGTAGGTTCCGGAGCAGCCGGCTTTAATGCAGCAGACAGGTTATATAACTTTGGCCAGGAAGATATTGCTATTGTAACAGAAGGAATTAATATGGGGACCTCCCGCAATACTGGATCAGATAAACAGACATATTATAAACTAACTCTGGGTGGTAAAGATAAGGATTCTGTGTTCGAAATGGCTGAAACTTTATTCTCGGGTGGCTGTATGGATGGAGACATAGCATTAGTAGAAGCTGCTTTATCAGCTCGTTCTTTTTATCATCTGGTTGACATTGGCGTTCCTTTTCCTCATAATCGATTTGGGGAGTATGTTGGTTATAAAACAGATCATGATCCCCGTAAACGAGCAACTTCAGCCGGTCCTTTAACCTCCCGTTATATGACAGAAAAATTGGAGAAAGAAATTAAAAATAAAGAAATTAAGATTTTTGATAATTATCAGGTAATAGGAGTTTTAACAGATAAAGAACAGGAGAAAGCAGTTGGGATTATAACTCTTAATAAAAACCAGGCTGAGGACAAAAATAAACGTTATACAATTTTTAACACTAGAAATATAGTCTATGCAACTGGTGGGCCGGCCGGAATATATGATACATCAGTTTATCCAGGCAGTCAGACGGGAGCATCCGGACTTGCTTTTGAAGCTGGAGTTAAAGGGAAAAATTTAACTGAATGGCAGTATGGAATTGCTTCTACTAAATTCCGCTGGAATTTGTCAGGTACCTACCAGCAGGTTTTACCAACCTACGTTTCTACTGATCAGGATGGAAATGATAAAAAGGAATTTTTAAATCAATATTTTAATGAACCTGGGAAAATGCTTGATGCAGTATTTTTAAAAGGCTACCAGTGGCCCTTTGATCCCCGTAAAGTTAAAGATTTTGGTTCTTCTTTAATTGATATTTTAGTTTATAATGAAACTGTAATTAAAGGACGAAGAGTCTGGCTGGATTATAGAAAAAATCCTGATTATGCCTCTGAAAACGGTGTTTTAGAATTTAACTTACTTGGTGAAGAAGCTCATCAATATCTTGAAAACTCTGATGCTCTTTTTGGAACTCCAATTGAGAGGTTGAGTAAAATGAATCAGCCTGCAATTGATTTATATGCTGATAACGGAATTGATTTAGAAAATGAAAAGCTGGAAATTGCTGTCTGTGCTCAGCATAATAATGGTGGCTTAGAGGGCAATATCTGGTGGGAGAGCAATTTAACTCACTTTTTCCCGGTGGGAGAAGTAAATGGAAGTCACGGAGTTTACCGTCCTGGTGGTACTGCTTTAAATTCAGGTCAGGTTGGAAGTACCAGAGCGGCTCAGTTTATTGCTGCTCGTTATCAAGCTCAGCCTCTTGAAATTGAAGATTTTAAGGAAGAAGTTTTGACTCAAATAGAAAAGAAATTAAGTCTGGGAGAGAAATTTGCTAATTCAATTAATGAAAATAGTTCTTCCAATGTAATCTCTATTAGAAAGAAACTTGGTGAGCGAATGAGTGAAGCTGGAGCCCATATTCGTTCAGAATCAAAAATTGAGTCTGCTTTAGCAGAGTGCAAAAATGAGCTTAAAGAATTAGAAACTAATTCTAATTTAGCATCTTATAGAGATTTAAGTCTGGCTTTTCAAAATTATGATTTACTTTTAGCTCAGCTTGTATATCTAACTGCTTTTAAAGATTATATACAAAATGGAGGACGAAGTCGTGGTTCTTATTTAGTGCAGGACAGTGAAGGCCAATTACCTCTTACAGGTTTAAAGGAAGAGTTTCGCTTCAGTCTGGAAAGTGGTGTTTTTAATCAAAAAATCCAGAGAATTAAGTATAAAGAAGACCATTTTGAATTTAGCTGGCAGGATGTAAGATCTATTCCCGAAGATAATAACTGGTTTGAAAATGTCTGGAATAAATATCTTAATGATCAGGTAATCAAATAAATACTTTGCCAATTTAATGCATCCATTGCTAATATGTGATAAAATTATCACAAAGTTATTTTAAATTATAGGGAGGTAAATATGGTCTGTAAAGCCGAACAGTTAAAAGGAGACTTGAGTTTTGAAAATTTGAGTAAACTAAATGATAATGGAATGTCTTCGGTTCACTATCATAATGCTTATGAGATATATTATTTACAGGATGGTAATCGTGGTTATGATATTAAAGACAAAACCTTTAGAGTAAAAAAAGGCAATTTGATATTGATTGATAAATTTAAGCGACATAAGACATTTAATGATAGCAATGATTCTTTTAATAGAATGCTGGTTAAGTTTAAAGAAACTTCTCTGGGAAGTTTTAAACAGAGTGATTATGACTTATTATCTTCATTTAATAAAGATATTAATATTATTCAATTTGATGCTAAAGATAGGATTATGGTTGAAAATATTTTTGCTAAAATGGAAGCTGAAAAGCGAAAAAATAAACCGGGCCAAAATCTTTATTTAAAAACACTTTTAATAGAACTGTTAATTTATGTAAATCGTTATGTTGACGGAAAATATATTGATCAAAAAGAGAGAGATTATCATGTTAAAATTGTAGAAATTATGAACTATATTGATCAAAATTTTTATAAAAAATTAACTTTAAGCAAATTGGCGGATAAATTTTCCTACAGCAGCAGTTATTTAAGTTCACTATTTAAAGAAAAAAGTGATTATACAATAACTGAATATATTAATAATACGAGAATTAAGGAAGCTCAAAATCTTCTTTTAAAAGGAAAAGATAATATTACTAAGATTTCCGAAAGAGTAGGATATAATAATTTAGTCCATTTTGGCCGTAATTTTAAAAAAATAACCGGTTTAACTCCAAGTGAATATAGAAAATGTTATAAAAACAATTAATAAGCTGAAATATGAAACTGCAGTCTAATTTATTTAGACTGCAGTTTTTTTTGATAAATAATGTTTAATTAGTGAAGATAGCTAAAAATATGTTAAGAAATTATTTTTGAATATTGTTATGATGAGTTTAGATTTTAAAAATTACAAATAGGAGAGAGAATAATGAATAGCTCATTTTATAATATTCTTGATTTTGGTGCTAAAGGTGATGGTAAAACTTTAAATACAGCTGCTATTAAAAAAGCAGTAGAAAAATGCAGCCAAAATGGTGGTGGAGAAGTTTATATACCTGCAGGTGATTTTTTGACTGGAACCATAGAACTATATAATAATATTATTCTTAAGATTTCTGCTGGAGCAAAATTAATATTTAGCAATCAACTTAAAGATCATAAAATCATTTCTCAACGCTGGGAAGGTAAAGTTCAAGAAGTATACAGTCCTTTAATCTATGCTAAAGATTCTAAAAATATAACTATTAAAGGTCAGGGGATTATTGATGGCCAGGGTCAAAAATGGTGGGAACTTTTTGCAGCAAACAAGCTGCAGTATCCCAGACCAAGAACAATTTCTTTTGAAAAATCTAGCAATATTTTTATTGCAGACATCAAAATAGTTAATTCGCCAGCCTGGACTATTAATCCTATTAAATCAGATAAGATAACTATTGATAATGTAAGTATTAAAAACCCTCCTAATTCTCCAAATACAGATGGTATAAATCCAAGTTCCTGTAATAATGTACATATATCGAACTGTCATGTTGATGTTGGTGATGACTGTATTACAATTAAATCTGGAACAGAAAAAAGTTCGGAATTGGTCCCCTGCGAAAATGTTACAGTTACCAATTGTACAATGGTTCGCGGTCATGGCGGAGTTGTTATTGGAAGTGAGATGAGCGGGTCAGTTAGGAATGTAACAATAAGCAATTGTGTTTTTAAAGGTACAGATCGAGGAATCAGAATTAAATCAAGGCGCGGTAGAGGGGGAGTTGTTGAAGATATAGTTGTCAGCAACATTGTAATGAAAGGTGTTTTATCTCCAATTATTATGAATTTATTTTATTATTGTGGTGAGGGTGGAAAAAATAAATTTGTCTGGGATAAAAATCCTAAAGAGTTTAATTCTAAAACACCTGTTATTAGAGAGATTCATTTTAACAATATTAGAGCTAATGATGTTAAAACAAGAGCAGTCTTTATTTATGGACTTCCCGAAAGCCCAATTGAAGCAATAACTTTTAATAATATTTCTATTACAATGGCAGATAACGCTCAGTTGCAGACACCTGCTATGATGAGCAATCTTGAAGCTGAAAAACAAAGAGGGGTATATTGTAATAATTTTAGGAATATAGATTTTATTAATTTTAAAATTAAAAATCAAGTCGGCGAAAAATTTGAACTGATTAATGAAAAATAAAAATATACATCTATTAATAAAAAATTTAAAATCATAAAAACATATGTTAAATTTTTCTTAACCTAAAAAAATGTAAAATATCTTAACTTATCTAAATATCTGTTAAGAATCTAATTTTTTTTTCTGTTATTATACTTAATAGATATATGTTTAATAGATATTTCTAAACTAATAAGTAAATAAGAAGATAAGGCAGTTTAAAATTTGTTATTTTTTCAAGGAGGTGGAAAATAACAAGATTATAGGGTGTGAGATTTTCTAGTTTGTTCAAGTTATCAGGATTTTCATAACTTAAATAAGGATAATTAGGATAAGCTAAATATTTAAGAATCATTTAAATAACTTAAATTATTAAGGGGGATATTTACTAAATGAAATTGGTAAAAGAAAATAGTTTTATTTTACTAACAGTGTTAATTTTATTCTTAACTTCTGGTCTGGCTTCTGCTTATAACCAAGCTCCTGTTTTAGATCAAGAAGTTGAAAATGGAAATCTACCGGCAGTAGATGAAAGATTACCTGAAAATCCGTATGTGACAGAAGTAGTAGATCGTATTGGTGATTATGGTGGTACCTTAAACTGGTTCGCAACTAATGCTACTGATGATCCTAAATTGATGGCTTTATATAATAATATTAATCTGGTTAGATATACACCAAGTCTAACAATTAAACCTGACTTAGCAGAAAGTTATGAGGTGTCTGATGACTTAACAACTTATACTTTTAATTTAAGAAAAGGAATTCGCTGGTCAGATGGTGAGTTATTTACAGCAAATGATGTTATGTTCTGGTTTAATGACATTATTAAAAATGATCAATTAACTGCCGAATCTGGAAGTGGCTGGCTAAAGATTCAGGATAAGCTTCCTGAAGTCGAAAAATTAGATGATTATACAGTAAGATTTTCTTTTGCTGCTCCTAATCCATATTTCTTAGAAAAACTGGCTTTTCCAGGTCGTAAACCATATGCTGCTGCTCACTATTTAAAACAGTTTCATGCAGATTATGCAGATCAGGCTGAACTAGAAAAAAGAATAGCAGACTCTGATTTTGATAAGTGGGTTGGTTTATTTGAATCGAAAAACTCTAAGAAGTTTTTTAGAAATCCTGAACTTCCTGTTATAGAACCATGGGTACCGGTTACCGAACCGCCTGCAAATAGATTTGTTTATAAAAGAAACCCTTACTTCTATAAAGTTGATGAAGAAGGAAATCAGTTACCATATCTTGATGAAGTTGTTCTGAAAATTGTATCTGATAAAGAAGTACTTTCAATGCAGGTAGTATCTGGAGCTGCAGATTTACAGATGAGACAATTAATGACAAGTAACTTTACACTTTATAAAAACAATGAGAAAAGTGGTAATTATAAAGTCTTAAAATGGCAGAGAAATACTCCATCCCTACCAACCTTTGCCCCCAATATTACCTATGCAGAGGATGAATGGATGCGAGAATTAAATAATAATAAGAAATTCCGTCAGGCATTATCACTTGCTATTAATAGACCAGAATTAAATCAGGTAGCTACTAAAGGTTTGGCTGTACCTAGACAGGCTACTGTTTATCCTCAGTGGGAAGGGTTTAAGCAAGAATGGGCTGATGCTTACGCTGATTATGATCCCGAAAGAGCAAATAAGCTTTTAGATGAAGCTGGATTTACTGAAAGAAACAGTGATGGAATTAGACTTAAAGATGGTAAACCAATTCATTTAACTATCTATATAGGAGAAGATCCCAATTTACCAAGAACAATGAATATGATTAAGGATTACTGGAAAGATATTGGTGTGGATATGGACTTTAAAGGTCTGGAAAAAACTCTACATTACACAAGAAGAGATGCTAATAAACTTCCATGGGCTTATATTGGTGGAGCTTCCTGGTCACCAACTTATCCCTATAACTTTATACCTGTAAGTAATTCTTACTCATCTGGAAACTGGTGGGCACCTCTTTATGCAAAGTGGTATGAAACTAACGGTAAACAGGGTGAAGAACCTCCAGCAGAAATTAAGAAGCTAATGAATCTCTATGATGAAATTCAGATTACTAAAGATCAGGATAAGCGAGTGGAGTTATGGCAAAAAGTCTTTGATATCCATGCAGAAAATGTCTGGATGATTGGTACTAATGGCTTACATCCACAGTTTGTAATCAAGAAAAATTATGTTCACAATGTTCCCGAGACTGCTCTGGCAAGTTGGGATTATGGAGCATATTTCGGACCAAGTGAATTTTATCAATTCTTTATCGAAAAAGATGCTCAGGATAAATAATAAAATATAAGAGAAATTGGTCTCTCTACTCTAAGAGAGGCCAATTTCATTAAGAACTAATTTATTTAAAAATAGTTCACAATTAGATAAGTTTGGAGGTTAAATTATGAGTTCCAGTAATTGTGTTATTGATGTAAAAAATTTGCAGACATTTTTTAACACAGAAAATGGTGTTGTTAAAGCAGTAAATGGTGTTAGTTTTTCCATAGAAAAAGGTAAAACACTGGGGATTGTTGGAGAGAGTGGCTGTGGTAAAAGTATGACATCTATGTCACTTATGAACCTGGTGCCTCGTCCTAAAGGATTTATTGCAGGGGGAGAAATAAACTATTTTTATGAAGATGGCAGTCAAATTGATATTACAGAATATGATCATGATAGTGAAAAAATGAGGAAAATACGAGGAAATGAAATGGCCATGATTTTTCAGGAGCCAATGACTTCTTTAAATCCAGTTTATACAGTTGGAGATCAGATTATTGAAGCGATAAAACTGCATCAGAATTATAAAAATAAAGATGAATTGAGAGAAAGAGCTGTAAAAATGTTAAAAAAAGTTGGTATTTCAGCGCCTGAAAACAGGGTTGACGAATATCCACATGAATTTAGTGGTGGTATGAGACAGCGAGCAATGATTGCAATGGCTTTATCCTGTAATCCTCGTCTTTTAATTGCTGACGAACCAACTACGGCCCTTGACGTAACTGTGGAGGCCCAGATTATTAATTTAATGGGTGAATTACAAAAAGATATGGATATGTCAATTATGTTTATTACTCATGATCTTGGGGTCATTGGTGATATAGCAGATGAAGTAATGGTTATGTATACCGGTAAGGTTGTTGAAAAATCTGATACAAAAAGTTTGTTTTCAAATCCCAAGCATCCTTATACCAGGGGTTTATTGAATTCCAGACCGGTTATTGGAAGTAAGAAAAGACTGGAGCCAATTGAAGGTTCTGTTCCAGATTTGCTTCATCTTCCAGAAGGGTGTGACTTTTATGACCGCTGTCCAAAAGCAATGGAGATTTGCAAAAATGAAGATCCACCAGTTTTCGAAGTGGAGGATTGTAAAGTTAAGTGCTGGCTTTATCGAGAGGAGGAAAAAGCGTCTTGAGTAAAGAAGAAACAATTTTAGAAGTTAATAATTTAAAAAAATATTTTCCTATTAGAAAAGGTTTTTTTAAAAGAGTGGTCGGTCATGTAAAAGCAGTAGATGATGTCAGTTTTTTTATCAATAAAGGAGAAACTCTGGGCTTAGTTGGCGAGAGTGGCTGTGGTAAATCAACACTGGGTAGAACTGTTTTACAGCTTTTAGAACCAACTGCAGGTGATGTAATTTATAATGATCAGGGAATAAAAAAAGATTTAGCAGAAACAAAAGGACAGGAATTAAGAAAATTGCGCCGGAATATACAGATGATTTTTCAGGATCCCTTTTCTTCTCTGGATTCTAGATTATCTGTAAGAGATATTGTCGCTGAACCACTTACTGTTCAGGGAATTGGTAAAGATCGTGAAGAACGAACTGAAATGGTTAAAGAGCTCTTGGAACAGGTTGGCTTAAATAGTTATCAAATGAATCGATATCCCCATGAGTTCAGTGGTGGACAGAGACAAAGAATCGGGATCGCCAGAGCACTTGCCTTAAATCCTGAATTAATTATTTGTGATGAGCCAGTTTCTGCACTTGATGTTTCAGTACAGGCTCAGGTATTAAATCTTTTGTCTGATCTACAAAAAGATTTAGGTCTAACTTACTTATTTATTGCCCATGATTTGGGTGTAGTGGAATACATAAGTGATAGAATTATGGTAATGTATTTGGGTAAAATTGTCGAAGTAGCTGATTCAGATACTTTATATCAAAATCCTCAACATCCTTATACTGAAGCATTATTAAAGTCTATAGCAATTGGAGATCCATTTTCTAATGAACCAAGAGAGGCTCTGGAAGGAACTGTTCCTGATCCTGCAAATCCACCTTCAGGATGTAAGTTTCATACTCGCTGTCCTTATTGTAGTGATATTTGTAAAACTAAAGAACCGGAATTGATTCCTACTGGTGAGGATTATGATAATTATGTTGCCTGTCATTCAAGAGATAGTTTAAATCTTGAGTCTTTTAAAAAGTAAGTTGAAATTATTTTAAAAATGAAGGGAGTTAAAAAATGATTAATTATATTTCTAGGAGAGTTGCTGTAATGATACCAGTTCTCATACTTATCTCCATGTTTATATTTTTTATTATTCAGTTACCTCCAGGTAATTATCTTGACTCGTATGTTGCCTTAGTATCAAGTCAGGGTGAAACTATAAGTGCTGAGAGAGTGCAGAAACTTGAAGAAAGGTATGGTTTAAACCAGCCTGTTTATGTTAAATACTGGAAGTGGGTCAAAGGTTTTGTGTTTCTAGACTTTGGGAATTCGTTTCAATATGATAGTGCCAGTGTCTGGTCTATTGTCAAACAATATTTAGGTTATTCAATTCTAATCGCAGGTTCAACGCAGATATTTATGATTGTGGTGGGAATACCAATCGGTATTTATTCGGCAACTCATCAGTATTCTTTTGGCGATTATTTCTGGACTTTTATTGGTTTTATAGGCTTATCTATTCCAAATTTTATGTTAGCTTTAATATTGATGTATGTAGGTTATTTTGTTTTTGGGATTCCTTCCCTGGGGGGACTTTTTTCAGAACAATATGTTACAGCCCCCTGGAGTATTGCTAAATTTATTGATCTACTGGCTCATCTCTGGATTCCAGTTGTTGTCCTGGGAACAGCGGGAACAGCAGGAGTTATCAGAACAATGAGAGCTAACTTACTGGATGTATTAAATATGCAGTACATTAGTACAGCTCGTGCCAAAGGCCTTAAAGAAAGTGTAGTTATTTACAAACATGCTGTCAGGAATGCACTTCATGTAATTATAATGTGGGCTGGAATGAGATTACCAAAATTAATTTCTGGATCTACTGTAGTATCAATAGTACTTTCTTTACCTACCTTAGGACCTATAATATATAGTGCTTTAAGGTCCCAGGATATGTACTTAGCAGGAACGGTTTTATTATTCCAGTGTATTCTTTTATTAGTTGGTAATCTTGTTGCTGATATTATTTTGGCTGTTGTAGATCCCAGAATTCAGTATAATTAAATTTTGATGGTGAGGGAGGATAGATATGAAAACAGAAACAAATCAATCTGAGAAAAATATTAATGAAATTGATGAGTCGCCAGAAATTTTGAGCAGAAATCAATTGATGTGGAGAAAATTTAAAAGAAATAAATTAGGTGTTGCTGGTGGAATAGTTGTATTATTGTTTTATCTTATGGTGATCTTTGGAGGCTTTCTAAGTCCCTATACTCTGGACCATAAAGATTATTCAAACATTACAGCTCCACCTAGAAGAATTCGTATAATTGATCAAGATGGTTTAAGTGCTCCATTTGTTTATGGTTATAAAGCTTCTATGGATCCTGAAACTTTGCAGAGAAATTATGAAATTGATAAAAACAGTAAATATTATATTGATTTTCTTCATCGAGGAGATGAATATAATTTTTTAGGATTGTTTAAAACAGATTTACATTTATTTGGTGTAAATGAAGGACAGATGTATTTACTGGGAACTGATGAAACAGGTAGTGATCTGCTAACTAAGATAATACTGGGAGGAAGGATATCTTTATCTATTAGTTTATTGGGGCCTTTAATTAGTTTAATAATAGGGGCAATCCTGGGAACAGTATCTGGCTATGTAGGAGGAGTTGTAGATGGAGTTATTCAAAGAATTATTGAATTCTTTAAGTCGTTTCCAAGAATTCCGCTCTGGTTAACTCTGGCAGCAGCTTTACCTGCGAATTGGTCTTCGCTGAGAGTATATATTGGTATTGTAGTTATTTTAGCATTTTTGGGCTGGACTGGATTAGCCAGAATGGTTAGAGGTAAAATTATGTCTTTAAGAGAAGAAGATTTTGTCTCTGCAGCTATAGCCTCTGGCTCTACAGGATGGTGGATTGTAAGAAAACACTTAATTCCAAATGCGATGAGTCAGCTGATAGTTTCTGCTACTCTATCAATACCTTCAATGATTTTAGCAGAAGCATCCTTGAGTTTTCTTGGCCTGGGAATTAGAGCTCCAATGACAAGCTGGGGAGTATTATTACAGGAAGCTCAGAATGTACGTACTATTGCACTTCATCCCTGGTTATTTACTCCAGCATTATTTATTATAGTAGCAATCTTAGGATTTAACTTTCTGGGGGATGGCTTAAGAGATGCAGCAGATCCATTTTCAAATTAAATAACAGTTATTATCAACTGTTTATATTAACAAATATATCCCTGTCTTTCTGACTATTGATTTAATATCACTGGCTCAGGGAGGCAGTTTTTTATTAAAATTAATTAAAAATTTATTAAGGAGATTATAGATGACTGTAAATTTGAAGCAAAATGTTTGGTTAGCTGATCAGGGCAATGGCAAGTATAAAAACCCAATTTTACATGCAGATTATTCTGATCCGGATTTGATCCGGGTGGGAGAAGATTTTTTAATGGTTGCGTCCAGTTTTAACTGTATGCCTGGACTGCCAATTTTACATTCTAAAGATCTTGTTAATTGGGAAATTGTAAATCATGTATATTCAGAATTTCCTGTTGCAGATTTTAATAAGGTAGCACATGGAAAAAATGCCTGGGCACCATCTATTCGCTATCATGATGGTAAATACTGGGTATTTGTTGGTGATCCTGACCACGGAATTTTTATGAGTAATACTGAAGATCCATTTGGAGACTGGTCAAAACCAATTTTTGTTAAGGAGGGGAAAGGTTTAATTGATACCTGTCCTTTCTGGGATGATGATGGCAATGCTTATCTTGTTCATGCTTATGCCCGCAGTAGAGCTGGATTTAAAAATGTTTTAAATCTCTGCCGGATGAGTAATGATGGGACTGAATTATTGGATGAAGGTACTTTTATTTTTGATGGAGAAGATGGGCATCCGACTACAGAGGGTCCAAAAATGTATAAAAGAAATGGTTATTATTATATTTTTGCACCGGCTGGTGGGGTAGCTACAGGCTGGCAGCTTGTTATGAGATCAAAAAATATTTATGGACCTTATGAGAAAAAGGTTGTTTTAAAACAGGGAGATACTCCAGTTAATGGACCACATCAGGGTGGTTATGTTGAGCTGGAGTCAGGTGAATCCTGGTTTGTTCATTTTCAAGATAAAAACGCCTATGGTAGGATTGTTCACCTGCAGCCTATGAGCTGGAAAAACGACTGGCCGGTTATTGGAGTGGATAAAGATAATGACGGTATTGGGGAACCTGTAATGGAATATTCAAAACCGGCTGTAAATTCTGAGGCTGAGATTAAGGTACCAGCAACAAGTGATGACTTTAATGATCAAAAATTAGGTTTACAGTGGCAGTGGCACGCAAATCCAGAAACTAAATGGTATTCTCTTAGTGAAAATAATCAATCACTCCGATTATATACAAACAATATCAGTCAGGAGCAAGAAACAGTTTTATGGTATGCGCCTAGTTTATTACTGCAGAAATTTCCGGCTCCAAATTTTAGTGCTGAAACCAAAATTACTTTTGACCCAGAAGTTGAAGGAGAAAAAGCAGGTTTAATTGTAATGGGAGAAAAGTACAGTTATCTAAGTCTTGAAAAATCTGAAAAAGGTTTGAAACTTATTCAGTACTGGGGAGTTGAAAGAGAAAAAAGATCCGAATTTAAAATGACCAAAAAACAGATAGAGGGGCAAACACTTTATTTAAAAGTAGAAGTAAGAGAATTTAACGAAGAAGCTCTTTGCCAATTTAGTTACAGTATTGAGGGTGAAAAGTTTAAAAACTTTGGTAAACGTTTTAAAGCAGTCCCGGGACGCTGGATTGGGGCAAAGTTGGGTCTTTTTGCAGTTAATACCAGTAAACATTTAACTTCGTCTTTTGCTGATTATGATTATTTTGCCGTTGAAGAACTTTCTCAATAAAATTATTTAATCTTAAATTTTATCGGTTTTCTATCCCTGGAAAAAGGATTTATTAAAGCTAATAATTTATAAAGGAGAATAAATTTAAATGCTCAAAGAAAAAAAGATTTTTATTGCTGGAGATTCAACTGCTTCTACCTATGCTGAAACGGATGCTCCAAGAGCAGGATGGGGCCAGGTTATTGAAAGATTTTTTATAGATCAAATTAATATCATAAATAAAGCTGCATCTGGAAGAAGTTCAAGAAGCTTTATAAATGAAGACAGGCTTTTTGAGATTGATAATTTAATTTCTGAAGGAGATTATTTTTTAATTCAATTTGGCCATAATGACCAAAAAGATGACCCTGAAAGAGCAACAGAAGCTTTTGGCAGCTTTCAGGATTATTTAAAAAAATACATTAATGTTGCTGAGAAAAATAAAGCAATTCCTATTCTTTTAACACCTATTCAAAGAAGGAATTTTTCTGATAATGGTCATTTAATTGAAACTCATGGCAAATATCCAGAAGCTGTAAGAGAACTGGCATCTAAACTTAATATAACTCTAATCGATTTAGCTAAAATTACTAAAAAATATTTTGAAGAACTTGGACCGGGAGAAACTAAAGATATTTTTCTCTGGCTACAGGCCAAAGAAAGTGAAAATTATCCAGAGGGAATAGAAGATAATACCCATTTTTCAGAGAAAGGAGCTTTAAAAATTTCTGAGTTAATTGTTGAAGAAATTAGAAATCAAAATTTAGAATTGAGTAAGTATATATTGAAGAAATAATTTCTCGAAAAAGAAAGGTGAATTTATTAATGACGAAAAAAAAGAATAAAATTGATCGTGTTTCAGAAATTATTAATCAGAATAAAATAAAAGAAATTAAATTTAGAGATCAAAGTTTCAATATTAATGATTTTGGAGCAGTAAAAGGGGGGAGGATTAAAAATACTGAAGTTATAAATAAAACAATTAAAAAATGTTCTAATGCAGGTGGGGGGAGAGTTATTATTCCTGCAGGTATATATTTAAGTGGCCCTATTGTGCTGGCTGATAATGTTAATTTATATTTAAAAAAAGGAGCAGTATTAAAATTTAGTTCTAATCTAGCAGATTATAAGAAGTGAATTTGAAGGAGAAAAAAATTATAGATTTGAATCTCCAATCAGTGCCAAAAAAGCAGTTAATATTGCAATAACTGGAAAAGGCATTATCGATGGTTCAGGTGATAAGTGGAGACCTGTTAAGAAATATAAAATGACAAAAAATCAATGGCAGAAATTAATTGCTACTGGAGGGGCGGTTCAGAAAACAGAAGAATGTAAGATATGGTGGCCGTCCCAAAAAGCTCTAAATGGTCAGGATTTGGTACATAACTTAGATATTAAAAGAAAAGAAGGCGCGGAAATAACTCCTGAAGATTACAGAAAAGCTGGAGAGTATCTGCGACCTGTCTTATTAAATTTAAAAGAATGCAAAAATATTTTAATAGAAGGTGTTACTTTTCAAAATTCTCCCGGCTGGAATCTTCATCCATTGATGTCTGAAAATATTATCCTGCGTCAGCTTACTATTCGTAATCCCTGGTATGCTCAGAATGGAGATGGATTGGATATTGATTCTTGTAAGAATGTGCTGGTTGAAGAATGTAATTTTGATGTGGGTGATGATGCCATCTGTCTCAAGTCAGGTAAAAATGAGTCAGGAAGAAAAAGAAAAATGCCTTCAGAAAATATTTACATAAGAGATTGTAATGTTTATCATGGACATGGTGGTTTTGTAATTGGAAGTGAGATGTCTTCTGGTGTAAAAAATGTTTATCTTGAGAACTGTAATTTTATGGGGACAGATATAGGGATTAGATTTAAAAGCACCAGGGGAAGAGGAGGGACAGTAGAAGAAATTTATTTACGGCAGGTTAGAATGTCTAAGATTAAACACCAGGCAATAAAGTTTAATCTTTTTTATGAATCTAAATCAGGATCAAAGATAAAAAAAGAGAAAGTTACTGTTGAAACTCCTCAATTTAAAAATATTTATCTTAAAGATATAAACTGTCTTGATTCTGAACAGGGAATTTATATTAAAGGACTGCCAGAGATGCCGGTTGAAAATATTTATTTGGAAGATCTTAAAATAAATGGAGATAAAGGCTTGAAAGTGAATTATGCTGAAAATATTGAGATCGAGAATTTAGATTTGATTAGTAAAAATGAACATCTGCAGCTTTTAAATTCTAAAAAAATCAATTTAAGAAATTACCTTATTATTGCGGCAGATGGCAGTGGTGATTGCAAAACATTTTCTGAGGCATTAAAAATGTTAGAAGGGAATAACACTATTAATAAAGTTTTTATAAAAAACGGAATTTATAAAGAAAAAATAGTAATTCCAGAGACTTTAAAAAATTTGACATTTATAGGAGAGGATCCTGAAGCTACTATTTTGACCTATGATGATTACGCCCGAAAAATTAAAGAAAATGGTAAAGAAATGGGAACATTTGATTCTGCTTCAATTTTTATTAATGGTGAGCGATTAAAGTTTAAAAATATTACTTTTGTTAATACCTCAGAACCACGCAGCAAAGTTGGGCAGGCAGTAGCAGCCAGTGTGGGTGGAGATAAAGTTGCATTTTATAACTGTAAATTTAAGGGTAATCAGGATACTCTTTATACAAAAAGTGAAGGAAGATTATATTTTGGTAACTGCTATATTGAAGGAGATGTAGATTTCATTTTTGGAGCAGCAACTGCATATTTTAATGAATGTGAAATTTACAGTACAGGGCCCGGCTATATTACAGCTGCTTCTACTCCTAAAGAAAAAGAATATGGTTATATTTTTAAAGACTGTATTTTAAGCTCTGATCTTAAAGAAAATACTGTGTTTTTAGGCCGTCCCTGGAGACCTTATGGAAATGTAGTTTTTATAAATACTTATATGGGAAAACATGTTAGAGAAAAAGCTTGGAATAACTGGCGAGATCCAGCTAAAGAGAAAACAGCACGTTATGCTGAATATAATAGTTATGGTCCAGGAGCAGCAAATAGCAAAAGATTTGACTGGATTAAAATTTTGACTGCAGAAGAAGCCAGACGATATAATATAAATATGATTTTTACCGATCAGAACTGGTTTTAGTCTTATAGTATTAAAAATTATAAGATATATTTAGTTTTTAATTAATAGCCTGGTTCATTTAATTTAAAAGTTATTTAGAGAGGAGATTAGAAATGTTAGATATCTGGAATGGTCAAATTCCTGGTTATAAAAAGACAGATGATTTTGCACCTCTTTTAAAAAAATACCTGCTCGATACAGAAAAAGTAAAAAAGTCAGTATTAATTTTTCCTGGAGGCGGTTATACTCATCGAGCTGAACACGAAGGTAAAGAGGTGGCTCAGTTTTTGAATAAAAATGGATTTAATGCATTTGTTCTGCATTATAGGGTTGCTCCTTATAGATTTCCTTATCCACTATTAGATGCCTTAAGAGCTGTAAAGTATATTAGGTCAAATGCTGATAAATGGAAGGTTAATAAAAATAAAATTGCAGTTATGGGGTTCTCAGCTGGCGGTCATCTTGCCTCGATTGTGGGCACTAATAATGATTTGTATAGAAATATATATAGAGAAAAATTGAAAGATTATAGTTTTGACCAAGATTTAGTTGAAGCAGAAAATTCAATGGTTAATGCACAAATTTTAGCTTATCCGGTAATCAGTGCTGGAAAGTTTGCTCATCAGGGTTCAGTAGACAATTTACTTGGCAATTCTCCTTCTCAAAAGCTCTTGGATTTATTTTCAACTGAGAAAAATATTTGCAAGAAAACAGCACCAGGCTTTATCTGGCATACTGCTGATGACGCTTCAGTTCCAGTTGAAAACACTATTTTATTCTGTAGAGCATTGAGTGAAGCGAACATTAATTTTGAAAGTCATATCTTCCCCCAGGGAAGGCACGGACTTGGTTTAGCAGCAGAAAACGAATATGTTTCTAAATGGTCTGATTTAGTTTTAGATTGGCTTGATGAAGTATTATAGAGAAAATTGAATAAAGTTTTAAAACTTTAAAGTAGATATTAGCAGATAAATTATTAATATCTACTTTTATTGTTTTATATTGAATATTTTAAGTACTTAAAGCTTTATTTGTTTAAATTATAAGAAAATTTAAATTTTAAGCTAAAAATATGTTAAATGAAATCTAAATTCTAAAAATATGTTTAGATAAAATTAGGATAAAGTGCTAATATTATATTTGTAATTATTTATAAATTTCAAAGATTTGTTATTTAAGGGTAAACGGAAAACGTTAAACCTAAAAAGGAGGTGAAATTTAAATATTTAGTAAGTAATTCTTTTCTAAATTAAAATCAGAGGGGGAAATTAATAAAATGAATTCTAAAATCAACTTAAATATTTTAGTGGCTTTATTAATCTTAATCATCATGACACCAGCAGTTTCTGCAGAAATGATTGAAGTAAACAGTAACTGGGAAGCAAGTGTTTTTGGCAATGTAGGTGGAGATAATAAAATAACAGCCGAAAATTTTGCCATTCAGGAACTGGATAAAGACAGAATTAAAATGATGAGTGCAAATAACAGAGGTAAGATTGAAAGTTCATCAGAAGGAATAGCTTATTATTTTAAAAAGTTAAAGCAAGATGATAATTTTGAGATGAGCGTTCAGGCAGAAGTTCAGTCTTTTGATCTGAATAATCAGGTTTCCTTTGGTATTATGGTCAGAGATAAGGTTTTATATAATAAAAATAATAAAAAAGATATCGGTTATGCACTTGCGGTAGGACCCCTAAATGTAACCAAAGAAACCCCAACAACAGCTTTTTATAGAACTGCAAAAGGACAGAAAAAACTTGGAGAGCTGGTTAAGGGGACCATTCCGGCACCAGAATTAAATTATAAAGTGAAAATGAAAAAATTTGGTGATACATACTGGTTGAAATTTGGTGAGGAAGAACCGGTAATTGTAGATAATTTTTCTGGATTTGAAGGTGAAGATCTTTTTGCAGGACTTTATACCTCCAGAAATACAACAGTAATTTATAGTGATTTAAAGCTTGAAAAAATAAAAGAAGTTGAAGAATTAAATATTAATAGCGATAATTTCAAAAAAGATTATCTTCTAGAAGAGGATTTAAATCTTAAAGGATTGGATGTTACAGCAGAATTTGCTGATGGTAGCAGTAAAGAGTTAAGCAGTAAAGATTATATAGTTACTGGATTTAACAGTTCTAAAGCAGGTAAAAACACCATTAAAATTCAATATGGAGGAGCTGTTAAGAAAATAGATTTAAATATTAGTGAATTGACTGCTACAGCTTTAAAAATTAAATACTACCCTGCTAAAACAAATTATTATTTAGGAGATCAGTTTGAGTCAGAAGGACTTTTAGTTATAGCTGAATATAATAATGGCTACAGAGAAAAAGAAATTAATTCTGAGCAGTATAAAATAGCTGTTGATGGAACTGAGTTAACTGACACTGGATTTATATTTGAATCTCCAGGAGAAAAAAATGTTTCAATAATTTATAAAGAAAAGCCTGAAGTTAAAAGCAGCTTTACTATAAATGTTAGTGATGCAGAACTTAAGAATTTGAAAATCAAAGAAAAACCAGAAAAAACTTTATATTTTCCCGGCGAAGAATTAGACCTGGATGGAATTTCAGTCTATGCTAATTATGATGATGGAAATTCTATTCGTTTAATGAGAGAAGATTATGAAGTTGAAGGTTTTGATTCCAGTGCTATAGGGGAGCAGAAAGTGATGCTTAAATATAAAGATCAAAAAACAGCCTTAAATTTAAGGCTAAAAGAGAAGGAAGTTAGTGGTCTAAAGCTGATTGAGTATCCTCAAACAACAATTGATCTTGGAGAAGAATTTAAAACAGAAGGTATAAAAATAGCAAAAGTATATGATAATGGTGATCAAGAAATATTGGCAGCTGATGAATATACAATTGATGATTCTAATATCGATAATCAAAAAGAGGGAACCTACACGGTGCAGGTAATTCCAGAATCTGATCAATTAGAGGCTATTACTTTTGATATTACAGTAAGAAAAGCAAAAGAGTACAGCTGGAATGCAATTAATTTTGGTCAGTCAGCTTCTGATGATGATACATTTATCAATGTTAAAGAAGATTCAGTGGAAGTAGCTTCTATTAATGGTGGAGGAAAAGTAGCAACTGATCATGATGGAATAGCTTACTATTATACCGTACTTGATGCTGATGATAACTTTAAGCTTTCAGCAGATATTAAAGTGATTGAATATGCGAAAGAGCCACATGATGGCCAGGAGGCTTTTGGAATCATGGCTCGTGATGCAATCGGGAAAGATGGTGATGACGGTGTTTTTGCCTCAAATATTGTTGGTGTAGGTGGCTACAGTGGTGGAAGTAAGGATCCAAATGGAACCCAGTTATTTTACAGAACTGGTGTGGAATCACCGGATGGAAAAGGCAGTAATGGAGATAAAGGTATGATGATTGAGCAAGTTAAACCAACTCCAGATAATACCTATCCTGTAAAAGAGTATAGACTAACACTTGAGAAAACAAACAGCGGCTATGTTGGTCGACTAAATGGAGAAAAAGAAGAGATTTTATTTGAACCTGAACTACTGGAAGTACAGAATGACAAAATTTATCTTGGCTTCTTTGGAGCTCGAGTCGGTCATATTGAGGTTAGTAATATTGACTTAAGAGTTTCTAATGCAGCAACTGATGCTCCAAAAGTAGTACCTCCAGCTGAGCCTGTTGATCCAGATTTTGATTTTCTCTCTCTGGAAAAAACTGCAGTTAAAGATTATCCACTGATTTTTGAAGCAAATGTTGATGGTACTGCAGAAGTAAAACAGGGTAGAGAAATAATTGAAAATGAGTTGGATATTAATGCTGGAAAAGAAATTGAGATTGCAACTCAGCTTAAAAATAACACTGCCAATGATTTTACGATTATATTTTTACCAGATGACACTCAAAATCTGACAGACTATAATCAGATTATTAAAAACTTCAGTGTTAAGATGAAAACTTATAGAGATGGAGCAGATATTTATGCTGCACCTGAAGGTAGTCCAGCTGCTGAGGGAAGTGAAGATTCTCCGCTTGATATTGATACTGCTGTAGCATATTCTCGTCCGGGGCAGAAAATTGTAGTTTTAGATGGTCAGTATTTAAGAGAAGAAAAATTAGAAATTAAGAAGTATAATGATGGGACTCAAAAAAATTACAGGTATCTTGTAGCAGCAGAAGGAGCAAATCCTGTTTTTGATTTTAATAAAAAATCAGAAGGGATTATACTAAGTGCTGATTACTGGCATATTAAAGGAATAGATGTTACTCAGTCTGCGGCAAATGAAAAGGGAATGGTTATTGGTGGTAATTATAATATTGTTGAGGAAAGTAGATTTTATGATAATGGAAATACAGGTCTGCAGATAAGTAGAACAGATATTACTGAATCTGATAAAGATCAATGGCCATCACATAATCTTATCTTAAATTCTACAGCCTTTGATAATGCGGATCCATCTAATAACAATGCTGATGGGTTTGCAGCTAAATTAACCTCTGGTGAGGGTAACGTATTTAAAGGCTGTATTTCTCATAATAATATTGATGATGGCTGGGATCTTTACACAAAAGTGGGTACTGGTGCAATAGGGAAAGTAGTAATCGAAGACTCTATAGCCTACAATAATGGTACTTTAACAGATGGTACTGTCGGTAATGGAGATAAAAACGGCTTTAAACTTGGTGGAGAGGGAGTTCATGTACCACATCTAATTAAAGATTGTATAGCTTTTGGAAATGGTGCTGTCGGTTTTGCCAGCAACAGTAATCCAGGAGTTAGAGCTGTAAATAACGTCTCCTTTAATAACCAGGGAGGAAACATTGTCTTTACCACTTATAATGGAATAGAGGAGGATTATGTTATAGAAGAATTCATTTCTTTTGCCACAAAAGAAATAGATGCTGATAGTTATCCTGAGGTTGAAGCTTCTAATCATAATTTCTTTTATAATGGTGAAAACTCAAAAAATATCAGTGGTGTAAAAATTACTAAAGATAATTTTGAGAGTTTAGAAATTAAATTACCTATTGAGAGAAATAAAGATGGAAGTATTAAATTAGGAGATTATTTAGAATTCACTTCTCCTATGTTCAAGTAAATAAGATCTAACATTTAATAACAAAAATGAACAGAAAGGCTATTTTATCTAGCCTTTCTGTTTTACTATTTTATATCAAAAAAAGTAGAAAATTAATTTAATATAACAATTAATGTCTTGTTATTATTCTTTTTTTTATATACACTATTGTTAAATATAATGATTTCAGGAGGGAATTATGCTAGATAATTTTGTTTTTAGTCTCAGTGTTGCTTTACCAATTTTTTTGATAATGTTGAGTGGTTTTATACTAAAGAAGAGAAATATAATCAGACAGGATTTTATTAATGCAGCTAATTTTATAGTTTTTTACATAGCTTTACCATTAAAACTTTTTAACAGTGTTTCTCAGAGTGCTGTAGTTGAAAATTTCAATTTTAAATTTGTTAGTTTTGCAATTGTTGGCACAGCAATTAGTGTAGTGATTATATATTTTTATTCCAAATTATTTGTTAAAGAAGACACTAAAGTTGGAGCTTTTATACATGGAACTTTTAGAGGTAATTTTGTTTATGTAGGATTTTCTTTAATTGAAAATGTTACAGGTGTAATTGGTCCTCTTGCTTCTTTAGTCGTGGCTTTTGTAGTGCCGATTTATAATATCTTAGCTGTTTTAGTCTTAGTTCTTACTAATCCTGATAATAAGGCAAAGAATCAATTTAGAAACTCTCTGAAAAATATAATTAGTAATCCTTTTATTATTGCTATAGTTCTTGGTGTTTTAGCCTCATTAATGAAATTTAAATTTCCACCTCTGCTTCAGAATACAGCTAATTATTTTGATGTTTTAGCAACTCCGCTGGCCCTGTTGACAATTGGAGCCACCTTTAAAGTTGATAAATTATTTGTAGATATTAAATCTGCAGTTGCTGCAACGATTTTCAAACTATTAATTAATCCAGCGATAGCTGTTTTGGCAGCTTTTACTTTAGGATTTGGTAATAGTGAAATATTTTTAATTTATATTTTATTTGGAGTACCAACTTCAATTTCTTCTGCAATTATAACAGCTGCAATGGGAGGAGACGAAAATCTCGCCGCTTCAATAGTTATGATGACTACTCTGGGATCAGTTTTTTCTCTGACTTTCTTTGTTTTCATCTTTAGGGCTATAGGAATTGTATAAAAATTATTGTCGAAATGTTTGTAACATGATATATAAGATTACTAATCTATTTGATAAATAAAACTAGAAAAAGCGGCTTAAGGTCTTTAGAAATTATGATCTAAGCCGCTTAGATGATTTTATAATTTTTATTGTTACTTTTTAGAAATAAATTCAAACCAAGTTTTAAGTTTATTCAAAATTTATCCCATTATAACTTCGACCTTACTCTCATCTTTATCATGAGTTTTAAGCAGCTGACCTTCTATTTCTTTGCCATCGACAAATATTTTTTCTACACCTTTATTTATATTTTTCGGGTTTTTAACATTAATTTTAAACTTACAACCTCTAAATTTACGTATTACAGTATATTCATCCCATTCAGCTGGTATACAGGGATCAATTTTCAAACCATCAAAATCAGGTCTGATACCTAAAATCCACTGGCTAATAGCAACAAAATTCCAGGCAGCAGTCCCTGTCAGCCAGGAATTTTTAGCTTCTCCAAAGCTGGCAGCATCTTTACCAGCAATCATTTGAGCATATACATAGGGTTCTGTCCGGTGGAGTTTACTAATATCTTCTCTATAGGCTGGAGCAATTTTACTATAGTATTCAAAAGCACGTTCCCCATTTCCTATAATCGTTTCTGCTATCATGATCCAGGGATTATTATGACAGAAGATAGCACCATTTTCTTTATAACCAGGTGGATAAGAGCTTACTTCTCCCATATTTATTTGATATTCCTTAATTGTAGGATCTAAAATCATTAATCCGTGTTCAGAATTCAGCTTTCTATTTACAGAGTCTAAAGTTTTTTCAGCAAATCCATCTTTGAGTCCAATTCCTCCCATGATGCAGAATCCCTGAGGTTCAATAAATATTTTAGCATATTTATTATCTTTTGTTCCTAAAGGCTTACTGTAGTAATCATAAGCTCTAACAAACCATTCATCATCACGACCATATTTATTGACTGCTGCTTTCATTTCTTCTAAAGCCATTTCTGCTTTTTTTGCCAGTTTATTTTTATTCATTTTTCTAGATAAATGGACAAAATCAGGACCGGCTGTTAAAAACATACCTGCAATCATTACAGATTCAGCTGGACTGTTGTCTTTGTTGCTCACAGTCTGAAAAGATTCTCCTGGTTTTTCGGAAAAAGCACTTAAGTTCAGACAATCATTCCAGTCAGCATGTCCAATTAATGGCAAGTTGTGCGGCCCCAGATTATTAACTACATGCATAAATGAGGCTTCCAGATGATCAAAAATAGTGGCTTTTTTTCCGTTATTAAATGGTACTGTTTCCTTTAAGATTTCATAATCTCCTGTTTCTTTAATATATGCAGCAACAGCAAAGATAAGCCAAAGAGGATCATCATTAAATCCACTTCCAATTTTATCATTACCTTTTTTAGTTAAAGGTTGATATTGGTGGAAAGCACTGCCATCTTCAAATTGAGTTGAAGCCAGATCTTTAATTCGTTTTTTGACTCTTTCCGGAATCATATGAGCTGATCCCAGCAGATCCTGATTAGAGTCCCGGAAGCCAATTCCCCGACTAATTCCTGACTCAAAATAGGAGGCAGATCGAGCTAAATTATAAGTAACCATATTCTGATACTGGTTCCAGATGTTAACCATTCTTTCCAATTTGGGATCAGGATGTTTTATAGAAAATGAAGAGAGGAGTTTTTCCCAGTGTTTTCTTAACTTTTTAAAAGCTTTATTAACTTTGTCAGAAGAATTATATTTAGAAATTAGTTTTTTAGCTTTGTTCTTATTTATTACTCCCTTGCTTTCCCACTTTTCTTCCTCTTTATTTTCTATATAACCAAGCTGAAAGATAAATTCTTTTTCCTGGCCAGCATTTAATTCAATTTCTAAAGAATGAGAACCAATCGGTGACCAGCCGTGAGCAATTGAATTATTTGATTCACCTGTTTTTAAAACATCTGGATTAGAAAAGCTATTATATAATCCTAAAAAACTTTCGCGATCTGTATCAAAACCAGAAATTTCTTGATTGACCGTATAGAAAGAATAGTGATTTCTTCTTTCTCTATATTCTGTTTTATGATAAATTGTTGAACCGTCTACTTCAACTTCTCCAGTATTAAAATTACGTTGAAAATTAGTCATATCATCTTCGGCATCATATAGGCAGAATTCTAAAAATGAAAAAAGCTTAATTTTTCTGTGTTCATTACTAAGATTCTTAATTTTAATCTGGTGGATTTCTATATTGTCTCCCAGAGGAACAAAAAACTTCATTTCAGTTTTCAGTAAATTTTTTTCTGATTCAATAATTGTATAGCCGAGTCCGTGTCGACACTGATAGCTATCCAGATTGGACTTTTGTGGTGCCCAGGCCGGAGAAAAATATTCTCCTTTTTCATAAATATAGTAATAACGACCTCCGGCATCAATAGGAACATTATTATAACGGTAACGGGTTAGTCTTCTTTTGCTGGCATCTTTGTAAAAACTGTATCCTCCAGCAGTATTTGAAATTAAACCAAAGAATTCTTCGGACCCTAAGTAATTAATCCAGGGATAGGGAGTATCAGGTTTTTGAATTATATATTCCTTTTTCCTGTCATCAAAATGACCATATTTCACGATAAAACTCCTTTCTTAATGACTAATCAAAAATTTTAAAAAACAAGAACCGAAATCGTTTTAGCATTATTTATATTATTCTTGTTAAAATAAAAAACTCCTTCTTTTTTTATTAAATAAATTAAGTTTTATTTGAAAAAATTATGAGTTTAAAGCAGGTTTGCTTGCTTTTAAATTTATTGTATCTATTATATAATTGTGTTATAAGAATAAATAATTATTAAAATTCAAAAGTAAGTCAGGAGGAGATTCCTAATGATTTCAGAACTGGAAAATGGAGAAATAAAAATTGCAGTTGATACTAATGGTGCTCAATTAAAGAAATTAATTTTAAAAAAAGACGGAAAAAATTATCTCTGGCATGGTGATTCTAAATACTGGGGGAGAAGCGCACCTGTTTTATTTCCGATTGTTGGACGTTTAAAAAATAATCACTATTTTTATAAAGGACAAAAATATGAGATGACTCAGCACGGTTTTGCCAGAGATAAGGAATTTGAACTGGTGGAACAAAGTAAAAAACATTTGACATATCTATTGGAAGAGAGCAAAGATACTTTAGAAAAATATCCTTTTAAATTTAGACTACAGATTATATATAATATTGAGGGTAATTCCCTGGATATTACTTATCGAGTTATTAATCAGGATCAGAAAAATATCTACTTTTCAATTGGAGCGCATCCTGCTTTTTACTGGCCTCTTACTGAGAATGAAAAAAAAGAAGATTATTATTTAGAATTTGAAAAAAAAGAAACAGCTGATAAATATTTATTAGAATCAGGTCTGTTAAATAATCAGCGAAAAAACTTATTAAAAAACTCAAAAACTCTGGAACTAAAGCCAGAAATTTTTAAAGACGATGCCTTAGTCTTTAAAAATTTAGTATCAGAAAAAATAACTTTAAAAAGTAAAAAATCAGAAAGAGAAGTGAAAGTAGAATTTCAAAATTTCCCCTATCTGGGGATCTGGTCACAATCAGCAGAAGCTCCTTTTATTTGTATTGAACCCTGGCAGGGGATTGCTGATTCGGTAGATTCTACTGGAAAACTTGAAGATAAAGAGGGAATTAATGAGCTTGAACCAGGGCGAAAATTTGAGTGTACTCATATAATCAGTATTAATTAATTCTGTGACACATATCATATAAACTCCTTTTTAAAAATGCTATAATAACTTGAGAAGAATAATCAAGTATAAAAATAAAGGAGTTTTGATAATGAGTGCATTTTTAGGACCGATTCATATGTGGTTATATAATCAGATCCAGATAGTTGAAGCCAGAGAAGCAAAAATTGTTGCTAAGTTTAGTCAAAAATATTCAACAGAAATTGTTAATGATCTAATTCAGCCTTATCGTCAGCAGTATGGGGAATTAAAAGCAGATAAACCTCTGACCGAATTAATTGCTGGTAATGATATCCATCCCTGGCTGGAAGCTGCAATTAGCAGTGCTCAGAGTAGAGAAGCTGCAGTGGTATCAGTTTTATTGGACAAATATAATGACCAGGAGTTGCTTTTTACCATTTATGAAGAACAGGCAAAAGAGCTTGCGCAAAAAGCAAAAAAACGGGATGAGGTAAACGAGTTTGATTTAAATGAAGCATTTGAAATTATCAATGAGCATTTTGTGGAAAGGATGCCCTGTGATCGTTTGTCAGGAGCAGTTAAAGAGGAAAACAAGATAATCTGGAAACATCAGAATCAGCTGCATCAGGAATTCTGGCAGCAAACAGAGGTAGAATTGGAGTTAATGCATCAGCTTTATGCAAAATGGCTGAGTGTTTTTGCAGAAAATCTTAATTCTGCACTTGTTCATAAACGAGAGTTTGGAAGTAATTATTATAATGATATTTTTTATGTTAATTAGTATCTATAATTGCAAAAAAGTTATTTAAACCACTCAAATTTTGACATTCAAAATCAGGACTGATATTATATAGATACTCTTAAGAAATGTTTTATAAAGGAGAAGTGATATTATTAAGAAAAAGTTAGTTATTTTAAAAGACCTTCTCTCAATGTTTATTACACAGCATAGAAATCAAATTTCATATGTTATCGGCTTTATTACTGCCCTTGCTTTCGCTCTTATTTATTTTGAGATGGGCCTGGAGCTGGCTCTGGCAGTTCTTTTAGCCGGGATTTTAATATTTGAGATATTTGATCATTATTTTGGTGGCAGTCCTGATATTATTGTTATGGGTGTTGATAGTGAAGAAGATATGATGAAAACTCTGAAAAAGACGATGTCAAAAGCAATGAAAGAAAAAAATAAGCAAAATTCAAACCAAAATAATGACTAATTATAAAAAAACATCTTTTTTTAATTATACTTCCAAAGTAGGTAGCCTAATTAATTCAGACTATCTATTTGGAGGTATTTTATTTTTATTTGATTTGAACAAATATTCAGAAAAGTGTTACCTTGAAAATAGAATTATTATTAATTAATTGAAAGTAAATTGGCTGCAGAATAGATATAATTTTACATTTCTGTTATAATAAAGTTTAGAATGCTTGTTTTTATTTCTCTAATCAGCAAATAAAAATATAAATAGGAGCTAAGGATGAGAATACTTAAAAATTTATCTATTCAAAATAAAATCTTACTGGGAATTGGATTAAGTTTCGTTATGGCAATGATTTTTCTGCTGGCTATTGTAATTTATCAGTTTAATTATCTTTCCGAAGAAAATCAAGCCCTAATGGAATTGGAATTACTGGAAAGAAATTATGATAAATATGAAGCACTGGTTAAAAGCCGAGCTGAAATTCTTTCTGAGGCTTATCAGCTGCTTCTGCAGGAGGGGCAGGCAGAAAATAAAACTTATACTAAAAATGAGTTAAGAAATATTATGTCTGAATTAAATAATGAGATATATGCTGATGATCTTTATTTTTTTATTTATGATCTGGAGGGGAATACGGTTTCTCTGCCTCCAACTCCAAATTTAGAGGGTGAAAATAGAATGGATCTTCAGATTCAGGATAGAAAATTACTAGAAGAAATGATTAATCTTGTTAAAAGTAAAGGAAGTGGCAGACTAAGTTATCCTTATATTAATCCTGATAATGGAATGATTGAAACTAAATATGGATATCTTCAGAAAATAGAAGGAACTGATATGTTTGTCGGCTCTGGCGGCTATCAGAGTAGTTATTACAATATTGTTTCGCAAATTCTTACCAAAATAAAAAATATTCGTGATGAAACAATTTATTTATTTTTAATTATCTTTGGTATTATTGTTTTAATAATATTTTTAATTATATTTGATATCTCAAAATATATAAACCAGAATATAAAGCAGATAGTTTCAGGTTTTAAAAGAGTGGAAAATGGTCAATTAAATTTTCAGCTGGATATTAAAAGTCAAGATGAGTTTGGCATTCTTGCTTCAGGTTTTAATCAGATGCTTAACAGAATAAAAAAACTCACCTATAATGATCCCTTAACCGGTCTACCTAATTTGAACTTTTTAGAAAGTAATCTTTCAGAATCTCTTAGAGAAAATATAAGTAATAAAAATCAAATTTATTTATTTACCCTGATAACAGATAATTTAACTCTGGTAAACAGTAATTATGGTTATCAAAAAGGAAATGATATACTACGAGAACTTTATCAGCGTTTGCGAAAAACTTTATCTGAAGAAATGATAATTGCTCGTAAAAGTGATGAGTTTATCTTTTATTTTTCTTCTGCTAAAAGCAATGATGAAGTAAAAGAATATGCTGATGAGATCATAAATAAACTTTCAGAACCTTATGAAGTCAATAATAATCTAATTTATTTAAAGATTAAAATTGGAGTTGCTGTAAATGAAGAAGATGAAAACTGTTCTGATTTAATTAGAAAATCAAGACTGGCACTTCACTTTGTTGATGAAAAAAATAATGTTAAATTCTTTGATCAAAAGATGCTGGGCCAACTGTCAGGTAGATTAAATTTGGAGGGTAAATTAAGAAAAGCTATAGTAAATGATGAGTTTCAGTTATTTTATCAACCCCAACTTGAAAGTAAATCGGATAGGGTTATCGGAGTTGAAGCATTAATTCGCTGGCAGCATCCGGAAAAAGGAAGAATTTCTCCTGGAGAATTCATTCCGCTGGCAGAAGAGACAGGAATGATTTTAAGACTGGGTGACTGGGTTTTAAATGCAGCGTTACAGCAGTTAAAATCCTGGCAAAAAAGAGGTTATAGTAGTATAATAATGTCGGTGAATATAGCTCCTCAGCAATTTCAACAGGAAAATTTTGTTGAAAAGATAGATGATTTGCTGAAAAAATATAAAGTTGAAGCCAGATTTTTGGAACTTGAGATAACAGAAAGAACAGTGATTAAAGATATTGAATACACTGTAGAAGTTTTGAGAAGATTAAAAGAATTGGGGGTCAAAATTTCTATTGATGATTTTGGAACCGGTTATTCTTCGCTTGAATATTTAAACCGTTTTGCTCTGGATAAACTTAAAATTGATAAGTCTTTTGTTCATAATCGTAGTAATTTAAATATTGTTAAAACTATTATTATGATGGGTAGTAATTTAGGACTTGAAGTTGTGGCTGAAGGAGTCGAGACTAAAGAAGAGTTAGACTTTTTAAGAGAAAACAACTGCAATTATTATCAGGGATACTATTTTTCTAGCGCCCAGAAAGCAGAGATAATAGAGAAATACTTTACAAGTGATAAAGTTCAAATTGATTAAATAAAGGAGCGAATTATGGATTTACATATAAAAAAATTTGAAGAACTGACTAATCAGGAGTTATATAAAATTATTGAAGCTAGAATTAATGTTTTTGTTGTTGAGCAGGACTGCCCTTATTATGAGTGTGATAATAAAGATCAAAATTCATTTCATTTATTTTATCAAGACCGGGAACAGATTGCAGCCTATCTTAGAATTATTTTGCCTGGCGTATCGTATGAAGAAGCATCTATAGGAAGAGTTCTGGTAAATAAGAAGTACAGAAGAGAAGGACTTGGACTTGAGATGATGAAACAGGCTATTTCTTTTATTAAAGATAATCTAAATACAGAATTAATTAGAATTTCTGCTCAGGAGTATATTCTTGATTTTTATAAAAGTTTGGGGTTTGAAATTGTATCTGATAGATATCTGGAAGATAATATTCCCCACTTTGAAATGGTGTTAAAATTGTAATTAAAGAAAGTTTTTGATAAAATTAATTTGGGCATAATCAATTATGGAGGTGCTTTTTAATTTGGTCAATTTAGTTGATGCACAGTCCCTCGCAAAAGAATGGGCACTTGAAGTTGGTAAGCTTCAAAGGGAAAAGTTGAAAAAGAAAAATTTAGAAATCAATACTAAAAGCACATTAACTGATCTTGTGACAGAAATTGATATATTGAGTGAAAATATGATCAAAGAAAAAATTGAAAAGAGCTATCCTGGACACAATATTCTAGGAGAAGAAAGTAATTATACTGATAAAAAGAGCAAATATACCTGGGTTATTGATCCACTTGATGGAACAAATAATTATGCAAGTAGTTATCCTATTTATTGTGTTTCAATTGCTTTAAAATATAATAATAAAATTGTACTTGGAGTTGTTTATATTCCAGAATTGGATGAGATTTATTCGGCAATTAAAGATAAAGGGGCTTATAAGTCTGGTCAAGCAATCGAAATTTCTCAAAAAAGCTCTTTAAGTAATTCGCTTGTTGCTACCGGTTTCCCTTATGATAAAAAAGAATCAACAATTGATAATCTGGAACCTTTAAATAAAATTTTAAAGAATATTAGAGGACTCAGACGTTCTGGTAGTGCTGCTTTTGATCTTGTTTCTGTAGCCAGCGGCCGAATCGATGCTTATTGGGAATTTAAACTTAAAGAATGGGATTTCGCAGCAGGAGAATTATTGGTTAAAGAAGCAGGAGGAGAAGTTTTTAAAACTGAGATAGAAGGAGAGCCACTTTTTATAGCAGGGAGTAAAGAACTAGTAAATGAGTTAAGAATGATTATTGAAGCAATCTATAAAAAATAAAATTGAGCAGGTGAGTAGTAGATGAAGATTATTAGATATCAAAAAGGTGAAGAAATAAGAAATGGAATTTTGAGAGAGGAAAAAGTATTTGAAGTTGAAGGCGATATTTTTTCAAGTTTTTCTGTTGGTCAGAAAGTTGCAAAACTTGAAGATGTTAAACTTCTGGCACCAGTTCAACCACCAAATATAATAGCAATTGGTTTAAATTATCGACAACATGCTCTTGAGACAGGGGCTGAGATTCCAGAACGTCCGGTTATTTTTCTAAAAGCAACAAGCAGTATAACTGAGCCGAATTCTGAGATAGTTTTACCCCAACTGGCTCCAGCCGAAGTTGATTTTGAGGCAGAACTGGCAGTTGTGATTGCTAAAAAGGCTAAAAATATTGAGACTGTTGAAGTTGATGATTATATTTTAGGTTATAGTTGTGCCAATGATGTTAGTGCTCGTGACTGTCAGAAGAAGCTGGATAAGCAGTGGGCCAGAGGAAAATCATTTGATACATTTTGTCCTTTAGGACCCTGGATTGAAACAGAAATTAATCCCAATGATTTAAAGATAAAATCAATTCTAAATGGAAAAGTTATGCAGCAGTCAAAAACCTCAGATATGATTTTTAATATTGAACAGCTGATAAGTTATCTTTCACATAATATGACGCTGCTACCGGGAACAGTTATCCTTACTGGTACACCTGAAGGTGTTGGTTTTGCTAGAGAAGAGAAGGTTTTTTTAAGAAATGGAGATCAAATTACAATTGAAATTGAAGGTATCGGAAGCTTAAAAAATACAGTTCGTAAAGAAAAGTAAATTAAGTTAAAATAGAAAATTAGACCCTCATTGACTTAAAACGATTATAATTTAATTTTTAATTGAATATCAGCTCTTTAGGGAGGTTAATTATGCAGTTTTTCAATCAGAAAACTTTGGTTTTACTAATCCCTGTTCTCTTAGCTGTCCTTAGTTATGTTATTCATAGAGTAATTGCAAGTATTAAAAGAAAAAGGGCAGAAGAACTATTTACTAATTATCATAAAGATAGAATTATTTATTTTAGCAAAGAAGTTAATTTTTTTGGTCAAGAATCAGCTGGTAGAGCTCAACTTAGAGGTAATGGCTCTTTACTTTTAACTCCGGATGAACTACATTTTTTAAGATGGGTACCAAAAAAGAATATAGTTATACCTTTAGATAATATTAAAAACATAGAAAGAGTCAATTCATTTCTTGGTAAAAGGAAAAATAGTGAATTATTAAAAGTCGAATTTAGTAATAATCAGGGAGAAAAAGATGCAGCTGCCTGGCTTCTGGATAACATGCAGGTCTGGGAACAGGTAATCAAAGATAATTTGAAAGAATAAAAAATCGCTCTTAAGATCAGGATTTAAGCTCCCGGTCTAAAGAGCGGTTTTATTTTTACAGTAATTAATTAAACATTGTAACCTTTTAGGTTATTACGAAAGTTTTCTGTTAAATCTTCCATTTGTTCAATATAACCTGTCATTTCTTTAATTTTTTCAGAATAGCTATTAACACTGGCACTCATTTCTTCACTGGATGCTGAATTTTCTTGAGCAATTGCAGCAAGGTTATTAAAGTTTTCAATAACCTCTCTGATTTTTTTAGTTTCAGTATTTAAGCTGCTGACTATTTCTACAACCTGATCGGTAGCTGCTTCAATATCATTTGTAGCACTATTGCTCGATTCAGCAACTTCCTCCAAAGCCTGATTACTGGCTTCAAGGTTGCTAAACTGTTCACTGATACTTGAACTAAGTGTTTCAACATGTTCAGTAAATTCTCCCAGATTTTTTCTGATTGTTTCAACAGCCTGCTGAGATTCTTCTGCTAACTCTCTTACTTCTTCAGCCACTACTGTAAAGCCACGTCCATTATCAGAGGAACGTGCCGCTTCAATAGAAGCGTTAAGTGAAAGTAGATTAGTCTGGCCAGCAATTTCTTCAACTGTATCTACAATTTCCATTATTGTTTCAATTTTTTCCGAAAGTTGTTTTCCCAGTTGGTTAACATTAGCAAAGGCAGAGCGAACTCCACTGATTCGTTCATTTACATCAACAACTGCCTGAGTAGAGGAACGGATATTTTTAACAGCATTCTCGAGATTATCACGGCTTTCCTGACCCGCTTCAGCAAGTTTTTCAATTTCTTCAACATTCTGATTGACTATATAGGCAGATTCTTCAGTTTCCTGAGCCTGAGCCTGTGCTCCCTGAGCAACTTCATCGACAACTGTAGAAATGCTATCAGATACTTCTTCCATATCTTCAGCCAGCTCGACAAAATCTTCAGTAAAATTATGCATATCATCAGTTCCACCCTTAAGGAAGAGTATATCTTCTCTTAATTTAGATTTAATCTGACGTAGCTTTTCAAATAATTTTTCAAAATCATCAGCAGTTTGCAGCCTGTTTTCGTCATCGAGATTTAGGGCTTCTATTTTGCTTAATTCATCATCAATAGCTTTAATAGGTGACATTAAAATTTTGCTGATAATTGTCAGAATAATTCCCAGCCCTGCTGCTCCGCCCAGATTAACTTGCCATCCTGCCGTAAATTGTGGCAGAGATATTAAAGCAAAACTTGAGATAAATCCAATTAAGCCCATTTTAGCAGGGATACTCTTTAAAAAACCCAGACCTAAAATTTTTGAAAAGAGATATTTCTTCTTATTTCTAAAAGATTTTTCAAAGCTGATATGAATAGTCAAAAAATCTCTGCCATCATCAAGAGTACCTCGATCAATTTCTTCTACCTCGATAGGTGTTTTGAAAAAAGAAGAGCTTCCCTCCAGAAGTCCCAGAAAATAGTCATACATACCCCGCTTTGATTTATAAGTCATTTCGATCTGATTATCATTTAATTCTTTTGCTCGCAAACGAGGAGGATTAGCTCCTGGAAGCATTTCTGTTAACTGTAGGTGAACTGTATCCATTAACATCAAAAAGTTTTTCAAAGTTCTGTTGCTAAAATAGGAAGGAAACCATTTAGAAAAAGTTTCAATATTTTTAATCCCCATCTCATGCCAAATTTCTCCGGGATCTTTACCAACATCCTGGCCTAAATATTTCATTAGATCTTTTGTTTTTTGATCTTCAATAGTTGTCATTGGAGTAATAATTAAATCTTCCTTAAATCCTGCTTTCTTTTTAGCTTTATTGACTTTTTCCTCCCCATATGTTCTGGTTAGAGTACTCAGCCAGGTCGAGACGACTGTTCCTTTCATAAACTTCCCTCCATTTATTTATTATATAATTTTAAAATTTATTTGCAGACAAAAATAAAATAGCTTCCTCTTTAATAAGCTATATTAATAATAATTCGTGATAGGTAGAATAATCCCTGCTTTTAATAGGAAAATTTAATAATATTTGTACAGATACCGTTTATGATTCCAATAACCGGTATTTATTTATACATTTTTAGCTGTAGATGATATAATAAAATTAAGTTTTAGAGTATCCTATAAAATATTTGAGGAGTTTTAAGTAATGAATTACGAAAAAATAGATTTTAAATTTGGTCTTCCCCTTAACATTTCTCTTAATTCACTTGTAAAACAGCAAAAATTTAATCGAAGTTTAAAAATCATCTGGCTTTTAAAGGGTAAAATAACTTATAGCAACTCTAATAGTGAGTCCAGAGATATAATAAATTTAAAGGCAGGGGAAATTAAGATAATTAATAGTTATACCCCCTTTCAGCTGCTTAGAAAATCAAAAGATGCTGAATATCTTGTTTTTAACTTTAAATATAGTTATTTGTTGAATTTAATTTCTAACTTTGAAACTAAGATATACAAATTAAATAATCAGGATAATCTGACTAAGATTAAATATTTAATTGCTTTAATAGCCAGAGATTATTTTTCTTCTCATTATCAAGTGGAAGAAAAAATAAAGAAAAATCTAGCTGAACTTTTTCGAGAGCTGAATAACAATTACTGTATTTATAATCAACGTCAGGATCAATTTTATCAGGAAGCAAGGGGAAATATAGTACTTAAAGTGATTGAAAAATTGGAAAATCAAATTCAAAAAAATTTGACATTAAAGGAAATTGCAGAAGAATTACATTATAATAGTTCTTATCTATCAGAAAAATTTAAACTATTAACTGGAGTTAATTTCAAAAAATTTTTGGACCGATTGCGGCTGGAAAAAATACTGTCAGAACTTCTTTATACAGATCAAAATATTAATCAGATTGCACTTAAAGCAGGTTTTAGAAATGTGAAGAGTTTTTATCGAGTATTTAATGAGTATTTTGAAGAGAGTCCGCTTGCAGTAAAGAAAAATTATCCCCAACTAAAAAAGCTAAATTTAATTGAAGAGTTTGGTGAGCTCAGTTATTATATTCAATATTTTGAGAAAGTAATCAAATACTTTAAAGAAAATAATTTCAGTCAGGTTAAAAAAATAGAGAGTGAAATTAACTTAATTGAGTCAGAGAGAATAAAAAATGTAAGGCCTGTCTGGCAAAAACTAATTAATGCTGGAACAGCTCAAAGTATTCTGGATTCAAATCTACGCCATCAGATTAGAGAGCTTCAGCAGGAGATAAATTTTGAATATTTACGTTTTGAAGGTATCTTTAATGATGATCTGGAAGTTTGTAAAGGTGATAGTCTGGAAAACATCCATTATAACTGGAAACTTGTTGATAATATAATAGATTTTATTTTAGAAAATAATTTAAAACCATTTATTACCTTAAGTTTTATGCCTGAGCTACTGGCCAGTCAAAAAGATAAAACTATTTTTTATTATCAGGCTAATTTTTCGCCACCTCAAAAAATAGAAGCCTGGCTTGAGCTGATTAATGCATTTATAATACATTTGATTAATAGATATAGTATTGAAGAGGTAAAAAGCTGGTATTTTCAGGTCTGGACTGAATTTCCTCATCAGGGTTTTCACTGGGCTGGAACAGAGCTTGAATATTTTGAATTTTATGCCAGGACAGCTGAGAAAATAAAAGGTATTTCTAAATTACTGCGAGTTGGACCGGCTTCAGAAACATTTTTTGAAGAAAATTTTCTTTCTCAAAAATTTTTGAAATATGCAGAAAAAAATAATATTGCTGTAGATTTTTATAATATCAATCTCTATCATAATTCAGTGCCAGTAATCGAAGAAGAAATTGATATGAGTCAATTTTATAAGGAAAGTACCCTGGAAGATATTAAATTTAAGTTTAAAGAAAAGGATTACTCAATAAAGATGTCTAAAAAAATAAAAAAACTGCTGCAGGATTATTATCCGGAGGCAGAATTAATAGCAACCCGCTGGAATGTCAGCTGGAATGCAAAAGAACTGGTACATGATACTGCTTTTATGTCAGATTTTATAATTGATAATGCCTTAAAACTTCAGGATTATTTAGATGGGCTGGGTTATTTAAATTTATCAGATTTAATTTCGGAGTGGCCGATTAACGAATTACCATTTTTTGGTGGCAGAGGATTAATGAATACAGAGGGAATTAAAAAATCTGGTTATTATGCCTATATAGTTTTATCAGAACTGGGAGATAAGATTATTGCACAGGGTGATAATTATATAATTACTGCCCGGGGAGATGATCTTCAATTTTTGATTTATAATTATGCTTATTTGAGTAAAAGTTATCAAAATGCTGATTACAGTATTATTGACAAATATAGCAGGTATCAGGTTTTTGAAAATAAATCTGACCTGAAATTTATATTTAAACTTAATGGATTAAAAGGCAAGTATAAGCTCAGTCAGTATAAATTGAATAGAGATTCTGGTTCTGCTTTTGATCAGTGGTTGAAGATGGGTGCTCCTTCTGACCTGAATAATCATGAAATTAAATATTTAAAATACAAATCATTTCCTGATTTAAGAATTGAATATCTCGATCTGGAGGGTAAGTATAAACTTCAGGGTGAAATTAAAAGTCATGGGATAGAATTTTATCTGCTAAGAAAACAGTTTCAAATTTAACTAAAAACTAAATATTTATAGGAAAAAATAGAAACCCAAAGAAAAGAAACAGTTAATTATCTTTTCTTTGGGTTTTAATGATTTGTTTCTGAATAAATTCAATTTAACTGGATTTTTATTTATTAATTCCAAATAAATAGAGACGAAATTACAATATTTTTATTTTATAATGTTATTAGAAGTTATATAAGAGTTAGTTAAATCTAACATAAGTCCTATAAGACATGATTTTCGTAGTTCAGCTCAATCCGGAAGGGCCGGACTAAATCCATTAAAAAACTAGGAGGACTTATTAATGTTAAATAAGCCAGATCAAAAAGAAATTAAAAAGAAAAGAGAAAAATTGAAAGAAAAGGGAAAGTATCATAACGCAGAAAAATGGCAGATTGCATTTTTTGCTTTAAATAATACTGCTACAAACACAGCCTTTTTATTAATAATGTATTATGCCTTTTTTACTCAGAATGTTTTAGGTTTATCAGCAGCTATTGTTGGTGGTATAGCAACTGCAATGAGAATGTTTGATGGTTTTACCGATCCGATTATTGGGTTTGTACTTGACAAGACTGACACTAAGTTTGGAAAATATCGTCCCTTTATGCTAGTAGGAAATATTATTTTAGTAGTAATGCTAATAGCCCTGTTTCATGTCCCACCTGAATGGTCAGAACAGACAAAGTATATTGTTACAGCAGTTTTATATGGTTTAGCAATTATTGGGTATACTTTTCAGACTTCCTGTACTAAAGGAGCTCAGGCAGCTCTAACTAATGATCCAGCTCAAAGACCACTTTTTACTTTTTTTGATGCAATATATAACACTTTATTATTTTCTGGTGGTACCTGGTTTATTATGACCTATATGGCACCTAAATATGCTCAGAATGTTAATGATCCTGCCTTATGGTCAACTGTATCTATTGTATTTATGGCTGCTTCTTTTGTGATGACTATCTTAGCAATTATTGGTATCTGGTCAAAAGACAGAACTGAATATTTTGGACTGGCTGAAAATTCTAAAGAAGTTAAATTTAAGGATGCCTGGGAAGTATTAAAAAACAACAGACCTTTGAAAATGTTAATTGTGGCTGCTTCTACTGATAAATTAGCTATGACTGCAAGAAGAGCTGGTTTCGTTTACTTCTTTTCCAATATTCTATATAATACTGCTCTTCAGGGTAAATTTACACTCTGGGTGACAGTACCAGCTGTAATAGTTACCTATTTAGGAGTTAAATATGCAGAAAAAGTTGGTCTTAAAAAATCTTTTGTTAGATTAACCTGGGGTGGAACAATATTAGTTTTAATGCTTGTTGTTGCTACACCATTTTTAGCATCAGGAGAATTTTCAACTCAAGTATTAATTCTTTTAATACTTTTAGGTGCTCAATATTCAGTAAGTCAGTTAGCTGGTAATATTGTTATTCCAATGATTGCCGACTGTACCGATTACGAAACTTATCGCTCAGGCAGATTTATGTCTGGATTCATTGGCACTATTTTTTCCTTTGTGGATAAAATGATTTCTTCTTTAGGTACAGTAATAATGGGGCTTAGTATTTCACTGGCAGGATATGGTGCCCAAAAGATTCCACCCAACTCTCCTGTTGGTCAGGGGCTGGAAATTGCCATAATGTTTATTGTTTTTGGTTTACCATTAATCGGGCATGTGGCATCTCTAATTGCTATGAAATTCTATCCTCTTGATGCAGAAAAAATGGCCGAAATTCAGGATGAAATCGATGAGAGGAAAACTGTAGCTTCAACTACTGCTTAATAATTTTGAATTAATAGTATAATGAATGAAATATTATTAGGGCTTTTCTAAAATTATATATATTAGAGAAGCTCTATAATTATATTTTTAAAATTTTAAATAAACGGAGTGATAAAAAATGGAATCACAATTTTTATATCCTGCTGAATCTGCAACCCGTCAGGTGATTGATTTATCAGGGATCTGGAAGTTTAAAGTTGATTTTGAAGAAAAGGGGAGAGAAGAAGGCTGGCAGAACGGTTTAAATGATTACAAAGAAGTGCCTGTTCCTTCAAGTTATAATGATCTTTTTACAGATAAAGATATTAGAGAACATGTTGGAGACGTCTGGTATCAGACAGAATTTTATCTGGCAGAAGAATGGCAGCAAAAAAATATTAACCTGCGCTTTGGCAGTGCAACTCACAGAGCGGAAGTCTGGCTAAATGGCGAAAAAATTGCTGAACATGAAGGCGGATATATGCCCTTTGGAGCAATTATTAATGAAGCAGCTGATTTTGGAGCCAAAAATACTCTGGTTGTAGTTGTTAATAATGAATTAGATTTAACAACTATCCCTACAGGACAGATTAAAGAATATGATGATGGCAAAAGGAGACTCTTCCCTTATTTTGATTTCTTTAATTATGCTGGAATCCACTCTGCAGTAAAACTGCAGCTTCTGCCTAAGGACTATATTTATGACATTAGCACAGTTACAGATTTTGATGATAGTACCGGTATTGTAGAATATGAAATTAAAAGCAGCTCTCATTCTGAAATAAGGGTTGAATTAAAGGACGCTGACGGCGAAGTTGTTGCCCAAAACTCAGGTGCAGAAGGCAGATTGAAGTTTGAAGACGTTAAGCTCTGGCAGCCTGGAGAAGGATATCTCTATAATCTGGAAGTAAGTCTGTTAAGTGCAGGAGAGCTGGTCGATAATTATCCACTGCCGGTAGGAATTAGGACAGTTGAAGTTAAAGGCAACCGCTTTTTAATTAATGATGAGTCATTTTATTTCAAAGGTTTTGGCAAACATCAGGACAGTGAGATTAACGGACGCGGTTTTGATCCGGCAGTAATGATCAGAGATGCTGAGCTTTTGGACTGGATTGGAGCTAACTCAGTTCGCACCTCACACTATCCTTATGACGAAGAATTTTATCGAATGTGTGACCGCAGAGGGGTTGTAGTAATCGATGAAACTCCTGCAGTCGGACTTTTTGATATGAATATGAACTTCCTGGCTGCAGGTACAGGTAAAGAATCGGAGTTCTTTGAAAAAGAAATTGTCCACGAGCAGACAATAAAAAATCATAAAAGAGAAATTAAGCGTTTAATGAAGAGAGATAAAAACCATGCTTCTGTTGTTATGTGGTGCCTGGCCAATGAACCGGATAGTGCTCAAAAAAGAGCAGAAGAATACTTTGCAGAAATTTTCTCCTTTGCCCGGGGCCTTGATCCTCAAAAGAGACCTCTTACGTTTACCAATATTATGACTGCCCCCTATGGCAAGTGTAATGTAGCCCAGTTTGCTGATGTGATATCGCTAAATCGCTATTACGGCTGGTATATCATTGGGGGTTCTGAACTAGAATATGCTCAGAAAGATTTTGAAGAAGAACTTGCCGGCTGGGAAAAAGAAGGAAAGCCAATTGTAATGACCGAATATGGTGCAGATACCAAGGCAGGTATTCACAAACTACCTTCAGTTCAGTGGTCTGAGGAGTATCAAAATGAATATTTAGAAGTTCAGCATCAGGTTTTTGATAACTGTAATTCAATAGTTGGAGAACAGATGTGGAATTTTGCTGACTTCCAGACTGTAGAAGGTATTTTAAGAGTTAACGGCAATAAAAAAGGTGCTTTTACCAGAGACAGGCAGCCTAAGATGTCAGCTCATCTTTTAAAAAAGAGATGGGAAGAAATGCCGAATAATTATAAAGCTTAAACAATAGTGAAATGATTCTTTTGTACCCGGTCCAAATAAGCCTATCTGGACCGGGTATAAGTAAAATATATCACAAATAAGAGCGGGTGAAAAAATGAACCTTATTGATAATTATCTAAAAGAAAAAGAATATCTGATCTGCATTGATTCTGATGGTTCAGCGATTGATACAATGACTGAAAAACATAAAAAAGCTTTTGGTCCGCAGGCAGTTAAAGTCTGGCAGTTAGAGGAGATGGAAGAAGATTTTTTGAAACACTGGGATAAGGTTAATCTTTATTCTCACAGCAGAGGTATCAACCGCTTTCAGGGTCTGGTTAAAACTTTTAATGAATTAAAAAAAGAAGGTTATCAACTGCCCCAAATTAATCAGATTGAAAAATGGACTCAAGAAAGCAGCGAATTATCCAACCCTGCTTTAAAAAGAGCCATTAAAAATAATGAGAATAATCAGCAGCTTAAATTAGCACTTCAATGGAGTCAGCGGGTTAATCAGGAGATTTCAAAACTGGAAAAAAATCAGGGAAAAGTTTTTATAGGAGTTAAAAAATCACTTGCTGAAATCTCAGCTAAAGCAGATCTAGCAGTTGTTTCTTCAGCTAATCAGGAAGCTCTTTTAGATGAATGGGAGAGTTATGATTTAAAGAAGTATGTTAAAGTCATACTTGGTCAGGAAGCTGGTTCGAAAGCTGCTAATATAATGTTTTTAAGCCCGTCAAAGAGATTTCCAAAAGTTTTTTGTAGTAATTTAAATTATGCCAGCTAATTTGACATGGTCGTTTTCTTCCTTCAAAATAATAACCAGAAAGGGAGATAATTATGAGTAAAAATACTAAACGCTCACCTGAAGAAAAAATGGAAATTGTTCTTGAAGGTCTTCAGAATGATAATATCTCTGAGACCTGCCGCAAACATGGTATTTATGAGAGTCAGTTTTATCAGTGGAAAAAAAGACTTATTGGTTCTGCAGGTAAAGTCTTTAGAAACAAAAAGAAAAAAGATCCTGAAAAACAGAAACTTAAAGATGAAGTCGATAAACTAAAACAGACTCTGGTAGAACAAACCTGTGAACTGCAGATTCTAAAAAAAAACGACAAATAGGACTGCATGGTGAAATCAAAAATGACTGGCTTGCAGCAGATGAAAAAAGAAAACTAATGGATATTGTGGAAGAATCCACTCTGCCCGTTAAAACAACCTGCGAAAAATTAAAACTTAATTCCTGGCGTTACTATAGCTGGAGAAAACGCTATGAAGCTGACGGTATGGAAGGGCTTAAAAATCATAAGTCTACCCCTGCTTCGTGCCCTCACAGCCTTTTAGATGAAGAAAAGCAGGCAATAATAGATTATGCTCTTAAACACCCAGATCAGCGTCATAGAAAGCTTACTAAAAAGATGATGGATGATGACATTGTCTATGTATCAGCATCCAGTACATATCGGGTGCTTAAAGACGCTGGTCTTATTCCTGAACAGGAATATCATAAAAAGAAAAATGCAGACGGTAAAATTAAAGTTGATCAACCAAACAAAATGTGGCATACCGATATTAGCTATATCCCTGTAAAAAATACCCATGCTTATTTAATCTGTGTTCTTGATGGGTACTCTCGTAAAATCATACATGGAGAGCTCTCTCAAACTATGACTGCAGACGATATGCAGCGGGTCCTTAGTAGAGCCATGTTTAAAGCAGGTATATTTGAAGCAGATCCTGTCAGCAGGCCAGCACTTGTAAGTGATAATGGCACCCAGCTTGTGTCTAAATCTTTTACCGAATTCCTTGAAGAATGGGAGATTAAGCACATCAGAACAGCTGTAAAACATCCAGAGACAAACGGGAAAATTGAAGTTTTCCACAAGACAATCAAGTATGAAAATGTATATGCTCAGGAAAAATATCAGAGCTTTTATGAAGCCAGAGAAGATATAGAGAATTTCATTGAGCAATACAATTCTGAAAGACTGCACCAGGGTATAGAGTTTGTAACACCAGATCAAAAATATAACGGCAAAGCCGATGAAATTATAGATGAACGAAAGAAGAAACATCAGTCAGCAATTGATAGAAGAAAACGACTCAATCGAAAGAGAAAATCAACAGCTGCATAAAATACCTGGGACTACAAAAGTATTTTTAAAATTTACTTGACTTTTCAGAAACAATGCAGCTAACATTAAGGATTTAAAGGCAAAAGGGTATGATAAAAATCAAGTATTAATGATCGGTGATGCACCGGGAGATTTAAGAGCCTCTGAGAAAAATGAAGTATTATTTTATCCGATAATGCCCTGTGAGGAAGAAGAATCCTGGCAAGAATTTGCTAATCAGGCAGCAGAAAAGTTTTTCAGTGGAAATTATCAGGGTGAATATGAAGAAAAGCTGATTAAAAAATTTAATTTTATTTTAAAGTAAAAAAACGGAGGTAATTATGGTAGATTTAAAAGCAAAGCCTTTTTATTTAAATGATGAAGATATTAAATGGGTAAAAGACACAATTTCTGAAATGTCACTGGAAGAAAAAATCGGCCAGTTATTTATCACCAGGATTCATGGTGATTTGGCTGATCCGGATAATGCAGAAATTGTGAAGAAGTATCATGTTGGTGGAATCAGATATGCCAGTAAAAGATCTGAAGAAGTTTATAATTTTATCAAAGATATGCAGGCAGCAAGTAAAATTCCACTGCTGGCAGCAGCCAACTGTGATAATGGTGGCGATGGTGCTTCAACAAATGGAACTTTTATTGCCAGTGGAGCAATGACTGAGGCCTCAGAATCAGAAGAAGTGGCCTATAATGCAGGTCTGGTCAGCGGTCGAGAAGAAGCAGCTCTCGGAGTAAACTGGAATTTTGATCCCTCAGTTGATATTTTATATAACTGGCGGAATACAATTGTTAACACCAGAGCCTACGGAAATACACCGGAGAAGGTAATTAAATATACCTCAGCCTATCTTGAAGGTTTAAAAGACAGCGAAGTTGGTGAAATTGCTACCTGTGTTAAGCATTTTCCCGGTGATGGTGTTGAAGAAAGAGATCAGCATCTGGTTTTAGGAATTAATGATTTTGAGCCAAAAAAATGGGATCAGACTTTTGGTAAAGTATACAAACACCACATTGACAATGGTCTGATGAGTATTATGGCCGGTCATATTGCAATGCCGGAATACTCAAAACAGCTGAACCCGGAATTAAGCGAACAGGATATTATGCCGGCAACTCTGGCTTCAGAGTTATTAAATGATCTCTTAAGAGATAAATTGGGCTTTAACGGTCTGGTAGTTACAGATGCCTCACATATGCTAGGAATGACAGCTGCTATGTCAAGAAAGGATTATGTCCCTGGTGCAATAGCTGCTGGCTGTGACATGTTTTTATTCTTTAATGATAAGGAAGAAGATTTTCAGTTTATGCTGGAAGGCTACAAAAATGGAGTAATTACAGATCAAAGATTAAATGAGGCACTGGAAAGAATTTTAGGACTCAAAGCAGCAATTAATCTTCATCAGAATTCGGAGGCTGATCAGTTAGTACCGGCAGAAGATAAGCTTGAGATAATTGGTCAGAAGGAACATCATGAAATGGCTGCAGAGGCTGCCGATCAGGGAATTACTCTGGTTAAAGACAGCCTGGATCAGCTGCCGATAACCCCGGAGACTCATCCAAGAATAAAATTATATTATCTCTATGGAGAGCTTGGTGGAATTTATAATAGCGATACCTCATCCAGAGAAAGAATTATTGAAGAACTGGAAAAGGCAGGTTTTGAGGTTGATTTAAACGAAGGTGAATCCCGTGAAAAAGGTAAAATAATGGAATATCGTGATAAATATGATGCAGCTTTTGTTTTTGCTGATGTTAGGGGTTATGCCCAGCAGAATAATTACAGGATTAAGTGGAAGTCTCCAATGGATAATGAGGTTCCCTGGTATGCTGCTGAAATTCCAACAGTATTTGTTTCCTTAAATTATACCAACCACTTTATTGATGTACCTATGGTTAAAACTTTTATCAATGCTCACGGAAATACAAGTGAAATTATCAGACAGACTATTGAAAAGATAATGGGTAAATCTGATTTTAAAGGTTCTTATAATGAAAATGTTTGGTGTGATATTTGGGAAGCAAAGAGATAGCATAATAACGGCACCGGGTACCTGAAAAAAATCCCAGGTACCCGGTACCAAATAAATTAGCTCCTTATTAAATTAATATAGATTAAGTAAAAGCCCTTACAATCTTTAAAGATGTAGGGTCTTTTACTTTTTATTTAGATAATTTTAGTTATAATATTTTTAAAGATAATTTAGAGAAAATAAAAAATAAAAATTTTTTTAAAATATATTTTAAAAATTAGTTTTAAAGAAATTAATTAGAGAACAGGAGTGGTCTTATGACAGGTAAGAGGTTTCATCCAGCAAAAAAGAAAAAGTTGTTTGCAGAAAAAAGACTTAAAAGCTTAAAGCCGGCTGAGCTTTTATCAGAGTTAAAGTTAAAAGAAGGGGATATATTTATGGACATTGGGGCTGGAAATGGATTTTTCTCGCTCCCGGCAGCAGAAATTGTTGGTGAAAAGGGAAAAGTTTATTCTGTTGATGTTGAAGTTGATATGCTTTTAGATTTAAAACACAGAGCTCAGCAGGCTGGTCTAACAGATAGAATAGAAATCTGTAAAAGTGAAGATAATGATGCTAATCTTCATCAGAAGGCTGATTTTATGCTTTTTGCTTATCTTTTTCATGAAGTAGAGGAAAGAAATAAATTTCTAGATAATTACTTTAGTTTTTTAAAAAAAGGTTCTAAAGTTGTTTTTATAGAGTGGGATCCTGCTAAGAGGGAAGAAGGTCCCCCACTTCATCACCGAGTTAAAAGTGAAAATCTGAAATCGATGCTGGAAGCAAGGGATATTAAAAACATCGAAATCAGAGATATAGATTATAATTCTTATTTGATCAGTGGGATTAAAGTTTGAGTGATTTTAATAGATTATTAAATGATTTAAAATGATAAATATAAATCTTTAAAAAAGTGCAGTCTCCCTTATTTTCGGGGAGGAGCTGCACTTTCTCTTATTTTTAATTCAGTTGGTGCAATAATCTGTAATGGCATGTGGATTTCACCATTTATCCGGTCAATTAAGGTTTTAACCAGCTGTCTCCCAATTTCTTCTTTAGGGACATGAACAGTTGTTAGAGGGGGATTAGTAAAAGGGGCCATTTTAATATTATCATAAGAAACTATTGAGATATCATCTGGAATTTCAAGTCCTGCTTCATGAATAGCCCTTATAGCACCGATGCTCATATAATCACTGGCCACAAAAATTGCTGTTGGGAGTTCATCAAGTTTCAGTATTTCTTTCATTTTTTCGTAGGCCAGGTCCATTTCCCAGTCAGCTTTTTTTACATATTTTTCTCTGATCGGCAGACCATGTCTCTGCATCACATCTGCAAATCCCAAATAGCGGTCTTCATGGACAACAGTATCATGGTTTGAGCCAATCAAAGCTGCCCCGATAAAGGCAATCTCCTGATGACCCAGCTCAACTAAATATTCTACTATTTCAGCTGCTGCTTCCCGCCTTCGTACATTTATCGCATCATAATCATGGATATCGGGATTTCGATTGTCAAAAATAACTATATTTTTGAAGCTGTCTTTTAGTTCATTAAAGAATTTCTCCTCAATATATTCTGCAATTATAATTACTCCATCAGCCTCTTCCTGACTTACTAATTTATGCTCTATTGCAGGAACTTCCAGATCTGCCTGAGTATAGGAAAAGGCAATAGAGTATCCCTGTTTGCGGGCTTCATCTTCTAAACCTTCCAGCATAACTGAAAAGAAGGGGTGGTTATATATTTTCGGTGTATCATTTAAGATAAAACCAATACTTTTAGTAGTAGTTTTCTGCTGTTGATTATTCTTTTTATGCTTATTATAGCCGAGTTCGTCTACATAATTCCAGACAATCTCACTTGTATGCTCACTTACCGGTCTTGATTGATCATTGTTGATTACCCGCGAGACGGTAGAAATTGAAACACCAGCTTTTTCGGCTATATCTTTTAAGGTTACTCCCATAATTAATCACCTAACTTTAAATTTTAAGAAAAATATTTACCTCATTTATTATAATAACTTATATTACTTGTAAATGCCAGCTTTTTGAGCTGAAATCTTCCTGTTTTAGCTCTCCAATGGGTAGCCCGGAGTAGAGAAGCTGACTGCCGCTCAGTGTTTTATCTATTACCTTAATATAATAATCAAATTCGGGGTTTAATCCTTTGAGCTTTAAGCTCCCACTGAATACGTTTGCTTCAGCCAGAATTTTATAGTAGCTGACAAAAGCTTCTTTTTGATCTTTAGAAACTGTCATCCAGGCTGTTTCATTGCCTTTAAAGGGGCTGAGCAGTCTAAAGAAATCTCCATACTGGATCAGTTTTCTTAAGGATTTGAACTTATTAATCTGTTTTTTAACAATTTCCCTTTCTTTAAAACTAAGTTCTCTTGGATCAAGTTCATAACCAAAGGCACCATAGTAAGCTACATCTGCTCTCATATCTAAGGAGGTAATTCTGCCAAGCTGATGATTGGGAACAGCAGAAATATGAGCTCCAATAGAAGAAATAGGATAGACCAGGGAAGTACCATACTGAATTTTTAATCTTTCTACTGCATCTGTATCATCACTGGTCCAGGTCTGCGGCATATAATAGAGCATTCCCGGATCAAAGCGGCCACCTCCACTGGCACAGCTTTCAAATAATATATCTGGGAATTGAGAAGTTAATTTTTCTAAAACTCTGTAGAGCCCCACCATATAGCGGTGAGCAGTTTCTTGCTGTCTTTCAACAGCCAGTTTATTTGAACCAATTTCAGTCATATTGCGGTTCATATCCCATTTCACATATGAGATATTAGAATCGGCAAATAATTTTGTTAAAACATCTATAATATAATCCTGTACCTCCTGGCGGGAAAAATCTAAGATCAGCTGATTTCTGCCTTCTGAATTTGGGCGGTCCGGAACTTCTATTACCCAGTCTGGATGTTCACGGTAGAGATCACTCTCTGGTGAGACCATCTCTGGTTCAACCCAGATTCCAAAATCGAGGCCCAATTTATTTATTTTTTCTGCTAAACCGCTGACCCCATTCGGCAGTTTGTTTTTATTTACATACCAGTCACCTAAAGAAGTGGTGTCATCATTGCGCCTGCCGAACCAGCCGTCATCGAGCACAAACAATTCTACGCCCAATTCAGCTGCACTTGCTGCAATTTCTACAATTTTTTCTTCATCAAAGTCAAAATATGTTCCTTCCCAGTTATTTAAAAGTACCGGTCTTTCTTCAGTCTTAAATTTACTTTTAACCAGCCGCTCCCGATAAAATTTATGGTAAAGCTGAGACATTTGATTTAAACCCTGATCTGAATAGGCAAGTACTGCCTCAGGTGTCTGAAATTCTTCTCCAGCTTTTAAAAGCCAGTTAAAGTCAAAATCATTGATTCCTAGAGATAATCTTGTCCGGTCATAGTGGTTAACTTCAACAGCTGCCTTAAAATTACCGCTGTAGATTAAATTAGCGGCATAAACTTCACCCATATCTTCATCAGTATTGGGGCGGCAGAGGGCAAGAAATGGATTCTGGTAGTGACTGCTGGCACCTCTTTTGCTTTCTATCTGCTGTAAGCCCTGGATAAGGGGGCGGGTTTTGAGGTATCTTTCTCTACCCCAGGCTCCAGAAAGCTGCAGCATCTCAAAATTGCTGTCCTCAAAATCAAGGCTTATCGATAGAGCAGACTGCAGATTTAAATTCTGCTCTCCCTGATTAATAATTTTAGCTGAGCGGGTTATAATATCATAGTCTGCAAAGACTGTATAGCTTAAAATTATTTTAAAACCTGCCGCCTGATCTACTAGCTCTATTTCTAAAGTCTCTACCTTATCATCTGCTTCTGCATAAGAAGCCGGCAGCCCGCTAAGCTCGGCTTTGCCATTATAGATTCTGTGATCTGAATAGAGGGCATTAGTTGTTCTGGAACCATTTTCCTGCAGTATCTTATAAGCTGGTACTCCATAGTCTGTATTTCCATAAGCCGGGTATTCCTGAGGCAGCAGTTCTAAAGAAAGATTATCTTCTTTAATGATTGTCATTACCGGACGGTCCCCATATAAAATTTTATGATCAAAATTTAAACTACCATCAAGTTTCCTGCCCCAGTAGAGATGAGCAGGATATTTGCCATTAACTAATTTTATAATATAACTTGTATTTTTTGTTTTTAAGTGAAATAAATTTTTTTCCTGGTTAAAATCAATTGCCATAATTTTTCTCCCTTCTGTTTTTAAATTTATATATAGATTAGATTCAGTTATTTAACCTTTAACTGCACCACTTGTTAAGCCTTCTACAATCCATTTCTGCAGCATTGAGAATAATAAAATTGTTGGAATTATAGAAATAACTGTGGCTGCATTGATTGAACCCCAGGCTACCTGAGTTGAACCAAAAAAGTTATTTAAACCAATTGGCAGAGTTTTAGTTGCCATCGACTGAGAGATAACAGAAACAAAGAGAAAATCTCCCCAGGAAACCATAAAAGAATAGAATGAAGCTACTACTATACCAGGTGCTGCAACCGGCAGTATAACTTTAATTAAAGTCTGAAATGGTCCCAGACCATCGATCATTGCTGCCTCATCAAGTTCTTTGGGTACTCCATCAAAATAGCCTTTAATCAGCCAGATTGAAAAGGGAAGACCTAAGATGATGTGGGTAAAGATTATTCCAGCATAACTGTCGATTAAATTCATAGAAAAAAGCAGTCCAAAAATAGGAATTACCAAAAGTACCCAGGGAAACATGTTGGATAAAAGCATGGTAATTATAAAGGCATTTTTAAATTTCAGCTGAAAACGGGAAAGAGAATAGGCTCCGAAAACAGAGATCGTTACTACTACAATTGTTGTAATTGAGGCAATTAGAATTGAATTTTTAAAATACCCGATAAAATTACCTGTGCCGCCACCGGACTGAAAAACATTAAAGTAGTGTTTGATCATTAAGCCATTGGGATTTTCAAAAAATTTGCCAGAAAACATAGCTGACTCAGTTCTAAAGGATGAATAAAAAAGCCAGATAAAGGGTACTAAAATAAACATTGTTAGACTGATTAGAGCTATATATTTTAAAATAAGAGTTGATTTTTTTTGGTGCATTTAGTCATCACTCCTTACAAGACGGATATAAAAGATGGAAAAGACCATCATCACCAGCATCATTAAAATACCCATTGCTGAGGCGTGTCCGTATTCATAGTAGTTCCAGGCTGTCTGATAGATCTGGGTTGCCAAAACTTCAGTTGAGCCAACAGGGCCACCACCAGTAGAAAGATAAATAAAATCAAAGTTGTTAAAGGTCCAGAGCACATGCAGTACAATAACGATCATTGATGGATATTTTAAGTTTGGCAGGGTAATATAAAAGAATTTATGCCAGGCTGATGCTCCATCAATATCAGCTGCTTCGTAATAATATTTTGGAATTGACTTTAAGCCTGCATACAGAGTAATAGCATAAAAAGGCATATTCCGCCAGACATGCATAATCACAATTAGAGGAAAGGCAAAGTTTTTATCACCAAACCAGTATCTTGTTAAATGTCCTAGTCCTATATTTTTTAAGATCATATTTATAAGTCCATAGTCAGGTAAAACCAGCCAGTCAAACATAACAACAGTTGAAGCTACAGGAATAACCCAGGGGATCATAATTGTATATTTTACCCAGCCTAAACCTTTGAGATCTTCATTTAATAAAAGTGCCATTGCCATTCCTAGAATATATTGTAAGGAAACTGCCAAAATAACAAGAACAAAAGTGTGCATAAAAGCTGTCCAAAATTCCGGGTTATTTAAGACTTTGATATAGTTTTCTAGACCAATAAAACTTGCTTCATTGTAAATACTTGCGTTTGTAAAACTTTGTATAAATGCTCTAACAGTGGGATAAAAAATAATTAAGCCAAAGGCCAAAAGAGTTGGTAATAGAATTAAATAGCCCTTTAAATTATTTTTTTTATTATTAATCATAAAGCTGCCTCCTTGAGAAAATTAAGTTTTAAAAGTCAGATAAAATTTTTTAAGGGAGGACAGGCCATTTTGACCTGTCCGGAGGGTTATTCTCTTTTAGCTTATAAATTAGCTGCAATATCTGATAATTCTTGATGGAGTTTTTCTGCAATTTCTGCAGGGCTTCCTTCATCATAAATTACTTCCTGAATTGCACCTATGATTGCATTTTGTGGTCTTTCCCAGCTGATTGGGTCCAGGGCAACACCAGTATCTGCAAATTTACTGAAACCCTGCAGCCACCAGTTATCTGCCATTTTTGGTTCTGCCATTACATCTTTACGAGGAGATAGCACACCAGCATTAGAGTCAACTAATAATTGGAAGTCCTTACTTGTTACTTCTTTAACTAAATTCCATGCTTTTTCTGGATTATCAGTATATTTATTTATCATAATTGGCTTAACTTCCATATAAGTTCCAGGAGTTCCATTTTTATTAACTGGAATAGCTGCAATACCTGTATCATCAATTACTTCAGCCCTTGCTTCATCTTCATAACGGTGGGACCAGATCCAGGGGCCAACAGTTACCATTGCCTGGTTACCGGAAGTATATCCGTAATCTAATGCTTTCCAGTCGGCACCACGATTGTCCATTGAAATTGCACCAGAGCTAAACATTTTGTCATATAAGTTTAATACCTCTTCTAACTGATCAACTGTTGCAGTAACTTTTACATTTTCACCAGATACATCAAACATAGATTTATTTAGCTGTAAGTAGAAGGACATAAATTCCTGGAAGGCTCTAACTTCTCTTTCCTTAGTTGTAAACATAAATCCATCCATTCCTTCTACATTTTCAGAAATATAGGAAGCTGTTTCTACAAGTTCATCCCAGTTAGTAGGAACCTCTAAACCATATTCTTCAAAAATTGATTTTCTATATAAAAGTAGTCTTACATTGGTATTATAGGGAATAGCGTAAATTTCTCCGTCAATTGTAACTGCATCCATGACATTATCTAAATACTGATCTTTATCTTCATAACCTTTCCAGAAATCATTTAAGGGCATAATTAAACCTGCTTTTGCATAAGTAAACATCTGCTCTAGTACCCCTTCAACAACATCCGGGTTTCCAGTTTTCGCCTGGACGATAAACTGCTGTGAAATATCACGATAGAGAGGAGGTCCATAATCAGTTGAAACATCTAAATTAGTATTATTTTCGAAGAAATTTACAGTTTCATCTAAACCTGACCATTCACTGGTAAATGAGGTATGCCATAAAACAAGTTCTTCCGCAGCTGATGAAAAAGTTAAGGTGAGAACAAAAAAGAGAGCTAAAGATAAGATTAAAGATTTTTTGATAGACATATAATATTCCTCCTAAGTTTTTTTATGATTTTGACCAGAACAACAAAAATATAAGATTTTAAATGACCACCTCCGTTAAAAAATTTATATTTTTAATATTCTCTAATATACGTATTCTTGACTTAATCCAAAAATCCTGCTTTTTTGGTGAAAAAAATTAAAAAATTTGGAACCAAATTTGGATAAAGTCTGAAAATTACCGTTATTTCGGTGATTTCAATTATGAAAAAAATTAAAAAATTTTAGCAAAAAAAAGACAATTACCTCATTTGAAAAGATAATTGTCAGTAAATATTAGTTATTAAGTTTAAAATTTAGAAAATTAAATCGATTATAAACCAGTTTGTTTTTAAAATCATTTTTATTTGAAACTAAATAAATATCAAACTAAAAAATCTCCACTCAAGACAATAACTGCATAGACTGTAGGTCCAACATGGCAGCCCAGAGTGGCACTGATTCTGCTGTCGTAAATTTTTAAATTTATATTTTTTTCATCTTTAAGTTCTTTTATCAGTTTAATTTTAGTTTTTTCCAGATCGTCTTTGCGGTTTCCATGGGCAAAACCAAGCCAGGCATTTTTTTCATTTTTTAAATCTTTTTTGATAAGTTCAATAATTCTGTCTTGAGCCCTGTGTTGACCTCTTACTTTAGCAATAGGTTTAACTTTTCCAGTTTTAGTACTGATAGAAATTACTGGATTTATACTAAATATTGAACCTAAAAAAGAGCTGGCCTTACCGATACGACCACCTTTTTCCATATATGTCAGATCCTTAACTGTAAAATAGAGATACAGCTTTTTTTTGGCCTGATTTACTATTTTTATTATTTCATCTATTTGCTTATCTTTATCGATTAATTTAGCTATCAGCACAGTAAGCATTCCTAATCCCAGGGAAATAGTAGCAGAGTCGATAACCTTAATCTTTTCAGCATTTACTTCTTGGGCTGCAAGTTTTGCTGATTCATAGGTTCCACTTAAGGCAGCAGAAACATGAATTGAAAGCAGCTGATCATATTTTTGAAGCATTTTTTTATATTTTTCAACAAATAAAGCTGGTGCTGGCCGAGAAGTATGAGGAAGTTCTTTATTCTGATCCAGCTTTTCAAAAAAGCTATCCGGCTTTATATCAATTCCATCCTGAAATTCTTCTTCACCAAAATGAACTGAAAGAGGTATGACTTCAATGCCGTATTTTTCTAGTATCTCCTGATTTAAATCGCAGGTGCTGTCAGTTAAAATGCCAATTTTCATCTTTTATTACTCCTTTCTTAGATAAGAGTACAATTGTGATTAATATATATATATATTTAACTTAATTTTAAAAATATTCCTCTAATTAATTTTAGCATTTATCTATTAGTTTGTCCATTTTTATAATGACTTGGAGATATCCCCATAGTTTTTTTAAAAATCTTAGAAAAATTGAAGGGGTCCTCATAACCGACACTTAAAGCTGCTGATTTGACCTTGAGCTTGTAGTTTTCTAAAAGGAGGGCAGCCTTTTCCATTCTGAATTCAATCAGATACTGCTGGGGAGACATATTCAACAGCTCATTAAATAGCTGCCAGAGGTAGGAGCGGTTTAAACTTAAATAAGAAGCAATATCTGTAATTTTTAGATCGGGTCGGGAATAATTGCGGTCAATATAATTAACTGCTTTTTTTAAGTACTCCTGTTTTAAATCTTTATTTTTTAACTGCTGCTCTGTATTTTCAATAAGTTCTGCCAAAAAGAGGTAGAGCAGTCCCATTAATTTAATCTCTTTTGATTTTTTTAAATTACCGGTCTCAGTCATCTGATTAAAAATAGCAGATATCTGTTCAGGCTTTTGGGTTTTAAAAAAGGGTTTTGCTTTTGTGATTCCTGCTTCCTTAAGATAATCTTCAGCCTTTAAACCGGTAAAGCCAATCCAGGAGTATTGCCAGGGATTTTTCTGATCCGCCTGGTAATAAGAGAGAAGATGGGGCCAGATTACAAATCCCTCACCTCTTTTTAACTCGAATTCTTTTTTATCTACTTTAAAACTTCCTTTTCCTCTATGGATATAATGGATTAGAAAATAATCTCTAACTGCCGGACCATAACTGTGGCCCTGACTGCACTGTTGAGAACCACAGATGTGAATCTCCATATCAGTTAAATGCAGCCTCTCAATATTTAAATCCTGTACTTCAGCCATGATTTCCCTCCTGAAATTTGAATAAAACAACATAATAACATATGATATTGACATTAAACCATTTATATAAACATAGTACTATGGATATAATAAAAATACAAATTAAATATATTTTCAAAAAAATAAAGGCTTAGACTCAAAAATTATACTAAAAAGAGGAGAGATTTTAATGGCTAAAATAACTTTTATGGGTGCAGGCAGTACTGTATTTGCTAAAAATGTTCTGGGAGACTGTATTTTAACTCCGGCTTTAAGGGAGTCAGAATTCGCTCTTTATGATATTGATGAGCAGCGTTTAAAGGATTCGGAGATGATGCTTAAAAATATCAACAGCAACCACGGCAGTTACGCTGGGATTAAGGCCTATACAGACCGCAGAGCCGCACTTAAAGATGCAGATTATGTGATCAATGCAATTCAGGTGGGGGGATATGAGCCTTCAACGGTAATTGACTTTGAAATACCTAAAAAATATGGACTGCGGCAGACAATTGGTGATACACTGGGTATTGGCGGGATATTTAGAGCTTTAAGAACTATTCCGGTGATGCTTGATTTTGCCAAGGATATAGAAGAAGTGGCTCCTGATGCCTGGTTTTTAAATTACACCAATCCAATGTCCATTCTGACTGGAGCGATGCTCAGAGCAACAGATGTCAAAACTGTCGGTCTCTGTCACAGTGTCCAGATCTGTCACGAGCAGCTGCTGGAGCCGCTTGGGATGAGCACCGAAAATCTGCAGTATAAAATTGCAGGGATTAATCATATGGCCTGGCTTTTAGAGATCAGCCGCAACGGCAAAGACTTATATCCCGAAATAAAAAAGAAGGCCTTTGCGAGAGAAACACCACACGATGATCTGGTCCGCTATGAGCTGATGAAGCGTTTTGGCTATTATATAACTGAATCAAGTGAGCATAATGCAGAATATCATCCCTATTTTATTAAATCTGAATATCCGGAGTTAATTGAAAAATATAATATTCCGCTGGACGAATACCCGCGCCGCTGTGAAAAACAGATTGCTGAGTGGGAAGAGATGCGGGATGAGCTGGTTAAAAATGAGGAATTAGAACATGAGCGGACACACGAATATGCCTCTTATATCATGGAAGCTATGGAAACTGGCAGGCCATATAAGATTGGGGGCAATGTTTTAAATACGGGGCTGATTGATAATTTACCCCAAAAAGCAGTGGTTGAAGTACCCTGTCTGGTTGACCGCAGTGGAATTTCTCCCTGTCATGTGGGAGAATTGCCAGAGCAGCTGGCTGCACTCAACCGGACAAATATTAATGTCCATTTAATGACTATCAAAGCCGCCTTAGAGAAAAAGAAAAAATATATTTACCAGGCGGCAATGCTTGATCCCCATACTGCTTCTGAATTAACTATTGACGAAATAGTTAATTTATGTGATGATTTAATTGAGGCCCATGGAGACTGGCTGCCTGAATATAAATAAAAATAAGGTGGGATTTACATAATGCCAAAAAATAAAAAGAGGATAATTATACTTGCATTTACTATCATGTTTATGAACGGAGTTGTGAATAATATAAGGGGGCAGGTCGGTCCATATATTATGGATGATTTTGGCCTCAACTACAGCCGACTTGGTTTTCTGCTTTCCTTTATTTCAATTGGCTCAATGCTTATCTTTTTCAGCAGCGGAAAATTAATCGAAAAATTCGGCCTGATAAAACTTCTCTTTTATGGAGTTGTCTATAATACCCTGGCTCTGGCGGGAGTTTATGCTTCCTTTAATTATTATACACTGCTGACTGCCTTCTTTTTTCTGGGTACAGGTATAACTCTCTTAAATATTGTAGCTGTAAATCTCACTTCAATCTCTTACAGTGAAAAACGGGGTAAGATGATTAACCTGCTTCATCTTTTTTATGGGGCCGGAGGGATTATTGCCCCTTATTTTGTGACTTCAATTTTAAAACTTGGTTTCAGCTGGAATTATTCATTTTTGTTTTCAATTATTTTACTGGTGATTATCTTTTTTGAATTCAACTCAGCTTCACTGCCTGAGATTGAATCAAGTGGAAAAAAGGTAATGAAAAGCACCTCAGAACTGCTCAAGGATAAAAAAGTAATTTTGTTTTCACTAATTATATTTTTTCAGGTCGGGGTGGAGTTTTCAATTGTGACCTGGCTGGCACCTTTTTTGAGAGATGCTCAGTCCAGATCTGATCTGACAGTTAGCTTTTATTTATCTCTCTTTTTTATCTGCTTTACAGCGGGAAGATTCCTGGCCAGTATTATAGTTGAAAAGATTGGCTATTATAATTTTTTAATTATTACAGGTGGGGCGGCAGCCTCCCTGATTTCGCTTGCTTTAATTGGCGGCTATAACTTTACAATCTTGATTCCGATTTCTGGTCTCTTTTTAGCAGGGCAGGTTCCGACCCTCCAGGCTGCAATTTTAGATAGTTTTGACAGCAGTGGAATTAAAGTGGTTGGTTTTGCTCAGACTGCCGGTATGATCGGCTTAACAGTTCTTTCTAACTGGGTGGTTGGATTTATTAATGACTTTATAGCAATTGAGGCAGGTTTTGTCTTTTTAGTTATTATTCTGGCTGCAGCTTTAATTTTAAGCTATTATTTAAAAAAGTTAAATCAAAAAAAGATACTTTAAACTTCATTATACTAAGGAATAAGGATGGTTTTAATGACAGAGAAATGGTGGCATGATTCAGTAATTTATCAGATTTATCCTAAAAGTTTCAATGACAGCAACAACGATGGTATTGGGGACCTGGCTGGTATAATAGAAAAACTTGATTACTTAAATCAGCTGGGAATAGATCTAATCTGGCTCAGTCCAGTTTTTTCTTCTCCGATGAAAGATAACGGCTATGATATAGACGATTATTATGCAATTGCCGAGCAGTTTGGCTCAATGGAAGAGATGGAAGAGCTGATTGCTGAAGCTGACAGAAGAGGAATTGGAATTATGATGGATTTAGTAATCAATCACAGTTCCGACCAGCATCAGTGGTTTAAGGAATCTCGCAAATCTAAAGCTAATCCAAAAAGAGATTATTATATCTGGAGGGATCCGAAGGCAGATGGGAGCCCACCGACAAACTGGCGCTCAATTTTCGGCGGCTCGGCCTGGACCTATGATGAGCAGACTGAGCAGTATTACTTACATACCTTTGCTGAAGAACAGCCTGATTTAAACTGGGAAAATAAAAAACTGCGGCAAAAATTGTATCAGCTGGTAAACTGGTGGCTGGATAAAGGACTGGCCGGTTTTAGAGTAGATGCAATCAGCTATATTAAAAAGAATGAGTTTAAGGACCAAAAGGTAAATGGACCTGACGGCCTGAGTAGTATTTTTGATGCTTCTGCCAATCAGCCTGGAATTTTGGACTTATTAAATGAATTAAAGGCTGAGACTTTTTCCAACTATCAGATTGTGACTGTAGCAGAATTATATGCAGAAGATAATAAAAGGATGCAGGAATTTGCTGGAGATGATGGCCCCTTTGACCTGGTCTTTGATTTCCGCCATGTTGATTTAGATTTAAGTGAGGGAAGTGAGTGGTTTAAGCAAAGAGACTGGGATTTAGTTGAGTTAAAAGAGAGATTAAACGAAATTCAAAAAACCTATTCAGCTAATAGAAGACCGGCAATTTTCTGGGAAAATCATGATCAGCCCCGTTCTTTAAATAAATATCTTGCTGAATCTGAAATTAATAATTATTCAATTAAGATGCTGGCAGCTGTTTTTATGCTGCAGCGGGGAATCCCCTTTATTTATCAGGGTCAGGAAATCGGAATGACAAATGTTAAATTTGAGAATATAGATGATTACCAGGATCTGGCAACTCACGGCTTATATCAGGAAGCTTTAAAGGCCGGTTATGGGAAAGAAGAAGTGATGGAGGTTGTCTGGAGAAGGAGTAGAGATAACAGTCGGACTCCAATGCAGTGGTCTGATGAAAAAAATGCCGGCTTTTCTAAAGCAGAGCCCTGGTTAAAAGTTAATCCCAATTATCAGAAAATCAATGTGGAAGAAAATCTAAAAGATGATAATTCTATTTTTTATTTTTACAAAAAACTGATCAAGCTCAGAAAAAATAGCCCTTATCAGGAGATAATTGTTGATGGGAAATACAGGCCTATTCTGGAATCAGATCCAAATCTAATAGCCTACCTCAGAGAAAAAGCAGGAGAGAAACTGGTTTTAATTGCTAATTTTAAAAACAAAAAAGTCGATCTCAATTTAGATTATCTGGTTGAAGAAGTTATTTTAAGTAATTATCCGGACCATGATTACAGGGATTTAAAAAACAAGAAATTAGATTATCAGTTAAGACCCTTTGAAACAATTTTATTGAAAGTTGCATAGACAATAAAAAGACTGCTAAAATTTTATTTTTTAGCAGTCTTTAAAATTCATATTGATTTTAGCTTAAGCAGCAAAACCCTGATTAGCTGATATTTTGCGAGTAGAATTATGATAAGAATTTTCTCTTTTATTGATTAAATATTTATTTTTAAATTTATTTTTCTTATTTTTATTGATTTCACTGGAATTACTAGTTTTTTTATCTTTGCTATTGGTTTCTTTTTTGTTTAATTCTGCCTGTGCTTCCATTTTCATTTGAGTAGCTCTGGCTGCAATTTGCAGATCTGCTCCAGAAGGCTGGGCAGGAGCTGTAGCTGCTCTTTTAATCTGATCAGCTTTTTTTACTGTTTCCTCAGGAGTTTTTGCAGGGGAAGTTTCAATATCAACTGAACCACCAACAGCATAGCGTTTATTATCAGGTCCTGTAGTATACGAATAAGAGGCTGAGCCTGCATACTGTCCACCAGCAGATTGATGAGCCATCTCATGAGCCCGAACTTCTCGATCTCTGCGTTTTAACTTTTCAATTTCCCGCTCTTCAGCATCGCTAAATTCATTTTCAGGACTATTTTCATTTTTGTTTTCATAATTTTGATTCTGTCCTTCGGCAGAGCTGGAAGAATTATCTACAGCATTCTCAAGACTATTATTCTGAATACCTTCATCTTCAGAAGTATTAATACCTAAATCAATACTCTTTGACTGAGAGTTGCTGTTATTAATATTTGATTTAATAGCCCATCCAGGAACCGGCTGACTGCTTAATGATGACATTGCTAACATTTGACTCACCTCATTTATCTCTTTTCCTTATTATACTATAGTAATAATTTTCAAGCAAATAAATCAGCCAATTTAACTAAAATAATAAAATCACCTCAAAAATTACTTTACAGACTTAAAAAATAATGCTATAATCAACTTAGTTAATTTAATAAATTAACAAAGAAACGGATGTGAGAATAAATGGAAAAAGGCAGTTTTAAAAATATGAAAAAACAGAATCAGAAAAATATACTTACTTTAATCAAAAATGAAGACGGTATTTCTAGAGCTCAAATAGCAGAAAAACTTGATGTTTCAAGGGCCACTGTAACTAATATAGTCAGAGAACTGGTTAAACTTGATCTGGTAGAAGAATCAAAAATGGGAAAATCAAGAGGTGGCAGAAGACCGATGCTGCTTAAATTAAATCCAGAAGGGGCTTATGTAATTGGAATTGAATGGGGAATTGAAGCAGTCAAAGCTGTTTTAATTAATATTGAAGCAGAAATAATTGCTGAAGATCAGATTTTACCACCGAAATATACTTTAGAAGAATATAAAAAACAGACTTTTTCTCTAATCAAAAAATATCAAAAAAAATTCCAGCATAACAGCAAAATTATTGGGATTGGACTCGGGATCCATGGACTGGTTGATCCTGAAGCTGGTAGATCAATTTTCACTCCGCATTTTGAGTGGGGAGAGGTTGATATTAAAAGTATTTTAGCTAAAAAATATGATTATCCGATATTTATTGATAATGATGTCAGGATGATGGCGGCAGGCGAAATTTGGCAGGGGAGAGATGACTTCATCTTTATTAATACTGGTTCTGGTATTGGGGCAGCGCTTGTATTTAAAGGTGAGCTGTATTATGGAAATAATTATGCAGCCGGAGAATTTGGTCATATGAAACTGACTGATAAGGGACCTGTTTGTCACTGTGGTAAAAGTGGCTGTCTGGAGGCGCTTTCCTCAAAAGAAAGTATTATTTCCCGCTATCAAAAACTAAAAGAACTGAGCAAAAAAGTTAATTTTAATACAGTAATGCAAAATTATCAAAGAGAAGAGAGTGAGGCCCTACTGGTTGTAAATGATGCCTTAAAATATTTTGGCAGGGCAATCTCAGATCTGGTTAACATTTTAAATCCGGAGGCAGTTATAATTGGAGGTCTTTTTGCTGAGTACAAAGACTTATTAATTGAGCCTCTCTATCATATTGTGGCAGAAGAGTCTTTAAATCAGGCTGTTAAAGATTTAAAGATTACTACAGCCCATTATCAGAATTTTGCCGGTGCTGCGGGCGCAGCAGAAAAGGTTTTAAATAATTTTTTTGAATTAAACATCTAAGTTTATACTCAAATTTAAGGAGGACAAAAAATGAACATTTTAGTAACTGGTGGAGCAGGTTATATTGGCAGTCATGTATTAAAAGCACTTTTAAAAGAAGGTCATCAGGTAGTTACTTTTGATAATTTACAGAAAGGCCATCGGGAGGCAGTAATAGGAGGAAAATTTGTAGAAGGTGATCTCTCAGATCAAAAACACATAGAAAATGTGATGGCGGAGAATAAAATAGAAGGAGTCATTCACCTGGCAGCAGACAGCCTGGTTGGAGAGTCAATGGAAAACCCGGCAAAATATTATCGAAATAATTTTGCTAACGGTATTAATTTATTAGAAGCGATGGTCAAAAATGATGTAAAAAACATTGTATTTTCTTCGACAGCTGCTGTTTATGGTGAACCTGATCAGATTCCAATTAAAGAAGAAAATCAGACAGTGCCAACCAATACCTATGGAGAAAGTAAATTATTTTTTGAAAAGGCATTGAAACGCTATGATGATATTCATGGCATTAATTTTGTTTCTCTCCGCTATTTTAATGCAGCAGGGGCAGATCCAGAGGGAGAAATTGGTGAGGCTCATGATCCTGAAACACATTTAATTCCAATTGTGTTGCAGACTGCCCTAGGAATTAGAGATAAGATATATATTTTTGGTGATGATTATCCAACTCGGGATGGCAGCTGTATTAGAGATTATATTCATGTAAATGATCTAGCAGCAGCTCATGTGCTTGCTGTAGAAGCGCTGGGTGCAGGAAAGGAAAGTTCAATCTATAACCTGGGTAATGGAGAAGGTTATTCAGTTAAGGAAGTTATTGATACAGTTAAGGAAGTGACCGACCGTGATTTTGAAGTCGAAGTTGCCAAAAGGAGAGCTGGAGATCCGGCAGTTCTAATTGCAAGTTCTGATAAAATTCAGCAGGAATTAAACTGGCAGCCAGAATATCCAGAGTTAGAAAAGATAATTTCGACAGCCTGGCAGTGGCATAAATCAGGTGGTTTTTAAGAATAATTAGTAAGCTAAAAAGACCAGCGGATTCCTAATCTGTAGGTCAAGAGTAAATAGTTGAGATATATTTTAACTTTAATTAAAATTTAAAAGAGGTGGAAAAATGAATAAACAAGAGTTGTGGGATAAGTTTGGAAAGACTTTTAGAGATTTTGATTTAGAAAGTGGCGCCTATAAAGCACCGGGACGGGTTAATTTGATTGGAGAGCATACAGATTATAATGATGGCTTTGTAATGCCTATGGCAATCGAAAAAGAAATTACTATGCTGGCCCAGTTGCGTCCTGATAAAAAAGTTAAATTTTATTCTCTGGACTACGATCAGCTTGTCGAGTATGATCTGGATAATTTAGAATACGATCAGAAAAATGTCTGGGCCAACTATCTGTTGGGAGTTATAGATGAGATTCAGAAATTGGGAGAGACACTGCAGGGGTTTAATTTAATGTTTACTGGGAATGTTCCTCAGGGTTCAGGCTTAAGTTCTTCTGCAGCGCTTGAGGTAGTTACAGCACTGGCCGTAACTGATCTGCACAAAATTAAGATTGATGGAGTTGAGATGGCTTTACTTGCCCAGCGGGCAGAAAATAATTTTGTTGGTGTTCAGTGTGGCATCATGGATCAGTATATTTCTCGGCTGGGCAAAAAAGATCATGCGCTTTTAATTGACTGCCGCAGCAATGATTATAAACTGGTACCCTTTAAAAATGAAAATTATCAGATAGTAATCTGTAATTCTAAAGTGGAAAGAGGACTTGTTGATTCTGAATACAACCAGCGACGCAATGAATGTAACCAGGCGGTAGAATTTTTGTCAGAGAAAGAGGATAAAACTATAAAAGCTTTGAGAGATGTTGATTTAGAGACTGTAATCAAATATAAAGATCAGCTGGCTGAAAATGTTTATAAGAGAGCTCATCATGTGGTAAGCGAAAATGCTCGAGTGCTGGCCAGTAAAAAAGCTCTAGAAGCTGATGATATGCAGAAATTTGGTGATTTAATGTATGCCTCTCATGAGAGCTTAAGTAAAGACTATGAAGTAAGCTGTAAGGAATTAGATATTCTAGTAAAGCTGGCAGCCGAAGAGGAAGTAGAGGGAGCCAGAATGACAGGTGCTGGTTTTGGAGGCTGTACAGTTAATCTGGTCAAAAAATCAAAAGTAGTTGACTTTGTAGAAAATATTAAAGAAAAATATAAATTAGAAACAGGGATTGATGCTGAAGTTTATGTTAGTAATCCCGGTGATGGGGCTCGTAAATTATAAATGTTATATTAAAAATGAGATTGAGAAATTTAGACTACCTTTTCTCAATCTCATTAAAAGTTTAAGGAAAAACAAATATCAGAAAAATTTAACTTAAAATAAAATTAAAAACACTTGATTAATTAAATAAATTATGTTACTATTTTTATAAATCAAACTTAAATCGATTTAAAAGAGGTAATCATATGATTAGATTAAAAGATGTTGCAAAAAAAGCAAATGTTTCTCCTGCTACCGCTTCTTTAGCTTTAAATGATAATGAGCTGGTAAATGACAAGACAAAAGCTAGAGTAAAAAAAGTGGCAAAAGAAATGAACTATATTCCTGATGCAAGAGCAAAGGCTTTAAAGACTAAAGAAACGAAAATTATTGGACTTGTTATTCCAGAAATAGATAACCCTTTTTTCTCAGAAATTGCAAAAGAAATAAAAACTGTCGCTAAAAAGAATGGTTATAATATTATCTACTGTGGAGTGGAAAGTAAAGAAGATGAACTGGATTATATTACCCTTTTTCGAGGTATGCAGGTAGATGGTGCTATTTTTGCCTCTTCTGTCAGTACTTCCGATTTAAATATAGATTTGATCAAAGAATTGGCTGATAATTTTATTCCAGTTGTTTTTATTGACCGACTTTTAGATGCTGGAGATAGAATTGATTCTGTTAATTCTGATCTGGAAAGAGCAGCTTTTATTGCAGCAGAACATCTTTATAATCTGGGGCATAGAAAAATTGCTTTTGCTGGTAAGGAGAATGAATTTAGAATGACCGGTTATTTAAAAGTTTTAAAGAAATATAACTTAAATTATGATAATCAATATTTATTTAAAAATATACTTTCATTTGAAGATGGTTATAAATTAGGCAAAAAAATTGCCGACCAGTTAGAAACGAAGAGGCCAACAGCAATTTTATCTCATAATGACGAAGTTGCTATTGGTTTAGTCCAGTCTCTTGTTAGTTCCGGAATTAGTGTGCCGGATAAAATATCCATTTGTGGAATTGATAATATTCGTCTCTCACACTTTTATAATCCTGCTTTAACAACTGTTGATATACCTAATAAAAAGATGGCGAGAAAAGCGATAAAATTATTGCTGAATAAAATTAAAAATAAAAATAAGTCTGCAGCCAGGCATATTAAATTTGATGTTTCTTTAATTGAAAGAGAAACTACTCAAAAAGTTGGGCTTAATATTTAATATAGAACTTGATTTTAGGGAATTTTAAATAAAATTTCTTTAAACAGAATTTAAATCGATTTAAATAAAGTTAATATTCTTACTTTAAATCGATTTAAAGATAAAATAGTTTAGTTTAAGTAAATACATACTTAAGGGGGGATGATTTAGCAAAAGTTTAAATCGATTTAAAACACTTGCTGGTTAGGTCTGTAACTTAACTAAAATTTTTAGGAGGATGAAAATGAAGAAAAAATTAACTGTATTATTTTTAATGTTGATGATGCTGGCTGGGTTTTCAACTTTGAGCTTTGCTCAGGAAAATGCTACAATTACAGTCTGGTGCTGGGATCCTAATTTTAATATTTATGCTATGGAAAAAGCAGCAGATATTTATAAAGATATTAATCCAAATGTGACAGTAGATGTACAGGAAGTTGCCTGGGAAGATATCCAGACAAGATTGAGTACCTCTCTGAGTGCAAATCAAACAAAAGATCTACCTGATATTGTTTTAATGCAGGACAATGCCCTAATTAAAAATGTTAGTAGTTTTCCGGATGCCTTTTATGACCTATCAGATAGTGGTATAAATTTTGATAAATTTGCAGACTTCAAAGTAGAACTGACTACTGTAGATGGTAGAAATTATGGTGTTCCTTTTGATAACGGAGCAGCAATTAATGCAATGAGAGTTGATGTTTTAGAAGAAGCAGGTTATACAATTGATGATTTTACAGATATTACCTGGAAAGAGTTTATTGAAAAAGGTTCAAAAGTTAGAGAAAAAACTGGGAAACCATTACTTTCTGCTATTGCTGGGGAATCTGATCTGTTAATGGTTATGCTGCAGAGTACAGGTAACTGGTTATTTGATAGCAATGGAGAACCATATATAACTGAAAATGAAGCACTAAAAGAAGTGATTAGAGTTTATCAGGAATTATTAAAAAAGAAGATTTTAGTTGAAGTAAATGACTGGGATCAGTATATTAGTTCATTTCAGAGTGGAACTGTAGCTGGGACCATGAATGGGGCCTGGATTATCGGATCAATTGTGCCGGTAGAGGAGCAGGCTGGAGATTGGAGAATAACTAATATTCCTCGATTTGGCAGTATTGAGGGAGCAACAAATTACAGCAGTCAGGGTGGATCAAGTTGGATGGTAATGGCAAGTTCTAAAAATCCAGAGTTGGCAGCTGATTTCTTAAATCAAACATTTGCCGGTAGTAAAGAATTATACGAAACAATACTCCCTTCATCAGGAGCACTGGCAACTTACTTACCAGCAGGTGATAGTGAAGTTTATAATGAACCTCATCCTTATTTTGGTGGTCAGAAAATTTATTCAGATATAACTGATTTTGCTTCTAGAGTTCCAAGAGTAAAATACGGTATCTATAATTATGAAGCAAGGGATGCTGTTAGTACAGCAATTACACAGATAATGCAGGGTCAGAATATAATGGATGCTTTAAATGAGGCACAATCAACTGTAGAATTCCAGATGTGGTAAAATAAAAGTCAGTTGGGGGGGACTATCCCCCTCAACTTTTTTAAAGGAGGTTAGAATGATACATACAACTATCGAAAAAATTAAAAGTTATAAAAACGGTTTTTCAATTAATACAAAACACAAACTGATTGGCTGGTTTTTTGTTATTCCTGGAGCTCTTCTGATTTTTTCATTTTATTTTTATCCTATAATTAGAGCTTTTATTCTTTCACTTCAGGGAGGAGTCGGCAATAATCTGAGATTTGCCGGACTGTTTAATTATAAGCGGCTGCTCCAGGATGGTCTTTTTAAACAATCAATGTTTAATGTTTTTATTTATTTAATTTTACAGGTTCCAATTATGCTTAGTCTGGCACTGATTTTAGCTGGAATACTAAATGATAGGACTTTAAAATTTAGAAGTTTTTTTAGAACAGCTATCTTTGTACCCTGTGCAACTTCTCTTGTTTCTTATGCAATTATTTTTCGCTCAATGTTTGCTCTAGATGGTTTTATAAATACAATTTTAATGAATTTAAATATCCTTGCTGAACCAATTAACTGGCTTGGTGGTCCCTGGACAGCAAGACTGCTAATTGTAATTGGACTGACCTGGCGCTGGACAGGATATAATATGATTTTTTATCTGGCAGGGTTGCAGAATATTGATCCGGCAATTTATGAGGCAGCAAAAATTGATGGTGCAAGTGCTTTTGATCGTCTGACTAAAATAACTATTCCAATTTTAAAACCAATTATTCTGCTGACAACCATTATGTCTACAAATGGAACTCTGCAGATTTTCGATGAAACTCAGAACCTTACCAGTGGGGGACCGGCTAATGCTACTCTATCTGTGTCACAGTATATTTATCGATTATCTTTTGAATATGTACCACGGTTTGGTTATGCAGCAGCAATTGCTTTTGTTGTTTTTATAATAGTAGCTGTTTTATCATTTATGCAGCTTAAGGTTGGTGATGAAAGATGAGAAAAGAAAAAATATTTAGAGCATCCAAGTATTTATTTTTAATTTCAATTTCATTTTTGTCTTTATTTCCTCTATTGTGGATGTTTATTGCTGCAACCAATAAAAGTGTTGATGTACTTGCAGGAACATTATTTCCAGGGACTAATTTAGTTGAAAATTTTAAAACACTAACAGCTAATACTAATCTTTACAGAGCGATGTGGAATTCTTTTAAATATGCAGCTGTAACTACTCTAGCAAGTTTATTAGTTTCTTCACTTGCTGGTTATGGTTTTGAAATTTATCATGATCGAGGTAAAGATTTTTTAATGAATATCTTATTACTTTCAATGATGGTTCCTTTTGCAGTAATTATGGTACCATTATATATGCTATTTGGTAATTTAGGTTTATTAAATACAACTGCCGGATTTGCTCTGCCAACAGTTTCAACGGCTTTTTTGATCTTTTTATTCAGACAGAGCAGTCGTAATTTTCCTCATGAAGTAATTGAAGCTTCGAGATTGGATGGTTTAACTGAAGTTGGAATTTTCTTTAGAATGTTTATTCCCATAATGCGTTCTACATATGCAGCGGCAGCAGTTATTACTTTTATGAATGCCTGGAATAATTATCTCTGGCCTTTAATTATTATGCAAAAAGAAAGCGCCAGAACTATGCCGCTCTTAATTTCAAATTTAACAGCAGGTTATACAATAGATTATGGGGTTTTAATGCTTGCTGTAGGAATTAGTATTCTGCCAACTTTAATTATTTTTCTAGCCTTACAAAAGAATTTCGCCGAGGGAGTTACCGGATCAGCTAAATAATTAGTTATTTAAAATAATAATTTTGGAATAAATATAGAAAAAGAAAGGGAGTTAAATATGCAAAAATATGATTTATTTAACGGACAAATAGATTCAATGCTTCATGGTGCAGATTATAATCCTGATCAGTGGTTACATCGACCTGATATTTTAAAAAAAGATATTGAATTAATGAAAAAAGCAAACTGTAATGTGATGAGTCTGGGGATTTTTGCCTGGGCTACTCTGGAGCCAGAGGAGGGAAAATACCAATTTGAATGGCTGGATCAGGTAATTGATAATTTATATGAAAATGATATTAATGTAATTCTCGCAACACCCAGTGGAGCAAGACCCGACTGGCTGGCAGCAAAATATCCTGAGGTTTTAAGAGTGAATTCTGATCGCAGTAAAAATTTATTTGGAGAAAGACATAATCACTGCTATACGGCTCCTGTTTACAGAGAAAAAATAGCTAAATTAAATAGAAAACTGGCTCAAAGATACGGAGATCATCCGGCAGTTATAATGTGGCATGTCTCTAATGAATATGGGGGAGAATGTCACTGTGATCTCTGTCAGGCAGAGTTTCAAAGCTGGCTTAAAGATAAATATGGTGATTTAGAAACTTTAAATCGGGCCTGGTGGTCCACATTCTGGAGTCATAATTATACAGACTGGGAAAATATAGAATCACCAGCCCCTCAGGGTATGCAGTCTAGTCACGGACTTGTTTTAGATTGGAAAAGATTTGTAACTCAGCAGACCCTGGATTTTTACAAAAATGAAATTAAACCTTTAAGGGAGCTGAGTCCAGATATTCCGGTAACAACAAACTTTATGTATAGATATAATGGACTTGATTATTCAAAATTTGCAGATGAGGTTGATGTTATTTCCTGGGATAGTTACCCAAGCTGGCACAGTGATCATGAAAGCGATAGTTATAGAGCTGCAGATGTAGCTTTTATGCACGATTATTTTAGATCACTAAAAGATGGAAAACCATTTTTACTTATGGAAAGTACCCCCAGTAAAACTAACTGGCAGCCGGTTGCAAAACTTAAAAGGCCCGGCATGCATAAGCTTTCTTCCCTCCAGGCAGTGGCTCATGGTTCAGATTCAGTACAGTATTTCCAGTGGCGTAAGGGCAGAGGAGGTTTTGAAAAATTTCATGGAGCAGTAGTTGATCACGTTGGGCATGAAAATACCAGGGTTTTTAAAGATGTTAAAAATTTAGGGGCAGATCTGAAAAAACTGAATAAAATTGTAGGTACCACAGTTGAGCCAGAAGTTGCAGTTATTTTTGATACTGAAAATCGCTGGGCAATTAATGAAGCTTCAGGACCAAGACAGAAAAAAAGAAATTATGTAGAAAGCTGTGTCAAACATTATCAGGCTTTCTGGAAAAAAGGGATTTCCGTAGATGTAATAGATCAGACAAAAGATTTTTCAAAGTATAAAATAGTTGTGGCTCCTATGTTATATATGCTTAAAAATGGAACTGCAGCTCGTTTAAAAGAGTTTGTTAAAAATGGAGGAACTGTTGTCAGTACTTACTGGTCAGGGATTGTTAATGAAACTGATCTGTGCTTTGAAGGCGGATTTCCTGGAAAATTGAAAGATTTATTTGGAATTTGGTCCGAAGAGCTGGATGTACTCTATGATAATGATAGTAATACAATTATTTTTAATCAGGAAAATGAATTAAATCTGACTGGAGAATATACAGCAAAAATTTTCTGTGATCTCATTCATCTTAAAGAAGCAAAATCTCTGGCTGAATATAAAAATGATTTTTATGCCGGTCGGCCTGCTTTAACAGTAAATGAATATGGAAACGGAAAGGCATATTACATTGCTTCCAGAAATGAAGAAAAGTTTGTAGATGATTTTTATCAAAGCCTAATTGAAAAACTGGATTTAAATCAGCCTTTAAATGTAAAATTACCAGAAGGTGTAACCGCACAAACAAGAAGTGATGGAGAAAATGAATATGTTTTTATTATGAACTTCAGCAATCAGAAAAAGGAGATATTTTTAAATAAAAAACAATTTAGTTTATTAAAAGAAAGTAATTTAAACAAAAAAATAGAATTAGGCAGTTATGAGATTGAGATTATAAAAAAAGTGTAAAATTAAAAAAACAATCTTTATCTGATGATATAGAATCCCCTTATGGTAGACGGATTGAATAATATCCGCTCTATCCAGAAGGGGTTTTTCTTTTTAAACCACTTTTAGTCCGGCAGATTCAAATTCATCGATGATTTTAATATCAGCATTACTGTCAGTTATTAAAGTATCAATGTCTTCAAAATTAACAAATTTAGCAAGCCCGGTCTGGTTTAATTTACAGTGATCAGCCAGAATGATAATTTCATTAGTCTGTTTAATCATATTTTCTTTAACCTCAATTTCCAGTTCATTTGAATCTGTAGCACCATGCTGAACAGTTATTCCCTTACAGGAGGCAAAAATCTTATCAGCAAAATATTTTTTAACTGTTTCATTAGCCAGTGGCCCTACAAAAGAAAAAGAATTGGAGCGTAGAGTTCCTCCGGTCGAAATTACAGTAATATTATCATAATCAATTAATTCCATCATTATCTTAATTGAATTTGTAATAACAGTTAAATTATTAAGATTTGCCAGTTCTCTTGCTAAATACATGGCAGTTGTACTTGCATCCAGAAAAATTGTTTCACCTTCTTCAATCAAGTTAACTGCTTTTTTTGCTATTTCAGTTTTAGAATTTTTCATTTTATTTTCCCGAACATTAAAACTGAGTTCAGCTTTACTATTTGTTTCTATCGCAACTGCCCCTCCATGGATGCGAGATAATAATTCTCTTTCATCCAAAACATCAAGATCTCTTCTAATTGTTTCTTCAGTTACATCCAATTCTTCACTTAAATCTGATACATGGACTGTTCCATCAATATTTATTTTTTCTAAAATTCTCTGTCGTCTTTCTTCAGCTAGCATAAAATCACTTCCTTATTATATATATTATAAACTCATTACAATCTGTTGGTCAACATTTGCTATTAAACTACTGCCTATATATTTTCCCTGTTTTATAATAATTTCTTTAGCAGCAGCTGAAGCTAACTTTAAAACATCAATTTTACCGGCTAAAATTAATGTTAATCTCCCTGAACCCATTTTTTTACAGTCAATAATTTCTAGAGGGAAATCATCTGTCAATTGATCAGCAGCTGTGATTAGAGCAATTAAACCTCTGGAATCTAGAAAAAGAAGAGAGTCATAATTTTGTTCTTTTAATTTATTTGTTTTAAACTTACCTATTCTAGTATCTTTACTAAAGAAAAAATCAATAATATTTTTATCAGGGCTATTTATTACCTTAGTTGAAATTAGTCTGGAAACTCCAGCTTTGATTATATTTTGAGAAGGTATTTGCTGGCAGATATTTTTAACAGTTTCTACAGCAATTTCTCTGCCATTAAGACAAGAACTGTGTTTTCCATTAAATACTGCAGTATTATATGCTGAACCATATCTTTTATATGTAATAAAATTGAGGTTAGTACTTTTTAAGACTTCATCAACAGCAGCAATAAGTGGGCTAAAACTTCTGCATTCGATTAACAAATAATTATTTTCCATTTATATCCCCTCTTTACTAAGCTGTTTAATTGTTAAAGCTGGATTGCTCAGAATAGAAGAGGCTGGTGATTTATAATACTTAGCAGCAGTTCTACGGGCAACTTTTTCTGCAGCAGCTAGAGCGTCATTGCTACCTTGAAATTTAAGACAGACAATTAAACCCGGAGTTCCAGCCCCACCTTTTGACTTTTCCATTGCCAGTAATTCTACATCGGTAGTTTTTAAGACCTGATCTGCAGTTTTTAAAGCTGCTGAAAAAGTAAATACTTCAATTAAGGCTATTGCATTTTTTATTTCAGCATAATTGGTTTTATTACTTTTATTATTTGAACTATCTTTTTTTAAAATATATTTTTCGAGCTCATTACTTAGATTGTTTATAGATACTGCTCCTAAAACATCATTAATTTTTGCTGCTTCTCTTTTTCCGATTTCTAAAGCATTATTTATTTCTGCTGTATTACCACTTATGATAACAGAAGAAAGGCCTGCACCTAGACTGTTTTTTGCACCTATAAAATCAACATTTGAGAATTTAAGCATTTTATTAAGAGCAAAATAGGTAGCGGAGCGTCCCTTACATTCTAAAACTCCATAATTTCTTCCCATAATTTTCACCTCAAATTAAGCTAACATTATTATATATTAATAATTTTGATTTAATTTTAACACAATTTTCTTATATAATCAATTTTTTAAGTAAATAAAAACACAAAAAACAAAAATAAATAAATAAAAAACCAAAAAAAGATTGAAATAAAATAAAATATACTGTATAATATATTTGTAATTAAGCAAATAAAACAAAAAAAGAGGTGATAAAATGAAGAACGAATTTCAATTAAAAAAAGATATATGCGAAATTGGCAGAAGAATCTATCAGAATGGTTTTGTAGCTGCTAATGACGGAAATATATCGATCAGAATTGGAGAAAACGAACTGCTTGCAACGCCAACTGGTGTAAGTAAGGGATTTATGACACCCGATATGATTGTGAAAACGGATATGGAAGGTAATGTAATTTCAGGTAAGTTAAAACCATCTTCTGAACTCAAAATGCACATTGATGTTTATAAACAGCGTGATGATGTTAAATCTGTGGTTCATGCTCATCCGCCAACAGCAACTGGCTTTGCAGTAGCAGGCATTCCACTTAATGACATGATAATGCCGGAGGTTATTATAAGTCTGGGTACTGTGCCAATTGCAGAATATGGTACACCTTCAACAATGGAGATACCAGAAAACGTACGTAAATATCTTGACTGTTATGATGGAGTACTTCTGGAAAATCACGGTGCTTTAACAGTAGGTACAGATTTGACAAATGCTTATTTTAAAATGGAAACTATTGAACTGGCAGCAAAAATTAATCTAACAGCCAGACAGTTAGGTGGAATTAAAGAAATTTCTAATGATAATGTAGATAGATTATATCAAATTAGAGAAAAGTTAGGTGTTCAGGGTAAACATCCTGCTACCTGTAAAGTTAATCCTAATCAAAAAAATAGTAATTTAAATTCCAGTACTAATGATATATCTGAAGATAATCTGGAAACTCTGGTAAGCGAAATTACCAAGAAAGTTATTTCTGAACTAGAATAATAAAAAAAGGGGGTCTCAAAATGGCCAATCAGTCAGTTGGATTGATCGAGGTTAGAGGTTTAGTTTCAGCTGTTCATGTTGTTGATGCAATGGTCAAGGCCGCCGGTGTCAAGCATCTTTCTACCAAAAAAGATCTTGGCGGTGGTCTGGTTACTATTGTTGTAGAAGGTGATGTTGGTTCTGTAAAGGCAGCTGTAGATGCAGGTAAGAACTCTGTCAGTGGTAGGGCAGAAGTTTTTTGTGCTGAAATTATTCCAAGACCACATCCTGGTTTAACAAAATATTTAAAATAAGAGGTGAAAAAAATGGCAAGAGAAGCAGTTGGATTTATAGAAGTTTATGGTTTTAGTCCAGCAATTTTAGCAGCAGATATTGCGTTAAAAACTGCAGATGTTGATTTAGCAGCGATTGAATCAACAAAAGGCAAACCTGGTTCACCCGGTTTAGTTGTTTTCATTAAGTTAAGAGGTAGCGTAGATGCGGTTAAGGCAGCAGTAGAGGCGGGTGTAGAAAAGGCTGCAAATTATACTGAAGTAATTGCCTCAAATGTAATTGCCAGACCGGATTCTTCTTTAAATAGTGTGGTGGATTACAGCAATGTCTGAAAATAATAGTAAAGAAAAAGTAAAGAATGATAAAGTTAATGAAGATGCTGTCAAAAAAGAAGATAGATATTTAGTAAAAGCTAAAAAAACTGAAAATAATGAAAGTGTTAAAAAATCTGATAAAAAAGAAGTTGAAATCAATTCTGATCTAAAAGTTAGTGAAGAAAAAAGTTCGGAACCAAAACAGGAGGTAAAAAAAATGAGTAAACAGGCACTTGGATTAGTAGAATGTAGAGGTTTAACTGCGGCTACAGAGGCAGCAGATGCAATGATCAAAGCGGCAAATATAGAATTAGTTGCAACAGAAAAAATAGGATCCGGTCTGGTATGTGTAATGGTTAGAGGAGATGTAGGAGCAGTAAAAGCAGCTACTGATGTTGGTGGCGAAGCTGTTTCTAGATTAGGTGAATTAGTAGCTGTTCATGTAATCCCAAGACCACATGATGAATTAGAAAAAATTCTACCAAAAGCAAAATAAGTATAAATAACTTTGGGAAAGGAGCTAGATAAATATGGGTAATTCTCTGGGACTTATTGAAACAATTGGTCTTTCAGGAGCTGTAGCAGCAGTTGATCAGATGTTAAAATCTGCTAATGTAGAATTAGTTGGAGAATATATATATTCAGGTTCTGGTTTAATAACCGTTATGGTACAGGGTGAAATTGGAGCAGTTCGAGCTGCAATAGAAGCAGGAGAACAGGCTGCAGGGAAACTGACAACAATAAAATCTGTCCATGTTATTCCAAGACCACACAGCGATACAGAAAGAGTTTTTCTGGCAAAAAAAGAAGAAAGTAATTAAAGGAGGTACATAAATGGCCGGTTTATCACTTGGTATGATTGAAACAAAAGGATTTGTTGGAGCAGTTGAAGCAGGAGATACAATGGTTAAAGCTGCTAATGTAGAGTTAGTTGGATATGAACAGATTGGCTCTGGTTATGTTTCAGTAATTATTCGTGGAGACATTGGAGCAGTAAAAGCTGCTGTTGATGCTGCAGTAGAAGCGGTAGGAAGAGTCGGTGAAATGGTTGATTATGATGTAATTGCCAGACCGGATAAAGGAATTAATGATATATTACCAAAGTAAAGAAATATTCTTAAATAAATATTTATATTTTATTGAGAAGGAGGTATGCAGTTGGATAAAAGTGATTTAATTCAAATGGTTACAGATCAAGTTTTAGAATCACTTAATGAGAAGAGTCTAAAATCTGATCAGTCAAAATATAAGATTCCAATTGGAATTTCTGTAAGACATATTCATATTACTCAGAGTGATTTAGAAAAATTATATGGTTCGGGATATAAACTTAGCAAAAAAAGTGACCTGGCTCAGCCGGGAGAATTTGCCTCAAATGAGGTTGTAACTCTTGTTGGACCAAGACTTAAAAGTATAGAAAATGTTAGAATCTTAGGTCCAGTTCGTGACCACACTCAGGTGGAAGTTTCCCAGACAGACGCTTTTACCTTAGGTATTAAACCACCAGTAAGACGTTCGGGAAATATTTCTGGCTCTGAATCATTAACTCTGGTTGGCCCAGAGGGATCAATAACTCTAAAAGAAGGGGTTATCAGAGCTAACAGGCATATACATATGCCACCTGAAGCAGCAGCCGAAATGAATGTTAAAGATGATGAGATCGTCAGTGTTGAAATCCCAGGTAAAAAAGGGGTTATTTTAAGAAATGTTCAGGTTAGAGTCAAAAAAGGCTGGGTTTTACAGATGCATTTAGATACAGATGATGCAAATGCTGCTGATGTTCAGTGTGGTTTAAAAGCCAGGATCATTAAGGAGTGAAACTAAATGCAAATAATGGAGGTAGTTGGTAATTTAATTGCTACCAGAAAAGATGAAAAACTGGTAGGATCCAAATTTTTAGTGTTAAAAGATTATCAGGCTAAAGATGATTCTCAACTAACTGTAGCTGTTGATCTTCTGGGAGCTGGAGTGGGAGAAAAAGTCTTGATAGTTGAGGGCAGTAGCGCTCGCAAAGCACTAAATAGAGATGATGTAGCAGTTGATGCTGTTGTAGTTGGAATTGTTGATAATATAGATATTAGGGAGTGATAGTTAATGGCAGTAGATGAAAATAAAATCGCTTCGATTGTTAAAACTGTATTAGAGAATATAGAAAAGGAAGGTGCTGCTCAGACTCAGGTTGCTGAAGGCAAAAGAGGAATTTTTTCAGATCTTGATTCAGCAGTAGGAGCAGCTGTAAAAGCTCAAAAAGAATATAAGGAAATGAAGAAAGAACAGAGAGCAGATTTAATTGAAGCTGTAAGAAATATTAGTGTTGAAAATGCAGAACGACTTGGTAAAATGGCTGTTGATATAACCGGCTTAGGTCGCTGGCAGGATAAAAAACAAAAAATTATTAACTCAGCTACTTTAACACCGGGTTTAGAAGATATAAAAACTGAAGTTTTAGATGGTGATGAAGGACTATCTTTGATTGAAAAAGTTCCGGTTGGTTTTGTAGTTTTAATTGCGCCAACTACCCATCCTATAGCTCAGATTGTTAATCATGCTATCTGTATGCTGGCTGCAGGTAATTCAACTTTTATCTGTCCTCATCCAAGAGCACAGGAAGTGACCAGAGAAATCATTAGATTAATTAATGATGCAATTGAAAAAGCTGGGGGCCCCAAAAATCTTGTTGTTGCCTTAGATAAAGTTAGTTTAGAAATTGTACAGACAGTTGTTAAACATCCAGAAACAGATATGATAATGGCTGCAGGGGGACCTTCTGTAGTTGAAATGGCACTGACAAGTGGTAAAAAAGCTATAGCAGCTGGCCCTGGTAATCCACCAGTACTGGTAGATGAAAGTGCTGATATTGCTCAGGCAGCAAAAGATATTATCAATGGAGCTGTTTTCGATAATAATATTTTATGTATAGCTGAAAAAGAAATTTTTGCTGTTAATTCAATCGCAGATCAGCTGTTAAAAGAATTAGCAAATAATGATTTTTATATATTAAGAGGCGAAGAAATAAATAAAGTTACAGATCTTGTTGTAAAAGATCCTGAACATGTAAATCCAGATTATGTAGGTAAAGATGCTGCAGTAATCTTAAATGATGCTGGAATAAATGTACCTGACAATATTAGAGGAGCAGTAATGGACGTAGATTTTGATCATCCTCTGGTAATGATTGAACAGATGCTGCCGGTTTTACCTCTGGTAAGAGTTAATGATTTTGCTGAAGGTTTAGAAAAATCATTAACAGCAGAACAGCATTTTGGCCATACAGCAATGCTGCATTCCAATCAGCTGGACAGAATTGCGGAATTCTCAAGAAAAATGGAAGTTACAATTTCAGTTATTAATGGACCTTCTTATGCAGGACTCGATGTTGAGGGTGACAGCAACTATACTCATTCAATTGCTGAACCTACCTTTGAAGGGATCTGTACTCCTAAAAATTATACGAGAGAAATAAGAACTTCAATCTGTGGAGGAATTCAGTTCTCATATTAAATATAGTCCAGTTAAATTATTATATTAAAAAGTTTCATTGGAGGTGAGCAAATGGCAGCAAATAAGATTATTGATTTGATAAGGAATGCAGGAGTTGTTGGAGCTGGCGGTGCTGGTTTTCCAACTCATGTAAAACTGGATGCAGAAGTAGATACTTTAATAGCCAATGGGGCTGAGTGTGAGCCATTATTAGAAGTCGATCAGCAGTTAATGAAATATAAAGCCCGGGAATTTGTCAGTGCTTTAGAAGATGCAAGAGAATTGCTGGGGGCAAAAAAGGCTGTTATAGCTTTAAAGTCGAAATATAAAGAAGAAATAGCCAGTATAAATAAAGTTCTAAAAGATTATCAGCAGATTGAAATTTTTGAGATGGAAAACTTTTATCCTGCTGGAGATGAACAGCAGATTGTTTACGAAGTAACAGGGCGTATTATTCCTGAAGGTGGAATTCCTTTAATGGTCAGTACTGTTGTCATTAATATTGAAACACTGGTTAATGTTAACAAAGCTTTAAAAGGAAAGAGTTTAACCGAAAAATATTTAACTATTACTGGTGAAGTTGAGAATCCGCAAACTTTAAAAGTACCGCTTGGAACTTCACTTAAAAAAATAATTGATCTGGCAGGTGGTGCCACAGTTAAAGATTATAAATTGATTGATGGTGGACCGATGATGGGTAAACTGGTAAATATAGAGGATGTTGTAACTAAAACCACCAAAGGTATTCTGGTTTTACCTGCAGATCATAAAATTATAATCGACCGCAGTGTGCCGATTGAAAATGATATTAGACGCTCGGTATCTGTCTGCTGTCAGTGCAGAGCCTGTACTGACGTCTGCCCACGTAATTTGCTGGGACATTCTCTTGAACCCCATATGATTATGCGTGGAGTTGCTTATGGGATAGATACAGATAAGGATTTATTTACTCAGGCAGATCTCTGCTGTGAGTGTGGAGCCTGTGATACCTGGGGCTGTCCAATGGGGCTTCATCCCCGAAGTATTATTGTAGAGGTAAAAAAACAGCTGGCAGAAAATGGTTACAGACGAGAGGATAATCCAGAAGTTGATTCAGTTCATCCAATGCGGGAATATCGTCAGATTCCAGTATCCAGACTTGTTTCCAGACTGGGAATAAAAGAATATGATAATCATCTTCCTTTCTCTGATAAAAATGTAGAGATTAAGCGAGTTGAACTTCCTTTAACTCAGCATATTGGAGCACCAGCAAGTCCTGTAGTTAAAGTTGGAGACACTGTAAAAAAAGGAGATTTAATTGCTGAAATACCAGCTGACTCTTTAGGGGCAAATATACATGCAGCAATTGATGGAAAAATTAAATCACTTGGAAAAAGTATAGTTATTGAGAGGTGAAAATATGAATAGAGCTGTAGGACTACTTGAATTTAATAGTATTGCTGCCGGAATTGAAATAGCAGATTTAATAGTCAAATCTGCTCATATAGAGCTGCTGCAGGCTCAACCTGTTTGTCCGGGTAAGTATGTGGCTATGTTCCATGGAGAAGTTGGTTCTGTAAAAAGTGCTGTGGAAACTGGCCAAAAAGAAAGTAAGGAATTTTTTGTGGATAGTTTTATTCTGGCAAATGTTCATCAGGATGTAATTCCTGCCTTAACAGGTGCTGTTCAGATAGGAGAGGTTAAAGCTCTGGGAGTAATTGAAACTTTTTCTGTTGCCTCAGCAATTGTTGCAGCTGATCTGGCGGCTAAAACAGCTCAGATTAGACTGCTTGAAGTCAGAACAGCAATGGGAATGGGAGGAAAGGCAGTATTAACATTTACTGGAGATATTGGTTCTGTAGAAATAGCTCTGGGAACAGCGGCCAAAAATGTTGCTGATAAGGGATTGCTTGTCAAAAAATCATTTATTCCCTCAGTACATAAAGATCTAATGGATAAGTTATTATAGGAGTGGTTTTAGTATGAAAATTTTTGTTTTAAATAGTGGAGGTTCATCAGTTAAATTCAAAATTTTAAAAATGCCAGCTGAAGAAGAAATTGCTTCTGGTAAGGTAGAAAAGCTGGGCAGTAAAGATGCAATTTTTCATTTAAAATATGATAATGATAGTCTTAAAGAGAGTTTAGAGATTAAAAATCACGGTGAAGCAATCAATCATATTTTAGAAACACTGATTAAACCAGAAATTAAAGTTTTAAATAAGTACCAGGAAATTGATGTAGTAGGACATCGAGTGGTTCATGCGGGCGAAAATTTTACTGGTTCTGTAATGATTGATCAAAAAGTTATGGATACTATAAGAGATAGTTTTGATCTGGCACCACTGCACAATCCGCCTAATTTAAAAGGGATAGAAATTTTTAAAGAAATTTTACCTGAGACACCGATGGTTGCAGTTTTTGATAATGCTTTTCATGCAGAAATACCGGATTATGTCCGCACTTATGCTATACCTTATAAATATTACAAAAAATACTCTGTTCGCCGTTATGGTTTCCACGGTATAACATTTGATTATATGACTGATAGAGCAGCAGAAATTTTGCAAAAAGATAAAAATGATTTAAAACTATTTTCTTTAATGCTTGGAAGCGGCTGTACTGCTAATGCTTTTAAAGATGGAAAATCTTATGAAGTAAGCACAGGTTTTACTCCCTTAGAAGGACTTGTTCAGTCAACTCGTTCTGGTGATGTTGATCCGGCAGCTATTCTTTATTTAATGCGAAAGGAAGATCTTTCTGTTGATGAAATGGACAGAATTTTGAATAAAGAAAGCGGCTGGAAGGGAATTTCCGAGATAAGCAGTGATTTTAGAAAAATAGTTGAAGCATATAGAGATGGTAATAAAATGGCAGAACTGGCTATTAAGACCGCAGTTCACCGGGCTCAAAAATATCTTGGTGCTTATACAGCTGTGATGGGAGGCCTGGATGCAGTAGTTTTTGCCGGTGGAGTTGGCGAAAATTCAGTGCTTTTAAGAGAAAAAATCTGCAGTAACTTGGAACATCTAAATATAAAAATAGATAAAGAGGCTAATCAGAATCTTGAGGGAGAAGGAATAATTTCAGCTGAAGATTCTGAGGTAAAGATTGTAGTTGTAAATACAGACGAAGAAGTAGTAATTGCCAGAGAAAGCTACAACAAGGTGGTGTAAATAAATGACTCAAAGTAAAAAAGTATTAGCCTGTGACCTGGGAGCATCAAGTGGCAGGGCAATACTAGGTAGTTTTGATGGTCAAAAAATAGATTTAGAAGTTTTACATAAATTTTCTAATGGTGGTACCTATTTAAATAATGATTTTCACTGGGATACCCTAAAACAGTATAACGAAATAAAAGCAGGTATCAAAAAGGCTATTAAAAAAACCTCTAATCAACTTGACTCGGTTGGGATTGATACCTGGGGGGTTGATTATGGTCTTTTAGATGAAAACGGGACCTTAATGTCAGTTCCTTATCATTATCGAGATCAGCGAACAGAGGGATTAATGGAGGAAGTATTTAAAAAAATTTCTAAAGCAGAAATTTACCGGGAAACTGGAATTCAATTTATGGAGTTAAATACAATTTTTCAACTTTTTGCAGATTTAAAAAATCGTCCCTGGATTATAGATAATGCAGAGGACTTATTATTTACTCCTGATCTCTTAAATTATTTTTTAACCGGCAAAAAATTTAATGAATACACAATAGCTTCAACGTCTCAGCTTTATAATCCTTTAAAAGATAAGTGGTCAGAAAAAATTTATAATAAGCTTAATCTACCTGAGAGTATGATGCAGCAGATAATTAGACCGGGTGAAAAAGTTGGTGATATACTGCAAAAAGTAAAAGCCGAATGTGGAATTAGGGGAGAACTTCCTGTGATAGCAGTTGGCAGCCATGATACAGCTTCTGCTGTAGCAGCTGCCCCACTTAAAGATGAAAATAGTGCCTATCTCTCCAGTGGCACCTGGTCCTTATTGGGAATGGAATTAGATCAGCCAATAATTACTGAAGAAAGTCTGGCTGCTAATTTTACCAATGAACTGGGAGTAGGAAATAAAGTGAGATTTTTAAAGAATATTACTGGCCTCTGGTTAATTCAGGAATGCAAAAGAATCTGGGATAGAAGGGGTATGAACTTATCATATTCTGATATTACCGAAGCTGCTGAAGCAGCAGAACCATTTAAATATTCACTTGATCCGGATCACCATGATTTTGTAAATCCTGATAATATGCCGGAAGCAATTAAAAATTACTGTAGAGAGACCGGACAGCCAGTACCTGAGGAGCCGGGGGAGATGGCCCGGGGAATTTACGAAAGTTTAGCTCAAAATTATAAAGAGGTAATAGAAAAACTGGAAAAGCTAACAGATAAAAAAATTGAAACTCTAAATATGGTTGGTGGTGGTATTCAGGCTGAAATTCTATGTCAGTATACTGCCAACATTAGTAAAAGAAGAGTTGTGACCGGACCGATAGAGGCAACAGCAATTGGCAATATTTTAACCCAGCTGATGGCACTTGGAGAGATTGCTAGTCTTGAGGAAGGAAGAGAAATAGTTCGTAATTCTGTAGAATTAAAAGAATATTTACCAGAATAAACTTATAGATTTAGCAATAAATGAAAATAAAATGAAAAGTTAATTTAAATTTATTTTCTAAAATTTATTATTTAGATTTTTATTAAAAAATTATTATCAAAACTAATTTGAGGTGATGTTTAATGTTTAATGAGAAATATATTGAGGATTCATATAAACTGGCAAAAGATATTTATGCTGAGTGGGGAGTAGATGTAGAAAATGCCATGGATAGACTGGCTAAAATTTCCATTTCTATGCACTGCTGGCAGGGAGATGATGTAAAAGGATTTGAAAATCCAGAGGGAGAACTGACCGGTGGAATTCAGACAACAGGTAATTATCCAGGTCGGGCCAGAACAGCAGAAGAATTAAGAAATGATCTGGATCAGGCATTCTCCTTAATTCCAGGTAAGCATAAATTAAATTTACATGCAATTTATTTAGAAAACGAAGGGGAATTTGTTGATCGTGACGAAATAGAACCCAAACATTTTAAAAATTGGGTAGAATGGGCAAAAGAAAAAGGTATTGGGCTTGATTTTAATCCTACTCTATTTTCTCACGAAAAAGCAGATGATGGTTTTACTCTAACTCATCCTGATAAAGAAATTAGAGATTTCTGGATAGAACACTGCAAAAGATCTAGAAAAATCGGAGAATATTTTGGTAAGGAATTAGGTCAGACAGCTGTTACAAATATCTGGATTCCAGATGGATTTAAAGACAATCCAGTAGATAGATTTGGACCACGTAAGCGTTTAAAAGAAGCTTTAGATGAAATAACAGCCGAAAAAATTGATCCTAAATATAATCTTGATGCAGTAGAGAGCAAATTATTTGGAATTGGTTCAGAAAGTTATGTTGCCGGTTCCCACGAGTTTTATCTTGGTTATGCAATGCAGAATGATCCAATTTTATGTATGGATGCAGGTCACTATCATCCAACAGAAGTGGTTTCTAATAAAATTTCGGCGGTAATGCCATTTTTAGATGAAATATTATTACATGTCAGCCGTCCGGTAAGGTGGGATAGTGACCATGTAATCATTTTAGATGATGAGCTGCAGGCTATTGCGGAAGAGATTGTCAGACCAGGTTTTGAAGACAGAGTTCATATTGGTCTTGATTTCTTTGATGCCAGTATTAACAGAGTTGCTGCCTGGGTAATTGGAACCAGAAATATGCTCAAAGCTCTGCTAAAAGCAATGCTGGAGCCAACTGAAAAACTTAAAGAAATGGAACTCGAAGGTGATTATACCAGCAGACTTGCTTTAACAGAAGAATTTAAAACATATCCCTGGCAGGCAGTCTGGAATTATTACTGCTATCAAAATGATATTCCAGTAAGTAATGATTATCTTGATCAGATCTGGAAATATGAAGAAAAAATTTTAAATAATAGAGTTTAATCCCAATGCTATAGGAGCAGATATAGTTTTTAATTAAACTTGCTCTGCTCCTCCTTCAAAACTTAGATAATCCCATCTGCAGAAGTTAATTATTATAAACTAATTTAAATTTTTGGAATAATATCAATTTTAAAATGAGGTGCTAAAATGAAGAGGTTTGGTTTTAAATTATTTTTAAAAGATAAAAATACAATTGCTGAATATAAAAAACGGCACGATGAAATTTGGCCTGAAATGTTAGAAGTTCTTGATAAAGCAGGGATTAAAAATTATTCTATCTGGAATTCAGGAAAAGTTTTATTTGGCTATTATGAATGTGAAGATAAAAATTATGCAGATAAAGTTCAGGCTGAAAGTGAAGTTGTGGCTAAGTGGAACCATCATATGGAAGATTTACTCGAAAGTGAAGAAAATGAAGAAGGAAAACTTGTACCGGTTATTGAGCCAATGGATTTAATGTTTTATAAAAAGTAGTTGCTTTTAAATGATTTATTGGACAAATATTTTTAAAAGGAGAGGTAATAATGTCCAAATATATTCTTGAGTTAAAAAATATAACTAAAACTTTTCCGGGAGTTAAAGCTTTAGATAATGTTAATTTTCAGTTAAAAGCTGGAGAAATACATGCTCTGATGGGAGAAAATGGTGCAGGGAAATCCACTTTTATTAAAGTAATTACCGGAGTTCATCAGCCAAACGGGGGAGAAATTTATTTAAATGGAGAAAAAATAAATATTAAAAACCCAAATGATTCTAAAGATTTGGGGATAGCAGCTATTTATCAGCATGCGACCAGTTATCCTCATTTAAGTGTTACTGAAAACATTTTTATGGGGCATGAAAAGATTGATTCCAGTACTAAAAGAATTTTATGGGAAGATATGCATAAAGCAGCTGAGAAACATCTGCAGGAATTGGGAGCAGAGTTTGATCCCAGACGAAGAATGAGTACTTTAAGTGTTGCTCAGCAGCAGATTGTAGAGATTGCCAAAGCTATTTCAACTAATGCAGAAATAATTATTATGGATGAGCCTACTGCTTCTTTGACCAAGACAGAGAGTGAAGATTTATATAGAATTACCGAAAAACTTCAGAAAATAGGTACTTCAATAATTTTTATTTCTCACCGCTTTGAAGATATGTATCGTCTGGCTGATCGGGTTACAGTACTCAGAGATTCACAGTATATAGGGACCTGGGGAGTAAATGAAGTCTCAAATAAAGATTTAATTAAAGCTATGGTGGGCAGAGAAATTAATCAGTTATTTCCTAAAACAGAAAAAGAAATAGGTCAGGAAATTATGAGGGTTGAAAATCTCAACCGCAAAGGGTTTTTTAAAGATATATCATTTTCACTAAAAGAAGGAGAGATTCTGGCTATTACGGGTCTTGTAGGAGCAGGTAGAACAGAGTTATGCGAATCACTCTTTGGTCTGGCTGAATATGATAGTGGCAAAATATATTTTGAAAATCAAGAAGTTAAAATTAATGAAGTCCGGGACGCAATGAAATTAGGTATTGGTTATCTGCCGGAAGACCGTCAGGAACAGGGACTGATACTGGACTGGGAACTGGATAAAAATATCACTTTAACTGCTTTAGATAAAATTTCTAAGAACGGCTGGATTAATAGAAAAAAAGAAAAGAGTATTGCCAAGAAGTTGGCAGAAAAAGTCAATGTTAAAGCAAGATCAATTTTTGATCTGGCAAAACAGCTATCTGGTGGAAATCAGCAGAAGGTAGTTGTAGCTAAACTTCTAACTTCTGATTTGAAGGTAATTATTTTAGATGAACCTACCAAGGGAGTAGATGTTGGAGCTAAGTCACAAATCTTTGAGATAATGAGTGATCTGGCAGCTCAGGGATATGCTATAATTATGGTTTCGTCAGAAATGCCTGAAGTTTTGGGGATGGGAGATAGAATTTTGGTGATGAGAAATGGCGAAATAACTGCAAAAATGAATGTGGAAGAAGCAGATCAGGAGAAAATACTGGAAGCAGCTATGAAAGAAAAGAAATAAGAAATTTAATATTAGAGGTGAATACATATGTCTGAAAAAAGTTCTGAAAATAAAATGAGTCTGGAACGAATTCAACAGATTAGAGAATTCAGCCTGATTGGTTTTATAGTTATACTTTCGATATTTGTTCAATTTCGCAACAGCAATTTTTTGACAATGTCAAATATAGATGATCTATTAACAAATACTGCTATTCTATCAATTTTAGCTGTGGGAATGATGATGGTTATAATAACCAGAGGAATTGACCTTTCTATTGGAGCTAACCTGGCTTTATCGGGGATGTTGACTTCAATGTTGGTGGCAAGATATCCTGGTCTCCATCCTATAGCAGCATTATTGCTTGGTACCTTAATTGGTTTAATCAGTGGTTCAATTATTGGACTATTAGTAGCCAAATTTAAAATTTTACCAATTATTGCTACCCTGGGTATGATGAATGTTTTTAGAGGGGTAACATTTTTAATAAGTGGGGGAAAATGGGTCAGTGCCTATCAGATGTCTGATAGTTTTAAAGCAATTTCAACCGGCAGTATATTTGGTATAAATAACTTGATTTTAATAGCAGTTATTATTTATATTGTTTTTTACTATTTTATTAATTATACCCGTACCGGACGTAAAATATATGCTGTAGGAAGCAGTCCAGATTCTGCAAAGGTAAGTGGTATAGATGTTACTAAGATTACCTGGATGGTTTATTCAATTATGGGTTCACTTGCCGGGCTTTCAGGAGTTCTCTGGGTTTCAAAATTTGCTTCTGCTCAGAGTAATACAGCTGCAGGTTATGAATTAAATGTTATTGCAGCCTGTGTAATTGGGGGGATAAGTATTGCCGGTGGAGAAGGAAAAGTTACCGGTCTGATTTCCGGGGTATTACTCTACGGTATTTTAGAAAACGCTCTGCCAATGATTAATGTTTCACCATTCTGGCAGAATGCAATTCAGGGTGCAGTAATCTTAATTGCAGTAATTGTTAGTGCTTTAATTAAAAGAAGAATAGGAAGTTCCAATAAAATAAGGAGGGAAGATTAGACAATGGGAAATAATTTTGATAATGAAGTTGCTTTAAATAGAGAAATTAGAGCGGAAAAAGAGTTTAATTTAAAAGATTTCTTTTTCCAGTGGGAATGGCTGTTGCTTTTAATTTTTATTGCTATCCACATTATGAATGCTCAATTATCTCCTTATTATTTAAATACCTATACACTGCTTGATGCAACAATGACTTTTTTGGATAAGGCATTTATTGCTCTATCTATGACATTTGTCATTATCTTTGGTGATATTGATATTTCTGTTGGCTCAACTGTAGCTTTATCTTCGGTAATTATGGCGGTTTTATATAATGCGGGCTTATCAATGCCGCTGGCAATAGGTGTCTGTCTTTTAGTTGGAATTACCGCCGGTTTTATTAATGGAATTTTGATTGTTAAATTTAAAGAACTTTCTGCAGTAATAATAACTCTATCAACTATGATTTTATATCGAGGAATTGCCTATATTATTCTAGAAGACCAGGCTTCAGGTGGTTTTCCAATGTGGTTTAATTTTTTAGGCTGGGGATATATTAAGACTCTGATCCCCTTTATCTTAATTGTTTTTGTTGTAGCAGCAGTAATATTTTATCTTTTACTACATAAAACAACATTTGGCAGGAAAGTTTATGCAATTGGCAATAATGATGTAGCCAGTTTATTTTCTGGAGTTAAAGTAGATAAAATGAAAATTATTGTTTTCACCTTGAATGGTTTTATGGCAGCTCTGGCAGCACTGTTTTTAACTTCAAAAATGGGAAGCACCAGACCTAATATTGCCTCAGGCTATGAGCTAGATGTAATTGCGATGGTTGTTTTAGGAGGTGTAAGTACTTCGGGTGGAAAAGGTAAGATGATAGGGGTTTTATTGTCTATCTTTATTATTGGATTTTTACGCTATGGACTTGGACTTGTAAATGTACCATCTCAGGTCATTCTGATTATCATTGGTGCTTTACTAATCTTCTCAGTTATGGTATCCAATTTACTCTATGGAAATAAATCTGATTAAATAATAGACTTTATTAAGTAATTAATTTTATACCGGGAAAACCACTTACTACCCGGTATATTTTAATCAACATAAAATTAAAAGGAGGAGTTTGTGTATGAAGAAAGTTATTATTGGAATGTTGGCCTTGTTAATGGTTTTTTCTCTGGTGGGTGCTGCTGCAGCTCAAAGCGGTAAATATGCTTTAGTTGTAAAGAGTGCAGGTAATCCATTTATGGAAAAAGTTAGAGATGGTTTTTCTGATGCCATTAATGAAGTGGGTGGAGAAGTTATTTACAAAGCACCTGCTGAACCAACAGTAGAAGCACAAATTATCATGATTGAACAGCTAATTACACAGAGAGTAGATGCAATTGCGATTTCTGCGAATGATCCTGATGCTCTACAGCCAGCTCTACAGAAAGCTATGAATAGAGGTATTAAAGTGCTGTCATTAGATTCAGCTGTTAATCCTCAGAGCAGAATGGTTCATGTAAATCAGGCTGATCCAGAACAGATTGGTCGAGTTCAAATTCAGGGTATTGCAGAAATGATTGGTTATGAAGGTCAGATAGCTGTTTTAAGTGCAACCTCTCAAGCTACCAATCAAAATCTCTGGATTGACTGGATGAAAAAAGAATTAGAAAAACCTGAGTACGATAATATGGAGCTTGTTAAAGTTGCTTATGGTGATGACTTAAGAGATAAGAGTGTATCTGAAACAGAAGCACTTTTAAAATCATATCCTAATCTAAAGGGTATCATTGCTCCAACTACTGTTGGTATAGCAGCAGCAGGTAAAGTTTTAACTGATAGAGATCTTGCTGGTGAAGTTTACTTAACTGGTTTAGGTCTTCCAAGTGAGATGGCAGAATATATTAAAAATGGTGTCTGCCCCTGGATGTATCTCTGGAATCCAATTGACTTAGGTTATCTTGCCGGCCAGACAGCTGAAGCATTAGTTAAAGAAGATATTACTGGAGCAGTTGGAGAATCATTTACAGCTGGTGACTTAGGTCAAAAAGAAGTTATTAAAGCTGGAGACGGAACAGAAATTATGTTAGGTGCACCATTTAAATTTGATGCTGACAATATTGATGAATGGAAAGATGTATATTAAAAACTAATATTTAATCAGTATTAACTGAGAAAATTATATGCTATCAGTTCTAATTGTAGGGCTGATAGCATATTTAATAAATCAAATTTTATTTTTTTAAACTATAATAATCCAAAATTGGACATAAGGAGAATTTAGTATGCAAAATCAAAGTGAATTAAATCAGATTAAAGAAATGGTTTATGATCAGGTAATGGAAGAAGCTGGTTTGGGATATTTTTATAAGTTTATAATGCCAGAAGAAGTTTTAGTTGGTCCGGGTTGTGTCAGAAAGATTGGTAAAGAAGCAGTAGAATTAGGAAATAAGGCTCTTTTAGTTACTGACAAAGGTATAACTAACCTTAATTTACACAGCTCTACAGTTAGATCCTTAGAAAAAAATGGTGTTCAAATTCATATTTATGATCAGGTTCAGTCTGATCCTGATGATAAAGTAATTATGGAGGGGGTAAGGACAGCCCGTGATAAAAATGTAGATTTTATTGTTGCAATTGGCGGAGGAAGTTCTTTGGATGCAGCAAAGGCAATTTCTTTTATGCTTAATAATCCAGAGCCAATCTCTCAATATGAGGGGGCAGATAAAATTGAAAATCCGGGTTTGCCTTTGATTGCAATTGCAACTACTGCAGGAACTGGAAGTGAAGTCTCAGTTTCTACAGTTGTTACTGACAGCAAGAGAAACAAAAAAATGGTTATCAGCAGTAAATATCTGGTTCCAAAAATTGCGGTAGTTGATGCTGAATTAACTTCCGGTCTGCCAGCTTCAATTACTGCTGCAACTGGAATTGATGTTCTGGTTCATGCAGTAGAGGCTTATTTATCGAAAAATTCAATCACTATTTCTAGAGCTCTGGCAGATCACTCTGTTAAATATGTTGTAGAAAATTTACCGCTGGCGGTTGGTAATGGTGAAAATATTGAAGCCAGACACAGGATGTGCATTGCATCATTAATGGCCGGAATGGCATTTTCCAATGTTGGTCTGGGAGTCTGTCATGCAACAGCTCATCAGCTGGGAACAACCTATAACATTCCCCATGGAGTAGCAAATGCTATAATGCTGCCTGCTGTATTAAAATTTAATAAACTTGTTAGTAAAAAACAGCTGTCAGAACTGGCCCACTCTCTGGGAGCAAAAATAGAGGGGTTGACAGAAAGAGAAGCAGCAGAAGCGGCAATTAAAGAGATTAAATATCTAATTTCTGATTTAGGCTTACCGTCATCTATCAGTGAAATTGGTGGCAGTAAAGATGATTTTAAATCTATGGCTAGAGATGCATTAGATGACCCTACATTAGCCACCAATCCTCGTAAAGCAGATTTAAGTGATATTTTAAAAATTTATGAGAATGCATTTTAATAATAAGGGTGAAAATAATGAAAATCAAAGATCTAAAAGTATATTATTTAAAAGTTCCTTTAAAAAAAGAATTTAAAACATCACTCCGAACAGTAAAAATTGCAGAAGAAATTATAGTTGAAATTGAAACTGACACAGGTGATATTGGATATGGAGAGGCTGCACCAACAGCTGTAATTACAGGAGATATAAATTCCAGTATTAGCGGAATAATACAAAAATATATTAGACCTAAATTGATTGGAGAAAGTATAGGGAATATTGAAAAAATACATTTTTTAATTGAAGAGTCTGCAGTAAATAATAACAGTGCAAAAGCGGCTGTGGAAATGGCAGTTTATGATCTTTTTGCTCAAAAATTAGATGTTCCACTATATAAAATACTGGGTGGCTATAGAAATTCATTGAATTCTGATTTATCCATTAGTGTTAACTCTCCAGCTCAAATGAAAGTTGAGGCACTCCAGGCAGTTAGTGATGGATATCAGGTATTAAAATTAAAAGTGGGTAAAGACTATCAAAAAGATTTAGACCGATTTAGAGCAGTTAGAAATGCAGTTGGTAAAAATATTAAAATTAGACTTGATGCGAATCAGGGCTGGCAGCCAAAAGAAGCAGTTTCAATAATTAGAGCAATGGAAGCAGAAAACTTAAAGCCTGAGTTAATAGAACAGCCTGTTAAGGCAGATGATTATCAGGGTTTAAAATTTGTCAGAGACAGCGTTCTTACTCCAATTATGGCAGATGAAAGTCTCTTTAGTGCCAGAGACTGTCTGCATTTATTAAAAATGCAGGCCTGTGATTTAATAAACATTAAATTAATGAAAGCGGGAGGGATTTATAATGCATTAAAAATTAATGCAATAGCAGAAGCTTATGGGATTGAAGTAATGCTGGGAAGCATGTTGGAGGCAAAAGTTTCAGTTACTGCAGCAGCTCATCTGGCAGCAGCTAAGAAGAATATAACCAGACTTGATTTAGATGCACCATTATATTTGGCAGAAGATCCAGTTGAAGGTGGTATAATTTTAAATGGCAGGCAGATTAGTTTTCCAGACGAGAAAGGGCTGGGAATTAGAAAGTTAAATAATTTAATTGAAATCAAATAAAGCTTAAAAAAACAAATTAATAGTTGCAAAATTTAAAATCTTATGCTACACTAATATACAGAATACAGTACACTGTATTTTATTTTATATCATTGTACAGAAAATTGTATATTAATAAGGAGGTATATTATGTTTTCTGAAATAAAAAGTAAGATGATGTCAAAAATTGGCTTTATAACTTCAATGCTGGCCAGAGATTTCTTTTTAAAAAACGTAGGTGAAAGAATTGATACAATTAGTGGGTATGCTGAACGGTATGGCACCGGTCGCGGCACAGTACAGTCAGCTATTTCATTTTTAACTGAACATCAGGCAGTAGAACTGGAGTCAAAAGGGCACCTTGGAAGCTATATTCTTAGTTTAGATTATCAGTTACTCTGGGAAATTGCAGATTTAGGGATGATTATGGGATTATTACCACTTCCTTATTCACTTCGCTATGAAGGTCTGGCAACTGGCCTAAATAAACAGTTTAAAGCGGCTAATTTTAATTACAGTATTGCCTATACCAGGGGTGCTGAAAAAAGATTAAATGTCTTAAAAGACGACAAATATGATTTCATTGTCTTATCTAAATTTGCAGCTAAAAATTATAATGATAATGATCAATTTGAGATTTTATATGAGTTTGGTTCGGGAACCTACCTTTCCAAACATGTAATAGTATTCTCGGGTCCAGAAAACAAAAAAATTGAAAGTGGAATGAAAATTGGTCTTGACTCGACTTCAATTGACCATAAGGTTTTGACAGAACTTGAATGTCAAAATAAAGAAGTTGAATTTGTAGAATTAACTTACATGAAAATTATGGAGCATATTAAAAATAAAACAATAGATGCAGCAATCTGGAATTATGATGAAATTAAAAATCTGGATAATATAAACTTTACTGATCTGCAGCATCAAAGCTCTATTAAGAAAAATAAAGAAATTAGTAATGCAGTTATTTTGGTCAATAAAAACAGCAGAATGATTAAAAGAATTTTAAGCAAAACTATTAATCCTGAGTCAGTTATTGAAGTTCAAAAAGAAGTTTATGATCACAAATTAATTCCGGAGTATTAGGAGGAAAAAAATGGAGCAGAAATTAAATGAGCGTCTGGAAATTCTGGTACAGGGTAAACAGCTGGAGCCGGAATTGAAAGTGAAAATTGTTAATTTATTAAAAAAATTTGAATCTGATTTTGCAGTTGAGATGACAAGTGAAAATGCTGCTATGCTGGTAACTCACCTGCCAATGGCCTTGATGAGAATAAAAAGAGGAGAAGAGGTTGAAGATTTAGATGAAGCGATCTTAGCAGAATTAAAAAAAGAGGTTTACTATTCTAAATGTATTGAATTTATCCAAAAAATAGAATCTGAAACCGAAATTGAAATTCCCTCTGGAGAAAAAAACTATCTGGCATTACATTTTTGTAATTTAATCAAACAGGAAAGGAGGGAATAAAAAATGAAAATTGTTGTTGGAGGTCAGGTTGACCGTCAGGAAATAGCAAATAAGATAAAGGAAATAGCTGGTGAAAAAGTCGAAGTTGAGATTATGGATGATATTCAGGCAGCTACAGCCATTAAAACTGGAAATGCTGACTATTATTTTGGTGCCTGTCATACAGGAGGTGGAGGAGCGCTGGGAATGGCAATGGCTATTTTAACTAATGCAAAATGTGCCACTGTCTCTATGCCCGGGCGTGGTCCTAAAGCTGAAAAAATAAAGGAAGAAGTAAAAAATGGTAAGGTAGCCTTTGGATTTACTGCTGATCATATCGATAAAACTGTAACACTTTTATTGAAAAATATTTTGAATTAAATAAACATATCAATTTAAACGAGGAGTGTATAAGATGCAGACAATTTTGATGGCATTAATGGGAGGACTGGCAGCAATACTCACCAATAAGGGAATTGCAGTATTCAATGATGGGCTTCGCCCAATTATTCCTGAACACGTTGAAGGAAGAATGAGTAAACGAGATCTGGCGGCGACTTCGTTTGCGATGAGTTTTGGTCTGGTAATTGGATTTGGAATTCCTTTTAGTTTATCAGCTAATATACTTTTAATACATAGTATTTTACTCGGTACAGATGTTATTGGAACCTGGGCACCGGACGGCAAAAAGGGAATGGTCACTGCTGGTATTGTTGGTGCTCTTTACGGGCTGGGATTAATGTATGGTCTGGAATTTGTAGTTAATATTTTCGAAAAAATGCCTGTTAACTTTTTGAGTGATTTAGGGAAAGTTGGGGATCCGATAGTTGTAGCTTTTGCTGCTTTTCCTGCTTTAGCTACTGCCTATCAGTTTGGGATAAAAAAAGGTGTTTTTAATCTACTGGCAGCCGGGCTTGTTAGACAGCTGGCTGTGACTTTTAGTCCGCTGATGCTGGCTGGAATGGAGGTAAGTATTAATCCAGAAGGTATGGCTCTGATTACTGGAATGCTTATCTTACTCATTTTTGCTACCAGAGAAAAAAGCAGTAATACCAATGTTGGCGATCTGGTTTCAGTCTTTAGTGAAAGAGTTGCTAGAATCAAGAAAAATTTACCTATGCTGGCTGTAATGGGAGCTTTAGTGGCGGCAGCAACTGCCTATCAGATCTTGGCTGGAGATCCAATTTCACTTAATCTCATGAAAGAAGGGGCTTTAAACGAAGCTGCCCTGGCAGCACTGGCTCGTGGAGTTGGATTTATACCTTTAATTGCAACTACAGCTATTGCAACAGGTGTTTACAGTCCGGTTGGAATGACATTTATCTTTGCTGCAGCTTTATTTATTAAAAATCCACTACTGGCAGCAATTGCTGGTGCAGTAATTATTTCTTTAGAAATACTGTTCTTAGATAAACTGGCAGGTCTGCTGGATAGGTTTCCTGGAATCAAAAAAGCTGGTGATAACATTAGAACAGCAATGTCTAAATTGCTGGAAGTAGCTCTTTTAGTTGGTGGTATGAACGCAGCTAATGCAATTATACCTGGCTTTGGTTTTCTTTTTGTAGCTGGTTTATATATTTTAAATGAAATCGGGGATCAGCCAATTGTAAGAATGGCAGTGGGTCCAACAGCAGCTATTTTAGTTGGAATTATAGCTAATATCTTTGTTCTACTTTCGATTAGCTTTTAATTTATTTTGTTTAAGTAATTAGAAATTAATATTCAGGGGGCTCAATGCCCCCTGCTTTAAAAATAAGGAGTAAAAATGAAAAAAATGTCTGATTTAGAGAAAAAATATATTAATGCCCTGCACAGCAGTTCTAAAGCTGTGGTTTATCATAATCATAAAATTAAGGATAAATTTAAAAAGTTGAGTAAATCAAAAAATGACAATTATCTGTTGGGAGTAAAAAACACCTCACAAATATCAAAAGAATTAGTGGATAAATTAACTGAGGATCAGACTTTCCTATTACATACAATTGATAAGATGGCTCGTGGTGGAAGGGCTGTTGATCCTGAGCTAATAAATCCCCTGACAATGCGGATAATGACTGGTTCCAGCAGTGGAGGCTGTCTTAATATTCTTGAAGGAATTAATGATCTGGCTCTGGGTACAGATGGTGGGGGATCAGTTCTGGCTCCAGCGGCAGCTACCTCTCTTTATTCCTTAATGGCTAAAGGAATGGGAATTCAGGGCAATTGCAGCCGAATTTCTACTGATAATTTAGAGTTTAGACCGGGAATTGGTTTTATATCCCATGATTTTAAAATCTGTACTCTGGCATTAAAAAAATTACTTTCAGAAAAAGAACTTGCTTTAGCAGAAAAATCAAATTTAGATGAGCTGACTGTTGCTTTACCGGAAACGGAAACTGTTATATTACCGCATGGAGAAGATATGGCAGCTTTAACTGCTGAGATAGAAGTTGAGTTAAGTGATTATCAAGTGAATCGGATTAAGCTTGCAGGTAGTGAAAAGCGTAAAAAGGCAATAGAAATTATAAAAAAGACTTTTAATGAGGGAAATGAGATTATCATAACTGCAGAAGGTCCAATTGATTATTATGGCTATGGTGATTCGGTTGCCGGTAGTTTTAAAATTGCTGACTTCAGCCAGAAAAAAAGCGGTAAATATTTAATGAGAGCTGCTAATCTGGTTAATGCTACAGCGATCAGCATTCCTACTGATAGATTGGGAGTTGCTTTAATTTTGCTTGCCAGGCCTGGTATTAAAAGTGGTTTTAAAGTCATTAAACTGGCAGAGAAGCTGGCTAAAAATTATAAAAGACCGGAGCTTTTTACCCGATATTTTCTTGAAAACTATAGGAAATCAGAAAATAATTTTTTAGGAGCTGATAATTTTGATCAATATTTTAAATAAAGAGATAACTCCAGCCGAAATGGGCATTACCATGTACCATGAACACTTAACTATAGATCTTTCGGATCAAAAAAAGGACTTGGATGCCAGGCTTGGTGGAGAAGAACTAGTTGAAGATTTAAAAATAGTTAAAAAGGCTGGTGTCAAAACAATTGTCGAATTAACAAATATCGGAATGGGCAGGGATATAGACAGACTGGAGTTTTTAGCGTCAGTTTTTGATTTTAACATTATTGCCAGTACCGGTTTTTATAAAGAACCATATCTGCCTGGCTTTTTCTATCAAAAAAATAGAGAGCAGTTAGCCGAACTAATGATCAGCGAAATTAAGGATGGAATTGATGGTACTAATATTAAGGCTGGAGTAATAGGTGAGGTGGGTACCAGTCAGAAGGTGACTGATGCTGAAAAAAAATTACTGCAGGCAGCTGCACTTGCTCAAATAGAAACTGGAGTTCCAATTATTACTCATCTAACCCTGGGATGCTGTGGTTTTGAACAGCTTAAAATATTAAAAGAGGCAGGGGCGGAATTATCTAAGCTTGCACTCAGTCATTTAGATTTAGCAGCTGATATTAATTATGTTTTGCAGCTGGCAGAAAAAGGTGTATTTATCGGAATTGATACTATTGGTAAGCTTCAATATCAGAGTGATGAGTTTAGAATTAAGTTGATTAAAGAACTGATTAAAGCTGGCTATGAGGAACAGATTTTACTTTCAACTGATATTACTCGTCTTTCTCATTTAAGTGTAAATGGAGGTCACAGTTATCAGTATCTTTTCGAAGAATTTATTCCAAAACTTAAGCAAGCAAATGTAAGCAGAGATTTGATAGATAGAATTATTAGGGATAATCCAGCAAAATTATTTTCTTAAAGGGAGGTTTTAATATGCAGATATATCCTCTTAAATCACTAAGTATCGCTGAAGCAATCAAATTACAATATAAACTGGTAGATTCAATTCAGCGTGAATTTAAGGGCAGAGAACTTTTAAATGGGGGAGATTATGGGCTTGATCCAGAATTTAAAAAACCACGTTTTACAGCTAAGGTTGAAAATGTACTGGCAGATTTTTTTGCTGCCGAAAGAGCACTCTTAGTTAGAGGGGCTGGAACTGGTGCGATTCGTTCTTTTTTTAATGCCAATCTGGAGGTTGGGGCTGAAGTTTTAATTCATCAGGCTCCGATTTATCCAACAACAGAAGTTACATTTAAAAGTATGGATTTAAAGATAACCAAATTTGATTTTAACAGTTTAAATAAAATAGCTGATCAAAAACTGCTGCCGGACAAAGATTTTGCCGCTGTATTAGTTCAGCATAGTAGGCAGAAAATAGATGACAGTTATGATTTTGCTAAAGTTATAGAAATTATAAAGACTAAATACCCGGATACTCCTGTTATTACAGATGATAATTATGCTGCAATGAAGGTCGATCAGATCGGAGTAGAAGCTGGTGCTGATTTAAGCACATTTTCATTATTTAAACTGCAGGGCCCTCCAGGGATTGGACTGCTTGTCGGTAGCAAAAAATATCTTGATAAAGTTGAATCCATTAATTATTCAGGTGGCAGTCAGGTCCAGGGAACTGAAGCTTTAGCAGCACTGCGTTCACTGGTCAATACACCTGTTAGTCTTGCTGTACAGGCTCAGACTGTAGAAGAACTTAATCAGCGACTGCAGCAGGGAGAAGTGGCTGCTGTTAAAAACGCTTTTATTGCAAATGCTCAGTCAAAAGTTGTAATTCTAGAATTTGACAAACCAATAGCCAAAAAATTTCTAGAAGCAGTTAATGAGCAGGGTGGAGTTCCCTATCCAGTTGGTTCAGAATCTCGCTATGAGATTGGAGCTATGTTTTATAGAATTTCAGGAACTTTTCGAAAACAGAATCCAGAAGCCGAAAAATTTATGGTACGGATTAATCCGATGCGAGCAGGTGCTGATACCATAATTAGAATTATTAATCAAACCATATCCTCTTTAAAAAGGTAGGTATAATTATGTTTTTAGAAAAAATGCAGAAAAGAAATCCAGAATTAATAGAAAAAGCATTGTATTTACATCAAAATAATATTTTAGAACCAGATACATATATATTAGATTTAGATCAGATCCAGGCTAATTCAGCCTTAATGGCAGAGACAGCAGCAGAGAATAATTTGAAGCTTTATTTTATGAGTAAGCAGCTGGGAAGAAACCCTCTGGCAGCTCAGGCAGTAGTAGAAGCAGGTATCAAAAAAGCAGTAGCAGTTGATCCCTGGGAGGCCAGAACTCTAGCGCAAGCAGGAATTCAGCTTGGCAATGTAGGACATTTAGTTCAGGTTCCAACTTCTATGCTGGAAGAAATGATAGCTTATGAGCCAGAGATTATGACTGTTTACAGTCTGCAGAAAGCAGAACAGATTTCCAAAATTGCCCTGAGGCAGAATAGAGTACAACCAATAATGATCAGAATTTATAGTGAGAATTCTTTTAACTATAAAGGTCAAGTGGGGGGGTTTGATCTTAAAAATTTAGAGAAGTATATTCCTCGTTTAATAGAATTGGAAGGTGTTGAAATTAAAGGAGTGACAGCCTTTCCCTGTCTTTTATTTAATTATAAGAAGCAAAAAATTGAAACGACTCCTAACTTAGAGTTGGTAATTAAGACAGCAAAAATTTTAAATGATAAATATGGGCTGACAATTGAGCAGTTAAATACGCCAAGTGTCAGCTGTCAGAGTACAATTCCAATACTGGCTGATGCTGGAGCAACTCATGGAGAACCAGGTCATGCGTTGACTGGAACTACTCCCTATCATGCCTATCATGATGATGGCGAAAAACCAGCAATGATATATATATCAGAAGTATCTCATATTAAAAAAAGTCAGGCTTATACTTTTGGTGGTGGTTTTTACAGTCGTTCTCATCTCAAAAATGCTCTGGTTGCTTCCACTAGTGATCAAAACAGCCGGCGGATTTATCCCGCTTCTCAACCGGAAGCAGATATGATTGACTATTATGCCTCATTGGAAAATATAGACCAAAAATTAAAAGTGGGAGATACTGTTCTTTATGCTTTTAGAACTCAGATTTTTGTAACCAGATCCCGGGTTGCTGTTATTAGTGGAATCCAGCATGGTAAGTTAAAACTGCAGGGAATATATAGCAGTCAGGGCCGGTTAATAGACAAAAAAGGAGGTCTCAGATTTTGAAGCGAGTAATATTATTAATTCTAGATGGACTTGGGATTGGAGCAATGGATGATCTAGAAGCTCAGCAGCGTTTGCAGGATCAGACTGCTGATACCCTGGGAACTGTATTAAAAAATAATCAGGATTTAAACTTAAATAATCTTAACCAGTTTGGACTGCAGGCTGCCCATAATTTGAGTCATTTAACTTCAAAAAGTTCAAAAATACAGAAAAACAATTTAGAAAGTACTTATAATAGAGGTAATACAGAATTTGAAATCGAAAATCTTAAGGCGGCTTATACTTATGCTGCTTTAAGTTATGATGGTGCCGATACTTTTATGGGACATCAAGAAATAATGGGTTCCAGTCCAACTCATCCTAAAATACAACCATTTAGAGAAGTACATAAAAAAGTAAAGTATGCACTCGAAAAAAAGGGGTACCAGGTTAAAATACCTGAGCCAGACCATCCTTACCTGCTGGTTAATCAGAAAGTAGTTGTTGCCGATAATATTGAAGCAGATTACGGGCAAATCTATAATGTTAGTGCTTCTCTAGAAGAAATTGATTTTAAGGAGATACTTAAAATAGGGAAAATAGTTAGAGAAACTGTTAAGGTCAGTCGAGTAATTGCTCTAGGAGGAAAGAATACTGATCTAAGGCAGATATTAGAAAGTATTGAAAATGCTAATTCTGAAATTACAGGTGTAAATTCTACGGCCTCGGGAGTTTATGGTGAGGGTTATCGAGTTCTTCATCTGGGATATGGGATTGATTATAATAAACAAATAACTACAATTCTGGCAGAAGAAGGTATAGATGTACGGCTGATTGGTAAGGTTCAGGATGTAATTTATTGTCCGAAAGCAAAGAAAATGTTGCCAGCAGTAGCAACTGAAAAAGTACTGGAACTAATGCAAGAGGAAATGGATGAGTCTGATTCTGGCCTGATAGCCGTTAATGTCCAGGAAACTGACCTTGCAGGTCATCAGCAGTCAGATAAGAAATTTGCTAAAGTTCTGGAAATGGTTGATCAAAAACTGCCTCAGATAATAGCAAGTTTAAGAGAAGATGATCTTTTTATTATTACAGCTGATCATGGTAATGATCCTAATGTTGGTCACAGTCATCATACCAGGGAAAATGTCCCCTTACTGGTGTATCAAAAAAATATATCAGTTGAAGAGTTGAAACCTAGAAAAAGTTTGGCTGATATTGCTGCTACTATTGCAGATTATCTGGGGGTAAAGGCACCAGAAAGTGGTAAAAGCTTTATCTGAAATATTCAGTTTTATTCTACAAATAAATTATTAGTAACTGACTAACAAGCCTTTTAATTTATCAATAATAAATAATCGTCTAAAACCTTCTATTTTTAATTAATAGGGGGTTTTAGCATTTAATAAGAGCTTAAAATAAATATTTTTGAAATATATTTTCATAAAATATAAAATTACTTGAAATATATTTTCAAAAGTGTTAAACTCTTATTAAGAAAAGAAAGAAAATTTTGAATGGAGGTTTAAAGATGAATAATAATTTAGGAGAACTGGTTACAGAATCAGTTAATGAGAACTCCCAAAATATTGATCGAGTCAGTACAGAAAAGATGATAGAAATCATCAATAATGAAGACAAAAAAGTGGCAGCAGCAGTAGAAAAAGAAAAAAATAATATAGCTGCTGCAGTTGATTTGATTGCCCGGGCATTAAAAAATGGTGGTAGACTAATTTATATGGGTGCAGGTACAAGTGGAAGATTGGGGATTTTGGATGCATCAGAATGTCCTCCAACCTATGGAGTAAGCAGTAAATTAGTTCAGGGTTTAATTGCTGGAGGAGAGAAAGCAATTAGAAATTCAATCGAAAATGCTGAAGACAGCAAGGAAGAAGCTGTAGATCATCTTCAGGAGATTGACTTTGGTAAAAAAGATTTTTTAGTAGGAATTGCTGCAAGTGGCAGTACTCCTTATGTAATTGGTGGTCTGGAATATGCTCGTTCTCTGGGAGCTAAAACTGCTGCTTTAAGCTGTAATCCTGGTTCAAAAATAGCAGAAATTGCAGAAATTTCTATAGCACCAGTTGTAGGAGCTGAAGTTGTAACTGGTTCGACTCGTATGAAAGCAGGTACTGCTCAGAAGATGGTTTTAAATATGTTAAGCACAGCTACAATGATAAAATTAGGTAAAGTTTATAAAAATTATATGGTTGATCTTCAGGTGAAAAATAATAAACTGGCTGAAAGAGCTAAAAATATGATTATGGCAGTAAGTGAGGTGAGTTATAAAAAAGCAGAAAATTATTTGGAAAAAACAGATTATAATGTCAAGTTGGCGATTATGATGCTTAATACAGGACTTGAAAAAGAAGAGGCAAAAAAAGAATTAGAAAAGTATGAGGGACATTTAGCTGATGCAATTCAACATAATAAACATTGAGTTAAACTATAAGAATTAGTGTTTTTAATATTATTACACAAGGAGGAGTACAATGAATAATCAAGAGTTGGTTAAAAAAATTGTACAAAAATTGGGTGGAAAAGAGAACATAGCTGCAGCTACAAACTGTATGACAAGATTGCGAGTTGATCTCAAAGATGACTCTGTCGTTGATGTTAAGGAATTAAAATCTGTGGAAGGGGTTATGGGTGTTGTTGAAGATGAAACTCTGCAAATAGTTGTGGGGCCTGGAAAAGCCAAAAAATGTCTGGATATTTTAAAGAGAGATTATAAAATTTCATCTAATTTAGAGGTTGGAGAAGATTGGGAAAAAAATAAAGCTGCTATAAAAGGAGGGCAAAAACAGAGTAAGTTTAAAAGAGCTTTAAAAACTATAGGTAAAATTTTCATCCCTCTGATTCCTGCTATTATAGCAGCCGGTATTTTTAATGGATTTGCTGGTTTGATTACAAATTTACAGAATACAGGAAGTTTAGCTACTACTGATTTTTGGAACTTTATTCAGCTGCTTTTATCTTTACTTGGTGGATCGTTCCTCGGTTATTTAGCGATTTTTACGGGTATTAATGCTGCCAAACAGTTTGGAGCAACTGAGGGTCTTGGCGGTATGGTAGGAGCTCTAACAGTAATGGGGCAGATTACTAATATTTCTCAAATTTTTGGAATGTATGACACAGAAGTACCGCTTAATTCAATTTTAACAACCGGAAAAGGGGGAATAATTGGAGTTATCATTGGAGTATATATTCTTTCATTAATAGAAAAAAAGGTCAGAAAAATGATTCCGGATGTTTTAGACTTAATTGTAACTCCAGTTGTATCGATGCTCATTATGGCTCTGGCAATGATTTTTATTATTATGCCTTTATCAGGAGTTATTTCTGACTGGTTGGTGGGAGGATTAACTCTTCTTGTAGCTTCTCAAAATCCATTTGTCAGTGTAATTTCTGGTTATGTACTTGCTGCAGTATTTTTACCAATGGTTTTACTTGGTCTTCATCACGGATTAATACCTCTGTATGCTATTCAACTTGAAAATATGGGTGGTGTTTCATTATTTCCAGTACTGGCAATGGCGGGAGCCGGTCAGGTTGGAGCAGCGATTGCTATTTATCTTAAAGCAAAAAAGACAGATAATAAAAAACTAAAGCAGATTATTTCTGGTGCTTTACCAGCGGGGATACTGGGGATTGGAGAACCATTAATTTATGGAGTGACTTTACCTCTTGGTAAGCCGTTTATTACAGCTGGTCTGGGAGCTGGTTTTGGTGGAGCGTTTGTTATGCTACAGAATGTAATGGCAGGTGCCTGGGGACCTTCAGGTATTACAGCAATCCCTCTAATGAAACCTGGTTCAATGCTCAGTTATTTCATGGGACTTGTGATTGCCTATATTGGTGGTTTTGTAGTTACTCATTTCTTTATTAATGACGAAGAGGTTGCTCAGTTAAAGTAATAATTTAGTTTATGGCTCCCCTTATTAACGGGGAGCTTTTTATTCTTTTACTTTTTATCTTTAATAAAAAGGAGCATAAAAATATGTTAGGTATTTCAGTTTATGCAGGTTTAAATTTAAGTTTAGAGGAAAATATTAATTATCTGGAAGAAGCTAGAAAATTAGGAATTGAAAATGTTTTTCTTTCTTTACACATTCCCGAGGTAAATAATAATTTTTTAAAGGAAGCTAAAGAATTAATTTCAGCTATCAATCGCCTTGACTTTAATTTAACTGCAGATATTTCAAAAAAATATTATAATAATCTGGATTTAAGTGAATTTAAATTTGATTCATTAAGATTAGATTTTGGTTTTAACAATCAGGAAATTGCTGAACTCAGTCAAAATAATGATTACCGAATTAATCTTAATGCCAGTACTCTGACAGACTCTGATTTAAAAACAATAATATCTCAGGGAGGTAATCCTGAAAACTTTGAGGCCTGTCATAATTTTTATCCCAGGAAAGAAACGGGTTTATCTGAAGAATTAATATTAAAAAAGAATAATCTTTTAAAAAAATATGACATAAAAATTGGAGCTTTTGTAGCTTCTAATTATAAAAAAAGGCCTCCGATAAAAGCCGGACTTCCTACTCTGGAAAAGCATCGTTTTTTAACTCCACTTATAGCAGGACAAGATTTATTAAAGTTAGGAATTGACAAAATATATATAGGTGATAGTAGAGCGTCTAAAGAAGAATTAAAGAATTTTAGCTCGATTAATAACGAAGTAACAATTATCCCTCTAGATATCATTGGCAGTCTCAGTAAAGAGGAAATGAGGTTGCTAAATTTAGAACATAAAAACCGACAGGATCCTGGAGAATATATTATTAGATCTGAAACAGCCAGAAAAAATAAAAAGGAGAAAATTAGGGGTCATAATAATATAAAAAGATTTAAATATGCAGTTACAATTGATAACTATTTATATCAAAGGTATGAAGGTGATTTACAGATTCTAAAAAAAGAATATCCTGCTGATAAAAAAATTAATGTTGTTGCAGATGCAGGAAAAGCTGCTCCGATTATTGAAAAAATAAAAGAAGGAGATAAATTTAAATTTAAACTTAAAGGTGAGGATTAATGAAGGTAATATTAAAGATTAAAGAGATGTTTAATGATTTTACCACTACTGAGGAAAAAATTGCAAATTATATTTTAAAAAACAAAGAAAAAGTAACTCAATTATCAGTTAATGAACTTGCCCAGGCGGCAGATAGCAGTCCAGCTTCAGTAGTTAGGTTCTGTAAAAAAATTAATTACAAGGGCTATCAAGACTTTAAAATAGCATTAATTAAAGATTTACAGGAGACTGAAAATAATGATAAAGTAAAAGTTTATGATGATATAGCTGTAGATGACCAGGTTGAAGAAATAATGGAAAAAATAGCTCATGATAATTATAAAGTAATTAAAAATACTATTAACTTACTTTCAGTAAACGAAATTGAAAAAGCAGTAAAAGCAATAGAAAATGCAAATAATATTTATATTTTTGGAATTGGTGCTTCCGGACTGGTAGCAAAAGATTTACAGTATAAATTAATGCGGGTCAAAAAAACAGTTATTTATTATGCAGATACTCATGCTCAATTGTCTTCGGCTGCTAATATTGAAAGTAGTGATTTAGCTATAGCTATCTCATATAGTGGTCAATCTATCGAAGTATATGAGGCATTAAAAACTGCCAAGAAGCGGGGAGCAAAAACTATATCTATTAGTAAATATGGAGAAAATCCATTAAATGAAATAGCAGATATCAAACTTCAGGTTGCGGGAAGTGAAAAAAATCTTAGGTTGGGAGCAATTACCTCGAGAATAGCTCAGTTGACCGCTGTAGACATTTTATTTGTTGCTTTTGCCAAAAATGATTTTAGTAAAATAAGCGATTACTTAAGAAATACCCGAGAAAGTGTTGAGCAGTTTAAAATCAAGTAAGGGAAGAAAGGGACTATAAATGAGAAATAAAATTATTTTATCAACAATTTTATTATTTATAATATTATTTTCATCTCTTACTACTTCAGCAGTAAGTCAGGAACAGGAATTCGATATTTTTAATTTCTTAAAATTAGGAGGAGATTTTTTAATGAATTCTAAAATTGCAGAGATGTCTCTGGAAGAAAAGGTGGGCCAGCTTTTTCAGATAGGATTTTCAGGACCGCAGGTTGATTCAGAAATAAAAGATATGATTGAAAATTATCATATTGGTGGAGTGATTTATTTCAGCAGAAATATAGAGAACCCAGCTCAGACTGCAGAACTTTCAAATCAGCTGCAGGAACTGGCAGTAAACTCCGGGGCAAAGCTGCCGCTTTTTATTTCGGCAGATCAGGAAGGTGGTACAGTTACTAGATTAAAAGGAGCCACGCATTTCCCCGGGAATATGGCTCTTGGTGCTGCTAATAATAAAGAATTTGCTTATTTAGCTGGCGAAGCTGTAGGTGATGAGCTAAAAAATTTAGGGATTAATGTTAACCTGGCTCCTGATCTTGATGTGAACAATAATCCTGATAATCCAGTGATCGGAGTCCGTTCGTTTGGAGAAGATCCTAAATTAGTTGCTGAACTGGGAACTTCCTATATTAAAGGGCTGCAGTCAAAAGGAGTTATTGCAACAGCTAAACATTTTCCAGGCCATGGAGATACAGCAGTTGATTCTCATCTGGATTTACCTGTAATCAGACATTCCCGCAGTCGTCTGGAAGAGGTAGAGCTTTATCCTTTTAAAAAGGCAATTGAGGCCGGGGTAGACAGTATAATGACAGCCCATATATATTTTCCGACAATCGAAAAGGAGAAAGGAATACCGGCAACTCTTTCTAAGGCTGTTTTAACTGATTTATTGAGGGAAGAACTTAATTTTAAAGGTTTAATTATTACTGATTGTATGGAAATGAATGCAATAGTCAATACTTTTGGTACTGTAGAAGGAGCTGTCAAAACAATAGAAGCTGGGAGTGATACTGTTTTAGTATCTCACAGTTACCAAAAACAAAAAAAGGCAATTAATGCTGTGATTAAAGCAGTAAAAAACGGAAGAATTAGCGAAGAGAGAATAAATCAGTCTTTAAAGAGAATTTTAAGCCTAAAGGGTAAGAGAATCAGTCTGGCAGAGCTTAAAGAAGCAGATGAAAATAAAATTAATTTTGCAGCTCATCAAAAAATTGCCAGAGAAATTGCAGAAAATGCAGTAACAGTGGTTAAAAATGAAGGAGTTCTGCCTCTAAAAAATATTGAATCAAAAAAGATCAGTGTAATTGACTTTGAAATGGGGCGAGTTTCTTTAGCTGAAGATGACGATAAAAAAAGAAATTTGTTTTTAAAATATTTACAGGAAGAATTAAATAAGGTAGAAAATATAACTTTACAAGAGGGACAAACGATTACTGTTAATAATAATAAAATAATTGACAGTGATTTAGTTATTGTCTGCACCTATAATGCTGCAGTAAACAGAGACCAGGCCAGAATCGCAGAAAAATTAGCTGCAAAATATGATGTTTTAGTTCTTGCTCTTCGTAACCCCTATGATTATAAATATCTGAATCAAACTCAGGCATTTATTACAACCTATGATTACAGTCCGGCCAGCCAGAAAGCTGCTGTTGATTTGATAAAAGGAGAAATCAGTGCCCGCGGGAAATTACCGATTAGTATTAAATAAAACAAAAGAAAGAATATTTCTTGACAGAATTACTTATCTATGTTAAAGTTATAAAAAACAATAAAACTTATCGCGAGAGGTGGAGGGACTGGCCCTTTGAAACCCGGCAACCAGCAGTTAGCTACTGCCCGGTGCTAATTCCAGCAGGAAGATTCCTGAGAGATAAGGAGTAAGTAAATTACCCACTCCTACTTTTAGGTAGTGGGATTTTTATTTTTTACAGACTTATTTACAGGCTGCAAGTAGAGTGATCACTCAATTTTATTGTTAATTAGAGAAGAGAAAATTAGAGGAGGAAATTAAATGAAATTCAAATTTGATACTTTAGCATTACATGCAGGTTATGAGGCAGATCAGAACAAAAAGTCAGCAGCAGTTCCAATTTATCAGACAACATCCTATACTTTTGATGACACAGACCATGCAGCAGATTTATTTGCTTTAAAAGAGGCCGGTGATATTTACACTCGAATTCAAAATCCGACTAATTCTGTACTGGAAAAAAGAATTGCTGCTCTAGAAGGTGGAGTAGGAGCTCTGGCAGTTTCCTCAGGACAGGCAGCAGAGGTTATTGCCCTTTTAACTATTTGTAATAATGGAGATCATATTGTCAGCGGCAGTTCGATTTATGGCGGAACCCATAATCTCTTTAAACATACCTTTAAGAATATGGGCATAGATGTTTCTTTTGTTGATTCTGAGGACCCCGAAACTTTCAAAAAGGAGATTAATGAACAGACAAAGGCTCTTTATGTTGAAACAATTGGTAACCCATCTCTAACAGTACCTGATTTTGAGAGACTTGCTGAAATTGCCCACGAAGCAGGAGTACCGTTGATAGTTGATAATACTTTTGCTTCCCCCTATCTCTGCCGTCCCTTTGAATATGGAGCAGATATAGTGATCCATTCGACCACTAAATACATAGCCGGTCATGGGAATTCTATTGGTGGTGTTATTGTTGATAGTGGTAATTTTGACTGGGATACAGGGAGATTTCCTGGGTTGGTGGAACCGGATCCAAGTTATCATGGAGTTAAGTTTCAGGAGGAATTTGGAGAAGCGGCTTTTATCATTAAAGCCAGAGTACAGCTTTTAAGAGATTTAGGCAGTGCTCCCAGTCCTTTCAATTCTTTTTTGACAATTACTGGTCTGGAAACATTAGGCTTAAGAATGGAGCGTCATTCCCAAAATGCACAGGCAGTGGCAGAATTTTTAGCAGCTGACAATAGAGTTGACTGGGTTAGTTATCCAGGGCTTGAAAGTCATGACACACATCATAATGCTAAAAAATACTTAGAAAATGGTAGTGGTGGTATGGTAGCATTTGGCATCAAAGGTGGCAAAGAAGCAGCAGAGAAGTTTATCAATCAGCTTGAACTATTTTTACATCTTGCCAATGTTGGAGATGCAAAATCTCTGGCAATTCATCCAGCTAGTACTACACATCAGCAGTTAAGTGATGAAGATTTAAAGAAAACAGGAATTTCGCCGGAATTAATCAGATTATCAATTGGAATTGAAGATATTGCAGATATTAAAAATGATCTCGATCAGGCTCTAGCAGCATCGGAAAAGTAATGTTAAGTATAAATTAAATATTTGTCTTTAAGTGCCGGGAGAAAGTTTCTCAGTGATTGAATAGGGGAACTTTTTTCCGAACTTGTAAATTAAAAATTTCTAAAAAGATTTTGAGAAGCTAGGAGTGAGAAGAAATGCCAATTAAAATACAGGATGAATTACCAGCAGTAGAGACACTTGAGAATGAAAATATATTTGTGATGAAAGAATCCCGGGCAACTCATCAGGATATTAGATCACTAAAAATATTAATTTTAAATTTAATGCCGACTAAAATAAAAACAGAAACTCAAATTTTGCGGCTGATAGGTAATTCACCTCTGCAGATTGATATTGATCTGATGCATCCGGCCAGTCACAATTCTAAAAATACATCTGAAGAACATCTAATTAAATTTTATAACACCTTTGAAGAAATAAAAAACAATAAATATGATGGAATGATTATTACCGGGGCTCCAGTAGAAACTCTGGAATTTGAAGAGGTAGATTACTGGGATGAGCTTCAAAAAATAATGGATTGGAGTCTGCATCATGTTTTTTCTACTTTTCATATTTGTTGGGGAAGTCAGGCTGGACTTTATTATCACTATGGAGTACCCAAATATCCTTTAGAGGAAAAAATGTTTGGAGTTTTTCCACATTATAAGACTAAAAAACATGTTAAACTGATGCGTGGTTTTGATGATTTGTTTTATGTTCCTCATTCCCGGCATACAGAAATTAAAAAGAAGGATATTGAAAAAATATCTGAGCTTGAAATTCTGGCGGAATCAGAGGAATCAGGTATTTATCTTGTTGCCAGTAAAAATGGCAGGCAGGTATTTGCTACAGGACATTCGGAATATGATCGCGAAAGCCTGCAGGATGAATATCTAAGAGATATTAATAAAGGAATGAAAATTGCACCACCCAAAAATTATTACAGAGATAATGATCCGGAAAAGGAAATAGTGATGCGCTGGCGCAGTCATGCCAATCTTTTATTTGTTAACTGGTTAAATTATTATGTCTATCAGGAAACTCCATTTGATTTGAGTAAACTGGCATAAATCCTGGAAAAAGAAAAGCAACTGCAGAATATAAAGTGAGTTAAATTTTGTAGGAAAAATAATTTTTTAGTTTATTGTAAGAGGAGGAAAAATTAATTAATTTTTCCTCCTGCTGGATTTATTACTCATGGATTAGCAATAAATATCTTTTATTTTAAAGAATCATTTAAGTATTTATCTATGCCAACTGCAGCATCATGACCGGTTTTGATAGCATTTATTACATCTGGCCCCCGGGCAATATCACCACCAGCAAAAAGCCAGTTAACTGAAGTCTGGCTGTAGTCATTAATTTTAATTCTGGGGCCCGCATATTCAATTTCAAACTGGTCATCAATGTAAGAGTTATCACCACCCTGACCGATAGCCTCGATTACCATATCACATTCATAATTTTCAATATCACTGTCATCATAAGTGGGGTTGAAATTCATATCTTCATCAAAAACAGAAACACAGCAGTTTGTACATAAGTGGGCCAGTGAACCATCTTCATTAATTTCAATTTCTTTTGGTCCCCGACCGGGTTTAAAGACTATTCCTTCTTCCCGAGCTTCATCGATTTCTTCCTGGTCAGCAGGCATAATATCCTCAGTTTCCAGAGAAGTAACAGTAATATCTATTTCTCCGTACTTATCTTTTTGGATTCTGGCCATTGAGCGGGCAATATCCATTGCAACATTACCGCCACCTATAACTACCAGTCTTTTAGTTACAGGAACTTCTTTACCGCGGGCAATATCTGCCAGCAGGTTTACCGCCTGATAGACATTATTGTTTTCAGTACCGGGAACTCTGGTACTGCGGCCGTTATGGAGACCGGTAGCTGCAAATACTGCATCATAGTTTTCGTGTAATTCTTTAAGTTCAATATCTTCACCGACTCTGGTATTAAAGACAAAGTTTACTCCCAGACTTTCAATATAGTCAATATCCTTATCCAGGGCATCATAAGGGAGACGATATTCTGGAATACCGTAGCGCATCATACCTCCAGCTTTTTCCTTGCTTTCATAAACAGTGATCTGATAACCCATTACACTTAAGTAGTGAGCAGCAGAGAGGCCGGCCGGTCCGGCACCAACAACCGCAACTTTTTTATTATTCTGTTCAATTTTTTCTGTTCCTAAAACCTGCTTGTACTCTGCAGAATCAACATTGTCAACTGCATAGCGTTTCAGCCAGCGGATAGAGATTGCCTCACCACGGTGGCTGAGAGCACAGACTCCCTCACATTTATGGGTGCAGACCCGACCACATACTTCAGGCAGCGGATTGTCTTCATAAATCTGCTGCAGGGATTCTTCCAGATCATCGTCAAATATTCCCCTGATGTACTGCGGGATATTCATATTAGCTGGACAGGTTTCGGTGCAGATTTCACATTCCACACAGCGGGAAGCTTCTTTTTCTGCCTGTTCTTTAGAAAAACCTTCAACAATTTCTATAAAGGAATCAATTCTTTCTTCAGGCTCCAGCATTTCCATCTCAATTCTTTTTAAATCTAAGAGATCTGAACTTTCATCTCTTAAATAACCAAGGGGATGTTCAACCTGATTAATATCATTTTCAGCAGGTGTAACTATAAATGTATCAGGGTCAAGGTCAATGTAGCTGTAATCACGGCTCATTTCTAAAGAACCTGTTGTACAGACATCAACACAGAGTCCACACCAGCAGCAGCGGCCGTAATCAATCTGCGGTCTTTCACTGCGCTGTCCTTCTTCGGCCGGTACGTCAAGCATTTCTACCATTGAAATAGCATCATTAACACAGACTTCCTGGCAGGTAGAACAGCCTATACATTCTTCTAAATCGTTAATATGAAAACCCCTGTATCTTTTAGCTGCATCATTAGATTCTGCCGGATAGCGGACAGTTTCCGGTTTTTTAACTAAGTTTTTAAAAGCTGTTACAGGAGAGAAGATGCTTTTTTTATCATTAGCCAATTTTTTCACCTCATTAGTCTTCGATTATATTAATTAAAGTTAATTTCTTTTAATAAATTTCATTTCGGGCTGATCAAGATTTACTAAAGAGTAATTAAAAATTTTCAAGACCAGCTTTAGCGGTCAAATTCAGGTGGACAGATCCCCAGGCTTTTGGCCCAGACGGGAACATCAGCAATTCTGGTCCCAGGTAAAAACTCTCTAACTCCATATAAGCCGAGGGGAGTAGAAGCACCTCTAACGTGAACTCGATAGGGTTTTAAGCTGCCGTCAGAGACCATATAATAGCCGTATTCTCCGCGCTTGGACTCGATTTTAACATAGGCGTCACCCTTAGGAATCTTATATTTCAAGCCGTTGCCTAGATCTGCCTGTACAGGTCCGTCAGGAATCTTATTGATCAGCTGTCTGATAATTTTTATACTTTGCAGCATGTCGTCTCTGGCAATTTTTATTCTGTCCCAGGCATCACCATTCTCACCAGTTGGAACCTCAAACTCCACATCATCATAGGCTGCATAGGGCATCATTTTACGGAGGTCATGTGGAACACCATTTGCCCTTAAAACAGGTCCGGTGGCTCCCATTTCTATTGCCTCTTCTTTAGTTATCACGGCTTTGCCCTTCCATCTTTTTTGAGCATTTGGATTTTCAAAAAGCGTCTTCTGCAGATCGGGAAAACGTTCATTTTCGAGTTCGTCCATCAAATCTAGAATTTTATCAAAGGTCTCGTCCTCAATATCCTGCCTCACTCCACCAGGGCGGATATAGATGTGGTAAACCCTGGCTCCAGTAACTTCTTCAAAAATATCTAAAAGATAATCTCTGGTTAAGGTTCCCCAGTGCATTACTGTATACTGACCGATTCCGGCTGCATTACCTCCAATAGAAAAGATATGCCCCTGAATTCTTGCCAGTTCGAGAATTATTGAGCGGATATAGTCAGCCCGGCGGGGAACTTCAATTTCTCCAATTGCTTCAAAGCCCATCGCATAAACCATTTCGTTGATATCCGGTTCTTCAACACAGATTCTGGGAACTAAGGCTGTATTTTTAATCCAGATTCTTTCTTCCATTAATTTTTCAAAACCGCGGTGCAGGTGACCAGCATTGGCCCGGGCAGAAGTTACTGTATCTCCTTCAAATTCGTAGTTGATTCCATAATTTCCCGGTACTCCGGGGTGATTGGGTCCGAAAAATATTTCAGTCTGTGTGTTTTTGTCCATTGTAATCCCTCCATTCGTATTTATCGTTGACAAATTTTCTGGTATCAAAGTCCTTGCGCATGGGAGGGATCTCCTGCCAGTTTTCTAAAATCAACTCTTCTAAATTATCATTACCCTTGAATTTGACACCAAAAAAATCGTGGATATCTCTTTCGTAAAATTCAGCCACCGGCCAGATTTCCTTTGCTGTCTGGAAAATGCCGGGGTCACGTTTAATCCTGGTTTTTAAGCTGATGTTGATCAGGTCGTCATAGGAAAAGAGATGGTATACAAGTTCGAATTCACCTTCATCAAGCCAGTCAACACAGCTGATTGTAGATAGATGCCTGTAGGAATGAGATTTCAAAAAGGAGAGTGCCTGGATAAGCCCCTCTTTTTTAAATTCTACAGAAATATTTTGTTTGCGTTTGATTTCCAGTTTAAGTGGATCAAAATGAGCATTAATTAACTGTAAGAGATCTTTTTCATTTCTCACTGTGTTCTCTGCACCTCCCCTAAAATGGCCTCCTGATTCTGATGGTAAAAATCTAAATTTTCTTCGTAACGTTTGTAACCATCTGCTTCTCCGTTGGCTATCATTTTCTTCAGTTTAAGCAGACCATCTAAAATAGCCTCCGGTCTCGGCATACAGCCTGCAATATACATTTCAACTGGCAGATATTTGTCGAGCTGTTTGATTGTATTATATGAATCCCAGTACATACCGCCGTTAATAGTACAGGAGCCAAAGCCGACCACAAATTTTGGTGCCTGCATCTGCTCATAGGTGTAGATTAAGCGTCTTAGAGTTTTGGTGCTTAGATAACCGGTTACTAATAGTAAATCTGCCTGACGTGGTGTAGCTGCCGGGCCAATACCAAAACGACTCATATCATAGCGAGAAGTCATAGTAGGGGGCAGTTCAATTGCACCACAACCTGTACAGTAGTGAAGCATATTAATCGATTTATTTTGGGCCCAGTCAAGAATTTCCTGCCAGCTCCCTTTAACAAAGTTGTTATTCATTTTAAAACCTCCTGCTTAAATAATTATATATAGTGCCTGTAAAATTGCTATTCCTAAAGGCCACTTCCAGAAAAACTTAATTCCATCTTCAATTCTGAACCTGGGGAAAAGGCTGCCAAACATTGTTGCCAGAACCCAGACAATCAGCATTTTGAAGGTGAAGATCAGAATATTTTCTGCCCCTCCTAAAAAGAGGTTCACAAAAAGGGCTAGTTCGATAATAATTGTAATTGACTTCTGTAAGAGCAGCATCCCTAGATACTTACCACCAGATTCTACAACCGGGCCAGACCCAATCTCCGATGGAGCAATCATAGAATCAAAGGGTTTTTTGCCCATCATTCCAATTAGCACCACAAAGGCAACTGCAGCCATCAGCGGATAGGCAAAGAGATTCCAGTTTAAAAAACTTCCAGCCTGGGCCTGCATCAGCCCCCAGACAGAAGATGTCTGGTATCTATAGATCAGCGCAAATAAAATGACCAGATAGGGCAGTTCATAACCTAACATCTGCATTAAGGCTCTGGAAATTCCAACTGAAGCCTGAGGATTACCAGAACCAACAGTTCCCATTGCCATTCCGAGAGAAGCAATTGCTAAAAGATAGATTACCAGGATTACAGTTCCCTCCATTGAATAGAGCTGCCAGCTGCCAAGGGGAATAAAGAATAAGGTTGCAATCACTCCCCCGAGAGCCATAATCGCACCGAAGTCAAAGATAAATCCGTGAGTTATAGCATCTTTTCCAAATAACTTTAAAACATCAAGATAGGGCTGATAAACAGGAGGACCATATCTTTTTTGAATCCTGGCCACAATTTTACGGGCAATGCCCATAAAGAGCAGTCCAAGAGCCATTGAAAAAACTGTGATTAGAACAAAATGTCCGATTCTATAAATTATATCTATCATATTATCCACCCCACTGCAGCTAGAATAACAAATAATAAGACTGAATAAAGAGCATAGTTCTGCAGCTTACCGGCTGCAAGAGCTCTTCTTAAGCCCTCACCACTTCTAACCAGATTTTTAGTTAAAGTTTCATAAAAGTCAGTTAAACTTTTAGCTGCTAGATTATCAAATAATCTATCAAAAGGCCTATAATATTGATAGGCATAATGATAACTTTCAGCATCTGTAATATATTCACCAGAACTGTAGGTGTCCAGCAGACCAACCAGTTTAGATTTTTTAGCAAAACTAAAGAGCAAGAGTGCTATGATAAATCCAGCTGAGAAGATATTAAAGATTAAAAGAGAATTCCAGGCTCCATTTGCTCCCTGAATACTGTAGAGAGTATAGTTAACAGTTTCTATACCTAAATAGCCAGAAATTTGATTGATAATATTCATCTGAATTCCTGGAAAAACTCCAAATAAAACGATTACTAAAATCAGGATCAGCATAGGTATTTTCATCAACAGAGGAACCTCTTTAATATTCTGATGCTGAGGTTTTAACTGACCTAAAAATACAGTGCTTAAGGGCTTAAAGACATACATAAAGGAGGCTATACTGCCGAAAAAGGCAGCAATTGCCAGAAATAGATATCCCTTTTCAATTAAAGCCTGATAGATAACCCACTTGGAGATAAAGCCGTTTGTAGGTGGAATACCTGCAAGAGCAATAATTGCTGTCAAATAAGCAGCAAAGGTCAGCGGCATTCTAAAGATCAGGCCACCCATCTCATACATTTTAGTTGTTCCAGTTCTGTAAATTACCGCAGCCAGAGCCAGAAAGATAGTTGATTTAAAGATTAAGTGATTCATTAGATGCAGCATTGAGCCGCTAAATCCTAAAGGAGTTGCGATTGCAATTCCAATAATTATATAGCCCATTTGAGAAATAGAGGAATAAGCTACTAATTTTTTCATATCTTCCTGTCTGATGGCGAGTATTGTTCCTGTAATTATTGTAACTGCTCCCAAAAGAGCAAATAAATAACTTAAAAGCGGCAGTCCACGGTAAGCGATAGTATTTTCTATTATTTTAAAGAAGGAAAGCTGATAGAAAACAACGATCATTCCATAGATTCCTATTTTAAGCATCATTCCAGAAAGAAAAGGAGAAAACTCTTTGGGCGCATTACCATGAGCATCCTTAACCCAGATGTGAAGAGGGAAGATACCGGCTTTGACTATAAAGGGTAAGCTGATAACTAAAAGCAGCATAATTGACTGAGCTGGAGAATTAGCCACTAAAAATTCAGCTGCAGAGTCAAAGGCAAAGCTTCCTGTCTGCTGAAAGATAAAAATAGAGGCCATTAAAAATGCATAAGCTGCTCCGGCACTTAAAATAATGTACCTATAGGCTGCTTTTCCTGCCATTTTCTTTTTCCCGGCTGAGATCAGATAAAAGGAAGTCCAGGTCATTAACTCCCAGAAAATAAAAAGAGTTAAGAAATCACGGGCAAAAACAATTCCAATCATACTACCGATAATGATTAGAAAGTTTAAGTTGAAAACAGAAGAGAACTTAAAATTCTCCTGTGAGTTAATAGAAAATAAGGCAATTAAAATCGAAATTGCTGCTGTCATGACTGCAAAGAGCCAGGAAAGCGGATTAACTGCCAGTAAAAAGTCAATTTTATATCCCATTAAACTAAGATTAAAGCTTTGAGTTATATCCCATCTGCCATATAATGCAGTCAGACTTAAAAGTAAATAAGCTGAAACTAAAGCTGTAATAACTGCTCCAGCTTTTCGATTCCTCTTATTTAAAATATAGGCTATAAAAGCTGCTGCAATCGGGATGAATATATAATTTGTCAGCACTTACATCCCTCCTAAAACTGTCATAATATAACTACCATTGTTGATAAGTTCTGCTGCCGCTTTTTCCAGGGGGTCAGCAATTAGCTGGGGATAAATTCCCAGGCCGAAAATCATTAGAGTCAGTAAAACAACCGGTATAGTAATTACAGCTGTTTTTTTAACTTCAATTTTTAAATCTTCAAAATATAATTTCTGTACTACTTTTAAATAATAGGCAATTTCTATCACGGCAGCCAGCAGTATTAATACTGTCAGCAGAAATTGATCTGCATTTAAACTGCTGCTGATAATCATAAACTTACTGATAAAGCCATTCAAAAATGGCACACCAAGTATCCCCATGGCAGCAATGGTAAAGCCAAAGGCTGCAGTTTTCTTTTTGCTGCCCAGACCGGCTAAGTCGTCTATGTTTTTACTGCCTGCTGCTGAGATTAGAACTCCAGCACTGATAAAGAGCAGAATTTTTAAAATTGAATGATTGACCAGCTGAAAAAGTCCAGCTCTAACGGCTCCCTCAGTTCCCAGACTGATTACTGCTACAATCAATCCCATCTGGGCTAAACTTGAGTAGGCCAGCATTCTTTTAATATTTTTTTGCTGATAGGCTATCAGTTCACCTAAGATTAAGGTGATGGCCCCTAAATAGAGCAGATAATTTAAAAATGATTGAGCAGGAAAAAGGGTGAAAAATATTCTAGCCAAAGCATAGATTCCTGCTGCTGAGACTGCTCCACTCATAATTCCGCTAACTGCTGTTGGAGCTTCAGTATAAAGATCAGGCACCCAGAAGTTAAGCGGGAATAATTCTGCCTCAATTCCGACTCCGATTAAAAATAAGAGTGCGATTGTCTGTAGTAAGAGAGGATTAATCAGGCCTGCTGAAGCTGCTATTTCAGCCAGGTTAAGACTGCCGACTGCTGAATAGGTAAATCCTATTCCAAGCAGCATAAAAACTGAGCCGATTCCCCCGATGACTAAATATTTAAAGCTGGCTTCGTAGCTGTCTCTGCCGGCAAAAGCAGTTAAGCTGTAGGCAGCAATACTTGTAATTTCAATAAAAACAAAAAGGTTGAATAAATCACCGGTCATCACCATTCCACTGGCACCGGCAGTTATCATTAAAAATAAAAGGTAGAATTTATCATCAAATTTATAATCCTGAGTTAAATTATATATTGATAGTATAAAGGCACTACCGTTGATTAAAAACGCTGCCAATAAGGCCAGAGGTCCTACATAGAGATTAATTGCCAGAGGAGCCTGCCAGCCGCCAAGTTCTATTATTATGGCTGAATCCATAATTTGAGAAAAATTTGCTGTCAGAACTAAAAGATTAAAGGCTGTTGTTAAAAGAGCTATAACCTTTGGCAGTTTTTGATTAAGCATTTTAAAAATTGGCATTGTAAAAGACATAAGTAGTGGTATTGCTATAATTAAAGTAAGGTTCACCATTTTAACCCCCTTATTTTTGAGATATCAAGGGTAGAAAATTTATCATATATTTTAATTACAAGTGCAAGTCCAAGACCGAGCACAGCTGTTCCAATTACAATTGAAGTTAAGACCAGAGCCTGTGGAATTGGATCAACAAAAGCAGCTGTATTTGTCTGAACAACAGAATTTAAGATCGGTGCATTTGCTGCTTTAACATAACCGAGAGCCACCAGCATCAGGTTAACTCCGGTATCCATTAAAGCAAGTGAAATCAGAATTTTTATCATGTTCTTTCTGGTTATTACTCCATATAGTCCTATTAAAATGAGAAGTATTGATCCTCCAAAAAAAGACCACTCCTCCAGGAAGTTGAGCAAAGTAATCACATCCTTTATAAAATTTAAACTTTATTTTTTAAAATTTGGCCGCAGTTAATTAAGCTTCAATTAGACTTTTAACTATATTAGTTAATTCTGCTCCTACTTTAAAGGCAATGGCTGTATAAATAACTGCAATTGTTCCTCCGCTGAAGAGCTCTCCAACAGTGCCAGTTGCCAGAAAGTTTTCTAAAAAAGAGCCTCTTGTTATCAATCCATACAGTCCGAGGCCTACAAATACTATCCCGGCTGCACTTTCAACAAGAGTGATGCTTTTTTCTTTAATTTCAAATTTATAATCGGCAAGCATTTTAAGTAAAAAAGCAGTTGCTATTACTGCTCCTCCCTGAAATCCTCCACCAGGGCTTAAGTGGCCGTGAATAAAAATATAGGCGCCTGCTAATAAGAGCAGAGGAAAGATAATTTTAATTCCAGTATTTAAAATCAAAGAAGCTTCTTTGGCTGCAAATCTACTTTTCTCACTCTTTTCTAAGTTAAGCACAATTGCAATTCCTGCTGCTGCCAGAAATAAAACTGTGATCTCACCTAAGGTATCAAATGATCTGTAGTTTGCTACTACTGAGGTAACAATATTAGCTGAGCCACTTTCTAAATTAGAACTTTCCTTATAAATAACTTTCTTGCTGTCAGAATTAACATTCTTATTTATATAACGGCTGGCTGTTCTATTACTTAGATCTGCCTGTCCAAATTTATTTATCGTAATTTCTCCAGCTGCCGGAACAATGGTAAAAGCCTGAAAGATAATGAAAGCAAAGACGGCTACAATTATTAAGGCCAAAAAGTTTCTAAACTTCACTCACTTTTCCCCCTTTCAGTTTTATATAAGGCGAGTACAAAAATTGCTGTTGTTAACCCGGCCCCAATTGCTGCCTCTGTCATTGCGACATCAGGTGCTTTTAAAAAATAAAATAGAACTGAAGCGATTAAGCTGACCAGACCGGCAGCTATAATAGAATTTAATAAGTTATCAAAAAATAAGGCTGCTAATGCAGCAATAATCATAATTAAAATTAAAAAGCTAGAAATTAGAGGCATTCTGATCACTGCCTTTCTTATTTAAATAATTTTCTTGATATTTATCCTGAGCTGTTATTTTATCAACTGCAATTCTGCTCAGTCTGGCAGCACGAGCTATAGCATGACTGCCAATTGGATTTGTCATTAAGATAAAAATAGCAATAATTAATGTTTTTAAAAACCAGTCAGTCTCAACCATACCTACTCCTATAATAGTAGATAAAGCTCCTAGAGTTGTTGCTTTTGTTCCTGCCTGAAGTCGGTTGTAAACATCCGGCATTCTCAATAAGCCTAAAGCCCCTAAAAAGAGAAACAAAGTTCCTAAGAAAATTAAAATATAGCCTAAAGTATTGATAATAATCAAAATTAACCTCTCCCTTCAAGATAGCGGGCGATAACAATTACTCCTGTAAAAGAAAGTGCCGCAAAAACAAAGGAAATATCCAGATAAATATGATTTTTAAAAAATAGTGCCAGAACTACCAGCAGAGAGCTTATTATAGTTGTTACTGTATCTAAAGAAACTATTCTATCAGCTGGAGTTGGGCCTTTGAGCATTCTAATAACTGCAATCAAAACTGCAGCAGAAATAATTATGAAGATATAATTTAACATTAAAAGACCCCCTCCAATAAATTCTCGAATTTTTCAGAAATTAGTTTTTTCTGTTCTGCTGGATCAGTAGTACTGAGATCAATCCAGTGAATATAAAGACTGTCATCGATTATATCTACTGTCAGAGTTCCAGGAGTTAAAGTAATAGAGTTTGCCAAAAATAATTTGGCCCTGTCTGATTTGAGATTGGTTTTAATCTCTACAATTCCTGGATTAATTGGTAGAGAAGGATCAATAACTCTTTTTGCTACATCAAGATTTGCTTTCAGCATTTCCCATAAAAAAACAGGTATATACTTTATAAAAGCAAATATCCTGCTGATAATATTATTCTGAGTTTTTTCTCTGCTAAAACTCTGATATGTAAAAAGTGATAGCAGCAGAGAAACAACTAATCCAGTTAATAACTCTGACTGCTCAAGTGATGAAGTATAGGCAAGCCAGAAGAGGAAAAAGAATGTTGTGCTGAATAAATATCTTTTTAAATTCTGCAAAAGAAAACCTCCTTTAATAAAGTTGATGAAAATACTATGAGATTTTTTTCATAAATTTAGTGAAAAAAATAATATTTTATAATATACCTCCCCCTTTGCAAATGTTTTGACAACTTATATCTATATATTATGATATTACGATATAAAAGTCAACATAAAATTATTATTTTTCTGAAAATACTCAAATACTCCTGTCAGAAAATTAAAGTTTCTAACAGCAGTATTATAAAAAGCCTAAATTTATTTAATTTTTTTAACGGATTCTCTCTCTATTAATTCTGTAGGAATAACTGATTTAGTTGATTTTTTTTCTGGATTTTGAATCCGGTCAAATAATTTTCGAGCAGCTTCCTGGCCCATTCCTTCTTTGTCCACCGAAATAGTGGATATTTTTGGGGTTGTAAAAGCAGTAAGTTCAATATTATCAAAGCCAATTATAGAAATATCTCCTGGTACTTCCAAACCATATTTATTAAAAGCCTGAATAAGACCAATAGCAGTTGCATCATTGGCAGCAAAAATAGCTGTTGGCAGTTCTTTTTCTCTTAAAAAAGATTTGGCAAGTTCTTTACCCATATTTTGACCAAAATCTTCTTTTATTTTAATAAAATTATTATTAATATCTAAATTATTTTCAATCATTTCTAATTTGTAGGCTTTATATCTTTCATTAAAACTGGGATGAGAATTGGGTCCACCAGCATAACCAATTTCTTGATGGCCCATTTTAATTAAATATTTAACAGCCTGCATAGCTCCATTATAATTATCTGAAACTATTGAGTCCATAATAGGGGAACTCAAATAGTTATCAACTAATACAGTTGGAAATTTCAATTCTTCTATTGCTTTAATCATGTCAGTATTAATATCGGCACCGGCCAGGATAAGTCCATCAACTTTGTTCTGACTGATTATTGCAGGAATTTCTTTGCTTTTTAGATCCTCAAGCTTAATTGTTGAAAAGAGAAGATTATAATCATAATTTTCTATTTCAACTTCCACTCCTGCTATAACTCTTGTGTAAAAAGGGTTATTAAAGATAGGGATATGACGGCGGCTCATTATAAAAGCAATATTATGCGTTTTTAAGTTCACCTGAGAATGGAAAGAAAAATACCCCATTTCTTTGGCAATGTTTAAAATCTTCTGTCTGGTAACAGGAGAGACCCCTCCTTTATCATTTAGTGATTTAGAAACAGTTGAAATAGAAACTTCAGCTTTTTCCGCAATATCTTTAATTGTAATACTCATACTGATACTTCCTTTCAAAAAAATTTACAGGTTTAATGTTTTAGCAGTAATAATCTTTCAAAACAAGCGAAAAACTTTTCTTATAGTATAACATATGTTCAAAAATAAATAAAATTGAATCTTTTTTTAAAATTATTTGAAAAAACGAAAAAACAATGCTATAATATAAGAAAGTTATTTTGTAAATAACGAAAAAATATTGTTTTTTAATCAAATAATTTTTTTGTACATTGAAAATTAAATAAAAAAAATAAAAATTAGCTTGAATTGTCTGCAAATTTACGCTATAATTAAATCAAGAAATCGTTTTAGTAAGTTTTAGCGTAAATTTCTCCTTTTCTTCAAATATTAAATTTTAAAATTTGTTAATTTAATGAAGATTGGTGAAATTGCTAAAATTTTGTTCACTCTTACTTTTATAAGTTAATAATCCCTTAAGACAAAAGAGAGTGACATTTTGCATTACAAAATAATTTAAAGGGGTGTTTATTAATGATGAATGTTGGTAAGAAGGTTTTAATTCTAACTCTGGCTTTTCTATTTCTAGTTGGAGGTATGTCTCTGGCTCAGGATCTTCCTAGAGAAGAGACCTTAGTTGTTTCTGGAGCAATGTGGGGACCTCCATCAACCTGGAATGTTCTAATTCCTAACCCTACTCCAGGTACAGGTGGCTTAGTTTATGAGACAATGTTTTCTTATAACCCACTTGAAAACGAATATCAGCCCTGGTTGGCTGAAAGTGGAGAATGGGTTTCCGACAATGAATATGTTCTTAATTTAAGAGAAGGTATTAATTGGACAGATGGTGAAGAATTTAATGCAGAAGATGTTGTCTTTACTTATGAACTCGCAAAAGATAACTCTATAATGTATTCACCTGTCTGGGACTGGATGGAATCTGTAGAGGCAGAAGATAATTATACAGTTAGATTTACCTTCAGTGAACCACATTATGCAGAATGGGATTCTGAATTATATCAGCGTTACATTATTCCAGAACATATCTGGAGTGAAATTCCATCTGACGAATTAATTACCAGAACAATGAAAGATCCTGTTGGTACTGGTCCATATATGGCCAGAGAAGCAGGTCAGGACAGAATGGTCTGGGAAAGAAATGATGACTGGTGGGGTAATGATGTATTCGGTCAGCCTAAACCTAAATATCTTGTTGATTTAGTTAATCAGAGCAACAATGTTGTTATGGGAATGTTAATGAAAGGCGAACTTGACTTAAGTAATAACTTTATCCCTGGTGTTCAGAAAGTTAAAGATCAGTTTGGTTTAAAAACCTGGTATGATGGAGAGCCATATATGCTTTCCTGGAACACAGCTAATATGTATATGAACACAACCAGAAAACCAATGGATGATGTTCAGTTTAGAAGAGCAATGGCCTATATGGTAGATCAGCAGGCAATTGTTGACCGTGTATATGGTGGCCTGGTAAAGCCTGCCAATCCAACAGGTTTATTTGGAGAAGGTTGGTTAAAATATCTGGATGAAAATGTAGTAGATGAATATGGTTTTGAGTATAATACTACCAAAGCCAAAGCCTTATTAAATGATGCAGGTTATGTTGATGCAGATGGTGATGGCTGGAGAGATATGCCTAATGGTGACCCACTCGAATTAAGCATTATAGTTCCCAGTGGCTGGACAGACTGGATGTCAGCTGTCAGAGTTATTTCTCAGAATGCTGAAGAAATTGGGGTAAATATTACACCTAACTTCCCTGATTCCTCACTATTTGATAACAAGCGCTTTAATAAAGATTTCGACATGTTAATTGCTAACTTCAATACAACTCTTTCTTCAAATCCATTTGATTACTGGGATGGTGTAGCAAACGAGAGTATTCATGGCGAAACAATCAGTAATGGTAACTGGGGTGCTTATGATAACCCTAAACTCTTTGATTTAATTGATAAATTTAACATGACAAAGAATGAAACTGAAAAACAGGAAATTGCTTCTGAGATTCAGAGAATTCTTTTAGAAGAAATGCCAACAGTACCTCTCTGGCATAATGGTCTCTGGGCTCAACAGACAACAAACAACTGGACAAACTGGCCAAATGAGGATGATCCTTATGGTGTTCCAGTAAGTTGGGGTAATGCTTATCAGTTAGGTATGATTCATACCTTAATTGGGCTGGAACCAGCAGAGTAAAAGTCAAAACAATTGAATTGAGTTATTAATACAGGTCCGATAATTTTTTATCGGGCCTGTTATTTAGAAAGGAGCAGCAAAAGATGGGTAAATATTTGCGGAAAAAATTAATTATCTATATTATTACATTTATTCTGGCAGTAACAATTAATTTTATAATTCCCAGAATGATGCCTGGGGATCCAATCCAATCACTTTTGTCACGTTTTTCCGGTATGGAGGGCGGACGTGAAATTTTGCAGGATCAACTTACCCTGCTTTTTAATTTAGATCAGCCTCTCTGGGAACAATATCTTAATTTTTGGAAATCAGTTTTTACGCTTGATTTCGGAATTTCAATTATTCAGTTTCCAACACCAGTAATAGATATTATAAAAAGAGCTATTGTCTATGATCTGGCAGTTCTGTTTCCTGCAATTATATTAAGCTGGATTGTTGGTAATAAACTGGGTGCTTATTCCGGGACAGATAAAAAAGTCGATAATGCTTCAATGCCATTCTTTTATTTTTTAGCTTCCTCACCATATTTTTGGATGGCCGGGATTGTAGTATTTTTCTTTGGGGTGGTTATTGGCTGGTTCCCAATTAGTGGAGCCTACAGTTCGACGGCCTCACCTGCTTTTACCTGGAATTTTATAGCTGATTTTTTACATCACTGGTTTTTGCCGTTTTTTACTATGTTTCTGGTTCAGCTCGGTGGCTGGGCAATTGGAATGCGCAATATGATCATGTACGAAAAAAGTTCAAATTATTCTAAGTATATGGAGACTCTGGGTGCCTCTAAAAAATTGATCAGGCGTTATGGCTTTCGTAATGGTGTTTTACCACAGGTTACAGGTCTGGCTTTAAGAATTGGTCGAATTGTTGGTGGCGCAATAACAGTTCAGGTGGTATTTAATTATCCCGGTCTCGGTAGAATGATGCTTGATGCAGTACAAAACCAGGATTATTTTTTAATGCAGGGAGTATTTTTAACAATTGTAACCATGGTTTTAGCAGCGAATTTTATAGTAGATATAGTATATATGTTCATTGATCCAAGAGTTAGACTTTCATTTACTGAGGAGGTTTAGGTTATGGCAAAAGATTTCTGGGCAAAACATGAAAATTTATACTATGCTTTAACAAATAAAAAAGTTATTTTTGGTTTAACTATTGTAGCCTTTGTTTTTTTGCTGGCAGCATTTGGCCCAATGATTGCTCAATATGAATATGATGAATATGCCGGACAGGGTTATTTACCCCCTTCCTCAGAGCATTTCTTTGGTACGACTATTGATGGTAAGGATGTATTTACTCGGACGGTTAATGGTCTGCGCTCAACTCTTTTAGTGGGGGCTATAGCTGGTAGTATTGCAACTTTAATCGGCTGTATAATTGGTTTTGTTGCTGGTTATTATGGTGGAACAATTTTTGATGAGCTTTTAATGATGTTAACCAATATTTTTGTAGTGATGCCACAGCTTGCACTTTTAATTGTAATTGCAGCATTTCTGGAAGTACGGGGGACATTTGTTATGGCAGTGATTGTTGCTTCAACAGCCTGGCCCTGGACAGCAAGAGCGGTTAGATCTCAGACCCTTTCTTTAAAAAATCAAGAATATGTGTCTCTATCCAGGATTTCTTCAATTAGTGTTGGCAGGATTTTAAGAGAAGATATTGCTTCCAATATGTTTTCCTATGTATTCATGGTATTTATTCAGCAGTTTAATGGTACCATGTTGGCAACAGTTCAGCTGGAGTTTCTGGGATTAGGACCAACAAAGGGTATTTCTTTAGGTCTTGTGATGCAGAATGCGGTTAACTGGAATGGTATACAACTTGGTATGTGGTGGTGGGCAATAATTCCTGGTTTGATTTTAACAATTCTAATTACAGCTTTATACTTTATCAATACAGGATTAGATGCAGCCTTTAACCCACGTTTGAGGGAGATGTAAGCTATGAGCGAGAATATATTAGAAGTTAAAAATTTAAAAGCATATTATGATATTTTAAAAGGTCAGGTTAAAGCAGTAGATAATGTAACTTTTAATCTAAAAAAAGGAGAAATACTTGGCTTGGCTGGTGAGTCAGGCTGTGGAAAAAGTACTCTCGCCAGTACTTTTATTTCGAGAAAAAAGCCTCTTAAATATATTTCTGGCGAAGTTGATCTGGTGGGTAATAAAATTATGCAGATGAGTGAAGAGGAATTTAAGGAGCTTCGTCTTAGAACAATTTCTTTAATTCCACAGTATGCTCTGGATGCTTTTTCTCCTACCAAAAAAATTAAGACCTATATAGCAGATTTGGCCAGGCAGCATGGCATAAAAACAGATAAAGAATTCTTTGATAAAGTAAAAGAAAGACTGGATCTGGTAAATCTTGATGAATCAGTATTAAATAGATATTCAATTGAGTTATCAGGTGGGATGAAGCAGAGAGTTATTATGGTTATCTCTACAATTTTAGATCCAGAATTTTTAATTGCTGATGAAATCACCTCAGCACTGGATGTAAGTTCTCAGCGTTTTGTGGCAACAATGCTTGCCAACCTGCGGGATTTAGGAATTATTAAATCTTCAATTTTTATTACTCATGATTTATCTATTCTCTATCAGATTGCTGATCGGATTATGATTATGTATGCAGGTAATTTTGCTGAGATTGGTCCGACAGATGAAATTGTCGATAATCCTCGTCATCCTTATACCAGAGCTTTAATTGATTCATTACCTAAAGTAGGTATCCAATATAAAGACAAGAGGTTATCTGGAATTGAAGGGACACCTCCTCATTTATTAAATATTGAAGAGGGCTGTCGTTTTAGACATCGCTGTCCTTATGCAATTGATAAATGTGAAGAAACACCTGAAAGAGAAAAGGTTGCAGAGGATCATTTTGTATCCTGCTGGAGATGGAAAGAGTTAGGAAGTGATCTCAATGGCTAAAAATAAAGATGTTGTAATGTCAGTACAGGGTTTAACCAAAGTCTTTAAAAGTGGAATTTTAAATCCAGAATATACTGTGGCTGCCAAAGATATATCATTCGACATTGAAAAAGGAAAAATTATTTCTTTAATTGGAGAAAGCGGTAGTGGAAAGACAACCGTTGGAAAATTAATTTTGAAGCTAATAAATCCCAGTGAGGGAAAGATAATATATAATGGTAAAGATATTTCTGAGATCAAAGAAAAAGAAGAAACTAAACAGTATTATCGTCGGGTTCAGGGGATTTTTCAGGATCCATTTGCAACTTTTAATCCCTTATACAGAGTGGATAGAGTTTTTGATTTGATTTTTGATTCTTTTGATTTAGATTATGAAGACAAAGATCAGGCGATTAGAGAGGCACTTTTTGATGTTAACTTAAATCCTGATCGGACTCTGGGAAAATTTCCGCATCAGTTAAGTGGAGGTCAGCTGCAGAGATTACTGATTGCTAGAGCTTTACTGATGGATGTAGATGTACTAATAGCAGATGAGTTAATTAGTATGCTTGATGCATCAACCAGAATTGGTGTTTTAAATTTACTGGTAGAATCCTGCAAGAAACATGGTATGGCAGTTATTTTTATCACCCATGATTTAAACCTTGGTTATTATATTTCCGATCACTCATTAATTATGTATAAAGGAAGACTGGTAGAAAGAGGAGATACCAAAAAAGTTTATGAAAATGCAACTCATCCCTATACTCAGATGTTATTTGAAGCAGTTCCCGAAATAGGTGAGCGCTGGGATCCGGATGAAGAATTTCTACCAGAACAGGTTGTACAGGATGTTAAGGAATTCTATCAAGAAAATCAGGGTAAAGGATTTGTTGAAATAGAAGAAGAACACAGTGTTTTATTCAGTGATAAATAGTATTACTTTTGTAATAAGATTTTGATGATTAGATTTGGATAGAGGAGGCTTTTGGATGGCAGAAATAGTCTTTCCCGAAAATTTTGAGTGGGGTGCTGCAACAGCATCCTATCAGATTGAAGGAGCTTATAATGAAGATGGTAAAGGTGAATCTATCTGGGATAGATTTACTCATCAAAAGGGAAATATCTCAAATAATGATACAGGCGATCTTGCCTGTGATCATTACCATAGATTCAAAGAAGATGTAGAACTAATGAAAGAAATTGGTTTAGATACCTATCGTTTTTCCATTGCTTGGCCGAGGATCTTACCTGCTGGTAAAGGAAAGATAAATCAAAGGGGGATTGATTTTTACAAATCCCTGGTTGATGAGCTTTTGCAAGCAGGAATCAAACCTGCTGCAACACTTTATCACTGGGATTTACCCCAGAAACTTCAGGATAAAGGTGGCTGGGAAAATCGAGATACTGCTAAATATTTTAATGAGTATGCTCGGATTATGTATAAAGAGTTTGGTGATCTTATTCCCCGCTGGATAACACATAATGAGCCAATGGTAGTTTCGATGGTTGGTAATCTATGGGGAGAGCATGCTCCTGGTTTTACCGATCCTCAAAAAGCATTACAGGTGGCACATAATCTATTACTTTCACATGGAATGGCAGTTAAGAGCTTTAGAGAAAGTGGTATCGATGGTCAAGTTGGTATTACTCTAAACCTAAACCATGTTTATCCAAAAACTAATAGCAAAGAAGATCAGTTGGCTAAAGATTATTGTGATGCTTTTAATAATCGCTGGTTTTTAGATCCAGTTTTTAAAGCTAAGTATCCGGAAAAATTAATGTCTTTATATCAGAATGAATATGATAATCCTTTTGAAATGGAAAAGGGAGACTTAGAAATAATAAGCAGAGATATTGATTTTTTAGGTATCAACTATTATTCAAGAGCAGTGGTTGAATATGATGAGTCTGAAAAACTTAATTTTAAAACAGTAAAACCAGATGGTGTAGAATACACCGAAATGGATTGGGAGGTATATCCAGAGGGCTTAACTGATTTATTATTAAGATTAAACAAAGAATATACTAAAGCTCCAATCTTTATTACCGAAAATGGAGCTGCCTATGATGATCAAATAGCAGAAGATGGGCAGGTTCATGATAAGAAACGAGTTGAATATTTGGAAGAACATTTTAAAGCAGCCAAGCAGGCGATTGAAGCTGGAGTTAATCTTGCTGGTTATTACATCTGGTCATTAATGGATAATTTCGAATGGGCATATGGTTATGATAAACGCTTTGGAATTATATTCATTGATTATGAAAATGAGCAGACAAGAATTTTAAAAGATAGTGCTAAGCTACTGCAGGAAGTTATTGCTAAAAACGGTTTAGATAAATAAATATTTGTTCTAAGGCAATAAAAGCTTAGAGTGGTTTAATTATAGAGCAGGTTCCCCTATACCAGCTTAATATCCCTTAACCACTTTAAGCTTTATTGACTTTCAAGACAATTAATGTTAATTTAGTTATACTCATTTTAAAAATTTTTAATTTTATTAATTTGATCCAAAAAATTAAGCAGGAGGAAATAAAATGGCTTCCCAAAAAGGAAAACTCGGATTTTTTCACTCACTCAAATGGAAGATTTCTGCCATTATAGTTTTAATTTTATTATTAGTTTTAGGAACGATCAGTTACATAACTTTTAATTCAGCATCTGAGATTGTGAGAGAACAGATTGATGAAAATATTAATTTAATTGCTGCTTCTTATCAAAGCAATGTTGATGCAATGTTAAAAACACTTAATCGGCAAATAGACTCAATTAGCTCTGATAGTAGTTTTAATGGTTATTATACTCTAATGGAAGGACTTTATCCCGGAGGAGAAGTAACTGCTGAACAGAGAGAAGAATTTTTAGCAAATATTGATTCCTTTTTAAGTATGGAATATTCTACTGCTTCAGCCCTGGGTTCAGTTTCCAAAAACATAGAAAGTATTGAATATGCATATCTTGCTATGGCAGATGGAACTGTTATTGCCGATTCTCGTGCTTATTCAGCTCAGGCTGTAGAAGATAATGAGAATTACTTAAGAGAACATCTGAGTCAAGATTTATATAAAGATATTAATTTTGGTACTATCCATAGTGAGGGAGAAAACAACTACTTATTATATAATTCTCCACTATATGGAGATGATGGGGAGACTATAACTGCTTATATTGTTCTTGCCCTAAACCCAGAAATTGTTTACTCTGAGCTCCAGAGTCTTGCTGTTGATAATGCAGATAATTATAGGCTTATTAACGCGAATGGACAAATAATTAGAGCTCAAAATAGAGATTTATTTGCCCAGACAATTGATAATCAGTGGTTTATAGATAATCAGGTAGAGGGAGAAAATATAATAACTACTGAGATAGATAATAATTATTTACTAAAAGAACAAATTACTGAAAACTTAGCTCTGGCAGTAGAAATACCAAATTCTGAAATGCTGGCACCTGTAAATAGTTTAGGCCAGAATATTTTAACAGTATCAATAATTTCATTGTTTTTAGCTTTAATTATTACAGTCTTATTTATTAGCTGGCAGCTTAAACCACTTTCAGCCTTTATGGAAGCATTTAGGAATATGAAAAATGGTGATTTAAGAGATCAGGTCAAGATGGAAGGCAAGAATTTAAAAAGAAAAGATGAAATTGGAATTATGGCTGGTATTTTTAATGAGATGCTAGATGAACTTAAAGGTCTGGTAATTGATATTGATCAACAAGCAAGAAATTTAAATCAGTCAGCAGAAAAAATGGATAATAATAGTCGTGAGGTTAGTAAAGGAGCAGAAGAAGTTGGTCTGGCAGTAGAAAATTTATCAGCTGGTTCAGAAGAACAGCTTGCTCAGATAGAAGAAAGTAATAATAATGTTCAGCGTTTAAATAATGAGATTAAAGAAGTTGATAGTAATGCGGAAGAAATTTCAAAAGGTGCTCAAGAAGTTTTAAGCAGTATCGAAAAAGGGAATCAGACTGTTGATAGTTCTATTAAAAATATTAATGATCTGAGTCAGGAGACATCGGAAGTCGCAAAGCTAATTCAAAATTTAGGGACAATGTCAGAAGAAATTGGAGATATTGTAGTTTTAATTAATGATATTTCTAATCAGACTAATTTATTAGCTCTTAATGCGGCAATAGAAGCTGCAAGAGCTGGAGAAGCAGGGCGAGGTTTTTCTGTAGTAGCAGACGAGATTCGTTCTCTTGCAGAAGAATCAGCAGATGCAACAGAACAAATATCTAAGCTAATAGAAAAAATTCAGTCTGGAGTTAATCAGGCAGTTAATTCTATGGATGAAAATGAGGAACTTGTAGATGCCAGTGTGGGCAGTATTGAAGAGACAAATGACATCTTTAAAGAAATTAGAAATGTATCAAATGATTTAGGGAATTCAATTAATAATGTAGTTAAGAGAATTGCATCAATGCGAGAAGAAAGCGAAAATGTTGAAAATGCTATTAATGATATTGCAAAAGTAACCCGTGATTTTGCTTCCAGTTCAGAACAGATTTCGGCTTCAACAGAAGAACAGTCTGCTTCAACAGATGAGATTTTAGATACAGCTGTTGAGCTTAAAACTATGTCTGAAGAATTAATTAATAATATCAATGATTTTCAGGTAGAATAACTAATAAAATATAGAGGTGATCAGATGAATAATCTTAGTCTAAATGGTAAGTGGCAGTTAAATCAGAGTGGAGAGAATGATGTTATCACAGCAGAAGTTCCTGGTTGTGTTCATACTGATTTAATAAATGCTGGTCTAATTGATGATCCATTTTATAGAGATAATGAAGAGAAAGTTATGTGGATTGGTGAGAGTGATTGGGATTACAGTCGTACTTTTAATCTTGATGCTGACTTTTTAGCAGCTAAAAAAATTCTTTTAAGTGCAAAAGGTTTGGACACTCTGGCTGAAATTTATTTAAATGAGCAAAAAATAGCTTCTACTAATAATATGTATCGGGAGTGGGAGTTTGATGTCAAAGAATATCTGAAAGAAGGAGAAAACGAAATAAAAATTCATTTTAATTCTCCTCTGCCATATCTAAAGCAAAAAGATGAGGAATTCCATATTCCAGCTTGGAGTGTTGGTGACCACCGTCTGCATGGAGGTGGCTGGCTGCGAAAACAGCCAAGTAATTTTGGTTGGGATTGGGGTCCGATGCTTGTTACAATGGGAATCTGGAAAGATATTGAACTAATCGCACTTGATAAAGCACGTATAGAAGCAGTTCAGATAGAGCAAAATCATTTAGAAAATGGTGATGTTGATTTAAGTATTGATCTCGAATGTGAAAAAATTGCTGCTGAAAATCTTACTGTAGAAATAGACTTTTCACTGGCAGGAAAAAAGGAATACCACAATAAATTTGAAATTGAAGGTGAAAAAGCAAAAATTGACTTTGAAGTAGAAAATCCAGAAATCTGGTGGCCTAATGGAATGGGAGAGCAGCCTCTCTATAACTTAGAGATTACCATTTATGATAGTAATGGCCAGTATTTAGACAAGAATCAGAAAAAAATAGGTTTAAGAACTCTTGAATTAATTACTGAAGCAGATGAATGGGGAGAATCTTTTAAATTCAGGGCAAATGGAGAGGACTTTTTTGCCAAAGGAGCTAACTGGATTCCAGCTGATGCTTTTGTCTCTCGAGTTAAAAGAGAAGATTATAGAGAGCTTTTAGAATCTGCAGCCGCTGCTAACATGAATATGCTCAGAGTCTGGGGTGGTGGACTATATGAGACTGATGACTTTTATGAAATCTGTGATCAACTTGGATTGACTGTCTGGCAGGATTTCGTATTTGCCTGTGGAACCTATCCGAGTTTTGATGATGATTTTATGGAAAATGTTAAAGTTGAAGCAGAAGATAATGTAAAAAGAATACGCCATCATGCTTCTCTGGCACTATGGTGTGGTAATAATGAGATTGAACAGGGAATTGCAGCTGAAGAGTGGGACAGTGAAAAAATAACAATGCCCTGGGATGATTATAAAAAGCTTTTTGATGAACTACTGCCCGAAATTGTAGCAGATCATAATCCACAGACTGATTACTGGCCAGGTAGTCCTCACACTCCTCAGGGTGATCGTAATGATTATAATAACCCTGACTCAGGAGATGCTCATCTCTGGGATGTCTGGCATGGTTTAAAACCATTTGAATGGTATCGTAGTTGTGAACATCGCTTTAATAGTGAATTTGGTTTTCAATCATTTCCTGAACCTAAAACTAGTTATGGATATACTGAAAAAGAAGACCGCAACATAACTTCATATGTAATGGAACACCATCAACGGAGTGGAATTGGTAATTCAGTAATTATGCATTACATGCTCCAGTGGTTCCGTTTACCTGTTGGTTTTGAAAATACTATCTGGACCAGTCAAATTCTGCAGGGCCTCGGTATTAAATATGCTGTCGAAAACTGGCGTCGTAATATGCCAAGAGGAATGGGAACACTTTACTGGCAGTTAAATGATAACTGGCCGGTAGCGAGCTGGTCTTCCCTAGATTATCACGGCCGCTGGAAGGCCTTACACTATATGGCTAAAAAATTCTATGCACCTCTACTAGTTTCTGGAATTGAAAATCCAGAAGATTCAACAGTAGAAATTCATATTACCAGTGATTTAATGGAGAAGCAGCAGGGCGAGTTAAACTGGCAGCTTCGCGATGTAGCTGGTAAATTAATTAAGTCTAATAATTTTGCAGTGGAAATTGAAGGGCAGAGCAATCAAAAAGTGCTCAAACTTAACTTTAAAGAAGAAGTTTCTGAATTTGGAAACAGAGATTTAATGCTTTGGGTGGAATTAAAAGTAGAAGGAGAAATTGTCGCAGATAATTTTGTTTCTTTTGCTAAACCAAAACATATGCAGCTTAAAGAGCCTGGATTTGAAACTAATATTGAAGCTTTAGAAGAAAATAAATTTAAATTAAATCTTAATGCTCAAAATACTGCTCTCTGGACCTGGCTTGAGCTTAGTGAGATTGATGCTCAATTAAGTGATAATTTCTTCCATATTTACCCTGGGAGAGAGATAATAATTGAGATTAAGCCGGAAAAAGAAATGACAGTAGAAGAAGTAGAAGAAAAATTAATGATAAAATCACTTGTTGACACATACTAAATTTTTTAGATTTAGTCATTTGAGACTAAGTTAAGCTGATATTTTGGTAGTCAACTTAGTTTTATCTTAATTAAAATTAAATAATAGGCACACTAATAGGGGTGGATTATTAAAAGCTAATTTTTAATAGTACACCCTTTTATTTTTAAGAAGGGATGATAATTATGCAAAAAAAGCTTCAATTAAAATTTCTCGATTCATTAATTAAAGAAAAAGAAAAATTATTAAATTTCTGGCTTGAAAACTCGATTGATCAGAAAAATGGAGGTTTTTATGGAGAGTTAAAAGTTAATAATCAACCGGTACCTGCAGCTAATAAAGCTCTTATTTTAAACAGCCGTATTCTTTGGAGTTTTAGCAATGCTTATCGGGAAGATAAAAATATTAAATACAAAAAAATGGCAGACAGAGCCTATAATTATCTGCTAGATAATTTTGAAGATAAAAAAAGAGGTGGTTTTTATTGGTTGCTTGATCAAAATGGTCAAGCTCTTCAAACAAAGAAGCAAATATATGGACAGGCTTTTTGTATCTATGCTTTTAGCGAATATTTTCGCGCTTTCAAAAAAGAGGCAGCAATTAATAAAGCAATTGAGATTTTTTCTTTAATTGAAGATAAAAGCTATGATTCAGAATATGGTGGTTATTTTGAAGCTTATAGCAAAGACTGGTCACCAGTAAATGATATGAGCCTAAGTGAAAAAGATATGAATGTTGCTAAATCAATGAACACTCATCTTCATATTTTAGAAGCTTATACCAACCTCTATCGAGTCTGGCCTGATAAAAAATTAGAGGCTAGATTGGAAGAATTAATTAAAGTAATGATTAATAAAATTGTTGATTCAAATAATTACCAATTCAAACTTTTTTTTGATCAAGACTGGAGTTCTAAGTCTGATATAATCTCATATGGTCATGATATAGAGGGCAGCTGGTTGATTTTTGAGGCAGCAGAAGTGCTTGGAAATAAAGCTCTAATCGATAAAACTGGTGTTTATGCTAAAAAAATGGCTGCTGTGGTTTTAAAAGAAGGAATAAATCAAGATGGAAGTGTTATTTATGAAAAAGAAGCTCAAAAAATTGACAGTGATCGACACTGGTGGCCCCAGGCTGAAGCGGTAGTAGGATTCATCAATGCTTATCAATTAAGTGGTTCTGAAAAATATCTGGAAGCAGCCTTAAAAAATTGGGACTATATATTAAACAATCTTATCGATCACCAAAAAGGAGGCTGGTATTGGTTGGTTGATCATCAGGGAGTGGCTTCAGATAAAGCCAAAATTAACCCTTGGAAATCACCTTACCATAATAGCCGTGCCTGTTATGAAGCTATTAATAGAATTAAAACAATTAGAAAATAACTAATTTTGTTAAATCACTAATATAATAAAAATTGAGGTGGGAAAAATGGAATTAATGAAAAAATTAACTAAAGATGAATTTCAGACAAGACTGCGTTTATTGGAAAGAGAGAGAAGAAATATAGTTGAAAAAGAAAATGAAAGGATTGAGCCAGGAAATGGTATTTTTTATCGTTATAAATATCCAGTCTTAACTGCAGAGCATACTCCGATTTACTGGCGTTATGATTTAGATTATGAAAGCAATCCCTATTTAATGGAAAGACAGGGGATTAACGCAACATTTAATCCTGGTGCCATTAAATTAAATGGCAAATATTATTTAATGGTCAGAACTGAGGGAAATGACCGCAAATCATTTTTTTCGATAGTAGAAAGTGATAATGGAATTGATAATTTTGAGTTTTGGGATTATCCGGTTGAGATTCCAGAAACCAAAAGACCAGATATTAATGTTTATGATATGAGGTTGGTTAAACACGAAGATGGCTGGATTTATGGTATTTTCTGTACTGAGCGAAAAGATCCTGAAGCAGATGCTGGAAATACCACTGCTGCAGAAGCTCAAGCTGGTATAGTCAGAACAAAAGATTTAAAGGAATGGGAAAGACTGCCTGACTTAAAAACTCCCTCAGCTCAGCAGAGAAATGTTGTTTTACATCCAGAATTTGTAGATGGTAAATATGCATTTTATACTCGTCCTCAGGACGGATTTATCAGTACTGGCTCCGGCGGTGGAATTGGTTGGGGGCTGGCTGATGATATTGAAAATCCAGTAATTAATAAAGAAGAAATTATTGATCAAAGATTTTATCATACTATAAAAGAAGCAAAAAATGGCCAGGGTGATGCTCCAATAAAAACTGAGGAAGGCTGGCTGCATATTGCCCATGGTGTTCGTAATACAGCTGCCGGACTGCGTTATGTAATTTACGCTTTTATGACAGATTTAGATGATCCTACTAAGGTGATTTATAATCCTGGTGGTTATTTAATTGCTCCCCATGGAGAAGAAAGGGTTGGAGATGTCTCAAATGTAGTTTTTGTTAATGGAGTAATCAGAGAAGATAATGGTAGAGTTTTAATTTACTATGCTTCCTCTGATACCCGAATCCATGTGGCAGAGACTTCTGTAAATCGTCTGCTTGATTATGCAAAAAACACCCCGGAAGACAAACTTCGCTCTGCAGCTTCTGTTAAGACAAGAAAAGAATTAATTGAAAAAAATCTAAAAATAATGAATAGCTAAGAAGTTTAAGCTTACAGGTCTTTTTGGCCTGTTAGTTTTTTGAGATATAACTGAGTAAATTACAAAAAAATCTGAATTATATTCATGTTCAAATTGATAGTTTTATAATATTATTAATTTACAGAATTAAAACAAATTGAAGGAGTGTTAATTTATGAGTGAAGAAATCAAAATTTATGGAGAAAGCCTGCCAAATATTCCCTGGGAGGAAAAACCTGCGAATTGTGACAATGTAGTTTGGCGTTCAAAGAAAAACCCAATAATTCCGCGTGATGCGACTCCAAATTCTAATAGTATTTTTAATAGTGCTGTTGTTCCATACAAAGAGGGTTTTGCTGGTGTCTTTAGAGTTGATGATAAGGCAAGAAATATGAATATTCATGCTGGCAAAAGTAAAGATGGAATTAATTGGGACATTGAGCCAGAACCGATAGAATTTGACTATGATAAAGACGAAATTGGTAAGTCAGAATATAAATATGATCCAAGAGTGGTAGCAATGGATGGGAAATATTATGTAATGTGGTGTAATGGTTATCATGGCCCAACAATTGGACTGGGATACACTGAAGATTTCAAGAACTTTACTCAGATGGAGAATTCTTTTTTACCTTTCAATAGAAATGGGGTTTTGTTTCCGAGAAAAATAAATGATAAATATGTTATGCTAAGCCGTCCCAGTGATAATGGCCATACACCTTTTGGTGATATCTTTTTAAGCCAGAGTAATAATTTAGTGCACTGGGGAGAACATAGATATGTAATGGGAAGCAAAGGTGGTTGGCAGAGTACAAAAATAGGACCAGGGCCAGCTCCAATCGAAACATCAGAAGGATGGCTTTTAATTTATCATGGTGTTTTAAATTCTTGTAATGGTTTTGTCTACAGCATGGGTGCTGCCTTATTAGATTTAGAAAAACCATGGCAGGTAAAATATAGAACTGAACCTTATTTACTTTCCCCACAAGAAGATTATGAATGTGTTGGAGATGTACCTAATGTTGCTTTCCCTTGTGCAGCTTTACATGATCCTGATACTGGTAGAATGGCAATTTATTATGGTGGAGCAGACACAGTAGTTGCTCTTGCTTATACTAAAATAGATGAACTGGTAGAATTTATTAAGAATAATTCACTTTAGAATAATATGATATTTAGTGTTCAAGATTATAAAAATCTCAAACATAAGAAAGGAATAGCTAATGGATAAATTAACTATTATTTCTCTTATCTTATTGATTATGTTTTTTAGTACGTCAGTTATTGCAGTTGAGCCAACAAAAATTATTAGAACTGAACCTATCAATTCGGAAGCGAGTAAAGAAGTTCGTGCAGTACTTAATTATCTTCATACTATTAATGGAGATAAAATGCTCTCAGGACAAATGGAGTCTACTTGGGTGGATGGACCTAATTATGAACTGGAATATATTAATAAACACACAGGTAAGCAGCCAGCTATTAGAGGCCTAGATTTTATTCATGAAAAAGATAATCAAAATGTTGTTAATAGAGCAATTGAGTGGTGGCAAAAAGGTGGAATCCCGACAATTATGTGGCACTGGGGAGCACCAACGATTGGAGAAGGTTATGAAAATAGCAAAAAAGAAATTAACATTGATCAAGTTTTAACAGAAGGAACAAAAGAATATAAAGCAATGATTTCAGATTTAGATAGAATTGCTAATTATTTAAAACAATTAAAAAATGCTAATGTTCCTATAATCTGGCGCCCAATGCATGAGCATAATGGTAGTTGGTTCTGGTGGAGTAAAGGAGGACCAGAGAAGTTTAATAAACTATGGAGATTTATGTATAATTATTTTACTGAAGAAAAAGGCTTAAATAATCTTATCTGGTTTTTAGGTTTTGCAGATAATGCTGATAAAGATTGGTATCCTGGAGATAAATATGTAGATCTAAGTGGTGCTGACACTTACAATGTTGATTCTAAACCACAGAAAAAAATGTATAATTCCGTTCGAGATGTAGTAGGATTAGGAGAGCCGGTAGCTTATCATGAATGTGGAGTAATGCCTGATCCAGAATTGTCAAAAAAAGATAATATTGATTGGATTTGGTTTATGACCTGGCATTCTGATTGGCTTATAGATAATAATTCAATAGAACATCTAAAAAAAGTATATAATAGTGAATATGTAATAACCTTATCTGAACTACCAAATATTATGGATTATTATATTACTGAAAAAGTAGAAACAAAAATCGCTAAAATTTATACAATGGCAAAAGGAAATGGTAAAATTAAGAGTAGTACTAATAATACAACAGTAGATAAAAGAACTGAAGTCTGCTTTGAGGCAGTTGCAAATAAAGGTTTTGAATTTACTAAATGGTCAGGAAATATTAATGGTCAACAGAATCCCATTAAAATAAATGCAAATGATGATATTAAAATAATTGCTCACTTTAAAGCGGCTGCAAATACCAATCTGCTAAGTAATGGAGATTTTTCTGATGGCTTAACTGGTTGGAGTAGCTATATTTTTGAAAATGAGGGAGCAAAAGCTGAACTGAAAACAGATAAGGGAAAAGCTAAAATTAATATTCAAAATCCTGGTAAAGAAAAGTATCATGTTCAATTAATTCATTCTAATATAAAATTAGAAAAGGGTATTAAGTATAACCTAACTTTTGACATTTATTCAGATTCTGAGCGAAAATTATTTGTGAAAGTTGGAGAGCAGGGTGGAGATTATTTAATGTATTTTGGTGATGATTCAATTGAGATTAGCCATAATAAAAAGACAATTAAAAGAACTTTTACTATGGAGGAAGCAGATGATCCTGATGCTCGTATTGAATTTAATGTTGGATTAGAAAAACCAAATGTTTATATTGATAATGTTAGTTTAAAACGGGTAGAAAATTAAGAATCCTAAACGGCAGAGTTTAATAGCTCTGCTTTTTTTAGAAAAATCTGAGTTTATTACAAAATCATTTGAGATTATTACATTTTTATTTGTAATTTTCTGATATATAATTATATTAAGTTAAATAACAGGCAAGATTATAAGTTTATAAGTAATCATAAATAGCTTACCGGTAGCTAAACTAAACTCAGGAGGAAAAAAAGTGAAGAAAAAAATTGTTTTATTATTAGTTTCACTATTATTAGTGTCTTTTATGTCAACTGCTGTGATGGCTCAGGACGAGAATTATGAAAAAGAGTATACTTATGTAATTAATACAATGAATGTAGATTCTCTACTTGAAGACCCTCGTTTGGATTTAATTAAAGAAAAGTTTAATGTTGATTTTGAATTTAGACCAGTAAACTGGGGAAATTGGGATGAAAGGG
>Ga0182234_10003_pt1 | contig 212135 bp, 193 predicted proteins | sample hydfratesGB_TM_A_FD_145595 | JGI IMG/M metagenome (GOLD analysis project Ga0182234, IMG submission 145595) | Subsurface microbial communities from deep shales in Ohio, USA - hydraulic fracturing test GB_TM_A | ecosystem: Environmental > Aquatic > Deep subsurface > Shale gas/oil reservoir >...
ATATTATATCATAGAATGATATAGAATAACAGTAAAATATATTAAATTTGACAAAAAAAATCCCCGTAATTGTTATGATTACGGGATTTATTTTGATTTATATGTAATTTTCACTGCAGAACTAAGGAGATTTATTATAACACTTTATAGATGGCTTAAAAGCTGTTATACAGGGTTGTTTTTAATATTACATTATATTGTTATACACCTATAAATAGTGTATAATGATAATATCTACTTGATATATAATCATAATATTATAAACTTAATAATACTTAAAGTATTTTGCAAATAAATAGAGACCATGATGTGTAGTTGTAATATGGACACTTAATCTACACGGAGTCAATAGTGAAACCGGCCATAGTTTTGGGTCGGTTTTTTTCATTATGAACTTTATAAAAGAGGTGATGGAAAAAAATACTTGAAAAGAACATAAGTTACTAGTTTTAAAATGAGATAAATTTAATAGAAAGGGTGATCGAGTATGAAAAAAAGGTTTATGATTTTGGTGATTTTATCGATTTGCTTTATATTGGCTTTGATAGGCTGCGGAGACCAAAATTCTGAAGACATGGTTGAAGATACCATTGGAGAACTTATGGATGCCGAAAATGAAGCTTTAAAAGAAGAAGCACAAGCTCATAGAACATATAGCAATGATGATGAAAGTGTTAAAATAATATCTTCTAAGTAGCCAAAAGAAATTCCTGAAGAATTTATTGAGTTTGACTATGGTACACATCTACAAACGGTTTTACACCTTGAAGAAGAAGGTAATTGGACGATTATATATACAGCAACTATGGCTGAAATAGAAAGTTACGAAAAAGATATAACAAAAGCTGGATGGGTAAATGATGATAGCTTTAATGATTCTCCTAATGTTCTATCTTATGACTTAGATGGACTTAATACATTTATTCACATTGGTGATGAAGTACAAGCTGAAAACAACACAAATTACATTAGTATTTATTTAGATCTTGGAGATGATATGAAAAAAGATCAAGAAGTAGGAGAAGAGGAATTTGTAGTTGAAGCAAATGATGAGAGCCATACTTTTGCCGCTAAGATTCCTGATGACTATCCAGAGGATATTTGTCCGATTTATTAGCCGTCTAAGGTGAGTATGGGTTTAAAGAGTGAGGACGATGAATTCATAGGATATACAGTAGGATTGTTAACTGTGGATGAGGTGGAAAAGGTAAAGAACTTTTATTCGGCTCTTAATCCTCAGAGTAGCAGTGATATGGGCATGATGGCTGTATATGTATTTGAATACGAAAATGGTATCGACTATGCAAGTATAACAGTGATGGAGAATCAGGATGAAGCAGATAAAGAATTTGAAACATCCATAACTATTTCAATCAGTTTGAGTAAGTAATATTATAAGATAAGTTTAATGCTGAGAGCATCTGATATTTTATAAAGATGCTCTATTTTAATACTATAAAACAAAATCTTTGTCACAAATCATGCCAAAATATTGTCACTGACAAATGATTCAAACTCAAGTTTTTTGATTTGAATTATTATATAATAAAATATAATGATCTATGTAAAGTCAGAATATTATACAAAAACCAAAATAGGTATTTCAAAACAAATAAGTATCAATTAATAGCTAAAGATAGTCTTGTTAAACTTATACCTAAAAATTATAAGGAACAACATTTTTCTCTAAAAGAAGATGAAATTTTTGTAGATTTAAATTTAAAGGAGGAGGGGATTACAGGAATTTTATTAGACATAAAGGATGCTCAGAAGATTTTAAATTATTAAAGGAAATATTAATAAAAATATAATCTATAAGGAGGAAAAAGGGAATGTATAAGAAATTTTTAAGCTGGTTGTTGACAGTTGTAATGGTTTTATCTTTTGTAGTAACAATGCCCGTTACAGCAAATGCTCAACCACCAGATTACAATTGCCAAATCGTTGAGACGGGGGTTGAGTACACAAGCTTGGATGAAGCAATAGCAGCTGCGTCAGTGGATGAAGATACCATAAAACTGTTGGCCGACATCAACTATACCGGAGAGCTAAGCTTGATTGCTGACACGTGGATCAATTTAAACGGATTTTCTCTCGATGTGGTAAACGACTCCGGTATTGCCTTGTATGCTGACGGATACGACCTTGACATTTCTGGCACCGGAAGTTTGAATGTTACAGGAAGTACATTCGGTGTATATATAAGAAATGGAGCATCAGTAGAAGTAACCAATGCCACTGCGACCGGGGTAGCCGGAAAAGCTGTTTACGCGTTGGATCCCAATTGCTCGGTGACCGTATTTGGAGATGCGACAGCAAACGCACAACAAGGAACAGCAGTCTATGCAGAAGACTCTGGTTCCAGCTCTGCGACAATATATGGAGATGTTTATGCTCAGGGGACTGGAGGGATTGGAGTATGTGCCGTTTCTGAAAGTGTAATCAAGGTAATGGGAAAGATATACGCCACTAACTATCTTCAAGTCGGTTCTTCTATAAAAGATAAAGAAGATTATTCTTCCCTTGAAGATAACTATTACATTTATACCGATGGTACCGCTAAAGTATATGCTAGGCAGGAAGTCTGTGCCCTAGATGGTACACCGTATCTTTTCTTGGAAGATGCCCTCAATGATGCTCAGAGCGGTGACACTATAACCCTTTTAGCTGATATTCGCTATGTAAATGACATTGTTTTAATGGATGCAGACCTCCACTTTGACTTGGATGCCTATAAACTTGATGTTGGACGTACCGGGGCAGAAGGCTCACTAAAAGTCGATGGAGGTAAACTTACGATCGACGACACGAAAGGTGGAGAATTGAATATTGTAACCGGATATGTCGGCGTCAAAGCCATCAATGGTGGAAGTGCAACAGTATCTTCAATTCTCGACCCAACTCCTAGCAACAGTTTGAATGGTTATGGAATTATTGGGGAAAGCGGTGGATCTGTTACAGTGAAGGGAGACATCAAAGTATTGAGCTATATCGGAGAAGGACTCCACCTTTCCAGCGGCTCTTCTGCTCATGTACTGGGTGACATTTACAGCCTTAATGGGATTAGTGTTGGAGGAGAGGGTACCGTCGCTACAATTGAAGGAAATATATCTTCTTCAAGCGGTAACGGCGTCCAGATAGGTTCCTCTGGCAAGGCGGTAATTCACGGAAATGTACAAAGTGAAACAAGCGGAATTGTTGGTTCTGGAGGAGGCTCTGTCCATGTAATGGGCAATGTAAGTGCAAACCGTTGGGAGGGCATTAATGCATACGGAGGATCAGATATTGTAGTCGATGGTAATGTCAATAGCCCCCGCGGTCTTAAGGCATCGGGCGAAGGAACAACCGTAATTATCAAGCAAAACACAGCTACCACAGACCCGGACTATTGGGGTGCGTATGCCTTGAATGGAGCGGAAATTAAAGTAGACGGTGTCATCACAGCCTCTAACCCTCTTAACTACGTTAAAATTGGAGAAACAGTGATGACAGAAGACAGCTTTATTATAAATGGTAATGGTTATTATCTATATAAGGATGATGAAAGTTCGGTAATGGTTAAAATAGACACCTGTCTAATAGATGGTTGTTTAACTTCCTTGGAAGACGGAGGTTTTACCCAATATAGTGTAATTGATGGTGAAACGTATTATCATGTAACTAATGCGGACCAGCTGGCACATATAAATGATCATTTAGATCAAAATTACATTCAAATGAATGATATCGATCTTTCAGGAATAGATTGGACACCAATTGGCTCAAGATTCTATCCCGGTTTTGAATTGGGATTTAATGGAATTTTTGATGGAAATTGTTACCAAATAAGCAATTTAACTATCGGAAGTGATTCTAATCCTAGAACTGGAGGAGATCAGACACAAGCCGGTCTTTTTGGAGCGATAAAATACAATGGCATACTTAAAAATATCAATGTAACAGTTGATATTCATACTGATGGAGTGACAAATGTAGGGGGACTGCTTGGATACAGTGAATCTAATGGAACTATATCAAACTGTTCTGCCGATGGATCCATATCAACAAAAGGGCAAGGGACAGAACAAGTTGGAGGGCTAATAGGCTATAACTCAGGCACAAGTATTTTAGAGTGCTCTTCAGATGTAACTGTTACAGCTGAAACTGGAAGGGAAATCGGCGGCCTTATTGGTTACCATGGCGCACATTCATATGATAAATTACGAAACATTTCTAACTCCATATTTACAGGCACAGTAGATGGTGGTAACTCTTATCAGACAGGAGGTATAGCAGGAAGAAGCTATGGAAATGCATTTATTGTAAACTCAATAAATGCCGGAAGCGTGTCAGCTGCAAATGGAGAAGTCGGTGGAATTGCAGGCAAAACCCACAATAATGTTTCTAATTGCTACAATATTGGTTCAGTAAGCAATAGCGGAAATTCATCTGACAAAGTCGGTGGTATAGTAGCTTTCATAGATAGTGGGTATGTTAAAAACTGCTACAATGCAGGCACAGTTAGCACTTTCGGTAGTGCAATTGTTGGAGCACTCGTGGCCGTTGTGGGTCAATATGACACGGCAGCAAACCTCTACTCGGATGTAACTGTCAACCCAAGCCTGGATACTGTCAAAAGAATAGATGAAAACGGAAACAGCTATTATCTTTACAAGCTCACAACAGAAGAGATGAAGGGTGCAGACTCATCACAAGCACTTGAATATGGGGAAGGGCTTACTGCCAACGGAATCGTTGCCGCACTAAACGGTTGGATTGACGAGTTCGACTACTCCGAAGCTGATATAGCGTTTGCTAGATGGGACACGGATACCTCTGTAAATAGCGGATATCCATACCTTGTTGGTGTACCTATGGAAAACAACGCAGAACTGGAGAACCTTTCAATAACAGAAGGAACTCTTTCACCTTCATTTAGTAAGGATATTAATGCCTATGAGGTAAAGGTGCCGAACAGCACTGATGAATTAAGAGTAACAGCTATACCAAGAAGCGAGAATGCTTCAATTTCAATAAACGGGGAAACTGTATCTAATAGGGTCGTGCAACTTTCGACAGGAAACAACACCATTGAAATCATTGTTACAGCTGAAAATAGAGCTACTACAAATAAATATACTGTTAATATAACAAGAGCTGCTGCAAGTTCAAGTGGAGGTGGTAGATCATATACTCCACCAAAAATTGTTGTTATTACAGAAGAAAATAATAATTCGACCACAAATACCACAGATCTTTCTCCAGAAACAACTGCTGGAACCACTTCTGCTAAAGTAACCACTGCAATAGTAGATGCACTTCTGGATAAAATATCCTCTGATGGAGGTGCACTCAAGAATGACTGGATTAATCTTGTAGTTGATACAAGTGAAAGGACTAAAGAATTGGAAGTAGATATTCTTGAAGCAGATTTGGCAAGAATAATTGATAAAACTGATGCTAGCTTGTCAATAACTTCACCATTTATCTCGATTGTTTTTGATGAGAAAGCTCTTAACACCATATCGTCAGCTGAAAGCGGTGGAACAGTAGTTATATCGGCAGGAATCATTGATAATGACTCCCTGACAGAAGCAGATAAGGCAAAAGCAAAAGGAAGACCAGTATATGATCTAACTGTTATGAATGGAGACACTCAGGTTTCCCACTTCAATGGGGGACATGCGACAGTAACAATTCCCTACGAACTTCAGGCAGGAGAAAATCCAAAGGCGGTGGTTATTTACTACTTGTCTGACGATGGCAGGTTGATTTGTGTAAGAGGTCACTACAATGCTTATTTGAAAGCAGTTGTATTCAAGACTTCGCACTTTTCAAAATTCATAATTGGCTATAATCTTGTAAACTTTAATGATGTTACAGTGAATTCCTGGTATAAAGATGCTGTTGACTTTATAGCTGCTAGAAATATTACTTCAGGAACTGGTGAAGGATTATTTAGCCCCGAGACCAAACTAACCAGAGGACAGTTTATAGTATTGCTAATGAACGCGTACGGGATTAGCCTGGATACTATGGATGAAGAAACCACAAATTTTGTAGATGCAGGTAGTACTTACTATACAGACTACCTTCTGACAGCAAAATCACTTGGTATAGTCAATGGTATTGGAAATAATATGTTTGCACCAGAGCAGGTGATTACTCGTCAGGAAATGTTTGTGATGCTATATAATGCTCTTGAAGTTTTAGAAGAATTGCCTCAATCATACGGTGACAAACAATTATCAGATTTCGGTGATGCGAATCAGGTGGCCTCCTGGGCTCAAGAAGGGATGAAAGTATTGATTGAAAGTGGAGTCATTTCCGGCAGTAATGGAATGTTGAAACCAACAGCTTCAACTACCCGTGCAGAAATGGCACAGATGATTTATAATCTCTTATCAAAATAAGTGCATATTATTAGAACAGCAGCCGGACTGGATAAAACCATCTGGCTGTTGGTTTTTAGGGAATATGATATTTTATAGTAGAATTTTAACCGAAATTATTTTAGTACTTGTTTTATAAACTAATTTAACGCTATTATTTTATATCAAATATTATTCCTATATACCTATGAAAATGTATAATAATACTAATAATATACTTTGAACATGCACTCATAAAATTATAAAATTAATAATACTCATAGGATTTTGGAACTAAATAGGAGACAATGATGTGTAATTTCAATATAGAAAATTAATCTAAATGGAATCTAAAGTGAAACCGGCCTGAGTTTTGGGTAGGATTTCACATCAAAAAATTAAAATAAGAGGTGGTTTGAATTGATTTATGATAAAAGTATAAGAGTAGGTTATTCAAAAAAAATAACTGACCCTGCCTTTAAAAGATATATACAACAAAGTAAGAGATGGTCGTTGATATTTTCTTTAATACTAGCAGTAGTTGCCGTAGCAGGTTTCTTTATCTACGGTGAAAGAAGTGTTGATATGGAAAATCCTCAGGCCCTTTATATTGGATTAGCAGTTGGGAGCATGTTTGTATTAATTGCATTATTACAAAATTTAAGTAGAAAAAGAAGTAAAACCTGGGATGGAATCGTAATAGATAAAAGAATAGAAAGAAAAACAAGAAAAAACAAAACAGATGAGATAGAAGATTTCATTTTGTTCACTATAGTTATTCGTAGCAATAGTAGTAAAATCCACGAAATTACTGCTGAAGATGATAATACTTTGTACAACTATTATAAAATAGGAGATAAGGTACGACATCATGCTGGTTTAAATACTTTTGAAAAATACGATAAATCAAAAGATAGTATTATTTTTTGTAATGCATGTGCATATTTAAATGATATAGAAGACGATTACTGTTATAGGTGTAAATGTCCTTTGTTAAAGTGAGGTTCAGATGGAAAAAATACAGTGGGAAATATACATTAAGATTTTTAAAAATAAATTTATTCTAAAAGGTTTATTTTTTGCTATCGGTATACCCTTTGGAGTACTTGTTATAGTTATTATATTTTTATCTGGTGGAGATATTATGGATACAGATGCAAAATATGCTCTTTTTCTCATATTCTTATTATTTATAATGACATATATTATTATCATGTTCGTTTACGCTGGGAAATATGCTCCAGGATTTATTATTGACGATAAAGGCATTACAAACTATACTCAAGACAATCAAGGGAAAAAAAATAAAATAATTAATACTATTTTGATTATATTTGGACTTTACGGAGGAAATTTTTCTGCTGCAGGATCTGGGGTGATAGCACAAAGTAGACAAGTCATAAAAATTAAATGGAAAGAAATAAGAAAGGTAAAATATTATCCAAGAGAGTATACTATTATAGTTAGAGGTAGTTTTAATAATAAACTGGCCATATTTTGCACAAAAGAAAATTATGCAGAAGTTGAAAATGCGATTAAAGAAAAAATAAAAAAGAGGTGAATTAAATGAAAAAGCTATTGGGAATATTAATAATTACTGTTTTAATAATTACATCAATAGGTCATATTAGAGTTAATGCAACTGAAAACGAAAATTATGATTGGGTATTAGTGGAAGTAGTAGACCTTGATAATAAGGAAGTTTTTGAAGAGTATAATAAAGGATATAAGGATATTTACAAAAGTGAAGGGAGTTACGGACGCAATAATTATAGCATTAAGTGGACATATATAGGCAAATCAGACTCATATTTTGAACCGGAAAAGGTTAATGGAGAATCTATTACTTTTGATGCATCATTCAGCATTCCTCCTGAGCAAATAAAACCTGGTGATGAAATTTCCATCAATCTTTCTATGTCTTCTGGAGGAAATAGTCTTTCTTTTTTTACTCCAAGTGCAAGCGCAAGAGGACAAATAGGTAAAAACAATTCAGGGTGGGGTGATTTCATGAACAGTGATAAAAAAGCTAGTTTTAAAACTGATTCTAAAAACAATTATGCTGTTTTTAATGAAGAGATATCTGCTATTGCTCCAGATGGCAAAGAAGGAGATATTCTTGAATTGAGATTTCATCTATCCTCCAAACAAAGGCTTGAAACCAGATATATATACGAATATAAAAAAATGAATGAAAATTTGACAGAAATAGAAGATGAAACAAATCAAGTCATACAAAAAGAGGAAGACGAATCAAAAAAACGTAAATTAGAAAAAGTGCCAGAGGGATATAGGGATTCTGGTGCTAGATTTAGCGATATTTATGGAGAGGTATTATTACGTCGTCATGATGATCTTCTTGGCTGGGATCAAGTAGATCTTGACACGGTTATTTGTGTGGGAGATCATATAAAAACCAGCTACGACAGTGGTGCGGTATTAAGTTTAAGCGATATGACAACTTTTCATATAATAGAAGAATCACATATTGTTATGGATACTGAGTCTGAAGAAGAGAATAAATTAGCTTTATTGGCAGGTAAAATTCTTTCAAATGTCAAAAAAATGATTAAAGACGGTTCTATGAGTATAGAGATGTCCCAAGCAGTTGCAGGAATTAAAGGAACCACCTTTATGTTAGAGGAAGATGGTAAAACTTCTACCCTTAAGGTTTTTGAAGGAACTATAGAGTTCACACCATACGGTGGGGAACCCATAATTGTAACTGGAGAAGAAACTGTATCCATATCAGATGGCATATCAGGTCAAGTAGAGAAATTTTCAATTTCTAAAGAATTGAGTTCTTTGGAAAAGGATATAAAGGAAGAATATATAAAAATACTGGAAGAAAAAGGAATTACTTTTGAAGGTACGGATAGTAAGATAGAAGAAAATACAGTAGTTGAAAGTGAAGACACTACAAATAAAAATGATAGTGAAACAGAAGAAAACGAAGAAGTAGATTACAACTTTGAGGAAAAAATAGATGAATATGAGAAACATGTTCAAAGACAATCAATCCTTAAATACTTTTTAGGGGCTGTTGTAATAGGTGGGGCGATAGGAGGCTTGTTTTTGTTTAATAAAAGGAAATAATTGTGTTGAGAAAACTGTAAATTTTTTATTCTTTCAGAAAAATAAAAAAACTGATATAACTTAGAGTAAAATATTTAAAAATTCAACTATCAAATCACATATATATTTATCAAAACTTAAAAAATAGTTTCAAACATTTAGCGATATTCGTAAGCGTCAAAACGGGCCCACCTTCAAAAGCTAAAGCAGTTATGATAGTCTAATCCTTATTAGGGATTTTACAGTTCTCAGGTATTGAATCTGACCAAGGCAATAATTTATCTAATTCATCCATACTCTCTAAATCTATATTAGGTAATTTTTCAAATAAATAATTTAAATAGTAAAATGGATTTAAACCATTAGCTTTAGCTGTTTATATTATACTGTAGGTAACAGCAGAAGATGTAGCTCCTTTAGGAGATTTTGAAAAAAGAAAGTTTTTTCTTCCTATTACAAAAGGCTTTATGGCTCTTTCAGCTGTATTGTTGCTTATTTCTAACCTGCCATCTAATAGGTATGCCTCAAGTTTTTGCCATTGGCTTAAACAATATTTAACAGCTTTTCCTAGACTGCTTTTTGGCAGGACTTGCTTTTGATTTATATTTAACCAGGATAAAAAAGCCTCAAGAACTGGTTTGCTTTGTTCTAGGCGTTTTTTATATCTTTCTTCTTCAGATAATTTTTTTAAGCTTCTTTCAATTCTAAAGAGTTCATTGCAAAAATATACTCCTTCTTGAGCAGGAGTCTTAGATTTTAGTGCATCTTCAGGCAGTGCTTTTAATGCATCTGTAAAACCTCTTCTAACGTGGGCAAAACATCCAACTTGAGTAACATCCTTTACATCATTGTAACCAGGGTATCCATCGGTTTGAAGATATCCACTGAATCCTTTTAAAAACTTCTTTGGATGTTTACTTGATCTTGAGGGTTGATATTCATACAATAAAATCTGTCTTTTAGGTTTTTTACTTCCATACAGCCACATATATGATTTGCTGCTTGGCTTTTTACCTACTTCATCTAATACCTGCATTGTAGTTTCATCTGCAAATATTACTCCTTCCTCTAAAAGATGGTAGTGCATTCTATCGTAAATATGTACTAGCCAATTATTAGCTGCGTGGATAATCCAGTTAGCAAAGTTTTGACGGGACAGATCAATTCCAAAGTTATTAAATTGTTTTTCCTGTCTATATAGTGGAACTGCCTCAGAATATTTACGGTCCATTATATATGCTAGTAAGGAAGGGGATACAAAACTACCTTTTAATACCGGGTTTGGCATTTTAGCTGTGATAATTGGTGTAGATATATTTTCTTTTTCACATTGTCTGCAGGCATAGACATAACGAACATGCTCTACTATTTTAACCTGAGCTGGTATGATTTTTAACTCTTTACGAATCTCTTTACTCATTTCATGAAGAGTACTATCACAGCTTGGACATATTTTATCTTCTTCTTCTAGTTTATATTCTATTATCTCTACGGGAAGATCATCAAAGGATTTTTTATTTAAGCCTTTATTTCTTTTGCGTTTATATGTAATTTCTTCAATAGTTGGTTCTTGTTTTTTAGGTCTGAATTCTTTTTCGGCTTCATTAAAAATTGATAACTGATCAGAGTTGCTTTTTTCACTTGATGAGCCGAATTGTTTTTCTTTACTCAAACGAAACTGCTCTTTGTACCAATTTAATTTAGCAGCTGTTTGTTCAAATTCTTGCTCTAAAAGAGCGTATTTATTTTGAAGTTCTTGAAAATCTTTTTCTATATTTGAATTTATTTCAGTTGATTTTTCTATTGTTTTCATAGATTAATTATATCATATTTTAAGGAAAATAGATACTAAAATATTTCGTTTATATATTGAATTTTCAACATTTACAGAGGTTTTATTTTGTCTATTTAAAAAGTTTAAAACTATATTATTATTCGTTCTTTGACAATCTTATGAGCACTTTTTTGACTGATTGATAAACCATCTAGCAACCATCTAAACTCTCTATCTCCAACTATTAAAGTTTTAGAATTTTGATCATCAGGCCATTTAAATACACCTTTTTCTAATCTTTTGTAGTGCATCCAAAAGCCGTTTAGATCCCATACTAAGATTTTAATTTTATCTCGTTTTTTATTACAGAATACGAATAGGCTTCTTGAAAATGGATCAAGGTCAAAGCTTTCCTGTACAAGAATGGATAATCCGTCAATAGATTTTCTTAGATCAGTATACCCTAGTGCTAGATATATCTGACTGGTACCCTTATTTAGCATTGGGATAATATTTTTACAACGGTTTTAAAGGTATCTACATCAAATCCATCAGCTACTTCTACTGTAGCTTTACCTATGATAATCTTTAGAGGGTTATTAGATTTATTTTCTGAGTCTTCTTTTTCTAAAGCTACTGATGTCCACTGTATATCTTTTGAATCTTGATTTAAACCTTCTTTTTTTTCCTTGTTAAATTTATGTATGTAGTATCTAAGTTTATGTATGCTGACACCCTTATCTTCAGCCCATTTAACTGCACTTAATCCATTCCTTCTGTAATCTTCAATTCTTTCACTCCACAACTTTCTGTTTTTTTCTCTCATTGAGATATCCTCCATTATTATTTTGGAGATATTATCTCATAGAAGTTACTACTTGAAAATGTGGGCTGAATTTGACGCTTACGTGGAAGTTAAGAAATTAGCTGTGTAGATATTTATTATAATAATAATAGGAAAGATTTAATATTTTTGATATAATAAAAGGGTTTAAGGTTATTTAATTAATAATTTCAAATAATAAGAATAAAATTTGACATAAAATAAGAAAAGAGTGAATAATTTGGAAAAAAAGTTACAGTAAATGAAGAAGGCATGTTGAAAGAGCTTCTTTTATTCTATGTGCCTTTAGGCTTATATACTATGATTATGATGACTACCCATAATGTTATAAACTCAGGAATTGCACGAGCACCAAATGCAGAAATAAATTTGGCGGCTTATGCTGTTACTATGACCATAATGAATATATTTGCATCTCCATGTTTCGTAACAAGGCAAATGCTAGTAGCTTTAGCCCATGATAAAAAATCACTAAGAATTTCAAAAAATGTAATAATTAAAATATCTTTAGTTTCATTAACTGTAATAATGATTGTAGCCTTTACTCCTTTAGGTGGATTTATTTTTGTTAAATTATTTAATACACCTCAAGAATTGATGAGTGAAGTTAAAACGGCAGCAGTTTTTGCCCTTTCTTTACCATTTGTTTATGCTCTACGTGCTTACTCTCAGGGAATACTTATTGTAAATAAAAAAACCAGATATTTAACCTATTCAGTTATAATTAGAATTGTTTACATGATTATTTTAGCCTCTGTTTTACCTAGGTTAGGACTTTTAGGTGGAGCTTCAATAGGAATGATATTATGGACTTCTGGAATTGGTATAGAGGCAGTATTTAACTTTATGTTATCTAGAGGCATCTATAAAAAAATACCTGATGAACCAAATTATAGTGACGGTGAAAAAGACCTTTCGCCTAAGGATGCTTTTAGCTTTGTTTGGCCCTTACTGATTATGTCATTTTTATGGATGTTAGGTCTGCCTATTATTAATTCAGGTTTAGGTCGTACCTATAATCCAGAATTTTCAATAGCAACTTTTCAAATCTCCCGTAATTATGTTTGGATTATAATGGGTTTTTTAGAGACTAATATGAGACAGGTATCTTTAATTTTTGGAACCAGCAAGAACAAAATTGAATATCTTAAAAGATTCACCTTTGGAGTCGGTGGTATTTTAACTTTAGTTGTTGCAGTACTTGCTCTAACACCTATTGGTAATTGGGGACTGATAAATATTATAGGAGTTAGCGAAAAGATAGCAACTGCAAGTAGGTCAGTACTCATAATATTGATTGTACTACCAATTATCATAGCTTGGTCTGAATATTATATGGGATTATTGATGAGGTTAAACAATACAAAGGCACTAAGTATTTCTAAAACTATTAATATTGGCTTCACAATTTTTTCAGTTGTTGGACTTTCAATGTTAGCACCACAACTAGGAGCTACAGTAGGAGCACTTGGGTTGATTATTGGTTATACATGTGAAATGAGTTATGTTAAATATATTTATCACAGATTAACTAAAGATACAGTTTAATAGAAAGTAATAAGTGGAGTATGAGTTATTGAGGATATTTTTTTGTTTCATTTAATCTATTAATCTTATATTATCTATAGAGGAGTTTTGATATGGATTATAACAATAAACGTAAAATGATATTAAAAGGAAATATGGTGAAAGTCATTTTAACTTTAGCTGCACCTATTATGATTAATAATTCTATTCAAACGATTTATAATCTATTGGGTTAATCGGATTGGAGATACACAAATTGCAGCAATTACATTAGTTTGGCCTATTATTTTTCTTATGATATCTATAGGTATAGGTATTTCAATAGCTGGAACAGCTATAATTTCTCAGTATATTGGTGCTGGGTTATTAAGAAAAGCAGAAAATGTAGCAGGTCAGGTAATTTCAATATCATTTATTGTTTCTGCAGTAATTGGATTTACAAGTGCTTATTTTGCATCATATATTGTAAGTGCGATTGGAGGCACAGGAGAGCTCCTATCAGAAGCTACAAGTTATCTTAGGGTGATTTTTATAGGACTACCTATGATGTTTTTGTTCTTTTCATTTAAAACAATCAAGCAGGGTCAAGGAGATACCCTTACACCTATGAAATATGGCGCACTATCCCTATTATTAAACATTATTTTAGACCCTATTTTTATCTTTGTATTTGGATTGGGAGTAAAAGGAGCTGCAATGGCAACCGTCCTTTCCCGTGGGTTATTTGTTGTTTATGCTATTTATAAATTATTCGTAAATGAAGATAATAACAGCATAAGTATAAACTGGAAACTTTTAAAGCCAAATGCTATTGATTCAAAAAAGCTATTATCAGTTGCTGTACCATCGTCTGTTGGGCAAGCTACCGAGGCTTTTGGATTTACAATTTTGACTATGTTTGTGTTATCATTTGGTGAATCTACAGTAGCTGCATTTGGTATAACTAATAGGATAAACTCATTAATATTTAAATCTTTTTCATATAACAAAAACTAGAAAAATTAAAATAATTGTAATATAATTAAACTCAAAGTCAAAATAAAAGGAAAACAGAATGAATAATGACATTAAAAATATAATATATAAGAAAATAAATAAATCAAAAGAAATATCTACAAGTAAACCTGATTATTCCAAATCATTAAGTCAAGAAGCATATAAAATATCCAAAGATAACGACTTAATATTAGAACAGGGATACTCACTGATTTCTTTGGCTTTTTCTGCTAGGGCTAAATCAGAAATAAAAGATATGTTAAATTACTCTTTTCAAGCCCTAGATATATTTGAAGAAAAAGATGAAATAGATGGCAAAATAAAGGCTATGAATCTTATAGGAATATCCTATTTTTACAGTTCAATGTATGAAAAATCTCTTGAATACTTGTTGAATGTAATAGACTTACTTGAACTTGGAAATGATGACTTTTTATTATGCTGTGTTTTAAACAATATAGGTGAAGTTTATCGAGAATCTAGAGAATTTGAAAAAGCCTTGCCTTTTTATCATGAGGCAGAGGAAATAAGCAGGAAAAATAATTATGAAATAATTAATGCTTCAATCTTGGGTAATATAGGAGATATTTATTTTTCCCAAGGAAAGTTTGAAAAATCTCTAGAAATACTTATGGATAGTTATAAAATACTTATAAAATCCAATGACATGGTAAGTTTAGGAGAAACCGAAAATAGAATTGGTAAGGTATACTTCAATCTCAATGATGAAAATAACGCAAATAAATTTTATTACTTAGCTCTTAATAGACTAGAAAATATTGAAAATAAATACTATCTAATTGATGTTTATATAAACATTGCAAAATTAAAAAAACATGAAGATAAAGATGAAGCATTATATTATTACAATAAATCTCTAAAATATTCAGAAGAAATAGATGCAAAAAAGAAAAGTTGTGAAATATATAAACTTATGTCTACTTTGTATGAAGAAAAAGAAGATTTTAAAACAGCTTTAGATTATTATAAAAGACACTCAAATATTGAAAAAGAAATAATGGCTTCAAATTTAGGAAATAAATTAGAAATACTTAACATAGAAATTAAAAATTCTAAAGGATCTTATAAATATAGAGAAATAAGAAAAAGACTTGAAAAAGAAATTGAACTTCAAAAAAATGAAATTCAAAAAATCAGGCAAACAAATGAAAAACTATTTAACAAAGCCTATCAAGACGAGTTAACAGGCATTCCAAATAGACGAAGCATAAATAGTTACATAAAAAAACTGATTAGGGAAAAAAGAGAAAGAGAAGAAATTATTGGAGTACTAATGATTGATATAGATCATTTTAAAAGGTACAACGATTGCTGGGGACATACTCAAGGAGATGATTGTTTAAAACAAATCGCTTATGCAGTTAACAATATACAGAGAAAAAACGAAAACATCTTTGCAAGGTACGGTGGTGAAGAATTTATCTACTTCCTTAGAAATACGGATGAAGAAAATATTACTTTATTAGGAAATAAAATTCGAAAAGCAGTTGAAGACCTAAAATTAAATTATACTCATCAGGAAAAAGAATATATGCTAACGGTTAGTTTAGGGGGAGCTTATGGGAAAATATCTAATATAAGTTCTTTTGCCGATTTAATGGAAAGAGCAGACAAAAAACTATATGAAGCTAAAGATAAAGGAAGAAATAAATTGATTATTAAAAATATGATGTAAAAATTAATTACTAAATTGTATCATTTTTCCAAACTTTATTAACGAACTGTAAAATCTTAATTTCTTGAATTATAACCGTAAAAGAAGTATAATTAGTAAAGAAAGTTTTATGAATAAAAATTTGAAAGGGGAAATATAATGAAAAGATTTTTAGTATTAACTTTAGCTTTAATGTTGGTTGTAGGAAGCTTAGCTGGATGTGCAGGAGGAGACGATACCAACGAGATAGCTCTTATAACAGACAAAGGTAACATCGACGACAGATCATTTAACCAAGGTGCTTGGGAAGGTGTTGTAGAGTATGCAGAAGCAAATGATATATCACATACATACATCAAACCTGAAGAAGCTTCAGATGCAGGATACTTAGCAGCTATTGACTTAGCAGTTCAAGGTGGAGCAGAGATAGTAGTTACTCCAGGGTTCTTATTTGAAGTACCTATATACGAAGCTCAAACAAAATATCCAGAAGTTAAATTCATCTTACTAGACGGTGCACCACATACTGCAGATTACTCAACATCTGAAACAAAAGACAACGTAGCAAGCATCATGTATGCTGAAGAAGAATCTGGATTTTTAGCTGGTTATGCAGCTGTTAAAGATGGAATGACTGACCTAGGATTTATGGGTGGAATGGCAGTACCAGCGGTACAGGCTTTTGGTTACGGTTACTTACAAGGTGCAGAATATGCAGCAGATGAACTGGGACTTGAAGACGGTGCAGTAGAAGTAACTTATCACTATACAGGAAACTTTGAAGAAAATGATACAAACAAAGCAACTGCAAAGACAATGTATCAAGAAGGCGTAGAAGTAATATTTGCATGTGGAGGATCAGTTGGTAAGAGTGTTATGTCAGCAGCTTCTGAAGCAGATGCAAAGGTTATAGGTGTAGATGTTGACCAAAGATACGACAGTGAAACTGTAATAACTTCAGCAATGAAGGGTCTTTCAGCTTCAGTTGTAAGTGTATTAGAATCTATATATAACGACAATTTTGATCAATATGCGGGACAAACTACTTATTTCAATGCAGCTAACGACGGTGTAGGACTTCCTACAGAAGTTATGGGCGAAGAAGGCGGAGATGCTTTTGACAGATTTGAAAACTTCACTAAAGAAGAGTACGATGCAATATTTGGTGAATTAGCTGATGGAAATATAGACGTCACAAGAACAATAGAAGTGGAAGCTGAAACTGGATATGCAACTGCAGAAGAATTAACACAACAATTAGATCTTCAAAAAGTTTCAGTAACAACTAGATAGTAAATTACCATATTGGCCTTAGCCTTATGGATTGAAGTCAAGATGGGAGAAGGCGTAAGTTTTCTCCCATTTTTTTATTTCAAAACTAATAAATATAATATATAATAGAACTAATAGTATACTAAAATAAAAATGGAAGAGGTAAAAGTGGAAAATTATATTATTGAAATGCTTAATATAACTAAAGAATTTCCGGGAATAAAAGCTAATGATGATATCACTTTGAGATTAAAAAAAGGTGAGATACATGCGCTTCTTGGAGAGAACGGCGCTGGAAAATCTACGTTGATGAGCGTTTTATTTGGTTTGTATCAAGCAGAAAAAGGAAAAATAAGAAAAGATGGTAAAGAAGTTAAAATCAATAATCCTAACGATGCAAATGCATTAGGAATAGGTATGGTACATCAACATTTTAAGCTTGTTGAAATCTTTACAGTTCTTGAAAATATCATTCTTGGTGTTGAACCAAATAACATGGGATTCTTAAAAAAAGAAGAAGCAAGAAAAAAGGTAGTTGACTTAAGTGAGAAGTATGGATTAAGAGTTAATCCGGATGCATTAATAGAAGACATATCCGTTGGTATGCAGCAGAGGGTGGAGATACTAAAAATGCTATATAGAGATAATGACATCCTAATATTTGATGAGCCAACAGCTGTATTAACACCTCAAGAGATAAAAGAACTTCTTCAAATAATGAAAGATATGGCAGAAGAAGGAAAGTCAATACTTTTCATTACCCATAAATTAAATGAAATTATGGAAGTTGCAGATAGGTGTACTGTACTCAGAAAAGGTAAGGGAATAGGAACTGTGAATGTAGGTGAATCATCAAAAGAAGAACTTTCTAAAATGATGGTTGGTAGAGATATTAGTTTTACCGTAGACAAGGAAATTAGTAAACCTGAGGATGTAGTTCTTTCTATCAAAAATATGACAGTACCTTCTAAACTTCATAGTAATAATGCAGTAAAAAATGTATCTTTCGATGTGAGAGCTGGAGAGATAGTTTGTTTAGCAGGAATAGACGGAAACGGACAGACGGAATTTGTACATGGACTCACAGGATTAGAAAAAGTATCTTCTGGGGAAATAACACTATGTGGAAAAGATATTACTAAAGCATCAATAAGACAACGCTCCGTAGTAGGTATGAGTCATATACCAGAAGATAGACATAAGTACGGTTTAGTTCTAGATTATACCCTAGAACAAAACATGGTGCTTCAAAGATACTGGCAACCAAAATTTCAAAATAAAGGTTTTATAAAATTTGATGAAGTAAGAAAATATGCTACAGATTTAATTGATAAATTCGATGTTAGAAGTGGTAGAGGACCTTTGACCATTGCTAGAAGTATGTCTGGAGGTAATCAGCAAAAAGCGATTATAGCAAGAGAGATTGACAAAGAACACGAGCTTTTAGTTGCTGTACAACCGACAAGAGGACTTGATGTTGGTGCTATCGAGTACATACATAAGCAACTTGTAAAAAGAAGAGATGCAGGAAAAGCAGTATTGTTAATATCACTTGAATTAGATGAAGTTATGAATGTAAGCGATAGAATTCTTGTAATCTACGAAGGCGAGATTGTAGGAGAGTTGGACCCTAAGGTAACTGATCTTCAAGAATTAGGACTTTATATGTCTGGTGCTAAAAGAGATACTGAGAAGGAGAGAGAGAATGGTTGATAAAAAAGATAGATTTAACTTAAAGAGTATTACTAAATCAAAAGGGTTTTCTTCTTTTACAGCAGCTCTTATGGCTATATTTTTAGGATTGGTATTTGGTTTTATTATAATGTTAATAGCGGATCCTGGAAGTGCTGTAGCAGGATTTAGATATATAGTAGTAGGAGGTCTTAGAAGAGTAGGAGACGTATTTTATTTCGCAACTCCTATTTTGATGACCGGATTAGCTGTTGGTTTTGCCTTTAGAATGGGCTTATTTAATATAGGAGCTTCCGGTCAATACACTATGGGGATGTTCTTTGCTCTCTATGTAGGCTTTATGTGGGATCTTCCTGGATCTACTCACTGGATAGTTGCAGTAATTGCAGGGATGGTAGGAGGAATGATATTTGGATTTATTCCAGGTATTTTTAAAGCCCTTCTAAATGTTAATGAGGTTATAACTTCTATAATGTTTAATTATATAGGGATGTATTTTGTAGATATGATGATCCAAAAAAATTCAGCTATGTATGTTTCTGAAATGACTAGAACTAAGTATTTACCTGAAACAGCACAATTACCATCTTTAGGAGTTGCCGGATCCAATGTAAGTGTAGGAATAATACTAGCCATACTCATAGCAATTGTATTATATATAATTTTAGAAAAAACTACTTTCGGATATGAATTAAAAGCTACAGGGTTTAATAAATATGCTGCAGAATATGCCGGGATGCAGGGTAAAAGAAATATTATTCTTACCATGGTTATAGCCGGAGGAATGGCCGGTTTAGGTGGAGCCTTTGCTATAATGGCTCCTTCGCAAATCGCTGGAAGTAGTATGACTTACGAACCGATAAACATTATTGCAGCAAACGGATTTACAGGTATAGCAGTTTCCCTTCTTGGAAATTCTCATCCATTGGGAATTATATTTTCAGCAACCTTTATTTCTCACATACAAAGAGGTGGTACTCTAGCTAGCCTAGTAGGATATAAACCTGAGATTATAGATATTGTTATAGCAGTTATAATTTACTTCTCAGCTTTTGCCATGATTATGAATACATCTATAAAGAAATTCTTTATTGAAAAGTTCGGGAAAAAGGGAAAAGAAGAAGTGAAAATAGAGGCTAATTCAGAGGGGGTAGAATAATGGACTTGGTATATTATTTAATTCAAAACACTCTTCCCGTAGCAATCCCTCTACTCTTAGTAGCTTTAGGTGGAATGTTCAGCGAAAGAAGTGGTGTGATCAATATAGCACTAGAAGGAATTATGTTGTTTGGAGCTTTTTTTGGGGCATTATTTGTGTTATCTGTTCAAAATACAGGTATGGGACCTCAGACGGTGTTACTAATAGGTATGATAATAGCGGCTGTGTCGGGATTAATATATTCCCTTTTGCTGGCTTTTGCGGCTGTAAATATGAAGGCAAATCAGGTTATAACAGGAACTGCTCTTAATATGCTAATACCTGCAGCTATTTTGCTTTTTTCAAAAATGTTTTTTAATAGCGACGGAGTTACAACAAATATTAGTTTTTATATAAGAAAGATGCCGGTGCTAGGGGACATACCTATCCTTGGACCTATGTTTTTTCAAAACACCTATTTAACGGTAATAATAGGATTCATATTCTTAGGTATAGCCACAGTACTTCTATATAAAACAAGATTTGGATTGAGACTTATGGCATGTGGTGAACATCCTCATGCAGCTGACTCTGTAGGTATCAATGTTTATATAATGAGGTATGCTGGAGTTAGCTTATCAGGAATTTTAGCAGGTATGGGTGGATTTTTCTACTCTGTTGGAGTAATGGATGGGAATGTAAGCGGTCATACTGGAGTTGCAGGATTTGGTTTCTTGGCCTTAGCTGTTATGATATTTGGACAGTGGAAGCCGGGTAAAATAGTATTAGCTGCTACTTTCTTTGCATTTTTAAGAACCTTAGCTTATTCAGTGTCATTGATACCATTTTTGTACAATTTAGGTATAGACCAAACTTATTATAAAATGCTACCATATTTAGCTACCATGTTTGTTTTGGCACTGACATCTAAAAAATCTAGAGCACCAAAGGCAGAGGGTATTCCTTACGATAAATCAAGTAGATAATAAAAAATATTTGGGCATCGAAAGATGCCTTTTTTATTTTAAAATATTCAAATTACTTGAAATTTATTCATTATACTATATAATATTCTTAGTATAAATATATGGAGGACAAAATGGCAAAGAGAATTTTATATCCCGACAACTACAAAAGCAGTTTAGATGTACTTGAAACTGAAATAGCAATAAAAAAAGTGAAAGATTTTTTTCAAGATAGTTTAGCTGAAAATCTTAATTTAACCCGGGTATCTGCCCCTTTATTTGTGGCACCGGAAACAGGACTTAATGATAATTTAAATGGATACGAACGCCCTGTTAGTTTTACAATGAAAGATTTGTATGAAAAAAAGGTAGAAATAGTACAATCATTGGCAAAATGGAAAAGAATGGCTTTAGATTATTATGGATTTAAACCAGGAGAAGGAATATACACTGATATGAATGCAATAAGAAGAGATGAAGAATTAGATAATCTTCATTCGATTTACGTTGATCAGTGGGATTGGGAGAAGATTCTTCAAAGAGAAGAAAGAAATTTGGAGTACTTGAAAGACACAGTAAAAAAGCTTTACAGATCTTTTAAAGAACTCGATGAATACATATCTAAAGAGTATCCTCAATTTGACGAAATGTTACCAGATGAAATATATTTTGTAACAACTCAAGAACTTGAAGATGAATATCCAAACCTTACTCCAAAGCAAAGAGAAGACAAAATTGCAAAAGAAAAAGGAGCCGTTTTCATTATGCAAATCGGTAAAGAGCTTAAATCTGGTATGAAACACGACGGTAGAGCTCCTGATTACGATGATTGGGAACTAAATGGAGATATAATATTATGGAATAAGCTTCTTAATATAGGGTTGGAAATATCTTCAATGGGAATTAGGGTGGATGAAGAAACTCTGGAAAAACAATTAATGGAAACAGGAGATATAGAAAGAAAATCTTTTGAATTTCATAGAAAAATTTTAAATAAAGAACTACCTTATACTATAGGTGGTGGAATAGGACAGTCTAGATTATGTCTGCAATTTTTAAGAAAAGCCCATATAGGGGAGGTTCAGTCATCTATTTGGCCTGTAGACATGATAATGGAGTGTAAGAAGAGAGGTATAATTTTATTGTAGATTGACTTTTTGTAAAATATATAATAAAATTTCATTTGTAATTTAAAAACCTATTTATTTGCAGTAGTAAAGAAACCCTTTACTACAAAGTGAGTAATGTACGGTAGCGGAATAATCTGCTGCCGTTTTTTTGTTATTGGAGGTAGATAAATGTAATTGACAAATATTTTAACCTATGTTATCTTTTAAGAAGCTTAAATTATAAGGTAATATAAACAATTATAAGTTAATTAACATAATTGCAAGATATTAACATTATTATATTAAGAATTTACATTAAATAACTTAATATAATTAAAAATGAAAGAAATAATATTATTCTATCAAAATTCAACAAAAAAACAGACATACAACATGAAAAATTCGTTTAAATATACTAAAATGAATAATATTTTTATAACCTTGCAATTTAAGAAAATACCTTGACTTTACAAAAAAAAAACGTTATCTTATTAAAGAATATTGATGAGAACAGGAGGGAAAAAATTGCCTAACGAAAAACTACAAGAACTAAGAGAAAAAAAAGCCAAGATAGAACAAGGTGGCGGAGAAAAAGCAATAGAAAAGCAGCACAGCAAAGGTAAAAAGACAGCAAGAGAAAGAATAGAAACCCTACTCGATGAAGGAAGCTTCATAGAAATAGACACATTTGTAGAACACAGATGTGAAAACTTCGGTATGGAAAAGAAAAGAATAGCCGGAGAAGGAGTAGTAACAGGATACGGAACAATAGAAGGAAGACTAGTATATGTATTTGCCCAGGACTTTACGGTAATAGGAGGGTCATTGGGAGAAATGCACGCGGCAAAGATAGTAAAAGCCCAGCAGATGGCAATGAAAGTGGGAGCACCCCTAATAGGAATCAACGACTCAGGAGGAGCAAGAATCCAAGAAGGAGTAGATGCCCTAAGAGGATATGGAGACATATTCTTTAACAACACAAAAGCATCAGGAGTGATACCCCAAATATCAGTAATACTAGGACCATGTGCAGGAGGAGCAGTATACTCACCGGCACTAACAGACTTCATCTTCATGGTAAAAGACACATCAAAAATGTTCATAACAGGACCCCAGGTAATAAAAACCGTAACAGGAGAAGAAGTAAGTGCAGAAGAACTAGGTGGAGCAATGACCCACAACCAAAAAAGTGGAGTAGCACAATTTTACGACGATACAGAACAAGCATGCTTTGACAAAATCAAACACCTATTAAGCTTCTTGCCACAAAACAACCTAGAAACTACGCCAAAGGTAGAAACAGGAGACGATTTAAACAGGATAGATGAAAAACTAGACGAACTAGTACCACTAAACCCAAACAAAGCCTACGACATGAAAGAAATAATCCATTCAATATCAGACAATGGAGAATTTTTAGAATACCAACCATACTACGCCCAAAACATAATAACAGGATTTGGAAGAATAAACGGAAAAAGCGTAGGAATAATAGCAAACCAACCAAAAGTACTAGCAGGATGTTTAGACATAGACGCATCGGACAAAGCAGCCCATTTTGTAAGGACATGCGATGCCTTTAACATACCCCTAGTAAACCTAGTTGATGTACCGGGATTCTTACCGGGAACAAGCCAAGAATATGGAGGCATAATAAGACACGGAGCAAAACTACTATATGCCTACTCAGAAGCAACAGTACCAAAGATAACTCTAATAACAAGAAAAGCCTACGGAGGAGCATACATAGCAATGTGCTCAAGACACCTAGGAGCAGACGTAGTATACGGATGGCCAACAGCAGAAATAGCAGTAATGGGACCATCAGGAGCAGCAAACATAATATTTAGAAAAGAAATAAATGCAGCCCAAAACCCGCAGGAAAAAAGACAAGAAAAAATAAATGAATACACAGAAAATGTAGCCAACCCATACAAAGCAGCAGCAAGAGGATACATAGACGATGTAATCGAACCATCTTCCACAAGAAAAAGGATAATAAGTGCTTTAGAAATGCTAGCAGGAAAAAGAGAACAAAACCCAAAGAAAAAGCACGGAAACATACCGGTATAGAGGAGATGAAAAAATGATAGGAAACGAAGTAAGCGCAGCAGAAGCCATAACCGTAACCATATTCAGCATGGGACTGGTATTTTTAGTACTCTTTGCAATAAACTTGATACTAGACGGATTTAAAATTCAAAGTGAAAGAGAACAAAAGGCACTGGCAAAAAAAGAAGCAAAAGACAAACCAGTACAAGAAGAAAAACCAGTACCTACAAAACCACAAGAAGATGAAAGTGAAATAATAGCAGTAATAACAGCAGCCCTAGTGGCAAATTTAAAAACAAGCAAAGACAAACTAATAATCAAAAGCATAAGACAAATACAGGACCCAACCTGGGCACAAACGGGAAGAATAGAAAACATGAACTAGGAGGAAAAAAAGAAAATGAAAAAATACAACATCACAGTAAACGGAAAAACCTACGAAGTAGAAGTAGAAGAAATAAATGGAGGGGGACAAACACAATCTGCACCAGCCCCTAAACCACAAGCTACACAAGCTGCACCAGCACCAGCTAAAAAAGCACAGCCTGCACAACCTACGCAACCAGCTCCTTCAGCAGGAGCAGGGGACGTAACAGCACCAATGCCTGGAACAGTACTAGAAGTAAAAGTAGAAGAAGGACAAAGCGTAAAAGCAGGCGATGTAGTACTAATACTAGAAGCAATGAAAATGGAAAACGAAATAACAGCAGACACAGACGGAAAAGTAACAAAAATATACGCACCAAAAGGAAGTAGTGTAAACACAGGAGACCCACTAGTAGGACTAGAGTAAAAATAGGAGGAATTAGAAATAATGGGAGAAATACTACAAGAATTTTACAATAGCACCGGATTTTCTCAACTAATAAATCCTAGTCACTGGATGGAAACACAAATAGGCTCATACGTAATAAAGATACCGGGAGAAATGATCATGATAGCAATAGCATGCATCTTTTTATACCTGGCAATCAAAAAAGGATATGAACCATACCTACTTGTGCCGATAGCCTTTGGAATGCTATTAGTAAATTTACCACTAGCAGGACTAATGGAAGATAGTGGACTACTAAAACTAATCTACATAGGAACAGAAAAAGGACTGTACCCACCGCTGATATTCTTATGCGTAGGAGCAGGAACAGACTTTGGACCCCTAATAGCAAACCCAAGAAGCATACTCCTTGGAGCAGCAGCTCAATTTGGAATATTCTTCACATTCATAGGAGCAATAGTACTAGGATTTACAGGCCCGGAATCAGCCTCAATAGGAATCATAGGAGGAGCAGACGGACCAACAGCACTATACTTAACAAGTATGCTTGCACCAGATCTACTAGGACCAATAGCAATAGCAGCATACTCATACATGGCATTAGTACCGATAATACAACCGCCGATAATGAAAGCCCTAACAACAAAAGAAGAAAGACAAGTAAAAATGGAGCAGCTAAGACCGGTAAGTCAAAAAGAAAAAATACTATTTCCAATAATAGTAACAATCTTTACAGTACTCTTACTACCATCAGCAGCCCCATTAATAGGAATGCTAATGTTTGGTAACCTGATAAAAGAATCCCAGGTAGTACCAAAACTAACAGAAGTATCACAAAACTCACTAATGTACATAGTAACAATATTCTTAGGACTAACAGTAGGAGCAAAGGCAGAAGCAAAACTATTTTTAACCCCTGCAACCCTAAAAATCATAGCCCTAGGACTAATAGCCTTTTCCATAGGAACAGCAACAGGAGTAATCTTTGGAAAAATCATGTACAAAACAAGCAAAGGAAAAGTCAACCCCCTTATTGGAGCAGCAGGAGTATCAGCTGTACCAATGGCAGCCAGAGTAGTACAAAAAGAAGGAAGAAAATACAACCCATCAAACTTCCTACTTATGCATGCTATGGGACCTAACGTAGCTGGAGTAATCGGATCTGCAGTTGCTGCCGGTGTACTACTTATGTTTTTCGGGTAAGGTTAAGTTAAATACTTCAAGAATTTCAGCTTTTAAGCTGGAATTCTTTTTTTATTCTTCCTTTATTATTATCTGCTAAAATTATATAATGTAAAAAGGTGATGATTTAATGGAAAAAACAGATATTATAACTCTTATGCAGCTCCCTGATGTAGGAAGTAAAACAGTTCTTAAATTATATAATCATGTAAGTAACAGGAGATTGATAAACCTTGATTTTAATGACTACATATCATTAATTGAGGAAATCACAAATAAAAAATTTATGAGAATACATATAGACAAATCAAAACTAAAAGCAGAAAAACTACTTGAACAATGCTATCTCAATAAAATAAAAATATTTAGTTTTTTAGATGATGATTATCCAGATAGGTTAAAAAAAATTGGAAATGACAAACCCGTAATTTTATTTTCTAAAGGTAATCATGATATAATGAAAACAGGTTACAACTTAGCCTTTATAGGCAGCAGAAAGGTGAGTAAAGAGAACTACAAGATTGGAGTTAAATTCTCTAAACTTGCAGTAGATATGGGAGTAAACATAGTAAGTGGTCTTGCTATAGGTTGCGATACAGCTGGTCATAGAGGAGCTCTACTTACCAATAAGAATCTGTTAAGTGGAAAAACTTTAGCAGTTTTACCATCAGGAATACAAAATATATATCCTAAAAAGAATACAACTTTAAGTAATGAAATTCTTGAAGAAGAGGGTTGTTTAATTAGTGAAAAACCACCCTTTGAAAGCCCAGAGAAGTACGATTATATAATGCGTGATAGACTACAGGCAGCATTATCAGAAAGCATTTTTATATTACAAAGTAGTCTTGGTAGTGGGACTGTACATACTGCTAAATTTGGAGAGAAATATTCGAAAAAAATATTTTGTTATGGTATAAATACCCAAAATAAGGGTATGGAGTTAAATAAGAAACTAATTAATGAAGGTAAGGCATTTGATATAAATTCCGAAGAACAGTTCAAATTAGCTATTTCTAAAGAAAGGGATGAACATTATGAAATTAGTCACTAACAAACATACAGGGAGACAGGTTTTAATAAATAAACTTAGAGATTCTAGGGAAAATGATTTTATAGGAAAAGAAGAGGGAAAAGAATGTCCCTTTTGCCCTGGCGAAAATGAAGAAAAGGCAAATTTTACTATTGAAGAAGACGGCAAGTGGGTAGTTAAGGCAATAGATAATAAATATCCAGCCTTAGTAACAAATATTGAAGAATATCAAAAGAACAAATGTGACTACGGAAAACATGAGGTTTTAATAGAAACTAGAGAGCATCTAAGGAATTTTTACGACTTTACAATAGAAGAGTTTGAAAACATAATAAAAATGTATAGAAACCGATTTATAGAGCTTGATGGAGACGAAAATGTAGAGTATACAATAATATATAAAAACCATCTTAAAAGTGCTGGTGCATCAAAAATTCATTCTCACAGTCAAATATTATCCATGTCATTTATACCCCCAGAAATAAAAAGAGAAATAAAAACTCTAAAAAAGTATTCCCTGTGGGGAGATAAAAAAATTATAACAGAAAATAAAAATTTTGAAGTTTTTATTCCTGAAGATTCTTATTTATCTGGCGAAATGATAATCGAAAATAGAAACTCAGGAAGATTTAATGATATAAAAGATGAAGAGATTGTTGATTTAGCAGAATCTTTTAAAGAGATATTTAGGAAAATTAACGAAGTTTACGGTACTATTCCCTTCAATATTTACATACATTCCCTTCCTAAAAATATCAAGTCTCCTAAATTTAAGTGGCATGTACATGTAATTCCAAGAAAGGGAAAATTTGGAGGTTTTGAATTGGGAACAGGACTTTATATAAATTCTTTAGATTTAGATGAAATGTATAGTAAGTTTTGCACCAACAAGTAAAAGTAAAAAAAAGAAAAAATAATTTTGAAAAACTATTGACATAGAACCCAATAATATATATAATAAGTTTTGTGACTAAGCGGGTGTGGCGGAATTGGCAGACGCGCTAGACTTAGGATCTAGTGTCTTTGACGTGGGAGTTCGAGTCTCTTCACCCGCACCATCATGAATTGCACAAGGGTTATTACTCTTGTGCTTTTTTTATAAATAAAATTATTTTGGAAAGGAAACAGTATAAGTTTTTTTTTGCATACAAAACGGGAGGAACTATGAAAATATATATCACAAGACACGGTGAAACCAAATGGAATATAGAAAAAAGAATTCAAGGACACTTAGACTCTGAACTTACCAGAAAAGGATTGGAAGGAGCTAAAAAGCTCAAGGAAAGATTAGCAGACGTAAAGCTAGATCTAATTATATCTAGTTCTTTAGAAAGAGCTCATAAGACAGCTCGAATAATAAAGGGAAATAGAGATATAGAAATAGAATTAGAAAATAAATTAAAAGAAATCAACTGTGGTGAATTTCAAGGAAATAAATTTGAAGATATTTGGAGAGAAAATCCAGAAGCAAAGGACAAACTAAGAGAAAATCCCTTTGGATTCGTATATCCAAAAGGAGAATCTCTTGAGAAATTTTATAAAAGAGTAGCCAATGGGTACAAGGAAATCTTAAACAGACACTGGGGTAAAGATATACTAATTGTTGCTCACGGCGGTACTATAAGGAGTATTGTTGCAGAAATGTTCGATAAACCTGATGGTAGCACATGGTTTAAAAACGTTGTGGATAACTGCAGCTTGTCAATATACCGTTATGATGGCGAAAATTTTGAAGAGATAGTATATAATGATACCAGTCATCTTTAAAAATGGTCTTTATAGGGGATAACTAGGTTATTCCCTTTTTTATCTAAAATTTTTATTCTTTTAAAAACTTCATCGACTTTTTCAAATAAAAGTTCATTAGTATCAGCTTTTACTATAAAATGCCCAACTCTTTGAGTGGCATTTTCTGTTTTTTTGATAGTATCTCCTACATTAAAGTTGAATCTTCCTTCTAAAACTAAATTATTTTCTACGAGTTCTGAAAAGGAAGATAAAAAAGATATTTTTCCTTGATTAGCAAAAAATAATTGAACTGATATTTTCTTATTTTTAGATATACTGTTAGAATTAATTTTTTGCTTCTGTTCTAATCCAAGAGAATCCCTAATAAGTAAATCACACATGTCTACCTTTGAAGCATGAGCTATATAAACATCTTCGAAGGCACCTCCTATTCTACAGGCAATCTCATTAACCATAATACCATCTTTTCCAATGAGCATTTGAAAATAGATTGGTCCTTTTTTTATATTAAAAACCTTTACTATTTTTTCTGAGATAGCGATTATTTCTTCATGATGTTTTTCATAATGTTTAGAAGGATAATTATGAGAAATGCATATGCCTATGTGGGGAAAATTATTATAGGTTACCCTATCGCTTATAGATAGTGTTTTAGTTTCTCCATCTACTACCCATCCTGAAAGGGTTATTTCATCATTCTCATAGTATTTTTCTAGTAGTATTTCCGACTGTTCAGTGAATTGAAATGGTATCTGGATTTTATTTTTCAAATCCATTTTATCCTCTATATAGAGTACACCTCTTTGACCTTGACTATCTAAGGGTTTAATAACTCCCGGAAAAAAGTCATCATCAAGATTATTGATATTTTCATCTAGTCTAATAAACTTATATTTTACAGTTGGGATATTATTTAGCTTGAATATATCTTTCATTTTCCTTTTATCGGTAACTAATAAGGCAAGGTCTGAAGATATATAGTTAGTCAAACCGAGTATTTCACATGCTTTAGAAGCATAATAAACAGGTTGGTCCGTTCCTGCAGTAATTATTGTATCGACTTTATGTTTTTTGGCAATACTTACAATGCCTTCGAGATCAAAGGTGCTTATCATTTCACTATAGTCGGCATATTTTTTACCAATAGAATCTTTGTTATAATCTGTTACAATTACCACGTGATTATTTTTAATTAAATATTTTATTAAGTTTAATTGACAGCTTCCTGCACCTAACACTAAAAATCTCATTATCATTTTTCCTTTCTGGTGTTTAATATCTTTTCTATTATAAAAGGCTCATTTCTTTTCAAAAAGAATTTAAAAATCATATTGTTGGAATAATATAAATATATTCTTAGAAAGATTTTTAATTGTTTTAGAAAAGTATAATTAGAGTTTCCGTGTTTTCGAGCACTGTGTTCATAGTGTATATTTCCAATTTTTTTAGTATTTTTTAAAATACTTGCAGAAATATAATTGTAGGCTCTTTTTTCCTTAAGTATTAAATTTCTCAAATCTTTTTTAAGTATCCTATAACTGCTAACCCTCTTATCTTTAGGCTTTTTAAAGAGAAGATTAAACAATTTGTCTGTTAGCTTTGAGCCTAAATTTCTATATAATTTATGATATTTTACTTGAGTTACAGCATATACAATATCGTAACCTTTTTTTAACTCTACATACATATCTTTAATATATTCAGGGTTATGTTGCAAGTCATCATCCATATTTATTATATAATCACCACTAGCATAATTTAATCCACAGAAAACTGCATTTTGCTGACCGTAATTTTTATTTAACTTTATTCCAATAACATTACAGTCCTTTGAACATAATTCTTCAATTATATTAAAACTATTGTCCTTACTTTTATCATCTACAAAAATAAACTCGTAAGAACTGGTTATTTTTAGTAATTCCTGCTTAATTTTTATGTATAATTTTTCTAAAGTTTTTTCGCTGTTATATACTGGAATTACTACAGAAAATTTCTCTTTCATTTTTCACCCACCTAAAAAGATTACTAAAAAAATCACAAACTATTATTTACATTATTATAAATATAATCTATAATAAAAAATAAAAATATTAAGGAATGATAAAATTGATAAAAATTGATTGTTTTGGGGATATTTGCCCAGTGCCTATAATGAAAATAGAAAAACAACTTAAAACTCTTCCTGATGGAGAAGTGTTAGAAGTTGTTACTGACCATAGCTGTACAGTAGAATCTGTAGCCAACAAATTCAAAAAATATAGTGTGGAAAGTGAAGAAGTTATGAATGGGGTTTGGGAAATTAGAATAACCAAACCTTAGCAAAAACTATCTTTTCCTATTTTTTTAAATAGATTTGCAAATTCTACTACGGCTTTACTGTTTTTGCTTTCTTTTCTTGTGACCATATAAACTTTTATACTTATTTCAAAATCTTTAACTTGGATTACCTTATAGGTCTTTTTATACAACTCTTCTTTTATAGAAATATAAGGTAAAAGAGCCAATCCGTGTTTTCTATTTAAAGAAGATTTTATAGCTTCAATAGAATCTAGAGTAAATATTATATTTAAATCATCATAATCAACATCATGTTCATTTAAATTTTCTTCAAAAGCTGTTGTAATTTGATTGTCATATGACATTGAAATTATCGGATAATTTTTAAGATCTTCAACGGATATTTCCTTGGGTGTTTCATAATAAAAAGATGATGTTAAGACAAATTTATTACGGCCAACTTCATAGTATTCCAAGTTTTCTTCATTACCTTTACCATATACAAATCCTATATCACAGATATTATTTTCAACACTGCTTCGAATTTTATCTGAAGAACTTGTTGAGAGCTCATACTGGTGGTAAGGAAATTTTTCTTTAATTTTATATATACTGCAGGGTAGAGCATAATGGGAAATAGAATGACATGCCTGTATAGCTACAGTATTTGATATATTACTTCCTTTTTCTAAATCAGTCATCATTTTCTTGTAAGTATTAAGGATATTTTCGCTATACTGGAGAACTATTTCACCCATCTCAGTTAGTTCTACTCCCTTATTACTTCTTTTAAAGAGCTGGTAACCAACACTATTTTCAAATTTTTGTATTTGTTGTGACAAAGCTGATTGAGATATATGAATTTGTTTAGCTACTTTTGATATACTTTTTACCTTAGCTACCTGATAAAAGTAATTAAAATATTCTATATGCATTTAGTTACTCCTTTTTTATAAGCTTATGTTATTTAATAATTATATCAAATATTTCAAAAAAAAGAAAACTATGTTAGACTATTATTAGATGTATAAAGTGTAATATTTAAAAACCGCTTAGGGGTGGAAATTTGAACGAAAATAACGAACATTCTAAAAATGAAATTAATAAAAATAAATATATTATTAAAAATCAAACACCTTATGCCGCGGGTATACTTATAATATCTTTGATATTTGCTATATATCTACATAAAAAATCCTTTGATTTGGCTTTTTACTGGGGTATAGGTTTATGTTTTGGATTTGTCCTACAAAAATCAAGATTTTGCTTCACGGCATCCTTTAGAGACCCATATCTAACAGGGTCTACCATACTTACTAGAGCTGTTTTAATTGCTTTTGCCTTAACTTCAATTGGCTTTACAATAATTAAATATATAAATATAACCCAAGGGAATCCAGTTCCTGGTATGGACTATGTAGTTCCTATTAGTTTAGCAACAGCCTTAGGTGCATTTACTTTTGGAATAGGAATGGTTATTTCAGGTGGTTGTGCTTCAGGAACTTTTATGAGAATAGGTGAAGGATTTCAACTTCAAGTAATAACTTTAATTTTTTTTATAGTAGGCTCTTTATGGGGAGCTAGAGACTATCAATGGTGGGAAGAAAATTTTATTTCACAAGGGATTAAAATTTATTTGCCGGATATATTCGGATTGTTCGGTGGTCTTGTTGCAAATTTGATTATTATAATTTTGATATATATACTTGCTAAAAAATGGGAAGATAAAAAGATGTAATTGGGAGGATAACTTGAAAATATTTGATATTATTAACAACAATAAAACATATATTAAAATTTTTAAAAAATCCTATCCCTACATTATAGGTGCTATTTTACTGTCTATATTTCAGATAATAAATTTTTCTGTTACCGGAAATCCCTGGGGTGTGTCAGGAGTTTTAGCTAACTGGGGAGCTTGGATCTTAGAAATGTTTGGTGGTAACTTTAATAACTGGTATTATTTTCAGGAAGTAAATATAGATTTAGATTATGGGAGTAGTTTTTTAAACAGTCCTGTTAGTATAAGAAACTTTGGAATACTAGTAGGGGCTTTATTTTCAACCTTAGCAGCTTCTGAATTTAAATTTAAAAAACCAAAGAACGGTAGACAAATCTTAGGAGCTGTTATAGGAGGATTGCTAATGGGATACGGGGCTAGAATAGCTTTTGGATGTAATATTGGAGCACTATATAGTGGTATTTCCACCCTGTCTTTATCCGGCTGGATTTATGGAATATTTATGTTTTTAGGTGCAGTAATAGGTAGCAAAATGCTTATGAAATTTTTTATATAACTTTAATTTGTAACTTTGTAGATTTTTACATTCCAAACATCCTCATACATATACATGCTTAACCTCATAGCGTAAGGGCTGTCAAATTGATGAATCAATTGACAGTTTTCTTTTATGTATGATTCCATATCTTCGTAGTAGTAGTACAGATTACCATAAATGAAATTCCATACAGGTCTGCTGTTGTATATAAAATCCATTTCTTCTGGATATATTATATACTCTATGTTATTTTTTTGTATATATTCAGAGAAAGACATATCATTTTCTTTCAAAAAATGCAGATTCCTATAATCATATAAAGTATTATTGTGGAAATAATACTCAGTATTTAAGTTAGCTAAAACAGTAGATTCATCATCTATGAAACCACTAATATTTTCTAAATAATTTTCATAATCATTATTAAAGTAAGGAATTATATTAAATATTGATATTATAAGTAAAACCAATGATAAAAATAGTACCAGTATGTTTTTATATTTAAAAGTTTTTACATTTTCAGCAAATAGAATCCAAAAAAATGGAAAAACAAAAATAATACTGGTTTGATTATATCTTCCAATAACTATGTAAGTTATATTAATAGCTCCAATAATAAAAATTAACAATCCTAAAAATCTAAATTTATTCGTGGTTTTCTTAATTAAAAACCTAACAAAACTGAATATATAAATAATTGAGAATAAAAGAAGTTGTAATTTAATATTAGGGATATAATAGGTTCCACTTACTTGATAGAAAAGCTTAAGATAAAAGTTTTTGATTTCACCTATCCTGTCTGTTGGCTTCGCAAAAACATTAAATTGATCTCCAAATTCCTTATAATTTTGGAAAAAATTTGGATCAAAGTACAAATTTATACCAACAAAAATAGCAGCTAAACTACCGGTAACTATAACATATACTAGCATAGATTTAAGGGTAGATTTTTTTCCAAATACTATATCGTAGATATACATAGAACCTAACACAGCAGCTATGAATAGACTATTAGGGTGAATTCCTATATTTAAACCAGTTATTATACCAAGGACAATAGATTTCTTTAATGAATCTTCATATTTAATATAATAGAAAAAAACGAAAATCATAAAAAAAAGAATTACAGCTTCTTGTCTTGCAAAATGTGAAGTATATATGAAGTGTATATCAAAAGCTAAAAGTACTGTAACTAAAAAAGACAGTTTACTAGAATTGAAAATTCTTAAGGATATTTTATAAATAAAATATAAAGAACCTATACTAAACAAAAGGGATATCAACCTAAAAGCAAATAAATTATATCCGAAAACCATCATAAATAATCCCTGAATATAATGGAAAAATATTTTTATACTGTGGGGAAATCTTGGAAGTAGGTCAAAAAAAGATTCGGTAACAATAGGAGTACCTTTTTCTATATACAATCTTGACAAACCACTTAACCAAGATTCATCAGAATGCATAAAAGGATACTTTGTTAAAAATATAATGTTAAATATAAAATACAATGTTAAAAATAATGCAATATATTTTTGGTCGAATTTATTTTTTATTTCTATTAAATATCTTTTCATAAAATACCATCTTTCATTTAAATATCAATAAATATTATACATAAAAATCAACAAAAAATAAAGGATATAACCTAATCAAATACAGTATAATAAAAGACGGTATCAAAATGAAAACCTTTTATCATATAATATATTGTGTATTATTTAACAATTAATTTCAAAATGAAAGGAATGGAGGTAGAGATGCGAAAAATATCTTTAATATTGATTGCTTCCTTACTTCTAGCGTCAGTAGCTGGTCTAAGTGGTTGTGCTACATATGATTTCGCTGAAGAAGGGACAGTTATAATTTCACCAAGTGAAGCTTTAGAATTAGTAAAGGAAGAAAATGTAGTACTTATTGATGCTCGAAACGAAGCTGAATATGAAGCATATCATGTAGAAGGTGCTGTAAATATACCGAGAAGTGCAATAGTTACAGATAAGCCGTATCCAAATATGTTGGCACCAAAAGTTCGTATTGAAAATGTTATGGGCAATAGTGGTATATCTAATGATACATTAGTAGTTGTTTATGATAATAACAAAAATATGGATGCAGCTAGATTATGGTGGACGCTTTTAGTATATGGACATGAAAATGCAAAAATCATAAACGGTGGAGTAAATGCTCTAGCTAAAGATGGAGTTGAATTTGTTCAGGAAGTTCCTGAAGTAGAAAAAGCTCAATTTACAGCTGAAGAACTTAATACAGATTACATTGCAACAAAAGAAGAAATTGAAGGTTATCTAAACGAACCTCAAGAAGACATTCTACTTTTAGATACAAGAACCCAAGAAGAATATGCAGCGGGAACTATACCAGGGTCAGTACTATATAATTTTGAAAACAATAATTATTCAACTGGAGCTTTTAAATCTCCAAAAGACATTCAAAATGATTATATTGATATTGGGATAACTCCAGATCAAACAATTGTAATGTTTTGTAAAACTTCTATAAGAGGAGCCCAATCATTTGCAGCCTTATATAATGCTGGATACAGAAATTTAAAGCTATATGATGGAGCATGGGTAGAATGGAGCGATAGTGATGAAGTGCCAGCTGAAGAACCAGCTGATACACCAGCACCGCCACCATCATCTTCAGATGGAAGTTGATAAATAAATTAAATTTAGGGGTTAAAAATTAAATCAAATAGGAGGATTTAAATGAACACACTTTTAAAAAGATTTTTAGTATTACTTACTGTAATAGCATTAGTATTTAGTATGGCAGCCTGCTCTCCAAGTGAAGAGCCAGCTGAAGAACCAGAACAGGAAGAACCGGCTGAAGAGCCAGAAGAGGAAGAACCAGCTGAAGAGCCAGCTGAAATTGATCCGGCAACAGTTGAAGCTGCTGTAAATAGTTATTTTTCTGAAATGCCAGAAGATATTTATAAAATTGGACAGGCAGATTTCATAGAAAAAGTAGCTAACGGCGAAGACATGTTTGTTCTCGATATAAGACAGGCAGATGCTTATGCTGAGGGACATATAATAGGAGCATATAATGCACCATGGGGCCCGGCAATAGCTGAAAACTTGGATAAATTACCAACGGACAAAACTGTTTATGTTTACTGTTATTCAGGACAGACTGCAGGTCAAGCTGTAGCTACATTAAACATGGCTGGTATCGATGCAAAATCAGTAAACTTAGGTTTTAACTATGGTATATCAAAAGTAGAAGGATACGAAGATTATATTGAAACTTATGAATATGAATTTGGTCCTGCGATTACAGATATAGATCCATCAATCCAAATGGCATTGACTGAATATTATGAAGGATTAGCAGATGTAGCAGGAACAACTTATGCAAATTACAAAATAAGTGAAGCAGACCTTAACACACTAATAGAAGAAGGCGACGACAGCATATATATATTATCTATTAGAGGTGAGGATGCATACAACGAAGGACATATAACTGGAGCTGAGTTACTACCATTTGGTAAAGGAATGCAAGAAGGATTCGGAGATTTACCAAAAGATAAAACCATCGTAGTATACTGCTACACAGGACAAACAGCAGGTCAAACCGTAGCAGGTCTTAGACTTTTAGGATACGATGCAGTTTCTTTAAATGGTGGTATTGGAATGCCTTCAAATTCACCTTTAGGATGGGTAAATCAAGGTTATCCACTTCATAACCAAGAGGGAACTGAAAATGTAGTGGAAGATGCAGCAATGGCTTATTTTGCTAACTTATCAGATGACATTAATAAAATTGGACAGGCTGAATTTTTAGAAAAAGTTGAAGCTGGAGAAGATATGTTTGTTCTTGATATAAGACAGGCAGATGCTTATGCTGAAGGTCACGTAAAAGGCGCTTACAACGCACCTTGGGGCCCTGCAATTGCAGAAAATTTAGCAAAAATACCTCAGTTACCATCAGGGACTCCGGTTTATGTATACTGTTATTCAGGACAAACAGCAGGTCAAGCTGTAGCTACATTGAGAGTTGCAGGTATAGATGCTATATCAGTAAACTTAGGATTTAACTATGGAATAGCAAAAGTTGATGGATATGAAGCATATTTAGAGACAGAAGCTAATGAATTTGGCGAGGACGTAGCAGAAGTTGATCCAACCATTCAAGCAGCTATTACTGATTACTATGAAGGATTAGCAGATGTGGCTGGAACTACTTATGCAAACTATAAAATTAGTGAAGCAGATCTTAATAGCCTAATCGAAGCTGAAGATGATAGCATATATGTGCTGTCAATAAGAAGTCAAAGTGCTTATGATGAAGGACATATACCTACTGCTGAACTTTTACCATTTGGTAAAGGAATGCAGGAAGGGTTCAGTGACTTACCAAAGGATAAGACTATTGTAGTTTACTGCTATACTGGTCAAACGGCTGGTCAAACAGTTGGAATATTGAGACTTTTAGGATACGATGCAGTTTCTCTTAACGGTGGAGTTGGAATGGAATCCAATGCACCATTAGGATGGGCAAACCAAGGATTTGAATTAGTACAATAATTTGAAAAAATAATGGAAGGTGGTCTTCAAAGGACCGCCTTTTTTCTTTTTGAATATGTGGTATAATAATCTATTATAGGAGGGAAAAATGCTTATAACTAGACCGTATGAAAAATTAAAAGACAACAGCATATTTATTGATGTAAGAAGTCCTGGAGAGCATAGTTCTGAAAGGATAATAGATTCTATAAACATCCCATTATTTAATGATGAAGAAAGAAGCCTCATAGGTACTGCATATAAACAGCAAAGTGTTACTGAAGCTAGAAGACTTGGAGTTGAAATTGTATCCAAAAAACTACCTAATTTTTTTGGAAAAATTAATGAATTAATTGATTCAGAAGATAAGCAGCTTGCGGCATACTGTGCGAGAGGTGGGTATAGAAGTACTTTTTTTGCTTCTGCATTCTCATCCGTTGGAATGAATATAATAAAAGTAGATGGTGGTTACAAAAAATACAGAAAATATATATATGAAAATCTTCCTAAACTTAATGACAAAATGAAATATATAGTGATTCACGGTAATACAGGAGTAGGTAAAACTGAGATACTTAATGAATTAAAAAAAGAAGGTGAGTATATACTTGATTTTGAAAAGGCAGCAAACCACAGAGGGTCACTACTAGGAGGGATAGGACTAGGAGAACCTAGCAGTCAAAAAAACTTTGAATCTAAAATATTTAATTACATGGATAAAGCAAAAGATGATTATATTTTTGTGGAAGCAGAAAGTAGAAGAGTTGGAAGTGCAATGATACCAAAATATATCCATGATAAGATGAAATCGGGTATACACATATATGTAGATGCAAGTACTGAGAAAAGAATAGAGATACTAAGGAATGATTATATTCAAAACAAGTTTTGGAAAGAAGAATCCATAAAAAACATAGATAGATTGAAGAAATATATCTCAAAAGAAAGGATAAAAGAATTAAAAAATAAAGTTGAAAATAACGATTTTGACTATGTAGCTAAAGAATTAATGATAAATTACTACGATTCAATGTATCAAAATAAGTCTAAAGAATATGACTATGATTTGGAGTTGAAAAACGATAATTCTTATAAAACTGCTATAGAAATAATTAACTGGAAAAAAGAAAATATTCTTGGCAAATAGTATTAAAAATGCTATAATAGAACAAACGTTCTTTATGGTGATAATATGGATAATTTAATAACAAAACTTAAAATTTTAGCTGAAGGTGCAAAATATGATGTATCATGCTCATCTAGCGGTGTAGAGAGAAAAAATAAGGGTAAAATTGGCAGTTCGAGGTCTTTTGGAATATGTCATACATGGTCAAGTGATGGTAGATGTATATCATTACTTAAGGTGTTGATGTCTAACAACTGCATTTATGATTGTACCTACTGTATTAATAGGGTTAGCAATGATATAAAGAGAGCTTCTTTTTCTCCGGAAGAAATAGCAAAACTAACTTTTGAATTTTATAGGAGAAATTATATTGAAGGTCTTTTTTTGTCTTCGGCAGTAGAAAAAAATCCTGACTACACATCTGAAAATATTTGTAAAGCTCTGGAAATACTTAGGTTTAAATACGGATTTTCTGGATATATTCATGTGAAAGGAATTCCTAATACTTCTAAAGATTTAATGAATAAACTAGGATTTTTAGCTGATAGACTAAGTATAAATATAGAATTACCAAGTGAAAAGAGTTTAAAACTTTTGGCTCCTCAGAAAAAAACAAAAACTCTACTTCTGCCGATGAGAGATTTAAATAACAAAATAATGGAAAATAGAGATGAAAGAAGCAGATATAAAAAGGCTAAAAAATTTTTACCTGCAGGACAAACGACCCAGATGATTGTAGGAGCATCTCAGGATAGTGATTATCAACTTTTAAAGACCAGTCAAATACTATATGATAAGTTTAGTTTAAAAAGAGTTTTTTATTCAGCATATATACCGGTGGTTGAAAACTCACTGCTACCGGCTGTCAACACAAAACCTCCTTTAAAAAGAGAGCACAGATTATATCAGGCTGATTGGCTCTTAAGGTTTTATAACTTTAGAGCGGATGAATTACTATCTGAAGAAATTAGAAATTTCGACTTGGAGTTCGATCCCAAAATCAATTGGGCTTTCAATAACATTGGCCAGTTTCCAAAAGAAATAAACAAGGTATCCTATGACGAGCTTTTAAGAATACCAGGGATAGGTCCAAAATCAGCAGGAAGAATAGTAAAAGAGAGAAAATTTTTCCCTTTAAACTATGATAATCTAAAAAGAATTGGAGTGGTATTGAAAAGAGCAAAATATTTTATAACTTGCAGTGGAAAATACTACGGTGGTATAGATATTAGTCCCGAGTTAATTAAGTACAAATTAGGAGAAATGGAAAACAGCCGACAGATATCATTTTTTTAAGGAGGTCAAATGGATTATTTATATGATGGTACTTACACAGGATTTATGACTTCTTTATACCTTCATTTTAAATACAGAGAAAGTACAGGTATTTATTCAAAAAAATTCTATCAAGAATCCTTGACATCAAATTATAAAATAGTGAAAACTAATGAAGATTTATCTCAAAAAATGGAAGGATTAATAAGGGATAAAATTTCTAGTAGGGCCTTAAAGTTAATTTATTATAGTTTTCTATCAAACGAAGAAAAAAAAGAAATGTTTATTATAAAATTTGTAAAATTAGGTTTAATAAAAGGAAATATTACTGGTCTATATTCTCATGAAGATACTTTTCCTCTTCAAAAAATATATGATAAAGTATCTAAAGAAAAACATAGATTTTTAGGGATAATTAGATTTAAAGATATTAATGGAGTGTTATTTTCAAAATATTCACCAGATCATGATATTACAGAACTTATTATGCCCCATTTTTCCGATAGGTATAAAAATGAGAACTTAATAATTTTTGATGAAAAGAGATTAAAAGCTGGTATATATAATAAAAATGAATGGTATCTTTCAAAAATTGATAAAAGAATTTATGATAAATTCAAAGATGAAGAAGAAATTTATGAAAAAATGTGGAGAGAATATTTTAATTCTATAAGCATAGATGATAGGAAAAACTTAAAGGCTCAATTTCAATTTGTACCTTATAGGTATAGAAAAAATATTACGGAATTTAATAAATAATATTTATAATTAATTCTGAATAAAACCTTAATAAATAAAGTGTACACCTTAAATAAACTTATGAAAGGTGTATTTTTTTTGCGGACACAAGTTTTTAAAATTACACAAAACAGAATTCGAAAAAGTTTACTAAAGAAAAAATTAAAATAATAAACAAATAAGGTTGAAAAATTAATTTAATTTTGCTATGCTATATTCTAAAGTGAAATAGGTGGTGTAATAATTATGAGAAAATTTAAAAGAATTTTAGTGGCAAATAGGGGAGAAATCGCCATAAGAGTATTTAGAGCATGTAAAGAAATGGGAATTAGGTCTGTAGCTATTTATTCAGAAGAAGATAAAAATTCTCTTTTTAGAACAAAGGCCGATGAGTCCTATCAGATTGGTAAAAATAAAAGTCCAGTAGATGCTTATCTAGATATAGATGAAATTATAAACATGGCTATTTCAAAAGGTGTGGATGCAATACATCCAGGATACGGCTTTTTATCTGAAAATGTAGAATTTGCTAGAAAATGTAAAGAGTCTGGAATAGATTTTATTGGACCAAACCATGAAATGATGGACCAGCTTGGAGACAAAATAAAATCTAAAAAAGTTGCTAACAAAGTAGGAGTCCCTACGATTCCAGGAATTGAAAAAGCTGTAAAAAATCATAAAGATGCAGTAGATTTTGCAAACTATTGCGGATATCCTGTTATTTTAAAGGCAGCAGCTGGCGGCGGCGGAAGAGGAATGAGAATTGTTAGAAAAGAAGAAGATTTAATTGACGAATTTAAAAGTGCAAAAAATGAAGCAAAAAAAGCTTTCGGCATAGACGATATTTTTATAGAAAAGTATTTAGAAAAGCCAAAGCATATTGAAGTACAGATATTAGGGGATAAACATGGTAATATTGTTCATCTATTTGAAAGAGACTGTTCTATTCAAAGGAGACATCAGAAGATTATTGAATTTACCCCAGCTTTGTGTATAGATGATAAGAAAAGACAGGAAATATGTGAAGATGCCTTATCTATTGCAAAAGCAGTGGATTACGTTAATGCAGGTACGGTAGAATTCTTAGTAGATTCTAAGGGAGACCACTATTTTATTGAGATGAATCCTAGAATACAGGTTGAGCACACGGTAACTGAAGAAGTAACTGGAATTGATATTGTACAATCCCAAATTTTGATTGCTGAAGGATATCCCTTAAGCTCAGAAGAAATAGGTATAAAATCTCAAGAAGATATAAGACAGAATGGATTTGCAATACAGTGTAGGGTAACTACCGAAGATCCTGCTAACAATTTTGCTCCTGACACCGGTACTATTGATGTTTATAGGTCAAGTTCAGGATTAGGTATTAGACTTGATGGTGGAAATGGTTTTACAGGAGCTGTTATAAGCCCTTATTACGACAGTTTGCTTGTAAAGGTAACTTCCAAGGCTAGAACCTTTAAAGATGCTGTAAACAAATCCTCGAGAGCTCTAAGAGAGTTTAATGTTAGAGGCGTGAAAACTAACATAGGATTTCTTCTTAATGTTTTAAATCATGAAACTTTTGTGAAAGGTATGTGTGATACTGGCTTTATAGCTGATAATCCGGAACTTTTTGATATTAGAAGTGGAAGAGATTCAGAACTTAGAGTTATAAAATACATTGGAGAAAAAGTAGTAAATGAAACTAGGGGAGTAAAACCTCAATTTGATGTTCCTAGAATTCCTAAATATTATGAAAATTTCATAAAAGAAGGTACTAAAAATATCTTTGATAAAGAAGGATCAAAAGGAATAGTTAAATGGATTAAAAATCAAAAGAAATTACTACTTACAGATACAACTATGAGGGATGCTCATCAGTCTCTTATGGCAACTAGAATGCGTACAATAGATATGCTCAAAATTGCTCCTGCTGTAGCAAGATTAGCTCCAGACTTATTTTCTATAGAGATGTGGGGTGGAGCAACTTTTGATGTATCTTACAGATTTTTAAAAGAATCTCCCTGGGAAAGAATGGAAAAATTGAGAGAAGAAATTCCAAATATTCTTTTCCAAATGTTATTAAGAGGATCTAATGGAGTAGGATATAAAAATTATCCAGATAATGTTATTAGAGAATTTGTTAAGGAATCTGCCAATAGTGGCATTGATGTATTTAGAATATTTGATTCCTTAAACTGGATTAAAGGAATGGAAATTTCAATTGACGAAGTTTTAAACCAGGGCAAGATAGCTGAAGCATGTATGTGTTATACTGGTGATATTTTAGATAAAAAAAGAGATAAATATTCTCTTAAGTATTACGTAAATATGGCTAAGGAACTAGAAAAAGCAGGAGCCCATATACTAGGGATAAAAGATATGTCGGGACTTTTAAAACCTTTGGCAGCAGATAAATTAATAAGGGCTTTAAAGAATGAAATTAGTATACCAATTCACTTACATACTCACGATACTAGTGGTAACGGTGTGGCTGCATTACTAATGGCTGCAAATGCAGGAGTAGATATTGTAGATACAGCATTTAACAGTATGTCAGGACTTACAAGTCAACCGGCACTAAACTCGGTGGCAGCAGCTTTAGAAAATACTGAAAGAGAAACTGGATTAGATATGGAAAAGATACAGGAAATATCTGATTACTGGAGAAGCGTGAGGCCTGTTTACAATAAATTTGAATCGGACTTAAAGTCAGGAACTGCAGAAATATACAAATATGAAATTCCTGGAGGTCAGTATTCTAATTTAAAACCACAGGTAGAAAGTTTTGGCTTAGGTCATAAATTTAAAGAAGTAAAAGAGATGTATAAAAAAGTAAACATAATGTTAGGAGACATAATAAAAGTTACACCATCATCAAAAGTAGTAGGAGATTTGGCTATTTTCATGGTACAAAATAACTATACTCCAGAGAATATCTACGATAAGGCAAAAGGGCAGGATTTTCCTGATTCAGTGGTTTCATATTTTAGAGGTATGATGGGCCAACCCCAAGGGGGATTTCCAGAAAAACTTCAGAAATTAGTATTAAAAGACGAGAAGCCTATTACAGTGAGACCAGGAGAATTATTAGAACCTTTAGATTTTAACGAGATTAGAAATAAGATAGAAGAGAAGCATAAAATTAATGCCGGTATTAAAGACATACTAAGCTATGCCCTTTATCCTAAAGTATATGATGAATATTTGACTTATGTAGAGAAAGAAGGGGACTTTACCCTACTGGGAAGTGATGTTTATTTTCACGGTCTGGAAGAAGGAGAAACCTGTGAAGTAAAGATAGCTGAAGGTAAGATTCTTGTAGTAAAATTAGTTGAGGTAAGAAAATTAGACGAGGAAGGTTATAGGGATGTGGCTTTTGAGATTAACGGAAACCGTAGAGTAGTTAGGATAAAAGATAAAAGTATTAAGGGTTCGATAATAAAAGAAGAAAAGCGAAAAGCAGATCCTGAAAATCAAAAAGAGATTGGAGCTAACATACCGGGTAAAATTATAAAAATTTTAGTAAAAGAAGACCAAGAAGTAGAAGTAAATCAACCGGTAGCTATTATAGAAGCTATGAAGATGGAAACTAAGATTATAGCACCTGTGAAGGGGAAAATAAAGGAAATAAACATTAAAGAAGGACAGCAGGTGGAATCTCAAGAATTAATAGCTGTAATTGAATAAAAACTTGATAAAACCCTCCTAATTAAAATATAATATATTTATTAGGAGGGTTTTTTATGCTTGTGAAAAATAAAAGATATAAAACTATATGGTTGGATGATGATGAAAGAGTTAAAATAATTGATCAAAGGTATCTACCACATAAATTTATAATAGAAACTATATCAACAACAAAGGATATGGCAAAAGCAATAAAAGATATGCACTTAAGAGGAGCAGGATTAATAGGTGCAGCTGCAGGTTACGGAGTGTATCTTTCTGCCCAAGAAAATTTATCCCGAAAAATATCTGTTGAAAAATATAAGGATTATTTATTAAAAGATGCAGAAATGCTTAAAAAAACAAGACCAACGGCAGTAAATCTAGAATATGCTTTAAAGAGACAAATTAATAATATAAATACAACAGGTAGTAAAGAAGAGTTAATAAAGAAAATAAGACAAGAGGCTATAGATATAGCGAGAGAAGATGAATTAAGTTGTAAAAAAATAGGAGAATATGGAAGTAAAATTATTGAAGAAATAAGTAGAAAGAAAGACGGTAAAGTTGTTAATATACTTACCCACTGCAATGCTGGATGGCTAGCTTTTGTAGATTACGGTACGGCAACTTCTCCTATATACGAAGCTTATAGAAAAGGGATTAAGGTTCATGTTTGGGTTGATGAAACAAGACCACGAAATCAAGGAGCCAGACTTACAGCCTGGGAATTAGGAAATCACGGTATTGATCATACTATTATAGCTGATAATGTAGGAGGATATCTCATGCAAAAGGGTATGGTTGATATGGTTATAGTTGGATCAGATCGCACTACTTTTACAGGGGATGTTGCTAATAAAATAGGAACTTATCTGAAAGCTTTGGCAGCTTATGATAATCAGGTGCCCTTTTATTCTGCTCTTCCATCTTCTACTATCGACTGGGAAATTAGAGATGGGGTTAATGAAATACCTATAGAAGAAAGAGGCGGTGAAGAAGTAAAGTACATCCAAGGTTGGCTAGACGGAGAAGTAAAAAAAGTTCTTTTAACTCCTAAAAAAAGTAAAGCCAAAAATTATGCTTTTGATGTTACACCATCAAAATATATTACCGGTATAATAACTGAAAAAGGTGTCTGCAGTGCTGATGAAAAATCTATAAAAAAAATGTTTGATAAATAGTCGAAGAATATCGACTATTTTTTTCTTTTGTAGACGTTTTATAGACGTTATATATATATAATATAAATATAAAATTAAAATATTATAAGGAGGATTGTCATGTTAAATAATGTTGATATTTCCAAATCAATGACAATTAAATTAGATTCAGAATTACCTGAACATCCTGGATTCGACGATAAATACAGAAGAGCCCCAAAAAGAGAAGTTACTTTAACAGAAAGAGAAATTAAACTAGCTTTAAAGAATGCATTGAGATACGTGCCTGAAGAGCACCATGAGACACTTGCACCGGAGTTTCTGGAAGAACTTATGACAATGGGAAGAATTTACGGATATAGATATAGACCAAAAGGACACATCAAAGGAAAGCCTATAGAGGAATATAAAGGAAAATGTACTGAAGGTAAGGCAATGCAGGTCATGATAGATAACAATTTAGATTTTGATATAGCATTGTACCCTTACGAACTTGTTACCTATGGTGAAACAGGACAGGTTTGTCAAAACTGGATGCAGTATCGATTGATTAAAAAATACTTGGAAGAACTTACTACAGAACAAACCCTCGTAGTTATGTCTGGACATCCACTAGGATTATTTAAATCAAACGAAAAAAGTCCGAGGGTTATCTTGACAAATGGACTTATGGTGGGAATGTTTGATAATCCAGAAGACTGGGCAAAGGCTACAGCTATGGGAGTTTCCAGCTACGGACAAATGACGGCAGGTGGTTGGATGTATATAGGACCACAAGGAATTGTACATGGTACCTTTAATACTCTATTAAATGCTGGAAGAATGAAATTAGGAGTAGCAGAAGATGGAGACATAAGAGGGCATCTTTTTGTATCTTCTGGTCTTGGTGGAATGAGCGGAGCTCAAGCAAAAGCGGTTGAAATAGCCAACGGAGTAGGAATAATTGCTGAAGTTGATAAATCTAGAATAGAAACGAGAATAGAACAAGGTTGGGTATCTAAATCTACAGATAGTATTAAAGAAGCTTTTGCAATTGCTCAAGAGTACATAGAGAAAAAGGAACCAATGTCAATAGCTTATGAAGGAAATATAGTAGATTTATTAGAATATGCTGTAGATAATGATGTTAAAATAGAACTACTATCAGACCAGACATCATGTCATGTGCCTTACGACGGAGGATACTGTCCTCAAGGACTAACTTTTGAAGAAAGAACAGAACTTCTTAAGAACAACAAGAAAGAATTTAAGAAAAAAGTTGACGAAAGTTTGATTAAACATTTTAAGTTGGTTAAGAAACTGGTAGATAAAGGGACCTATTTCTTTGATTATGGGAATGCATTTATGAGAGCGGTCTTTGATGCAGGCGCTAAGGAAATAGCAAAAAATGGTAAAGACACCAGTGAAGGATTTATTTTCCCTTCTTATGTTGAAGATATTATGGGTCCAATGCTTTTCGATTATGGATACGGACCATTTAGATGGGTTTGCTTAAGCGGAAATCACGAAGATCTTATAAAAACCGATAAAGCAGCGATGGATATAATAGACCCTAATAGAAGAGGTCAGGATAGGGATAATTATGTGTGGATAAGAGATGCAGAGAAAAACAAATTAGTTGTAGGAACCCAAGCTAGAATTTTATATCAAGACGCTTTGGGAAGAAGAGATATAGCTCTTAAATTTAACAAAATGGTAAGAGATGGTGAAATAGGACCTGTTATGCTGGGAAGAGACCACCACGATACAGGGGGTACAGATTCACCTTATAGAGAAACTTCAAATATTAAAGACGGTAGTAACGTAACAGCTGATATGGCCATACACTGCTTTGCTGGAAATGCAGCAAGAGGAATGAGTTTAGTAGCTCTACACAACGGTGGTGGAGTAGGTATAAGCAAAGCTATTAACGGTGGTTTTGGAATGGTACTTGATGGTAGTAAAAGGGTTGATGAGATACTCATGAAATCAATTCCATGGGATACTATGGTAGGTGTTGCGAGAAGAAACTGGGCAAGATGTGAAAATTCTATAGATACGGTTTCGGAGTATAACAATAAATTCAAAGGTGAAGACCACATAACCATACCTTATATAGCAGACGATGGGTTAATAGAAGAAACTTATAAAAAATTTAAAAAGTAAATATAATTCAAAAATAAAATCAAGATAATGATGGAGTCAAAGATTCTGTCATTATCTATTTAATAAAATATTTAGGAGGACAAAATGGATAGAATTGTAGAATGTGTACCAAATTTTAGTGAAGGTAGAGATTTAGATAAAATTGAAAAAATCGTTGAATCTTTTAGAGGTAAAAAAGGAGTTAAACTACTGGATTACAGCAACGACGAAGACCATAACAGGTGTGTAGTGACTGTAGTTGGAGAACCAGAAGAATTAAAAGAAGCAGTACTAGAAGCTATTGACAAGGCTGTCGAGCTAATAGATTTAACTAAACATGAAGGACAACACCCAAGAATGGGAGCTGTAGATGTTATTCCTTTTATACCGATTAGAAATGTAACAGTAGAAGAAGCAGATAAATTAGCAAAAGAAGTAGCTGAAAAAGCTTCTAAAAAACACAACCTACCATTTTTCTTATATGAAAAATCGGCATCAGCATCTCATAGATCAAATCTTGCTAAAATAAGAAAAGGACAGTTTGAAAAAATGTCTGAAAAAATGAAAGATGAAGAATGGAAGCCGGATTTTGGACCGGATAAGGTACATCCGACTGCAGGAGTAACAGCCATAGGCGCTAGGATGCCTTTGGTAGCATATAATATAAATCTTGATACAGATAACTTGGAAATTGCTAATAAAATTGCCAGACAGATCAGACACATAAACGGTGGATTTAGATACTGTAAATCAATAGGTATTGAACTTGAAGACAGGAATATTGTCCAGGTTTCAATGAACTTAACCGACTATACTAAGACGGCTATATATAGAGTTTTTGAAACTGTAAAAATGGAATGTAGAAGATACGGTGTAAATGTACTAGGTAGCGAAATAATTGGATTAGTACCGATGGCTGCATTAGTCGATACAGCTGAATACTATTTAGGATTGGAAGATTTTAAAATTGACCAGGTTTTAGAAACGAGACTTTAATGTTATAATAAAACAGGTGGTGATAAAATGAACAAAAAAATAATATACAATACTTCTGAAGTAGTAACCTGCTCAGGATTCAAACCAAAATTTGGTAAGGAAATGAATGATATCGGTATCATTGAAAATGGAGCAGTAGTAATAGAAGGTGAAAAAATAAAAGCAGTAGGAAAAGAAACAGAAATTTTTGATAAATACAACAAAGATGAATATGTACTTATAGATGCAGGTGGAAAAACAGTTATGCCTGGATTCATAGATTCTCACACTCATTTTGTATTTGGCGGATACAGAGAAGAAGAATTCTCCTGGAGGCTTAGAGGAGATGACTATATGGATATTTTAAGAAGAGGCGGTGGAATAATAAGTACTGTTAAATCTACGAAAGAAGCTTCTTTAGAAGAACTTATTGAATCTGGAAAGAAAAGATTAGATTCAATGCTTGAGTTTGGTGTAACTACAGTTGAAGGAAAAAGCGGCTACGGATTAGATTTAGATACTGAAATCAAGCAGTTGAAGGCAATGGAAGAAATTAATAAGAATCATCCTATTGATGTAGCAGTAACATTTTTAGGACCTCATGCTGTTCCCCAAGACTATAAAGGCAGAGAAGATGAATTCATAGATTTTCAAATAGAAAAAGTACTACCAGAGGTTGTAAAAAACAATCTAGCAGAATTTGCAGACATATTCTGTGAAGAAGGAGTATTTAACATAGAACAATCAAGAAGGTTTCTTCGAGAAGCTAAAAAAATGGGATTAAAGCTAAAACTTCATGCAGACGAAATAGTACAGCTAGGTGGAGCTGAACTAGCGGCGGAGTTAGAAGCTGTATCAGCTGACCATTTGCTTCAGGTTTCAGATCAGGGTATAAAAGATATGGCTGACAAAGGAGTTATTTCTACCCTGCTTCCTGGAACGGCATTTTGCTTAAAAGAAGAATATGCAAACGGTAGAAAGATGATAGATGAGGGATGTGCAGTAGCTTTAGCTACAGATTTAAATCCTGGGAGCAGTTTCACGAATTCTATACCATTGATAATTGCTTTAGCTGCTTTATATATGAACTTATCCCCGGAAGAAATCCTAACGGCACTAACCTTAAATAGTGCAGCAGCATTAGATAGGGTCGAAGAAACAGGAAGTATAGACCCAGGGAAAAAAGCCGATATATTAATACTAGATTATCCATCTTATAAATTCTTACCTTACTATGTAGGGGTAAATATCGTTAAAACGGTTATTAAGGATGGTAAAATAGTACAAAAAAACTAAGGAGGATAGAATGAAAAATAAAACATTAGAAGAATTTTCAAAGGAAACAGCATCAAGCGAACCGGTTCCGGGAGGAGGAAGTATAGCTGCCTACAGCGGTGCTTTAGCAGCAGCCCTATCGGAAATGGTAGCAAATCTTACAGTTGGTAAAAAAAATTATGAAGATGTTGAAGAAGAAATGAAGTTGATAGTAGAAAAAGCAGATATGATAAGAAAAAATATGCTTGTAAATATAGAAAAAGATTGCGAAGCTTTCGATAAGGTTATGGAAGGCTTTAAAATGCCAAAAAATACTGAGGAAGAAAAAGAAAATAGGAAGAAAACAATTCAGGAAGGACTTATAACGGCAGCAGAAGTTCCTTTAGAAATAGCAAAAGAAGCCTTTGAGATTATGCCTATTGCAGAAATAGTGGTAGAAAAAGGAAATAAAAATGCTGTAACCGACGGTTTAGTTTCAGCAATGTTGGCAAGAACTGCTGTTTTATCAGCACTACTCAATGTAAAGATTAATTTAGCTTCAATAAAAGATGAAAAATACGTAAAAAAGACTGGTGAAATAGTTAAAAATTTAGAGAAAATGGCTGTAGAAAAAGAAAAAGAAATATTGGATAAATCACCTCTTAAGTAGTATAATCTATGTGGTGATAAAATGAAAAAACAAGGAATAGGTAAAATTGCAATTAGTATTTCAATTTCAGACGAAGATAATAAGCTGGATCTGATTAATAAATTTTCTAATAAAGGATATGTTATTTTAACTGGTCAAGTTGGGTCGATGGATTCTAAAAACATTATAGCAGCAATTGAAACTGCGGCTATGAGAAAAGATTTCATAAGAGAAAACTATAGAGAAGAACATGCCCTCTACCACGCTACTATGGAAGCTTTTACAGGTTACTGTAGAGGACACATAGAGTTAGGTGAAGTTCTTAGAAGTACAGGTTTAGTATATACCCTGGTAAGAGGCAACTTAATTGGAGGAGATAAATCTTCTGGAGATTGGTTAGCAGTTGTTCTTTACGGTGAAATTGGTTCTCCAAGACAGGGTTTTGAACACGAAGCTATAGGCATGGGTGTTCAGCCTATTTAAATTGACTAAAATTCAAAAATATAGTAAAATAATATTAATTAAATAAGCCTATAGAAATTAGATATTAGAAGGCAAATTTGGACTGTTATACAGTCCTGATTTGCCTTTTTATTTTTGGAAGGAGATAGAAATGGGAAAAGTATTAATAGATGGAAACAGCTTAAATTTAGAAGAACTCGTTCAAGTAGCGAGAGAATACCACAAAGTAGAATTAAAGGAAGAGGCTGTTAAAAAAATTAACGAATCTAGGAAAAAAGTTGAATTTTTCTTAGAAAAAGATAAAAAAATATACGGAATCAATACAGGTTTTGGTAAGTTCAGTGATGTAATTATATCCAAAGAAGAATCTAAATTACTTCAAAAAAATCTTATAATTTCCCACGCTGTCGGAGCTGGAGAATTATTTACAACAGATATAGTTAGGGGTATAATGCTTTTAAGGGTAAATGCCTTATCCAAAGGTTATTCTGGAATTAGGTTATCTACAATAAAAACATTAATAGATATGCTTAATAAAGAAGTACATCCATTAATTCCGGAAAAAGGATCCCTTGGAGCCAGTGGTGATTTAGCACCTTTATCACATATGGTTTTGCCTATGATAGGACTTGGTAAAGTCGAATATAAAGGTAAAATTTATTCTGGAAAAGAGGGCATGAAATTAGCAGGCATCGATATAATAGAATTAACTTCCAAGGAAGGCTTGGCATTAATTAATGGAACTCAAGTAATGACTGCTGTTGGAGCTCTAGCCCTATATGATGGAATTAAATTATCTAAACTAGCGGATATTTCAGCTGGATTATCTTTTGAGGCACAAAATGGTATTACAACTGCTTTAGACCCTAGGGTACATGAAGTACGTCCCCATAAAGGACAGAAAAATACAGCTTTAAACCTAAGAAAATTGTTAGATAAAAGCAAAATGACAACCAGTCAAGGTGAAATAAGAGTACAAGATGCTTATTCCTTAAGATGTACACCTCAAGTACACGGTGCAACTAAGGATGCTTTAAATTATATAAAAGAAAAAGTTTTAATTGAAATAAATTCTGTGACTGATAATCCTATTATTTTCGATGAAACAGGTATATCGGGAGGAAACTTTCATGGGCAACCGGTAGCATTGCCTTTTGATTTTTTAAGCATAGCTTTAGCTGAACTAGCAAATATTTCTGAAAGAAGATTGGAAAGATTGGTAAATCCATCACTGAGTAAATTACCTGCTTTTCTTGTTGAAAAAGGTGGGCTAAACAATGGTTTCATGATAGTGCAGTATTCTGCCGCTTCTTTGGTATCGGAAAACAAAACTTTGGCTCATCCGGCTAGTGTAGATAGTATACCTTCTTCAGCTAATCAGGAAGATCACGTATCTATGGGAACCATAGGTGCAAGGAAAGCAATGGAAATTATGAAAAATACTAGAAGAGTTTTAGCAATGGAAATGATGTGCGCATGTCAAGGTATAGATCTTAGAGGAAATAAAGGTTTGGGTACCGGTACAAAGATAGCTTATGAAACAATAAGAGAAAAAGTATCTAAATTGACAGAAGATAGAGAATTATATGAAGATATAAACGAATGCGAAAGATTATTAATAAATGATGAACTGCTGAAAAGAGTAGAAAAATTAACCTCTTTCGCAATTTAGTAAAGTATTAAATAATTAAATCCGGGTATAAAATAAATAAGAAATATGATAGGAGGTATTAAAATGGATCCTTTAAAAATCATAGGACTTATCGTAATAATATATGCCGGATTTCTTTTTATGTGGACAAATTCCAAGCCTCATTTTGTCTGGAATAGTTTTAATGTAAAATTCTTGAGAAATAAATTAGGCGACGACGCTGCAGAAAAAATTTTATATGCCTTATCTATACTAATTGCAGTAGTTGGTATAATTATGGTAATTATGTAGCAATTAACTTTTTTCAAATTACATGATAATATACAGTTAAAAATAAATTAAGAGGTGAACTATGGAAGATAAGATTACATGGGTTGATTTTGATGTTTTAGAAAATTTCATGAGAGATGTTTTTGTACAGATGGATGTGCCTAAAGAAGATGCTGAAATAGTAGCGGACGTTTTAATAAGTGCTGATAAAAGAGGAATAGATTCCCACGGCATCGGAAGATTTAAACCAATTTATGTTGACAGAATAGATGATGGCATATTAAATGTTAAAACTAAGATAGATATAATCAAAGAAAGTCCTACTACAGCCCTTTTAGATGGTAATGATGGGCTAGGACATGTAATATCAAAGAAAGCTATGGAAATGGCAATTAAAAAGGCAGAGATGTATGGAATGGGGATGGTAGTAGTAAGGAACTCTTCCCATTATGGATTTGCTGGATACTACCCACTTATGGCAGTAGAGAATAATATGATAGGAATAACAGGAACGAATGCTAGACCTTCTATAGCCCCAACCTTTGGTGTAGAAAATATGCTCGGAACGAATCCTTTAACTGTAGGTATGCCATCAGACGAAGAATTTCCATTTTTGCTCGATTGTGCTACTTCTATTTCTCAAAGAGGAAAGATAGAAAAGCTAGCTAGAGAAGGAAAAGAAACACCGGCAGGATGGGTAATAGGAAGAGATGGCACAGCAAGAACCGATACAGAAGAAATTCTGAAAGATTTGGTAAAAGGTAAGGCTGCCCTAAGTCCTTTAGGAGGAATAGGAGAAGAACTAGGTGGATATAAAGGGTATGGATATGCTACAGTTGTAGAAATATTATCTTCAGCTTTACAGGGAGGAATATTTTTAAAGGCTTTATCAGGTTACGATAGTGAAGGTAAAAAACAACCTTACCACTTAGGACATTTCTTTATTGTCATAAATATTGAAAGTTTTATTGAACCTGAAGAGTTTAAAAAAACAACAGGAGAGATATTAAGACAGCTAAGGAACTCTGAAAAGATGCCTAAAGCTGATAAAATATATACTGCTGGGGAAAAAGAGTATATAGCTTGGAAAGAAAGAAAACACAAAGGTGCACCTTTGAATAAGGTTTTGAGAGAACAGCTAGTTGAGCTAAGGGATAGGTTTTCTTTAGATTACAAATTTGATTTTGAATAAAATATAAAATTAAGGCTACTTCTTAAGAAGTAGCCTTAATAATCTATCGCAGAAAACTGCAAGATAGGGGGAGTGGGGACATTTCATATATATTATACCCCTGATGTTATTTTATATACACCACAAGTGTTAAGAATTTGTAATAATATCCCCTACTTTATATACATCTCCTGCACCCATAGTCATAATTATGTCTTTAGATTCAGAATTTTTCATCAAATATTCTGCGGCTTTTTCAAAACTCTCCATATATACAGCATCTACTTGGTTTTTCTTTAATTCAGCTACTAGATCTTTAGAAGAAACCCTACCGTCATTTTTTTCTCTAGCTGCATAAATATCTATAAGCACAACTTTTTTTGCTGAAGAAAAAGATTTGGCAAACTTATCTAAGAGTTTTTCCGTTCTTGAGTAAGTGTGAGGTTGAAAAACTACAAGAACATTTCCTTCTGTTAGGGTTGAAACAGTGTCTAGAGTAGCCTTTATTTCTGTAGGATGATGAGCATAATCATCAATTATTATTCTGCTTTTATAGTTTCCCTTATATTCAAAACGCCTTTTTGTTCCATTAAAATTCTCTAAACCATTTTTAATTGAACAATTAGCTACTCCCGATATATATGCACATGTAGCGGCAGCGAGAGAATTATAAATATTATGTAATCCCGGGACCTTTAATTTAACATGGCATATTTTTTCCTTTTCTATGTATAGATCATAAGAAGGATAAGGATTAAACTTCACATCTACAGCCTTTGCATATGCATTGTTTTTTATACCAAAAGTTTTTATGTTGCAATCAAGTCCATCGTAAAGGTTTTTCTGGTTTTCATCATCTGCATTACTTACTAGAAAACCGTAGCTTGGAACTTTTCCAGCAAATTCTCTAAAAGCTTCCTTTATTTCATCAATATCTTTAAAATAATCAAGATGATCTTCTTCTATGTTCAAGATAACTCCAATATAAGGATTGAAGTTCAAAAAGTTTTTCTTGTATTCACAGGCTTCAGTTAAAAAATAATTTTTCTTTCCAAGTCTAATATTACCTTCCATAGCTTGATATTCTCCACCTAGCAGGATGGTAGGGTCTATCTCTGTATTCATCATAATATTGGCAAGCATACCAGTTGTTGTAGTTTTTCCGTGAGTACCGGCTATTGCAGTTGATTTATAGTAATCGTCCATTAATTTGCCTAAAAAGACTGCTCTTTCCATTAATGGAATATTATTAGCCGAAGCTTTCATATATTCAGGATTATCTTCTCCGATTGCTGAAGTATAAACTACTAAATCAACATCTTTTAAGTTGTTTTCCTTATGCCCAATAAAAATCTCAGCACCTTTTTTTTCGAGCAAATCAGTAATATTTGATTTGGTAATATCTGATCCAGATATTTTTGCTCCTCGGTCCAGCATAATTTGAGCTAATGCACTCATACTAATACCGCCTATTCCAATAAAATGAATAGTCTTATATTCTTTCATTTATTAACCACCTTTTTCAATATTAGCTTTATTATACCAAAAATAAAAAATATTTAAAAGTTTCAATTCTTGTAATTAACGAACGAACACTGTATAATTATAATAATAATTCGTAATGAGGTGAACTAATGAAAAAATTTAAAAGAAATGAAAGAATTGGAGCTTTGATGAAGATGTTTTCAGAAAGGCCAAATCATATATTCTCCTACAACTATTTTTCTGATATTTTTAACTCGGCTAAATCTACTATCAGTGAAGACATAGTAATTGTAAAAAAAATCGTGGAAGATTTTAACTACGGGGAAATAAAAACAATTGCTGGTGCAGCTGGAGGAGTGGTTTTCACGCCTAAAATAAAAAACGATGAAGTAGTTAAAATTCAGGAGGAACTTTGTGATGTTTTTTCAGATGAGAAAAGAATAATTCCCGGGGGATTTATCTACATGACGGATGTTTTTAACAACCCATACTATGTACACAACATAGCAAAAATAATTGTATCTATGTATGAAAACAAAAAAATTGATTACGTGGTGACAGTTGAAACCAAAGGGATACCGGCAGCTCTTATGACCGCCAGAGAAATGGATGTACCCTTAGTAGTTATTAGAAGAAATACCAAGGTAACAGAAGGAAGTACATTAAGCATAAATTACGTTTCCGGATCTTCAAGTAAAATTCAAACCATGACTTTATCTAGAAGAGCTTTAAAAGAAGGATCCAAAGTACTGATAGTGGATGATTTTATGAAAGGTGGCGGTACGGTAAGAGGCATGAGAGATATGATGAGGGAATTCGATGTTGAGGTAGAAGGAGTAGCAGTAGTGGTTTCTACAAAGGAACCTAAAAAGAAACTTTTCAACGACTTCAATTCATTATTGCTCCTGGAAAAGGTAGATGAAGAGAATAAGAAAATCCTAATCAAACCTAATAGATTAGAAGGTTTTAAAGAATAAAAATTTTGCTTTTTTTATTAATTTATAGTAAAATATATTATAGTTTGGACATAATTTTTTAAGAAGGTGGTGAAACCATGCAAATAACCGATGTAAGAGTTAGAAAAATAAACTCTGAAGGCAAAATGAAAGCCATCGTTTCTGTTACTTTTGATGATTGCTTTGTTGTACACGACATTAAAATTATCGACGGACAAAATGGACCTTTCATAGCTATGCCAAGTAGAAAGATGCCGGACGGCGAATTCAAAGATATAGCACACCCAATCAACTCTGAGACTAGAGCTATGATACAGGATGCTGTGTTTGCTGCTTATGAAGAAAAGTTAGCGGAAGATGAGGAATAATTTAATATTACTATCCGCAAGGGTCTAATTAGACCCTTTTTTATTGTGTTATTTGATTACTTTATATATAATATTGTCAACAAGGTCATATAGTTGTATAATATCATAGAAATTGAGGTGATAATATGAATATAGGAATAATTTTGGCAGCAGGGGAAGGTACTAGAATGAAATCAAAAACCCCTAAAGTTTTACATGAAGTAATGGGCAAGAAAATTATTCAGTATGTTCTTGATGCTTGCAGTGAAGCCAATATAAATGAAAAAGTAATGATACTTGGCCACGGCAAGGAAAAAATAATTGAAACATTGAAGGATAAAGATTTCAAATGGAAAGAACAACCTATTGGAGAGGATAAGCCTTACGGTACTGGATATGCAGTAATGCAGGCAGAAGATTTAATAGAGGATAATGCTACTGTTGTAATTTTAAATGGAGATGTTCCCCTAATAGAAGGAAAAACTCTTGATAATTTTATTAATTTTCACAAAAAAAATAGCAACTCTGCTTCAGTACTTACAGCAAAATTGGAAGACCCATATGGATACGGTCGAATTATTAGAAAAGATGATAAAATCCTGGGTATAGTTGAAGAAAAAGATGCATCTGAAGAACACAAAAGAATTAATGAAATAAATTCAGGTATATACTGTTTCAATGGAAATGAGCTAAAAGAAATATTGAAAGAATTAGATACGGATAATTCCCAACAGGAATATTACATAACAGATGGCATTAAAAAAATTGTTGAAAAAGGTTTAAAAGTAGGCGGTTATTTAATAGAGGACGCTATACAAATTAAAGGAGTAAATAACAGGATTCAACTCTCCGAATTAAGCACTGAGGAAAAAATTAGAATAAACAAAAAACATATGCTTAATGGAGTTAATATAATTGATCCTGATAATACATATATAGAAAAAGACGTTGAGATAGGAATGGATACTACAATATACCCTAATACTTTTCTTGAAGGAAAAACTATTATTGGTGAAGATAATATTATAGGTCCCGGTACAATAATTCAAAACTCAAAAATTGGTAATAATAATAAAATTGAAAATTCTAAGATAATAAAATCTACATTAGAAAACCATAATAAAATTGGACCTTATGCATATATTAGACCAAATTGCAAAATAGGAAGTTGTGTAAAAGTTGGAGATTTTGTAGAATTAAAAAATACAACTATAGGAGATAACTCAAAAGCTTCTCATCTTGCTTATTTAGGTGATGGTGAAGTAGGAGATAATGCTAATATAGGATGTGGAGTAATATTTGTAAATTATGATGGGAAAAACAAGCATAAGACAATAATAAAAGATGGAGCTTTCGTTGGAAGTAATTCTAACTTAGTCGCACCAATTGTTGTGGAAAAAGGAGCATATATTGCCTGCGGTTCTACAATTACTGAAGATGTGGAAGAAAATGCTTTAGCTATTGGAAGAGCAAGACAGGTTACAAAAATAAATAAAGGTAAGGATAGATATAAATAGGAGGTTAAGATGCTTTTACAAAATGCAGGAATCAAACTTTTTAGTGCTGGTTCCAATAAGGATTTAGCTGAAAAAGTTAGCAAAGAATTAGGACAACCCTTAGGAAATTGTACAGTTGGTGCATTTAGCGATGGAGAAACATCTGTAGAAATAAAAGAATCTGTTAGAGGGGCAGATGTATTTGTTATTCAACCCACATGTCCCCCTGTAAACGAAAATCTTATGGAGTTACTTATATTCATTGATGCTTTAAAGAGAGCATCAGCAGGGAGAATTAATGCAGTAATTCCTTATTACGGATATGCAAGACAGGATAGAAAGACCAAAGCTAGAGACCCAATTACATCAAAACTAGTAGCTGATATGATTACAGCAGCAGGAGCACATAGGGTAGTTACTATGGATTTACATGCTGGTCAGATTCAGGGATATTTTAACGTACCAGTAGACCATCTTTTAGGAGGACCAATTCTTGCAAGATATATAAAACCAATTATTGATGAAAACACAGTAATTGTGTCTCCAGATGTTGGAGGGGTTTTGAGAGCTAGGAATTTTGCGACTTCTTTGGATCTCCCTATAGCAATCATAGAAAAAAGAAGACAAAAAGCCAATGTTTCGGAAGTTATGAATGTAGTAGGAGATATAAAAGAAAAAAATGTAGTACTAATAGATGATATAGTAGATACTGCTGGATCCCTAACTAAGGCGGCTAAAGTACTCCAAGATTTAGGTGCGAAAAAGGTATACGCTTGTGCAACCCACGGAGTATTGTCAGGACCGGCAATAGAAAGAATTGAAAATTCTGTAATTGAAAGATTGGTTATAACTGATACGATTCCTTTATCAGAAGAAAAACAGATTGATAAGATAAAAGTTGTAAGTACAGCACCTCTTTTAGCTGACGTTATAAAGAGAGTATCTGAAGGTAGATCTATAAGTAAGCTTTTCGAATAAAAGAGGTGGTAGCATGCATTTAATAATAGGCTTAGGTAATGTTGGCAGAAAGTATAATGGAACCCGTCACAATGTAGGCTTTGATACAATTGACTATCTTGCATATAAAAACAAGGTAAAACTTGATAAAGCAAAATTTAATGCAGTTTTTGGTGAATATAGAATTAATGGTGAAAAAGTTCTTTTAGTTAAACCCACTACTTATATGAACAGAAGCGGTTTTGCCGTTGTAGATTTAAAAAACTTTTACAAAGTCCCTAAAGAAAATATAATAGTAATATATGATGATGTAGATCTCGAACTAGGCAAATTGAGAATACGTCCAAGAGGAAGTGCCGGATCACACAACGGAATGAAATCAGTAATATACCAACTGGGAGATGATAATTTCCCTAGAATCAGAATAGGGGTAGGAAAAGACGAAAGAATGGATTTGGCAGCTTACGTACTTCAGAAATTTCCTGATGATGAAAGAGAATTAGTAAAAGAAATAATAGAAAAAGCTGGAGATTCAGCCGAAGAAATTGTAAAAAAAGATGTAGATAAGGCTATGAATAGGTTTAATATAAGATAAAACATGCTCGGGTAAAAATTTACCCGAGCTTTAGCAGGTTAAGGATGAAAGCATGAAAGATATATATGTAAAAACTTTAGAGGAAAATAGAAAAATAAAAGAAATTATTAATGAAATTAACCAGGGCATTAATCCTATCATCTACGGCTTAAATGAAGATGCACTGGCTTTTTTAGCTGCCTTTATTAAGAGTAAAGAAAATAAAAAGGTTTTAATTATTACCTATGACGATATAAGAGGTAGCAAAATCAATAGTAAAATTAAAGCTTTTACAGAAGAAGCTTTTCATTTAAAGAGTAAGCAATTTATTCTATACGGAATAGAAGCTCTTAGTAGAGATGATATGTACAGTAGAATAAATGTAATGGAACAGGCTGTAAAAGATAAAAATGGGGTTTTTGTTGCATCTCAAAAGGCTGTAACCGATAGGGTAATGAAAAAAGAGAGATTTAAAAGATATTCCTTGAAAATTAACTACGATACATTAATAAATCAAGAAGAATTATCAAAGAATCTTATACTAATGGGATATAAAAGAGTTTCACAAGTAGAAGGTAAGGGACAGTTTTCTTTAAGAGGAGGAATAATAGATGTTTTTTCTCCATGGCAGGAAAATCCCTATAGAATTGAATTGTTTGGTGATGAAGTTGATTCAATTAGAACCTTTGACTATAGAAGTCAAAGGTCTATAGAAAATATAGATGAATGTCTTCTCATCCCCTGCTGTGAAATATTATTGGATGATGAAGAAATCTCTATAACAAAAAATAATATTAAAGAAGACTACGAAGTATCTGTGGAGAATATATCAAATAGAGAAACAGAAGATAATTTAAACAATTTATTTAGTGTTATGATGGAATCTTTAGATAATAGAGACTATATTGATAATGCAGAATTTTTTTCTCCTTATACTCCATTAGAGTATTCTAATTTTTTGGACTATTTTGATGAAAATACAATAGTTTTTTTTGATGAACCTAATAGAATTACTGAAGAGGATAAAATTAGAGAACTTGAATTTAATGAAAAATATATTGATTTATATGAAAAAGGAAAGGTGTTCACTAGACATAGAGATATTTTCATTAATCACACAAATATTTTTAATACAATTAAGAAAGAATTAAGATACATAGTATATAATTCAATACTGAAAAACAATAAAGATTTTAAAGAAAATGAAAAGATTCATTTTGAGAGTAAAGAAGTCAGGTCTTATTACGGTAATTTAGGTGAACTGGCAGAAGATATTAATAATTATAAAAAGAAAGGGTATAGAATCGTAGTTACTATATCCTCATTAGAAAAAGGCATCAAATTATTTGATGATTTAAAAACCTTAGACTGTCAAGTAGGAGTTTCAGGAAAAGGAGATACAAAGGTACTAACTTCTCATGGACTGATAACTAGAGGTTATGTAGAAAAGGGTTTTGAGTTTCCTTTAGAAAAGTTTATTCTTTTAACAGAAAAAGAAATATTTGGAAGAATAAAAAAGAAGAAATCGAAAAAAAGAAAATCTAAAGGTTCAAAAATTGAAACTTTTACAGACCTTAATGTAGGAGATTACGTAGTTCACGAACACCATGGAATAGGCAAGTATATAGGTATAGAAAAAATAGAAGTTAAAGAAATCACTAAAGATTACCTTACTATTGAATACAGGGGCAATGATAAACTCTTTGTACCTGTAGATCAGATGGACCTGGTACAAAAATACATCGGTTCTGATTCTGAAAAACCTAGAATAAATAAAATGGGCGGCAGCGAATGGATTAAGAAAAAAGCTAAAGCTCAAAAAGCTATAGAAGATATGACTGATGAACTTCTAGAATTATATGCTAAAAGAAAATCTATAGAAGGATATGCTTTTTCAGAAGATAGTGAATGGCAAAAAGAATTCGAAGAAGAATTTCCTTATGAAGAGACAGACGACCAGCTTAGATGTGTTGAAGAAATTAAGGAAGATATGGAAAGTAAAACTCCTATGGATAGACTTTTATGTGGTGATGTAGGTTTTGGAAAAACCGAAGTAGCAATTAGAAGTATTTTCAAAGCAGTATTTGAAGGTAAGCAGGCTGCAGTACTTGTGCCTACTACTATATTAGCTCAGCAGCATTACTCAAACATGATTGAAAGATTCAGAAACTACCCTATAACAATAGAAATGCTAAGCAGATTTAGAACTAAAAATCAGCAAAAAGAAATTTTGAAAAAGTTAAAATCTGGATTAGTAGATGTAGTAATAGGAACTCATAGGCTTTTATCCAAAGATGTAAAATATAAAGATTTAGGTTTGCTTGTAGTAGATGAAGAACAAAGATTTGGGGTAAAACATAAGGAAAAAATAAAAGAAATAAAAACAAATGTAGATGTATTAACCCTTACAGCTACACCGATACCTAGAACATTACATATGTCCTTGATTGGTATAAGAGATATGTCTGTTATTGAAGAACCCCCGGGAGAAAGACTGCCTATTCAGACATTTGTTTTAGAAAACAACCCAGGATTTATAAGAGAAGCACTTACGAAGGAATTATCTAGAGGTGGACAGGTTTATTATGTCCACAATAGAGTTCACGACATTCATAAAAAAGCTTCTAAAATCCAGGCACTTGTACCGGAGGCAAAAATTGCAGTAGCTCATGGACAGATGAATGAACACGAACTGGAAAACATCATGATAGATTTCATAAATAGTAAGTATGATATATTGGTTTGTACAACTATAATAGAAACTGGAATGGATATAAAAAATGTTAACACTATGATAATTGACGAAGCTGATAAATTTGGATTATCTCAACTTTATCAGCTAAGAGGAAGAATAGGAAGAAGTAGTAGGACTTCTTTTGCCTACCTAACTTACGAAAGAGATAAAGTTTTATCAGAAATTGCTGAAAAAAGACTCAAAGCTGTAAAAGAGTTTACAGAATTCGGCTCGGGATTTAAAATAGCTATGAGAGATTTAGAATTAAGAGGAGCAGGTAACTTGCTAGGGGCTCAGCAGCATGGTCACATGACAGCTATAGGATACGATTTATTTGTAAAGATGCTGGAACGTACAGTTAAAAAAGTTAAAGGTATGAAAAAAGAAACTTATGAAGACACAACGGTAACTATAGATTTAAATGTAGATGCTTTTATACCAAATTACTACATAGTAGATGAAGAACAGAAGATTGAGATATACAAAAAAATCTCAGCCCTTGAAGAAAAAGAAGACATACTTGATGTATCAGATGAGATTATTGATAGATATGGAGAAATACCTAGAGAAGTCAACAATTTACTAAAACTATCAAGCATAAAGATATTTGCTTCGAAAATTGGGATTAAAGAAATTAAACAAAAGAACAACAAACTTCACGTTGAGTTTAGGAAAGATGATGATTTAATTAACAAAACATTAGGAGAAATGTTTAAAGATAATAAAGAAAGTATTGAAAAAGTAACGAAAGATTACAAATTAATATATAAAATCAAAGAAGATGATAAGAGCATTTTAGACAACCTTGAAAATGTATTCGAAAAAATATATAATCAAATAGCTAACGTGTAAATTGTCATAAAATAATAGGAGGAAAAAATGAAAAACAAAAAAATAATTTTAATTTTAACATTAGTTTTAACAATAGGGATGCTTTCAGGATGTATTCAAAAAGCAGAAAGTGAAGAAGTAGCAACAGTAAATGGTGAAAGTATATCTAGAGAAGCATATTTAAACGAATTAAATATCTATAAAAATATGTATGAAACTCAGTACGGCAAGGATGTTTGGAGTATAGAAATAGAAGAAGGAAAAACCTTTGAAAGATTTCTTAAAGAGTCAGTTTTAGAAAATATGATAACAGATAAAGCTTTAGAACAGGTTGCAGCAGAATACGGTGTAGAGGTTACTGATGAAGATTTAGAGAGCCAATTCGAAACATATAAAGCTCAGTTTCCATCAGAAGAAGATTATCAAACCTTTATAGAGTCTAATAATATGACTGAAGAATATTTAAAAAATACTATAAGAAAAGATAAATTAATAAATACTTATCTGACAAACTATACTGAGGAATTAGAAGTGACGGAAGATGAGTTAAAGACTTACTACGAAGAAAACAAAGATCAGATAGATAAAGTAAGAGCAAGCCATATTTTAGTTGAAGACCCTGTTCTTGCTCAAGACATACTAGCAAAGCTTTACGATGGAGAAGATTTTGCTAAATTAGCAGAAGAGCACTCCATAGACAGTACATCAAAAACCGGTGGTGACTTAGGATTCTTTGGTAAGGGAGAAATGATTCCGGAATTTGAAGAAGTAGCCTTCAGCTTAGATGTTGGAGATTTAAGTGGACTTGTTGAAAGCCAGTTTGGAATTCATATAATAAAAGTTACAGAAAAACAAACTACTTTTGAGGAGAATAAAGAAGCTGTGGAAGACCAGTATAGAAGTACACTTTTTAATGAGAGAGTTACTGAAGTAAAAGAAAATGCAGAAGTGGAAAAATCCGTAGACTATGATAAAATAGATTTAGGAATCGAGGAATCTCCTGAAGAGGAATCAGATTCTACAGGGGAAGAAGAATCACAAAATCAAGAATCCGATGATTCAGAAAATGAAGATGGTGAAGGAAGCGAAGAAACAGAATAAATCAAAGGAGTGTACTATGAAAATAAAATTTACCGGAGCAGCGGGAACAGTTACCGGATCATGTCATTATTTAGAAATTGAAGATAAAAAAGTTCTTTTAGATTGCGGCTTATTTCAAGGGAAAAAAGAAGTAGAAGAATTAAATTATGAAGAATTTCAATTTAATCCAAAAGAAATAGATTATTTATTTTTAAGTCATTCTCATATTGACCACAGTGGAAGAATTCCTTTATTAGTAAAAAAAGGTTTCCAAGGAAAAATTTATGCAACAAAGCCAGCAAGTGACTTATGTTCAATTATGCTAATGGATAGTGCCCACATACATGAAGTAGAAGCAGAGTGGAAAACTAGAAAAGCCCTAAGAAAAGGTGAAGAAGAAGTTAAACCTTTATATACTAGCGAAGATGCTGCTGAGTCTCTGAAGTTGTTCAATCCTGTTCTGTACAATCAAAAAGTTGGAATTGATGAAAATATTACTTTGAGATTTAAAGATGCAGGCCACATACTTGGTTCAGCTATTATAGAACTATGGATAAAAGAGAACGGCGAAGAGGAAAAGCTTGTATTTACTGGAGACTTAGGAATGAAGGATAAACCTATTCTTAGAAATCCTGAAATAGTTGAAGAATGTGATTATCTAATCATAGAGTCTACATATGGAAATAGACTACATGAAGAAGTTGAAAAGAGAACGGATAAATTAATAGATGTACTTGTTAAAACAATAAAAGAAGAAGGAACCGTTGTTATTCCATCCTTTGCTGTAGGTAGAACCCAAGATATTATTTACGAACTTAACAAATATTATGATGGCAAGGAAACAGAGTCGAAAAAAATACTACAGGACATACCGGTATATATAGATAGTCCTCTAGCTACTAAAGCTACTCAGATATTCAATCAAAATCCTCAAGCCTTTGATAAAGAGGCTAGGGATTACATTATGAAAGGTGATAATCCTTTATTCTTTAAAAATTTACATTTTACACAAAGTGTAGATGATTCTAAAGCTCTTAATATATCTACAGAACCTAAGATAATAATTTCTGCAAGTGGGATGTGTGAAGCTGGTAGGATAAGACATCATTTAAAACACAATCTGTGGAGACATAATGCAGCAGTTGTTTTTGTAGGTTATCAAGCTGATGGTACCTTGGGTCAGAGATTGAAAGATGGCGAAAAGGAAGTAAAAATATTAGGAGAAGAAATAAAAGTAAACGCAAATATATACAGTATTGAAGGATTTTCCGGACATGGCGATAGAGATGATCTGCTAGCATGGTTAAAGGAAATTAAGAAAACTCCAAAGAAAACCTTTATAGTACATGGAGAAGAGGATGCAAGAGAAGAATTTGCTGAAACTATTAAGAACCAACTAGGTCTGGAAACTATTATTCCAAAAAAAGATGAAGAGTTTCAAGTAACTTTAGAGAGCGTAGAAAGTTTGGGGCATGAAGATAGCAGAACTTTATTCAAATCTTTAAGAAGGATTGCTGAAGAAGAAAGTCAACTGGTAGAAGTAGAGAAGGTAAAGGAATTAAAAGATAAACTAAAAGAATTAAAAGTACTGTTTAGTAAGACTACTGAAATTACAGATAGTAATTTAAAAGAAGAATTAACAACTAAAGATTATAATAAAATCAAAAATCATATAATAGAATTGGAAAAAAGCATTGTTAACCTTACAATGTCAAGTGGAAAGTAATTTTAAAAGTATAGAACCTTACATCTGTTTAATTAACTGATGTAAGGTTTTTTTATGTGTTGAATATGATTAAAGCAAGAAGAACAACAACCATTACAATACCTACTAGATAAATTGAATAAGTTATACTATTCATCTTGTACTTAGTTTCATCAAAATCTTTCTTTATAGTAGTAATTTTTTCACTATCTTTGATTTTATTGACTGTTTTTTCTTTAATATGAATGTTTTTCCCGGATTCTACAGTGTGTTTAATATTTGATTTAAAATTTTCTTTCGCATTTAATTCATAATCTTTTATTTTGCCTTCTAATTCAGAGAGGTTAATTTTCATATGAGGTTTATTATAAGATTCTTTTATTTTATCTTTTAACTTGTGTTCTTTCTTAGTTTTCTTGCTTTTCCTATCTTTAAATTTAATATAAAAACTATAAATCATAGAATTTAATTTATCCATAGGATTAGGATATGTTTGAAATTCAATATTCGCAGCAAATCTTAATGAATAAGATATATAGGCTGCGATTTTTAAGAGCAGAGTATCAAAAATTCTAAGAATAAATGTTGATACTAAAAACATGAACTTGAAAACAGGGTTGTATATATTTTCTTCAATAGATATCCAGTTTCTTGTTTTGTCAAAATAATCCATATGGCCATTTTTTTCTTGTCTAAGGTTAGGAAGGACATATTTCAAATATATAATTATACCTAATCCTATAGTTAGAAAAGAAGAAAACATGTTTTTAAGAGAATAAAACTGTATAGTATGAACACTATGCAAATCTATGCTGAAAATATTATATAGGCTAAAGAAATATCTTTCGAAAATATTTGGATTAACTCCAATATAAATTATAATAATAGATGAAATAACCATAGGAAATAAGGCTCTTTTATTAATATACTTTCTATAAGAAGCATAATACTTGCTGTTGTCTTCTACAAATAAACTGATGTAAAGTTTCAATAAATATGCAGTAGTAATTGAGCTTCCAAGGGTAAAAAGTATTTCAACTGTAATCCTAATTGGTGATGAAAAATCATGAAGATATTCCGTTAGACTGTGGTGTATTAATGTTTTGCTTAGATATCCGTTGAAACCGGGCAATCCTATAATAGCACAGAATCCTATAAAAAAAGTTATTTTTAAGATTGGTTTAAACCTACCAAATCCGTATAGTTTGTTTATGTTTAACTCATGGGTAATCATGTAAATTATACCCACACCCATAAATAGCATAACTTTAAAAACAGCATGGTTAAAAATATGAAACATAGTCCCGTAAACAGCCAGATATCCATGGTCTTTCATTAAACCCATGAGACCGATCCCTAGAATAATATATCCTATTTGACTCATGGTGCTGTATGCTAAAGTTCTTTTTATATTTACTGGGAAAAGAGCCAATATTCCTCCTGTAAAGATATTAATAAAACCAAATATTACCATACCTAATGAAAGATAAAAATCCTTATCCATTAAGAATATAACAGTTAACATAACACCAAAGATTCCGGTTTTTACAAGTATACCGGAAAGTATAGCACTTGCAGGAGTAGGTGCTGCAGGATGAGCCTTAGGAAGCCATATATGTAGAGGAACTATACCGGCTTTTATTCCAAAACCTATTATTAAAAGTGAACTAATTACATATTTTATAGGACCAATTCTTGGTAAAACTAGATATAACTCTGAAACATTTAGAACCTGAGTATAAGAATACATGATAAATATACCCATAAGTAAAATCATTCCTCCTGCTACTGCCATATTCATGTAAGTTTCTCCAGCTTCATGAGCTTCGTCGTCCTCATCATGAATTATAAGAGGATATGAGGAAAAAGACATAATTTCAAAAAATGTAAATAGATTAATAATATTTTCTGAAATAAATATTCCTAAGGTACTTATGTAAGTAACCATAAAGAAAAAGTGATATCTATTTCTATGTATGTAATTGAACAAATACTGACTTGAGTATATATTTACAATAAACCAAATAAAACTAGTGATTAAAACAAAAATGTACCTAAATGAGTTCAATTTTAAATTAAGTCCCGTTCCCATTACATAGGTTACTTGAAAATTTAAAGTACCCTCCTTTATATATTTGTACATATAAAGGATAACAAGAAAATTTACCAAGGTTGTTAGTATATTTATTATATTTCTATATAATTCATTTCTTTTACCAACAAAATACGAAATAGACGTTGTAATTGTTGGAAATAAAAGTATGAATAGTAGTAGTCTGTCCATATTAACGCATTCCTTTTTTTAAAATAATTTATTTGCGGTTGCTTGGATTGTATTTATAAGCCAGTTAGGGAAAAATCCCAAAATTATATTTATCGCTGCTAGCAAAATAATAGGGACTAGCATAAAATTTTTAGGTTCTGATACTTCCACTTCTTTAGAAGGATCTCCTTTAAAAAAAGCTGTAGATATAACAGGGATTAGATATGCAGCTGTGAAGAAAGCACTCAATAAAAGAATAATAGGAATAAGATAATTACCCTGGTCTAAACCGCCGATAGCAAGAAACCACTTACTAACAAAGCCATTTGTAGGAGGAATTCCAATAAGGCAAAAAGATGCTACACTAAAACTAATCATAGTCTTTGGCATTCGTTTACCAATTCCTGCTATTTCACTTAATTCTGTTTTCTTCTCATAATGCATTATAGCACCAACACAGAAAAACAGGGTTATTTTCACAGTAGCATGGAAGAGCATATGAAGAAAACCACCTACATAGGCACTATCTTCAAATATAACCAGTGCAAGCATAACATAACCTAACTGGCTAATGGTTGAGTAAGCTAGTCTTCTCTTTAGATTTTCCTGATGTATTGCTAAGAAAGAACCCATTAAAATTGTTAGAAGAACCAAAATCAAAGTATATCGATTACCTCCGGTAAAATCTATTACCCTCCAACCTAAGACGAAATAAGTCATCCTACCCAATGCAAATATTCCGGACTTAACAACGGCTACAGCATGAAGTAAAGCGCTAACAGGAGTTGGAGCAACCATAGCAGATGGAAGCCATGAATGAAAAGGAACCAAAGCAGCTTTAACACCAAATCCTAAGAATAATAGTAAATATACCATTAGATATAAATTCTTATTATCATAAACTAAAATTCCAACAACTCCCCCCGGGACAAAGGATAAATTTTGAGTTTGGCTAAATAATAATATAATACCAAAAAGTACCATTGTTGCTCCAAAAAAGGAATAGATTAGATATTTCTTTCCAGCTCTTAATGCTTCTTCTGATCCTTTTTCAATAACTAGAGGAAAAGTTGACAGGGTAAGTAGTTCGTAAAAAAGATATAGGGTAATAAGATTCCCAGAAAAAGCAATACCCAAGGTGACTCCTTCTGTTATAAGATAAAACATAAAAAATTTATTTAGTCCATCACCTTTACCCATATAATCTATAGAATAAAAGGTAGTAAATATCCACAAAGCAGAAACCAAAATAGCAAAGGTTTTACCTATATTATCAGGCATTAGGTAGAGGTTTAACAGTTCGTTTATCTTTACCATATGAAAAAGAGTATTATTTTTAAATAACACAATATAAACTACCAGAAAAAGATTTATTATGGTAGTTGATATAACGATAGTGTTTCTTCTATTATAAGCAGGTTTGCTTAATCCTACAATAAATCCGGAGATAATAGGTATCAGTATAGGCAGTAAAACAGCAAAATTCATAAGCGACTCCTCACTATATGTTGAATAGTTCTATTAAGTTAAATGATATTCCACCAATTATCATCATGGCTAAAACAAGTAAAACAATAGGTAAAATCCTTATAAATTCTACTTTTTTAGAATTATAAACTTTGCCATCTAAATTATCATTTCCAAAATATCCATTGATTACTATAGGAAAGTAATAGAGAACATTTAATAAGGAACTTGCTAAAATTATTAGTATTAAAGGAACTCTTCCTACTTCTATACATGTGAGTGACAGATACCATTTAGAAATAAAACCAGGCAAGATTGGAATACCTACCATTGAAAAAGCACCTAAAGTAAATAATCCTAAAGTCAGAGGCATTTCTCTTCCTATTCCCTTAAGATCTTCAATTTTTTTACTTCCGGTTTTTTCTATAAATAGGCCTGATATTAAAAACAGTGAAGATTTAGTCACGGCATGACCTATAATATGGTAAATAGCTATAGCTGTACCGGTTACAGTACCTAATCCTATACCAAAAACAATATATCCCATTTGAGCTACACTTGAATAAGCCACCATTCTTTTTAATTCTTTTTGCATGATAGCCATTATAGAGCCAAAAATCATTCCCATAGATCCTAATAGTAGGATAATATCCATTATTATAAAACTATTTACTATTTCATAATTAAACATTCTAAACAGCACCTTCATAAGCATGAACACGTAAACTTTAATCACAAGAGCTGAAAGAGCAGCACTAGCTGGAGTTGGAGCTGAAGAATGAGCATCTGGAAGCCAACTGTGTAGTGGAAAAACAGCACTTTTTATACCTAAACCGATAGTAAATAATCCCAGAATAATAAGAACAGCATTTTCATGATATTGATAATTCCCAACTATGGTTTCATGTATAAGAGAAATATTTAGATGACCTGTAATAGAATAAATATAGGCTATAGCCATAAGTACCAGTCCAGAACCTATGGTACTCATTATAAGGTATTTAACTGTAGCTTTAATATTTTCTTTTTTATCTTTGAGGATTATTATTCCGCAAGCTGAGAGGGTTGAAACTTCAATAAATACGTAACTATTAAAAAGATCATTAGAATAAATTACTCCCAGTAAAGAAGCTAGTAGAATATTGATTAGAACATAAAAAAATGAAATTCTATTTTCAGGAACTTCCTTTTCAAGAGCAAAGTTTGAAAACCAGAGAATCATCAACATAACAAAAGTAAAAACTAAGGTTACTACAGATTCGGATTTTCCTATATAAAACTCTATACCTAATAAGTTATTGGGATTACCTATAGATAATGTAATAACTTCTCTAGATATACTGTAAACCATAAGAAAAATCGAAAGTAAAAATACTACTAAATTAGAGCCAATAGATATGTACTTGATTTTTTTCTTGTCTTTAAAAAGCATCATAACAAATGAAAACAATATAAGTATCAATATATTTATAATAGGAATATAATTAGTCATTTTGATCTCCTCTCATTTTTAGTATATCCTCTAAATCCACTGTTCCGTAATGTTGGTATAACTTTATAGTTAAAGCTAAGGCAAAAGCAGTAGTTGTAACTGCGACTACTATACCCGTAAGCATTAAAGCACTCGGTACCGGGTTTACATAGCTATCAACTCCCTTAAACTTATCAACTATTATGGGTGCATCTTTTCCAAATATATAGCCTTTTGCTATAAAAAAAAGAAAAACAGCAGTATCCATAATATTTAGACCTATAATTTTTTTTATGAGATTTCTATGGAGCATCAAAGTAGCAAAGCCAATACCAAAAAGTATTACAGCTCCAGTTTCATAATAATTAGTTATAAAAACATCCATGTTACACCTCACTATTTATAAATATAGTAAATATAATATAAAAAACAGATGCTACTAAAAAACCAACAGCAATATTTAAAGGCAATATAAATCCTGCGCTTAAAATTCTTCCGGTAACTCCTACACTAGGGTGAGGTAGATGTAGTTGATAAGATAAAAAACTATATCCTTTAATTAATGTATAAAAGATTAGTGAAATACTTAATGATGATACAAGTCTTTTTCTAGAATAGATTTTCATTATAAATTCCTTTCCATAAATTAAATGCATAATTATTAAAGATGTACCTAAAATAGTACCACCTGAAAATCCACCACCAGGGGAAAGATGTCCGTTTATAATAACATATAATCCGAAAAGTTGGATAAGCGGGATTAAGATTTTTCCTACTTCTTTTAATATAATATCTTTTTCCATTTAAGACTCCTAACTTTTAAACAATAATAAAACAACGATTGCACCGCTAAATAATACTGTAGCTTCTAATAGGGTATCCAAAGCCCTGTAATCTAATATTATACCGGTAACAATATTTAGAGATCCTGTTTCCCGAGTAGTTTGAGACAAATAAGTTTTACTTAAAATATTATTGCTAGGATTTTCTGCTCTTCCAAAATCAGGAAGGTCTTTTACACCTATTAATAAAATTACAATAAGAATAATAGTAATTAAAACAGCGCTAATTTTTCTCATTATTACCACCCGATACCTTTCTTACAGTTAAAACAAAAAGTATTGTAGTTATACCTGCCCCAACAGCAGCTTCAGTAATTGCTAAATCTGGAGCATTTAATTGCTGCCAAAGTATGGCCATTAATAAACTGTAAACCATAAAAACTACTACACTAGCAAGAAGGTTTTTAATAAGAGAAACGGAAATCGAAAATACAATCATAAAAATAATTATAATAATACTAAAAGTCTCCATTTTCAGAATCTTCCTTTCTCTCGTAATTTCCCCTTGCAATAATGTGGGTTGCAGTAGGAGTAGTTATAAATAAAAAAATAATTATAAGTACAATTTTTAAGGTAACCATATTTAAACCATTGTATATACAGAAGGACATCAAGGTTAGAAAAGCTCCTAAAGTATCGCATTTTGCAGAACTGTGAGCCCTAGTATAAAGATCAGGAAATCTCAATATACCCAAGGTTCCTACTGCGAAAAAAAACAAACCACCTATTAAAAAAATAAAGAAAAATATCGATTTCATATTAGGACTCCTTGATAACTTTTGATATAAGAATTGATGCAGTAAAACTAATTAAAGCATATACTAATGCCACATCAATAAAATAGGTTTCATGATAGATAAAAGATACGCCAATAATTATTGTTATTACTTTTGTATTAACTACATTTATTGCAATAATCCTATCAGCTATAGTAGGTCCTTTTATTGCTCTATACATACATAAAAAAATTGTAAACGATAAAAAAATTAAAGAAAAATTTAATAGACTAATCATAATATCTTTCCTCTATTGTTAGTAGTATTTTTTCAAATTTTGAATTAAATACACCGGACTCAAACTCTTTTTTTAAGCAGTGTACCTTAAGGAGATTGTCATCTAAGCTTACTGTTAAAGTTCCAGGAGTCAAAGTTATAGAATTAGCAAAAACCATCCTGTGAAAATCAGATTTTAATTTAGTGTGATACTGTATTATTTCAGAATCTAGATTTGGATTAGGATTTAAAATTATTAGGGCTACATGAATGTTTGCTTTCACAATTTCTATTAATAAAACAAATAAATATTCAAAAAATAAAATAAAATAACCAAGCTTTAATTTAGGTTTTGAATATCTTAAAAGAGATTTATTTGTAATTGTTAATATATATGAAAATAATAGGCCTAATATTAATATTTCAAAAGTAAAATTTTGAGAAAAAATAACCCAGATTAGGGTGTAAAAAAATATAAAGAAAGTATTCAATTACTATCACTCCTAAATGAGAACAAAATAATTGCTTAGTTTAAAAAACCAATGTTATAATAACATAAATAGAATATATATTCAATCTTTGATTACTGATTAACAATATATTAAGAATTAATAAAATAAGAGTTCATCAATTGTAAAAGAAATATCTCTATAGTATAATTCAGGTTAAATAATAAATTTAAAAAAAATGGAACTAAAATGAATGAACAACGTCTATATAAATAATAACAGGGGTGAATATAATATGAAGCGAGACTTAATAATTAAAAGTCAAAAAGGTGATATAGAGGCTTTTGAAGAATTAATTAAAGAACATAAAAAATATGCATATAACATAGCTCTTAAAATACTTAAAAATAAAGAAAATGCTGAGGATATTTCCCAAGAAGCTTTAATTAAAGTATATGAAAATATTAAAAGCTTTAATATGAATTCTTCTTTTAAAACTTGGATGTATAAAATAGTATTCAACACCTGTATTGACTTTAAAAGAAAAAAAAGATTAAAGACATCATCTTTAGATGAGCCTATACATTATGGATATGATGATATTCCAAAACAAATTGAAGATAATGAAAAAAACCCAGAAAAATTACTGACGGAGAAGTTGAATGTAGAACTAGTAAGGGATAGTATAGATAAACTAGAAGATGACTTTAAAAATGTCATTATACTTAGAGATATCCAAGGATTTAAGTATAAGGAGATTGCAGAAATATTAGATTGCAATCAGGGAACTGTTAAATCAAGAATAAGTAGAGGTAGAGAAAAATTAAAGGAAATAATTATACAAAATATGTAGAAATATGGAAGGTGATTTTATGAACTGTAGGGAATGTAAAGAAAAAATATCTTTATATATAGATAAAGAACTTACAGATGAAGAAGCGTTAGAATTTGAGAAGCATCTTGAAAAGTGCCATAACTGTCGTGTAGAATTTGAGAGTACTAAAAAAATAATTGAGACAGTTGGAAATATGCCCCTTGAAAAATTACCTGAAGGATATTGTGAAACACTTAACAATAAACTGCTTGAAAAAAGCAAAAGAAGCAAATGGAACTGGAGAAGAATAACAGCCATAGCTGCAACCTTTATAATTTTAATTGGAGCAACCTTTGTATTCTCAAATTTAGGAATAGGTGGAGGGAAAAGCAGCAATGATATGGGCTTTATGGAAGAAGCAGCAGAAGAAGAACCTGCATTTCCTGCCGAAGCACCATCTATGGAACAAAAAGCTGCTTATGAAGAAGCTGAATATGATGATGCTGTGAGAGAAGAAATGGGATTCAGTGGTGTTTTAGATGGTGAAAAAAACGTTGGAATAACATCAGAAAACACAAGCTATCGAGATAGAGAGTTAAAAATCATAAAGACTGGAAGTCTGGAAATTGAAACATCATCCTACGATGAATATGTAGAAAAAATAGATTCCATTGTAAGAGACAACAAGGGCTACATAGAAAATATGGAGACCTACACAAATAATTACTACTACGACAGCAGCAACAATAAAGTAAAATTAAGAACAGGAAGATTTACAATAAGAATACCTAATGAAGCTTTTCAATCTGTATTCGACTTTCTTAAAGGTGAAGGAGAATTAATTCAAGAAAGTATAAATGAAAATGATGTGACAAGATACTATTATGAAATTGACAATAAAGTGAAAAACCTAGAAGCTCAGGAAGAAAGACTTAGAGAGTTAATGAGTGAAGCAGAAAATGTAACTGAGATAATGGAAATAGAACGAGAGCTTACTAGAATAAGAAGTGAAATAGATAATCTAAAAATGAATCTTTCCGATATTGACGACAGGGCTTCGATGTCTACTATCCATTTAGGAGTTAGAGAAATTGAAGATGAAGGTAGAATACAACCCGTTGATGAAAATATTTGGTCAGAGGCTAAAGAAAGTTTTACTCGATCAATCAATAGAATGATTGATTTTATGGAAAATACATTCATATCATTTATAGGGTTCATACCTGTATTAGCAGTCCTGATATTAGCTGTATTTATAGTATGGATTATAATTAAGAAAATTTTCAAGAAAAAGTAAAATATTTTTCTAAAAAGGTCTCCCTCTAGGAGGCTTTTTTATGTTTGTAATTGATATAAAAATATAATATAGTATTTATAATAGACAAAATAAATTTGTAGGGAGTTTTTATATGAGTAAAGATAAATTTGTAATTTTAGACGGAAACAGTATTTTATTTAGAGCGTATTATGCATTGCCTCCTTTAAAAAATAAAAAAGGTGTATTTACTAATGCAGTTTATGGTTTTTTAACTATGCTATATAAAATAATTGATGATTATCAACCAAATTATATATGTGTGGCTTTTGATCCTGACAAACCAACTTTTAGGCATGAAAAATACGAAGATTACAAAGCTGGTAGAGCTAAAGCACCAAACGAATTAGTAATGCAGTTTGGTATGATAAGAGATGTTTTAGATAAACATAATATTGAATACTTAGAAATAGACAGTTATGAAGCTGATGATATAGCTGGATCACTGGCAAATAAATTTAAAGGCAGGGATATTGAAACATATCTTGTAACAAGTGATAAGGACTATTTGCAGTTAATAGACGAAGGAGTAACAGTCATACTAACGAAAACTGGAGTTACAAATATCGTAGAATATAATGAGAAGAAAATGGAAGAAGAATATGGAATAACTCCTGAGCAGTTTATTGATTTAAAAGCACTTATGGGAGATAGTTCGGATAACATCCCTGGAGTTTACGGAATTGGAGAAAAAACAGGACTTAAACTAATAAAAGAATATGGCAGTCTAGATGGAGTATATGACAATATTGATGAAATAAAAGGTAAAGTGAAAGAAAAACTTGAAAAAGAAAAAAATCAAGCTTATTTAAGTTATACCTTAGCGAAAATCATAAAAAACTTACCACTAGATTATGACATTGATTATTTCAAATATGTAGAAGCTGATAAACAAGAACTGATGGACCTGTATGACGAGTATGAATTTAGAAAATTAAAAGATAGATTTAAAGAAAGTGCTCAATTAACCTTTGGCACAGATAATATTGAAATAAAAGACAAGGAAAAGATTTTAAAGGAAATTCCAGATGCAATAGAAATTGAAACAGAAGAATTAAGAAAGAAAATATTAAAAGAAAAAACCATTGGATTTAAATTTTTGTATGACGATGAGAGAGTTTTTTATTCTAAAGTAGTATATGCGGGTTTTATTATTGGTGATGAGATATATTACATAAAAAAAGATTTAGATGAGTCTCTAAAAGAACTAAAAGATATATTTGAAGAAAATAGTATAAAAAAACAGAGCCATCATATAAAAGATGAGTTAATTTATTTGTTAAAATTAGGAATCAACTTAAAAGGAATAGAATTCGACACAATGATAGGGAAATATATTTTAGATCCGTCAGAAAGGTCTTATGACATTGATAGACTTGCTTATGAATTTTTAGAAATGGATATCCACGGGGAAGCTCACTATCTAGGTAAAGGTAAAAAGAAAAAAAGTTTTGCCGAGATTAAAGAGGATCAAGGAATTAAATACTTATCGGAATTTTTATATATTACTATAAATGTTAAAAATAAAATTGAACAAAAAATTAAAGAGTCGAAGATGGAAGATTTATATCAAAACTTTGAACTTCCACTGGTCAAAGTTATGGCATCTATGGAAGTTTTAGGATTTAAAATAGATAAGGAAGAATTAAGTAACATAGGGAACAAGTTAAAGAAAAAGTTAGAAGTTCTTGAAGAAATTATTCAAGATTTGGCAGGAGAAGAATTCAATTTAAATTCTCCTAAACAGTTAGGTGAAATTTTATTTGAAAAAATGGATCTTCCGGTTGTTAAGAAAACAAAAACCGGATATTCAACTGATGCGGAGGTGCTTGAAAAGCTTAAATCAAAACATCCTATAATAGATAAAATAATTGAATACAGACAGTTATCAAAACTTAACTCTACTTATGTAGAGGGATTTTTAAAACTTATTGATGAAAATGATGGTAGGGTACACTCAAGCTTTAAACAAACAATAACATCAACAGGTAGAATTTCAAGCACAGAGCCAAACTTACAAAATATACCTGTTAGAACTGAAGAAGGTAGAGAACTAAGAAAGGTTTTTGTACCGGAAAGTGATGAATACATACTACTTGATGCGGATTATTCTCAAATTGAATTAAGGGTACTTGCTCATGTAGCAAATGAAACAAAATTAATAGAAGCTTTTGAGGCAGGAGAGGATATACATACAAAAACAGCATCTGAAGTATTCAAGGTTCCAATTGAAGAAGTAACTTCTTTGATGAGAAGCAGAGCAAAAGCAGTAAATTTTGGTATCGTATATGGGATTAGTGATTATGGATTAAGCAGAGATTTGGGCATATCTAGAAAAGAAGCTAAGGAGTACATAGATAATTACCTTAACTACTATTCTAATATAAATAAATACATGAAAGACATAATTAAAAAAGGGAAAAAAGAGGGATATGTAGAAACGGTCTTTGGGAGAAGAAGAGATTTACCGGAATTAAAATCTAGAAACTATAATGTGAGATCATTCGGAGAAAGATTAGCCTTAAATACGCCGATACAGGGGACAGCAGCAGATATAATCAAAAAGGCCATGATAAATGTTTTTGAAAGACTCGATGATGAAGAACTAAAATCCAGATTAATTTTACAGGTTCATGATGAACTAATTTTAGAAGTTTATAAACCTGAACTGGAGAATGTTAAGAATATACTTAAGGAAGAAATGGAAAATGCTGCAAAATTAAAAATTAACCTTGCTGTAGATATGAATACAGGAGGAAGTTGGTATGAAGCAAAATAAAAAAATTATTATACTGACAGGAGGAATAGCCTCAGGAAAATCTACAGTGGGTAACATATTAAAAGAAATGGGTTATGAAGTCGTAGAATCGGATAAAATAGTTCATAAACTTTATAGTAAAAATTCTGAAGTATATAATCTAATCATAAAAGAATTTGGTTCGGAAGTAGCCGGGGAAGACTCAATAAATAGAAAAAAATTAGGAAATATTGTTTTCAATGATGATAAAAAGATAAAAAAGCTAAATAAGATTGTTCATAAATATGTGGTTAAAGAATTGATAAAAAGATGTAATGAGAATGAAGATGATATAATATTTCTAGACATACCTCTCATGATAGAAGAAAAATATAAGTTGGAAAAATACGGTCTTGAATATGATGAAATCTGGTTGATTAAATCACACACAAATACTAGGGTTAGTAGGATTATGAAAAGAGATGGAATTAGTTGGTCTGAAGCCGAAAGAGTTATCAGCAACCAGATGACGGATGAAAAAAAAGAAAAGTATGCTGATATAATAATAGAGAATAACGGAAATTTACATGATTTAAAAGAAAGAATAGTCAGTTTTTTAACAAACATTTAAAATAGAAAATATTTTAAAAGAATGTTATAATACTGTACTATATACAGACTCAGGAGGAAGTAAAATGGAAAGTATAAAAAGCTTAGAGGACATTAAAGATATAAAAGTCAGTGAATTAGAAAAAAAACTTGTTTCGGCAAATCACGAAGATATATTAAGAGGTCTGACGACAGATGTTTATTTTGTAAGAACTTTAGACATATTAAAGCATATGGACTTAGATGAAACTGAAGTAACGGCTGAAATTTTTGCGAGAAAAGAAGGAATTTTTGTTGGAATTGAAGAAGTAAAGGAAATTTTAAAAGATAAAGATATTGAATTATGGGCTTTAGATGAAGGAGAAAGATTTAAACCTAAAGATACTTTAGTTAGAATAAAAGGCAAGTATAACGAATTTGCTATTTATGAATCAGTTATTTTAGGGTGTCTAGCCAGCCCATCAGGATGGGCTACAGCTGCCGACGAAGTTAAAAAAGCCTGTGATGGAAGTGATTTTGTAGTTTTTGGAACAAGACATCTTCACCCGTCAGTATCTACAGTTATGGAAAGAGCTGCATACATAGGGGGAGCATCATCTGTAAGCAATGTTTTAGCTGCAAAAAGATTGGGAATAGAACCAACTGGTACCCTACCTCATGCATCCTTTATTATAGCAGGAGATACTGTAAAAGTTGCAAAGGCATACAATGAAATTTCCCCTGAAAATCATAAGAGAATTATCTTAGTAGATACATTCAAAGATGAAGTTGAAGAATCATTAAGGGTTGCAGAAGCATTAGGAGAAAACTTGTATGCTATAAGATTAGATACTCCAAGTGAGAGAGGTGGAGTAAGTCCTGAACTTGTAAAAGAAGTTAGACACCACTTAGATATGAAAGGTTATAAATGGGTAAAGATATTTGTATCCGGTGGATTAACTCCAGACAGGATAAAAGAATTAAAAGCAGCAGGTGCAGATAATTTTGGAGTAGGAAGCTATATATCTGGAGCTAGAGCTATAGATATGACTATGGATATAAAAGAAGTAAATGGTGAACCTATAGCTAAAAGAGGCAGGTTACCTGGAATTGTTGAAAATGATAATATTAAAAAAATAAAATAGTCTTTACAATGATTATGAAATTAAATATAATAAAAAATTGTTAAAATAAAAAAGGTATGGTTAAACCATACCTTAGTTGTGCAAGTGTGGTGGAATAGGCAGACACGCAGGCTTGAGGGGTCTGTGGTAGAAATACCGTGAGGGTTCGAATCCCTCCACTTGCACCATTTTTATGCCCATTTTCCATTTTTAAATATATATTCTTCATCTCCATTAGCTAATACACCTATTATATTCAAATCTTCAGAACCGATCATAAAATCTAGATGAACAGTACTTTCATTAAAGCCAATACTATCTTTTTCTTCCTCACTTAATCCGGAAGTACCTCCTTCTAAACACATAGGTAAAGCATCACCTAGAGCTAAGTGACAGGATGCATTTTCGTCGTATAAGGTATTAAAAAATAAAGTATCTAACTGATAAATTGGAGAGTTTACTGGTACAAGTGCTACTTCTCCTAAATATCTGGCACCTTCGTCTGTATTCAGGAAAGTTTCCATAAGATTCTCACCTTTAGAAGCTCCGAAGTCTATTACTTTACCATCTTTAAACTCAAACCACAAATCTTCTATTACATTCCCATTATAAACTAAAGGCATAGTAGCTTGCACTCTTCCGTTAGTCATGTATTTATTTGGAGAAGTACAAATTTCTTCTGTAGGGATATTTGGCATAACATCAACATTGTTTGGTCCCTTAGTGACAGCACCAAACCATTTTCCTTTTTCTATAATTCCAATCTCAAGGTTTGTGCCGGGACCTTCATATATAAATTTAACAAAACCTTTATCAGTAAGGTAATTGTATTTGTTTTTTAAATTACTAACATGATTGTTCCAAAGTTCTTGATAGTTTTCTTTATCAACTCTTGTACACATAAATATATAATCCCACAATTTATTATAAGCTTCTTCTTCACTTAAATCAGGGAATACTTTTTTAGCCCATGGTTTAGACGCTGCTAATGCAATTGTCCATTTATTTTCAAAAGAAGTTAGTTTCTTTTGAAAAAATTCCAAAGCTTTTGACTTTACCTGGGACCACTGCCCTAAGAGTTTGCTGTCCACATCCTTAAAGACTTCAGGATCTGGGGATGATAGACTAATAATAGACCAACCTTCATCAATAAATTCTTTGTATTTTTCTATTTCCCAATCAGGGATACTTTCAAAAATTCTGTTAGGTGCTTTGTTAAGCTTGATTTTATCACTATAATAATCAATCCATTCTATGAATACGTTTTCAGCTCCTAATTCAAAAGCTTTGGTCATCAATAGTCTAGCAAATTCAGCATCATCTATAGATGCTCTAATCCCAACTTTTTCATCTTTCTGAACATTAATACCTTTTTTCAAAATTATTTCGGCATAATTTTCAAGTTTTTCTTTAAATTCCATATAAACACCTCTTTTTGGTTTTTATTTCACTCTATTTATTATATAATATTAATCAAATAATTAAACTAAATTCTTTTACAAAAGTATTAATTAAATATTTTTAAATTGTAACAAAACTCAAGAAAATTAAAATATCGTCCTAGATTGACAAAATATTAACAATTTGATATAGTGATTTTAATATTTTGTTATGGAGGATTTCATGAAAATTAAAGATATTAAAGATATTTTAAAGGCAAAGATATATACTGGAGAAGAATTAACAGAGAACAAGATACAGGGAGTTTTTGCTTCTGATCTTATGAGTGATGTATTAACAACAGAATTTTTTGAAGAAAGATCGATCCTTATTTCTGGGTTAAATAACCCTCAAGTTATAAGAACAGCAGAAATGCTTGATATTGAAGCGGTACTATTAGTTAGAGGAAAAATTCCAAATGAAGAAACTATATCTATGGCAAAAGACAATAATATGGTACTTATGACAACAAATTACAATATGTACAATGCATGTGGTATACTTTATTCAAAAGGGATTAAAGGATTAAGTAATGAAAAAAATCAAGAGTTATAGTTATAGAATAAACAAGAATGACTTTATAAATGCTGGGAAGGTTTCAAGTGAAATCAAAAAAAATTTAAAAAAAATAGGGTTTACAAATAAAATAATCAGAAAGCTTGCAGTGATTTCTTATGAGGGAGAAATGAATATCATAATTCATTCTGAAGGCGGAGGAATAGAGTTAGAAATATATGAAGATAAAATAAGTCTCAATATTAGGGATATTGGACCAGGTATAGATGATGTAGAATTAGCTATGACAGAAGGATATTCCACAGCTCCAAGTGAAGTAAGGGAGTTAGGTTTTGGAGCGGGAATGGGCTTACCTAATATAAATAACTGTTCCGATGATTTTAAAATTGCATCTAGCGAAAATGGAACGAAAATCGAATCTACAATTTACTTGGAGTAGGAGGAGAAGATGAAGCGTACTTTTTATTTAGAAAAGGACAAATGTAAAGGTTGTACTAACTGTATGAGAAAGTGTCCCACGGAAGCAATAAGAATTGTGAATGGGAAAGCAGTTATAGATGACGATAAATGCATAAATTGTGGGGAATGTATAAGAGTATGTCCCTACAATGCATATACATCAATTACAGATAAAATAGAAGATTTACAAAATCATAAATATAATATAGCAATTCCCTCAACTACTGTTTATGGACAGTTTGCTTTAGGTACAGAAATATGCAAAATTCACAATGCTCTAATTGGTCTTGGTTTTGATTATGTATATGACGAAAGTTGGGCAGCAGAATTAGTAACCAAAGCTATAAGAGTTAAAGTAAATGCCGATAAAAATATTAAACCTAAAATTTCTTCTAACTGTCCTGCCATGGTTAGGCTAATAAAAATTAAGTATCCAGGGTTAATAGAGAATATAATAGAAGTAGAAGCACCGATGGAAATAGCTGCTAGATTAGCTATCGATAAAGCTCAAAGTATAGATAAAAATTTAAAAAAAGAAGATATAGGAGTATTTTATATATCACCTTGTCCTGCTAAAACTTTAAGTGTTAAAGAACCTATAGGTAAGGATAAATCTTATATAAATAAAGTGATATCTCTAAAGGAAATATATGGAGATATGGTAAGAGAATTAAAAATGCATGATAACATGTGTTATTCAAATCCATCTTTAACAGGATTGAAGTGGTCAATTTCAGGAGGACAAACCGATGCCTGTGATTTCGAAAACAGCATTGCTATTTCCGGTCTAGAAAATGTAATTGATGTTTTAGAAGAACTAGAATTAGGAAAGTTGGATCACATTGACTATTTAGAAATTCTATCCTGTAATGGAGGATGTGTAGGAGGAACTTATAATTTTGAAAATCCTTTTGTTGCTAACAGTAATATTAAACATATACTTAAGGCTCTAAAAGAAGATAAACCTAAAAATGAATTTACTGAAAAATTCGAAGAACTAAATAAAGATGGGTATTTTGATATCGAAATATATAAAAAGATAGAAGAAAAAAAACCTAATATTAAAGAAGCTATTGAAAAAATGGACAGGATAGAAGTAATTTATGAAAAACTACCCAAATTAGATTGCGGCTCCTGTGGGGCACCTACATGCAAGGCATTAGCCGAAGATATTGAAGAAGGTAAAAAAACAATTGATGATTGTGTAATACTTAAATTAGAGGAGAAGTAATTATGAATATAACTAATTTAATTAAAGAATTAAATTTAAATGTAGAAACTCAAGTAAATAATGATATAATGTTTGAAAATGTTTATATAGGAGATTTACTGAGTGTTGTGATGTCAAATGCAAAAGAAAATAGTATTTGGATTACAATACAAACCCATCTTAACATAGTAGCTGTGGCTGACTTAATAGATATTTCTGCAATTTTGCTTGTAGAAAATATGGAAGTAGACGAAGATACAGTGGAAAAGGCAAATGAACTTGGAATTCCAATTTTATCAACAGATAAGTCAGCTTATGAGGTAGCTTGTGAAATATGCAAACTTGAAAACTAATACTTAATAAGAAGTTGATTATATGAAATACTACTACGATTTACACATACACTCAAACTTATCTCCCTGTGGCCATAAAGACATGACACCAAATAATATAGTCAACATGGCTTATATAAAAAACTTAGATGTGATTTCTGTGACAGACCACAACATTTGTTGTAATTTTCCAGCTGTTGAAAAGGTGGCCAAGGCTCGCAATATAAAAGTTATACCAGGAATCGAGGTTAATACTAAAGAAGAAGTTCACCTTCTTTGTTATTTTAAAAATTATAGAAACTGTAAATCCTTTTCTAGAAAGATTTACAAAGAATTGCCTAAAATTAAAAATAGAGAAGAAATTTTTGGTGAACAAGTAATATACGATGAAAATGATATTGTTCTTGGAAGGGAAGAGATACTTCTTACCAATGCTTCTAATATAAGCATAAATGAAGTTATAATTTTAGTTAAGGAGTATGGGGGTATAGTTATTCCTTCTCATGTTGGAAGAAAAGCAAATGGAATTATAGGAGTATTAGGATTTATTCCCGAAGAAAATAATTTTAAATATATCGAAGTTACAGATAAAATAAGCGACGGGATGTTGAAAAAACTAAAAAATAAATATAAAATAATAAGGAATTCCGATGCTCATAATTTAGTAGAAATATCAGAGAGAATAAATTATTTAGAACTAGAGGATATTGAAGATTTATTTTTATAATAAGTATTGGAATATCCTTTTTTTAGTTAGGAGGTTATATGAAAGAATTATCGCTACATATACTTGATATTGTGACTAACTCAATAGATGCTGGTGCAAATTTAATAGAAATAGAAGTAAAAGCTGATACTAAAAAAAATTACTTAAGGATTAATATTAAAGATAACGGAAAAGGTATGAGTAAAGAAACTGTACAAAAAGTTATAAACCCCTTTTTCACATCTAGAAAGGTAAGAACTGTAGGTCTAGGATTACCTTTTTTAAAATTAGCAGCAGAACAATGTGATGGGTTTCTAAAAATACAATCTGAAGAAAATATCGGGACTGAAGTAACAGCAGAATTCAAATTAAACCATATAGATAGAGCACCATTAGGAAAAATTGAAGAAAGTATATCAACTATATTGAATTTTCGTCAAAATTTTGATTTAATATACATACATGATGTAAATGGGAAAAGGTTTGTATTTGACACTGGGGAAGTTAAGGAAATTCTTAAAGACCTTAGCATTAGAAGTCCAAAAGTCTTGATGTGGATTAGAGACTATATAAAGGAGAATATTGATAAAATATAAACGATTTAAATAAGAAAACCCTATGTTAAAATCATTTATCTTGTGTTATAATGTATTAGTTAATAATGTATACAATAAACATATTAATTAGTTAGAGGTGATAATCAATGAGTAGTAAAGGGTTAACTTTTAGAGGAGGCATACATCCACCTCACTTTAAAGAGCAAACGGAAAAAAGCCCAATTGAAGAGGCTTTTTTACCTGAGGAAGTAATAATTCCCCTTCATCAGCATATTGGAGCACCATGTGAACCGACTGTAAAAGTAGGAGATATGGTTAAGGTAGGACAAAAGATAGGAGATACTAAAGCTTTTGTGTCAGCTCCTATTCACTCAAGTGTTTCTGGTACAGTTACTAAAATCAAAAAACACAACACTCCTACAGGAGCAAAAGTAACAAGTATTGTTATAAAAAGTGACGGTAAACAGGAAATATCTGAAGAAGTGCAGCCAAAAGGAGATTTAGAATTTCTTGAAAAGGATGAGATATTAAAAATTGTTAGAGAAGCAGGACTTACAGGAATGGGAGGAGCAGGTTTTCCAACTCATGTTAAATTAAGTCCGCCGAAAGAGAAAAAGATTGACATAGTAATTATCAACGGTGCCGAATGTGAGCCTTACCTGACATCAGATCATAGAATGATGCTGGAGCATCCTGATAAAGTAGTATTAGGTACTAAAGCAGTTATGAAAGCTTTAGGTGTTACAAGAGGAGTAATAGGAATAGAAAAAAACAAAGCAGATGCTATTAAATCTATGAAAGAAGCTGTAAAGAATGAGGAAAACCTTGAAATAGCAGAACTTCAAACTAAGTATCCTCAAGGTGGAGAAAAAAGTTTAATTTATGCTGTTACAAAAAGAGAGGTTCCATCAGGAGGACTACCTATGGATGTAGGGGCTGTTGTACAAAACATCGGAACGGTTTCTGCTTTATCGGACGCTATTACTACAGGAATGCCCGTAGTCCAGAGAGTAGTTACAATAACAGGCAGTGCTGTAAAGGAACCTAAAAATTTACTTGTCAAAATTGGTACGAAATTTGAAGATGTAATTAACCAGTGTGGTGGTTATACAGAAGATTTGGGTAAACTTATCAATGGTGGACCAATGATGGGTATATCACAGTATACAGACCAAGTTCCGGTAATTAAAGGAACTTCAGGAATATTAGTGCTGAATGAATTAGATGCACAGAAACCAGAACCATCTAATTGTATAAGATGTGGTAAGTGTGTTGATATATGTCCAAGCGGTCTACAACCACTAAGGATAAGCAGAAATTCTTTATTGAGAAGATTTGAAGAAGCTGAAGCATATAATGCTATGGATTGTATTGAATGCGGTTCATGTTCTTTTATATGCCCTTCGAAAAGACCTCTTGTTGATGCTATAAGAGTAGCAAAGCAGGAAATAATTGCCAAAAGAAAGAAAAACTAAAGGGAGGAGATAATATGGAAAATAAGGTTCTAGCAACTTCATCACCGCATATAAGATCTAAAAATAATACTACAAAAGTCATGCTGGATGTAATTATTGCTCTTCTTCCTGCAGTTATTGCCAGCATTTACTACTTTGGCTTCGACTCAATAAAGTTGACAAGTATAGCGGTAATATCAGCAGTAGCGACTGAAGCAATAATTCAAAAATTATTAAAAAAGGAAGTAACGATAAAAGACTTAAGTGCAGTAGTTACAGGAATACTATTAGCATTTAACCTTCCACCATCTGCACCTTGGTGGATACCTTTAATAGGTTCTGTATTTGCCATAGCTGTTGCAAAACAAGTTTTTGGTGGGCTAGGTCACAACTTTATAAATCCAGCTTTAGCTGGAAGGGCTATGCTACTAGCATCCTGGCCAACAAAAATGCTTGGATGGGAAAATCCAGCGGGAGTTGATGCTGTATCTGCTGCAACACCTTTGCAAATTGTAAAAGGAGCAGAAGGCACATTACAACCTTTGTCTGATGTAATATTTGGTAGAGTACCTGGGTGTATTGGTGAAACATCAGCTATTCTGTTAATAATAGGTGGTATATACTTACTCTACAGAGGAGTTATATCTTGGAAGATACCAGTATCTTATATAGGAACAGTTGCAGTAATAGCATATATATATGAAGGTAGTTTATTATTAGTAGGATATCATATTTTTGGTGGAGGATTACTTTTGGGAGCTATTTTTATGGCTACAGATTATGCATCCAGTCCTGTAACACCAAAAGGTAAGATTATATTTGGTATAGGAGCTGGTGTGCTTACTATGTTAATAAGGATTTTTGGGGCAACTCCAGAAGGTGTTTCCTATTCAATTCTACTTATGAACGTAGCTACACCTATCATAGAGAAATATACACAACCAAGAGTATTTGGAGGTGCTAAAAAATGATGAAAAATGAAGTTGTAAAATTAGGATTAGTGCTTTTGATTATTACTTCTATTGCTGGAGGATTACTAGCTTTTTCTAATACAGTAACATCTGATTTAATAGCTGAAGCAGAAGAAGCGGCAAGTTCCGGTCCTGAAGTAGCAATGGCTGTAGTGCCTGGATCTGCTAAATTTGAAAATATAGAAGAAGGTTTAATAGAAGAGATAAAATCTGAAAACGATAAATTTATTGATGGAAAAAAAGCAGTAGATGAAAATGGAAATACTGTTGGATACGGAATAAGAACATTGAGTACCGTAGCAGGTTATGGTGGAGATATGGAGCTGTTTGTAGGAATTTCTCCTGATGGAGAAGTAGTAGGAACAAAAGTACTCTCAATGGCTGAAACTCCTGGACTGGGTACAAATGTTCAAAATCAAGAATTCAAGGATCAGTATATTGGCAAAACAACAGACATGGACATTGAAGTAGTTAAATCCGGAGTAAGTGAGGATAATCAAATTCAAGCTGTAGCCGGAGCCACTTTTTCTTCAAATTCTTATACTAGTGCTGTAAACAATGCCTTAAGTATCTTTGAAGAATATATTAAATAGGAGGGGTTATGATGAACATAGTTAAAAATTTAAAAAACGGAATAATAAAAGAAAACCCTATATTTGTTCAACTTCTAGGAATGTGTCCAACTCTTGCTGTTACAACATCTGCATTAAATGGCTTGGGAATGGGATTAGCTACTACAACAGTTTTAATTGGATCTAATATAGTAATAGCATCTTTAAGAAAGCTTATACCTAATAAAATTAGAATTCCAGTTTTTATAGTAGTAATTGCAACATTCGTTACATTAATAGATATGTTTATGCATGCATATGCATTAGAATTATATAAATCATTAGGGTTATTTATTCCTTTGATAGTAGTTAACTGTTTAATACTTGGTAGAGCTGAATCTTACGCTTCAAAAAATAGTGTAGTACCATCTATTTTCGATGCAATTGGAATGGGTATAGGATTTACTTTAGCTCTTACAGTATTAGGAATGGTTAGAGAATTATTAGGAAGTGGAAGTTTATTTGGAGCTACTATTTTAGGTGGATCTTTTGAACCAGCTCTGATAATGATTCTACCGCCGGGAGCTTTTTTGGCTTTAGGATTTTTAATTGGTTTGGTTAATTTCATTTCCAGAAAAAAAGCAGCTTAAAAGGAGGATAAAAGATGAATTATTTTAGTATATTCATAGGAGCAGTACTTGTTAATAACTTTGTATTGGCTAAGTTCCTAGGTATTTGTCCTTTTTTAGGGGTTTCTAAAAAGGTAGAAACTGCCTTAGGTATGGGAGTAGCTGTTACATTCGTTATGACCCTAGCTTCTATTATGACTTATTTAGTACAGGTTACAATTTTAGATAATTTTGGATTACAATATTTGCAAACAATAGCTTTTATTTTAATAATTGCATCCTTAGTGCAATTTGTAGAAATGTTTCTTAAAAAATCTAGTCCTTCGTTATACGAGGCCTTAGGAGTATATTTACCCCTAATAACTACAAACTGTGCGGTACTTGGATTAGCAATCCTAAACATACAGAATGAGTTTAACTTAATGGAAACTATAGTTAATTCATTAGGAGCAGCAATAGGATTTACTCTTGCGATAGTGCTGTTTGCAGGTATAAGAGAAAGATTAGAACTAGCTGATGTACCTGAAAGCTTAAAGGGATTTCCAATAGCATTAATTACTGCTGGGTTAATGTCTATAGCTTTCTTAGGTTTTTCAAGCTTATCAATATAGGAGGTGCGATAATTGAACAGTATATTTAATGCAATACTAACATTAGGTGGATTAGGATTAGCCTTTGGAATTTTACTAGCAGTTGCTTCAAAGGTTTTCCATGTGGAAGTAGATCCTAAGATTACACAAATCAAAGATGCACTTCCAGGAGCAAACTGCGGTGCATGTGGTTATCCCGGATGTGATGCTTTGGCAAAAGCCATAGCTGAAGGGAAGATGACAGCAAATTCATGTCCTGTAGGTGGAGCAGAAACTACAGCAAAAGTAAGTGAAATATTAGGAGTAGAAGCCGGAGATGATTCCGGAGGTAAAAAAGTAGCTAGAGTTTTATGTGCCGGATGCGATTCAATATCAAAGAAGAAATTTGAATATGAAGGTATTAAAGACTGTAAGGCAGCGTCAATGGTCCAAGGTGGGGATAAGGCTTGCGATAAAGGGTGTCTTGGATATGGAACCTGTGTAGAAGTATGTAACTTTGATGCTATAAAAATTGAAGACGGTATAGCAGTGATAGATCCAGAGAAGTGTACAGCTTGTGGATTGTGCTTAGAGGCATGTCCAAAAGATGTAATAGAGTGGGCACCATACGGACAGGAAGTTGTAGTTGATTGTAAGAATCAAGACTTTGGTAAGGTAGTAAAGGATATATGTGAAGTAGGATGTATAGCTTGTGGTATATGCGAGAAGAACTGCCCATTTGATGCAATTCATGTAGAAAATAATATAGCAAAAATAGATTATGAAAAATGTACTCAGTGTATGATTTGTACAGAAAAATGCCCGACTAATGCAATTTCAGGAGAGCTTGAAAAAAGAAAAAAAGCATTTATATTAGAAGACAAATGTATAGGTTGTACAATATGTGCAAAAAATTGTCCCGTTGACTGTATAGATGGAGAAGTTAAAAAACTTCATGTAGTTAATCAGGATGAATGTATTGGATGCAGCGTATGTTTCGAAAAATGTCCGGTAGATGCAATTGAAATGAGATAAGTAAAAAAGTTTTATGACTTGATACTTCTAAAGTAGACAGTCTAAGAAATTAGACTGTCTACTTGGAGGTATTTTTTATTTGTTATTTTTATCCCATAAATTATCAGCTGTTTTACTCCATTTTTCAGCAATTGGATCACATTTTCTTTCTAAATCTTCTGGAGGTTCCTCGTCAATAGGTTGAGTAGATTTAGCTTTTGCTTCGTTAACCATTTCAACTATCTGATCTGGATTATCAAGAATTGGACATGGTCTTAAATGATTACAGTTAAAAGGTTGTCTTTTTCTGTAGGCCTTGAACAAAGGAGATTTTAGAGCTTCCATTAAACTCACATCTTCTATATTAGTGTCGGAATAGTGTACGAAAGCACAGGGTTCTACATCTCCATTTGCATTTATATGAAAATAGTTTCTACCACCGGCTATACAGCCTTCAACATATTCTCCATCATTCCAGAAATCCATTGCAAAAATCGGCTTAGTTTTCCTGTATTCTCTTACTTTATGATACATATATTCTCTCTCATCAGCTCTACAGCATAAATCGGTATTTGCATCCTTACCTATAGGCATATAGGTAAACAACCACATAAAATAAGCACCTTTATCTATTACAAAATCATAGAATTCTTCAGAACCAATTTCTTTATAATTGTAATGATGATAGCATACAGATACTCCATACATTACACCTTCTTCTTTAAGATAATCCATACCTCTGGATAGCCTATTAAAAGTGTCTTCACCTCTTCTAAAATCTGTAGCTTTCTCAAAACCTTCAATGCTTATACCTGGAGCAAAATTACCAACTTCAGCTATTTTTTTTGCAACTTCTTTAGTAATTAAGGTGCCGTTTGTAAAGCAAGTAAAGTAACAATCTTGATGTTCCTTGCAAAGTTTTAGGATGTCATCTATTCTGATAAAAGGTTCTCCACCAGAAAAAATATACATATATATACCAATTTCCTTGCCTTCTCGAATTATTCTATCCATAGTTTCATAGGATAAGTCATCGGTTTTGTTGTATTCGTTGGCCCAACACCCATCACAATGCAAATTACAACGAGAAGTAGGATCCATTAATATTGTCCAAGGCACGTTGATATCATTGTTTCTTGCAACTTCTTTTTCTTTGGGTAGTCCGTATACTGCTGAATTAAGCAAGAAATTAATAATGAACTTTTTTTGTGCATCTGAGTCTATTTCATCAAAAAATTTATATAAGAGTTTTGTCCAAGGGCTATCCTCATTTTTGCTTTCTTTTTGTATTTTTTTTAATACTCTTTTATCCCTAGGATTACTTAAGAATTTTTCGGCAAGGTTAATTATATTGTTAAAATTTTCTTTTGGATTTTTTTCAATATAATTAATTGTTTTACTTACAGCTACTTGATTAGCAAATTTTTTTAAATTATTCATTAATTTCCTCCTTTTTCATACCTTCTAAAAGCATCATAATTGATTGACAGGCTGAATTAGAATCTACAGTTTCATTAATCATATCTTTAACAGAAAAGGATTGCATCATACCGAGTATTAATGTTGAAAGTGTAGGTGAATGTATATGTTTTATTTCTCCACTCTCGACTGCTTTTAAAATAAGATTTGTAAAAGTTGATTCTAATTCTTGATATAATTTTGTTAACTCCTTTTCTAAATTTTTATTATTATGTCTGACCATCATCCAAAAGTCAATAAAAGCTTTTGATATAGTTTGTCCATTTAAATTTATTACAAGATATTCAATTAACTTCTCTACTTTATCAATATTTGAAAGAGTTTCATCTTCCTTTATTGCATCATAATTCGCTCTAAAAAATGACATACCTAATTCTAATATATAAAAATATATTTCATCCTTATTGTTAAAATATTGATACAGAGTAGTTCTTCCCATATCACATGCTTTTCCAATATCCTTTAACTTGGTGTTGTAATAACCTTTTTCTGAAAAAACAGGGATAGCTTTATTTGCTATTTCCAATTTTTTTTCTTCTACATCTACAATTTTGGGCATAATCAACCTCCTAAAATGACAATCGTGCTTATATAGACGTCACCGTCAATTATATTTTATCATTTTTTTTAAAAATGTCAATAAAAAAACCCTTTTTAGGGCTTTTTTATGATTATATTATGATTTCTTCACCGTCTAACTCAGGTTCTACCTCTGGATCTAAATTTTTAAATGCTGATGTTAGCATTAATTTAATCCTATTAATTTGGTTAACTTCACTTGCACCGGGATCGTAATCGATAGGGGCTATATTTGCCTTTGGATAAGCCCTTTTCAATCCCTTGATCATACCTTTACCAGTAATGTGATTTGGCAAACATGCGAAAGGTTGAAGACATAATATATTATTAACACCTTCTTCAAGAAGAGACACCATTTCGGCAGTTAAAAACCAACCTTCTCCTGTTTGGTTTCCTAAAGATAAATGTTCTTTAGCTTTGTTAGCGAGATCTTTAATATTATGAGGCGGTAAAAATCTTTTGCTATTTTTAAAAGCTTCTACAGCTTCTTTTCTATAGTAGTCAAGAAGTTTAACTGCTCCAGAAGATAATATCGAACCCTTCAAATTAGTTTTTATCATATCTTTATGCTTGATTACTGTATTGTATGCTGAATAAGAGAAGAAGTCTAGTAACTCTGGAACTACTGCTTCTGCACCTTCCTTTTCCAAAAGAGTTACTATGTCGTTGTTTGCAGTTGGATGATATTTAACTAATATTTCCCCTACAATACCAACTTTAGGTTTTTTAATACTGTCGTCTATTTCTAGATTATCGAAGTCTTTTATTATGTTTTTTAAATTATCTTTAAAATCGTTAAAGCCACCTTTTTCTAAAGTTTCTTTGCATACGTCAACCCAATAGTTGTAAAGTTTGTCTGCAGAACCTTTGATTTTTTCATAAGGTCTTGTTTTATAAAGAACTTTCATAAAAACATCCCCATAAATTATACCCATTAATAAGTTGTGGAGTAGCTTTGGAGTTATTTTAAATCCAGGATGTCTTTCTAAACCTACGGCATTTAAAGAAATGACTGGTACATGTTCAAATCCATTATCTTTTAGAGCTTTTCTTATAAAGGCTATATAATTTGTTGCCCGGCATCCTCCCCCGGTTTGAGACATTATAAGAGCAGTTTTATTTAAATCGTATTTTCCAGATTTAAGTGCTTTTATCATTTGACCAGTTGTAATGATAGAAGGATAGCATGCATCGTTATTTACACACTTTAAACCTTCATTTACTGCTTCTTTGTCTACAGAAGGTAATACTTCTATATTATAACCACTTCTTTTGGCTGCTGCTTTAAAAAACTGAAAGTGTATTGGAGACATTTGAGGTGCTAGTATGGTATATTCTTCTTTCATTTTTTTAGTAAATACTGCTCTATTATCATTATCAATGTTATTATTGAATTTGAAATTTTTGTTGTCTCGCTCTTTCATAGCAGCTATTAGAGACCTGATTCTTATTCTTACTGCACCTAAGTTATTTATCTCATCTATTTTAATTAGGGTGTAAATTTTATTGTGCTTTTCTAAAATTTCACTTACTTGGTCTGTAGTTACAGCATCTAATCCACATCCAAAGGAGTTAAGCTGAACAAGTTCTAAATCTTTATGCTTACAAACAAAAGAAGCAGATGAATATAATCTAGTATGGTAGCTCCATTGATCGATAACCCTAAGTGGTCGCTCTGGATTATCTAAATGAGAAATAGAATCTTCTGATAATACTACAAATCCATAAGATTGTATCATTTCCGGTATACCGTGGTTTATTTCAGGATCTACATGATAAGGTCTACCAGCTAGTACAATACCCTTTTTATCACTATTTTCGATATATTTTAAGGCTTCTTCACCTTTTCTTTTTACTTTTTCTCTGTAGTTAAGTAGTTCTTCGTAGCCTTTTTCAACTGCATTTTTAATTTCTTTAAAGTTAAAACCTTCTTTGTTCATTTCGCTATAAAGTTTTTTGGCCATTAAACTTTTATCATTTAAGTTAACAAAAGGTTTTAAGAATTCCACACCTAAATTTTCGAAATCAAAATTAGAGTTTATAGTTTCAGGATATGATGTAACAACAGGGCAGTTGTAATGATTACCCGAATCCTCATCTTCTTTGATATTGTATGGAATACAAGGATAAAATATTTTCTTGATATTCTTATTCAATAAATCTTCAATGTGACCGTGGGCTATCTTTCCAGGATAGCATACAGATTCTGAAGGAATTGTATTTATACCAAGCTCGTAAATTCTTTTAGTAGAGTGACCTGATAAAACAACTTTATATCCTAGTTCAGTTAAAAAAGTAAACCAAAAAGGATAGTCTTCATACATATTTAGTACCCTAGGGATACCTATTAATCCCTTAGGAGAATCCTTTATTGAAGGAGATTTGTAATTAAAGACCTCTTTATATTTGTAATCATATAAGTTTGGTATTTCATCTAAATTTTTATTTTGTGATGACAGGCTATATTCTTCAGCACCTTTTTCACATCTATTTCCTGATACAAAATATCTTCCATCACTAAATTTACTGATTGTAAGTAGACAGTTATTGCCGCACTTTCCACATCTTTCCATATGATTGTCTACTTTAAATGTATTTAATTCTGAATTACTTAATATGGTAGATTTTCCTTTAATATATCTTTCTTTGGAGATTATTGCTGCACCAAAAGCACCCATGATACCGGCGATATCGGGACGAATTGCTTCTTTACTAGTTAATTGTTCGAAAGCTCTTAAGACTGCATTGTTGTAAAAAGTACCACCTTGAACTACAACTTTATCCCCTAAATCATCAAAAGATTTTAATCTAATAACTTTGAAAAGAGCATTTTTAATTACTGAAACAGAAATTCCAGCTGCAATATCTGAAACGGTTGCTCCTTCTCTTTGGGCTTGTTTAACTTTAGAATTCATAAATACAGTACATCTAGTACCTAGGTCAACTGGATGCTGTGAAAAATAACTATTTTTAGCAAAGGTTTCAACATCTAGGTTTAGAGATTTAGCAAAAGTTTCAATAAAGGAGCCACATCCTGAAGAACAAGCTTCATTAAGCATTACAGAGTCGATTACCCCATTCTTTATCTTTAAACTTTTCATATCCTGTCCGCCAATATCTAAGACAAAATCTACACCATCTGCAAAATAATCTGCAGCCTTGTAATGAGATATAGTTTCAATTTCTCCGATATCTACCCTTAGTGCTGATTTTATTAGATGTTCACCATATCCTGTAACTGTAGTTTTGCCAATAGTTATATCATCATGCAATTTAGTGTACATATCTTTTAAAGCATTCACCACAGATTTTAAAGGATTTCCTCTATTATTACCGTAGAAAGAGTAAAGCAACCTGCTGTCTTCATCTATCAAAGCAACTTTGGTAGTTGTTGATCCTGCATCAATACCTAAAAAGACTTTACCTTTATAATCTTCAATACTACCTCTTTTTACTTTTGCTTTATCATGTCTATTTATAAAATCATCATATTCTTTTTGATTTTCGAATAAAGGATCCAGCTCTTTCTTTCTATGAACCGGTTCATTGTTTTTGTCATTTATTCTTTTAATTAAATCATTAAAATTTATAATTTTTGAATCTTTTGAATTTAATGCTGCCCCTAGGGCTACAAAGTATTGAGAATTATCAGGGAAGATAACTTCATCATCATTTAAATTTAAGGTATCAATAAATCTTTCTCTTAATTGAGAAAGAAAAGTTAAAGGACCACCTAAAAATGCTACATTACCTTTTATAGGTCTGCCTTGGGCTAGACCACTTATTGTTTGATTTACAACAGCTTGAAAAACCGAAGCTGCAATATTTTCTTTGCTTGCCCCTTCATTTAAGAGCGGTTGTATATCTGTTTTGGCAAAAACTCCACACCTTGATGCAATAGGGTATATTGTATCGTGATCTTTTGATAGCTCATTTAAACCAAAGGCATCAGTTTCTAACAATATTGCCATCTGGTCAATAAAGGCACCAGTACCTCCAGCACAGGAACCATTCATTCTTTGTTCTAATTGTCCTGAAACATAAGTAATTTTAGCATCTTCTCCCCCTAGTTCTATTGCAACATCGGTTTCAGGAATTATTTCTTCTATTGCGGTAGTACCGGCAGCAACTTCTTGAATAAAGGGAATATTAAATGCATTTGAAATATCAACTGCACCAGAACCTGTTACGTTTATTTTAGTTTTATTATTTCCAATTTTGGTCTTCGAATCTAAAAGCATATTAAAGACAGCTTCTCTTACATTTGAATAATGTCTTTTATACTCTTTATAAATTATGTTATTTTGGTTATTTAACACTACTATCTTTACAGTAGTAGAACCTATATCTAATCCAATATTATAAATATTGTTCATAATACACCTCCAGAGATTAGAGACTTAAAATAATTATAACAAAAAAATATTAAAAATCAATTAATTTATTTATGTAAACTAGTGGATTTAAGGTTTATTTAATAATTGTTTTATAATATAATTAAAAAGTAGAATAAAAAAATAAGGAGTGATATTATGAAACTTACATACTATGGTCATTCAGTTTTTTTAATAGAAAAGGAAGGCTTTACAGGAATAGTGGATCCTTTTATAAAGGGAAATTCTTCATGTAATAAAACTATTGATGATATTCCTAAACTTACTCATATTTTTGTAACCCACGGTCATGGTGATCACATAGGAGATACTGTTGAATTGGCTAAAAGAGATAAACCATTGATAATATGTAATGCAGAAATAGGAAGATACTTATCTAATCAAGGATTGAAAGTTCATACAATGCATATAGGAGGGAGAACAAAGTTTGACTTTGGTAAATTAAAAATGACTCCCGCGTTGCACGGCTCAGGTATACAAATAGGAGATAAAACCTATGACGGAGGAAATCCAGGAGGATTTTTATTTTACTTCGACGATATTATCTTGTATCATGCAGGAGATACAGGGCTTACAATGGATATGAAGCTTTTAGCTGAAGATAATGTTGATGTAGCTTTAATACCTATAGGTGGGAACTATACTATGGATATTGATGATGCTGTAAAAGCCGTTGAATTTATTCAACCTAAAATTGTTATACCTATGCATTATAATACTTTTGACGTTATCAAAGCTGATGTTAATGAATTTAAAAATAAGGTAAGGAATGCTGAAGTTAAAATTGTAAACTTCGGTGATTCTATAGAGTTTTAAAAATGAGAAAAATAATACTGATTATACTTGCAATAATTATTTTAACATCTATTACAGCCTATGGTAATACAGGGGGTGCAGAAGGTCTAACTACAGTCAGAGGAGAAGTTATAGAAGTTATAGCCGATATGGATGCTGAAGATTTAGGAGCGGATGAATCATCTCCAATACAGGGCAGACAGGTGGTTAAGGTACTGGTTAAAGAAGGAGAATATAAAGACAAAGAGTTTATTGTTGAAAACAACCTAGGTGGTATGGAATTCTTTAATATTAGAGTTAGAGAGGGAGATGCTGTCCTACTTATGTTGGATGAAACAATGGGCACTCTTAATGTAAATATTTCCGGATTTATAAGAGATAAGTACATCTTGTATACGGTGCTGCTATTCATTGCATTATTGATTATTGTGGGAAAATTAAAGGGAGTAAAAGCAGTAGTTACTCTAGGAGTTACTATAATAATAATATGGAAGTTTTTACTACCTCAGGTTTTAGATGGGGGCAACCCAATTATCATATCTACTGCAAGTTCAATTTTTATAACTGTTTTCACAATGCTTGTTATTGCAGGATTTAATAAAAAATCTTATTCCGCAATTTTAGGGACCATCGCAGGAGTAACAATAGCAGCATTAATAGCTTTTATTGTTGGGAATTTTGCAAGGCTTACTGGATTGAGCTCCGATGAAGCTGTAATGCTCATGTACTTGCCAAATGGAGTACAATTTGACTTTAAGGGGCTGCTATTTGCCGGGATTATTATTGGAACACTTGGAGCAGTAATGGATGTTAGTATATCCATAGCTTCATCTATGGACGAAGTTAAAAAAGCCAATGAGAAGATATCCAAACTTAGTTTAATAAAATCCGGAATGAATGTGGGAAGAGATATTATGGGAACTATGACTAACACACTAATTTTAGCTTATACAGGGGCATCAATACCTATAATGCTGGTTTTCCTAGCATATAACACCTCTATGACGGAAATTATTAACCTGGATATAATAGCAACAGAAATTATCAGAGCTTTTACGGGAAGTATAGGGATAGTACTAGCAATACCCTTTACAGCTTTTTTTGCTGGTATGTTAGAATAGGAGAGTTATGAATAAAAAAATAATAGATAGTTTTGATACTACAAATTTATATTTATTAATGAATAAAGTCAAATCACCAAAGGCGGTAGTTATTATAGTTCACGGTTTAGCCGAGTACGGTGAAAGATACAACTACTTTGCTAATGCTTTAAATTCTAAGAATATATCTGTCTATAGATTTGATTTAAGAGGCCACGGTAAAAGTGGCGGACAAAAAGGTTGGGTGGATAAGTACGAGGATTACATTAACGACCTAGGAGAAATAGTAAGCTTAGCAAAAAAAGAAAACGAGAACCTACCTGTATTCATATTTGGTCACAGTATGGGTGGATTTATTTCAGCAGGATATGGAATCAAACATAAAAATGAAGTGGATGGCATTATTCTTTCAGCTGCAGCTTTAAGAAAACCTGAAGATGTAAAAGGTATTAAGGGAATATTCGTATCCATTTTAAATAAAATTTATCCATCATTTAAAATGAAAAACAACCTTGGGAAATTAGTATCAAGAGATAAAAAAATAGTAGAAAAATACGAAAAAGATCCTTTGATTCTTAGAAGAATATCTATAAAATTATACTATGAATTTTTAATAGAAGGAATTGATTGGCTTCAAAAAAAAGTAAAAGGCTTTAATTACAAAACTTTGATTCTTCATGGCAAAGATGATAAGATAATAAATCACGAATCTTCAATTGAATTTATGGAAAATATAAGCAGTGATGATAAAAATCTTATAATTTACGATGATTTATATCATGAAATATTAAATGAGAAAGAAAAAGACAAAGTTATAATTGATATAATAAATTGGATTGAAGAAAGAATCTAATAAACAATTACATAGTTTTTGAAATTATGTTATAATTTACTTATTAAAAGAAGGAGGAGTAGGATGTACGGTTTATTTCTAATTTTAAATGATGTATACAAACTTGATATGATACATGAACTCTTGTACGAAGAAGAATTAGGGGCTACTACAATAGACAGTCAGGGTATGGGTAAGGTTTTATTAGATCATCACGTGAATGTTCCTATGCTTTCTAGTATGAGAAAATTGATTGATGGTAGAAAACCATACAATAAGCTTATTATAAGTGTAATTAAAGAAAAAGATAAGCTGGATAGAGTTGTAAGAAAAATAAACAAAGAACTTGATTGTTTCAGTGAACCAGGGGTTGGATTTATGTTTGTGCTTCCAGTTCTAGAGTGTCACGGGTCGAAACATGAATGTATAATTGAAGATGTTGATAATGGTGAAGAAGAAGTAGAAGAAAAACCATATATCTAAAAGAATCTAAGTTAAAAGAATTCTATGGGAAACCATAGGATTTTTTTATTAAAAATGTTTATTTTTTTTAACAAATAGTATATAGTATATAATATGATTTTAAAATGTACACAAATGTATGCTAGGAGGAAACAAAATGTTAAAAGTATCAAAATTTGGAGGAACTTCTTTATCAGAGGGAAAACAAATAAAAAAGGTAGCAGAAATAATTAAAAGTGATAATAACAGAAAATATATAGTTGTTTCTGCACCGGGAAAAAGATGGAGTGAAGATAATAAAATTACAGATTTATTATATCTTTGTCACGCCCACTTAAAATACAACGTTCCAAGTGGGGAAATATTTAAAATGATAACAGATAGATATAGTAATATCGTTAAAGATTTAGAAATTGATTTTAATTTAAATAAGCACATGAAAGAAATAGAAAAAAGTTTCAATAAAAACATATCAATTGATTATTTAGCGAGTAGAGGAGAATATTTAAATGCTTTAATATTATCAAAATATTTAAACTGTGAGTTTGTCGACAGTAAGGATATTATTTATTTTAATATGGATGGATCTTTAGACGAAGAAAAAACTGAAAAATCCATAAGAAAACGATTAGAAAATGTAGAAAGATGTGTTATTCCAGGGTTTTATGGTTCTACTCCATTAGGAGAGATAAAGACTTTTACTAGAGGAGGATCGGATATTACTGGTTCTTTGATATCTAGATTTTTAAATGTAGATATATATGAAAATTGGACAGATGTATCAGGTTTTATGATGGCTGATCCAAGAATTATTGAGAACCCTAAAAAAATTAGAAACATCACTTATCAAGAATTAAGAGAGCTTTCTTACATGGGAGCTAAAGTTCTTCACGATGAAGCTATTTATCCTGTAAGAAAAGCAAATATACCTATAAATATAAGAAATACAAATAATCCAGATGATATAGGAACAATGATTACTAACGAAAAGAAAAATGGTAGTGATATAGCAATAACAGGAATTGCTGGCAGAAAAGATTTTACTGTAATAGGGTTGCAAAAATTCTACATGAATAATGAGGTAGGATTTGTAAAAAAACTGCTTTCTATATTAGAAATGTACGATATAACATTCGAGCATATACCATCAGGCATTGATACTGTATCTATTGTTATAGACAATGAATATTTAAACGGTAAACTTGAAAAAATAATTGATAAAATAGAAAAAAACTGTGAACCGGATAAAATAGAAGTATTTAAAAATATAGCTTTAATAGCTGTAGTAGGGCAGCGAATGGCTTATACTTCAGGAATTTCAGCTAGAATATTTGGAGCTTTAGGTAGAGAAAAGGTAAATATCAGAATGATAGATCAAGGTTCAAGTGAGATAAATATAATAATTGGAGTTAAAGATGAAGATTTTGAAAAAGCTGTAAGAGGGATATACTATGAATTCAATAAATAAAAATAAAGGCTACTATTTAGCCTTTATTTTATTATTACATTTCTATTATTGTTGTCCCAACTTACACTTTTCCCTAGAGATTCAGATATAAACCTTATCGGGACTAAGGTTCTACTGTTTACTATAATAGGAGAGGTGTCTAATATAAATTCCGAATCGTTAATATAAGCCCTATTGCTACCGATTGTCATAATTATATCCATGGATTCATTATATCCAACAGCCCTTCTATCTTCAGGAATCCAATTGACTTCCATTCCAAAATTTTCGTAAATAGCTCTAAAAGGAACTAAAGTTCTTCCATTTTGGATTATTGGTGGTTGGTCAAATTTTATATTTTTATCATCTAAAATTATACCTATTGGATTGTAGTACTTATCTAATTTTATCTCTTTAATAAGGTCAATTAATTCATTATGTCTTTTTATATTAGAAGAAATATCAATATTTAATATCCTGTGATAAGGTGTGTCAGTAGAGTGGTTTCCAGAAAACTGGTGGTCTTTAGACATTTCATCATCTGTAAGCAGGTAGTAGTCGTATAAAGGATAATCTAAATCCGGGACAGGGTCGTCCCAAGTCATGTCTATATGATATTTATAGCCGCCCAAACTAATAATATTCCAAATATGATTTTCACCGCCGGCAGTACCTTCTACAAAACCTACATCAAAACCAGCCGACTTATACATTTTATAACCTAAAAGTGCGTAACCATTACAAACGGATTTTTTGTCGAATAGTGCATCATAATGAGTATAATTATTGTAGTTAGTATCATAAGATGTATTTATAACTATATAATCATGGATAACTTTAATTTTTTCATGAGAAGACATTTCCGGGCTTATAATAGCATCAAGTATCTCATTAATTTTTTGATTCACCTTGTCTTCTTGTTCTTTGTTTATTAGATGGTCTACATCTATGGTTATATTTATATTATTTTCATAACCTTCATAGGACCACTGCCAACTATTTATGGAGTAGTTTATATATTCCTCACTGTTTAAAATTTCATTTAAAGTATTATTTAGATTTTTACTACTTCCAACATAATTAACCTCAATAATCCTATCTCTATTATACAGACTATTTACGATATAATCTCTCAAGTCTTCTGGATTACTTATAGAAACATTTACCGCTTTATAATTATGGGAAAAAGATGATATAATAGTAAAAATTAGAATAAATACTAATATTTTTTTTGTTTTCAATTTTTCCTCCTAAAATCAATCTCAACTTATATTATATGTTATAATTAAAAAAAAATGAAGGTGTTAATGTGAAATTAGACAAAGATGTTGTAGAAATATTAAATAAATTTGAAAAAAATAAATTTAAAGCATACATAGTGGGTGGAGCAGTTAGAGATTATTTATTAGGATATGATATAAATGATTACGATATTGCAACGGATGCAAAACCTGAAGAAGTTACAGAGATTTTTGAAAAAGTAATTCCTACGGGAGTAAAATACGGTACTGTTACCCTAGTATACAATAATAAAAATTATGAAATTACTACATTTAGAAAAGATTTCGATTATATTAATAATAGAAAACCGGATAAAGTAGTTTATTCTGAAGATATTGACGAAGATATAAAAAGAAGAGATTTTACAATAAATTCTCTGTACTGTGATTCTAAAGGTAGAATTAGGGACAAATATTCTGGAGTTAAAGATATTAAATCGAAAATCATCAGAACCATAGGAAATCCTGATGAAAGGTTTAAAGAAGATGCTTTAAGAATGATTAGAGCAGTAAGGTTTATGGCTACATTAGGCTTTAAAATTGAAGAAAAAACTAAAAATAGTATAGTAAAAAATCACCAGCTTATTGAAAATGTTAGTGCTGAAAGAATTAAGACTGAGTTCGACCGAATCCTACTATCTAATAATCCCGGAGAAGGTATAAGAACCTTAACAGATACAAATTTAATGAAATATATTATTCCTGAACTTTATAAGACTGTAGATTTTGACCAGCACAGTAAATATCACGATAAAAACGTATATGATCATACAATTGCCGTAGTAGAAAATATAGAGCCTAAACTAGATTTAAGGCTGGCTGCTTTGTTACATGATATATCAAAACCTGAAAGCTTCACTTTAGATGAAGAATTAGAAGGCCATTTTAAAGGACATCATATAAAATCTGCTGATAAAAGTGTAGAAATATTGAAAAGATTGAGATATGATAATAAAACTATCGAAAACGTAAGAGTTCTTATAAGATATCATTATTTAAAAGATATATCCATAAAAGAAAAAGGTGTTAAAAGATTCATTAATAATGTAGGCAAAGAAAGATTAGATGATATATTTAAATTAAACATAGCAGATATTAAAGGAAAAGCGGATATGAGGAGCATTGATAAAGTTTATAATCTTCAAAAAAAATGCAAGGAGATTCTTGAAAAACAAGAACCTCTTTCAATAAAGGACCTGAAAATAAACGGAAATGATATAATAAAAACTGGAGTAAAAGAAGGAAAAAAAGTTGGAGAAGTTCTTCAATATTTACTGGAAAAAGTACTTGAAAACCCGGCCTTAAATAACAGAAAAGATTTACTTGAAATAACTAAAAATTATTTAGATTAAGAGGTAATAATATGAAGATTCAAAAAATTAAAGGAAAAACCTGTATTATATTAAAAAAAGGTGTAACTACTTTACTCTACAAATTAAAAGAAAATTATTATGTGTTGATAGATCCTGGTCATTTAACTGATAAAAACTATAAGGAATACATTGATTTCTTAAAGGATAATAATATATTTCCCAAATATATTATATGTACTCACGGACATGTAGACCATGCAAATGCTGTATTATATATAAAAAAAGAGTTTAAAAGCAAAGTAATTATGCCTGAATACGAAGCATATTTTTTTGATAACCCAAAGTTCTATATCGAAAAGGTAGTGAGAGCAAAGAACATAAACTATGAATCAATATATCCAAATTCGGATCTAAAGGTTGATTATATAATAAGAGAAGAAAATGAAATCGAATTAGAAGGAGAAATTTTCAAAGTAGTTCGATTGCCGGGGCACTCCTTTAATCACTGTGGTTTTGCAACTCCGGATGATGTTTTATACTTAGGAGATACTATTTTATCAGAGGACATAATAAAAAAGACAAAAATTCCATATATTTATGATATTGAGACAGATATAAAAAGCAAAAGAAAGATTTTAAACTTAGAATATAAACATTACATAGTTAGCCACAATGAAGAGATTAAGAATATAGAAAAAACCATAGAAAAAAATGTTGAATTTATCAATAAAATTATTTTAAAAATAATGAATTATTTAAAAAGTCCCATGACCTATGAGGATATAACCCAAAAAATCAATTTAGAGTTAGGTATAGGAAAAAGCCTGTTAAAATATGTAATAGCTGAAAGGTCTATAAAAAGCTTTGTGTATTATTTAGAAAAAACAGGTCATATTAAAAGCTTCATAGAAGATAATAAAATCTATTATAAAAAGAATAAAGAATTTAAAAATATAAAAATAAGAGGGTAGGAATTCCTACCCTCTTACTGTGCTATAACCTCAGTCCAAGCATCATCATATAGTTTTAAGTTGTCACCTAAATCTCTAAACATCTCAGCCTTATCTATATCTTCTTGAGAAGGATTAAAAGCTGGATTATCGTATAAAAATTCTTCAACCTCTTTTGCGGCTTCTGTATGTACTGTAGAGTACCAAACATAGTCGATATTTCTTAAAGTATTTTCTTTTGAAGTTATAAAGTTAATAAATTTTTCAGCTAATTCTTTATTTTCTGCATCTTTAGGGATACATGCGGCATCAATCCAAATATTGGAACCTTCTTTTGGGACGTAGTAATTCAATTTTTCGTTTTCTCCCATAGCAGCAACAGCTTCTCCAGACCATATCAAGGAGATAGCAGCTTCATCAGCTATCATCATATCTAAAGCTTCATCAACTATATATGCCATTACAAGAGGCTTTTGGTTAATTAAAAGATTTTTTGCCTCTTCTAATTCAGTTTCGTTAGTAGTATTTAGAGAGTAACCTAGTTTTTTTAATGCTGCAGCAAAGGAATCCCTTTGGCTATCCATCATCAAAATTTGGCCGGAATAATTTTCGTCCCAAAGTAAGTCCCAAGAATCAGGTGTTCCCTTAACTACTTCTGTGTTGTATACAATTCCTAAAGTACCCCAAAAATATGGTACAGAATACTCATCTGTTGGATCATATGGCTGATTTTTAAAGTTTTTATCTATGTATTGATAATTAGGTATGTTGTCAAAATTAATCTTGTCTAGCATATTTTCTGATATCATTCTCTCTATCATATATTCACCGGTTATTATCAAATCATAATCTGTACCACCAGCTTTTACCTTTGTATACATATCTTCAGGAGTAGGGTATTCTTCGTAGTTTATTTTAACCCCGTACTCTTCTTCGAATTCTACTAAAAGATCTTCATCAATATATTGTCCATAGTTAAAGATGTCTAAAGCTTGTTCCTCTGAACCACTGCATCCTGATAAAACTATTGCTACTAGAACTGTAATAATAATTAAATATTTTTTCATTTTTTCCTCCATTATTCTTTATTTGGTATGGTAGTTCTTTTATTTATAATTAATAGTAATCCTAATACGACTACTAACATAAGGGATGATAAAGCATTGATTGTAGGAGAGATACCTCTTCTAGCCATCGAATATATCTCAATAGACAGGTTGGTAACCCCAGAGCCAGTTGTAAAAAAGCTTATTACAAAATCATCAATTGATAGTGTAAAAGCTATTAAAAAGCCTGTAATAATCCCGGGTTTAATTTGAGGAATTATTATTTTTTTTAGAGTGTAAAATGGCGTCGCCCCTAAATCTAATGCAGCTTCAGTTATATTATTATCTAATTGTTTTAACTTAGGTAAAACCGATAAAACAACATAAGGTATGTCAAAAGTTATGTGAGCTAACAGCATAGTGCTAAAACCTAATTTTATATTTGCAGAAAGAAATAGTATCATTAGACCTATCCCTGTTACAATATCCGGATTTATGATTGGAAGATAATTAACATTTAATAAAAAATTCATTCTGCTGGTTTTCATATTATATATTCCTATTGCAGAAACAGTTCCGACAATGGTTGAAATCACTGCTGCTAATATGGCTATTGTAACTGTATAATAGAGAGCTGTCTTTATATCTCTATCCCTAAATAATTCCAGGTACCATTTAAATGTAAATCCGCCCCAATTTCCTCGAGATTTTGAATCATTAAAGGAGTATACAACAAGAACTACAATCGGAGCATATAAAAATAGAAACACTAAAGCAAGATACAGTTTTGAAATTTTATTTTTCATATACTAACTCCACTTTCTTTATCAATTTTCAAGATATTTAGAATTTTTATTGAGATAAAGATAATAATTAAAATAATCATTGAAAGAGCAGCTCCAAAATTCCAATCTCTAGTTACTAGGAAGAGCTTTTCGATTAGATTACCTATTAAAACATTTTTTCCGCCACCTAATAATCTTGGTATTACAAAGGTACTTACTGCAGGCATGAAAACCATTACGATACCCGATATAACGCCAGGTAAACTTAAAGGGAAAATAACTCTTTTAAAAATTGTAAAACCATCGGCACCTAAATCATCAGCAGCCTCTATTAGACTTCTATCCATTTTATTTAATGCAGTATAAATTGGAAAAACCATAAATGGTAGAAAGTTGTATACCATTCCTAATATTACTGCCTTATTATTGTATAAAAGATTTACATTAGGTAAATTCAGTAAATTTAAAAAGCTGTTAATGAGACCGGTATTTCCTAATATAGTCATCCAAGCATAAGTTCTAAGGAGCATATTCATCCACATAGGTAGTATGAATAGAAGAATCATAAGACCCTTGTGTTTATCCTTTGCTCTGGTAAGGAGATATGCTACTGGGTAGCCTACTATTAAACAAATACCAGTAGATAATGCTGCTATACTTATAGATCGTATTAAAACATTTACATAAATTGGGTCAAAAAATTTACCGAAATTTTCAAAAGTAAAAGTTATTGTTTTAATGTCATTTGGATTTCTTAAAGTAATACTATATAAAAAAATTAAAAACAAAGGAAACAATATGAATACTAGCATCCAGATAGAATAAGGGTATGCTAAATATCTACTTTTACTATTCATAATGCATCTCCCTCATAACATGAAGGTCATCTGGATTAAAATCTAATCCAACATAATTACCTATTTTACTAGACTTAGTACTTTGAATTAAAAATTCAAAGTTTTTAGCTAGTACATTTATCTCATAGTGAACTCCCTTAAAAATAACAGATTTTACTTCACCATTAATTAATCCAGAATCTTTTTTAACAATATCAATATCTTCTGGTCGTATTACAATATGAACATTTTCCATCTTTTTAAATCCGTAATCAACACACTCAAAAGTTTTGCCGAGAAAACTAACTTGATAATCATCTTTCATAACTCCTGATATTATATTACTTTCACCTATAAAATCTGCTACAAAAGAGTTTATTGGTTCATTGTAAATGTTTATTGGTGAACCTACCTGCTGGATACTACCAGACTTCATTACTATAATCCTATCAGACATGGTTAAAGCTTCTTCCTGGTCGTGAGTAACATATATAAAGGTTATTCCTAATGATTTTTGTATATTTTTAAGTTCTACCTGCATATCCTTTCTAAGTTTAAGATCGAGAGCCCCTAAAGGTTCATCTAAAAGCAAAACCTTAGGTTCATTAACTAAAGCTCTTGCTATAGCAATACGCTGCTGTTGGCCTCCTGATAAGGAATCTATATCTCGGCTTTCAAAATTTTCTAATCCTACTAATTTTAAAATTTTTCTAACTTTATTTTCTATAATTTGATCTTTTAGTTTTTTTATTTTTAATCCAAAAGCTATGTTTTCATAAACATTCATATGAGGGAAAAGTGCATAATTTTGAAAAACCGTATTTATTTGTCTTTTATAGGGAGGGAGATGATTTATCTCTTTACCTTCAAATAAAACCTTTCCTTCGTTTGCTGCTTCAAATCCTCCAATAATCCTAAGTGTAGTAGTTTTACCACATCCGCTTGGTCCAAGGAGGGTTACGAATTCATTTTTGTATACATTAAAACTTATTTCATTTAATACTTTTACATCATCATATTTTTTAACAATACTGCTTATTTCTATAATTGATTCTTTCATTCAATCCTCCTAAAAGTATGGTGGTGAGCTTATCCACAGTAAATGAGCCTCTTTTTTTCCATTGTTTTCTATATAGTGGTCTTTGTTACAAGGATAATAAAAACTCTGTCCTTTTTTTAATTTGTATTTCTTGCCATCGTAGTTTAAACTAACTATCCCTTTAAGTACATAACCAAACTCTTCGCCATTATGAGGGCTATCTATTTTTGTCTTATTACCGGGACTTAATTCTATTAGTATTGGTTCCATAGAATATTTTTGTGAATTAGAAATCAACCAGTTAATTTTATAACCCTCCTCAAAATTCTTTTGAAAATAATCTTCTTGTCTATATACTATTTTGTCCTCTTCTTCTCCACTAAAAAAATTATTTAAATCTGTACCTAAACAATCAAGTATATCTATAAGTGTAGAAATTGACGGAGAAGTAAGGTTTCTCTCTATTTGAGAAATATATCCTTTGGTTAATTCACATCTGTCTGCAAGTTCTTCTTGGGTCAATCCATTTTTAAATCTTAAATCTTTAATATTTTTTCCTATATCCATAAGGCACCCCTTTTTTAAACATAAAGTTTATAAATACTAAACAAGCAATGTAATTATATAAATATAAACACCTATTGTCAATATAAATTGAATTTAATTTCAAAATAATATAAAATTAATTAACGAATAAAAAGTGGTGATGAAATGAAAAAAATTTTAGTAATAGAAGATGAAGAAAAAGTTTTAGAAATAGTAAAAAATTATTTAAATAAAGAAGGTTTTGATCCCATTGTATCTTCTAAAGGAATAGAAGGTCTTGATATGTTTTTTGAATACAGTCCTGATCTTGTGGTTTTAGATTTAATGCTACCGGACATGACGGGAGAAGAGATATGCAAAAAAATAAAAAGTGAAAGTGATACTCCTGTAATTATGTTGACAGCTAAAAGTACAGTAGATGAGAGAATAAAAGGTTTATCCTTAGGAGCAGATGATTATCTAATTAAACCCTTTAGTCCTAGAGAATTAATGATGAGAATAAAGGTTATCTTAAAACGTTACGGTAGCAGCAACAGTTTGGAAGATAGTTTATCTTTCAATAATAGGGATTTAGTTATTGATAAAAAAGGAAAGATAGTATTTAAAGAGGATATGGAAATAAGCTTAACTCCTGCAGAATATAAACTTTTATCTTATATGGCTGAAAACAAAAATATTAATTTATCAAGAGATATTATAATACAAAAAGTATTTGGCATAGAATACGATGGCTATGATAGAACGATAGATGCCCATATAAAAAATATAAGAAAGAAAATTGAAAAGGATCCTAAGAATCCTATTTATATAATTACGGTTTTCGGATTAGGATATAGATTTGAAGGAGAATTGGACAAACAATGAAAATAGGTAAAAAAATATTTATATATTTCTCTTTACTAGCGCTAATATTAATTATTCTTTTTTTTACAACTTCAAGATACGTATTTAATCAATCTTTTGAACGATATAAAATTAAATCTGTTGAAAATGAAGATAAAGAATATATTAACCTAGTGGAAGACATATATATACAAAATAATGGTGCAATTAACAACGAAGACGTAAAATTAATACAAAATTCCTTAAAGGACAGAGTTGAGTTAAAGTTTACCGACGGTGACGGAAATTTACTTTGGGAAATTAACATGAGATCTTCCGGGGGAACTATGGGAATGGGTCATGGCAGAGGACAATCTGAAAACATTAGTTACACAACTTATGATATAAGAGACAATGGTGATTTTTATGGGATACTGAATATAGGAAGATTTGGAAGATATAATTTATCTCAAGAAGATTTAGATTTTCAAGAGAGTTTAAATAATGGGATACTAATAATTACCCTTATATCGATTGTAATCACTCTATTAATCAGCATGTTTTTTTCTAAAGAACTATCAAAGCCAATTCTTAAAATAAAAGATTCTGCAGAAAAAATTAGGGATGGAAAAGGAAATTGGGAAATTAAGGAAAAAACAAATACTTATGAACTAGATGAACTTTTAAAAACGGTTAATTCTTTAGGTAAAACATTGGAAGCCCAAGAAAATTTAAGGCTAAGATTAACTTCAGATGTTTCTCATGAATTAAGAACACCGTTAAATATAATGCAAAACCAAATTGAGGCTATGCAGGATGGAATTATAGAGATAAATGAAGATAGGCTAGAAGAAGTTAGACAAGAAATACTAAGACTTTCAAATCTATCCAAAGATCTAGAAAAACTTACAGATATTTCTAATTACGATTTAAAGTTAAACTTAACAGATACAAATATTGGAGAGTTTATAAAAAAAGAACTTAACTCATTTAAAAATTCTTATAATAAAAAGGATATTCAAATAGAGTATAAAAATCTTCTGAATAGAGATGTTACCATCCCTATTGATAGGGGAAAATTCAAACAAGTTCTATTAAACCTATTTTCAAATGCAGAAAAATATAGTGATAAAAATGTACATATAAAGGTTGTTTTAGAAAAGGACCCTAAAAATATTATAATTAGAGTGATAGACAGAGGTATTGGGATACCGGAATCATCAAAAGACTATATATTTGAAAGGTTTTACCGTGAAGAAATGTCTAGAAACAGAAAAACAGGTGGAGCAGGCTTAGGCTTATCCATAGTAAAAGGCATAGTTGAAGCACACAATGGAAAAATATATTTAAATACATCTAATGTTGAGGAAACTGAATTTACAATAAAACTACCGGTTTCAGACTTGTTGTAATTAGAGCCTTTTTTTGATATAATTTTCTGAGTTTGGGATGATTAAAATGAACAAAAAAATAATAAATATTATAATCATACTGATTCTTAGTATAATAACTATCAATATTCTAATAGGAGCATATACGACAGAAGATTTAAATAGACTCAAAAATAATTTAGAAAAATATTATATTATACTGGCTTTAGTTTTTATGGTTTTAAATTGGATTAGTGAAGGAATTATAATGAAGCTTTTTGCTAATTCAGTAGAAATGAAAATCAGTTTTTTGAAATCTATGAAATACTGTCTCATAGGAAGGTATTACAACTTGATTACACCATTCTACTCTGGTGGCCAACCAGCTAAAGCATACTTAATGACAAGAGATGGCTACGACATAAGTAAAACTACTTCATTGCTTTTTTACAAATTTATAGTCTATCAAGTGGTATTAGCCCTATACTCACTGTTTATGATTCTTATAAACATAAGGTTAATACTTGGGAAACTAAAACCTGCAATACCCTTAGTAGCTGTAGGATTAATGTTAAATATTGGCTTGATAATACTTATCTCTATTTTATTCTTAAATAAAAATGTATTTGAAAAAATGATTTTTTGGGGAATAAACCTTGCATATAGATTGAAAGTAGTTAAAGATTTAGATAGGGTAAATAAAAAAGCAAGAGATTACTTTGAGGGATACTATGATTCTTTAAGGGTAATGTGGGATAATAAACCTTTGTTTTTACAGACGGCATTTTTTTCTTTTTTACAGATGACTGCATACTATGCTATCACCTATATGGTTTATAGAAGTGTGGGTCTAAATGAAGCAACCCCGCTCCAGATAATGTCAATGCAGGCGATATTAAATATGTCAGTTGTTTTTATACCTACGCCAGGAACTGCTGGTGCTGCAGAAGGAGGGTTTTATTTACTGTTCAGACATTATTTTAAAGGAGGCATACTTCCTTTTGCAATACTTACCTGGAGATTGATAGTATACTACTTAAACATCTTTATTAGTGGAATAATTGTACTTTATGATTACATCATTGAAAAATTCAAATAAATAATTGGAGGTCAAAATATGACGGATAAAAAAATAATTTTTAGCGGTATTCAACCATCAGGTTCCCTTACTTTAGGAAATTATATAGGAGCCCTAAAAAATTGGGTGTCACTACAAGAAGAATATGATAGCTACTACTGTATAGTAGACATGCATGCTATAACAGTACCAAAAGAGCCTAAGGATTTAAGAAAGAATACCTTGGAAGTTTTAGCAAATTATATTTCAGCGGGATTAGACCCAGAAAAAAATACTCTCTTTATACAATCTCATGTACCAGAACATGCGGAGCTTAGCTGGGTATTAAATTGCTATACATACTTCGGCGAATTAAGTAGAATGACACAATTTAAAGATAAATCTAAAAAAAATTCATCTAATATAAATGCTGGTTTATTTGACTATCCGGTTTTAATGGCTTCAGATATTTTACTATACCAAACAGACCTAGTTCCAGTAGGAGAAGATCAACGACAGCATCTTGAATTAAGCAGAGATATAGCCGAAAGATTTAACAATAGGTACAGTCCTACATTTAAAGTTCCTGAACCTTATATATCTAAAGTTGGTGCTAAAATAATGAGCTTGCAGGACCCTGAAAGCAAGATGTCAAAATCTGACGATAATGAAAATGGATATATTTTACTAAACGATTCTCCAGATAAAATAATGAAAAAGTTTAAAAGAGCCGTTACTGACTCTGTAGGGGAAATTAATTATACTGATGACCAACCTGGAATTAAGAACATGATAACAATATATTCAAAATTAACAGATAAATCTGTTGATGATATACTTCAGGATTATAGTGGTAAAGGATATGCCGAACTAAAAGAAGATACAGCTGAAGTTGTAATTGAAAGTTTGAGACATATAAGAGAAGAATCTGAAAAATTAGTAAAAGATAAAACATATTTAGAAAAAATATATAGAGAAGGTGCGGAAAAAGCAAGATACTCTGCAATGAAGACTTTAAGAAAAGTCCACAAAAAAATTGGTTTTATACCTAGATAAAAAACACTTGAATTATATGATACTTCCAAAGTAGACAGTCTGACTACTAAAGTAGGCTATTTATTTGGAAGTATTTTTTATTTATCAAGGGACGCTAAAAGTCCATAAGGGACTATTATTAAGTTTATTATATAAAATACTTAATAATATTAATTAATACTTGATTATTACATTATTTATGTTATCATATAATTGTAAAAGAAAATCGGGACACATTAAGTCTTAATTATAGGAGGAAAAATGAAAAAGAAAGTAGCCATAAACGGTTTTGGAAGAATAGGAAGATGTGCATTTAGGTCATATTTAGAAAAGGGTTCGGATAACATTGAGATAGTTGGAATAAATGGCATTAGAAATCCAGAAGAGGGTTTATTTAACTTCATCCATGACTCAATATACGGCAAATTTGAAGAAAATATAGAAGTAAAAGATGATTATTTTTTATTTAAAGATCAAAAAATTAAAATCACAAATGAAAGAGACCTAAGTAAGCTTCCATGGAAAGAGTTAGATGTTGATATAGTAATCGAATCTACAGGTAAATTTACTGATAAAAAAAGTGCCTCAAAACATATAGAAGCAGGAGCAAAGAAAGTTGTAATATCTGCCCCAAGCAAGGATGCAGATTTAACAGTTGTAATGGGTGTAAATGAAGAAAAATATGATTCTAAAAATCATAATATTATATCTAATGCATCTTGCACAACTAATTGTTTAGCACCTTTAGCTAAAGTACTTCTTGATGAATATGGAGTATTTACTGCAGAAATGACTACAATTCACTCCTATACAAGTAATCAAAATTTATTAGATGCGGTAAACAAGAAGGATTTAAGAAGGTCGAGAGCGGCGGCTATGTCATTAATACCTACTACTACAGGAGCTGCAAAAGCTATAAAAGAAGTTATTCCTGAACTTGATGGTCAGATAGATGGTATGGCAGTAAGAGTTCCTACTTCGGCAGTATCTCTAGTTGATTTAGTAGTAAACTTAAATAAAGAAGTAACTAAAGAAGAAATCAACAATCTTCTTAAAGAAAAAGCAGAAGGAGAACTTAAAGGAATATTAGGTTTTTCAAAGGAGCCATTGGTGTCGGTGGATTATATTAAAGACCCTAGATCATCTATAGTAGATGGATTATGTACAGATGCTATCGAAAAAACCGTAAAAATAATATCTTGGTATGATAATGAATGGGGATATTCAAACAGGCTAGTCAATTTAACTGAATACATAGCATCAAAATAATTTGCAATTGACAATAAATTTATAATTTGATATTATTTTAATAATTAAATAAGATGCATTGATAAAGAGGAGTAATTGTATAAACTTTAAGAGATTGGATTTTGAAAGCTGGGAGAATCCATAAGTAAATATACAAGGAAGGTAGCTTTTGAGCATATAATCTGAACTTAAGTAGGATTATACGGAAATTTCCGTTATAAAATTAAGAGCCAAATTGGAACTAAGGTGGTACCGCGGGTATTCTCGTCCTTAAAAGGAATGAGAATACCCGCTAATTTTGTGTAAAATAATATTTAAAGTTGGTGGTTATATGTACAATTTAGGTGTCGGTTTACTGCTTCTAGGAGCACTAATTGTTTTTGGGGCAGATAAATTATTTAAAAAAGAAAAAATAAAAACGATGAAAGACCTGCTTATAGTAAAAGGAGTAGGTTTAGTAATTACTGTAATCGGGATGATTATAATGATAAAATTTACTTAGGAGGTTTTATGGAAAATTTAGCAAAAAAATATAATCCAAAAGAATTTGAAGATAGAATATACAAAATGTGGAATGAAAATGGGTATTTCAAAGCAGACCCTAATGATGAAAAAGAACCCTTTACAATAGTTCTTCCACCACCAAATATTACTGGACAGCTTCATATGGGCCATGCACTAGATCATATACTTCAAGATATCTTAATAAGGTGGAAAAGAATGGATGGCTATGAAGCCCTATGGCTACCGGGAACCGACCATGCCAGTATTGCTACTGAAGTAAAAGTGGTTGAAAAATTAAGAAGTGAAGGCTTAGAAAAAGACCAAATAGGAAGAGAAAAGTTTTTAGAAAAAGCTTGGGAATGGAAGGAAGAATATGGTGGAAGAATAACTCAGCAGATGAAGAAACTTGGGAATTCCTGCGACTGGTCTAGAGAAAGATTTACTATGGATGAAGGCTGTAGTAAGGCAGTTAATGATGTTTTTGTAAAACTATATGAAAAAGGATTAATATATAGGGGAAATAGAATTATTAACTGGTGTCCAGATTGTCTTACATCCCTTTCGGATATAGAAGTAGAACACGAAGAAAAAGATGGGAAATATTATTATGTAAAGTACTATTTTGTAGATAATGATGATGAATACTTTACTATAGCTACAACAAGACCTGAAACTATATTTGGAGATACAGCAATTGCTGTACATCCTGATGATGAAAGATATCAAAAATACATTGGTAAAAAAGTAGTTGTACCTATTGTTGGTAGAGAAATTGAAATAATTGCCGATGAGTATCCTGATATGGATAAAGGTACAGGAGCATTAAAAATTACCCCGTCACATGATCCTAATGACTTTGAAATTGGTAAAAGACATAATTTAGAAGAAATTTCATGTATGAATGAAAAAGGTATTATGAATTCCTATGCCGGAAAATACGAAGGAATGGATAGGTATGAATGCAGAAAGGCTTTTGTTAAAGATTTAGAAGATAAAGATTTGATTGTAAAAGTTGAAAAAACTGAGCATTCTGTTGGTACTTGCTACAGATGCAATACTGTAATAGAACCTAGAATTTCAGAACAGTGGTTTGTAAAAATGGAACCATTAGCTGGTCCGGCAATTGAATCTGTTAAAAAGGGTGAAACAAAATTCGTGCCGGAAAGATTCGATAAAATTTATTTTCACTGGTTAGAAAATATTAGAGACTGGTGTATATCCAGACAACTTTGGTGGGGTCATAGAATTCCAGCATACTACTGCCAGGATTGTGGAGAAGTTATTGTATCAAAGGATAAACCAAAGGAATGTACAAAATGTGGGAGCGGAAATTTAAAACAAGATGAAGATGTTTTAGATACATGGTTTAGTTCAGCTTTATGGCCTTTTTCTACACTCGGTTGGCCGGAAGAAACAGAAGATTTAAAATATTTTTATCCAACGGATGTTTTAGTAACTGGATATGACATAATTTTCTTCTGGGTTATAAGAATGATGTTTTCGGGAATTGAACATATGAATGAAGTTCCTTTTAAGCACGTATTGATTCATGGTCTTGTAAGAGATGCTCAAGGAAATAAAATGAGTAAATCCTTAGGAAATGGAGTAGATCCACTAGAGGTTATAGATGAATTTGGTGCTGATGCCCTTAGATTTATGTTAGTTACTGGACTGACTCCTGGTAATGATACTAGGTATCAAATTGAAAAACTTGAAGCCAGCAGAAACTTTGCAAATAAATTATGGAATGCTTCAAGATTTGTATTGATGAATTTGGATGAAAAAGCAACATTAGAAGCCGAAGAAAAAGATTACAAGAGTGAAGATAAATGGATATTATCAAGGATTAACAAAGTTACTGAAGAAGTAAATAAAAATCTAAGTAACTTTGATTTAGGCCTGGGGCTACATAAAATTTATGAGTTTATATGGAATGAATACTGCGATTGGTATATAGAACTAGTTAAACCTAGATTGTACGGAGAAAATGAAAAAGACAAAAAAACAGCATTATACGTTCTAGTAAAGGTAATGAAGGACATGTTAAAATTACTTCACCCATTTATGCCTTTTATTACAGAAGAAATATGGCAGTATCTACCGGGAGGTGAAGATGCACTCATAGTAAGCGATTGGCCTAAAGTAGATATTGACAAATCCTACAAATCTTCAGAAGAAGAGATAAATTTTGCTATGGAAATAATCAAAAGCATAAGAAATATAAAAGCTGAAATGGATGTTAAACCTTCTAAAAAAATTAAGGGGTATTTTGTACCTAAAAACCAAAAATATAAAGAATATTTAATAAACATAGAAAGACACTTAGACAATCTAATTAACTTAGAAGAAATGAAAATTGCAGTAAGTAAAGATGAAATAAAAGAAGATGCTGCATCTTCAGTAATAGATGGCCTTGAAATATATTTGCCTCTATCAGAACTTATTGATTTTGAAAAAGAAAAAGAGAGATTAGCTAAAGAAAAAGAAAAATTAGAATCAGAAATAAAGAGAGCTGAAGGTAAACTTAAAAATAAGAGTTTTGTTGAAAAAGCTCCAGAAAAAATTGTTAATGAAGAAAAAGAAAAATTAGAAAAGTATAAAGATATGTATCAAAAAGTACTTGATAGGATAAATCAAATTAATAGTTGATTTTTTCATGAAAGTATAATAAACTTTTTATTGTTGTAATTAAATATTTCTCGTATAAGTTTGACGATAAGGGTCAAATGTTTCTACAAACTACCGTAAATAGTTACAGGCTACGAGTTCTAAACAAAATAAATTTTGTATTTGTTTTGTTATGAACTCTGCTTTTAGCAGAGTTTTACTTTTTATAAAGGAGTTTTTATGGAGTTACTAAAAGAAAAAATCTTAAAAGACGGAAAAGCAGTAGGGGATAATATTGTTAAAGTTGATTCTTTTCTTAACCATCAGATAGATATTGAACTTTTACAAAATATTGGAAAAGAATTTTATGAAAGGTTCAGAAATGATGACATAAATAAGATCTTAACAATAGAAGCCTCAGGCATAGCTATAGCTGCGATAACTGCTTTGTACTTTAAGGTTCCAGTTGTTTTTGCTAAAAAAACACAGTCTTTAAATTTAGATAAAGATACTTATACTAGTAAGGTTTACTCTTATACCAAGGAAAAACATTACGATATAAAAGTATCAAAGAAATATTTAAAAAAAGAAGACAATATTTTAATTATAGATGATTTTTTAGCAAGAGGACAGGCAGCATTAGGACTTTGTAACCTGGTAGAACAAAGTAAAGGTAATGTAAAAGGTATTGGTATTGTTGTAGAGAAAGGTTTTCAAGATGGCAGAGAACTGCTATTAGAAAAAGGTTTTAAATTAGAATCTTTAGCAATTGTTAGAAAAATTTATGAAGGAAAAATTATTTTTTAAAACAGGAGGAGAAAATGAGGAAATTTTTATTATTAATTTTATCACTCGTATTAGTATTATCTATGGTTGCATGTGGAACTGAAGGTGATCAACCATCAGGAGAGGAAGAGGACTTAACAGTAGGTTTCATATACGTTGGGCCTATTGGTGATGGAGGGTACACCTACGCTCACGATCAAGGAAGACTATATCTTGAAGATAATTTAAACGTTAATACGATATATAAAGAATCCGTTCCGGAAACGCAAGAAGTAGAACAAGAAATAAGAAATATGATAGATCAAGGTGCAAAGGCAATATTTGCAACAAGTTTTGGATATATGGATTATGTAGCTAAGGTATCAGAAGATTATCCAGAAGTTGCTTTTTTCCACTGTTCAGGATATAAAACCACTGATAATTTGGCTACATATTTTGGTAGAATATACCAGCCGAGATATTTAAGTGGTATAGTAGCAGGGTTAAAAACAGAAACAAACAACATAGGCTATGTTGCTGCTTATCCTATACCGGAGGTTATAAGAGGAATAAATGCATTCACACTTGGAGTACAATCAGTAAATCCTGATGCTGTAGTAAGAGTAAAGTGGACTTCTACATGGTATGACCCAGCAACAGAAAAAGAAGCTGCAGTCGCTCTAATCGATGAAGGTGCAGATATTATTGCTCAACACCAAGATACAACAGGCCCACAACAAGCTGCAGAAGAAAGAGGAGTATACTCAATAGGATACAACACAGACATGGCAGAAATGGCACCAGAGGCGTATATGACCGCGCCAATTTGGAACTGGGGACCATATTATCTTGAACAGGTACAAAATGTAATTGATGGAAACTTCCAATCTCATCAATACTGGGGTGGTATGGAAGATGATGTTGTTAAATTAGCACCATTGACAGAATTAGCACCAGAAGGAGCCGAAGAGGCAGTAGAAGAAGCAAAAGAAAAGATTTTAAATGATGAGTTAATAGTATTTGAAGGACCAATTTACGATCAGGAAGGAAATCTAAAGGTTGAAGAAGGACAGCAGATGACTGACGAAGAAATGCTAAATATGATGTGGTTTGTTGAAGGTATAGAAGGAAATATAGAATAGAGGTTTATATGGATCAAAATATTTATGTTAAAATGGAAGGCATAAGTAAAAGTTTTGGTACCGTTAAAGCTAACGATAATGTAAACTTAACGGTAAAAAAAGGTGAAATCCATGCTCTTTTAGGAGAAAATGGTGCAGGAAAAAGCACTTTAATGAATATGCTATCAGGTTTTTATAAACCTGATAGCGGTTCTATTTACATACACGGAGAAGCAGTAAAGTTTGATTCTCCAAAAGACTCTATAAAAAAAGGCATAGGAATGATACACCAGCATTATAAATTAGTAGAAGCTATGACTGCTGCTCAAAACATAGTATTAGGGCAAAAAGGCAGCTTTTTTTTGAGTCAAAAGAAAATTAAAGAAAAGATTAAAAAAGTAGCGGAAAGCTATGGATTAAATATTAACTATGATAAAAAAATATATGAAATGTCTATAGGGGAGAAACAGGGTACAGAAATTTTGAAAGTTCTTTATCAGGGAGCTGATATTCTCATAATGGATGAACCAACCGCAGTTTTAATTCCACAAGAGACAGAGAAATTATTCAAAATATTAAAAAATATGGCTCGAGAAGGATGTTCAATAATTATCATAACCCATAAGCTTCAGGAAGTTATGGAAATATCGGACAAAGTGACGGTTTTAAGAAAGGGACAGACAGTAAAAACTTTAAAAACAAAAAATACTAATTCTAAGGAACTTACAGACCTAATGGTAGGAAGAGCTGTGGATTTATCGATCGAAAATCCTAAAGTTGAACTTGGTGAAGAAATACTAAAAGTTGAAGGATTAACTGCTGAGGATATTGAAAAAGTAGAAGTATTAAAAGACATATCCTTTAGCTTACATAAGGGAGAAATCTTAGGTGTAGCCGGGGTTGCGGGAAGTGGACAAAAGGAATTATGTGAAGCCATAGCAGGATTGTATAAAATTAAAAAAGGCAAAATACTATTTGAAAATGAAAATCTGGTAGGTTTATCACCTAGAGATATAATTTATCGAGGCATAAGTATGAGTTTTATTCCTGAAGATAGACTTGGGATGGGGCTTGTCGCTTCAATGGATATGGTGGATAACTATTTACTGAAGGAACAGCACAAACAAAAAGGTATTTTTATTAAAAGAAAACCCGTAAAAGAAAAATGTAAGAGCATGATAGATAAGTTAGAAATTCAAACCCCCGGAACCTCCCATCCTGTAAAGCAGCTTTCTGGTGGTAATATTCAAAAAGTATTAATTGGTAGAGAAATAGATACTAATCCTCACGTACTGATTACTGCTTATGCAGTGAGAGGTCTCGATATAGCATCTTCTCATACTATATACGACTTACTAAATGAGCAGAAGAAAAAAGGAGTAGGAATACTATTCATTGGAGAAGATTTAGATGTTCTTCTTAAACTCTGTGATAGAATAATGGTTCTTTCTAGTGGGAAAGTTACAGGAATTGTTTCTACTAAAGAAACTACAAAAGAAAAAATAGGATTCTTAATGTCTGATGAAATTGATACCGAGGTGATAGCTCTATGAGGATGATTAAAAGAGAAAACATTTCTAATAAAAAAGCCATTCAAATTAGGACAGGAGCTATAATTGGATCCTTGATTTTATCAGGACTTTTTATATTTTTTCTTGGTCACAACCCATTAGAAGTTTTTATTTCTATGATGGATGGTGCTTTTGGTTCGATCTATAGAATAAAAGACACTATTAACATAATTATACCATTAATAATGACTTCTTTAGGTTTGATGATTGCTTTTAAAATGAAATTTTGGAATATAGGTGGGGAAGGTCAAATTTTAATTGGCGCTCTTTTTGCTAGTTACTTTGCTTTAAATTTTTCTTTTTTACCTAAACCAATTTTATTATTGGTTATGTTTATTTTTGGATTTATAGGTGGCGCTTTATGGGCATTAGTTCCAGCTGTATTGAAGGTTAAATTTGAAACCAATGAAACGATTACCACTTTAATGATGAATTATATAGCATTAAATTTAGTTACCTATCTTCAATATGGACCTTGGAAAGATCCTCAATCCTTTGGATTTCCCAAAATAGCTAATTTCACTGAAAATGCACTTCTTCCAAAAGTTTTTGGACTACATGTAGGGTGGATAGTTACAATTTTAGCTGTAGTAATAATTTCAATATTTGTGAGTAAAACTAAATACGGATATGAGATAAAAGTAGTAGGAGAAAGCAAAGATACAGCAAATTATTCAGGGATTAGAGTAAATAGAGTAATAATACGTGGACTAATCATTAGCGGTGGTATTTGCGGTATTGTAGGCATGATGGAAGTATCTGGTGTGAATGGTACCTTGACTGACCAAGTATCGGCAGGTTACGGTTATACCGCAATAATAACAACATGGCTTTCTGGTCTAAAGCCAAGTTTTATAATTCCAGTTTCAGTTCTTTTTGCAGGGTTAATTAAAGGTGGGGGTTTTATACAAACTGCATACCAAATTCCACAATCAGCAGCTGAAATTATACAAAGTATGATACTATTTTTTGTAATTGGAAGTGAATTTTTTATTCAATATAAATTAGTACCAGATAAAAGAAATGAAAAAGGAGGAGAAAGAAATGTTAGTTAATTTGTTAAAAGCTTCAGTTGTAGCAGGAACTCCTCTACTACTTGCAACCTTAGGAGAACTAATTACTGAAAAGGCTGGAAACCTTAATTTAGGTGTCGAAGGGATGATGCTTATAGGAGCAATATCTGGATTTGCATTAGGGTTTTATTTTCAAAATCCATATATGGCTTTGATGGGGGCAATAATAGCAGGAGCTGTTTCTGCACTTATATATGCTTTTTTAACAGTAACTCTAAGGTCAAACCAGGTTGTCTCAGGTCTTTCTCTGACTATATTCGGTACAGGATTATCAAGCTTTATCGGAACAAATTTTGTAGGAAAAAAAATGTCTTCTCAGGTAATTGATTTTTTTAAACCTATTCAAATACCTTTGATATCAAAAATACCCATATTAGGAGAAGTATTATTTAATCAAGACATATATGTATATTTTAGTTATTTTTTAGCTTTGATTTTAGGTGTTTATCTTTATAAAACCAGAAAAGGTATGAACCTATCGGCTATAGGAGAAAATCCATCTGCAGCTGATGCAGCAGGAATAAAAATAGATCTTTATAAATATGTACATATTCTTGTAGGTGGAGCTTTATGTGGTCTAGGAGGAGCTTATTTGTCAGTTGTACAAGTACCTACATGGCAAGAGAACATAACAGCTGGGAGAGGTTGGATAGCCATAGCTCTAGTTATTTTTTCGAAGTGGAATCCTTTAAAATCAATTTATGGAGCTTATCTATTTGGTGGTCTAAGCATTATAGGTTTTAGAATACAATATTTAAATATTTCTCAAAATCTTCTTAATATGCTTCCCTATATTGTGACTATAGTTGTTTTAGTGTTTAGCTCCCTAAACAAATCAAAAGAAGGAAGTCCTCCAAAAGCTTTGAGTCTTCCTTATTTTAGAGAAGAGAGATAAGTAAGAAAAATTTTATCTTCTTGCTTCTACAAATTTTATTAATAGATAGGTTATATAAACTTTAGGCATAAAATTAATTAAATGTTTTTTGCTTAAAGTTTCTTTTTCGCTTAAATTCATTAAATATACTACTAAATTTTTCTTATTGATATTTGTCCAGTCAAAAGATTTATATTTTCCTTTTATCAAATCTATAGCTGTTGTATTTTTAAGGATGCTTTTACTTTCTTCGTAGGTTTTCAATACAGCTTCATAAAGTTCATCAATAGTATAAGATTTTATTGGATCTACTCCAAACAATTCAGCTGCTATTTCTAAGCATGAAGGAAGAATATTCTTCATGGTAAGGGAGTGATCTGAATATTCATGTATTCTTTTAATTAGTGAATACCTTGCACTCTTTGTGTTACCTTCAGCATCTATTTCAATCATGTCAAAAATATCTAATAGTTCTTTATTAGTTAAAGGATACAAATATTTTGAATCCTTGTAATCTTCGGAATTTTTTGATATAAAGTACTTTTGTCCAGAATATTTGCCGAATGCTTTCATAGTGTCCAAGTATCCCATTTTAATTCCTCTATTTATTTTATCTATATTAAATTCTAAAACTCCACAAATATCGTAGGAATTCTTTATTCTATGTAAACTTTCTATATTTAAACCCTCGGCAGTGTAATTTCTATTTACTCCTATTCCTGAAATATCAACTATTATTATATTTTTACAACCATTATTTGCTAGCAAGGGAGCAGGAGAGTTATCATAAACTGCACCGTCAATATATTTTTTGCCGTTAATTTCTGGTGGTTTAAAAAGAGGAAATGCAGATGAAGCCATAATATAATCTATGAGTTCGCCAGTAGGTATATCTTTTTTCATAACCATAAATGGTTTCATATCACTTAAAGAAAAAGTAACTAATCCATAATCAATTTCTGAGTTCCTAATTTTATCTTCATCGATAGTATTTTTCATTATTTCCTTTAAAGGAGCTGTATCAATGCCTTTTTCTTTTACAGCACTCAAAAATAAAGTCACAGGGTTATCATCAGAAGAATTCAAATATTCTTTAACATTTGCATTTATCCATTTTTCAAAAGCTAAATCAAAATCTCCCTGGACAAAAAGAGCACCATTAATAGCACCTATGGAAGTACCTGCAACAGCTTTAACTTTCACACCTAACTCTTTAAAAGCTTTCCATGCTCCTATTTCATAGCATCCTTTAGTGCCTCCACCAGTAAATACAATACCGTATTCTTTATCTTTATCGATTATATTCATATATATGACCTCGCTTTTTAGGATATATTAATGATATCAAAAATAAAACTCTAAAACAACTGTATAAATTGATATAATTTATTAATTGGTATAAAATAAATAAAAAAGGAGTAAATTATGGATACCTTTAGAATAAAATTAAATAATCAATATGAAAGTGACATATTAACAGAAGTTCTTGATGATTATAAAATCCCATATGCATTGATAAAAAACCACAGTGTTGTATATGACGGAATATTTGAAAATCAATTTGGATGGGGTTATTTAGAAATAGAAAATAAATATAAGGACCAAGTAGAAAAAATATATGATGAATTCACAAAAGGTGAAAGTCAGGAGTAATATTTATGAAATTTAACCTGCATACCCATACAGATTATTGCGACGGTACAAAAAACGTAAAAGAAATGATAGAAGGGGCCGTAAAATATAATTACGATATCATAGGCATATCTTCTCATGGACCTCTTCCCTTTGAAAGTGACTGGACTATGCCTAAAGATAGACTCAAGGATTATATAAAAGAAGTAAATAAACTTAAAAAAGTTTACGAGAATAGAATAAAAGTTTTGGTAGGTCTAGAATTAGATTATATTCCTGACTTTAAAATGGAGTACATAGATAAAGAAATCTTTAATGAATTAGACTACTGGATTGGGTCTGTACATTTTTTAGGTAAAAACAAAAATGGCGATTACTGGACAGTAGATTATAATGAAAAAGAATTAAGAAAAGGTGTAGAAGACTCATTTGAGGGAGATATAAAAAAAGCTGTTGAAACTTACTACAAATATTTAGAAGAAATGGTTGAAATTTATCAGCCTACTATATTAGGGCATTTAGATTTAATAAAGAAAAACAATGGAAACAGTAATTTTTTTAATGAAAATGAAAAATGGTACAGAGATGCTGTTTTTTCTCTTTTAGAAAAAATAAAAAAAGGAAATACCGTCATTGAATTAAACACAGGTGGTAAGTATAGAGGATATACTTTAGATTATTATCCAAGCAACTGGATATTAAAAGAAATAAAGGATAGAAATATTCCGATAACAGTAAGTAGAGATGCTCACGATGTTAAAAGTTTAAATTATGATTATGAAGAATCAATAAGACTTTTAACAATGATGGGATTTAAAAATATAAGTTGTTTTGATGGGGAAAAATGGAAAGAACTAAAAATATAAAATACTTTAAGGGGGAATTAAAATAAATATGAAAAAAGTGGGAAGTATTAGTTTTATAATATTAGCATTATTAGCATATTTTATAGAAGGATTAAGAAATGAACCTTCTGTATCAATATTGATGATTTTTAGCTTAGTAATAAGTTCACTAGGTTTTTACTTTGAGAGGAGGAAAAATGTCAAAAAAAACAAAAATTTATAAGAATGGCAAAATCCATATCATGGATGAAAAAAGAAGCATAGTAAATTCCATTTATATTGAAGATGGTAAAATCAAAGATTTTGGAAATTTTGAACAAATGAATACAAAATATAATGTAAAGGAAAAAAACATATTTGATCTGGAAGGAAAAACGGTTTTTCCAGGCTTTAATGACTCCCATATGCATATTTTAAAATATGGTGAAAGTTTAGAAAGTGTGGATCTTAAGGGAGTTAGATCCGTTGATGAAATAGTAGAAAGATGTATAGACTTCTTAAACAATAATGATCTAAGAGAAGGTCAGTGGCTTGTAGGAACAGGATGGAATCAGGATTTATTTGAAGAAAAAGTATTTCCAAACAAGAAAGATTTGGATAAAATATCAACAGACATACCCATAGCCCTGTCAAGAATATGTACTCATATTACAGTGTGTAACTCAAAAGCTATAGAAATCATGGGAGTAAATGAAGAAACTGACATTGAAGGTGGAGAAATAGAGAAAGACGAACATGGAAACTTAACGGGTATGTTTAAAGAAAATGCTAATAGCTTTATTAATAAAGCGAAACCTGAATTAACTTTAGAAGATATAAAAATGATATTGGAAAAAGCTGCGAATAGTCTTCAAGAGTATGGACTCACAAGTGTACAAAGCGATGACCTTCAACATGGGGGTAAATCTTGGGAGACTGTAATACAAGCATATAAAGAACTATATGAAGAAGACAAGATAAATATTAGAATTAATCAGCAAAGTTTATTTTTTGATATAAAAGAATATCTTGAGTTTATTGATAAAGGAGTTCATAAGTTACAGATTGATGATAGATTTAAAGTAGGGCCATTAAAATTACTAGGAGATGGTTCTTTAGGTGCTAGAACAGCATATTTAAGTAAACCCTACGAAGATGACCCAACAAAAGTAGGGATGACTGCTTATACATCAGACCAATTAGATGAATTTGTACTTACAGCATGCAAGAATGATAAACCTGTTGCCATTCATTCTATAGGAGATAAAATGATGCACATGGCTTTTGATAGTATAGAAAAAGCTGGTGAAGAAACAGGAAAAGAATTAAGACATGGAATTGTTCACTGTCAAATAACTACAAAAAGTTTATTTGAAAGATTCCAAAAAAACAACGTTTCAGCATACATTCAACCTATTTTCGCATCTTCCGATTGGGATGTTGCGCCAAAGAGAATAGGCGAGGAAAGAGCCAAATATTCTTATAATTGGAAAAGATACTATGATTTAGACATAATTGCTTCCTTTGGAACTGACTGTCCTGTTGAAAGCCCAAGTCCCTTAGAAAATATATATTCTGCAGTTACTAGAAAAGACCTAAATGGTAACCCAGAAAATGGATGGATACCAGAACAAAGATTAACAGTAGATCAATCAATTGTTGGATATACATATAATTCAGCATATATGTCATATGATGAAAATATTAAAGGAACTCTAGAAATTGGAAAATTAGCTGATATGGTAGTTTTGAGTGAAGATATATATAGGATAGAGCCGGATAAAATAAAAGATGTAGTAGTAGAAAAAACAATAATAAACGGAGAAGTTGTATACGAAAAATAAAATAAAATAAAATTAATAAAGTTCGTTATATACTACGAACTTTATTTTTTAATTAAAAAACAAATACCCGGAATTTCATTGACATACCTTAATTTTTTTTGTATTATAATATTACAAATTAAAAAAAGGAGAGTTAAATGAATTCCTTGGTTTATAGAATTTTTGTTGAAAAAAAGAGTATTTTTAATATTGAAAGTAAAGAAACTCTAAGGAGTTTTCAAGAAAACTTAAATATTAATTCCTTAGAGAAAGTAAGAGTATTAAACAGATATGATATATCTAATTTATCAGAAAAAGACTTTAATGAGTCTATTTTTAAAGTTTTTGCAGAAAAAAATCAAGATAATGTTTATTTTGAAAAAATAGATGCTAATGGAGTGGTTTTTGGAGTAGAATATTTGCCTGGACAATTCGATCAGCGTTCGGATTCTGCTTCCCAATGCCTTCAGATTATAACAGGAAAGGAAAAACCTCTTGTAAAGCATGCAAAGATTATAGTTTTACAGGGAAATCTATTAGATGAAGAAATCAAAAAAATTAAAGAGTACTATATAAATCCGGTAGATTCTAGAGAAGCTTCTCTACTTAAGCCTTTAAGCTTAGAGATTGCTTATCCAGAACCTCCGGATGTTTCTATTTGTAAAGACTTTATTGATAAAAACGAAAAAGAATTGGAAGATTTTATTAGATTAGAATCTTTGGCTATGAATATTGAAGATTTGAAGTTTTGTAAAAAATATTTTAAAGAAATTGAAAAAAGAAATCCGACTATTACTGAACTAAAGGTTATAGATACCTACTGGTCAGATCACTGTAGACACACTACATTTTCAACTAAGATTAACAATTTAAAATTTACTGATGGTATTTATTCAGAAAGAATTAAAAGATCTTATGAAGAATATTTGAAATCCAGAAATTTTGTTTATGAAAATGAAGAAAGAGATATTACACTTATGGATCTTGCTACAATTAATATGAAAGAATTGAGAAAGACTGGATTATTAGATGATTTGGAGGTATCTGATGAAATAAATGCCTGTAGCATTGAAACCAAAGTGGATGTAGATGGTAATGATGAAGATTGGCTGGTAATGTTTAAAAATGAGACTCACAACCATCCTACGGAGATTGAACCCTATGGAGGAGCGGCTACCTGCTTAGGTGGAGCAATTAGAGATCCTTTATCAGGTAGATCATATGTTTACCAAGGTATGAGAGTAACTGGAAGTGGAGATCCTAGAGCTAAAATCGAAGATACTATCGAAGGTAAATTACCTCAGATTAAAATAACAAAAGAAGCTGCTAAAGGATTTAGTTCCTATGGAAATCAAATAGGTTTAGCGGCAGGAGAAATAAAAGAATATTATAACGAAGGCTTTCTAGCTAAGCGAATGGAAGTAGGAGCTGTGATAGCCGCAGCACCTAAAAATAATGTTGTTCGAAAAAGACCGATTCCTGGAGATGTTATCCTATTAGTTGGAGGAAAAACAGGTAGAGACGGATGCGGTGGAGCAACAGGTTCTTCAAAGATTCATACTGAAGAATCCATAGAGGAGTGTAGTTCTGAAGTTCAAAAAGGAAATCCTCCAGAGGAAAGAAAAATTCAAAGACTTTTTAGAAATCCAAAGGCTAGTAGACTAATAAAAAAATGCAACGATTTTGGTGCTGGTGGAGTATCTGTAGCAATAGGAGAATTAGCAGAAGGATTAAGAATTGATTTAGATTCAATACCTAAAAAATACGAAGGTCTTGATGGTACAGAATTAGCTATATCAGAATCTCAAGAAAGAATGGCTGTAGTAGTAGACTTTAGAGATGTTGAAAAATTCAAAGAAATTTCTGCTGAAGAAAATTTAGACTGTACAAAGGTAGCAGAAGTAACTTTAGAAAAAAGGTTAATTATGACCTGGAGAGGTACAAAAATCTTGGATATATCAAGAGATTTTTTAGATACTAATGGAATAAGTCAAAAAACTGAGGCGTACATCAAAGAACCTGAGAGTAAATCATATTTTAGTAAATTTAAAATTTCTACAGATGTAAGGTCCAAATTTTTAGAAAATTTAAGTAATATAAATGTAGCAAGTCAAAAAGGATTAGTTGAAATGTTTGATTCAACAGTAGGTGCTGGAAATATATTGATGCCCTTTGGAGGAGAAAACAAATCAACACCTGTTGATGGAATGGTTTCAAAGATTCCTTTAGAAAAAGGAAATACAAATACATGTACAATTATGACTCACGGTTATGATCCTAATTTAGCGACCTGGAGCCCTTATCACGGAGCAATGTATGCTGTTATCAGCTCAATAGCTAAGATAGTAGCCTTAGGAGGAAATTATAAGAAAGTTAGATTGTCACTACAGGAATATTTTGAAAAATTAGATTTTGATTATGAAAAATGGGGCAAACCTTTAAGTGCATTATTAGGTGCCTATGATGTACAAAAGAATTTAAAAATTGCTGCAATAGGTGGTAAAGACAGTATGTCCGGGACTTTTAAAGATTTAAATGTACCACCTACATTAATTAGTTTTGCTGTTTGTGTAGGCAATATTGAAAACATTGTGTCCCCTGAGTTCAAGAAAGCTGATTCTACTGTTGTGAAAATTTCTATTAATAAAAATCAAGATGAAACTCCTGATTATAATGATATTAAAATGAAATATGATAAAATTCATGAATTAATAAAGAGTAATGAAGTTTTAGCTTCAGCTCCTGTAGGATATGGAGGAACAGCTGCGACTGTATCAAAAATGTGCTTTGGAAATTCATTAGGATTTAAATTTGATTCTAATTACAATTTTAAGGATATTTTTACACCAAATTATGGAGATATAATTTTAGAATTAAAGGATTTAAATTGTATTAACGAAATTGATTTTGAGATTATCGGTAAAACTATAGAAGAAGAACTTATTAAGACTGATGATTGGGAAATTAGCTTAAAAGAAATAAAAGATTCTTGGGAAAAACCCCTGAGCAGTACCTTTAAGAAGAAAGAGGATTATAAAGGTAATATTAAGGAATTTAGATATGACAATAAAAATAGTATAAAGCAAAAAAGTATACATATTTTAAAAGGAGAAAAACCAAAAATATTTATTCCGATTTTTCCAGGTACAAACTGTGAATATGACACTGGGAAAGTCTTCGAAGAAGCAGGTGGACAGGTAATTTACCAGGTATTTAAAAATAGGTCTTCCTTAGATATAGAAGAATCTATTCAAGCTATGTCGAAAAATATTGATGATTCAAATATTATAGCAATACCCGGTGGTTTTAGTGCTGGAGATGAACCAGATGGTTCTGGAAAGTTCATAACTTCAGTTTTTAGAAATCCTTATGTTTCTGAATCTGTAATGGACTTATTAAATAAAAGAGATGGATTAATGATAGGAATATGCAACGGATTTCAGGCTTTAATCAAATTAGGGTTAGTCCAATACGGTGAAATTATTGATATTGAAGAAGATTTTCCAACTTTGACTTTCAACAAAATAGGAAGACATATATCTACCTTTGTAAAAACAAAAATCACTTCAAACCTATCTCCCTGGTTTCAAGGTTGTGAATTAGGAGATGTTCACTATGTGCCTGTATCTCACGGAGAAGGAAGGTTTATGACCAATGAAGAATGGGTATCAAAACTAGAAAAAAATGGACAAATTTCTACTCAATATGTAGATTATAAAAATAACCCAAGTTATGATGGAGACTATAATCCAAATGGTTCAATGTATGCCATAGAGTCAATTACAAGTCCAGATGGTAGAATTTTAGGAAAAATGGGCCACTCTGAAAGAATTGGCAAAGGTTTATATAAAAACATACCGGGGAATAAAAATCAGAGATTATTTGAAGCTGGAGTCAAATACTTCAAATAAAATAGATGGATAAAAAAATATAATTCATATAAGTAATGAATTAAAACATATATTTCTTAACTAAATATTTTATAAAAGGGAGTGAAATAATGAATCCAAAGGAATTTAATATTGGAATAATCGGTGGCGGACAGCTGGGAAAAATGCTAATAAGTGAAGCTAAACAAATGGATTTCAGTGTAGTTGTTTTAGACCCCAAACCTGAGTCACCAGCAGGTAGATTAGCTGATGAACAAATTATAGGGGATCTTTATGATAAAGATAAAATATCAGAGCTAGTAAAGAAATGCGATGTTACTACCTTTGAAATAGAACATATAGATACAGCTATATTAGCTGAACTTGAAAAAAAGGGACATAAAATATACCCTTCACCAAAGGTTTTGGAAATTATAAAAGATAAATCTTTACAAAAAAAATGTTGGTAGAAAATAACATTCCGACAGCAGAATGGGAAATGATAAGTGATATAAAAATCACTGGAAATAAATTAGGTCTTCCCTTCATACAAAAATCTTGTAGAGGCGGTTATGATGGTAGAGGCGTTAATTTAATAAGGCATGAGGGAGACTATAAAAATGCTCTAAAGGAAGAAAGCTTCGGGGAAAAGTATGTAGATTTTAAAAAAGAACTTTCTGTAATTGTAGCAAGAGATTTAGATGGCAAAATGAAGAGTTTTCCCATTGTAGAAATGGTTTTTAATGAAGGTGAAAATATTTGTGATACTGTTATTGCTCCGGCTAGGATAGATAGGGTTATAGGAGAAAAAGCTGAAGAAATAGCTTATAAATGTGTAGAAGTTCTTCAGGGAGTAGGAGTTTTTGCAGTAGAAATGTTTTTAACTAAGGAAGATGAAATCCTTGTAAATGAAATAGCTCCTAGGGTCCATAATTCAGGACACTATACAATAGAAGCATGTATTACTTCCCAGTTTCAGCAGCACATTAGAGCAATTTGTGGAATTCCATTAGGAGAAACAGAATCTTTAATCCCTGCAGTTGTAGTAAATATACTAGGAGAAGAAAATGAAAAAGGAAATCCATATTATAAAGGGTTTAAGGAAGTCTTAGAAATATCTGGTGTAAATATACACATTTACGGTAAAGATATAGTAAAACCTTATAGAAAAATGGGGCATTTAACTATTGTTGATAGGGATATAGAAAAGGCTATAGAAAAATCAGAAAGGGCAAAGAAAATTTTAAAAGCAATAGCAGTGAAGGGAGATAATAATGAAAAATAATATACCAGTAGGAATCATAATGGGAAGTGACTCAGACTTACCTATAATGCAAGAAGCAGCAAAAATACTAGATTATTTTGAAATTGAATATGAATTAACTATAGTTTCAGCCCATAGAACTCCAGAAAGGCTAGTTGATTATGCAAAAAAAAGCAAATCTAGAGGTATTCAAGTTATCATAGCAGGAGCAGGAGGTGCAGCTCATCTTCCAGGAATGGTGGCTTCATTAACTGAATTACCTGTTATAGGAGTTCCTATTAAGACTTCAACCTTAAATGGATTAGATTCATTGCTTTCTATTGTACAAATGCCTAGAGGTGTGCCAGTAGCTACGGTAGCAATAAATGGATCTAAAAATGCAGGTATATTAGCAGCACAGATTATTGGCTTAAAAGACAGTGATATTCAAAAGAAAGTGCTAAAATACAAAGAAGAAATGAAAGAGGAAGTAGTAAAAAAAGCAGATAAGCTAGAAGAAATCGGATACAGTGAATATTTGAAATAGAAAGGATATTAAAATGAAAAAGGAAATGGTTTATGAAGGTAAAGCTAAAAAAGTATTTAAAACAGAAGATGACAGTAAATATATAATACAGTATAAGGATGATGCAACTGCTTTTAACGGTGTCAAAAAAGGTACAATAGAAGGAAAAGGAATTATTAACAATAAAATGTCTGCATTACTATTTAAGATACTAGAAGAAAAAGGGATACCGACACACTTTATAGAACTTTTGAATGATAGGGAAATGCTTGTAAAAGAAGTTACTATACTTCCTTTAGAAGTAATTGTAAGAAATATAGCAGCAGGATCATTAGCCAAGAGACTTGGTCTTGAAGAAGGCGCAGTAATGAAAAAATCAGTATTGGAATTTTGCTATAAAAATGATGAATTAGGAGATCCTATGATAAATGAATATCATATTGAAGCTCTTGATTTAGCTACAAAAGAACAGATAGAGGAAATAAAGAGATATTCATTTAAAATTAATGATATACTTGGTAAATACTTTAAAACAAGAGGAATTAAACTAATAGATTTCAAACTTGAATTTGGACTACATAAAGGAAAAGTGATATTAGCAGATGAAATCTCTCCTGATACCTGCAGACTCTGGGATATAGAGACCGATAAAAAACTAGACAAAGATAGATTTAGAAGAGACTTAGGTGAAGTGGAAGAAACCTATAAAGAAGTATTTAAGAGAATTCAGTAATGGAGGATTTAACCCTTATGGAGTATTTAAAGGAAGATAAATTAAAAGAAGAATGTGGAGTAATAGGAGTATATTCATCAAAGGATGAAATTGTTTCACCATTAACCTATTACGGTCTATTCGCTCTACAGCATAGAGGCCAGGAAAGTGCAGGTATAGCAGTAAAGTCTGGTGGAAAAATAAAATTTCACAAAAATATGGGCTTAGTATCAGAAGTTTTTGATGATGAAATTATAAATGATCTGACTGGAGGAATGGCTACAGGCCATGTAAGATATTCAACTACAGGAGATAGCCTGGTAGAGAATGCCCAACCTTTAGTCGTAAAATATAAAAAGGGTAGCTTAGCTATTTCCCATAACGGGAATCTCACTAATGCAGATGCCCTAAGAGATATGCTGGAAAACACAGGTGTAATTTTTCAGACATCTACGGACACGGAAGTAGTGGCAAATCTCTTATCGAGGCATGCAAATGGAGATATGGTCAAGTCAGTAAAAAATGTTGTTGAAATAATTAAAGGAGCATTTGCTTTTGTAATAATGACTGAAAAAGAGCTTATAGGAATAAGAGATCAATTTGGATTAAGACCCTTATGTATAGGTAAAAGGGATGACGGGTATCTTTTAGCTTCTGAAAGTTGTGCAATTACAGCTATGGGAGGTAAATTTGTAAGAGATGTTGAACCTGGAGAAATTGTAGTTATAAATGATGAAGGTTTAAAAAGTATAAAAAGTGACAAATATGCAAATAGAAAATCCTGTGTTTTTGAATACATATATTTTGCAAGACCGGATAGCACCATAGATGGTATAAATGTATATGAAGCTAGATATAATGCAGGAAAGCAGCTGGCAAAAGAATCCCCGGTAGAAGCAGATTTAGTTTTTTCAGTACCAGATTCAGGAACACCAGCAGCAATAGGTTATGCTCAATCCTTAGGTATACAATATGGATTAGGTCTCATAAAAAACAGATATGCAAAGAGGACTTTCATTCAACCTAAACAGGATTTAAGAGACGAAGGAGTTAAAATTAAACTTAGTGTTCTGGAAAATATAGTTAAGGACAAGAGAGTGGTAATAGTTGATGATTCTATTGTTAGAGGAACAACTAGCAAGAGAATAGTAAAAATGGTAAGAGATGCTGGGGCAAAAGAAGTACATATAAGAGTAGCTTCTCCCCCTGTAAGTTATCCATGTTATTTTGGAATTGATACTCCTTATAGAAGATATTTGATAGGTTCCTATAAATCTATCGATGAAATAACTGAATACATAGGAGCTGATAGTGTAAGGTATCTAACTAAAGACGGATTAATGAAGGCATTAAATCAAGAAGAAGGATTTTGCTTAGCATGTCTGGACGGAAATTATCCTATGGAGGTGCCTAATTTTGAGTAATAATGAAAAACTAACCTACAAAGATTCAGGAGTAGATATAAAGGCAGGATATAAATCTGTAGACCTAATTAAGAAACATGTAAAAAGTACTTTTACTGAAGGGGTTTTATCTGATATAGGTGGGTTTGGCGGAATGTTTTCTTTAGGAAAAGATAGTATGGAGGAACCTGTTTTAGTATCAGGAACTGATGGAGTAGGAACAAAACTAATGATTGCTTTTAAAACAAACAAGCATGATACAATCGGCCAAGATGCAGTAGCAATGTGTGTAAATGACGTAGTATGTCAAGGAGCTAGACCTCTTTTCTTTCTTGATTATATAGCTACTGGCAAAATTAAACCTGAAAAAATCAGCCAAATAGTTAAAGGAATAGCTGATGGGTGTAAAAAATCAAAAGCAGCTTTAATAGGCGGTGAAACAGCAGAAATGCCGGGGCTATACTCTGAAGGCGAATATGATATAGCAGGCTTTTGTGTTGGAATAGTTGATAAAAAAGATATAATAACAGGAGACAAGATAATTGAAGGAGATGTCATTATTGGAATTCCTTCAAGTGGGTTACACAGTAATGGATTTTCTCTTGTAAGAAAATTATTTTTTGAAATAAAAAAATGGGATATAGATAGGTATATTTCGGAGTTTGGTTGTACATTGGGCGAGGAATTACTCAAGCCTACCGAAATATATGTTGACGTTATTCTGGAAGTATTAAAGAAATATAAGGTGAAAGGATTATCTCATATTACTGGTGGGGGCTTTTATGAAAATATTCCTAGAATTCTACCAGAAAACTTAACTGCTGAGATAAATTTAAATAAAATAAACACTCCTCCAATATTTAAAGTAATACAAAGGGAAGGAAATATAGAAAAAGAGGAAATGTATTCAACTTTTAATATGGGAATTGGAATGGTTATAGTAGTAGACCCTAAAAATGAAAATGGAATAAAAGAAGTAATTAAAAGAAAAGGTTATAAACCAGTTACTCTTGGAAAAATTTCAAAAGGTAAAGAAAAGGTAGTACTATGGGAAGATTAAATATTGCTGTTTTGATATCTGGGTCAGGGACTAATTTGCAAGCTTTAATAGATGCTGTCAATAGGGGTAAAGTTAACGGCAATATTAGGCTTGTTATTTCTAATAACAAAGAAGCTTTTGGATTGAAAAGAGCTGAAAAAAACAGTATAAAAAATTTATATATTGATCCACAAAAATATACTACTGAGGAATATGATTTAGAAATAATTAAAGAATGTAAGACAGAAGAAATAGATTTAATTGTATTGGCTGGTTATTTAAAAATATTATCCAAAGAAATACTTTTAAAATATAAAAATAAAATAATAAATATCCATCCATCTTTAATACCATCCTTTGCAGGTAAAAATTATTATGGAATTAAAGTACATAAAAAAGCAGTTGAATATGGAGTTAAAGTTTCAGGGGCTACAACTCATTTTGTTGATGAAGAACCTGATGGAGGACCTATAATAATTCAAGAAACTGTAGAAGTAAATTTTGAAGATACTGCTGAGTTACTACAAAAAAAAGTACTGGAAGTAGAACACAAAATTCTTTCTGAAACAGTAAGCTTGTATTGTGATGGAAAATTGGAAGTAATTGGAAGAAAAGTAAAAATAAATAAGTAGGAGGATTCATGAGAGCTTTAATAAGTGTGTCAGACAAAAAAGGAATAGTTGATTTGGCAAAAGAATTAAGAGACTTGAGCATAGAAATTTTATCAACAGGTGGAACAGCTAAAAAATTAAGAGAAAATGGGATAGATGTAACAGACGTCTCTGAAATTACTGGATTTCCTGAATGTTTAAATGGTAGAGTTAAAACTTTACATCCTAAAATTCACGGAGGTCTATTGGCTTTGAGAGATAATGAAGATCATATGAGAGAAATATCTAAATTAGATATTGAACCCATTGATTTAGTTATTGTAAACCTATATCCTTTTAAAGAAACAATAAAAAAAAGCAATGTAACTTTTGAAGAAGCGATTGAAAATATTGACATAGGTGGGCCAACGATGTTGCGGTCAGCAGCTAAAAATTACACTAGTGTTTCCGTAGTAATAGATCCAAGGGATTACAGCTTGATAATTGAAGAACTAAAAAAAGAAAAAAAAGTTAGCAAAAAAACTAATTTGTACTTAGCATCAAAAGTATTTCAATATACCGCCCATTATGATGCTCTTATATTTGATTATTTAAAAAAACAAAATGAAGATACTACTTATCCACAATACCTTACTCTAACCTATGAAAAAGTTCAAGATATGAGGTATGGAGAAAATCCACATCAAGAGGGATCATTTTATAAGGAAATTTTAGGCACTAAAGGTAGTTTAGTCGAAGGTATTCAACTTCACGGAAAGGAAATGTCATTTAACAATATAAACGATACAAATGGAGCATTAGAGTTAATCAAAGAATTTAGTGAACCTACGGTTGTAGGGTGTAAACATGCTAACCCCTGTGGAGTTGGAAGTGGAAATAATATAATAGAAGCTTTTGATAAGGTTTATTTAGCAGATCCAGTATCAATTTTTGGTGGGATAATTATAGCTAATAGAGAAATAAATAAAGAAGTCGCAAAAAAAATAAATAAAATCTTTATAGAAATTGTTGTAGCTCCTTCTTATAACGAAGACGCATTGAATATACTAAAAGAAAAGAAAAACATTAGAATTATTGAGTTAAAAGAACTGGGCAAAAAAAATAAAAAGGGATATGACTTAAAAAAAGTAACTGGTGGTTTATTAATACAGGATAAAGATGATAAATTATTTAAAGAAGAAAATTACGAAATAGTTACCGAAAGAAAACCTACAGAAGAAGAATTAGAAGATTTAATCTTTGCTTGGAAAACAGTAAAATATGTAAAATCTAATGGAATAGCTTTAGCTAAAAATAAACAATCAATAGGGATTGGTCCTGGACAGGTAAATAGAATATGGGCTTGTAAACAAGCAATAGAACATGCTGAAGAACATTTAGGTAAAGAAATATTAATAGGTTCCGTAATGGCGTCGGATGCATTTTTTCCTTTTGCTGATAGTATTAAAGAAGCTAAAGAAGCAGGGGTTAAAGCAATTATCCAGCCGGGAGGATCAATAAGAGACGATGAAGTTATAAGAGCTTGTAATGAAGCTAATATAGCTATGATTTTCACAGGAATGAGGCATTTTAAACATTAAGAAAGGATGATTTTATGAATGTTATGGTTGTAGGCTCTGGAGGTAGAGAACATGTAATATGTTGGAAGCTTTCACAAAGCAAAAAGGTAAATAAAATATATTGTATCCCGGGAAACGCAGGGATTGAAGATAGTGCAGAATGTGTAGATATTAAAGTAGATGATTTTGACAAAATAATAGAATTTTCGCAAAAAAATCATATTGATCTTGCAGTAATAGGCCCAGAAGCCCCTTTAGTAGAAGGATTAACTGATATATTAATAGAAAAAAATGTTAAAGTATTTGGTCCGGTAAAAAAGGGAGCAAAGCTTGAAGGAAGTAAAATATATTCTAAAGAATTTATGGAAAGATATGATATTCCTACTGCTAAATATAAAAAATTCAAAGATCCTTTAAAAGCAAAAAAATCTTTAAAAGAGTTCAAGCCACCGTATGTTCTAAAAGCCGACGGATTAGCGGCAGGTAAGGGCGTATTAATATGTTCTACTGAGTTAGAAGGTAAACAAGCAGTAGAGAAACTAATGGAAGATAAAAAATTTGGGGATGCAGGAAAAAATATAATAATTGAAGAATTTCTAGATGGGATTGAAGGTTCACTGCTTTGTTTAGTAAGCAAAAATAAATTAATACCAATGGAAAGTGCTAGGGATTATAAAAAAGCAAAGGATAATGATTTAGGTCTAAATACAGGAGGAATGGGATGTTTTTCTCCAAACCCTCTTTTTACGGAAGAACTAAAAAAACATATAAAGAAAAATATAACAGAAAAAATAGAAATTGGTCTAAAAGAAGAAGGCATTGTATTTACTGGAATACTATTTATTGGTTTGATGATAAAAAACAATAAAGCCAAAGTTTTAGAATTCAATGTAAGGTTTGGAGACCCGGAAGCCCAGGTGGTTTTGCCTAGGCTAGATGGAGATTTATCTGATATTTTACTTAAAACAATAAGTGGAGAAATATCTTTAGATGATTTAAAATGGTGTGAAGAAAAGGCTGTTGCAGTTATCTTGACTTCTGGAGGATATCCTGAAAAGTACGAAAAAGGATTAGAAATAAAAGGTTTAGATACAGTAGATAAAGATGTTACAGTTTTTCACAGCGGTACTAAAAAAATTAATGGAAAGTATTACACTGATGGGGGTAGAGTATTGGCTGTAACCGCATTAGCTGAAAACCTTGAAAAAGCTAGAGAAAAAGTTTATAATAATATTATAGGTATTAAATTTTATAATATGCAGTACAGAAAAGATATAGCCAAACTTTGAGGTTTGGCTATAATGTTTTAACAATGAGGATGTAATGAAACTAGAAACTAAAAAGCTAATAAAAAAATCTATATTACTTTCACCTTTGGTGATTATAATTCTTGTTCTGATAATGAATTTTTATGTAGAACAAAAAACTAAGGATTATATTTATGATGATGTTAACAATATTCCTGAAAATGAAGTTGGTTTATTGTTAGGTACATCAAAATATTTAACTTCAGGAATGGAGAATTTATACTACACCTATAGAATACAGGCCGCAGTTGAACTCTATGAAAATAAAAAAATTGATATAATTATAGTAAGTGGAGATAACAGTACTAAAGAGTATAATGAACCTGTTATGATGATGAATGATTTAGTTGAGAAAGGGGTGAAGAAGGAAGATATAGTTTTAGACTATGCGGGCTTTAGAACTTTAGACTCGGTGGTGAGAAGTAAAGAAATTTTTGAGCAAAACAAAATAACTATAATATCTCAAAAATTCCACAATGAAAGAGCAATTTTTATAGCAATGATAAAAGATATTGATGCAATCGGATATAATGCAAAAGATGTTAATATAAGATATGGCTTTAAAACTCAAGTTAGAGAATACCTCGCAAGAGTTAAAATGTTTTTCGATATTGCAGTTAACAAACAACCTAAGTTTTTAGGTGAAAAAATACTAATAATTAAATAAAATCGAAAGGATAAATCATGGATGAATTACAAGATTTAAGATTAGCAGTTTTAATCGATGCAGATAATGTTCCTTATTCGGATGTAGGAGCTATGATGGAAGAAATAGCACTTTATGGTACACCTACATTTAAAAGAATATATGGAGATTGGACTAGACCAAACCTATCCGGCTGGAAGAAAAATTTACTTGAAAATGCTATAACACCTATACAACAGTATAGTTATACATTTGGTAAAAACGCAACGGATTCTGCAATGATTATTGATGCTATGGATATTTTATACTCTGGAAAAGTTGATGGATTTTGTCTGGTTTCTAGTGATAGCGACTTTACAAGATTAGCTATAAGACTGAGAGAAGCGGGAATGAAAGTTTTTGGAATTGGAGAAAAAAAGACACCAAATCCTTTTATTGTAGCGTGTGACAAATTTATTTATTTTGAAATATTAGGTCCATCAAACAATAAAAAAGAAGAAAAATCTAAAGTAAAAAAGAATAATAACTATAATTCAAAAAATACTAGATCTTACAGCAAAGTTCCAAATGATGTTATAAAACTTATATCTGTTACAGTAGATAATCTAGCAGATGATAATGGATGGGCTTTTTTAGGAGAAGTCGGTAGTCTTTTATCTAAAAAAAGACCAGACTTTGATCCTAGAAATTACGGCTTCAAAAAATTAACGCCACTAGTAAAATACTTAAAAGAATTTGAAATAGACGAAAGAGATACAAATAATCCATATGTAAAACATAATTACATAAGAAACAAGCACAAATAAAAATAACCCGTAGAATCTATTTTTCTACGGGCTTTTTTTATATTTATATTTATATTTCTTGTGGTAACAATTTGTTCAAAACTACTCCTATTAATGCTGCTAGTGCTAGACCAGATAATGAAAGAGTTCCTGACAAGTATATATTATCTACAGTTATTCCCAATACAAGAATTATAGATGAAATCAACAGATTTCTACTATGGGCAAAATCTAGGTTAGCATCGATTAATGTTCTGACACCGACACTTGCTATCATACCGAAAAGTATTATTGATACTCCACCCATTACTGGTAGAGGGATAGAGTTAATTAAAGCTCCAAATTTTCCTACAAAACTTAGAATGATAGCAAACACTGCTGCAAATCTTAATACGGATGGATCGTAAACCTTAGTTACTGCTAAAACTCCTGTATTTTCGCTGTAGGTGGTATTAGCAGGTCCGCCTAAAAATCCTGCGATTATAGTTGCTATACCATCTCCCATCATAGTCCTGTCAACTCCTGGATCTTTGAAGAAATCTTTTCCTACTACAGCTCCATTCGTAGTAATATCTCCAAAATGCTCTATAAATATTACCAGTGCTATTGGTGCTATAGCTGCCAAACCAGGACCTGAAAAACTCGGCATAGTAGTTATATGGTCTATAGCTTTTTCTGAAAGACCTATCCACTTCGCATCAGCCACAGTAGAAAAATCAACTAATCCTAGGGGTATAGAAACAATGTATCCTACTGTAACGGATATAAGAATTGGGACAAGTTTAAAGAATCCTTTTGCAAAGATTGAAACTACTATCATCGTTGCAATAACGATACCTGCAGCAAAAGCTGATTTTGGATCAAAGTAACCAACTCCTGCTCCTGCATCAAAAGTATAACCCGCCATATCTAAGGCAACAGGTGCTAATCTTAACCCTATTACCATTATCACCGGTCCTGTTACGATAGGTGGGAAAAAAGATCTAACTTTATCTGCTCCAAATATCTTGATAGTAAAGGACATTAAAACGTATATTATTCCGGCGCCAATAACCCCAGACTTTACTGCGGCTATCCCATGAGTGTTTAATGTAAGAGCGATTGCTCCTATGAATGCAAAACTTGATCCTAAAAAAACAGGCACCTTTTTTCCAGTAATAAAATGGAAAATTAAAGTACCTATACCTGCGCATAATAGAGCCATAGATGGATCTAAACCTGTTAAGATTGGAACTAAAACTGTTGCACCAAACATCGCTAACAAATGCTGTAGTCCTAATATAATTTTTTGAGTTGTGTCTAGATTCTTAGCAATGTTTTTTGCTGAATTTTTCTTTATTGATGACATAAAAAAACCTCCTAATTAAATTTTGGAGATAAAAAAACTTCTTGTAGACACAAGAAGTCGATAATTTGTTCATTATTTATCTCCTTGTAAGTCTCTCTGGACTAAATTAAAGGAATATTTAATTCTATTTAATGGTATAATTCTTTATACTATTTGTCAATACTTTTTATAAGATTTTTGATAATTTTTTACCTCTCTGTATACTTCATCCCAATCATATACTCTTATTATATTTTGGGGACTTTCATATCTGTTAAAACCAGTATCTATTAAAATTACTTTGATGCCCTCTGCTGCTAAATCCTTAGAAGTTTCTAAATTATCCTCTATAAAAATATCGCAACTTAGTTCTTTTGCTTTGTTAGTCTTATTAAAGGTTCCGAGATGATAAGTATTATAGTAAACTTTATGTTTTTTAAGCCATTCTACCGTTATAGGTTCTATGTGAGATTCTCTTGCTGTAACATAATGAATATTACAGAAATCTTCTAACTTTTTTATATTTTCCTTAACTTTCGGTCTTATATCAGCAGTTTCGTGCATTTTTTCTGCATATTGATGATAAAAATCATCAAACTTTTTATAATCAAAATCATTTTCTTTAAAATAATCTTCTACAGTATCATCATTATATTCATAGTCTGTATTAAAATGATTATTTGCATAATTTACCCAATAATCAGGTTTTGTGATTGTACTATCTATATCTATACATAAATTTAACTTCATTCTTTTACCTCCAACTTTTATGAATTATGATACCATAAAAATAAATAAAGATAAAGATATTTAGATTAAATTACTATATATTAAAAATCCATTTTTACCGGATTTTTTTACGGAATACATAGCCTCATCGGCCTTCCTAAATAATTCATTTCTGCTTTTCCCATTTTCAGGATATATAGAAATGCCAATACTTGCGCCGATAGTACATACACCCTGAGAAATAATATATTTATTAGTAACAGAAGTGTGTATATTCCCAATAATTTTTTCTAAATCTTTTAAAGTGCCGTATTCAGGGATTATAACAATAAATTCATCACCTGACAATCTACCTACTAAGGAATTATCAGGAGCAGAACTTTTCAAACGGCTTGCAAATGTTGAAATAACAATATCACCAGCTAAGTGTCCGTAAGTATCATTCACAGGTTTAAAGTTATCTAAATCGAGAATTACTACTGCAAATTTATCTTTAGAAAACATTGAGGACATATTATCATAAACTCCCCTTCTATTTAAAACATTGGTCAACTGGTCGTAGTTAGACATTAATCTTAATTCTTTTTGGAATTTTCTATCTTCAGTTACATCCCTACCGATTATATATATATGCGGTTTATGATTAATTTCTAGTAAATAGTGTTTGAACTGAATGAATTTTTTAGGGTTATTAAAATTCAAAATCATACTATAAGAGTTGTGACTGGAAATATTAGGAATTAGCTTGTGATACCACCAGTCTTTGTTTAAGTCGTTATGTTCCTTGTAGTAATATTTTGGATTCATATTATTGATGTTAAAAGTTTTTGATGCCTGTTTGTTAGAATAAATTATTGTTCCACTTAAATCAGTAAGTAAAACCTCATCCTCTATTAATTCCATAGCGGCGGAAGCAACATCATTGCTCTTAGGAATATAGTAATCCGTAATATTAAGTATATAACCGTAATCACCTATGAAACTTGTATTATCTTTTGATTCTATGATACCTAATATTTTAAAGTAATTGTCAAAATTTAACCTGCTTGATTTTGAATGTGTTATGAATTTTTCTATGAAAGGTTCCTTTGAAATAGTTTTAGATTCGTAATTTTCTATGAACTCTTTTTTATCTATAATATTAAAAAAATCATTGGTGGTTATAGTTTTGCTTTTGAATTCATTATAAATTAGATATGAGGCACCTTGTGATAAATTAATTAAGTTATTAACTTTGTCATACTTATAAATGCCAAAATCAGAATGTTCCTGAAGAATTTTAGATAATGCATTTTTTTCTAAGTTGTTTATATATTCAGATTTTTCATTAAAAACAATGGATAGTCCTTTTAAACTTTTATTAAAAAATATAGGTGAAATACTATATTTTAAACTTAGTATTTCATTTCTGAATTTTATACTAGCATAATTTTCTGATTTTACAGCAATACCTTGATAACCTTTAGAAATGTCTTTTAAAAAATTATCATTGCCGCCGAGATTTTCCACAATATCATCAAGATGAAAATTGGTTTTAATTTCTGAACTTAATAGGATTTCTAATGATTTATTAAAGTAAATTATATTTCTGTTTTCATCAAGCATCATAACGCTGCAATCTAAGTTATCTAATAAATTTAAAGTTAAAGGGTCTTTATTTATATCGAATATAGAATAAAAATCCTCCATAGGATAAATATTTAATTTATAATACGGTTCTTCCTTAAGGGTAAATTCGCAAGGCAATACTAGGAAAGTTGAATTATCATTATTAAAATCTGACTCAAAAAGACTTGGAATTTTTTCTTTAGAAGCTTTTTTTATTTGATTAATGTCTATGTTATGAAATAAATCCTTTAGAGATAAATTTGTAAAATCTTCAATATTAAATAATTTATTGCAAGCCTCATTCATAAATATAACTTCTAAATCTTTTGAAAATAAAATTGGATTTTCAGACATATTAAATACCTTATTTATAATGTTTAATTCACTAGTGAATCCATATTTTTTTGAAACTTTAAGTAAGGCGAATATTATTATAGAATTAATGATGAAAAAAATAATTATCTGATAGATAATTCCAGTAGTGTTAAAATTAAATATAATTAAAAGTATTAAATTAGTTAAAAGGAAAATTGAAATGAAAGCTGAGCTAATTTTCTTGAAATTAATATTCATAAGGACTCCTTTGGCATTGTTATAAATATAATATCAAAAAAATAAGAAAATTTACAGTATTCTATTAAAAAAAATTCATAAAAATGATATAATCCCTATTAAAGACTAAAAGGAGGGTAATATGGAATTTAAATATAATAAACATCTTGAAGATACAATGAATCAATTAGAAGATAAGGGCGTTTTTCTAACAGTGAAAAACAAAGAAAATCTTAATACAATGACAATAGGTTGGGGATTTGTAGGTGTTATGTGGAATAAACCGGTTTTTATAGCTGCCGTTAGATATTCTAGATATACTTACGAGATGCTAAAAAATACAGATAATTTTACAGTTAGTATACCTTTAAAAGGCCAGATGGATAAAGAACTTATTAAATGTGGTACAGAATCTGGAAGAGACTTAGATAAATTTGATAAGTACAATATTGAAACCATTAAATCAGAAAAGGTAGACACACCTATAATAAAAGACTGTGATTTACATTACGAATGCAAAATTATATACAGACAAACTCTAGAAGCTGAACTTATCAATAATGAAGACATAGAAAATAAATATAAAAATAACGACTACCATGTGATGGTTTACGGTGAAATATTATCGTTTCATAATTAGGAGAGGTTAAAAGTGGCAAAAATAAAAACAAAATTTATCTGTCAGGAATGCGGCTATGAATCTCCTAAATGGATGGGAAAATGTCCAGGGTGCAATAGTTGGAATACATTTACCGAGGAAATAATAAATAAAGAAACTAAAAAAAATTCAAGAGGTATTAGTTCTAATAAAGTCCTAAGGTTAAAAGATATTGAAGTAAAAGAAGAAAAAAGAATTACGACAAAATACATGGAACTTGATAGGGTTCTAGGTGGTGGAATAGTTAATAGTTCTTTGGTATTAGTAGGTGGAGATCCCGGGATAGGGAAATCAACTCTATTGATGCAAACTGGGGACAAAGTGGCTGGCCAGGGATTAAAAGTGCTGTATGTAACAGGGGAAGAATCAGCAAGGCAGATTAAAATTAGGGCAGAAAGACTGGAAATGGAAAGCGACAATATGTACATTCTTGCTGAAACAAATATTGACCATATATTAAAAAATATAAATGAATTAGAACCAGATTTATTAATATTGGATTCTATTCAGACAATATATAATCCCGACATAACTTCGGCACCGGGAAGTGTGAGTCAGGTTAAGGAAATAACTTCTACTTTTATGAGAACTACAAAAAGTACAAATATGTCTACCTTTATAGTAGGGCACGTTACAAAACAAGGATCTATAGCAGGGCCAAGAGTTCTTGAACATATGGTAGATACTGTATTATATTTTGAAGGAGATACTCAACATTCATATAGGATATTGAGGGCTGTGAAAAATAGATATGGCTCAACAAATGAAGTAGGAGTTTTCGAAATGCGAGACTCAGGACTTCAAGAAATAATTAATCCTTCAAGCTTTTTCCTAGAAAGTAGGACTGAAAACTCCTACGGTAGTGTTATTACTGCCAGTATGGAAGGCACCAGACCATTACTGCTTGAGATACAAGCTTTAATATCTTACTCATCTTTTGGTAACCCTAGAAGGGTTACAACGGGAGTTGATAATAGTAGAGCAGCCATGTTAATGGCAGTTCTAGAGAAAAAAGCAGGAATGCAGCTTCAAAACACTGATGCATATATAAACGTAATTGGAGGAATGCAGGTTAAAGAAACAGCTGTAGACTTGCCGATACTGTGTGCTATAGCTTCCAGTTTTAGAGAAGTTAAAATAGATTCCAATACATTGATAATAGGAGAAGTAGGCCTATCTGGAGAAATTAGAGGTGTAAAAGACATAGATAAACGTATAGGAGAAGCAAATAAAATGGGATTTAAAAGAGCTGTTGTACCTTATTCAAATAAGAAAAATATAAAGAATATTAGTGATGATTTAGATATGGAAATCATAAAGGTTAAGAATATAGAGGAAGCACTAAATGTTTTGCTTTAAAACAGGAAAAAGTTTTCATAAAATCATTGACATGACATATAAATAGTGGTAGAATTACCTTTTGACAATAAGCCTCTAATAATGTATAATATAATTTGGAGGTATTTTATGTATAGATTAGGAGATAAGATTGTTTACCCTATGCATGGAGCTGGGGTTATAGAATCGGTAGAAGAAAAAGAAGTTCTTGGAGAAAAGAAAAAATATTTTATTATCAAAATGCCTGTAAATGAAATGAAGCTTATGATACCCGTTGATAATGTTGAAAATATAGGCGTAAGAAAGATTATATCTAATTCTGAAGTAGAAGAAGTATTTGATATATTAAGAGAAGATTCAAGCTTAAATAAAATGAATTGGAACAAAAGATATAGGGCAAATATGGATAGAATGAAAAGCGGGGATATCTTTGAAGTTGCAAGGATTGTTAGAAGCTTAACTTATAGAGACCAGGAAAAGGGTTTATCAACAGGTGAGAAGAAAATGTTGAGCAATGCAAAACAAATTCTCATAAGTGAATTAATTCTAGCAGAAGATTCTTCAAGTGAAGAAATAGAATCGAGAATAGATAAGATTATTTCTGAAAATTAGGATTACTCCTAATTTTCTTTCTTTTTTTTAAAAAAATCATAAGAAATTCTATTTTTTAAGGAAATATTAAGTATTAACTGGTATAATGAATTATACTTATTATATTAAAGATATCAAGGAGGTGACTAATTGTTAAGTAAAATTTTAAGATTAATAATGACAATCATAGGAATACTTTTCGGAGTAGGGATTTCAGTTTTATTAGACAACTTCGGTATATTTGATTTCATTGGTGTAGATCATGTTTATGTTTATGTTTTATTTGGAATTATATTTGGTATTTTATTATTTATTCTAACACCGAAATTGATAAAAATTGGAGAAAAAATTAGTGATAATTTTGAAACAGAATTACTGAAATTTCAGACAAATGATATTATTTTAGGAGCAGTAGGACTTATAATAGGATTGATTATAGCTTTTTTAATAAGTCAACCGTTATACAATTTAGACATTAAATTTCTAGGAACTGCAGCTTCAGTTTTAGTTTATTTATTTTTCGGATATTTAGGTATCAATATAGCTACAAGAAAAAAAGAAGATATCAGCCTATCAGTTGGTTCAAAATTTAATATTGGATCTTCAAACAAAAGTAAAAAATTAGGAAATAAAGCCGCGCCTAAAATACTAGACACCAGCGTAATTATTGATGGTAGAATTGCAGATATATGTAGAACAGGATTTATAGAAGGAACATTAATAATACCTGAATTTGTTTTAAAGGAGCTTAGACATATAGCAGACTCCTCGGATGGGTTAAAAAGAAATAGAGGAAGAAGAGGTCTAGACATACTGAATAAACTTCAGAATGAACAAATTATAGATGTAAAAATTGACTCTCACGATTTTCCTGAAGTTTCTGAAGTAGATATTAAGTTGTTAAAATTAGCCGAAATGGTTAATGGCAAAGTTCTCACAAATGATTTCAACTTAAATAAAGTAGCCGAATTTCAAGGTGTGCAAGTATTAAATATCAATGAATTGGCAAATGCTGTTAAACCAGTTGTATTACCAGGGGAAGAAATGACCCTTCAGGTAATAAGAGAAGGAAAAGAATCTGGTCAAGGGTTAGCCTACTTAGATGATGGAACTATGATTGTAGTAGAAGGTGGCAAAAAATACATTGGTGAAACAATAGAAGTAGTCGTAACAAGTGTACTGCAAACAGCAGCTGGACGTATGATATTTGCAAAGAAAAAATAAAAGATTTTGGGTTTCCAAAATCTTTTTTTATAGTGAGGTATTATGGATAAAAAAAATATAGCTATAATAACAGCAGCGGGAAAAGGAATAAGATTAAAAAAGGACATTAAAAAACAGTATATCAAGCTCAAGGAAAAACCAATAATATACTATACAATTAAAAAATTTAATGATTTTAATATTATAGATGAAATAATTGTTGTAGCTGATAAAGAAAACATAGAGTACATGAAAAAAGAAGTGATTGAAAAGTACAATTTTCATAAAGTCAAAACAATTGTAGAAGGTGGCAAAACAAGGAAAGAATCTGTATATAATGGATTCAAAAAAATTGAAAATAAAAACAGTATAATCATAATACATGATGGGGTTAGACCTTTTGTGGAAAATAAAGTTATTTTTAATTCAGTAAAAAATGCTTCTCTATATGGGGCTTCAATAGCAGCTGTGAAAAGTATAGACACAGTTAAAATTGTAGAAGATGAAATGGTTATAGATACTCTGGACAGAGATAAATTGAGAAGAGTACAAACACCTCAAGCATTTAAATATGAAATATTAGAAGAATCCTATAAATTAGTTGACAGAAATAGTTCTAAAATTACAGACGAAGCATTTATAGTAGAATCTGCAGGATTTCCCGTTCATATTACAGAAAGTAGTGAAAAAAATATAAAAATAACAACTGAATTTGATTTGGAATTGGCAGTATTCTTATTAAAGAAGGAGAGCTTATGAAAATTGGAATAGGATACGATGTTCATAAACTTGTGAAAAATAGGGACCTTATAATTGGGGGAGTAAAAATAAATCACCCTAAAGGCTTAGAAGGACATTCAGACGGAGATGTTCTTATACATGCTATTATGGATGCTTTACTTGGAGCCCTAGGTAAAAACGATATAGGGACCTTATTTCCTGATACTGATTCAAAATACAAAAACATAGATAGCAAACTATTATTAAAAGAAGTTTATGAGATTGTTAAAGAATGTAATTATAAAATAGTAAACATAGATTGTATTATTGAAGCTGAAAAACCTAAAATGAGAAATCATATAAGTAAAATGAAAGAAATACTTTCGAAAATTTTATCTATTGATATTGATGACATAAATATAAAAGCAACAACTACGGAGAAACTAGGCTTCATAGGAAGAGAAGAAGGTATTGCAGCTCAATCTGCTGTACTTCTTGACAAGAATTAAAAATTTTAGTAAACTTTTATAAATGAATAAAATAGCTATGATGAGAATAGTAGATATTTCAAGTCTAAAGAGAGGAAATGATGCTGGGAATTTTCCGACCGCTGGAGTATTGAACCTAACTTTGAGCTTTCAGGCAAACCTGAACGGGTAATTACGTTAAAATATTGAGTGACTCGAAAGAGTAACTAGAGTGGTACCGCGGATATCCGCCTCTTGATTGAGGCGGTTTTTTTATACTAAAATAAAGGAGTAATATATGGGTAAGAACAAAAATTTTGTAAAAGAAATAACACCAATGGAAGAAGATTTTGCTAGATGGTATACTGACATAATAATAAAAAATGAATTAGTAGATTATTCACCGGTAAAAGGATTTATGGTAATTAGACCCTATGGATATGCTTTATGGGAAAAAATACAGGAATTCGCAGACAGAAGATTTAAAGAAACTGGACATAAAAACTGTTACTTTCCATTGCTTATACCAGAGAGTTTATTAAACAAAGAAAAAGACCACGTAGAAGGTTTTGCGCCGGAAGTTGCATGGGTAACCCATGGAGGAAGCGAAAAACTTGGAGAAAGACTTTGTATTAGACCGACATCAGAGACTATTATATGTAATATGTACAGTAAGTGGTTAAACTCTTATAGAGATTTACCATATTTATACAACCAGTGGTGCTCTGTAGTTAGGTGGGAAAAATCAACAAGACCATTTTTAAGGACCTCAGAATTTTTATGGCAGGAAGGTCATACCCTACATGAGACTAATGAGGAAGCTCAGGAAGAAACCTTGCAAATGTTAGATATTTACAGAGAAGTAGCAGAGGATCTATTAGCAATACCGGTAATAACCGGAAGAAAGAGTGAAAGTGAAAAATTTGCAGGAGCGGAGTCTACATATACTATGGAGGCAATGATGCATGATGGACAGGCACTGCAGGCAGGCACTTCACACAACTTAGGTCAACACTTTACAAAAGCTTTTGATATTACTTATTTGGGTAGAGATGGGAAAGAACATTATCCATTCCATACATCTTGGGGTATATCAACTAGGTTAATAGGTGGATTAATAATGGTTCACAGTGATAATAGGGGACTTGCACTACCACCTAAAGTAGCACCGACACAGGTTGTTATAATACCTATAGCTATGCAAAAAGAAGGAGTACTAGACAAAGCAGAGGAATTATATGACAGTCTTAAAGAAAAGGGGATAAGAGTAGAGTTAGACGACAACAGTAAGGAATCTCCTGGATGGAAATTCAATCAATATGAAATGAAAGGTTATCCTATAAGAATAGAAATTGGGCCTAGAGACATTAAAAACAATAAGGCGATAATGGTAAGAAGAGATACTTTAGATAAGGTAGAAATATCATTAGATAATTTTGAAGAAAGAATTTCTAAAGAATTAGAATCAATGCAGGAAGACTTATTTAACAAAGCTAAAAAATTTAGAGAGGAAAAAACATTTAAGGTAGAATCTTACGAGGAATACAAGAAGCATATCAAAGATAAAAAAGGTTTTGGAAAAGCAATGTGGTGTGGAAGTAAAGAATGCGAAGCCAAATTAAAAGAAGAGACCGGAGCTACGATTAGGTGTATACCTTTTGAACAGGAAAAAACCAGCGATAAATGCCATTTTTGTGAAAAAGAAGCAAAGCACATGGTTTATATTGCCAAGGCTTATTAGAAAAGGTGTTTTTATGAGACTAAGTAAATTTTATTTAAATATTTTAAAGGAGCTGCCTAAATCTATAGAATCAAGAAGCGGGCAGCTTCTTGTTAAACTAGGAATAATCAAAAAGCATGGGAAGGGAATTTATTTCTTTACTCCCTTTGGAATGAACATTTTAAAAAATGTAGAAAAAACTTTAACTGAAAAACTTGCATTAGAAAATTTCTCGGAAATTGATATCCCTATAATTAATCTAAAAAATAACTTTGATGATTCAGAATACTTTTCATCAAAAGATATTGATGGTAAATACTATTTGACTACCGGTCCGAACTCTTTTATTTATGAAGATTATCTGAAAAGTGCAGTAAATTCTTATAAAGATTTGCCTGTAGAGTGCTATAGTATTTCAAAAAAAGCTTACAACGACAACAAATCTAATTTAGAGTTAATCAATCCAATTTCATCAAAAGAATTCAAGAGTATATCTGCATTAACGGAAGAACAGTACATTGAAAGAGTAGATAAATATTTACAAGATACTGTTGACTTAATAAAAAAATTCGGTATAGATATACAAAAGATCAATAAATTTGAAGACTCAAAAGGAATTTTTTATGCCTGGCTAGATAATAGAGGTAAAGAAAAATCTCTTTACTGTAGTAAATGTGATAGATATTACGACGTTAACTTCATGGAAATTAGCGATTCAGATAAGCATATAGAAGAAGAAAAAGAAATCGAAAAATTTAAGACTCCTAATATTAAGACTATAGAAGAACTACAAAAATTTACATGTACGGATGTAAAAAAGCTTTTAAAGGCTGTACTGGTAAAAATATTAGATAAAAATTATGCAATTTTTATAAGAGGAGATCGAGAACTAAGCAATAAAAAACTAGCTAATTTGTTAAAAATTGATGAAAACCTAATTAAACAGGCTTCAGAATCAGACTTACATAAAATGAATACTGTAGGAGGATTTGTCGGCCCAATCGGGCTCGAAAACTGTGATATAATTGTAGATAACGAAGTTAAAAATATTAACAACGGGATATCTGGCGCTAACGAGTTGGATTATCACATAAAAAATATTAATTATAGTAGAGATTTTGAAAAATGTATAACCGGAGATATTGTTAAGGCTGGGGTAGAGGATGCATGTCCAAAATGCGGTGAAAGTTTAGATTTATGTAATTATTTTAAAATTGGAGAATATAAAGATAATACAGAATTATCCAGCGAAGACAAGGAAATTAAATATATAAATAACCAAAGTAAAGAAAAGATTATCAATAAGATAGAAAATACAATAGATATATTTAAAATCATAGGAGTTTCACTGGAAATTGACGGTGAAAATTTAAAACAATTATTACCCTGGGATATAAGCATTTTGATTTTAAAACCTGATGATGAAAATAGTTTTTCTCTAGGAGAAAAAATTTATGGACAGCTACTAAAAAAGGGAAAAAAACCCCTTTTAGATGATAGGAATATAAAGATAGGACAAAAGTTTAAAGAAAATGAGATATTAGGATTTGAAGAAACTATTGTAATTGGTAGAAAAGCCAAAGAAGGCATTGTAGAGTATCAAAACAATAAAAAAAGTGGAAAACTAGAAATTACGATAGATTACTTAGATAAATTATAATCAAAATTAAGAAAAAAACATTAAAATTAAATACAATTATATGATATAATTTTCATACTAATGTAAAGGAGAGTTATATGAAAAACAAAGCATTAATTGTCTTACTAGTTATCATACTCGTTATATTTTCCGGTTGTTCTAAGGGCGAAGTCGTAGAAGAACCCGAGGAAGAAACAACAACATCGCCAGCCATCGAAGATGGAGATGAGGAACCAGAAGAGGTTGAAGAAGAATTATCAGAAGAAGAGAAAGCACAAATTGCATACGATGAATATTTGAAAGAATTAGAAAGTACTGAAAAAGAAAGAAAAGAATCTCTTGGTGAATTTTACATAGAATTACCTGAAATGACCTTTGAAGAATTTAAAAACAAGGATAGTTCTAAGGAAAAAGTTGAAGCAAAAGGCTTATTTATGACTGGAAGTTCAGCTGGAATGAGTTTAGATGAAGAAGACATTCAAAACTATGCTGCTTATGTAAAGGCATTAAAAGAAGGTAATCAACAAAAAATTAACGAGCTGCTGCCAATAATTGATGGAATAAACAGGTTTGAAAGAGCAGTCGCCTTAGCTATAGAGACGGAGGTCAATGCCTTTGTAATAGACGTGAAAGATGATACCGGACTTATGACCTATGAAAGCAGTTTAGACATAGTAGAAGAAGTCAACGGAAATAGGGGAGTAAGGATTGAAGATGTTGAAGGAATGCTCCAAACTTTAAAAAAATACGACATTTATACAATTGCTCGTATAGTAACCTTTAAAGATGAAAACTTTGCTGTTCAAAAACCTGATCATTCTATCCAACTAAAAAATGGAGGCATATGGAAAGACTACAGTGGGACTTCTTGGGTTAATCCTTTTGATGAGTACGTATGGGATTATAACATAGCTATAGCAAGAGAAGCTGCATTAAAAGGATTCGATGAAATACAGTTCGACTACGTTAGATTTCCTGATAATGCAATAGTATATAATCCTATAACACATTTTCCAGGTAGAAACGACAGAGAAAAGGATGAAGCTATCGGAGATTTTTTAGAGTACGCAGAATCTGAATTGGAAAAATATAATGTATTTACAGCAGCAGATGTTTTTGGTCTAATAACTAGAACATGGGATGATTGGCCTGAAGACATAGGACAGAGCTGGATTGAAATGGCACCCTATGTAGATTACATGTGTCCTATGGTTTATCCAAGCCACTACGGAGAATGGTGGTATGGATATGAAGTTCCTGATGCACATCCCTACGGAGTTTTAAAGGGGTCTATGAAAGAAGCTATAGAGAAAAATGCTGCTATAGAAAGTGATACTATTATAAGACCTTGGATCCAAGGATTTACTGCAGGATGGATAGAAGGACATATTTTCTATAGTCCTACAAAAATAAGGGACCAGATATTAGCATCCAAAGAATTAGGAATTAATGAGTATTTGATATGGGATCCGGGCAATACATACGACCCTAGGATATTTTTTCCTTCAGAAGAAGAAAAAGCAACAACCTACCCATTAGATACAGGAGATAAAGACCTGGTTGGAAGAACACCATCGGATGCCGTTACTGATTATTTAAGTGCTGAAAGAAATAACATGATAAGCAGGGTTTACCTACTTACGCCTATTAAGGATAGGGTACATAATTTTAAGGAATTTTATAAAAAATTCACTAGTGAAGAAAATACTCTTATAAGTTATGAAGTTTTAGATTATGAAATTTACGAAGAAGGAAAGGCAAAAGTAAACCTATCTTATAAATATGAAATAGTAAATGAAAATGAAGAAATAGAAGAATACATAGAAAATTCCGGTGATACCTGGGAAACAATAAAAGAAAAAGGTGTCTGGAAGGTTAGAAGAAATATAGAAAATAATGTTGAATCAGAAGAAGAAACTGCAGTTGAGTAAACTGCAGTTTTATTTTTTTGAACTATACAAGACTGTATATGTATTCATATAAAACACAAACGTATATAAAATAAACACAAAACCCTTGATTTATTAAATTTTTGTGATATAATTGCAAAATAATAAAAAAATCAGGAGGGTAGTATGGCAGAATTGAGACTTGGAATTGTAGGAGCAACTGGTGTAGTAGGTAATGAAATCATAAAAATTATTCAGGAAAGAAAAATGGAATTTAAAGACATTAAACTACTAGCAAGCAAAAAAAGTGTAGGTAAAAAAGTCAAATTTTATAATAAAGACCTTGTGGTTGAAGATTTATCAGAAGAAACTTTTGAGGACATAGATATTTTGCTTGTTGCTGTAAACAGTGATTTAAGCAAAAAATATAGTTTATTAGCTGCAAAAAAAGGTGTAACAGTAATAGATAATAGCAGTGCCTTTAGATTAAAAAAAGATGTCCCTTTAATTGTACCGGAAGTAAATTCAGATGATATCGATAACCACAATGGAATTATTTCAAATCCCAACTGTTCAACAATAATAGCATTAACTGCTCTAAATAAAATCAATAAGTATGCAGGAATAAAAAGAATGGTAGTTTCTACATATCAAGCTGTATCAGGAGCCGGAGCGCAAGGATTACAAGAACTAAAAGAACAAATATCTGATTTGGAAAATAATAGAGATATAAAAGTAAAAGCATTTCAATACCAAATAGCCCATAATTTAATTCCTCAAATAGGTCCATTCAATAGTGATGGATATTCGGAAGAGGAAATGAAAATGCAAAATGAAGGTAGGAAGATTTTCAACAACCCCAACTTAAAAATAAGTTGTACATGTGTTAGAGTTCCTGTATATAGGAGTCATTCTGAATCTATAACAATTGAAACTGAAAAGGAAATAACAGTAGAAAAAGCAAGAGAAATTTTATCAAAATCACCAGGGGTTAAACTAGTGGATGATCCATCAAACAGCAAGTATCCTATGCCTTTAGATACATCAAATCAAGATTTAATATTTGTTGGAAGAGTAAGAAAGGATATCACTTCAGAAGATAATAAATCATTAACCTTATGGTGTTGTGGTGATCAAATTAGGAAAGGCGCTGCAACTAATGCAGTTCAAATTTTAGAAAAAGTTATAGAAAAAAAAGCTTATAGAAATTAAAAAACAATTGACTTTTATAAAAAATCAAGCTATAATGATATTCAATATCAATGAATAAGGAAAGTAGTATATATCGAAAATACAGAGAGAGTATTATAGGCTGGAAGATACTTATTTGAGTTATATGCGAAGTGCCCTTAGGAGATGCAGGTCGATAAGTAGGCTGAGCCGGAATCCACCGTTATAAGGATAAAGTATGAATGTACTTAAAAGTAGGGTGTAAACCAATTAGAGTGGAACCGCGGATAATCTCCGTCTCTTGCAAGAGGCGGAGATTTTGTATTTTACAAATAAGGAGAAAAAAATGAATTTTATCAAAAAATTAAATTATAATTTAAATAGAGTGTTAATAGTGGATCCTGCAGCAAGAAATAAGATTGAAGTATTGCTTCTTTACCCACATATAAAGGCATTAATTATACATAGTTTCACAAATTTTTTATATAAAAAAAAGTTTTATTTTTTAGCAAGATTAATTTCAAATTTTGGAAGATTTTTAACTAGTATAGAAATTCATCCAGGAGCTACAATAAAAGAGGGTCTGTTTATTGACCATGGAATAGGAGTTGTTATTGGAGAAACAGCTGTTGTAGGAAAAAACGTTCATATGTATCACGGAGTTACTTTAGGAGGTACAGGAAAGACTAGAGGCAAGAGACATCCAACAGTGGAGGACAATGTAGTAATAGGAGCTGGGGCTATAGTACTTGGAGATATAATAATTAGAGAAGGGACAAAAATTGGTGCTAATGCAGTAGTATTAGAAAGCACAAATCCTTATACTACAGTAGTTGGTGTTAAGGCAAAAGAAGTATTAAAAAAGGGACAACAATAGATTTCCTATCATTATCCTTTTCTGTTAAACAATTTTATTTTTTAATACACCTAGTTTTTCAACTTTACATTCAACAATATCCCCAGGTTTTAAATATTTTGGAGTTTTAAAGCCAATTCCAACTCCAGATGGAGTTCCTGTTAAAATAATATCTCCAGGATAAAGGGTCATACCTTTAGAGAGATCGCTTATTAGATATGGAATATCGAATATCATATGGGAAGTTAAAGCAGATTGTCTAAGTTCATTATTAACAAAGCACTCAAGTTTTAAGTCAAAAGGCATAGCTAGTGAAGATTTATGTAAAATATAAGGACCTATTGGACTAAAATTGTCGAGAGATTTTCCCTTAAACCATTGAATATGACCGGTTTGTAAATCTCTTGCAGATAAATCATTTGCAATAGTATATCCAAAAATATATTTTTCTACATCTTCTTTATCTACATCCTTGCATTTTTCTCCTATAATTACTGCAAGCTCTACCTCATAATCAACTTCCTTGGTAGCATTCCATGGTATTTTAACATCTTCTCCAGGACCAACAGTAGGATGAGAAGTTTTACTAAAGTAAATAGGTTTTGAAGGTATATCACCTTTTAATTCTTTGATAGAATTTACCTCATTTACATGCTCAGAGTAATTCTTACCTACGCATAGCAAATTTCGCCTAGTATAAGGTATCGGTGATAATATTGTCACTTCTTTTAGAGAAATTTCATTAAAATCTCCATCTTTAATAATTTTTATTATTTCACTAATCACATCGTCATTAGACATTTGTATAAATTCATTCATGTCTTTCGGAGACTTTATACCAACCTTATTGAAAATTTCATCTGCAGGTATTAGACTTTTTTTATCTTGTGACAAAAAACCAATTTTTTCTATATCATTGTAACTATAATTTAATATATACATTTAATCCCTCCTTTACTAATTAATTATATCATAATAAATTAGTTCTTTAAATAATCATATATATTTAATATAATAATTAAAGATGGGTAAATAATAATTGTATGATAATTTATGAAATGAGGGATACTATGATTAAAAATTGGGATGAATTCTTAATTCCATATGAACAAGCAGTAGAAGAATTGAAAGTTAAGTTTAAAAGTATAAGAAAAGAATTTAGAGATATGAATGAATATTCCCCGATAGAATTTGTAACTGGAAGGGTTAAAGAAATATCTAATATAATAGAAAAATCAAGGATAAAAAAAGTAGATATTGAAGAGATTGAAGACATAGCAGGAATACGTATAATCTGCCAATTAGTGACCGATATACCTGAAGTTGTAAAAATTATCAAAAATAGAGATGGAAAAGATTTGAAAATTATAGAAGAAAGAGATTATATAAGAAACCAAAAAGAAAGCGGATATAGAAGTTATCATGTTATCATCAGTTATCCCGTACATACTGCCTTTGGGGAAAAAGAAATATTAGGGGAAATCCAGATTAGAACCTTGGCAATGAATTTTTGGGCAACTATAGAACATTCAATAAACTATAAATTCGATAAAAATATTCCTAAAGATTTAAGGAAAAGATTAAAAAATGCTGCAGAAGCTGCAAATAAATTGGATGAAGAGATGTCCAAAATTAAACATGAAATAATTGATGCTCAGGAAATATTCATGATTAAATCCTCGTTAATAGCAAAAATACTAAAGAAAATACAGTTTTTATATTTCAGTGGAAATATAGAAAAAGAAAAATTAAAAAAACTACAAGAGGAATTCTACCTATATAGAGAAAATGGGTCTATAGAAGACTTGAGAAACCTTAATAGAAGATTAGAAGAATTAAACCAAAAATATTACATAAATGACTAGGAGGAAGAGATGATAAATAAAAAAATTATAGAAAATGTTATAGAAGCAGCGTTGAGTACGGGAGGAGATTTTGCGGAAATTTTTATTGAAGATAATAAAGGTATTGGAATAAATATGATTTCTGGGAAAACTGAAAATATAATGTCTGGTAGAGACTACGGAATTGGTATTAGAATATTTAAAGATTTCAACAGTGTGTATGCCTATACCAATAAAAGTGATGAAAGTACTTTAATACAAACAGCAAAAAAGGCGTCTAAGGCATTATTAGGAGAAAATATTATTAGTAGCTCATTAATTAATAATATGAAAATTGAACAAAATCATAGAATAGAAATTAATCCATCAGAAATTTCTACAAAGAAAAAAATTAAAGCTATGAGAAAAGCATATGAAAGTGCAAAAGGATTTGATGATATAATTTCTCAGGTAACTGTAAATTATCAAGATTACAATCAAAAAATAGCCATTGCTAACTCTGAAGGGATATATGTAGAAGATGAAAGAACTAGAACTAGGTTAGCAGTAGGTGCAGTTGCAACGAAAGATGGGGAAATGCAGTCTGGATCATCTTCGCCGGGAGCCCAACAAGGATTTGAGTTTATTGAGAATCTTGATTTAGAATGGCACGGTAAGGAAGCTGCTAGAATAGCAAAAACGATGGTAGAAGCAGATTATAGTCCTTCTGGGAAAATGCCGGTGATAATACATAACGGATTTGGAGGAGTTATTTTCCATGAAGCCTGTGGTCACGGTTTAGAAGCTACTTCAGTGGCAAAAAAGAACTCAGTTTTCGCAGATAAACTTGGTGAGAAAGTAGCATCAGATGTAGTTACAGCCGTAGATGATGGTACAATTCCTAACGAATGGGGCTCTTCAAATATTGACGATGAAGGAAATCCTACACAAAAAAATATTTTGATAGAAAATGGAATATTAAAAGGATATATGATAGATAAGTTGAATGGTAGAAGAATGAATATGAAGGCTACAGGATCTTCTAGAAGACAATCCTATAAATACCCACCAACTTCAAGAATGACTAATACCTTTATTGCTTCAGGCAAATCAAATTTTGATGAGATAATTTCTAGCACAGAAAAAGGTCTATTTGCAAAATATATGGGTGGAGGTTCTGTTAATCCAGCTACAGGTGAGTTCAACTTCGCAGTAATGGAAGGATACCTAGTAGAAAATGGTAAGATAATAAAACCTGTAAGAGGTGCTACATTAATAGGTAAAGGTATAAATATATTAAAGAAAATCGATATGGTTGGAGATAATTTATCCTTTGGACAGGGAATGTGTGGCTCTTCAAGTGGTTCTGTGCCGGTAAATGTTGGACAGCCAACTATAAGAGTTTCCGAAATAACTGTAGGAGGTAGAGAGTAATGAGAGACTTTAATGTATTAAAAGCAAAAATATATAATAAGGCAAAGGAAATTGGGATTAAAGAATTAGAAATTTACTACTCTCAAGGAAGAAATCTTAATATAAAAGTATTTGAAAAAGAGATAGACGGTTATAAACTAGCAGAGTCTGAAGGACTTGCTTTAAGGGGTAAATATAAGGATGAAATGGGTTATTCTTATACTGAAAAAGTAGACGAAACATCTATTGATTTTTTAATTAATAATCTAATAGAAAATGCTAAAAATATTGAAAGAGAAGACAAAGAAGAAATATTTGAAGGAGTAAAAGAGTATAAAGAAGTAAATAACTTTAATAGCAGTCTAGAAAAAGTAGAAGAAATCGAAAAAATAAATTTTATCAAAAACCTTGAAGAAGAAGCCTTAAAAATTGATGAGAGAATTAAATCTATACAAGATTGTGTTTACGGAGATGGATTCAGTGAAACTATTATATCCAATACAAAAGGGTTGGATTTACAAGATAAATCAAACTTAGCTTACACCTACATTGGTGTAGTGGCAAAAGAAGGAGAAGATATACAAAGTGGATTTGCATATAAAGTGACAAATGATTTTAGTGAGCTAGACTACAAAGTTATTGCAAAAGAAGCTGTAGAAGAAGCCATTTCAAAATTAGGAGCAAAAAGTATTAAGTCAGGAAAATATCCAATAATAATGAGAAATAATGCAGCAGCAGATATTATTGAAGCTTTTGCTTCTATTTTTTCAGCAGAAAGAGTTCAAAAAAACTTATCTTTATTAAATGGAAAATTAAATAAAAAAGTTGGTTCAGAAAAATTAACTTTAGTTGATGATCCATATATGAAGAAAGGTTATGCTTCTTCAGCTTTTGACAGTGAAGGTGTACCTACCGTTGAAAAAAATATTATAGAAAATGGAGTTTTAAATACATATTTACACAATTTGAAAACGGCACTAAAGGATGGTATAGAGAGTACGGGAAATGCAAGCAGAAGCTCATATAAGTCCTCTATAGGTATTTCGCCTACTAACATGTATATAAAGCCAGGAAATAAAAGTTTAAACGAAATAATGGTTGAAATGGAAGAAGGAATAATGATAACAGATGTGCAAGGTCTTCATGCAGGACTAAATCCGATATCAGGAGACTTTTCCCTATCAGCTCAAGGATATAAAATTGAAAAAGGAAAGATAATGTTTCCTGTAAATCAAATAACCATATCAGGAAATTTTTTAGACATGATGAAAGATATAATCGAAATTGGAGATGATTTAAAATTTGGATTACCTTCAAGTGCTTATATTGGATCACCTTCTATAAGGATAAAAAGCTTAGATGTAGCTGGAGAATAGAAATATAAACTTGACACTGGTGTAATAATCAAGTATACTTGTATTAGATGATAACGGTTATCAATTATCATCTAATACTTTTTTTGAGGAGACACTTTATGATTAATTATATAATAGGTGCTTTGGTTTTAATACCAGCGGCTTATATTGTTTATAAAAAACTTAAAGATATAAAAACCGGAGAAAACACTTGTTCATCTGGTGGTGGATGCAGTAGTTGTGCTTTTAATTCTCAATGTGGAACTGAAAAGATTAATTAAAAAAATTTAATTGATCATCCATATAAGGTTCGATACATTTAGGAGAATCATTTAGTGTGCTGTTAACAAAGGTAGAAACCTGATATTTATTAAAAAAATTATCCGAGAATGGCTTAAACAAACTAAAATTATTAAAAGATTTTAGATTTTGGGACAGCCATTCTTTTTCATTTGGAGTCTTTTTTATAACGGGCATGCGATTGTGGATAGTTTCTACCAAAGGTGATGGTTCAGTAGTTAAAATACTGCAGTATTCTACGTTTTTTAATTTTGTATATAATCCTAGAAAATAAAACATAGAAAAATCTTCAAAAGCAAATAAAAAAGGTGTTTTTTTATTTTTGTCTTTTTTCCATTCATAAAAACCATTGGATAATATTAGACAGGGTTTAAATTTTGTAATTATACTGTACTTTTTCTCTATAATACTTTCTGATTTTGTATTTATCATGGTGAAATTTGAATAAGGAACACCCCAATTATATTTTTTGACTTTTACTTTTTGATTATCTTCAGTTAAACCGTATACAGATTGAGAAGGACCAATATTAAAACTTGGACTGTAATCCTTTATCTCTTCAGTATTTATATTACCCCACTGTTTTTCCAATTCTTCTAATATTTTACTTAAATCATATGATAATAAATACCTACCGCACATATTACCCTCCTTCAATAATATCATAACAAAAATTAATTCTTATATAAAGAAAAATAATTAATAGCATTTGACAAAAACCTTAAAAAATATTATTATTGAATTGAGCATATGCACGAAATAAAGAGGTGATATGATGCCTAGACCAAAAAAATTTAGAAAAGTTGAATTCATACCGGAAAATTTAGAATTTAGGCCCGTTAATGAAACTAATAGTGTTAATTTCATAAGTATAGTTGAGTTAGAAGCTATAAGATTATCTGACCTTGAAGAATTAGACCAGAGTCAAGCAGCAGAGAGAATGAAAGTATCAAGAGGAACTTATCAAAGGATACTGACCTCAGGTAGAAAAAAATTAACGGATGCTTTAGTAAAGGGTAAAAAGATTAAAATCAGCGGAGGTAATTACGTATTTAACTGCGGGAGCAGTACCTGCACTCAGAAATGTGATAAATACCAAGGCGGCAGATGTCTCAGGTGGCATGTAAAAAAAATTAAAAACAACGAGGAGGATTTAATAATGAAAATAGCAGTACCTGCAAAGGAAAGAAGCCTTAATAGTAAGGTAGAAGATGTATTTGGCAGAACACAGTTTTTTGTAGTAGTAGATGTAGAAACGAAAGAGTTCGATGTAGTTGAAAATGATGGTGCTTCAGCATCTGGGGGAGCTGGTATTACGGCAGCACAATGTGTAGCTGATAGTGGGGCTGATGCAGTTGTAACTTATCAATGCGGTAAAAATGCAGCAGATGTACTTGATGCAGCAAATATAAAAATATTTAAAGCTGAAGATTTAACAGTAGAGGAGATCATTGATAAATATAATAAAGGAGAATTAAAAGAGCTTGAAGAAGTACATTCAGGTTTTCATAAACACGGAGGAAGATAATGAAAATATCAGTATTGAGTGGTAAAGGCGGTACAGGTAAAACATTTTTATCCGTTAATTTAGCACAAGTTGCAAAGGACAGTGTATATATAGATTGTGACGTTGAAGAGCCTAATGGCAATCTTTTTCTAAAGGTACCGAATCCTAAAATTGATATGGTAGACGTTCTTGTACCAGTAGTGGACCAAGACAAATGTAATGGATGTAAGGAATGTGTTGAATTTTGCCAGTTTAATGCTCTTGCATATGTAGGAGGAGAATTAAAAATATTTAATGAATTGTGTCACTCCTGTGGTGGATGTACTTTATTATGTCCACAAAAGGCACTTAAAGAAGTAGAAAGGAACATTGGAAAGGTAGAATCAGGTTTTTCTAATGAAATAAAAGTCAAATCTGGCGAACTAAACATCGGTGAAGCAACAGGAGTTCCAATTATTGAGAAGCTATTGGAGGATATGGATTCCCATAAAAACAATATAGTTGATTGTCCTCCAGGAAGTTCATGTCAGGTAATGGAAAGCATTAAAGGTAGTGATTATTGTTTGCTGGTTATTGAACCAACTAAATTTGGTATTCATAATATTAATTTAGTATATCAACTTGTAAAATTGTTTGATATACCTTATGGAGCTGTAATTAACAAAGATATGGGTGATTCTAAGGTGGCTGAAGAATTTTGCAAAAAAAACAATATTAATCTTTTAGATAAGATTCCATATAATGAAGAAATAGGTAAATTAAATTCAAATGGTTATATTGTAGCAAAAGAAAATGAAGAATTCAGAAAAATTTTTGAAAATATCCTCGGTAAAATACAAGAGGAGGTACAGCAATGAAACAGGTGGTTATTTTAAGTGGAAAGGGTGGCACGGGAAAAACAACTCTAGCAGTATCCCTTATAAAGCTGGCAAAAAATAAAATGTTTGCCGATTGTGATGTTGATGCTCCAAATGTAAAATTAATATTTGAAGACTTTGAAATCATAGAGGAGAAACCATACTACGGATTAAAAAAAGCATTTAAATACGACGATATTTGTATAGACTGCGGAAGATGTGAAGAACTTTGCAGATTCAATGCTATAAGGGATGGTGTAGTAAACATTAATCACTGTGAAGGATGCGGAGTATGTGAAAGATTTTGTCCGGTTACGGATGATAAAGGACGAAAAGCAATTAGGATGGAAGATGATGCTTCAGGAACAACAAGAATAGAAAAACTAAATAATGAAATATTTTCTAATGCAAACCTTAAAATTGGAAATGGTGCATCTGGGAAATTAGTAACTGAAGTTAGAAAGAATATGTATAAATTAAAAACTGATGAAGAGCTGGCAATCATTGATGGTTCTCCTGGTATAGGATGTCCGGTTATAGCTTCTTTAACGGGGATACAGTATTGTTTGCTAGTTGCGGAACCTTCAGTATCAGGAATTCACGATATGATAAGAATTTTTCAAACATCAAAAAACTTCAACACTAAATGTTTTATAGTTATAAATAAATATGACAACAATTTAGAAAAAACAACAGAAATAGAAGAAATCGCCAAAGAAAAAGGGATAGAAATTATAGGCAGGATACCCTTTGATAAAAAAGTTGTAGAATCTACAAATAAAGGAGTACCAATAGTAGATATGCCAGATACTATGGCATCTATTGAAATAAATAAAATTTGGAAAATATTAGCTAAAAGAATGGATCTTGTAAACCAATAAAATTAAAATGGGAGGATTAATAATGAAAAAAATAGCAATAGCATCAGAAGGGGAAAAGGTATCTCAACATTTTGGATACTGTGAAGGTTTTAAAATAGCCGAGATAGAAGACAACGCAGTAGTAGGTGAAGATTATTTTAAAAATCCAGGTCATAAACCAGGATTGCTGCCTAAACTTCTAGCTGAAAAAGGAGTAGATCTTGTAATATCAGGAGGAATGGGTGGAAATGCAATATCCATTTTTAATGAAAACAAAATCGATGTAATAACTGGAGCATCTGGAGAAATAAGTACAGTGATCAATGATTATATTTCAGGAGAATTAACTTCGGGAAATAGTGCTTGTAAAGAACACGCCCATCACGGCGAAGGTATGCACAACCATTAAAGATATAAACTTGACAAATTTTAAAATCTGTTACATTATAAAGTAACAGATTTTTTAATGGAGAGATTTATGGATTTAATAAATAAAGAGAGAGTTATAATAGCAGGTGGAGGAGCTTCAGGCCTTGTAGCAGCAATCACAGCTGCAAGAAGAGGATTTGAAGTATTAATTTTGGAAAAACAGGATAGAGTTGGAAAGAAAATTTTAGCAACTGGAAACGGAAGATGCAACTATACGAATATGAATATATCTGGATATAACTTTTACGGTAAAAATAGAGAAATTATTGAAAATGTTGTAAAGGAATTTCCGACGGAAAGGATAGTTGGGTTTTTTAAAGAAATAGGAATTCATGAATATGTTGATAATACAGGCAAAATTTATCCTAATTCCCTTCAATCTTCAAGTATCTTAGATGTATTAAGATTGGAATGCAAATATCTTGGAGTTAAAGAAATATGCAGCAGTGAAGTAAAAGAAATTAAAAAGAAAAATGATTCTTTTATCATTAAGACTACAGATAAAACTTATACTTGTGACAAAGTTATTGCTGCTTTTGGAGGACAAGCAAGCCCTCAATTATGTTCTAATGGTAGCGGTTATCCGATATTGGAATCTTTAGGGCATAGTGTAAATCAAATATTTCCAGGTCTAGTACAATTAAAACTTGATTCTAATCATCTTAAAAGAATTTCAGGAATAAAGGTTGAAGGAAACATAACAGCATATTCTGATGGTACTGAAATAAAAAAAGACTCAGGAGAAATATTATTCACAAACTATGGTATATCTGGACCACCAATATTGCAGTTAAGCAGACACTGTATAGACAGTATAGAAAAAAATAAGGATGTTGTAATTAGCTTGGATATATTTCCAAAATATGAAAAAAACGAATTATTTACCTTGCTTGAAAATAGATTTGTGAAAATGAAATATAAGACTATAAGAGAATCTTTTATTGGACTAATACATAAAACTCTAATAGACGTAGTTTTGATGGAAGCTGGAATAAAAGATAAGAATTTACCTGGTACAAAGTTCAGAACTAAGGAAATATATAGAATCGTCAATGCATTAAAAGACTGGAAATTCAAGGTATTAGGTCCATATTACTGGGAACATGCCCAGGTAACAGCAGGAGGTATAGATACAAGAGATATCAATCCTAGTACTATGGAATCAAAGCTTATTAAAGGGTTGTATATTACAGGAGAAATAATGGATGTAGATGGGGATTGTGGAGGTTATAATCTTCACTGGGCATGGTCTACAGGATATATTGCAGGCAGGAGCTTATAAGCTCCTATTTTCTTGAAAAAAAACATTAAAAATGATAAAATGAACTTTGTGATAAAATTGGATAAACTTAATAATTTAAATAGATAGGTGGTTTTATGAAAAATATTTTCGAAAAGATTTTTGGGTCATATAGCGAAAGAGAAATAAAAAGAATCGACTCCATAGTAGACAGTATAGAAGAATTAGAAGAGAAAACAGCTACATTAAATGATAGCGAATTAAAAAATAAAACAATAGAATTTAAAGAACGACTTAAAAAAGGTGAAAAATTAGATGATATTCTACCTGAAGCATATGCAGTTGTAAGAGAAGCTTCAAAAAGAGTATTAGGTATGCGCCATTTTAGAGTGCAGTTAATAGGTGGAGTTATATTACATCAGGGTAGAATAGCGGAAATGAAGACAGGTGAAGGTAAAACTTTAGCCGCGACACTTCCTGTATATTTAAATGCTTTAGAAGAAAAAGGTGTACATGTTGTCACAGTTAATGATTACCTTGCTAAAAGAGATAGAGACTGGATGGGTAAAATATATAATTTCTTAGGATTATCAGTCGGATGTTTGATACACGGTATTACAAAAGAAGAAAGAAAAGAAGCATACAAATCAGACATTACATACGGAACCAACAATGAGTTTGGATTTGACTATTTAAAAGATAATATGGTTATAAGAAAAGAAGACATGGTGCAGAGAGATTTAAATTACTGTATTATTGACGAGGTTGACAGTATACTTATTGATGAAGCCAGAACACCGTTAATTATATCAGGACAGGGTGATGAAAATACTCATCTATACTTTCAAGCGAACTCTTTTGCCAAAACATTAAAGGGAAGAAAAAAAGACCCTGATGAAAAAATAGGCAAAATGGATATGATCATGGGAGAAGGATATAAGGAAGAAACAGTAGATTTTATAGTTGATGAGAAGGGAAAAAATGTAACCCTTACTGAAAAAGGTGTAAACAAGGCCGAAAAATACTTTAATATAGAAAATTTAGCGGATCAGGAAAATATGGAATTAACTCATCATATTAATGCAGCCCTAAAAGCTCAAAACATAATGAAAAGAGATTCTGATTATATAGTTAAAGATGGTGAAGTAATTATCGTAGACCAATTTACCGGTAGATTAATGCACGGTAGAAGGTATTCAAACGGTCTGCATCAAGCAATAGAAGCAAAAGAAGGATTAGATATTAGAAGAGAATCTAAAACCCTAGCTACAATAACCTATCAGAACTTTTTCAGGATGTACAATAAATTATCTGGTATGACTGGAACAGCAAAGACTGAAGAAAATGAGTTTAGAGAAATATACGGAACTGACGTAGTAGAGATACCAACAAACAAACCAGTAGTAAGAGAAGACAATCCAGATGTCATATATAAAAACGAAATAGGAAAATACAATGCAGTAATAGAAGAAATAATTGAAAGAAATAAAAAAGGCCAACCAGTACTTGTAGGTACAGTTTCTATTGAAAAGTCTGAATTATTGAGTAAGCTATTGACTAAAAAAGGTGTTAAGCACGAAGTATTAAATGCAAAAAACCATGAAAAAGAAGCAGAAATAGTAGCCCAAGCTGGTAGATATAAATCGATCACAATAGCTACGAATATGGCTGGTAGAGGAACAGACATAGTGTTAGGTGGAAATCCTGAACATATAGCCAAAACAAAATTAAAAGATAAAGTATCAGAAGAAATAGCAGCTCAAGCTGATGGCTTCGATGATACTGACGATCCAGATGTAATAAGTGCTAGGAAAATTTATAAAAATCTTTTAGATAAAGCAAAAGAAGATTTAAAAGATGAAAATAAAAAAGTTATAGAAGCCGGTGGATTAGCAATTATTGGTACTGAAAGACATGAATCGAGAAGAATAGATAATCAGCTAAGAGGTAGAGCAGGGAGACAGGGAGATCCTGGTACTTCCAGATTTTATATATCTCTGGAAGATGACCTGATGAGACTCTTTGCTGGTGATAAGGTAAAAGCTATAGTTGACACTTTAGGATTACCTGAAGATGAGCCTTTAGAACACAATATGCTTACAAAGTCTATAGAAACAGCCCAAGGAAGAGTAGAAGGAAGAAACTTTAACATTAGAAAACACGTACTTCAGTATGACAATGTAATGAATAGACAGAGAGAAGTAATCTATTCTGAAAGAAAAAAAGTACTTATGGGAGAGGATTTAAGAGATTACATATTTTCAATGATCGAAGAAATTGTAGATGAAAATATGGTTGTATTTACTGTAGATAAATACCCTGAAAATTGGGACATTGAAGGCTATGAAAGATTTTTGAGCAGTTTAATTAATTCAAATGTTAAACTTAAAATTGAAGATATAGAATCATTAACTAAAGAAAAATTAAGAGAGATTACCTTAAATTTAATAGAAAAAATCTATGAAAGAAAAGAAGAAGAATTCCAACCTGAACGATTTAGAGAAATAGAGAGAGTAGTCTTGTTGAAAACTGTTGATAGTAAGTGGATTGACCATATAGATGCGATGGATCAATTAAGACAGGGAATAAGTTTGAGGGCAATGGGCAATGAAGATCCAGTAAGAGCTTATACAAAAGAAGGCTTTGAAATGTTTGAAGGATTGATTTCAAGCATAAAGGAAGATACAGTAAAAATATTATTAAGGATACAGGAAAAAGAAACTATAAAAAGAAAAAGCGTCGCAAAAGTTACCGGTACAAATAAAGACGATGTAGAATCTAAACAGCAAACAGTAGTAAAAGGTGAAAAAGTTGGAAGAAATGACCCATGTCCTTGTGGTAGCGGTAAAAAATATAAAAAATGTTGTGGGAGATGATAGTATGGATTTAAATGATATTAAAGGAAAAATAACAGAATATAATAAAAAAATACAAGAAATAGGTGTTTCTCTTTGACCTATCAAAACTAACTGAAAAAAAAGAGAAACTCCATAAAAAAATGCAGGAAAAAGATTTTTGGGATGATCCTGAAAAAGCAAAAAATATATCTACTAAAGCAAATTTAATAGATACTAAAATTAAAAAATACAACGATATAAAAAATAACATAGAAGATTTAGAAGTTCTGCTACAGCTTACTGAAGAAGAAAATGACAGTAGCCAAATTAAAGAATTAGCAAATATGGTTTATAGTTTAGAAAAAAAGATTGAAGAATTTAGACTTGAAACTCTTTTGAGTGGAGAGTATGATTCTAACAATTGTATGTTGTCCATACATGCTGGAGCTGGAGGCACAGAAGCTCAGGATTGGACTGATATGCTTTTAAGGATGTATACAAGATGGGCTGAAAATAAGAATTACAAAGTAGATATACTAGATTATTTATCGGGAAACGAAGCAGGGGTAAAAAGCGTCACGCTCTTAATTAAAGGAGAAAATGCCTACGGTTATCTAAAAGCTGAAAAAGGGGTTCATAGACTTGTAAGAATATCACCTTTTGACTCTTCAAATAGAAGACACACCTCTTTCGCCTCTGTAGATGTAGTACCGGAACTTGATGAAATTCCTGATATAGAAATTGACCCATCCAATTTAAAAATAGACACCTATAGAGCTAGCGGCGCTGGAGGTCAGCATGTAAATACAACTGATTCTGCTGTAAGAATAACGCATATACCTACCGGAGTTGTTGTAACTTGTCAAAATGAAAGATCTCAAATTAAAAATAGAGAGACAGCAATGAAAATGCTGATGGCTAAACTAATTGAAATTAAAGAAGAAGAGCAAAAAGAAAAAATTGATGACATACAGGGTGACTACGGTCAGATCTCCTGGGGTAGTCAAATCAGATCATATGTATTTCATCCCTACAATATGGTAAAGGATCATAGAACAAATGTAGAGACAGGCAACGTGCAAAGTGTTATGGACGGTAATATTGATTTATTTATTAACGAATACTTAGTACAGAAGAAAAAACAAGATAAATAAGGAGTACACCCAATGGATATAATAAAACAAATTTGCAGTGAATTAAACTTAAAAGAACATCAGGTCAAGAATGCAGTTAAATTAATTGACGAGGGAAACACTATTCCCTTTATTGCCAGATATCGTAAAGAACAAACCGGTTCTTTAGATGACGTAGAGTTAAGAGATTTAAATGAAAGACTTTCTTATCTTAGAAATTTAGAAGAAAGGAAAGAAGAAGTAATAAGACTAATTGATGAACAAGACAAATTAACGGACGAACTTAGAGAAGAAATTAACAAAGCAGGAGTTCTTCAAAGAGTAGAGGATCTTTATAGACCATACAAACAAAAAAGAAAAACAAGGGCCACAAAAGCTAAAGCCAAAGGCCTAGAACCTTTAGCCAACATTATAATAAAAGAAGAAATTGAAACTGGAAAAATCGAAGATATAGCTGCAAATTTTGTTGATGAGGAGAAAGAAGTTCCAAATATAGAAGAAGCTCTTCAAGGAGCTATGGATATCATATCAGAAATCACCTCTGATAATCCGGAATTCAGAAAAGAAATCAGAGATATATTCTATAAGGAAGGTATTATATTATGTGAAGCAACAGACTCAGATAAAAAAAGTGTTTATGAGATGTACTATAAATTTGAAGAAGAAATCAATAAAATTGCTAATCATAGAGTGCTAGCCATAAACAGAGGAGAAAAGGAAGAATACCTAAAAGTAAATTTGTCAGTACCGGAAGAAAAAATTATCAGTATATTGCTCAACCATTCAATAAACAATGAAAAAGCTATTACAACCAAGTATTATAAAGAAGCCGTAGAAGATGGATATAAAAGATTAATAAGTCCGTCAATTGAAAGGGAAATTAGAAATCTACTTACGGAAAGAGCCGAAGATGAAGCTATAAAAGTTTTCGCAAAAAATACAAAAAATCTACTTTTAGCCCCCCCTATAAAGGATGCTTCAGTTTTAGCAGTAGACCCATCTTTTAGAACGGGTTGTAAATTAGCGGCTTTAGATGGTTCTGGAAACCTAATAGATTATACAACGATTTATCCAAATGAACCTAGAAATGAAATAGAAAAATCTAGAAAAGTAATTCTTGATTGGATAGAAAAATATAGTATTGATTTGATTGCCATTGGAAATGGAACTGCTGCAAGAGAAACGGAACATTTCGTAGGGGAGAGTTTAAATCACATTGATAGGAAAGTAGCTTATACTATAGTTAGTGAAGCGGGAGCTTCGGTATATTCTGCTTCTAAAATTGCTAACGAAGAATTTCCTGAAATAGATGTTTCTATTAGAGGAGCCATATCAATAGGGCGTAGACTCCAAGACCCTTTAGCTGAATTGGTAAAGATAGATCCAAAAAGTATAGGTGTAGGACAATATCAACACGATGTCAACCAAAAAAAGTTAAGTGAAGCTTTAGATGGTGTAGTAGAAGATTGTGTTAATAGTGTTGGTGTAGATCTTAATACTGCATCAAAATCTCTCCTTGAGTATGTTTCTGGATTAACTAAAGGAACAGCAAAAAATATTGTTAAATATAGAGATAAAAATGGAAGATTTACTAATAGAAACCAACTATTAGAAGTAAGCAGATTAGGTGAAAAAGCCTTTGAACAGGCAGCGGGTTTTTTAAGGATATATGATGGAGATAATCCTCTCGACAAAACGGGAGTTCATCCAGAATCCTATGATAACACTATGAAGTTACTGGATAAGCTGAATTATTCTTTAAAAGAATTAGAAAAAGAAAAATTAAATAATATTAGAACAAAAATTTTAGATATAGAAATTGATAAACCTAAGGTCAACATACCAACTTCAGGAAAAAGTCTAAAAAGTTTAAAGGATTTAAAGAATTTAAATTTGAATTCAAATAAAAGATCAAGTAAAGAAAAATATGAAGATAGAATAGAATATCTTTCAAAAGAGTTAGAAATAGGCATACCTACATTGGAAGATATAGTAAGAGAACTGGAGAAACCGGGAAGAGATCCTCGTGAGGATATGCCGGCACCAATCTTTAGGAATGATGTTCTAAAGATGGATGATTTGGAAGAAGGCATGATGTTGAAAGGTACTGTTAGAAATGTTGTGGATTTTGGAGCTTTTGTAGATATAGGTCTTAAGCAAGATGGCTTAGTTCATATATCAGAAATGAGCAATAAATACATTAAGAATCCTCTCGACGTTGTACAGGTAGGGGATACAGTAAATGTAACTATTATATCTATAGACAAAGAAAGAGAAAGAATATCTTTAAGTATGAAAAGAAAAGGTAAAACAAAATAGACATTAAAATTCCCCTTTAAAAGTTAGCTATACAAACTCTTAAAGGGGAATTTTATTTATTCAAGTAACATATAGTTATCACTATTAAATTCAAAAGAATTATTTAATCCATCTGTGACATAAACCTCATGATTTTTATTAATAAATATAGCTTCTACATTTTCAAGATTTTCTACCATTTCTATTCCTTTATCCCAACCTGAGAGTAGAACAGAAGTAGATAATGCATCAGCTTCAAAAGATTCATCTGTTATTATACTTACACTTTTAATTTCAGTTTCTACAGGGTAACCTGTTTTAGGATTTAATATATGATGATATCTAACCCCATCTTTGATGAAAAATCTTTCGTAATCTCCAGAAGATACTATTGTTACATCTTTTCCAGTGTATACACCTATATTACCACCTCGAGTTTCGTCGGGATCTTGTATTCCTATTCTAAACAAAGCACCATCAGGTTTAGCACCTATTAGTTGAACATTTCCACCTAAGTTGATTATAGCACTTTTAACTCCTAAATCTTGGAGTTTTTCTTCAATTATATCAGCTATATATCCTTTAGCTATTGCACCTAAATTTGCAATCATACCTTTTTCTTCTAAAAACACAGTGCTGTTTTCTTTATCAATTTTAATCTTTTCGAAATCAATCAACTTGACTGCGCTATTGATTTCTTCCTGAGATGGAATTCTCGCAGATTCGGTACCTATACCCCATAAATCAATTAGGGGACCGGAAGTAATATCAAATAATCCATTAGTCAATTTAGAATATTTTATAGATTTCTCCATAATCTTAATTGTATCTTCAGAAACTTTTACAGGTTTAATGCCAGCATTTTCTTTAATTTGATCTAGATCACTACCTTGAATATGTACGCTTAAGAGTTTTTCTAATCTTTCAATCTCTCCGAAAATTTCAGGGAATAAAGTTTCATCCTCAGTACCATAAAGAGTAATTGTAACATGGGTATCTAGTAAAAATTCACTAGAACTAATTTTTGTATTGTTTATAACTTCTTGTTTTTCTTCTTGGCATCCGGAAATTGAAAAAGTTAATGATATTAATACCATAATTATGATAATTTTTTGGTTTATTCTATTTTTCATTATACCACCTTACAATAAAAAAACCGGGCGAAGCCCGGTTTTTAATAACTCATTTATTTTACAGCTTCATTGAAAAGTTCAACCATTTCATCTACGTGAATTGAAACACCGGCTATAGCATCAGTATAACCATCTTCTAAAGGAATATCAAGGTTTTGATTTTCAACTATGTATTCTTCAACTAATGCAGCTTGCTCATACCACTCTAACTCAGATCCAGCAGCTTTCATACCGTAATCTTCTTTAATAAGGTCTTTATCTACATAATTACCATCTTCATCAGTTTGCTCAGTAGATAATGCATTAACATTGGCACTTACAATAGTACCGTTAACTACAGTAAGTTGAATCATTGTTTGCCATCCGGTATCACTTGGTTCTCCTGTAGCCATTGGGTATCCGTCGGTATAGTCACCTTCTGGAACTGGTCCGTTAGCTAAAGCTTTTTCAGCTAATTCAAAGAATTCAACAACGTGAATAGAAACTCCAGCGATTGCATCTGTATGACCTTCTTCATCAGTATAGAAATCCTCAGGAACTTCTACTGATTGATTTTCCAAGAAGTAATCAATTGTAGCATCAGCTTGCTCGTACCAAGGAGCAGAAGCGCCACCAAATTCTGCCATACCGTAATCACCGTTTACAGACTGGTCGTATTTGTTAGTTTGAGGAACCCTATGAGTACCTTTCCATTGAGCATCTACAAATTTACCATCTTCAACAGTTAAGATTACGTGATACTTCCAACCGCTTCCGCCGAATTCATCTTCTTCAGCATAGTACACTCCGTCTTCATAATCAACTTCTTCAGCTGGTTCTTCGGGCTCTTCGGCCGGTTCTTCTTCAGCTGGTTCTTCTCCAGCTGGTTCTTCTCCAGCTGGTTCTTCTCCAGCTGGTTCTTCTAATTCTTCAGCTGGTGAACATGCAACAACACCTGATAAAACTAGTGCTATTACTAAAATAAAACTCAATATTTTTTTCATAAATTAACCTCCATTTATAATATTTGTTATTATAATAAACCAATACATTATAAATTTCAAGTAAAATCATAAAAAATGTTAATTAAATAACGTTAACAATTTAATTATTTGACAATTCACACTAATTTTATTATAAATATATTAAATATTCCTAAATGATTATAATATCGATTTGAAAATTTTCTTTTATTTAATTTGAAAGTATGTATAGGGTATATTAAATAGGTGGGAAATTAATATTTAGACAAATAATGATTAATTAAATAACTTTAATAAAGATATAATTGTGTTAAATATTTATTTATGTTATAATTATTTAGAAAAGTCATAGAATTTATAATTTTGAATAAATTTCTATTAAATCAAATAAGAGGTGATTATAGTTGGGTAAGAAAATAGTCATTCTTGGTGGAAGTTATGCTGGAGTTAAGGCAGGAAAAACTCTGCATAAAGAATTCAAGAATAATGACGATGTAGAAATTACATTAATTGACAAGAATCATTTTCACACGCTCATGACAGAATTACATGAGGTGGCAGCATTCAGGACCGAGCCTGAATCAGTTAAAATTGACTTATTTAAAATATTTGCAGAAAGAAAGGTTAATGTTGTAGTAGATAAAATAAACAATATTAATTTTAAAGAACAAAAACTTTACTCGGATAGTACAGAATATGAATATGATTATCTAATACTAGCTACAGGAAACGAATCAAACTTCTTTGGAGTAGAAGGTGCAGAAGAGAATGCTTTTACACTATGGGCATATGAAGATGCAATTAAAATAAGAAAGCATATAGAAGAAATGTTCTTAAAAGCATCCTATGAGACTGATCAAGAAGAAAGAAAAAGAATGCTAACCTTTGCTGTTTGCGGAGGAGGCTTTACCGGTGTTGAAATGGCTGGTGAGTTAGGGGATGCTAAAAAAAGCTTATGTAGAAAATATGGTATAGATGAAAAAGAAGTTACTATATATAATATAGAAGCTTTAGATAGGATACTAAACATGCTTGAAAGTGATGCTCAGGTTAACAAAGTATCTGATAAGTACTATAAAAAACTTGGTATAGAACTTCTAAAAAATTCTCCTATAGTAAAAGTAGATAAGGATTCAATCACTTTAAAAGATGGTACGGTTATTCCTACATATACCTTGATTTGGACTGCTGGTATTAAAAATTGCGGTTTTTGTTCAGGACTAGGTTTAGAAACTGGTAGAGGTGGGAGAATACTAGTTGATGAGCATATGAAAACTAACAATTATGATAATGTATACGCAGCAGGAGATAACGCGTATTATGAAGACGAGGATGGAGTTTTACCGCAGATAGTTGAAGCAGCTGAACAATCAGGTCATACTGCAGCATCAAATATTGCAGCTGAAATCAAAAACACTGAAAAACACAAGCACAAGCAAAATTATCATGGGTTCATGGTATCTATAGGGTCAAGATATGCAGTTGCAGATACAGGATTTAAAACTAGTGGTTGGTTTGCAATGCTTATTAAGCATTTTGTAAACTTCTATTATCAATTCTTAGTATCTGGTGTTAGACAACTTTGGAATTATATAAATCATGAATTTTTTCATGTTAAAAACAATAGATCCTTTGTAGGAGGTCACTTCGCTAAGAGATCACCTAATTTTTGGCTACTTCCTTTAAGAATGTGGTTAGGATTCATGTGGTTGGTCGAAGGTGTAAGGAAAATAGACGAAGGTTGGCTATCCGAACAGAAGATATATGCATCTACCCCGGCTGCAGGAGCAGATGCAACAGCAGCAGCATCAGGAGTAGCATCAGGAGTAGCAGATGCAACAGCGGCTGCATCGGGAGCAGTTGAAGGTGGAGAAGCGGTAGTAAGCAACTTGCCTGGATTTGCTCAATGGATTGTAGATCATACACCATCAGGATATGGTGGAGCCTTATTCGAAGAAGTACCTGGATTTATGCAGTGGATTATTGATCATATTGTAGCTCCAAATGCAGTACCTTTCCAAACAGTAATGATACTGATGGAAATAGCTATAGGCTTAGCATTAATAGTTGGGCTGTTTACATTCTTAAGCTCTGTAGTTAGTGTAGGCCTTACCATAGGTATTTCTTTAACGGGAATGTCAGATGCTACAATTTTATGGTTTTTCTTTGGAGGAATAGCACTGATAGCTGGTTCAGGAAGTACATTAGGTCTGGATTATTATGTTCTACCTAGATTAAAGCAGTGGTGGAAGAAAACTAAATTCGCAAGAAAATCCTATCTGTACTTTGACTAAAATAATTGTTCAATTCCTTACTGTCCTAGAGGCAGTAAGGAATTTTTATGAAAATGATATGGTGATAATATGACAAAAATATGGGACAAGATTCCGGAAATAAAAAAAGAACTCGATGAGGTTCAATTAATTATTAATAAAAATCTTAATACTAAAAATACAAAATCAATAGAAAGTGTAATTAATCACTTGCTTAAAGCAAATGGAAAAAGAGTGAGGGCTGGACTACTAATTTTAGCTGCAAAAATGGGAGACTATAATAAAGAAAATATTTTACCTTTAGCAGCATCTGTAGAAATGATACATTTAGCAACCCTGGTTCACGATGATATTATTGATGATGCAGATAAAAGAAGGGGTATTGACAGTATTCAGCATAAATTCGGTAAAGATTCAGCTGTTTATACAGGTGATTTTATATTTACAAAAGCATACAAACTTTTAATTGGAAAATACGATTTAGAAGAAAATCGAATTATTGACGGTATGGAAAAAGTATGCCTTGGAGAAGTATTTCAAAATGAAAATAAATTCAATAAGAATATGACGGTTAGAAAATACCTAAGAATTATATCAGGAAAAACTGCAGCGATGTTTGGATTATCTATGTATGCTGGAGCATATGAAGCAAAAATGGGGAAATTCAAATCAAGAATAATAGGATATTCCGGGTATTATGCTGGAATGGCTTTTCAAATTATAGATGATTGCATGGATTATACCCATAGTTTAGAAAAAATGGGAAAAAATACAAAGGTAGATTTATTAAATGGGATTTATACCCTACCTATAATATATGCAGTAAAAAATGATAGAAATAATGATATAAAAAATATTTTAAATAAAGAAAAAATAACGGATTTAGATATTGATAAAATCATCGAATACGTTAAAAAATATAAAGGTGTTGAAGATTCAATGAAGTTGGCAAAAAAATATACTGAGAAATCTATCAACCTACTAGAAAGAGTTAACACTGATAAATACGGTAAAATAACCAAAGAAGTGCTACAAAACTTAATAAATCGTAAGTATTAACAAAGTTTACATAAATTTAATTTACTTTTTTATTATTTACTGCTATAATAGGTATAGTTTTGGTTAAAAAGGTGGTTAAATGAAGTATAAAGACGAGAAATTTGCAGAAATTTGTAAACCTATTATAGGTCATAAAGAATTTACTAAATTGAAAAGTATAAAACATCACAATGAAAGTGTATATAATCATGTTGTTGAAGTTGCTTATAGATCTTATAAAATAGCATCAGTTTTAAACTTAGATATAAAATCTACAGTAAGAGGTGCACTATTACATGATTTTTATCTATATAAATTTAATAAAAAAATTAGATTAAGTCTAATACTAGATTCTTATCTTCATGCTGTAAATCATCCAAGAATAGCTTTAGAAAATTCTCGAAAACATTTTACATTAAATGATAAGGAAAGTAATATAATTTTAAGTCATATGTTTCCCGTGAGGATACCTAAGTATAGGGAAGCTTGGATTGTAAGTTTTGTAGATAAGTTTTTAGCAGTATTTGAATATTACTTATCTATAAAGAAAATAATTTTTAAAGAAAAAAAAGGTGTGAAACAAGCGGCGTAAAAAAAAGATTCCTTAATTGGAATCTTTATTTTATTGCAAAGGTCATAGTAGCTTTTACAGCAACTTGGTCATCCACATAAGCAATACCTTCACCTATACCGATATTTCCTTTGATTTTAGTTATTTTAGTTTCTAGTATTAAAACATCTCCTGGCACTACAACTTTTTTGAACTTCACATTTTTTAGACCACCGAAGTAAGCAGTCTTACCCTTGAAAGTTTTTTCTTTTAATATTGCAAAAGCACCGGTTTGTGCTAGAGCTTCCAAAATTAGAACTCCAGGCATTACAGGATTGTCTGGAAAATGTCCTCTAAAGAAATACTCGTTGTAGGTAATATTTTTTTGCGCAACTGCTTTTTCACCATCTATTATTTCTATAATCTTATCAATCAACAAGAAAGGTTCTCTATGAGGTAGGACTTTTTTTATTTCTTCAATACCATACATAATACTAATCCTGATATTTTTTAAATAATAGAGAAGTGTTGTGACCACCAAATCCCAAAGAATTGGAAAGAACATAATTAATTTCTCTATTGATACCTTCGTTTGGCACGTAATTCAAATCGCATTCTGGGTCAGGGTTTTTATAATTTATAGTAGGAGGGATAAAACCATCCTTTAGAGCCATAATTGACACTATAGCTTCAATAGCCCCAGCTCCACCTATTAAATGTCCTGTCATGGATTTTGTCGAGCTTACAGGTATATTATATGCTTCACTGCCAAACAGGTTCTTGATAGCTAATGTCTCAAACTTATCGTTATATGGAGTACTAGTGCCGTGGGCATTAATATAATCAATTTCAGAATTTTTTATATCGGCTTCTTTAATAGCCATTTCCATAGACCCTTTTGCGCCTAAACCATTAGGTTCAGGGGAAGTTATATGATATGCGTCACAAGTTGCTCCGTATCCAACTATTTCCCCGTAAATTTTGGCTCCTCTATTAACAGCATGATTATACTCTTCTAAAAGTAAAATACCAGAACCTTCTCCTATTACAAAACCAGACCTATCTTTATCAAAAGGTATAGATGCTCTATTTTTATCTATTGATGAACATAAGGCAGTCATAGAAGCGAATCCAGCTACTGTTGCAGGAGTTACTGAAGCTTCTGCACCACCAGTTAACATTAAATCACACTGTCCAGATTGAATTTTCCTAAAGGATTCTCCAATAGCATTAGCACCGGAAGCACAGGCTGTAACAACTGACATATTTATCCCTTTAGCTTTGTATTTAATTGCTACTAAACCAGAAGCCATATTTGATATAATCATTGGAATAAAAAATGGAGATACTTTTCCCGGACCCTTGCTGTTAAGTCTTTTTATTTGAGTTTCAATAGTACCTATTCCACCTACACCACTTCCAATTATAACTCCAAATTTATCATTATTAATATTTTCTATATTTAATTGAGAATCTTCAATAGCCATATTAGAGGAAGCCATTGCAAATTGACAAAATCTATCCATTCTTTTGGATTCCTTTTTTTTCATATAATCTTTTGGATCAAAATCTTTAACTTCAGCAGCTAATTTTACTGAAAAATCTTCCGTATCAAAATGTGAAATTTCATCTACACCACATTTACCTGATTTTATTCCATCCCAAAAATTAATTAAACCATTACCTATAGGTGTTATAGCACCCATTCCAGTAATAACAACTCTTTTATTCATTATAAAACACTCCTTACATGTAAAGGCCACCATCAACAGAGATTACCTGTCCTGTGATGTAATTTGCAAAATCTGATGATAAAAAAACTATCAAGTTTGCTACATCTTCTGGTGTGCCCAACCTTTTTAATGGTATTTGATTTTTAATATTTTTTATTTGATTTTCTTCTAAAACTTTAGTCATATCAGTTTCTATAAATCCAGGTGTAATAGCATTACATGTTATATTTTTTCTAGCTAATTCTTTTGCTACTGATTTAGTTAAACCAATCACTCCCGCTTTTGAAGCAGCATAATTAGCCTGACCTATATTTCCTGTTAAGCCTATAACAGAAGAAATATTTACAATTTTTCCTTCCTTTTGACGTATCATTTTTTTACTTATATGTCTGATGCAGTTGAAAGTACCATTGAGATTAACTCTTATAACATCTTGGAAATCTTCTTCGGACATCATAGTAAGAAGTTTATCTTTAGTAATTCCAGCATTATTTACAAGCAAATCAATTTTATCAAAGTTCTCATAACCAACTTTAATAAGTTTTTCTGCTTCAGTATAGGAAGATACGTCACCCTGGACAATAATATTTTTAGTATCCTTGTTTTCAAAATTATTTATTAATTCTTCAAGTGAAGAACTATTTCTATTATAGTTTAAAACTAGATTATAATTATTTTCATTTAATTTTTTAGCAATTGAACAGCCTAAGCCACCGGAAGCACCGGTGATAATGGCAGTTTTATTATTCATTATGATGCAACTCCTAACTTAACAAAGGATTTGTTAAGAGATTTAAGATCTTGAACATTTAAAATATTTAGGTTTCTGTTTATCTTTTTAACAAAGCCACTGAGAGATTTACCGGGTCCAATCTCTATAAAAGTATCTACTCCTTGAGATATCATAGCATTTATAGAATCTTCCCATAAAACAGAAGAATAAACCTGCTTCACTAGATAATCTTTTATGTTTGAATTATCATCGTAAACTTCACCAGTTACATTTGAGATTACAGGATAAAGTCCATTTCTTACTGTTATTTTTTCCAACTCTTTTGATAATTTTTCTGCTGCTGGTTTTAACATTTCAGTATGAAATGGTGCACTTACCGGTAGTTCTATAGCTCTTTTTATATTATAACCAGAGGCATTTTCTACAGCTTTTTCAATAGGAGCAACTTCCCCTCCTATAACAATTTGACCTGGGCAATTAAAATTAGCCGGTTGGATTATACCGTACTGCTTATGGTCGTAACATAATCTTTCTACATCAATTCTATTACCTCCAATTAATGCAGCCATTTTGCCCTTTCCTTCAGGAACTGCATTTTGCATGAATTTACCTCTATTTTTAACAACTTTAACAGCCTCTTCAAAAGAAATTATTTCAGAATTAACTAAGGCTGTATATTCGCCTAAACTTAGTCCAGCTGTTAAATCACATGATAAATCAAATTCCTTTTTAAGAACATTTAAAATTGCCGTACTTACAGTAAGAATAGCTGGTTGTGTATTTTCTGTAAGCATAAGTTGATTTTCAGGACCTTCAAAACACATTTTCTTAAGGTCTAAATTTAAAACTTCACTAGCAGTTTCAAAGGTTTCTCTAGCAATCTGAAAATTATCGTAAAAATCCTTTCCCATTCCTACATATTGAGCTCCCTGTCCCGGGAAAATAAATGCTGTTTTATTCATAATTACCTCCATTGATACTTTTATTTATAACTTCTAATTAAATCGTAAGCTCCATCTATTATTTCTTTTATTATTTCATCACAAGACATTTCATCCTTTATTAAACCAGAAATTTGTCCTGCCATTAAAGAACCAGTTTTAATGTCACCTTCTACAACAGCTTTTCTAAGAGCTCCTTTTCCTACGTTGTCAAATTCATCCATAGGGGCTCCTTCTTTTTCAAGTTTTTTAAACTTATTTGTTAAACTATTTTTTATACTTCTAACAGGGTGACCTGTATTTAGACCACTTACGACTGTGTGAACATCCTTAGCTCCAATTATCTTTTCTTTGAAATTTTTATGAGCATTACATTCTTTTGATACTAAAAATCTAGTTCCTACCTGAACCCCTGATGCACCTAACATAAAAGCAGCAGCAGCACCTCGTCTATCTGCAATACCTCCGGCAGCAATTACAGGAATGTTGATTGCATCTACTACTTGGGGCACTAAAGCCATTGTGGTCAATTGTCCCACATGACCTCCTGCTTCAGTTCCTTCACAAATGACGGCATCGGCTCCATATCTTTCCATTCTTACAGCGAAACTTGTTGAAGGACATACGGGAATAACTTTCATATTGTTTTTCTTCCATAATTCCAAGTAACCACCGGGGCTACCAGCTCCAGTTATTACTACAGGAACCTTCATTTCTGCAGCCAGTTGACATACATCATCTTTAAAAGGACTCATCATCATAATATTTAAACCGAAAGAGTTACTGGTTATTTTTTTTATTTTTTCTATTTCTGATTTAACCCAATCAGCCGGGGCATTGCCGGCTGCTATAATTCCTAAACCGCCGGCATTCGATACAGCTCCTGCTAAATCTGCATCAGAAACCCATGCCATTCCACCTTGAAAGATAGGATATTTAATATTTAATAATTCATTTATTTGATTTCGATGCATTACATACTCCTAATTATTTTTCTAAAAATTCTACTATATCTTTTACAGTTACGAACTTAGGATAATCCTCTTCAGGTATTTCAATATCAAATTCTTCTTCAAGATTGATAACTACTTCTGCTAAATCCAGAGAATCTGCTTCTAAGTCTTCTTTTAAGTTACTCTCTAATTTTACCTCATCTTCGTCTAATCCTAATTCCTCAACTAAAATATTTTTTACTTTTTCAAAAGTCATTTTTTTACCTCCATAAATTTGATTGTTATTAAAACAAACGTATAATCGAATATTTTGATATTCAAACTAAAGTATAACTACCTTAGTTTCCTTTGTCAATAAAAAACTTAGATAATCAAAGTAATCGACAGTAGTGTCAACATCTAATGGTTGAAATATCAAAGGGTTTACCTTTTATTAAGAAAAAATGAATTTTTAATAATGTTGGTAAAATATTCAAATTAATATTATAATGTTAATGAGAAATAATTTATTTATGGGGGCAAAATGAAAAAAATAAAAGCAGCAGCGATACAGTATGAACCTATTAAAGGAGAAAAAAAAATAAATCTTAAAAATATTATTAATTTAATTATAGAGTCATCAGAAGCAGGAGCAGAACTTATAGTTTTACCAGAAATGTGTACAACTGGTTATATATGGCAAAATAGAGAAGAAATAAAGTCTTATGTTGAAAATATACCTGGATATACTACTGAATTAATTTCCAAATTTACTAAAAAATATCAAAATTACATAATAATAGGACTAGCAGAAAAAGATGAAAAAGATATTTTCTATAACTCAGCAGCTTTAATCGGCCCGGAAGGATACATGGGAAAGTATAGGAAAATTCATTCCTTTATAGCTGATCCTATGTGGGCTAAAGATGGAAGTGATGAAATACCAGTATTTAAAACGGAAATAGGAAATTTAGGTGTTTGTATATGTATGGATTTAAATATGCCTGAAACTACCAAAGTTTTATATAGAAAAGAAGCAGACGTAATATGTGCACCATGCAATTGGACTGGGGAAGAAACACCTTCAACTTTCTGGTATCAAAGAGCTTATGAAAATAGTACACCAGTAATTATTGCCAACAGATGGGGAGAAGAAAAAGGTATTAAATTTACAGGAGGAAGTTGTATAATAGATGCAAAAGGTGAACTTCTAAATTTTTTAGAAAAAGATAATGGATGTATATATTCTGAACTAACTTTTAATAACAAAAAATGTAAATTGCCTAAATATTCTTTTTATAAAGAATTAATGAGAAATCCCTATACTTGGAATCCTATATGGTTTTATAAACAATACGATGAAAAGTTACCTACAGGAGAAAAATTTAAAATCTCCTCGGTTCAACTAAAAAGAGAGAGACTAATAAATATAGAAACAATAAAAGAAATCTTAATAAAAAATATTAAAAATCAACAAGAAAGAGACAGTAAAATAATTGTATTTCCCCAAAACATACTAAATCCTATCATTAATAATAAAGTTGAAAAAACAAAAAGAGAAATACTGAATAATATAATAGGAGAGATATCTAAATACATTTCAGAGGGAGAATATATACTCTTAAGTTATATTAATAAAGACGAAAAATCCACATCAGTATTAATCAGTAATGAAGGGGTAGTATTTAAGTACAAACAAATTTACAAGGAAGATTATCCATTTGTAGATATAAAAAACTTAGATTACTATGATACAGAGTACGGTAGAATAGGAGTGGTATTTGGAGAAGAGTTGATAAACATAGAATTTGCTAGGACTTTAACCTTAAAAGGCATTGATATTTTATTGATACCTGATGAAAATGGAAAAAATTATAACAGTGAAAAATTTGATGGTAAAATATTGTGGACAATGGCAAAATCAAGGTCAAGAGAAAACAATATATATACAGTTTATGCTAACTACTGCAAGGATGATGAAAATATTGGTTACAGTGGAATATTTGGTCCTAATGCTTTTTTTAAAGAAAATGAATATATTTTTTCAAAATTCGATGAAAAAATACTCACATTAGAGATAGATACATTAGATAAAAGTAGAAAATTTCCTCAAAATGACATTAAATATAAACCTTTTATGCATTCGAGAAAAATTGATTTTTACGAAGAATTAGTTTAAGGAAGACCAAATTGATTAAAAAAAGATTTTCATATTATTTATTACAATTTTTTGCATGAGGATCTTATCTTTTCTGGGAGGTATTTGTTTTTTGCAAAGACATTGTACCACAGAAGGTTTAGGGACCTCAATTTTCATTTAAGTTTACAAAATAAAATATATTAAAAGGAGTTACTAATGAATATGTTTGGCTTTAATGTTTTTTCATCATTTTTCGGATTAATTTACTTAATTTTTTTAGGAATATCGATTTACGTGTTGGTTTTGATTGTTAATTTAATTAAAAAAGGGACAGAAGCTCTAGAAGTTTATATAAAAAAGAATAAATATTAAAGAAAATTTATTATAAAAACTTTGAAATCTGGTAAACATATAATAGGAAACGAATGAAAAGATTAATTTTATGAGGAAATTTATTTTTATGATCATTTCTTACAAACCTATATCTAGAAGATACAGAAAACTGTTGGAAAGTCAGGATAAGAAAACAAGAAGTAAAAACTGGGAGAAGTACTACACGGTGCAAAAACACTAAAAGAGGGATAAAATTGAATGAAATAAAAAACATATTAGATTTAAATGAAGAGAAACTTTATCAGGCTTATAAACTTTTTAAAGAATACAATAAATTATCAAGTATAAGAAGTATTGAAGAATACGACAATCACTGTAAAAGTAGTCATTTTAACCATGGAAATGATTACTATTTTTTAAATAAAGAAGGTTCAATAAAAGGGATAGCCGGTTTAATAACAAAACCTGTAGAAGAAACAGGGGAGGCATATATAACAAATATTTCCGCTAAGGAAAAGGATAAAGCCTACTTAGATGATTTATTAAAATACATAAAAAACAAAACTAAATCTTTACCTAAACATACCTTAAAAGCAGGATTCAACATAGAGAATAATCATATAGAGGAGATTCTTTTAGAAAACGGTGGTACTAATTCTTATGAAATTTTGGAAATGATATATAAAAAGAACAAATTGCTAGATAATATAAAAATCGATGATAAAATATCTTTTAAACCTTTATGCAAAGAAAATGAAGAAGATTATATATATGCCCATAATGAATCCTTTATAAATTCACCTAACGGATCCACCATAGAAAAAGAGGATATGGTAGAGTTCTATAAAAACTATAAAAAATACTCATATTACGATATATCCACAGCATGGCACAATGAAAAGCTCATTGGATTTTACGAGATACTTAAAGATGATAATACAGGGGAGATAGAATCTATAGGAATTATACCGGAATTTCAAGGTAATGGGTTTGGGCTACAAATTCTTAAACATACAGTAAGTCAACTTAAAAAACAAAATTTAAAAGAAATTAAATTGATTGTTGTAAATACTAATGAAAAAGCTTATCAAATGTATAAAAAATATGGATTTGAAGTAGGTAAGGTATACAGCAAATGGTATGAACTTAAATATTAAAAAAACTCCTGAGGAAAAATCCTCAGGAGTTTTTATGGGGTGGACGTGAGTAAAATTATTCATCCTCTACTATAATTGTATATTCTACTATTGTCACTTCATCTTCAGCCGTTACTTCCAGTACCATTTCTTCAGTTACTTCTACACTACTGTCAACTTCTACACCACCACTTGTGCTTAAAACATCAAAGTCAGCTTCAAAATCTGAACCTATAGCTGCTTCTAAAGCTCCTACGGTCGTTCCAAAAGCTACTGTTATTTCAGTATTTTCGTTATCTAAATAAGTTACTACATCTCCATCAACTATTACTAAATCGGTAACTACAGATACAAGATCTTTCATTGCATCTTTTAGATTATCATAAGCTGTATCCACTTCATCTTGGGTTGGGTAAGTTTCATCTAAAACAATCCCTGCCTCTGTTAATGCTGTTTCAAAAGTAATCCAAGATTCTGTAGTGTAGTTATCTTCAACTAAGTCTTCTGCATCTTCTACTAAATCTTCTAGGTCACCTCTATCTACTTCTGTTACTACACAAAGTGTTACAATTTCTTCAGTACCTAATAGTTTCATTTCTACAACATGTCCAAGATAATCATCATTTAACTCTCCCGGTTCTTCGTCAATACAAATTTCAAAATCTTCAAAGAATAGAAAGGTGTCTGTTGTTGAATCATCAAGTTTTACTTCTACACTAAGCAACTCATCATCTTCGTAGTTTATATCTACTAGTATACCTTCTAATTTATCAAGTTCAATCCAAATAGAACTTGCAGTAGAATTTTCAGCTATAACTTTAGCATTTAATCCTACAAATTCTTCAATTAGGTCATTATCTAAAACAGGTACGTGAACTTTAGTTTCTTCAGTTATTGCAAAAGTTAACTCTTCCTCATCTTCTTCAATTATAATCTCTTCAAAGTCATCATCAAAATCTAGGATTTTTCCTTCGAATCTCTTAGTAACTACTTCATCTTCGTCATCGCTTCTGAAGGAGATTTCTATAATCTCGTCATCCTCGATATAAACTTTTACAATCATATTTACAGCTAAATCTTCTAAATCAGCTGGTTCATCATCAATATACACGGCTACCTCATCTGCTAATTTAAAAGTATCTTCATTTCCTCTATATTGAAGAGTGATTTCCATCTTGTCTATATTGATATCTTCAATTTTAGCAATTAGGCTGTATGAAAAGTCTGTATCAAACTCATCATCAAGTCTAGACATCATTGCAGCCAGTTCAGCCCTGTTTATCGCTTTGTTAGCTTGGAAATTTCTATCTGGATATCCTTGAATTAAGCCTATTTGATAAGCTATATAAACATAACCAATGTGGTCTTTAGGTATAGAGTTAAAATCTCTAAATTCTAATATTTGATCCATATTGTCTAAAGCCTCATCTTCCATTCCGATAGCCCTTACAAAGTATACAGCTGATTTTGACCTTTTAGTTGGGAAATTAGGATCAAATGTATCCAATTCTTTATCGGTAATTAATCCTTTTTCATTAGCTAGCTCAATATAAGGTACCATCCAGTCTCCAGGTTTTTTGCCATTGTATTCTTCTGGAAGTACAGCATCATCATCAAGTTCATCTTCCCATTCAAGTTCTCTTATCAACATTATTATGGTCTCAATTTCTTTAGCTGTGCTTGATGGCATAAATGCTCCATTTCCTACACCCTTAATTACATCTTTCTTTGCCATTCTTTCAATGTATCTTTCAGCCCAAGTAAATCCTTCCAGATCATTAAAACTAGCCTTTTTTAATTGTCCAGGTGCATTTTCTCGGCCACCACCATTATTAGGTAGTGCATAAACTGTTGTAGCCATTAAAGCCAAAACTAAAACTAAAACTAAAACTTTGTTTAATCTAATTTTCAATTTAAAAACCTCCTTTAATATTTTCATTATATCATACGAAGCTGGATTTGTTCTACTTTGGGTAAATAGTATCTTATTAAAATTTTTATTTTTATTATAGAAATTTAAATTCTTATAATTTGCAATTTTAAGGCATATGTATTACACTTTAATGAGAAATTTATAAAGGAGAGTAATATAGTGAAAAAAGATAAAGTATTAGCAAAGGTTAATGGAAGAAAAATTACAGAAAGTGATTTAGAAAAGGTTTTAAGTAGTTTACCACAACAGCAGGCAATGCAGATGCAGGGTGAAGAAGGAAAAAAGAGACTGTTAAATGAATTAATAGCAGGAGAAATGTTTTACCTTGATGCTGTTGAAAAAGAATTAGATAAAGAAGAAGAGTTCCAAACCATATTAAAGGAAACAAAAGAAAACTTACTTCAAAGATACGCAGTACAAAAAGTTATGGATGATGTAGATGTTAAAGATGAAGAAGCAAAAGAATTATATGAACAAAATAAAGACAAATACATATCCGATGAAAAAGTGTCTGCTAAACATATATTAGTAGATGATGAAGAAAAATGTAAAGAAATAAAAGAAGAAATAGATAATGGATTAGATTTCTCAGATGCTGCTGCTAAATACTCAAGCTGTCCATCAAGTAAAAAAGGTGGAAGATTAGGAGAGTTTGGTAAAGGACAGATGGTTCCAGAATTTGAAGAAGTAGCATTTAATATGGAAGAAGGGGAAATAAGCGATCCTGTTAAAAGTCAATTTGGATACCATATAATCCAACTTGATAAAAAAGTTCCAGCTGAACAAAAATCATTTAATGAAGTTAAAGAACAGGTAAAACAACAATTGTTGCAGCAGAAACAATTCCAAGTATATAATGATAACGTACAAAAACTTAGAGGAAAATACAACGTAGAAATGGATCCAAAAGAAATAATTAGCTAAAATGTACTACGTTTATATTCTAAAATGCAGAGACAATACCCTTTATACAGGCTATACTAATAATATAAAAGATAGGGTCCAAACCCACAACAGTGGTAAGGGAGCAAAATATACAAGAGGAAGACTACCTGTCGAGCTCAAGTATTTTGAAGAATTTGAAGATAAAGGTGAAGCTCTAAAAAGAGAACATGAAATTAAAAAATTAAGTAGAGAAGATAAAATTCTGCTTATTCAGGAAGGAAAGTCTTAAAAAAGGCTTTCCTTTTTTTCATTACTATAGATTATGCCATATAAGCTAGTATAGGTATATATAACTACGTTTATTACACCTTAGGTTCTTTGAACAAGGTTGAGACCACTAGAGATAGGTAGATAATAACTGAGTGCATTTGATAAAAGCCAGTATATAACCTATAATTAATAATCGAAATTGATAAAGAAACACCAGATTCACTGGTGTATTTTTTATGAAAAAAATTGAAAGGATTGATAAAATTGTTAACAAAAGAAGACGACGACTATTGCATTTTAAGTGAAAAAGACCAAAAATTAAAAGAGGAAATTATTAAAGAGGTAAAAGAAAAGAATATTAAATTCATTAGGCTTAACTTTACAGATATATTTGGATTTGGTAAGAATATAGAGATTACAGCAGATGCTCTTGAAAACACCTTAGAAGGAGATTTAATGTTTGACGGCTCATCCGTTGACGGTTTTGGTAGAGTAGAAGAATCCGATATGTACCTTATTCCAGATTTAGAGACATTTAAGCCGGTACCTTTAAGACCGAATGAAAATGGAATAGCGCAGATCTTTTGTGATGTGTATGATAAAGATAGGAAACCTTTTGAAGGAGACCCTAGAAATATTTTAAAACGAGTATTAGATGAAGCTAAAGAAATGGGTTACGATTTAAATGTAGGCCCGGAAGGTGAATTCTTTTTATTTAATACAGATAAGGATGGAGAGCCCAGATTTGATATCCACGATAATGCAGGATACTTTGACAACTCTCCGGTAGATAAAGGAATAGATGCAAGAAGAGATATGATACTTAAGATGAAAGAAGTTGGATTTACAATAGAGGCTTCTCATCATGAAGTGGCAAGAGGACAGCATGAAATTAACTTTAAGTATGACAAAGCATTAGATGTAGCTGATAAGTGGATGACTTTCAAGCAGATAGTAAAAAATATGGCAAAAGACCACGACTTATATGCATCCTTCTTACCAAAACCTTTTTCCGGAGATAGTGGTAATGCAATGCACTGTAACCAATCATTAATCAAAGATGGAAAAAATGTTTTCTATGACGAAGAAGGAGACAATAAATTAAGTAAAACCGCCGAGTATTATGTAGGAGGATTAATAAAACATGCTAAGGAAATAGCAGCTATATGTAATCCAATTATTAATTCATATAAAAGGCTTGTGCCTTATTATGAAGCACCTACAAATGTAGCATGGTCGGCATCAAATAGATCAGCATTTATCAGAATACCAAATAGTAGAGGAAGTAGAACAAGAATAGAACTTAGAACACCAGATCCTACAGCAAATCCATACCTTGTATATGCGGTTATGTTAAAAGCTGGATTAGAAGGTATAAAAAACAAAATAGAGCCTCCGGAAATGGTGAATAAAGATATATATAATATGAGTAAATCTCAACGTAAAGAATACAAGGTTGATAAATATCCAAGCAACTTATATGAAGCATTAAAGTATATGAGAGACAGCGACCTTGTTAAAGATACAATGGGAGAACATGCTTTTGAAGTATTCTATAATGCAAAAATTAAAGAATGGCGAAGATTTTCAAGTGAAGTTCACGACTGGGAAATCAAAAATTATTTAAAAAATTACTAAAACATTAAGGCAGCTGGAGACAGCTGCTTTTTTAGTTGCAAATATACTTTAATAGTTATAAAATTAAATAAGTGATTAATACAAAGGAGGAACTTATGGAGACTCAAAAAAAAGATTTAGTTGTTTTATGGACTGATGATAATATAACAACTGTAGAAAACATGATTTTTATGTACACCTATAATGCAAAAAAGAAAAAATGGTGGGATGATGTTACCCTAATTATATGGGGTAGTTCTACAGACTTGACAGCAAAAAATATAGAAATACAGAATAAAATAAAAAAAATGATAGAAAAGGGTATAAAGGTTCGAGCATGTAAAGCTTGTGCGGAAAACCTAAATGCTGTAAAAACTCTAGAGGAGTTAGGAGTGGATGTTCTTTATATAGGAGAGGATTTAACAGAGTACCTAAAAAATGACAAGTATAAAGTATTGAGCCTATAGGAGGAAAAATTTGAAATTTGAAGATTATAAATATGAAAAAGTAGATATTAAAGATTTTAGTGAACAATTTAATCATCACATAGAAAGATTCAATGGAAGCAAAACCTTTCAAGAACAAAATGATGAAATGACAAAATTAATAGAAATGAGAAATCATTTCGAAACAATGGCAACCTTAGTAGAAATAAGACAATCTATAGATACAAAAGATGAATTCTATGATAAAGAAAAAAATTACTATGATGAAATAAGACCTATTTATCAGGGACTGGTTACAAACTATTATAAATCATTAATTAATTCTAAATTCAAAAATGATTTAGTAGATGAATGGGGAGAATGGATCTTTAAAATAGCTGAGTTGGAAATAAAAACTTATTCAGATGAAATAGTAGAGGATCTAAAATTAGAGAATAAACTTTCGACAAAGTATTCTAAACTTCTAGCATCAGCTGAAATTGAATACGACGGTAAAGTTTTGAATTTGTCTCAAATGGGACCCTACCTTCAGTCTAAGGACAGAGAGGTTAGAAAAGAAGCAGCAGAAAAGGCCACTGAATTTTTTGAAGAAAACGAGACAAAATTTGATGAAATATATGATAAACTCGTAAAATTAAGAGATAGAATGGCTAAGAAATTAGGTTTTGAAAATTTCACGGAACTAGGATACCTAAGAATGGGACGATCAGAATACGGACCTAAGGAAGTAGCAGTTTTCAGAGAACAGGTGTTAAAAAACATTGTTCCTATTGCCAATAAAATTCGGAAAAAACAGGAAAAAAGACTTGGATTAGATAAAATTAAATACTATGATGAACCGCTAGAATATCTAACAGGAAATGCTAAACCTAAAGGAGATAAGGACTGGATGGTAAATAAAGCCAAAAAAATGTATGCTGAATTATCTCCAGAAACAAATGAATTTTTTGAATTTATGACTAACAAAAATCTTTTAGATTTAGAAACTAAGCCGGGGAAAAGTATGGGAGGATATTGCACCTATATACCTGAATACAAATCTCCATTTATATTTGCAAATTTTAATGGAACCTCAGCAGATGTAGATGTTCTAACTCACGAGGCAGGACATGCATTCCAAAATTTTAGAAGTAGAGATTTTAGCATCCCAGAATATATATGGCCAACTTTAGAAGCTTGTGAAATTCACTCAATGTCAATGGAATTTATTACATGGCCTTGGATGAACTTATTTTTTAGAGAGGAGACAGACAAATATAAATACTCTCACTTGTCATCGGGGATTTTATTTATTCCTTATGGAGTTACGGTAGATGAATTTCAGCATTGGGTATATGAAAATCCGGAAGCTTCTCCAGAAGAAAGAAAAGAAACTTGGAGAAAAATTGAAAAGAAATATCTGCCTTTAAAAGATTACGATGGAAAAGATTTTTATGAAAGAGGTGGGTATTGGTTTAGACAGGGACATATATTTAGAGATCCTTTCTATTATATAGATTATACTTTAGCTCAAATATGTGCATACCAGTACTGGATTAAATTTAATCAAGATAGAAATTCTGCATGGAAAGATTACCTTAAACTTTGTGATGCAGGAGGAAGTAAACCTTTCTTAGAACTAGTTAAATACGGAAACTTGGAGAGTCCATTTAAAAAAGAAACTGTTGAGAATATTTCAACGCCAATAGATGACTGGTTAAGTGGGATTGATGATAGCAATTTTTAAAAAGTTAAAAAAAGTTAATAAATCAATTGACATAGTTTGATTAATTTGTTAGTATAGATAAAACTGAAAATTAAATGTATTACAGAGGCCGCGGTTAGCCAAGAGTACCTTAGGGAAAGGGGCAATCGCCGAAATCCATCAATGTGGGTTGGGACTATGCTGAATAAGTATAGTACTGTCTGAAATAGATTACCCGTCTATTTCTTGGAGAGCTTAATACATTTGGGTAAGAAATAGCGAAGCATTAAGTCGTGAGTTTTTTACTCATGACTTTTTTTTATTTTTTACCAAATCTAATCAGGTAAGAGGAGGTATAAATGGTGCTGGGAAATATAATTCTAGCTTCTATGAAAAAATCAAAATTAGTCAATGATAATTTCTTACAAAACTAAAAAATAATGGAGGTAAAGAAAATGATATTTAAAGGAGCTGGAACAGCGTTAGTTACACCATTTGAAAATGGTGAGGTAAATTTTAAAAAATACGGTGAATTAATAGATATGCAGATCGAAAATGGTATTGATGCTATTATAACCTGCGGTACGACAGGGGAAGGATCAGCCTTAAGTGATGTTGAGCATAAGCAGGTTATGGAATATTGTGTAAAAAAAGTTGCAGGAAGAGTCCCTGTTATTGCTGGGACAGGAAGCAATGATACAGAATACGGATTACAGTTGAGTCAGGCTGCATGTAAGATAGGTGTAGATGGATTGATGATGGTAACCCCATATTATAACAAAACTACTCAAAGGGGTTTAATTAATCACTACACTTATATAGCAGACAGAGTAGATAGACCTATTATCCTATACAATGTGCCCTCTAGGACTGGAATGTCAATTAATGTTGATACAGCTGTAGAATTATCAAAACACAGAAACATTGTTGCTATGAAGGATGCAACAGGAGATATAGGATATACAGGTGATCTTTTAAGTAGAGTTGATGATAATTTTAATGTTTACTCAGGTAATGACAACATGATATTACCGGTACTCTCTTTAGGTGGGGCAGGAGTCATATCAGTAATATCAAATATAATGCCGAGAGAAACTCATGAACTGGTAGATGAGTTTTTAAAAGGAAATATACAAGGAGCTAAAAAAATACAATTAGAAATGATGAGTTTAATTAATTCATTATTTATAGAAGTTAATCCGATTCCCGTTAAAACTGCTTTGAATTTAATGGGATTTGATGTAGGAGGAGTAAGAAAGCCTTTATATGACATGGAAGAAGAAAATATAGAGATATTGCGAGAAGAACTTAAAAAGAGATGGTTGGTGATGGATTAATGGCGATAAAAATTCTACTTTTTGGCTGCTGCGGTAACATGGGTAAAACTATCATAGAAAAATTAAAAGATGATAAGAAATTCATAATAACTGCTGGTATAAGCAAAACTAAGGAAGATTTACCATTTCCTGTTTATCATCGACTTAAAGAAGTAGAAGAAAAGGCAGATGTATTAGTAGACTTTTCTTCACCTGATGCTTTATCTAGTATTTTAGAATATGGTGTAGAAAATACATTACCCCTAGTTTTAGCAACTACAGGATATAGTGAAAATCATAACTTAGAAATTAAAAAAGCATCTTCAAGGATTCCTATATTTAAGACAGCTAATATGTCCTTTGGTATTAATATAATGGTTAAAATACTTAGAGAAATTAGTTCTTTGATGGAATCAGACTATGATATAGAAATAATAGAAAAACATCACAACAAAAAGGCAGATTCTCCAAGTGGAACTGCAAATATGCTAAAAGACACTATCTTAGAACAGCTAGCCAATGAACATATATGTACATATGGTAGGAAAGGGTTAGACACTAAGAGAAAAAATAATGAAATAGGAATTCATGCAGTAAGAGGTGGAACTATATCTGGACAACATAGTATTTTATTTGCTGGAGAAGATGAAATTTTAGAAATAGGACATCAAGCCCAATCGAAAAAATTATTTGCCAAAGGTGCTTTAAAAGCAGCTGATTATATAATAGGCAAAGATAAGGGCTTATATAATATGGATGATTTGATTAGAGATTTAGGAGGTTTAAATGGATAATAATAAATTTACTGACCCATATGAGATAGCAAAATTTATAAAAGAGGCTAAAAAAACAACACCTATAAAATTATATATAAATGGCGATATAGAAAAAATAAACTGGGGAAAATGCAAAGTATTTAAAGGTCATAACTCGGCTGTAGTATTTGGTGAGTTAATAGATATAGAAGAAATATTAAATAGCTACAAAGAATTTATAGAAGAATATGAACTAGAATTTGACAGAAGAAATTCAGCAATACCCTTACTGGATACAAACAAAGTACAGGCGAGAATCGAACCGGGAGCTATAATAAGAGATAGAGTTAGTATAGGTAAAGGCGCAGTGATAATGATGGGAGCTGTCATTAATATTGGTGCTGAAGTAGGTGAAGGAAGTATGGTAGATATGAATGCTGTCATTGGAGCTAGAGGAACTTTAGGTAAAAATGTCCATCTTGGAGCTGGGGCTGTTATAGCAGGGGTTTTGGAACCACCAAGTAAAAGTCCGGTTATAATAGAAGATGATGTTATGATAGGAGCTAATGCAGTAATTCTAGAAGGAGTACTTGTAGGAAAAGGATCAGTAATAGCAGCAGGATCGGTAGTCATTGATGATATACCAGAAAATTCAGTAGCGGCAGGTTCGCCAGCAAAAGTAATAAAAATAAAGGATAAAAAAACTATTGATAAAACTAAAATCTTAAAAGAGTTACGGGATCTTTAATTAAAAGTCATAAAAACAAACCTGATTTATAAGAAAACAAAAAAACAGGCTGAAAAGCCTGTTTTGTAATTACTAGACGTTAAACCTAAACAGAATAACATCTCCATCTTTTATAATATATTCTTTACCTTCTAATCGAAGTTTACCATCTTCTTTAACTTTAACCATAGAACCAAGCTTATCTAGCTCATCATAGGAAACGACCTCAGCCCTTATAAATCCTCTCTCAAAATCCGTATGGATCTTACCGGCTGCTTGAGGAGCAGTTGAGCCTCTTTTAACTGTCCAGGCTCTTGTTTCTTTAGGGCCGGTAGTTAAAAAGCTTATTAAGCCGAGAATTTTGTAGCTTTTTTGGATTAGCTTATCTAGGCCAGACGCGGTCAAACCTAATTCTTCTAAAAAGAATCCTTTTTCTTCATCTTCTAACTCAGCTATTTCTGATTCTATTTTACCACTTAAAACAACTACTTCAGAACCTTCTTTTTCTGCATATTCTCTTACTTGATTTACGTACTTATTACTATCATCCAGTAAGCTATCTTCCTCAACATTCGCAGCATATATAACAGGTTTATTGGTCAGTAAATTAAATCCTTTTAATAGCAATTTTTCTTCGTCGCTAAATTCAATAGATCTCACAGGATTTTCATTTTCTAGAGCTTCTACAACTTTGTTTGCTAGATTTAATTCCTTTTGTAGGCTTTTATCACCTTTCAGCTGCTTAGATAACTTATCTCTTCGTTTTGTCATAACCTCTAAGTCAGCTAAAATCAATTCTAGATTGATTATTTCTATATCTCTTATAGGATCAATATCTCCCTCTACATGAGTTATGTTCTCATCGTCAAAACATCTTACTACGTGAACTATAGCCTCAACCTCTCTTATATGGGAAAGGAATTTATTACCTAATCCTTCACCTTTACTGGCACCCTTTACAAGACCGGCTATATCGTAAAATTCTATTATAGTTGGAATAGTTTTTTCTGATTTGCTAATTTCTGTTAATCTATCTAATCTATAATCAGGAACAGTAACAACACCCACATTAGGTTCTATAGTACAGAACGGATAGTTGGCTGAGTCTGCTCCAGCAGCTGTTATTGCATTAAATATTGTGCTTTTACCTACATTTGGTAGGCCCACAATTCCCATTTTCATTTTATCATCCTTCCTTTAATCCTTGAACATTATATATTAATAATTTAATTAATTCAATATTAATTTTAGTAAAGTTAACCTAATATTAACATACAATTAACTAATATTAAACAAAATCAATACTTATAAATGATAACATAATAATGTAATTTTAGGAGAATTTATTATATAATAAAAATAGATATAGTTATGGAGGTATAATATGAGAGTAAAATACGATAAACAAATAGAGGAATTAAATGAAAATATATTAGAGATGGGAGCTATGGCTGAAAAAATCTTGGATATGGCTATAAAATCTTTATTAGAACAAGATTTTCAACTTGCACAAAAAGTAATTGATTTGGAAGATGAAATAGATTTAAAAGAAAAGGAAATAGAAGAAAAGTGTCTAGAGTTAATTGCCTTGCAGCAGCCTGCAGCTGGCGATCTTAGAAGAGTAATAGCAATCATCAAGATGATAAACGACTTAGAAAGAATCGGAGATTTGTGTGAAAATATAGCAGAGATAGTAATGAAAATAGGCAAAGAAGAATTTATAAAGCCCTTAGTTGATACTCCCAAAATGGCTGATATTACTAAAGAAATGATAAAATTATCCTTAGATTGTTTTGTAAGAGAAGATATAAATTTAGCATATAAGGTTTATAAGATGGATGATGTAGTAGATGACTTGTATAGAGATATATATACAGACTTGTTATTTGAATTATCCCAAGATGTTGGAAAAATGGCTCAAGTAGTAAATCTTTTATTTATCGGTAGATATCTTGAAAGAATAGCTGATCATTCTACAAATATATGTGAACATGTAAACTATATTGTAACGGGTGAAAAAGAATTCAATAGAAACCAATAAAAATGAAAGGGTCTTTACATAAAGACTCTTTTATGTTGACCTTTTTTGTTAATTATGAGAAAATAAAAAAAAGTGATTAACTAAAGAGGGGATTTTTATGCCAGATTTAAATAACATTGAAATCAACATATGCGGCCAAAAGTTTCATGTTCAATCAGATGAAAATGAAGAATACATAAAGAAAATCGAAGAAATGATAAACAAAAAAATTGAACATTTTAAGGAAAGCAATAAAAAATTCGACAATTATTCTTCTCTAGTCTTTACTTCTTTTCTACTAGCAGACAAATACCTAAAACTTGTTGACAAACTTGAACAGGCAGAAGATAACAAAATAAAATTAGCAGAAATTAAAGAAATGAAAGACACGATGAATCAATATAAAGAAAAAATAGCAAGGTTAGAAGAAGAAAAAGAAGAAAATCTCCAGGAACTAGTTGAAAAAAATAATGATTATAATATGATGAAAAATAAAATTAAGGAATATGAAAGTAATCTACAGGAAAAAGATGAAGAATTGGCAATTACTAAAGATATCCTGGAAGAGACGGAGAATAGAGTAAAAGAACTTAAAAGAGAACTTTTCTTATTAAGAGAAAAGAAAGAATTAAATGATTAATAAACTGATTAAGTTCAGTTTATTTTTTTTTGAAAAAATTTGAGAAAATAATAAGCATATAATATAATGTAGAAATAAATTAGAAGTAAAACTTAAGTGGGGAGATTTAATGAAGGATAGAATTAAGAAGTTACTAGAATTTGATAAAATACAAAACAAATTAATAGAAAAAGCAGCGACAGCTTTAGGAAAAGAAAAAGCAGAAAGTTTAGAAATTTATAAAGACATAAATATAATATCTTCAAAATTAGAAGAAACAGAAGAAGCTTTTAAAATACTAGTAGAATTAGGAGAGCCACCTTTAGGAGGCATACATAAAGTATCAAAAGAAGTAGATTTTGCTGTAAGAGGGAGAATGTTAAATCCTGGTAACATACTTGAAGTAGGGGATACCTTAAGAGCTTCAAGAAATCTGAAAAATTTTTATAAAAAAAACGAGGATGAATTTAAATACAATAGGATTAAAAATTTAATTTTAGATTTGGAATCAAATAAATGGCTGGAAGATAAAATTGAAAATGCAATTATTAGTGAAGAAGAAATTTCAGATAATGCGAGTAGCGACCTTAGAAAAATTAGAAGAAAAATAGATGAAAAAAACTCTAATATAAGAAATAAACTTAATAGTATAATTAATTCTTCAGATAAGCAAAAATATCTTCAAGACAGTATAATAACTATAAGAAATGATAGGTTTGTTATTTTAGTAAAACAAGAATATAGGAATAAATTTAAGGGATTGATACATGGGCAATCTTCATCAGGAGCAACTCTTTTTATTGAACCAGCCAGTATAGTAGAATTAAATTCAGATATTTCTAACCTAAAGATAGAAGAAAAAAAAGAAATAGAAAGAATTTTAAAGGAATTATCAGCAGATATTGCAGCTTTTGGTGAAGAAATACATAATAATGAGAGAATATTTAAAGAAATAGACTTTATTTTTGCGAAAGGAAAATTATCCTTAAGTTATACCGGAGCAAAACCTTCTTTAAATACAGATGGTTATATTAAAATAAAAAAAGGTAGACATCCTTTAATTCCGGAAAAGGAAGTTGTACCTATAGATGTTTATTTAGGCAAAGAAAACAAAACTCTAGTAATTACAGGACCAAACACCGGAGGAAAAACAGTTACTTTAAAGACTATTGGTTTGCTTACCTTAATGACTCAATCCGGGCTTCACATTCCAGCTAGTTTTGGCAGTAATATAGGTATTTTTAATAAAGTTTTTGCTGATATAGGAGATGAACAAAGTATAGAACAGAGCCTTTCTACTTTTTCTTCTCATATGACTAATATAGTAGAAATATTAAAAAACGTTGATTCTAAGTCCTTAGTACTGCTAGATGAAATAGGAGCCGGAACTGATCCCGAAGAGGGAGCTGCTCTTGCTATAACAATATTAGAAAGATTATTGAAAATAGGATGTACAACTGCAGCTACAACCCACTATAGTGAATTAAAAATATATGCACTTAGTCAAGAGGGTGTCCAAAACGGAAGTGTGGAATTTGATGTAAAAACTTTAAGTCCAACTTACAAAGTGCTTATAGGCGTACCGGGCAAGTCTAATGCATTTGAAATCTCAAGCAAACTAGGTTTAGAGGAAGAAATAATAAAAGAAGCAAGAAGTAGACTTAAGGCTCATGAAATAGAATTTGAAGATGCCTTAGCAAAGATTGAGGATGATAGAAAAGCTAGTGAAAAAGATAGATTGGAAATTGAAAAATTAAAAAAAGCCCAGGAAGAGATAAAAGATAAATTACAAGCAAAGGAAAAAGAACTTAAAAATAAAGAAACTAGAATGATTCAAGAAGCAAAAAAAGAAGCTAGAAAAATAGTTGAAGAAGCAAAAAAAGAAACTGCAGATATTATAAATCAGTTAAGAAATTTGAATGTTGAAATTGAAAAGGATAAAAACAGAAAAATTAATGAACTTAGAAATAATATTAATGATAAATCAAAGGAATATAAAACTACAGTAGACCTATCCGCCAACTACGAGAAATCCCAAGAAAAGCTTAAAAAAGGTGATTATGTACTTATAAGAAACTTAAATCAAAAAGGCACGATAATATCTGAAATAGATAAAGAGGACGAAAAAGTTACAGTTCAGGTAGGTAGTATGAAACTAAACGTTGATTATAACAGCTTAAAAAAAATAGAAGAAGAAAAAAAAGAACAAAAATCAATCCCAGGTTCAAAGAATATAAACTTAATGAACAAACAGGTAAAATCAAGTATTGATGTAAGAGAATATAGTTTAGAAGAAGCTTTTTTAGAAGTTGATAAGTATTTAGATGATGCATATTTAGCCGGATTAAGTGAAGTCAGTATTATACATGGAAAAGGAAAAGGCGTTCTAAGGAAAGGTATAGGCCAATATTTGAGTGGACACGAACTGGTAAAGGAATACCGTCTTGGAAGCTATGAAGAAGGCGGCGACGGAAATACAATTGTAAAATTAAAAAGGAGATAAATATGATACTTGTAAGTGCATGCTTATTAGGTATAAACTGCAAATACAGCGGTGGAAACAATGAAAATAAAGAACTGATGAAATTCTTGGAGAAAGAGAAATTTATTCCCGTATGTCCTGAACAGCTTGGTGGGCTAAGTACTCCAAGGGAACCTTGTGAAATTGTAGAAAAAACAGGTAGTTTACGTGTAGTTGATAAAAAAGGAAAGGATCAAACATTAAAATTCTTGAAAGGTGCAGAAGAAACTCTTAAAATTGCACAACTTTGTGTAATAGAGGAAGCTGTACTTAAATCAAACAGCCCTTCCTGCGGTAGTTTTAAAATATACGATGGTAGTTTTACTGGAAAACTCATAGATGGAGAAGGAATCACTGCTTCCCTTTTAAAATCTAATAATATTAAAGTTTACAACGAAATAAATTATATAGAAAAATTGAAATAAAAATCACTATGTGCTAATATCAGATATAGTAAAATCAATGGAGGTTAATTAATGATAGACTATAAAAATTCCGTGGCGGAATTGATATCAGAAAAAGTTCAACTCGAAAAGGAAAAAATATATGAAGTTATAGAGATACCACCGGAAATGGAGATGGGTGATTATGCTTTTCCATGTTTTATTTTAGCAAAGACATTTAAGAAAAATCCGGCATTAATAGCTAAGGAACTCTCTGAAAATATAAACTTAAGCAATAATTTCGAAAAGGTAGTAAACAACGGACCATATTTAAATTTTTATTTAAACAGAACTGAATTCAATAAAGATGTTTTAAAAGAAACTTATAAAAATGATAATTACGGTAAGAAAGATATAGGAAAAGATAGAAATGTGATAGTAGAATTTTCTTCTCCTAATATTGCTAAACCTTTTCATATAGGACATATAAGAACTACAGTAATTGGTAATGCAATTAATAACATATATGATTTTATGGGATTTAATACTATAGCTATAAACCATCTTGGCGATTACGGTACACAATTTGGCATGCTTATTTCTGCATATAAAAAATGGGGAAATAGGGAAACTATAGAAAAAAACCCGATAAAAGAACTTCTTAAGCTTTACATTAGATTTAATAAAGAAGCTGAAGAAAAGCCAGAACTAAATGATGAAGCTAGAGAATGGTTTAAAAAATTAGAACAGGGAGATGAAGAAGCTAAATCTCTGTGGCAGTGGTTCAAAGATGTTAGTCTCAAAGAATTTAACAGGGTATATGAAATGCTTAATATAAAATTCGATTCCTACGCTGGAGAAAGCTTCTACTCAGATAAAATGGAGAGAGTTATAAATGAACTTGAAGAAAAGAATCTTCTCAAAAGCTCTGAAGGAGCAGAAATAGTAGATTTAGAAGAATACGATATGCCGTCTCCTTTAATTAAAAAGAGTGATGGTTCAACCCTCTACATAACAAGAGACATTGCTGCTTCTATTTATAGAAAAGAAACATATGACTTTTACAAAAATATTTATGTAGTTGCATCTCAACAAAACCTTCACTTTCAACAGTGGATAAAAATAGTGGAATTAATGGGTTATGACTGGGCTAAGGATTGTGTTCACGTACCTTTCGGAATGGTAAGTTTAGAAGAAGGCACCTTATCTACAAGAAAAGGAAGAGTAGTTTTTTTAGAAGATGTGTTAACCAAAGCTGTAGAAAAAACTAAAGAAATAATAGAAGAAAGAAATCCAGATCTAGAAAATAAAGATGAAGTGGCTAAAAAGGTAGGAGTAGGAGCAGTTGTATTCCAAGAACTTTATAATAACAGAATAAAAGATTATACATTTTCATGGAACAAAACTCTAAGCTTTGAAGGTGAAACAGGACCCTACGTGCAGTACACTTATGCGCGTACATGCAGCATAATAAACAAGGCGAAAATAGACATAGATGATAAAGTGGATTACACTTTGTTAAAAGAAGATATTGAATTCGAAATCACAAAAGCTCTTTATGATTTTTCAAATGTAATTGAAGATGCCATGTTTAAATATGAACCCTTTTATATCACTCGTTACATAGTAGATCTAGCACAAAAGTACAATAGGTTTTACAATAAATGCCCTATTTTAAAAGAGGAAGAAGAATTGAAAAAAGCAAGATTACTTATTACCCTAGGAGTAAATAAAGTAATAAAAACCGGATTAAATCTATTAGGAATTGAAACACCTGAGAAAATGTAATTTCACTTTTTCCTTGACAACAAAAGATATATTTCATATAATGCCTCTTGACCGTAAAAAGGAGGTTATTATGAACAAGAAAATTAAAGTCATTGTTGTTATACTACTTTCAATAACAATATTTTCTTTTCTTCAGGGCAGTGCAAGTGAAGGAGAGAAAAGAGATAACAATCAAGTAGAAATAAATAAGAATAGTGATTTTGTCTATAATGTTTCAGAAATTACAAAAGCTCAAGATGATTATTTAAAAGAAGTAAAAGCGCGAAATATTGAAGTGTTAAAAGCAGAAATTAAAGAAATTAAAAAAGAAGAAAAGAAATCATACACTGCTTTAGAAGATTTTATAATTGATGAAAGTGGATTAAGTAGAGATGATTCAAAATACTTAATTGAAGCAAGTGAAAAAATAGGTGTGGATCCTACGCTCATGTTATCCTTAATAAGAGTAGAAAGCTTCTTTGATCCTTACCTAGTAGGAACATCAGGAGAAAGAGGTCTAGGACAGCTTATGGCAAATACTGCTAAACCTGTTGCTGAAAGCATAGGAGTAGAATACGACCCGGAAAAATTATTTGAACCTCAGTACAATATACTACTTTTCACAACCCAGTTTAAATATCTTTTGGATTATTACGATGGAGATTTGCATAAAACACTAACTGCTTATAATAGAGGACAGTACGGGTTAGAAAAATATATGGCTTCAAGAGCATCTCACTCAAGACCTGAAGTAAGTATATATTCTTCAACAGTTTTAAAATATGCTACGGAATACAAAAATCAATTTGATAATAACAACTAAAATTTATATAATATAGCTGATGCTCATCAGCTATATTTTTTTAGGAGAAGTTATGGATAAAATACAAAATTTATTACTTTATTATTTAAAAGAAGAAAAGATGGATGATTACGATGGTATAGGGGAAGGCGAATTGATTTATACATATAAAATGCAGCTTTTTATTATTACCTGTAAGTCCTTATGTTATAAAAGAAATGGTATTGGAATTGACTACAATAGGTTTTCGGAAGAAATTAATCTACTAAAATACTACTTAAATGGTGTAAATGATTCATTAGAAAGTTTTTTTAATGGAAAACTAAGTGATTTTGAAGATGATAGTGCATTATATAGGATACTTCCTATTATAATAGCTAATAAAGATATAAATATAATAGAAGAAGAAATTATTAAAAATATATCTATTACATCTAAAAATCCTAAAACATTTCTAAAGGGATTAACAGCAGTTTATATAGTTAGGGAGTATTTAGAAAATGAAAAAATAGATGTAGATAAAGTAAAAGAATCCTTGATAAATTTATCTATAACCAAGTATCTTGATAACTATAAATTTATGGACAAGAATTTCATTTTAAACTTTGAAAAAGAAAGAATAAATGTTATAAGTAAAATCACCACCAACTTAAAAAATATTTACGAAGGAACTTTTAATATAGCTGAAAATATGGAAGGAAAAATTATACAAGATAATTACTACAAACTTATAAGTGATTTTTCTGAGTATTTAAAAAATTTAAAAGATGGAAAATTAAAAATTGAAAAGTACAATGATAATAATAAGGAAAATAAAAGAATTAAAGTATCTGAAGGAAATATCTTTGACCATTATTTATTAGGAAAAAGTAAGATAGTGAAAAATGACAAAAGATATTTTTATATAAAAACAAAATACGGCTTATTTAAATTCAATAAAATTAGGTGAAAAAATGAAAATACTATTACTTGGAATGAACAGTAGATATACTCACACAAATTTAGCACTAAGATATATGAGGGAATCATTAATAAATCATGGATTTAGTGTGGATTTAAAAGAATATACAATTAACAATGAAATTGATTTTATAATCGGGGATATAAATTACGAAGATTATAATTACATATGTTTTTCTACTTACATTTGGAATATTGAAGAAGTTGAAAAAATTTGCGAGGTTATAAAAAAATCAAATAACAAAATAACAACAATATTTGGTGGGCCGGAAGCAACTTACAGTAGCGGAGATTATTTTGACCAAAATCCTTTTGTGGATATAATAATAAGAGGAGAAGGGGAAGAGGTCCTGCCAGCACTTATCGAAAAGTTGGAAAAAGAAGAAGACCTGGAGGATTTAATGGGTCTAATATACAGAAAAAAGCAGGATGTAGTAGACAAAACTGGAATCAATAAAATTAAGAACATAAATTTACTTCCTTTTCCTTATGAGCAAGAATACAATTCAAAAGCTAAAAAACATATTTTTAAAAATAAATATATATATTATGAATCTACGAGAGGATGTCCATACAGCTGTGGGTTTTGTTTATCCTCAACTGATAAAGGGATAAGAGCTCTATCCTTAGATAGAGTAAAAAAAGATTTAGATAAAATTTATGAACTTGAACCTTTGATAATTAAATTTGTAGATAGAACCTTTAACTATGATTGGAAACGATCAATGGAGATAATGAAGTATATATCAAATAAAGATCAAAAAATCAAAGTTCACTACGAAATAACCGCTGATATTATTAATATAGAGTTCTTAAACTTTTTAAAAACCCTACCTGATGATATTTTTCAATTTGAAGTAGGTTTACAAACAACTAATGAATACACTTTAAATGAAATACATAGAAAAATGAACTTAGAAAATATTAGATATGTAGTAAAAGAATTGAGTAAGGCAGGTAACATACATTTACATGTAGATTTAATAGCAGGGTTACCTAAAGAAAATTACCTATCATTTATAAATTCATTTAATGAAGCTTATAATTTAGGAGCAGAAAAACTCCAATTAGGATTTCTTAAAGTACTAAAAGGTACAGACGTATACTATAATAGAAAAGAAAATGGGCTTGTTTACAGGTCTTTTCCGCCTTATGAAATAATTAAAACCAAAGATATAAATCAGAAAGAGATATTACAACTTAAAAAAATAGATAGTATTTTGAATAAATACTACAGTGAGGGGTATTTTTCAAATACAATCAACTACATTTTAAAAAAGTATTGTAAAGATCCCTTTGGATTTTATCTAGATATGGCTGCTTATTGGGAAAAACATGATTATTACAGCCAATATCATAAAAGAAAGAAATTATATGAAATACTATATGGATTTATAGTGGAAAAGGAATACTTAGACAAAAATATAGAAGATGCTTTAGTTACGGACTATGCTTTACATAACCAAAATCTTGAGCTTCCTTCTTATCTAAATACAAATAGAGAGGATAAGTATAAAAAATATAAAAGAATAATAAACAGAAATCAACCATTTATAGATAAATACTTTTCAAACTTATACGAAAAATTAAACAAGAAAATAATCAATAACTTTAGAATTATAGAAATTGATAGTAAACCTAGGTTATTTATATATGATCAAGATAAGTGTACTATGGTAGATATAGAAGAAGACTTAGAAATTTTAAGAAAGGATGATTGATTTGAATATAGATAAAAAAATAGAAGAAATACTTGAAAAATCAAAAGAAGAATTAACATTTATAGAAATAAAAGCGGGAACTAAATTTAAAATAAATAAAAAAGATATATTATTAAAAGAAAAAACTTCTTTTCCAGTGTTTGTTGATGAAGTAATTGATGATATAAAAAAAGAAGAAGAATTTAAAGGATTTAAAAACAAGAACATTATTGAAGGAATGCTTTTTATAATAGGAGTAGATCCAAATTTCAAATTCAAGAAAAAATACATAGAGATGTTAAAAGAATCAGGAATAAATCCTGAAGCTTATTTAATTAAAGTAATTAATGATGAAGATACAAAAGTTGATTATAAAATAGTATACTCAAATGCTCTATTAAATATAGGGAAAACCGATGATAAAAAATATTTTATATATGGAAATGTTTTAGAAATGAAAGGAACAGAATTATTTAACAAGGAAAAAATAAAATTAGCTGAAGATTTCATGGAGAAAGCAGTGGATTGTTATAATAAAGCATTAGATGAAAATTCAGAATTTTCCCTTTCTTATTATAAATTAGGATACTACTATAGACAAAACAATCAGTACCTAAATGCTAAGGCTTACTGGGATAAATTTATTGAATACGATGATAATGATGTAAGAAAACAGGAAATAAGGGATCAATTAGAAGAACTTGACTACTATATACAGTTTGAAGAAGGATATCAACTTGTTTTAAAAGGTTATGTTGATAAAGGACTAGATCTGCTAATACCACTACTTGATGTTTTTCAGAATTGGTGGAAGTTATTTTTTATCATAGGAGTAGCTTTTAGGCAAAAACAAGAATATGAAATAGCTAAACCCTACTTTAAAAATGTCCTTGAGATAAATCCTAGTCAGGTAGAAGCTGTTAATGAACTTGCTGTGTGTGAACTTAGCACAGGAAACTATGAAGATGCTAAAAAATATTTAGATGAAGGAATCAAAGGGAATCCCAAAAGTACAGAGCTATATACAAACAGAGCCGCAGCAAATATATATCTAAAAGATTTTGGAAGTGCAGAAAAAGACGTGGAAAAAGCTTTAAGTATTGAACCGGACAATGAAGTGGCTATAATGTTGAAAGAAGAAATAAATAGATTAAAATAAAGGGATATAGATGAAATCAAAAAAAATAATCATATATTTATTTACAGCAGTATTAATAATTGTAGCTTATATATATATAATAACTAATAAGTCCTCGGATATGGATAGGGGGCTTTATTTAAACGGAGAAAAAATACTTGTTGAAAATCATATTATAACAGAAGAAGATGATTATTTTTTAAACTTACAAATACTTACAGAGTTAGATGTAATAGATGCTTTTAATGATAAGCAAAGCGGGTACATACAAATATACTATAATTACAATTTATATGAAATTAATTATAATGAAAAGTCTAATACCTTTACAAAACGAGATGATAAAATATATATCAATACAAATTATCTACAAGGAAAGACAGACTACAACATAGAACTATATGATAATGGGAACTACATTTTCATTGATTCAATAAAAACAAAAGGAAGTACTGTTAATTCTACAGAAATCAGAAAAGACAGATATGTTACTGCCGGGATAATAGCAAAACCGGAAGGAAATACGGAGGTTATAATTTATAAACTTCACAACCAGTGGGCTTTAGTAAGACAAGGACGAAATCTTGGATACGTGTATTTAGAAGATATAAAAATCAATTCACAAGAAATTACGAAAAGAATAAACAGTATAAAAACTAATCAGAACATGGTAGTAGCATGGGATTTATTCAACAAAAAATATGATACTGTAGAAAATTATGTATATTATGAAGGGTTAGATGTTGTTGCTCCAACATGGCATAGTTTAGATGAAGAAGTTGTATTTAAAGATTGGTATTTAGAAGAATACTATAATTATTATAAAACAAGAAATGTTGATGTTTGGGGAGTTTTCAACAACTCCTTTGATAGAGATCTTACAGGATACTATTTAAGGGATAGAGATAGAAGAAAAAGTGTAGTTGAAAACATAATTAAAATATCTAAAAAATACAAATACGATGGCATAAACTTAGATTTTGAAAATTTACATTACGAAGATAGAGATTATCTAACAGCCTTCATAAAAGAACTGTATATAGAAGCTAAAAGAAATAAATTTGTTTTTTCTGTTGATATAACAGCTGTTTCAAAAAGTGAAAACTGGTCCCTTATATATGATAGGTATGAAATAAACAAGTATTCAGATTATCTAGCATTAATGGCATATGATGCTACAACAAGTCCTGAACAAGGGATTGGACCAATAGCTTCCTTAGTATGGGTTGAGGAAGCTGTTAAAGAACTTAAAGATATTACCGCAAGTAACAATATAATTCTAGGAGTTCCTTTCTATACTAGATTGTGGGAAATAAGTGAAACAGAAGATGGATTATATAGAGATTCAACAGCTCTAAGAATCTCTTCGGCAGAAAAATTCATTAATGATAATGAAATACCAATTATTTACGATACAAAGGCAAAACAAAACTATGGAGAGAAAAAAATAGGATCCACAACATACAAAATATGGATAGAAGATGAAATATCATTAGGCTATAGAATAGATTTAGTAAATGAATATAACCTTAAAGGTATTGCAATATGGGCATTAGATTACAGTACTGATGAACTTTGGAATAAAATACATGAAAAAAATCAAAATTAACCATTGACATTAAAGCGTATATTTGATATCTTATTTGAGGCGCAAAAATTACATCAAACAATATCATGAAAAAAGCCGAAAAAAAGCGAAAAAAGTACTTGACACAAGAGGCTAATGATGATAACCTAATAGAGTCGCTAAAGAGAGAAGCGGCAAAGAACATAGACAATAGAATAACACAGAGTCAACGTAATTCTAGAGAGAA